>Ga0268266_10000017_pt1 | contig 607272 bp, 478 predicted proteins | sample KBSS13metaG_FD_190356 | JGI IMG/M metagenome (GOLD analysis project Ga0268266, IMG submission 190356) | Switchgrass rhizosphere microbial communities from Kellogg Biological Station, Michigan, USA - KBS S1-3 metaG (SPAdes) (version 2) | ecosystem: Host-associated > Plants > Roots >... | reverse complement strand
TTGGTTGCTCCAGAAGCAGGTAGTCTAACCGCAAGGGGGACGCTTGCCACGGAGTGGTCAATGACTGGGGTGAAGTCGTAACAAGGTAGCCGTATCGGAAGGTGCGGCTGGATCACCTCCTTTCGAGTACGACTTTCCCATCCCAAGGCGTCCACACAAGACACCTGCATCCACGAGCAAGCCACTCGCCGGCATTTGGCCGCGAGGCGCGCATATTGCTGCACAGCGACCAGCTGAAAAACTGGGTCTGTAGCTCAGGTGGTTAGAGCGCGCCCCTGATAAGGGCGAGGTCGGTGGTTCGAGTCCTCCCAGACCCACCACTGGTCAGTTACTTCACGCGGTCCGTCCGCGGAAGAGCTCAAAGCCGCACGTCCCTGTGCGGACTTCTCAAGAACAGCCTCTTCGAGCGAAATGCATCGAAGGTCTGGAAGAGAGTTAGCAATGGGGCTGTAGCTCAGCTGGGAGAGCACCTGCTTTGCAAGCAGGGGGTCACCGGTTCGATCCCGGTCAGCTCCACCAGTTGTTCAAGCAAAGCTCTCGTGGATGTCATGCACACTATCGAATTAAAGACGGCCGGATGTTGAAGTCCGGGCGTGCTCTTTGACAACTTGGGACGTAACAAGCGTTTTGGTTCTGTCGAACCAGACGTGTCGTTGAGGCAAGTAGGCGAAGTGCTGGACCAATACTCTGAGGCGACTTGGAGTTATATGGTCAAGCGAATAAGCGCATACGGTGGATGCCTTGGCGGTCAGAGGCGATGAAGGACGTGGCAGCCTGCGAAAAGCTCCGGGGAGTCGGCAACAGACATCGATCCGGAGATGTCCGAATGGGGAAACCCACTCCGCAAGGAGTATCCCAGCTTGAATCTATAGAGTTGGGAAGCGAACCGAGGGAACTGAAATATCTCATTACCTCGAGGAAAAGAAATCAACCGAGATTCCCTGAGTAGCGACGAGCGAACGGGGAATAGCCCAAAAGTCGTGCAAGTTCTAGCGGAACGGTCTGGAAAGTCCGGCCATAGATGGTGATAGCCCAGTATGCGAAAGGGCTTGCGCGATGAAAGTGAGTAAGGCGGGGCACGTGAAACCCTGTCTGAACATGGGGGGACCATCCTCCAAGGCTAAATACTCCTGACCGACCGATAGCGAACCAGTACCGTGAGGGAAAGGCGAAAAGAACCCCGGAGAGGGGAGTGAAATAGAACCTGAAACCGTATGCGTACAAGCAGTAGGAGCCCGCAAGGGTGACTACGTACCTTTTGTATAATGGGTCAGCGACTTACGTTGTGTGGCGAGCTTAACCATCTAGGGGAGGCGAAGCGAAAGCGAGTCTGAATAGGGCGCATAGTCGCACGGCGTAGACCCGAAACCGGGTGATCTAGCCATGACCAGGGTGAAGGTGCGGTAACACGCACTGGAGGCCCGAACCCACTCCCGTTGCAAAGGTAGGGGATGAGTTGTGGTTAGGAGTGAAAAGCTAAACGAACCCGGAGATAGCTGGTTCTCCTCGAAAGCTATTTAGGTAGCGCCTCATGTATCACTCTCGGGGGTAGAGCACTGTTATGGCTAGGGGGTCATCGCGACTTACCAAACCATGGCAAACTCCGAATACCGAGAAGTGCAAGCATGGGAGACACACGGCGGGTGCGAACGTCCGTCGTGAAAAGGGAAACAACCCAGACCTGCAGCTAAGGTCCCAAAATCATGGCTAAGTGGGAAACGATGTGGGAAGGCTCAGACAGCCAGGAGGTTGGCTTAGAAGCAGCCATCCTTTAAAGAAAGCGTAATAGCTCACTGGTCGAGTCGGCCCGCGCGGAAGATTTAACGGGGCTAAGCCATGTACCGAAGCTCGGGGTTCACACGCAAGTGTGAGCGGTAGAGGAGCGTTCCGTACGCCTGCGAAGGTGGATTGAGAAGTCCGCTGGAGGTATCGGAAGTGCGAATGCTGACATGAGTAACGATAAAGGGGGTGAAAAGCCCCCTCGCCGAAAGCCCAAGGTTTCCTCGCGCAACGTTCATCGGCGCAGGGTTAGTCGGTCCCTAAGGCGAGGCGGAAACGCGTAGTCGATGGGAAGCTGGTTAATATTCCAGCACCGCTCGTGATTGCGATGGAGTGACGGAGAAGGCTAGGTGTACCGGGTGTTGGTAGTCCCGGGGAAAGGAGGTAGGCATTGAGGGTAGGAAAATCCGCTCTCATCTATGCCGAGCACCGAGACGAGTCCTTTTAGGACGAAGTCACTGATGCCACGCTTCCAGGAAAAACTTCTAAGCTTCAGATCACGAGGACCGTACCGTAAACCGACACAGGTAGGCAGGGTGAGAATCCCAAGGCGCTTGAGAGAACTCGGGTGAAGGAACTAGGCAACATAGCACCGTAACTTCGGGAGAAGGTGCACCCAGAATCGTGGCTACATGCGTAGCTGAGCGATTTTGGGTCGCAGTGACCAGGCCGCTGCGACTGTTTACCAAAAACACAGCACTCTGCAAACACGAAAGTGGACGTATAGGGTGTGACGCCTGCCCGGTGCCGGAAGGTTAATTGATGGGGTCAGCCGCAAGGCGAAGCTCTTGATCGAAGCCCCGGTAAACGGCGGCCGTAACTATAACGGTCCTAAGGTAGCGAAATTCCTTGTCGGGTAAGTTCCGACCTGCACGAATGGCGTAACGACAGCGGCGCTGTCTCCACCCGAGACTCAGTGAAATTGAAATCGCTGTGAAGATGCAGCGTTCCCGCGGCAAGACGGAAAGACCCCGTGAACCTTTACTATAGCTTTACACTGAACGTTGAGTTCTTCTGTGTAGGATAGGTGGGAGGCTTTGAAGTGCAGGCGCTAGCTTGCATGGAGCCATCCTTGAAATACCACCCTGAAGTGCTTGACGTTCTAACCTAGGTCCGTAATCCGGATCGGGGACCGTGTATGGTGGGTAGTTTGACTGGGGCGGTCTCCTCCCAAAGAGTAACGGAGGAGCACGAAGGTACGCTCAGCGCGGTCGGACATCGCGCACTGTGTGCAAAGGCATAAGCGTGCTTGACTGCGAGATCGACGGATCAAGCAGGTACGAAAGTAGGTCTTAGTGATCCGGTGGTTCTGTATGGAAGGGCCATCGCTCAACGGATAAAAGGTACTCCGGGGATAACAGGCTGATACCGCCCAAGAGTTCATATCGACGGCGGTGTTTGGCACCTCGATGTCGGCTCATCACATCCTGGGGCTGTAGCCGGTCCCAAGGGTATGGCTGTTCGCCATTTAAAGTGGTACGCGAGCTGGGTTCAGAACGTCGTGAGACAGTTCGGTCCCTATCTGTCGTGGGCGTTGGAGATTTGAGAGGGGCTGCTCCTAGTACGAGAGGACCGGAGTGGACGAACCCCTGGTGTTCCGGTTGTCACGCCAGTGGCACTGCCGGGTAGCTACGTTCGGAAGCGATAACCGCTGAAAGCATCTAAGCGGGAAGCGCGCCTCAAGATGAGATCTCCCGGGGCACAAGCCCCCTAAAGGACCCATGAAGACTACGTGGTTGATAGGTCGGGTGTGTATCGCAGTAATGCCGAGCTAACCGATACTAATGATCCGTGCGGCTTGATCATATAACTCCAAGTTGCTTCGTCCGCCTCAACGATGAGGTCAGGTCGACAGCCAAATGCTCTGTTACGTCCCAAGTCCCAATGCAGAGACCGCGCTCAAGTTTTAAGCGCGACTCTCACCAGTTCCCTGGCGACCTTAGCGGTGTGGTCCCACCCGTTCCCATCCCGAACACGGAAGTGAAACGCACCAGCGCCGATGGTAGTGTGGCTTAAGCCATGCAAGAGTAGGTCATCGCCAGGGGCCTAACCAAAACGCCCTCCCGATCTCGGGAGGGCGTTTCTTTTTCCGCGATCCTCGATTCCCGCCGACTCAACCGCCGCTCGTCCTGCCGACCCGACGCAACGCGTCATCGTCATCGCCGTGTCTTTAACCCCGTGTTAGCCGCAGCACGGCGCGACGCCGATATACTCCCGCGCGGCGCGGCGCGACCGCGAACGAATCCAAGTCCCGGCATGCCGAAGCCCGCCGTAACCCGCCTGCAATCATTCACATCGGCAATCCGCCATCTTTTGCCGGCTTGGCTCGCATTCGCCGTCGCCGCGCTCATCCAACATCCGTTGGCCTTGGTCGTGCTGCTGATCGGCAACGCGCTCGCGATGACCGGCATTTGCCACGCGCTCGGCCTCGGCATGGAATCGAGCTTCTACCGCAGCATCGCGCGCCGCGGTCTCGCCTATTTCGTGCTGCTCACCGCGTACACCGCCGCAGTCGCCGCCGTTCTCGCCGCGCCCGCCACGTGGCTCGCGCAAGACGGATCACTCTCGGCCGCGCTCGTGCTCTCGGTAGCGCTCGTCGTCGCGCTGTTCGCGCTCTGGCGACTTTGGCCCGCATTCGCACTGCCGTTCATTTGGGACGACGCATATCCGAGCGAAGAATCCGGCTCATGGCTGCTTGGTGCGCTGCGCCGCTCGCTCGCATTCGCGCGCCATCTCACCGGCGCGCAGGACATGTTCTTCGCGTACGGATTGCCAAGCGCGCTCGCGTTGCTCGCGATCGCCGTCGCCGCACTCGCACTCGCTGGTCTCGGCGGTTATCTACCCAGCGAATTCCGCATCGCCGCGCTCGCACTTTATGCACTCATCCTCGTGCCGCTCGCGCATCTCCTGCTCGTCAACCGATGTTTGCGCGCGGTGCTGGCCGACGCGCGCCGTTCGCGCCGCAGCCAAGCGCGCCGCGCGCGCCTCGAAAGCGATGATTCCGCAAGAGCCGCCGTGGACCTTGCCGCCGGCATCGATCGCTCCGATCTCGACGCGACATTGCTCTGCGCCGCACGTTCCGGCCAAATCGATCTCGCACTCGCGGCACTCGACCGCGGCGGCGACCCGAATGCGTCACCGGGTCCCGATCAGCGCGATCAACGCAATGCATTGATCGTCGCGGTCACGCTGCCGGATCTGCGCCTCCTGCGCGGCCTGATCGCAAAAGGCGTCGACGTAAATCGCGCGCAAAGCGGCCTTACGCCTTTGATCGCGGCGACGCGCGACAGCTATCAAGGCCGCCCGGATGCGGTGATGACGCTGCTCTCGAACGGCGCCGATCCGCGCGCTACCGACGCCGACGGCAACACGCCGCTGCATCATGCCGCGCGCTGCGCCGAGCCGATCGTCGCCGCCCTGCTGCTCGATGCGTCCGCCGACATCAACGCCGCGAACCGAGAAGGGTTGACTGCGCTCGGCGTCGCTTGCGCGAACGCGAGCTGGCGTATCGCCGATTTCCTGATCGAACGCGGCGCGAAACCGGAATTGCCGCGCACGCAACCCTCGCTCCTGCTCGCCGCCGGCGTCGGCGACGATGATCCTGTCGGCGTCAAATCGCTGGTCAAGCATCGCGCAAGCGCGAACGCGCGCGGCGCGATGGAACGCACCGCGCTGATGACCGCCGCGCTCGCCGGCCACGCGCGCATCGCCGAAGCGCTGCTCGCCGGCGGCGCCGATCCCGATCTCGCCGATCACCGCGGCACTACCGCTTTGATGGAAGCGGCACGCTCCGGTTCCGTTGCGCTCATCCATGCCCTCGGCAAGCGCAAGTCCGATCCGAATCTCGTCGACGCCAGCGGCCGCAGTGCGCTCATCGTCGCCTGCCAATCGCGCAACGCCAACGAAGAAACCGTGCGCGCGCTGCTCTCGCTCGGCGCCGACCGCGCGCACGTTGCAGCCGACGGCAAGCGCGCGCTCGATCACGCGGCCGCGGCCGGACGTTGGCATATCGTCGCACTGCTCGATCCCGCTTATCCGCTGCCGAGCAGTCTCGCCAGCGATGTCGCCGCGGCGCAGACGACGAACGCCGATCACCTGCTCGACGCACTTCGCTTCGGCCACTGGAACGTCGTCGCTGAATTTGCAGCCGTCATCCACGAATGGCCGCAATCCGCGCTCGCCGATCTCTATCTTGCGCTCGCCGCGCCATCGCTCGTCGAGGCGCGGCGTTGGCTCCTCAATCACGGTCTCGGCCGCGACATCGCGCTCGGCGACGGCCGCCGTCTCGCCGATGCGCTCGTCGCCGCGCTGCCGGACAGCGTCGCCGCACTCGCCGACCTGATCGAGCACGCAGAACCCGTCAACGGCGCCGGCTTCGTCGCACGCGTGCTCGCCGCCGCGCCGCGCGATGACGCTGGCACCGCGACCCGAACGCTCGCGCGCCAACTGATCGACCGCGGCGCCGACTGGTGCGGCGCCGCGGCGTCGGAAACGACGGCGCTGCATCTCGCCGTTACGCAGCGCGATCTTCGCCTCGCGCGCGAGTTGCTCGCTCGCGGCGCCGATCCGAATGCGCGTGATGCTCGAGGTTGCACGCCGCTGCATCTGGCGCTGAAGATCGACATCCATTCCGCGGTGCCGCTGCTGCGCGCGCTGATCCAGGCCGGAGCCAGCCCCGAAATCGCATCGATCACCGGCGAGACGCCGCTCGGCCTCGCGCTCGCGCGCAGCGAGCAGGAGCCCGCGTACTGGCTCAACTGGTCGCGCTGGAAATTGCCGCATCGTCCGCTGCGCGCCGCCGATCTTCCCGCCGCCGCATCGCTCGGCGACATCGAGGCGGTCGAGCGCATGCTCGCGTTCGGTTTTTCGCTCGACGCCGAGGACGCGCAAGGCGCGACCGCGTTGATCCGCGCCGCCGGTGCCGGTTATGCGGGCCTCGTCGTGCGTCTGCTCGAAGCCGGCGCCGATCCGACACGCGCGGCGCACTCCGGCACGCATTGCCTCGCCGCCGCGGTCAACGCGCGGCGCGAAGCGGTCGTGCGCACGATCCTGAGCCACGATGTCGCGCCCGACCTTCGCATGCCGGGCGGAGGCACCGCGCTGATTCTCGCCTGCGCGCTCGGCGCGCCTCGGCTCGCCGAAGCGCTGCTCGAAGCCGGAGCCGACGTGAATGCGGCCGACGATCTCGGCACCACGCCGCTACTCGCCGCGGCGCAATCGGCGTTCGGCAGCAGCGACACCGAATCGTCGCGCGCGCTCATCGAGCTTCTGCTACGCGCCGGTGCGAAACTCGACGCGCGCAATCAGACCGGACAAGACGCGCTCTTGCTTCTGCTCGGCGCGCGCGCGCAGCCGGGCGCGGCGTGCGATGGCGAGCATCTCGCCGTGCTCGTCAAAGTTTTGCTTCAGCGCGACGCCATCGTCGACATCCAGGATCAGCGCGGCGTCAGCCCGCTGCACGCGTGCGCGATGCACGGCCTCCTCGGTTGTGCCCGTGCTTTGAAAGCGCGCGGCGCACGGATGGATCTGGGCGATCTTTTCGGCCGCAGCGCCGGCGAAGTCGCAGCGCTCCTCGGCTATGTCGACGTCGCGGCCGAGCTTGGCGTCGAACGCGCGCCGATTCCGAGCGTGCGGCAGACACTGCGGCGTCCGGCACGCACTCCCGACTGACGTTTCAGTTCCTCATGCGCCGGTAGAGCGGCCACGGCAGCCAGCGCACGATCAGCGCGATCGGTGCCCACCAACGCGGCAGATGGCGGCTCGACGAGCCTCGTCCGAGCCGCGCGACGACCGTGCGCGCAACGCGATCAGGATCGGCAGCCGGCAACGGCAACTCGGCGCCGTGCGTGAGATTGGTCGCGAGGAATCCGAGCTGATACAGCTGCACGCAAAGCTCGGCCGGCGCGTAGCGCTGGCGCAAGCTCTCGTAGAGCGAAACCAGCGCGCGTTTCGCGCCAGCGTAGACGACATTGCGCCGACGTCCGCGCACCGCGGCGACGCTGCCGAACAGCACGATGGTGCCCTTCGCTTCGAGCAGCACCGGCAGGAGCGCATGCACGATCGCAAGCGGCGCATGCAGATTGATCGCGAGCAGCTGACCGATGCTCGCCGCATCGAGCGAGAGATCATCATCGTCGCGCGAATAGCCGATCGGCAGCAGCAATGCCGCGGCCGCAGGCAATCCCGCGAGCGCGCCTGCGATGCGCGCGCCGGGATCGGGCTCGCGGCCGAGATCGAGCGCGAGCGCGCGAACCGGCACGCCGTAGCTGAGATTGAGATTCGCCGCGAGCGCATCGAGATCGCGCAGATCCGACGCCACCAGCAGCAATGCGTGTTTCGTGCGCGCAAGCTCGGTCGCCAGCGCGCGGCCGAGGCCGCTCGATGCGCCAATCACGATCGCCGTCGTCGTCTCGACCGTCACAGCTCGAGTCTCCGCGCGAGCTCGGACATATGCAAACCGCCGGCGTTGTAATCGGCGAGACGTGCGCGCGCAGCTTCGAAGCCGTCGATCGCGCGACGTGCGGTCTCGGCGTCCAGTGTCGAATCCTTGATCGGATTCGCGCGGCCGCCGTGCTGGATCGCAAGCTCCGCGAGCGCCTCGAGGAATTCGCGTTGCGAGGTGAGGGCAGGCTCCGGAACCTGGATCGCGAGCGCAATGCCGGCGCCGTCGAACGAGAATCCGTCCGCCTTGCCCGCGAAGAGCTTGCTCGCGATCAACGCGATGCGCGGTCGCCGTTGTGCGACGAGATCCCCCAACGCGCCGGCGAACTCGTCGAAGCGCGTATGCGGCACCAGCCATTGCGCCTCGACCATCCCGCGCGGGCCGAATCCGGCGAAATACGATTCGGCGTCGTTCAGCGGAAACAACGCCACCGCCAGCGGCAATGGCGATTGCCCCGGACGGCGCCAGCGCGCGCCGAGCATCGTATTCGCCACCGCGATGCCGGCGTGATTCCAGAGCGTGAACGGCAGCGGTCGGATCGAGATCGGAAGATCGCGCGATGCCGGCGGCAAATACGCCGTGTTCCGCTCGACGACATCGCTCGCGAGCCCGATGCGGATCACGCCGCGGCCGAAACCGCGCGCGCGTCCGTCATGCCATCCGTACAGCACCGGCGCATTCGCCGCTTCGCGCAGCACGCGTGCCGCGTCGATCAAGTTCGCGACCGGAACGCGCCGCACGATCAGTGCCGCTGGCGGCTTGGCGAGACGCAAGGTCGCCCGCACGACGATGCCGGTGAGGCCGAAGCCGGCGAACGTCGCGTTGAAAAGCCCCGTGTTGTGCCCGATGCCGGCGACGACGGCGCCTTCGCTCGGCGTCCACACTTCGATCTCTTCGACGACGGCGCGGAACGTGCCGTCGCGCGCAGGATTCTTGCCGTGCACATCCGCGGCGATGCAGCCGCCGATCGTCGCCGCCGGATGTCCCGGCGCAACCGGCAGATACCATCCGCGCGCAAGCGCGAAACGCTGTACGTCGCCGACGCGTGCACCGGCTTCGACGCTGAGCCGTCCGCTTTCCTCGTCGAACGCGAGCACGCGATCGAACGCGTCGAGCGCCTGGCTGATCGCGTCCGCGCCGAAGCTTGCGGCGACGTACGACACGCCCGATCCGCGCGCAATGCGCGGCGCATCCGCCGGCAGCGAGCGCAAGAGGCGATAGCGATCGGGTTTCTGAAGCTTGCAGCGCGCGCTGAACTGCCGGTCGAAGCTCGAAAGATCGGCGTCGGCGAGCGCGTAGCCGCGCTGTCGGGTCGCGCTCAAGCCGATTCTTCCTCTTCGCCGCTGTCGACTTCGAAGAGACGCTGCAGATCCGCGCGCGCTTCCTTCGCCGACTGCAGCAGCGCCGCTTCGTCGTCGTAGACCGGATATTGATTGGCGAGCACGCGCTCATCGTGCTCGCGGAACCGGCGCAAATGCTCCTTCGCGGTCGCCGGATCGTAGCCCAGCGCTTCGAGCACGTGACGCGCGATCTCGAGGCTCGAGAAGAACGTATCGCGCACGATCGCGTCGATGTTGAGATCCATCAGCTTGAACACGTGCTGACGGTTGCGCGCGCGCGCGAACACTTTGAGATGCGGGAAGTGACGCTTCAGGAGTCGCGCAGTGCGAAGGTTCGCGTCGGCGTCCTCGGTCGCGATCACGAAGATCTCGGCGCGATCCGCCTGCGCGGCGCGCAGAAGATCAAGATGCGTCGCATCGCCGTAAAACACCGTATTACCGAAATGCCGTACGAAATCGACCTGCTCGGCGTCGCGTTCGAGCGCCGTGAACGGAATATGGTGCGCGTTCAAAACGCGCGCGACGATCTGTCCGACGCGGCCGAAGCCCGCGACGATCACACGTGGCGCCGGCGCGTCGATGCGGTCGAACTCGCGCGTCGGCTTGGCTTTGCTCGCGGGCGCAAGCTCGGCGCGCATGCGCACCAGGAGCGGCGTCGCCGCCATCGACAGCGTGATCACCAGAATCAAGAGATCGCGTTGCTCGGGGTCGATCAACCCGTTCGAGGCCGCGAGGGTGAACACCACGAATGCGAATTCGCCGCCCTGCGCGAGCACTGCGGCAAGCGCCAGCGACTGCACATTGTCCTCGCGCTCGACGCCGCGCGAGATCGCATAGAGCACGATCGCTTTCACGACGATCAACGCAACCAGCAGGGCGCCGACCAGCTGCGGCTGGCGCGTCACGAGCTCAACGTCGAGCGACATGCCGACGCTGACGAAGAAAAGCCCGAGCAGAAGGCCGCGGAACGGCTCGATCTGCGCCTCGATCTCGTGGCGGTATTCCGAATCGGCGAGCAGCACGCCGGCGAGGAATGCGCCGAGCGACATCGAAATGCCGGCGAGCTCCATCAGCCAGGCCGTGCCCATCACGACCAGCAGCGCTGTCGCGGTGAAAACCTCGGGCGTGCCGACGCGTGCGGCCGCGCGAAACATCGGTCGCAAAAGATAGCGGCCGCCGACGACCACCGCGGCGATCGTCAGGATCACGCGCAGCGCGGACAGAACTTCGGCGGTAGGCGTCGTCGCCGCGTGCATGGTGCCGAGCACCGGAATCAACGCGAGCAGCGGAATCGCGGCGACGTCCTGGAACAGCAGCATCGCAAAGCCCAGTCGTCCGTGTGCGCTCGCGAGCTCCTTGCGCTCGGACAGGATCTGCAAATCGATCGCAGTCGACGACAGCGAAAGGCCAAGGCCGATGATCAGCGCGGCACGCCAATCGAGACCAAGCGCGAATGCGATGCCGCCGATCGCGGCCGCGGTCGCGACCATCTGCAAGCTGCCCAGACCAAACACCGTGCGCCGCATCACCCACAGCCGCTGCGGCGAGAGCTCGAGACCGATCACGAACAGCATCAGCACGACGCCGAGCTCGGAGATCTGGCTGATCTCCTCGGTGTTGCCGATCAGGCGGACGCCCGACGGCCCGAGCAGCGCGCCCGCGGCGAGATAGCCGAGCACCGCGCCGAGCTTCCAGCGTTTGGCCAGCGGCACCGCGATGACCGCGGCGAGCAGCAGCACGACGGCGTATTGCAGAAAGCTGTGGGTTTGCACGGGTCCTCCGCGAGCGCGCAACGATTATGGCATGCGGCCGCCGCGTGTCCTGCCCGCCGCATCTCAGCTTATGAGACCCGGTGCGCGGAAGATCGGTGCCCGGAGGATATCGCCATGCTGCTCGCACCCGTCGTCATCCATGATCGATCGCAGGTTCTCACCGCAAGCCGGCGCACGCGCGTCGTGAGCCCTCGAACGCGCGCGCTGCTGCGCGGCTGGCTGATCGCCGGCACGCTGCTGTGGCTCCTCGTCCCGGCACTGCGTGGCGGCGCGACGCTCGGCTACACCGCCGCGTTTTGGCTGATCGCCGCGCCGCTGGTCGATCTCGCCTGGCTCCAGCGCGAAGACATCGCAGGACGATTCAATGCGATCCGATCGTCGTGGCTGCAGAGGAAGCGAGCTGTGCGTGGCGCGACGCGGCTGCCTCGTCAGCGCGGCGGCTCACGCGGCGCGAGCAGCGGCGACGCCGAGAAGTCGTACAGCGTGTAGTTGCGATCATCGAACCGCCGCACGCCCGGCAGCGCTTCGATCTCGGGTGCGACCGGCAACATCCAGCGCGCGTTGAACAACGCCGCGCTGGCGGCGCCGGCGCGCGGCAGGATCAGCGCGTCGATGCGGTTGTCGCGCAGGAACGCAAGAAACAAAGGCATGTTCGAGAGGTACTCCGGACGCGAGTAGCCGACCATCATCAAATCTTCGTAGCGCAGCGGCAGCCGAAAGCCGATGCCATCTTCGACGTAGCCCACCGCGCGGCGAACGCCTTCACCTTCGCGCAGACGGTCGGCGATTTCCGCGATACCGGCCTTCTCGAACGCGAGCCACGTTTCCTTGTGCTCCGGTTGCAATCCGCGCGTCAGCACCGTGTCGAATGCGCGCGTGCCCGACGTCCAGCTGCCGCTGACGAACGCGTAAGCGGCCTGGAACAGCGCGAACGCGCAAACGCTCGCCGCCAATGCTCGCTGCGCATTCGGCCATGCCTCGATGCGCCGCCGCGCAGCATTCAAGCTGAAGATCGCCGCGGTCACCGCGGCGATCGCAAAATAATTGCCGTCGCTGCCGCGCTCCATGTAGCGCCAGCCGACAAGAAGCGCGAGGCCGGTCAGCATCATCGCAGCGCCGAGCCAGATCGCGCGCTCGCGCAACGTTTCCGGCGAGCGCTTGGCGAATCTTGCGACGATCGCGACGATGGCAAGGCAGAGCCACGCGTTACCGAGCCACGTGATCACGATATGCGGCAGCCGCTCGGGGCGGAACAGCTCGTCGATGAGCAACGCAGGCACATCGCTCCATTCTTGCGGATACGTCCAATGGAGCGTGCCCGCGGGCGGCGTCAGATCCATGCCGAACGCGCGCCAGATCGCGAGCAACGGATCCGGACCGATCGTCGGCACGCCCGCGAGAAGCCACGTGCGCGCAATGACGAACAGCGACACGATCGCCGCGGCCGCGAGTGCAAACACGGCGACGCGAAGCTCCGCACGATTTCCGCCGTCCACACCGATACGATTCTGTCGCCACGACGCGATCAGCAGCGCGAGCGCGAGCACGCCAACATACGGAATCGCGGTGAGCTTGGCCTGCGTCGCCAGCAGCGCGCACAGCGCGAACCAGACGAAATGTGCGCGATCGAGACTGCGCAGATAGCGAATGCCTTCGAGCAGCGCCATCAGCATCAGCCACAACGCCAGCGTGTCGGGCTTCGCCTCGATCGACATGTTCGACACCGCCGGCACGCTGACGGCGAGCGCCACGCCGAGCCAGCACCAGAGCGGCTTGAGCCCAAGTTCTGAAAGAATCCTTTTGCAGGTAAGACCAACGAGCAGCAGCAGCCACACGCCGATGCCGAGCATCACGCTGGAGTTGCCGAGCGCGGCGAGCGGCGCGAGAAAAACCTCGTAAAGCTTCGGAAAATAGTGCACCGGCGAGACGAGCCCGAGCGGACGGAACACCGAACCGTCGGCGACGAGAACGTATTGCGGCCGCAAGCCATACCAGAGCGAGTCGAATGCCTCGACGAGCCCCGCGCGCGCATAGAGCACGAGCCCCCAGCCGAGCAGTGCGCCCAAGATCGTGCGGCTCGCACGATCGCTCTCGCGCAAGCGTTTCCAGAGATGCATCGTGAACGGTCGCGGTCGCACGGCGAACGCGATCACGGCAAGCGCGAGCGTGAACCAGCGCAGGTCGAGAATCGAGCCGAAACCGAACGCCGAAAGCGTCCACGCTCCGACGCTCCACAAGCAAAGGCCGAAAACGAAATTGCGAAGATACTCTTGCGTGTCGGCCGAAGGCGGAGCGCCGCAAAGCCGACACCCGAGCGCGCCGATCGCGAACACGGCTTCGATATAGATCGCATCGATCGCGAGCGGCACATCGACCGCATGCCTGCGCAAGTAAAAGAGCGCAGGCAGCGCAACGAGCATCACGAGCGCGATCCGCGAACCTTGCGCGAATCCTGCGGCCATCAGTGCAATCAACGCGATGGCTTCGAAGCCGCCTTGCCAGGTCTGATCGCGCGCGAGGTGCCAGTGGAAGGGGCCCGGCACGATCAGTTGCCACGCCGGCACGACGATGAACACGGCAGCGCCGAGCACGATCAGGCACGCAAGCACCCATGCCAGCAGCGATCGTTTGGGAGGCGTGGTCACATCCATGCGGCCATCGAAGACGCGCGAACGGGGCGCGTCGTTGCAGGTCAGCCGCGAAGCCCGAGTCGCTTGCGCTCCATACGCCGCAAGAACTCGTCCATGATGCGGCGATAAAGATCCTCGCCGAGATACGCATCCTCGATGCCCGCGTCGATCGACGGATTGTCGTTGACCTCGATGACCGCGAGGCGATCGCTCGATTGCTTGAGATCGACGCCGTACAGCCCGTCGCCGATCGGCGCGGTCGCTTTCAGCGCGAGCTTGACGACTTCGGCCGGCGCTTCGCGCACCGGCAGCGTCTCGAAGCCGCCGGATTTCGCGCTGCCTTTGGCGGCGTGGTTGTAGATCTGCCAATGACCGCGCGACATGAAATACTTGCAGGCGTAGAGCGGCTCGCGATTGAGGATGCCGATGCGCCAGTCGAATTCGGTGAACATGAATTCCTGCGCGAGGACGAGCGCGGTGTGCTGGAAGAGATCGTCGACCGCGGACTTGAGCCTTTCCACGTTGTCCACCTTGACGATGCCGCGCGAGAACGATCCGTCCGGAATCTTGAGCACGATCGGAAAGCCGAGCACGTCCGGAAGCTCGGCGAGCTTCTTCGGCTCGTCGCGGTAGATGATCTCGGTGCGCGGCGTCGGCAGCTTGCGTGCGGTCAGGAGATCGTGCAGGTAGATCTTGTTGGTGCACTTCAGGATCGACGACGGATCGTCGATGACGACCATATCCTCCTTCTCCGCTTTGTTGGCGAAGCGGTAGGTGTGGTTGTCGAGCGCGGTCGTCTCGCGGATGAAGAGCCCGTCGTATTCGGCGAGCTTGGTGTAATCGTTCTTCGAGAGCGTGTCGACTTCGATGCCGAGCTCGGCGCCGACGTCGATGAACTGCTTGAGCGCGCGCTTGTTCGACGGCGGTATCGGATCGTTCGGATCGACCAGCATCGCAAGATCGAATCGGAATTTCTTGCGTGCGCGCGGCTTGCGCCAGAGTTTCTTGGAAAACTTGTCGAGCGCTTGCGCGAACGCGTCTTCCTGCGGATCGGACAGCGTGTGCAATCCGGTCGGCTTGATCGCGCTGATCTGCCAGACGCGCTCGCGCTCGAACTCGATACGCAGGATCGGGCACGGGAACATCTCGAACACCTGGCGCGCGATGTCCTCGAGACTTTCCGATGCAGTTTCGCCGAAGTAGACCAGCACGCCGAAATCGGTCGTATCGCGGCCGCCGTCGGGCAGGAACTTCTGCAGCTTCTGATTGAGATCGTCGATGTCGAGGCCGTACAGCGAGCGGCGACGCAAATCGTTGATCGCCCGTACCGACGGAATCACTTTGTGTCCGCGCGCCTCGGCCAGCAGCGAGACGTAGTAGCCGGTGCCGAGATATTTGTAAGTGCGGCAGAGATTGATGACCTGCGTGCGCTCATCGTCGGTGCCGACCGGCTCCTTCAAGTAATCCTGAGCGGTGACGACGTTGTCGGACGGATAGTACGAACCCCAGTCCGAGGCTTTTTCGACGACGATGACGAGCCGGCTCATGCGGGCAGCTTAGGCGAAAAGGAAAAATTCACTGCGAGTGAGCGCAGGGGGTGGGTGCGGCGGCGGCGGGCGCGGCGGTCGGCATGCAGTGAGGCGCAGTTTACACAGCCGCGCGCGCGCGTACAGTGCGGGTTTGCAGGAGCTTGGCCTTGTCGACTAGGCTCGCCGCCGTGCCCGCGCGACGTGATGCCCGCCAGTCCCCGTCCCTTCGCATCCGCCGCGCGACGATGCGCGATCTCGACGACCTCGTCGATCTCGAAAACCGCACGTTCGATTACGACCGCATGAGCGCGCGGCAGTTGCGCCGCCATCTCGGCAGCGCAAGCGCCATCGTCCTCGTCGCCGGCGTCGGCTCGGCAATCGCGGGCTCGGCCGTCCTCTTCCTGCGCAGCACGAGCACGAGCACGATCGCTCGGCTCTATTCGATCGCGGTCGCCGAGGCATTCCGCGGGCGCGGCATCGGCGAGTCGCTGCTCGCGGTGGTCGAACGCGAGGCGCGGCGCCGCGGCGCGACGAAGATGCGCTTGGAAGTTCGCACCGACAACGCAGCGGCGGCGCGGCTTTACGAACGCAAAGGCTATCTTCGCTTCGGCGTGCATCGCCGCTATTACGACGACGGCCACGATGCGTTGCGCTACCAGAAGACGCTACGTCCGGGTACTACCAGGCGGACTTGAGCTTGTCCGCCGTCGCAGAGTCGGCAGGTCGCGCGACGAGCCCGCCCGCGGCGGCCAGCGTCACGGTGAAATGGCCGTCGTCGACCAGCGGAAGATAGGCGGCGCTCCCGTAGTCCGCGTCGACCCACGGCAGCCATTCCGGAAACCGCTGCTTCATCTGCCAAAGATCGACCGGCACCGGGCTCGAAAGGCCGACCACGCTCTTGCCCGCCGCCGATTCCTGAGTGGTGTCGCGATAGCGCCCGCTGATCCGGTCCAGCCGATACAGCGGCGGCGCGCCAAGTGCGACCGCGCGCACGTCCCACTTGATCACGCGCGCATCGAGCTGCCATTCGTCGCCGCCGAGCTCGACGGTGCGGTGGCTGCCGTCCGGAAACTCGACGTCGACCGCGTAACGCTGCGGCCCGAGGAGGCGCGTATCGAGCTTAGCCACCAGCTCTTCCGAGGCGAGCCGCCGATAGCCGAGCAGCGCCGTGCCGCCGAGCGTGCCGAGCAGCGCCAACAGCAAGAACACCAGCGACCAGAGACCGCGATGGCAGGCCGCGAATCGCCGGCGCGAGCGCCAATGGCGTCGCGCGCCGGCGCCGTGGCCGAACGCAATCAGCGCGCACAGCACCGCAAACGCATACAGTCCGATCAGGAACGGCGTCAAAGACATGATCGAAGCATAGCCGGTCGGCGCCGCTGCGGCGCGGCTATACTCTCCGGCATCGATCGACAGGTGACGTCGTCATGCGCACGTTCCGTATTTCCGCGATGCTGCTCGCGCTCATCTTCACGGCGCTCGCCGCCGGCTGCGGCAACAAAGGCGATCTCGTCAAGCCGACGCCGCCCGCAGGCACGCAGCAACCGCAAACACCGCCCGCGCCCGTCGACAAGCCGGTGCAGGATTCCGGACAACACTGACCGGCCGCTTCGTGGCACTTCGCTTCAGCAAGATGCACGGCCTCGGCAACGACTTCGTCATCGTCGATTGCCGCAACGAGCCGCTGCCGCTCGATACCGATGCGATCCGGCGCCTCGGCGATCGTCATTTCGGCGTCGGCTTCGATCAGCTGCTGACGATCGAGCGCGCACGCGATCCCGCCTGCGCGTTCGCCTACGGCATCTGGAACACCGACGGTTCCACCGCGCGCCAGTGCGGCAACGGCGTGCGCTGCGTCGCGCGCTGGCTCGTGCGCGCGGGAGCGCTCGCCGATCGCGGATCGTTCCGGCTCGAAAGTCCGTCCGGGCCGATCGCGATCGAGCTCCTTCCCGACGGGCGCGTGCGCGCCGACATGGGCGAGCCGCGTTTCGCGCCGGATGCGATTCCGCTCGTAACCGATCAGGAAGAAGAGCCGTATCGGATCGACGTCGCCGGCCGCGAGGTCGAGATCGGCGCGGTGTCGATGGGCAATCCGCATGCGCTCGTCGTCGTCGATTCCCTCGACGATGCGCCGGTCGAAGCGCTCGGCCCGCAGATCGAGCACGCATCCGCGTTTGCCGAAGGCTGCAATGTCGGCTTCGCCGAGCTACGCTCGCGCACGGCGGTTCGGCTTCGCGTCTGGGAACGCGGCGTCGGCGAGACGCTCGCCTGCGGCAGCGGCGCGTGCGCAGCGGTCGCGGTGTTGCGGCAGCGCGGTCTGGTCGACGAGGAGGTCGCCGTCGCGTTGCCTGGCGGCGTGCTCGACATCCGCTGGGCAGGACCGGGCGAGACGTTGTGGATGACCGGCCCCGCGGCATTCGTTTTCGAGGGAGAGTGGCATGACTGAGCTCAGCGTCAAGGACGGATTGACCGCGATGGAAGTTGCCGGGTACCTGCGCCGTCATCCGGATTTCCTCAATGAATTTCCGGATCTTGCACTCGCGCTCGTGCTGCCGCGCGAGCAGGGTTCGGCGGCGTCGCTCGCGAGCTATCAGCTCGATGTGTTGCGCGACAAGAACCGCGAGCTCAACCGCCGCCTGCACGAGCTGGTCGAGATCGCGCACGAGAACCAGCTCCTGATGGTGCGCGTGCACACGCTGACGCTCGCATTGATGCGCGCGACGTCGCTGCCGGAAACGCTGAACGCAGTCGTCGCCGCGTTGACCGAGGATTTCAACACCGATCTCGTGCGCATCGTGCTGTTCCGCGCCGACGGCGATCTGCCGGTCGCCGAGTGGCTATTGATCGAACCCGAGGGCGCGCCTGCGCTGCCGGCATTCACCGAATTCCTAAAGCGCGCCGAGCCTCTTTGCGGACGCTTGCAGCAGGACAAGCTCGATGCCCTCTTTGGCGCGCGCGTCGGCGAAGTCGCATCCGCGGTGCTGCTGCCGGTCGACGGCGTCGGCATGCTCGCGGTCGGAAGCCAGGATGCGAACCGCTTCCATCCCGGCATGGGCACGGTGTTCCTGAAGCTCATTTCCGAAGCGCTCGCCTGCGCGGTCGCGCGCTTCGCGCAGGAAAGATGAACGCCCCGCTCGCGAGCGCGGTCGACGGATTCCTCGCCTATCTTCGCGTCGAGCGCCGCTACTCGCCGAGCACGATCGAGCATTACGGCCACGCGCTCGCGAGCCTCGTCGACTACGCCGAGCAGCAAAAACTCTCGCATTGGCGCGAGCTCAAGCCCGATCAGGCGCAGGCGCTGCTTGCGGGCGAGCACCGTCGCGGGCTCGCGCCGGCGACGCTGCGCGTGCTGGCCTCGGCGTGGCGGAGCTTCTTCCGCTATCTGGCGCGCGACGGCGAAGTCGCCATCAATCCCGCGATCGGCCTTCGCTCGCCCCGCGTAAAGCGCAAGCTGCCCGAAGTGCTCGACGCGGACGAAATGGCGACGCTGGTCGAAGTGCCCGGCGACGATGCCGAAGCGGTGCGCGATCGCGCGCTGTTCGAGCTTTTGTATTCGAGCGGGCTTCGCGTTTCGGAGCTTTGCGACGTACGCTGGCGCGATCTCGATGCCGTCGAAGGCTTGTTGCGCGTCACCGGCAAGGGATCGAAAACGCGCATCGTGCCGGTCGGCGCGAAAGCGCTGGCCGCGCTCGCAGCATTGCGTGCGCAGGATGTTCCCGATGACGGCGATCCGCTCGTCCGCGGCCGCGGCGGCCGCGCGCTGACGCCGAACGGCGTGCGCACGCGCCTCAAGCGCCGCGCGCAGCAGCAAGGCGTCTGGAAGCGCGTGTATCCGCACCTGTTGCGACATTCGTGCGCGAGCCATCTGCTCGAATCATCGGGCGATCTGCGCGCGGTGCAGGAGCTGCTCGGTCATGCCGATATCGGCACGACGCAGATCTATACGCATCTCGATTTTCAGCACCTGGCCAAGGTGTACGACGCCGCGCATCCGCGCGCGCGGCGCAAGCACGGCAGCTGATTATCAGCGCGCGCGCGCGGCGTTCGCCGAAGCTTCTGCTTTGCGCGCACTCCGCTGCGGCGCCGGAAACGCATTGCGTGCGGGCTCAGTATCGCCAGCTTCGGCCGGATCGTAGCCCGGCAGCATCGCCACCTGTGCGCGAAATGCCGGTTCGCGCAAGATCGTATTGAACTGCTGCATGCTCGGCTCGCCGAGGAAATCGTTGCGGCAGAGGAAGAAGTAGCGCTCGGAGATCAGCGGCACGAAGTCAAGCCCGAAGCGCCGGGCGGGCACTTCGAGGCCGAAGCCGGCATCAGCCATGCCGCTGCCGACGTACGCGGCGACTGCGGCGTGCGTGTACTCGAGAATCTCGTAGCCTTCGATCGCGCGCGTGTCGATGTCCGCTTTGCGCAGCAAGAGATCGAGCAGAAGACGCGTGCCCGAGCCGGCCTGGCGATTGACGAAGCGCAGGCCCTTTCGCGTGAGATCGGCGACGCCGCGAATCTGCTTCGGATTACCGGGCGCGACGATCAAGCCCTGGCGCCGCGCCGAAAGATGGATCAGCGTCCAGTCGCTCTGGATTCGCGGCGCATAATGCGCGGCGACTTCCGATTCGAGCTCGCCGATCGGAAGATGCAAACCGACGACGTCGCACTGCCGATCGATGAACGCGGTCAGCGCTTCGTCCGAATCGCGATACTTAAGATCGATCGGAATCTGCCGGCCGGCGAGGAACTGACGCAGCGTCTCCACGGCGAAGCCGTGCGTTGCATGCACGCGCAGCACCGGCTGGATCACCGAGAGCGCGCGCTCGATTTCCGATTCGACTTCCGAGGCGAGGCTGTCGAGCAAAGGTGCAAGACGCGCCGCGATGCGCTGATCGGCCCACGCGAGACGCTCGCCGAGCGCAGTCAGCTTGGCGCCGCGTCCGCGTTGGCTCGCGACGAGCGGATGTCCGAACGCACGTTCGCCTTCGCGCAACAAACCCCAGGCATATCGATACGTGAGCCCGGCCGTGCGGCACGCGGCGGCCAGCGTGCCGGTCTGCTGGATGCCGACCAGGAGCGCTGTGAGGCGCGGAACCAGAGGCGCGCCGTCCTGACGGCGGAGCTGCCAATGGGCATCGATAGCGACTTTGAACATGGGGGTAACTGCGTCCTAAAAAATGCTTGCCATAGCCTATTGTAGGCCATCGTTGCGTGGTGCAAAGTCCGCATTGCAGCTAACGATAGCTGATCTAGAATAGGCTATGTAAAGCCTATCATCAACAACCCTTGGAGGGGTTCATGAGCGACGCGCTCGACATCGGCGTCGATCCGGCAGGCGCTGCATCGGCCGCACTTCTGGTGAAAACGCGAAGCCGCGGAGCGCCGGGCGTCGGCGCAGCTCGGTTTCGTGGCCGCGAAGCGAGCGCGTGATGGCGAAGAGCGCAACCCGGGAAGCCTCTTCGTCCGCGCCGCGCGACGTGCTTGCGCCCGATGTGTCGGCCAAGGTGCACGCCGCCATCGAGGCGCATCGCGATCAGCCCGGCGGCCTTCTTCCGCTGCTGCATGCGGTGCAGGATACGGTCGGCTACGTGCCGGACGACGCCGTGCCGCTGATCGCGCACGGGCTCAATCTCTCGCGCGCCGAAGTGCATGGCGTGATCAGCTTCTATCATCATTTCCGCACGCATCCGGCCGGCCGGCACGTCGTGCGCCTCTGCCGAGCGGAAGCGTGCCAGGCGCTCGGCGCGCGCGCGCTCGAAGCGCATGCGAAGAAAACGCTCGGCATCGATTTCCATGAGACGACGGCCGACGGCGCGGTCACGCTCGAAGCGATCTATTGTCTTGGCAACTGCGGCTGCGGGCCGTCGGTGCTCGTCGATGCGGACGAGCTGCACGCGCGCGTGACGCCGGAATCGTTCGATGCGCTTGTGCGCGCCGCGCGCGAGGTGACGCCGTGAGCGTGCGCATCTACGTGTCGCGCGACGCGACGGCGCTGGCGCTCGGTGCCGAGGCGACCGCGCGCGCGATTGTTGCGGAAGCCGATCGCCGCCATATCGCAATCGATCTCGTGCGCAACGGCTCGCGCGGATTGTTTTGGCTGGAGCCGCTCGTCGAAGTCGAAACACCGACGGGTCGCATTGCGTATGGCTCGGTGAAAGCGAAGGACGTCGCGGATCTCTTTGCCGCGGGTTTCGATCGCGGCGGAGCACATGCATCGAGGCTCGGCAGCATCGACGACATTCCGTTCTTCAAGAACCAGGAGCGCCTCACGTTCGCGCGCGTCGGCATCACCGATCCGCTCAGCGTCGAGGATTATCGATTGCACGGCGGCTGGCGCGGACTCGAACGCGCACTCGCGATGACGCCGGCCGACATCGTCAGCGAAGTCACCGAGTCGGGTTTGCGCGGACGCGGCGGCGCTGCGTTTCCTGCCGGCATCAAGTGGAAGACCGTGCTCGGCACCGACTCCGCGCAGAAGTACATCGTCTGCAATGCCGACGAAGGCGATTCGGGCACGTTCTCCGATCGCATGCTGATGGAAGGCGATCCGCTCTGCCTCGTCGAAGGCATGACGATCGCCGGGCTCGCCGTTGGCGCGACGCGCGGCTACATCTATCTGCGCAGCGAGTATCCGCACGCGCATCGGGCGCTCGAAACCGCGATCGCGAACGCCTACGCGGCCGGTTATCTCGGCGCGAACGTGCGCGGCTCGTCGCGGCGATTCGATCTCGAAGTGCGCCTTGGTGCCGGCGCGTACATTTGCGGCGAGGAAACCTCGTTGCTCGACAGCCTTGAAGGCAAGCGCGGGCAGGTGCGTTTCAAGCCGCCGCTGCCGGCGATCAAAGGATTGTTCGGCGAGCCGACCGTGATCAACAACGTGATCACGCTCGCATCCGTGCCGATCATCCTCGACAAGGGCGCGGCGTTCTACAAGGATTACGGCACCGGCCGCTCGCGCGGCACGTTGCCGATCCAGCTCGCCGGCAATCTCAAGTACACAGGTCTCGTCGAGAAAGCGTTCGGCGTGACCTTGCGCGAGCTTCTCTACGACTACGGCGGCGGCTCGTATTCGGGCCGGCCGATCCGCGCCGTACAGGTCGGCGGTCCGCTCGGCGCGTACATGCCCGAATCGCAGTTCGACACCGTGCTCGATTACGAAGCGTTCGCCGCGATCGGCGCGATGGTCGGCCACGGCGGCATCGTCGCGTTCGACGACACCGTCGACATGCTCGAGCAGGCGCGCTACGCGATGGAATTCTGCGCGGTCGAATCGTGCGGCAAATGCACGCCGTGCCGGATCGGCTCGACGCGCGGTGTCGAAGTGATCGATCGCATCAAGGCAGGGATCGAGCGCGATAAGAATTTCTCGGTGCTGCGCGATCTCTGCAACACGATGCGGTTCGGGTCGCTCTGCGCGCTCGGCGGGCTGACGCCGGACCCGGTGCGCAGTGCGCTCGATTATTTTCCGGAAGATTTCGAGGTGCGGGCGTGAATGCGCATCTGTCAACGCGCCATCGTCCTCCCGGCGGGATGACGATGTAGGCGCAGGAGTTATCACCATGCTGTCCATCAACGAAACCGATCTTGGCACGCCGAAGTCCGCGTCGACTCAAGAAGTCGCGCTGACGATCGATGGGCGCGAAGTCCGCGTCCCTGCCGGCACGTCCGTGCTGCGCGCCGCCGCCGAGATCGGCATCAACATCCCCAAGCTCTGCGCAACGGAGCTCCTCGACGCATTCGGCTCGTGCCGCCTCTGTCTCGTGCAGATCGAAGGCATGAAAGGCTATCCGGCCTCGTGCACGACGCCGGTCGCGGCGGGCATGAAGGTGACGACGCAGAACGCGAAGATCGCGGACATCCGCCGCGGCGTGATGGAGCTCTATATCTCCGATCATCCGCTCGATTGCCTGACGTGCCCCGCGAACGGTCACTGCGAATTGCAGGACATGGCCGGTGCGGTCGGCTTGCGCGACGTGCGCTACGGCTACGACGGCGCCAATCACGTGTACGCGGATCTGAAGCAACCGGTGCCGAAAGGCTTTGCGCAGATCGAAGCGAAGCGCACGCAGAACGGAACCAATCCGCTCTTCGCGCCGAAGGACGAATCGAATCCGTACTTCACGTTCGATCCATCGAAGTGCATCGTCTGTTCGCGCTGCGTGCGCGCTTGCGACGAGCAGCAGGGCACGCTCGCGCTGACCGTGGAAGGCCGCGGATTCTTCTCGAAGATCGCCGCGAGTCACGATGATTCGTTCATGGATTCCGAATGCGTCTCGTGCGGCGCCTGCGTGCAGGCGTGTCCGACCGCGACCCTGTCGGAAAAATCGCTGATCGCCAAAGGCCAGGCCGAGCACAGCGTCATCACGACGTGCGCTTATTGCGGTGTCGGCTGCTCGTTCCGCGCCGAAATGAAGGGCGAGGAGATCGTGCGCATGGTGCCGAACAAGGACGGCCATGCCAATCACGGCCACAGTTGCGTCAAAGGCCGCTTCGCGATCGGCTACGCGACGCATTCCGATCGCATCCTGAAGCCGATGATCCGCGCGAAGATCTCCGATCCGTGGCGCGAAGTCAGCTGGGAGGAGGCGATCAACTACGCCGCGTCCGAGTTCAAGCGCATCCAGGCGAAGTACGGACGCGATTCGATCGGCGGCATCACCTCCTCGCGCTGCACAAACGAAGAAACGTATCTCGTGCAGAAGCTCGTGCGTGCCGGCTTCGGCAACAACAATGTCGACACCTGCGCGCGCGTCTGCCATTCGCCGACCGGTTATGGGCTCAAGAACACGCTCGGCGAATCAGCCGGCACGCAGAATTTCGATTCGGTGATGAAGGCCGACGTGATCATGGTCATCGGCGCGAATCCGACCGACGGCCATCCGGTGTTCGCATCGCAGATGAAGCGACGCCTCCGTCAAGGGGCGAGGCTCATCATCGCCGATCCGCGCCGCATCGATCTCGTGCGCACGCCGCATATCAAGGCCGATTACCACCTGAAGCTTCGTCCGGGCACGAACGTCGCGCTGATCAATTCGATCGCGCATGTGATCGTCAGTGAGAATCTCGTCGACGAAGCGTTCGTGCGCGCACGTTGCGAAGTCGATTCGTTCGAGAAGTGGCGCAAGTTCGTCTCCGAGGCGCGCAACTCGCCCGAAGCGATGGAAAGCATCACCGGCGTGGCCGCCGCAGACGTGCGCGCTGCCGCGCGGCTCTACGCGACCGGCGGCAACGGCGCGATCTATTACGGCCTCGGCGTGACCGAGCATTCGCAAGGCTCGACGATGGTCATGGGCATCGCGAACATCGCGATGGCGACCGCGAACATCGGTCGCGAAGGCGTCGGCGTCAATCCTTTGCGCGGCCAGAACAATGTGCAGGGCTCCTGCGACATGGGCTCGTTCCCGCACGAATTCCCGGGCTACCGCCACGTGTCGGACAACGCGACACGCGCGAGCTTCGAGCAGGCCTGGGGCGTATCGCTCGTGAACGAGCCCGGCCTTCGCATCCCGAACATGTTCGAAGCGGCGCTCGACGGCGAGTTCAAGGCGCTCTACATCGAAGGCGAGGACATCGCGCAATCCGATCCGAACACGCAGCACGTGACCGCGGCACTGACGTCGATGGAATGCATCATCGTGCAGGATCTTTTCTTGAACGAGAGCGCGAAGTTCGCGCACGTGTTCCTGCCGGGCTCGACGTTCCTGGAGAAAGACGGCACGTTCACCAACGCAGAGCGCCGCATCTCGCGCGTGCGCAAGGTGATGCAGCCGAAGAATGGCTACGCCGATTGGGAGATCACGCAGCTCCTCTCCAACGCGATCGGCTATCCGATGAATTACACGCACGCGTCCGAGATCATGGACGAGATCGCGCGCCTGACGCCGACGTTCACGAACGTCAGCTTCGCCAAGATCGACGAGCTCGGCAGCATCCAGTGGCCGTGCAACGACGAGCATCCCGACGGCACGCCGACGATGCACGTCGGCGAGTTCGTGCGCGGCAAGGGCAAGTTCCTCCTGACCGAATACGTGCCGACGACCGAGAAGGTCAACGCGAAATATCCGCTGATCCTTACGACCGGCCGCATCTTGAGCCAGTACAACGTCGGCGCGCAGACGCGACGCACGGAGAACGTGCAGTGGCATGCCGAGGATCGTCTCGAGCTCCATCCGCAAGACGCCGAGGATCGCGGCATCAGCGAAGGCGATTGGGTCGGCATCGAAAGCCGCGCCGGCGAGACCGTGCTGCGGGCCGTCATCAGCGATCGCATGCAGCCCGGCGTCGTCTACACGACGTTCCATTTCCCGTTCTCCGGCGCTAATGTGATCACGACGGAGAATTCGGATTGGGCGACCAATTGTCCCGAGTACAAGGTCACCGCGGTCGAGGTCACGCGCGTCAGCCAGCCTTCGGATTGGCAGAAGCGCTATCGCGCGTTCAGCGAACGCCAGCAAGAGCTCTTGAACAAAGTGCATGAGCCCACAGCAGCGCCATCCGCTTGATCGTGCCGCCGACGCGCCGGACGAGGCGCACGTTGGCTATGTGCGCCGTCCGATCCGGCGTTGGCGCGCGGGCAAGATCGCGCAGCTGACCGATTGCATCGCCGAAGAAGTACCGATCGCGCTCGTCTACAACGATCGGCCGCATGTCGTGATGATGGCGACACCGCGCGATCTCGACGATTTCGCGCTCGGGTTCTCGATGAGCGAAGGCATCATCGACGCCGCGGCCGAGCTCGAATCGGTCGAAACGCAAACGCTGCTCGAAGGCATCGAAGTGCGCTTGCGCGTTCCCGCGCCGCGCGCCGAGGCGCTCGAATCGCGCCGCCGCAATCTGACCGGCCGCACCAGCTGCGGCCTCTGCGGCGCGCAGGCCCTCGAAGATGCGGTCCGCCAGCCGCCGCCGGTTGGCGCCGGTCCGCGCATCGATGCCGAGATTCTCGAGCGCACGCTCGCGCAACTGCATGATCGCCAGCCGCTCAATGTCGCGACCGGCGCAACGCACGCGGCGGCATGGGCGCATGCGGACGGAAGCATCGCGCTGCTGCGCGAAGATGTCGGGCGCCACAACGCGCTCGACAAATTGATCGGTGCGATGGCGCGCGCGGACGAAAACGTCGACGCCGGTTTTCTCGTCGTCACCAGCCGCGCGAGCTACGAAATGGTGCAGAAGTCCGCGACGGTCGGCATTGCGCTTCTCGCCGCGATCTCTGCGCCGACCGCGCTCGCGATCCATCTCGCCGAGGAAACCAACGTCACGCTGATCGGCTTCGCGCGCGCCGAAGGCCACGTCGTCTACACCCAACCTGAGCGCATCACCGGCGCTGTGCAGGAGAGCGTCGCATGAACGTCGAGCGTCTCGTCGATATGGTCAACGACATCGCGAATTTCTTCGCGTCCGAGCCCGATCACGCCGCGGCCATCGCCGGCGTCGCCGTGCATATCAAGCGTTTCTGGGAACCGCGAATGCGCAAGCAAATCCTGGCGCACCTGGATGCCGGCGGGCACGGGTTGAGCGATCTCGCGCGCGAAGGTGTTCTGGAGCTCGGGCGCATGCAGAAGGCGGCGTAGTCCGCAAGCCTTCAGCGCGCATGCAGCCGCTTTCTTTATCGTGGCCTCGACACCTCCGATGACGAGGACCGCACGATGATCCGCAAACTCAAATCCGGCCACTATCGCCTCTACTCGCGCAAGACCGATCCGAAAACCGGCAAGCGCCGCAATCTCGGCACGTTCTCGACGCGCGCGGCGGCCGAGAAGCACGAGCGCGAAGTGCAATACTTCAAGCGGCACGCTTGATGGCGAAGAACGTCCCTGCGCGGCGCGTCGATGCGCCGGAGAGATTGTCCAATCGGCTGACGCGCGCGATTCTCGATCTCGCCGGCCACATTCCGGCGACCGACGAGAACAAGAGCCGCGGGCCGGACGATCGCGCACGTGCGATCGCTTCGGCGGCCGCGAACAAGGCGGCGCTCGCGGCCGGAACGCTTGCGCTGCCGCCGGGTCCGCTCGGCTGGTTGACGATCGTGCCGGAGCTCGTCGCGATCTGGCATATCCAGCGGCAGATGGTGGCCGATATCGCGGGCGCGTACGGCGTCTCGGCAAAATTGACGCGCTCGCAGATGTTGTATTGCCTCTTCCGTCACGCGGCGGCGCAGGCGCTGCGCGATGTCGCCGTGCAAGTCGGCGCACGGTTTCTGATTCAGGACGTTCCGCTGCGCGTGCTCGAACGCATCGCGGCGAAGATCGGCATCAGCGTGTCGAAGCGGCTGGTCGGACGCGGGATCGCGCGGTGGTTGCCGGTGATCGGCGCGCTCGGTGTCGGTGCGTATGCCTATTACGACACCGGGCAGGTCGCGCGGACGGCGATGGACTTGTTCGGCGCGCAAGCCGCCGGCGCGCGGAGCAAAGCCAAGCGCATCGAGAAGTCGTAGCTATTTCGCGGGCGCCTCCGTGCTGAGCGGCTTGCGACCCGCCGCCTTCATCTGCGCATTGAGCGGCGCCAGCGTCGCCGCCTTGAACGCCTCCCAATCGCCAAGCGCGCTCTCGAGCATCGGCATCGCCGCGGCGTAACCGGCACGCGCATCGGGCGTCGGTGCGGCGTCGGCGCTCTCCGCTGCGGTCGCGAGCTTCCCGAGCGTCTCGCCGACGAAGCGAAGGCTCGTCGTCGTCGACGGCGGAATCGCCCACGCGTTGTGCGGATTGCCGGCGTCGACGAGCCCTGCGAGCTTGACGACATCCGCATCGGCGGCATCGATCGCCGCGGCCAGCGCGACGTTGTCGTTCGCGCTCGCGCGCTCGCTCACGAGCGCCTTGTGCAATCGCTTCGCTTCGCCTTGCACAACGGCGAGGCGCGATTGCGCGGTTTCGATGTCGCGCGAGAACGCAAAGAGCTGCGCGTAGTCGGCGTCCGGGAGATGCACGCGCGGATCGGGCAGCACGGTCAGCGGCGTAGAGAAGCGACGGCCATCGACCGCAAGCTCGACTTTGTACGCGCCAGGCGGCGCCCACACGCCGTCGGCGTCCGCATCATCGTCGGCAAGCGCAGCGGGTTCCGGATAGTGCAGCGGCCAGACGAATCGGTGCATGCCCGGCGTCGTCGCGAGCCGCGACGGCCGCGGAACCCACTCCGGCGCATAGGACGTTTTGGCCGGATCGAGATTCGGCGCGGGATCGCTGCTCGAATAACGCCGCACCAGCGCACCTTTCGCATCGAAGATCGAAAGCTCGACCGGCTTCTTCGCATCGCTCGCGAGCACGTAGTCGATCGCGGCGCCCATCGGCGGATTGCTCGCGACCGGCTCGTCCTTCGGCAACGGCGTGCCGGTGAATGCGGCGATGCGCGCACGAATCGCAGGGGATGGTTTGAAGAGGCGAGTCTCGATGCGTGAAGCACGCGGATCGATTTCCCGCAGCGGCGCGATGTTGTCCATGATCCAGAACCCGCGGCCGTGCGTGGCGATGACGAGATCGTCGTCGTGCACTTCGATGTCGCGCACCGAGGTGCGCGGGAGATTGGCCTGCAACGTTTGCCAGCGATCGCCGTCGTCGAACGAGACATACATGCCGAGCTCGGTCGCGGCGTAGAGGAGCCCCTTGCGCTTGGGATCCTCGCGCACCGCATTGACGAAATCGCCGTCGCGGATGCCGGCGACGATCATCTGCCATGTCTTGCCGCCGTCGTGCGTGCGGTAGATGTACGGCTTGCGATCGTCGAGCCGATGACGATCGATCGCGACATACGCGGTGTTCGCATCGAAGTGCGAGGCGTCGATGATGCCGACTTTCGACCATGCGCCGAGCGCCGCCGGCGTCACGTTGTCCCAATGCGCGCCGTCGTCGCGCGTGCGCCAGACGAGGCCGTCGTCGGTGCCGACCCAGAGCAGATTCGCATCGAGCGGCGAGGGCGCGATCGAGTAGATGACGCCGCGGCGTGCGCCTTGGCGCTCGTTGTTCGCCGCAGTGATCGCATCGACGTTCGGCGGCACCTCGGGCGCTTCGCGCGTGAGATCGGGGCTGATCGTGTCCCAGTGCTTGCCGTCGTCGGTCGTGCGGAACAATTTCTGGTTGCCGAAATAAAGGCGCTTCGGATCGAGCTTGGAGAAAACCAGCGGCAGCGTCCACGTACGTCGATAGAGATCGGGCGTCGCCAGCGTCGGATCGACGTTCTGCGTCTGGCCGGTGCGAAGATCGAGCCGATCGACGCGGCCGCCGAAGACGACATCGGGATCGTCGGGGTCGGGCGCGATCATGTCGGCTTCGCCGCCTGCGGTCACTTCGCGGAAGTCGCGCATCGTGATGCCGTCGGCTTCGCCGGTGCGGCTCGGCAGCGCGGCCGCGCCCGAATCCTGCTGCGCACCGTAGACGCGATACGGAAACCGGTTGTCGGTGCTGACGTGATAGATCTGCGCGGTCGGCTGGTTGTGCCAGGAGCTCCAGGTCTTGCCGCCGTTGAGCGTGACGATCGCGCCCTGATCGACGCCGAGGATCTGCCGGTCGGCGTTGTCGGAGTCGATCCAGAGCTCGTGGAAATCATCGCCGGTCTGATCGCCCTTCAATGCGATGAAGTTCGCGCCGCCATCGTCGGTGCGCAGCACGATCGTATTCATCGCATACACGCGATCGGCATTCTTCGGATCAACCGCGATGCGCCCGAAGTACCAGCCTCGTTGCCAGATGCGATCGTCCTTGCTCGCGCGCCGCCAGCTCTTGCCGGCGTCGTCGGATCGGTACAAACCGCCGACGTCGTCTTCCATCGCAAGGTTGTCGACGATCGCGTAGACGCGTTTCGGATCACGCTCAGCGACGCCGATGCCGATGCGGCCGACCTTGTCCGGGAAGCCGTTGCCGAGCCGCGTCCAGGTTTCGCCGCCGTCGCTCGACTTGTAGAGCCCGCTGCCGGGCCCGTTCGCCGGCGGATAGATGTTCCACGGCGTGCGCCGCGTCTGCCACATCGCTGCGTAGATCACATTCGCGTTGCCGGGCTCGAACGCAAGATCGATCGCGCCGGTCGCGTCGTCGTTGCCGAGCACGCGTTTCCACGTCGCGCCGCCGTCGCGCGAGCGGAACACGCCGCGCTCGGCGTTCGGGCCGTACGGATGCCCGAGCGCGGCGACGAACACACTATTCGCATCGCGCGGATCGACGATGACCTTGCCGATCTGCTGGCTGTCGGCAAGGCCAATGTGCGACCAGGTTTTGCCGGCGTCGGTCGATTTGTACAGGCCGTCGCCCTGCGCGATGTCCGAGCGCATGTCGGCCTCGCCGGTGCCGACATACAGCACGTTCGTGGCCGACGGCGCGACCGCAAGCGCGCCGATCGAGCCGACTCCTTGGCTGTCGAAGATCGGCTGCCAGGTGCGCCCGGCGTCCTTGGTTTCCCAGACGCCGCCGTTGACCGCGCCGAAATAGAAATGCTGCGGCTCCTTCGGCACGCCCGCGACCGCGAGCACGCGGCCGCCGCGATACGGGCCGATGAGACGCCAGCTGAGATCGGCGAAGAGCGCCGGATCGACCGCGGCCGCGGCGATGCCGCTGGCGAGGAGGAAAACGGCGCAGATCGCGGTCGGCACGCGCATGAACGAGTCCTTCGAGGCGGAACGGAAGCAGACCATCATAGTGACCCGCGCCGCGCGCGCCAGAGCCGAAGGTTGACGCCGCCGCGGGGCCGCATGCATAACGTCTGCAGCGTTCCTCGCTCGCGATCACGGACGGTCGCATAGGCAACCCCGCCATGACCTTGCGCGCCTACCGCTTCGGTGAGTTCCGCCTGGATGCCGCCAAGCGCGAGCTCACGCGCGGCGATCGCGCCGTGCCGCTGCAGCTCAAGGTATTCGATTGCCTGGCGTACCTGATCGAGCATCGCGATCGCGCGGTCGGCCGCGACGAGCTGATCGCGGCGGTCTGGGGCAAGGTCGACGTGACCGACAACGTGCTCGGCCAGATCGTCGGGCGCGCGCGTCACGCGGTCGACGACACCGGCGAGGAGCAGCGCGCGATCCGCACGGTGCTGCGCTTCGGTTACCGCTGGGTCCTGCCGGTGGAGCCGGTCGAGCCGGCGGAGCAGGGTGCGCTCCCCGCAGCCAAGAGCACGTCCGTCATCGCATCGCCACCGCGCGCATTCGCACGTTCGCGTGCCTGGCCGCTCGCGCTCATCGCCGCGCTCGCGATCGGCGCCGGCGCGTGGGCGTTCGCGCAGCTGCGCGATGCGGCGGCGCCCGCCCGCCCGCACGACAGCACGGCGCTCGTGCTGCCGGTCGACGTCGATGCCGACGCGAGCTTCGCCTGGGTGCGGCTCGGCATGATGGATCTGATCGCGCAGCGTCTGCGCACGGCAGGGCAGGCGGTCGTGCCGAGCGACAGCACGGTCGCGCTGGTGCGCAAGCTCGATCCGAAACATCCGCGCGTGGATGTCGCGAAGGCGGCGATGGCATCGCTCGTCGTCGAGACGCGTGCAGCGCTCGTCGACGGACGCTGGCGTGTTTCGCTGCGCACGACGTACGGTCGCAATCCGCCGCTTGGTGCCGAGGCCGAATCCGGCGACGTGCTCGACGCGGCGCGCACCGCCGCCGATCGTCTTGCGGCGTCGCTCGGCTTCGCGCCCGTGCGCGAGGCCGCGCCGGTGCCGCGCGAGCAGGCGCTGGTGCAGCTCGTGCAGCGCGCGAAAGCGGCGATTCTCGCCAATCATCTGGACGATGCGCGCGCGCTTCTCGACAGCGCGGACGCCGAGCAGCAGGCGCGGCCCGAAGTGCGCTATCAGCGTGCGCAGATCGAGCTCAACGCCGGCCGCTTCGAAGCCGCGCGCGCGGCGCTCGAATCGCTTGCCGCGGAAGTCTCCGCGGCGGACGATCCGGTACTGCGCGGGCAGATCCTTTATGGGCTCGGCCTTGCGATCTTCCGGCGCTCGGACGAAGCGACCGCGGTGCGCCATCTCAGCGAAGCGGTCGATTTGCTCGAAGGCCGTAACGATGCGCAATCGCGCGACGTGCTCGGCCGCGTGCTCAACATCCGCGGCGCGGCGCATATGTTCCTGCGCGAGTTCGACGCCGCGCAGACCGATTTCTCGCGCGCGCGCGTTGCGCTCGAGAGCGCCGGCGATCCGGTGGCGCTCGCGAGCCTCGACAACAATTCCGGCGTGCTGATGACCGAGCAGGATCGGCTCGCCGAAGCGCTGCCGTTCTTCGAGCGCGCGGCCGACCGCGCCGCGACGTTCGACGTGCCGACCGAGCTTCGCGCGCGGATCAATATCGCAACGCTGCATCTCTCGCTGCTTGATCCCGCGGCCGCGCTGGCCGGCGATGCGCACCTGGCCGAGTTGCGCGATCAGGTCGCCGATCCGCGCCTCAGGCAGTTCGCCGATCTTGCGCGCGTGCAGGTGCTGAGCGCGAATGGACGCCTGCGCGAGGGCGATGCGCTGCTCGATGCCGTGCGCGCTGCCGCGCCGGGGGTCGGCGACGAGCCGCAGGCCGCGTTCGCCGAAGCGCTCGCCGCGCGGATTGCGCTGCGCAATGCGAACTACGACACCGCAGCGCGCGTGGCAGAGGCCGCGCTGAATGCGCGCTGGGATTCCGACTCTCCCGAAGACTACGCGCTCGCGTGGCTGACGCGCGTGCGCGCCGAGCTTGGCCGCGGCCGCATCGACGCCGCGGTGCGTGCCGCCGCAGCCGCGCGTGGCTGGGCCGATCGCAACGGTACGCCCGAAGCGCGCCTCTACGCTGCGCTCGCGGAAGCGGAGAGCACGGCACCGGCGGACGCGAAGCCGGCGTTCGAGCGCGCGCTGGCCGCGGCCGAAGCCAAGCGCGTGCCCGCCGATCTTCTGCGTGTCGCCGAAGCGTATTCGGCGCATCTCGTCCGTATGAAGGATCTTGCAGCGGCGAGTCGCGTCGCCGGCCGCGTTGCCGGCTGGGCGGCGCAGGATTACGACGCCGCGCTGCTCGAGCTTCGGCTCTATCACGCGATCGGCAACGCAACCGCGTGGCAGTCGGCGCTGTCGCGGGCGAGGGCGCTTGCGGGCGAGCGCGTGTTGCCCGTGGAGCTCGTCGTTGCGCCGGCCACAGAGCCGCCGACGCTCGCCGATCGCGTGCCGTAATGCCGAGTTCACGCCGCGTAAGCGCCGGGTAAACGCGGCGGCGGCGCGGGCGGCGCACTCTGGCGCGATTTGGAGGGAGGTTCTGCATGAACGCGAAGTCGCTGTATTGCATGCTCGCTCTGGCCGTCGCCGTGCCGGCGCAGGCTGATGTCTATGTTTCTCAGGTTCCGCAGGACGGCTCGGCGCCGTCGATCCTCGTGTTCGCGTCCGATGCGGTCGGCGATGCGGCGCCGGTCCGCGTGATCGCCGGGCCCAATACCGGGCTCGTCGCGCCATTCGCGATCACGATCGATACGGTCAACAGCGAGCTCTACGTGTCGGATTTCTTCGGCGCCGCGGTGCGCGTGTATCCGCTGGACGCGGACGGCGACGTCGCGCCGCTGCGCACGCTGACCGACGGGCCGAGCTCGCTCTTGGTGTGGCCGCGGCAACTCGCCGTCGATACGGTCAACGACGAGATCATCGTGCCGTCGTTCAACATCTTCAGCGATCCGTTCTCGTCGATCCGCGTGTATCCGCGGACGGCCGACGGCGATGTCGCACCGATTCGCAGCGTCTTCGGCGACGCGACGCTGATCGACAATCCGATCAATCTCACGTTCGATTCCGCGCACGGCGAGATCATCACCGACAGCTACAGCGCCGGCGGCCCGGGCGTGCCCGGCATTCTCACGTTCGCGCACGACGCGGACGGCGACGTCGCGCCGCTGCGCGCGATCGCGGGCGGCAATGCGCAGTTCGGCGGCTACACGAATTTCCTCGCGTTCGATCCGAACGCCGACGAGGTGTATTCCGATTACGGCGCCGGCAGCGGCTACGCGGTGTTCCCGCGCACGGCCGACGGCAACGTGGCGCCGACGCGCGTCGTCACTGGCCCCGAAACCGGCATCTTCTATGTGTACGGCATGACCTACGATCCGGTGAACCAGCGGCTGATCGTGGTCAGCTACGACGAGCACGAAGGCAGCCCGCCGCCGACGATCAATGTGTTCGATCGCAATGCGGACGGCGACGTCGTGCCGCTCCTCGCGATCGCCGGGCCGCACACGCAGCTCGTCGCGCCTGCCGGTATCGCGATCGACAGCCTCGGCGGTTTCAGCGGCATCGGCGCGCAGGTGTACAAGGTGCCCGGCGATTTCGACAACGCGTACGGCGATCCGGGGAGCCTCGCGGTCGAGGATTTCAACGACGGCACGACAAAGCCGGGCGACGTGATCGTCTGCAGCGAACCGCTCGGCAACGCATCGAACGACGACTGCTTCGCGCCGGGTCAGCTGATCGGCGGATTCGAAGTCACGTCGAGCTCAGGCGCCGGCGTCGCCGCAGTCGGTGCCGGCTTCTTCGGCAATGCGAGCACGGCGGTCGGCGCGGTGTTCGTCGGCGATAAGACGATCGTGCGCATGACGCGGGCGACCACCGCGATCGCGATGGACGTGTTCCTCTACGACGGCGAGGGCGGACGCGTCGATGTTGCGCTCTACGATGCAGACGGCCATGCGATCGGCTATTCGAACGTGCAGCCCGCGGCGGGCGACACTGAGACGTTTGTCGGTGCGATCGCACCGGTGCCGATTGCTCGCGTCGAATTGACGGCGACGGCGGGTGGGGCGTTCATCGACAATTTGCGGTTCAATGCTGGCGATGCGATTTTCGCGGATGGGTTTGATCGATAACATTGCGGCGTCGAACCGGCTTGCCCTCACCCTAACCCTCTCCCGCAAGCGGGAGAGGGGAGTGAATTCATTCGAAGTCGTTCTTGAAGATCACGTCCGTCGTCACCGCATCGATGTCGGTGTCGTGATTGTTGTCCGGATTCTGATCGACGTAGCCGGACGGGATCGCCGCGCTCGCGCTGACGCTGACCGTGCCGCTTGCGGCGGGGCTCACGGTTGCGGTGATCGTGTAGCTGACGCCGCCGCGGCTCGCGACGACGACGCTGTCGTTCGGCGCGCCGGAGCCGAACGCGGTGCACGAGGATCCCATCGTCGCATCGCACGTCCACGAGACTTGAATGAGCCCGCGCGACAGCGCGCTCGTGATGAGCACGCCGGAGAGGCCGTTGATGCCGACGTTGTTGATGGTCAGCCTCCATGTGACGGTTTGTCCGCGCTTCACGCCCGAAAGGCCGTCGTCGACCGAGACCGCGATGTCGGCGGGCGCGAAGAACGTCGCCAGCAGCGTGTGTTCGCCCGGCGGAAGGTTCACCAGATGATCGGCATCGCCGCCGTCGGACCAGCCATCGAAGAGGTACGTGGTCTCGCCGATCATCTGCGTCGGTTCCGTGCCGATCGCCGTGGTCGCGTTGCCGATCACGATCCTGTTCGCGGGCGAAGGCAGCGGTGCGTCGCCGAAGTTGACGTACAACCCCGGCGGATCGGTCATCAGCGTAAGGTCAGCGGTAGCGGGATAGAGGTCGATCATGGCCGTGTCCGTGAGGTTACCGTTGTCCGTGCCGTCGAGCACGATATGAAGATACGCCGGAAATGCCGCGTCCGGCGTCATGAATGGTGTCGTCGCGCCCGTGAACGAGCCGAGCAGCGATTCGGTGCAGCCGGTGAAGTCCGGATTCATGCAGTCTTCGCGCCATACGTGCCAGACGAGCGCGTCGTCCGGCAGAACGCCTTGTTCAGGATCGCTGCTGCTCGCCGAGAGCATGACGCTGTCGTTCGCGACCCAAAGCTGACCGGGCGCCGGTTGCTCGATCGTGACGGTCGGTGGCGAATTGATGACGGTGACGATCATGCGGGCGATATCGCTGCCGCCGTTGCCGTCGGTCACTTTGACGGAAATCTTGTAAGCGCCGATCGCGCTGAAGAACGCACTTGCTGTGACGCCGCTCGCGTCGCCGAAATTGCCGTCGCCGTCGAGGTCCCAGTCGTAGCTCAGCGCATCGCCGTTGAGATCGACGCTGTTGGCTGCGGTGAACGCGATGTCGCGCGGCGCGCCGTCGCCGATCGAGCCTGCATCGAGCGCGATCGCGGCGGACGGCGCGACGTTCGTGCAGCCGTTGCAATACGAAAGGCGCGAAATGCGGCCGTTGTTGATGTTCGGGAAAAAGATGTCCTCGCCCGGTCCCGAGACGAGCTGCACCGCGGTCGCATTTGCGCCGCCGAAGAACGCAGTCGCGGCGCTATCTGCCGGCGGATCGGGAATGCCGTCCGCATTCGCATCGGCGTAGGGGATGTTGAAGAGGATCGTGCGGCTGTTGTCCGCGATGAAGAGCGAATTGCGGTATTGCACCGGATACGACGTGCCTTGGTAGAACGCAAGGCCGGTGACATCTGAGCTCCCGGAATGCACGTACGTGTACCAAGGCTGTGTCCACGGCGTGCGGCCGCCGGTGTTGGCGTTCGCATAGAGCGTGGTGCAGATCGGAAGGCTCGCGCTGTTGTAGCCGGACGTGTGCACGCGGCCTTCGAAGCAGGGCCAGCCGAAGTTCGTCAGCGTTGCGGTGCCATCATCGGGCACGGCCGGAATGCGGTTCACTTCCTCCCACGTGTTCCAGCCGACGTCGCCGACCCAGATCTCGCCAGTACCGCGCCGCTCGGTGAAGCGAAACGGATTGCGAAGGCCATATGCGATCACGCGTTTCGCGTTGACGGAAAGACCCGTCGCAGCGAGCGGATTGTCGGGCGCGCCTTCGCCGGTCGCGGCGTTGAGGCGAAGGATCGTGCCGTCGAGCCAGATTTCCTGATTTGCGTACGAGGATTCGACTTCGAGCCCCTGCGAGCGCAACGCGCCGCCTTCGGGCGTGCCGCCGATCATCGGCGAGCGCTCGTCGGGATAGGTCGGATTGCCCACGCCCTGGCCCCAGTCGGCCCAGTTGTAGCTCGCGCCATCGCCGCTGCCGACGTAGAGATAGCCGTCTTCGCCGAAGAGCAGCGTGCCGATCGAATGGCTCGGAAAGAACTGATACCAATCCTCGATCAGCACGGTTTCGTTCGCGGTGTCGGCGACGTTGCCGTTGACGTGCAAGCGCGACAGATGACCGCTGACGACACAGCCGCCGGCCGAAGTCGGCGACGGTGTGGGGCTCGTCATGCCGGCGCCGCCGCCGCAATTGCTCGACGTCCAGCGCGGCGGCAGATCGTCGAAGAGGCCGCCGTTGAACGCATAGAGCACGTAGACCTCGGGCACTTCCGGAAAGCGCGGGTCGAGTGCGAAGCCGAGAAGGCCGCGATCGCCGATCGTGTGGATCTTCGCGGAAAGATCGGCGAACTGCGTCGGCGCCGTGTCGGCGAGATTCCTATACACCCAGATCTTGCCGTTCTTCTCGGTGACGAAGACGCGGCCGTCGTGCGCGAAATAGACGCCGGTCGGGAGGCTGCGGCCCGTGATCGGGTTCGTCAGCTGAAAGCCGGTGGGGAGCGTTTGCGCATCGAGCGCGCTCATCGCGCCGAGCGCGAGCGTACCGAGCAAGAGGTTACGAACCCTCATGACTCCCCCTGGCGTCATCGAGTGGGTCGATTCTAGCCCGATGAGCGCGCTTGCGCGGCGCGTTCATCGTTTGCCACAGACGTTTACGGCAGCGGGTCGAATCCGTCGGCGAAGATGCGGTCGGTGATGACGGTGTCGGTGTCGATCGCCTCGTCGTCCGCGGGGTTCGGATCGATGGAGCCCGCGGGCGCGGCGACGGTCGCCGTGCTCACGAGCTCGCCGCTCGCCCCCGCAGCGATCGTTGTCACAATCGCATAAGTCACCGAGGTGCCGGCAGGCAGCATCACGCTATCTGCGACGTCGCCGGTACCGCTCGCAGTGCACGTCGCGCCGCCGGTCGCGGCGCAGGTCCAGCCGACGATCGTGAGCTGATTCGAGAGCGCGCTCGTCACGGTTTCGCCGTCGACGGCGTCTGCGCCGTGGTTGGTCACGGTCAGCGTGTACGAAAGCGCATCGCCCGGAAATACGTCGGTGACGCCATCATCGAGCGTCACGCCGACATCGGCGATCGGCGTGACGGTCACGAGCACGCTTTGCTCGTCGCGCGCGCCGGACGAATCGGTGACGCGCACCGCAACGCGATAGCTGCCTGCGTTCGAGTACAGGCGCGATGCGGTCACGCCGCTCGCATCGCCGAACGCGCCGTCGCCGTCGAGATCCCAGTCGTACGTCAGCGTGTCGCCCGTGTTCGGATCGACGCTGTTCGCCGCGGTGAATGCGATCGTGCGCGCACCGCCGTCGGCGACGGAACCCGCATCGAGCGCGATCGCCGCCGACGGCGCGAGATTGCTGCAGCCGTTGCAATACGAAATGCGCGAGATCACGCCGTTGTTGATGTTCGCGAAGAAAAGATCGCCGCCGGGTCCGGTCGTGAGCTGCACGGCGGTCGCGTTGTTGCCGCCGAAGAACGCGATTGCAGTGCCGTCTGCGGGCGGATCGGGAATACCGTCCGCATTTGCATCGACGTACGGGATGTTGAAGATCACCGTGCGGCTGTTGTCGGCGAAAAAGAGCGAGTTCTGATATTGCGCGGGATACGTCGTGCCTTCGTAGAACGCAAGGCCCGTGACATCGGAGCTGCCGCTCGAATGGTTGTACGTGTACCAGGGCGGACTCCACGGCGTGCGGCCGCCGGTATTGCCGTTCGCGTAGAGGCCAAGGCAGATCGGCTCGTTGAATCCCGCATGCTGCTGGCGGCCTTCGAAGCACGGCCAGCCGAAATTCTGCAATGTGCCGTTGCCGACGATGGGCAGCGCGGGAATCCGATTGATTTCTTCCCAGCTGTTCTCGCCGACGTCGCCGAGCCACAGCTCGCCCGTGCCCGGACGGAACGTGAAGCGGAACGGATTGCGAAGCCCGTACGCGATGAGGCGCTGCGCGTTCGGCGTGTTCGTGCCGAATGCGAGCGGATTGCCCGGCGCACCGGCGCCGGTCGCGGGATCGATGCGGATGATCGCGCCGTCGAGCCACACCTGATCGGTGTATTGGGCTTCGAGCTCGAGCCCTTGCGAGCGCAGCGAGCCGCCTTCGCCGGCGGGCGAGCGCTGATCCGGATACGTCGCGTTCACGACCTGGCCGAGATCGTGGAAGTTGAAACTCGCGCCGTCGCCGCCGCCGGCGTAGAGATATCCGTCCGGTCCGAACAGGATCGTGCCGATCGAATGGCTCGGGAACTGCTGATACCAATCCTCGACGAGCACGGTTTCGTTGTTCGCGGTATTGCCGTCGACTTCAAGACGCGAGACGCGCCCGGCGATCACGCAGCCATCGTCGGTATCGCCCGGAGGATTCGGACAGTAATCGGTGCCGCCGTTGACGCCGCAGAACGGATTGTCGACCGGACATCCGGGCCAGCGCGGGCTCCACGGCACGGGATCGCTAGCCGGAAAGAGACCGCCGTTGTATGCATATTGCACGTAGACGTACGGCCGCTCGGGAAAGCGTGGATCAAGCACGAAACCCAAGAGGCCGCGATCCCAGTTGTCGTGGACCTCTTCGCGAAGGTCCGCGAAGACTTGTGGATTGACGTCGAGGAGATTCTGGTAGACATAGATGAGGCCGCTTTTCTCGGTGACGAACACGCGTCCGTCATGCGCGAAGAAAACGCCCGTCGGCAGCGCGCGCGCGACGATCGGATCGCTGCGCTGAAAACCCGTAGGCAACGTCTGCGCGAGCGCGGTCGCGGAAAACGCGGCGGCAAGAACCCAAGCGAATCGCATCGAGCGCACGTGACCTCCCTGCCCGTGTGCGTCGTCGTACGGCGCAACGCGAAAGAAACGGCGATGGATCGAACTCTACGCCCAAGCCGGACCAAGGTCATTCGGGCCAGCGGCCGAGCATCGGCGAGACGTATCCGCAGGTCTTAGCGTGTCTTGCGCACCCGTCAGGTAAAGTAACGGGGTTATGTATCTCGAATATTACGGCCTGCGCGAGCCGCCGTTCTCGATCACGCCGGATCCGCGCTACGTCTTCCTGTCCGAACGGCACCGGGATGCGCTCGCGCATCTCCTCTACGGCATCGGCAAAGGCGGCAGCGGCGGCTTCGTTCAGCTCACCGGCGAAGTCGGCACGGGCAAGACGACGCTGTGCCGGCTGCTCCTGGAACAGCTCCCCGAGAACACGCGCGTCGCGCTGGTGTTGAATCCGAAGCTCTCGCCAGTGGAGCTCGTCGAGGCGGTGTGCGAGGAGTTGAAGCTCGACATCACCGGCCGGCGCGGAAGCCTGAAGGCGCTGACCGATACGCTGAACGCGTTCCTCCTCGATGCGTACGCGCAAGGGTTGCGCGTCGTATTGATCGTCGACGAGGCGCAAAATCTTTCGATCGAATCGCTGGAGCAGGTGCGCCTGCTGACGAATCTCGAAACGCCGACGCAGAAGCTCCTGCAGATCATCTTGCTCGGCCAGCCGGAGCTTCGCGATCTTCTCGCCGGCGCGGAGCTTCGCCAGCTTGCGCAACGCATCACCGCGCGTTATCACCTGACGCCGCTCGATGCCGGCGAAACAGAAGCCTATGTGCGCCATCGCCTCGCGGTCGCGGGCTGTACGCGCGTGCCGTTTTCCCGGCTTGGATTGCGTGCCTTGTATCAGCGCTCGGGCGGGATTCCGCGCCTCATCAACATCATCGCCGACCGCGCGCTGATGGCAGGTTTCGCGCGCGAGCAGGATTCGATCGGCGAGCGCGTCGTCGACCGCGCCGCCGACGAAGTGCTGCCGGGCCACGCGCGCTACTGGGTGCGCCGCTACGGTCGCTGGGCCGCCGCGGCTGCGCTCGTGCTGGGCGTTGCCGCTGCGTTTTTCGTGTTGCGCGCACCGCACAGCACCGCGCCTGCAGCGCCGGTGCCGCTGCCGAAAATCGAACCGAAACCCGCCGATGCGATGATCGCGCGCGTCGAGCAGCGCATCGACGAGGCGCCCGAGACGCAGCTCGACGCGTTCAGCCAGGTGCTGGCGCGCTGGCAGGTCGATCCTGATTCGATATCGGTGCGCGACGCGAGCCGCTGCGCGGCGACGATCGCGCCCGGGCTCGATTGCCTGCGCGGACGCGCCACGCTGGAGCAGATCGCACGTTTCGACCGGCCGCTGATCCTGATCCTGCATCAGGGCGAGCGGCAGGCGCATGCGGTGCTGCAAGGTGTCGGCAACGCGCACGTTCGGCTCGATATCGCCGGCGAGCGCTATGAACTTGCGCGCAGTTCGCTGTCAAAGCTCTGGAACGGCGATTTCATCGCGCTGTGGCGCCTGCCGCCCGACGTCCCGGCGAGCCTGAAGCGCGGCGACGCCGGCCCCGGCATCGGCTGGGTCAAGGCGCGGCTGGCCTCGCTGGATGGCGGCGCCGCCGGGGAATCGGGGCCGGCGTTTTTCGATGCAGATCTGGAGGATCGCGTGCGCAAGCTGCAAATCGCCTATGGCATCAAGGCCGACGGCATCGTCGGGCCGGAGACGCTGTTCGCGCTGTCGGCGCTGGACGACACGGGTCCCAGGCTCGCGCGTACGGTCGAGTAGTTCCCCGTGCGCTCGCGACTGCCTACCATGAGGGCGCGCGCCGGCTTCCGGCGCGGCGCTTTAGGATAAGAAAACGCGTACCGCCGCGAGAACGCGGAAGGTCCGCCCAAGGAAACACATGTCGCTGATTCTCGAAGCTTTGAAGAAATCCGAGCAGCAACGCCGGCTTGGCGAAGCGCCGACGCTGGCAAGCCCGGTCGTGGCGACGCGCCGCCGGCGCAGCGTGCTGCCCGTGCTTGCCGTGCTGATCGTGCTCGCCGCTGCTGCGGGCTGGTGGCTGATGCGTCCCGCGCCTGCGCCGCCGGCCGCACCGCCGGCCGATGCGGGCACCGCCGCGACAAAACCTGCCGAGCCGACCGCGCGCGCCACGCCGAAAGTCGATCCGGCCGAGGCGCGGATGAAGAAGCGCGAGGCGAACCTGGCGGCACTGGCCGATGCCGATGCGAAGCGTCGCGGTGCTGCGAACCCGCAGAACCCCGGCGCGTCGGCCAAACCGCCTGCCGCGGGATCGGGGCCGCCCGACCTCTCCAAGCCTGCCGCCCGAGCGCCGCTTGCGACCGCGACGCAGACGCCCGGCATGGCGCCCGTCAAACCCGAGGCGACGCCCGCGCCGGACGCCGCCAAGCCTGGCGAAAAACCGGCCGCCGCGACAGCCCCGCCACCGACAGAGACCGCCACGGCGAAACCGGCGGCCAGCGGCGCGCCCGCGTTGCCGTCGATCTGGGAGCTGCCTTACTCGACACGCAAGGATCTGCCGGCGATCGAGCTCAGCATGCACGTCTATTCGGCCGATCCGGCGCAGCGTTTCGTCGTGGTCAAAGGCGATCGCCATGTCGAGGGCGATGAGCTCGGCCAGGATCTTTATCTGCGCGAAATCCGCCAGGACGGGCTCGTGCTCGAGTTCAAAGGGCAGCGGTTCGTTTATCCGCGGGGCGGGCGATAGAGACGGAAGAGAGCGGAGGGATCGGACGCGACTGCGCGAAAATCGCGCGCTTGTCGCAAGACCGGTGCTTTTCAAGCGCGCACGATAAGCGCAAGTTGCCCTTGCCCCTAACCCCTCGTCCCCAAGCCCCTTAGATGTTCGTTCACCTCCCCAGCCGTCGCAAACCGCGGCCGCCGTGGGCGACGCTCTTGATCGTCGCCGCGTGTGTCGTCGTGTTTCTCTGGCTGGCGACGCTGCCGCTGGAGCAGCGCCTGGGGCTTCTGACGCGCTGGGGCACGGTGCCGTCGACGCTGCTCGATCCGAACGCGCCGTGGCTGCAGCAGCTTGCCGAGTTGCGCGCGGCGCGGCTCGTCACCGCGCTCTTCATCCACGCCGATTGGCTGCACCTGACCGGCAATCTTCTGTTCCTGATCGTGTTCGGCGTGTCTGCTGAGCGCGCGCTCGGGTTTCGCCGCTTCCTCGCGCTGTTCGTGATCGGCGGCGCGCTCGCGAATCTCGCCGGTGCGCTGACGCTCGCCGACACCAGCGCGCCGATCGTCGGATCGAGCGGCGCGGTGTCCGCGATCGTCGGCGCGTATCTTGCGCTGTTCCCGCGCGCGCGCCTCGGCCTCGTGCTGCCGCTCGGACTTTTCCTCGAATTCGTGCGCATCCCCGCGCCGCTTCTGATCGGCTTCTGGGCGATGCTGCAATTGCTGTTCACGTACATCGGCCCGCGCTTCGGCGCGGTCGCGTGGTGGACGCATATCGCGGGATTCCTGATCGGGATCGCGTTTGCTTTGATGTCGAAGCCGGCGATCGCGAGGAGACTCAGAGAGTAGGATCGTCTCGCCTACAATCCGATCATGCGCAAGACCAAACTCTACAAAGTCACGTTTCTCTCGCAGGGTAAAACCTACGAGCTCTACGCGCGCCACGTTGCGTCGAGCGGCTTGTGGGGATTTACCGAAGTCGGCGAGCTCGTGTTCGAGACGCCGAATGAAGGTCTCGTCGTCGATCCGACCGAGGAGCGGCTGCGCGATGAATTTCGCGACACGACGATGCTGCACCTGCCGATCCAGTCGATCCTGCGCATCGAGGAAGTCGCCAAGCGCGGCGCGCTTGCGATTCGAGACGCGGCGAGCGGAGAGCGCGTGGTGATGCCGTTTCCGGTCGCGCCGCCGCGAGGGAAAGCTTAGAGCTTCTTGCCGAAGCGATCGAAGCGGACCGCCCACGTATCCTTGTAATCGGCGGAAACCAGAATCCGCTCCGCGCGGCCGATCAGGCGCTCGCGCGAGACGAGGCCGAAGAATCGCGAGTCGAGGCTGTTGTCGCGGTTGTCGCCAAGCATCATGTAGTGATCGGCGGGAATCACGATCGGACCGAAGTCGTCCGCGGGCGCGTGTCGCGAGAGCCACTGGACTTCGTGACGGTTGTCCGCGGTGTCTTCCTCGACATGCATTGCCTTGACGCCGCGCACGAGCGGCTCGTCGCGAAGGCCGAGCGTTTCGTAGTCGGCTTCGCGCCCGTTGATGACGAGACGTTTGCCGCGCATTTCGATCGTATCGCCCGGAAGGCCGATGACACGCTTGATCAAGCGCTCGCTGTCTTCGGGCGAGGAGAACGTGACGACGTCGCCGCGCTTGGGCTCGCCGATGTGCGCGAGGATCACGTCGGTGAGCGGTACTTTCACGTCGAACGCGAGGCGGTTGACGAAGACGACGTCGCCTTCGAGCAGATTCGGATGCATCGACGCGGACGGAATCGGATTCCAATCCGCGACCGCGGTGCGGAACACGCCGAACAGCACTACGAATGCAATGAATTGGCGGTTGTCGCGCAGGAACGCTTTCACGCGTGGATGCATGGCTCGCTTCATCCTTTCTTGTTGCTGTCCGCGGGCACGGGTTTCGCGCGCAGCGTCAGCGCCTTCAATGCATTCAACGCTTCGTTGAGCGCGTAGTCCTGCTGCACGTCGCGATCGATCGTGCGCGCGGGCGAGGGGTTCTTGTCGTTCTCGTCGGCGCCTTTCAAATGATTGCGAAGATCGCGCTCGCCGAGCATCGGCGTCGGCGGCGTGTCGCGCTGGCTGATCGCAAGATCGGCGAGCGCGATGTCGGGCTGGATGCCCGCGGCCTGGATCGAAATGCCGCTCGGCGTGTAGTAGCGCGCGGTCGTGAGCTTGACGGCGTGATCGGCATCGAGCGGCAGCACGGTCTGCACCGATCCCTTGCCGAACGTGCGCCGGCCCATCAAGAGCGCGCGGTGATTGTCTTTGAGCGCACCCGCGACGATTTCCGCGGCGGACGCGGTGCCGTTGTCGACCAGCACGACCAGCGGCGCGCCGCCGAGCGCATCGCCAGGGGAGGCGCGGAAGCTCAAGTCGGCTTCCTTCAAGCGTCCGCGCGTCGTCACGATCACGCCTTCGTCGAGGAAGATGTCGCTGACTTCGACCGCCGACGTCAGCAATCCGCCCGGATTACTGCGCAGATCCAAAATCGCGCCGCGCAGCGGCGAGCCGTTGTCCTTCTGCAAACGATCCAGACGCTTGTGCAGCTGCGCGCCGGTGTCGGCCTGGAACTGGCTCAAGCGGAAATACGCATAGCCGGGCTCGATCAGACGACCGCGCACGCTCGCGACGCGGATCACTTCGCGCTTCAAGCGGATGTCGACCGCGTCGCTTTGCCCTTCGTGAATCACGCCGAGTGTGATTTCCGAGCCGACTTTTCCGCGCAGCATGCCGACCGCGCCGTCGAGATCGTCCGACTGCACCGGCTTGCCGTCGATACGCACGATCGTGTCGCCGGCCTTGACGCCGGCGCGCTCGGCGGGCGAATCGTCGATCGGCGCGACGACGCGCAGCGTGCCTTCGATCTGCACGACCTCGATACCGAGCCCGTTGTAGCTGCCGGTGGTGTCTTCGGTGAGATCGTCGATTTGCTTGCGGTCGAGATATTCGCTGTGCGGATCGAGCCCCGCCAGCAATCCGCGAATCGCGGCCTGCATCAGCCGGTGATCGTCGACGTTCTCGACGTACGCCTGCTTCACGAGACTGTAGACGGCCGTGAACGAGCGGATGTCCTGAAGGTCGATCGCGTCCTTCGGCGGCTTCGCCTTGGTGGCGGCAGCGGGCGCGTCGGCGGCCGGTGCGTCGTCGGCATCGGGTGCCGGCAGCGGCGGCGGATCGGCGAGCGCCGGCGCACAGAGCGCGACGAGAAGAAACGGAAGGAGACGCGAACGCATGTGAACCTCGCTGGCTGGATGGCCAGTGTACGACGTATGGTGCGACCGTCACGGAACAAGTCCGCGGTCTACGATTCAGGTATCGACCGCAGCGCGGGCCGGCAGTTCAGCGCAGCCAGCCGCGCGGATCGACCGCTTGGCCTTTCGCGCGAAGCTCGAAATAAACCCCGGCGGTCTTCTGCCCGCCGCTGGCGCCGCTGGTCGCGATCGTCTCGCCGGCGTTGACCCAGTCGCCGACGTCCTTGAGCAGCGTTTCGTTGCAGCCGTAGAGGCTCAGATAGCCGTCGCCGTGATCGACGATGATCATGAGCCCGTAGCCGCGCAGCCAATCGGCGAACGCGACGCGTCCGTGCGAGACCGCGCGCACGGGCGTGCCGACCGCGGCGGTCACGAGAAGCCCGCTGCTGCGCCGTCCCGATTCGTCGGCCGCGCCAAACGCCGTGGCGATCTTGCCGGCCACGGGCCACGCGAGACGGCCGCGCATCGATGCGAACGGCTCGGCGCCGGAAAGCTGCTTTGGGATATCGGCGAACACGTCGCGCAGGCGCTCGAGGATTTCGGTCAGCGATTTCTCGTCCTTACCGAGCGCGGCAACGCGTGCGCCTTGTTCCTTGAGCTTCGTATCGAGCGTGTCGAGGAGCGCAGCGCGCTCGCTGCGTTCGGTTTCGAGCTTCGCGCCTTCGGCGCTGCGCGCATCGCGCGTCGTCGCAAGCTCGGCGGTCTTTTGCTTGATCGATTCCTGCACCGTCGCCAGCTGTTGCAGATCCACGCTCAGCTGATCGATGCGGCCGATGCGCGCACGCTGGAAATAGCGGTGATACGCGAGCACGCGCGCGATCGCGGCGACGTCGTCCTGCTGCAACAGAAGCTTCAGTTCCTCGTTGCGGCCGAGCGCATACGCCGAGCGCAACAACGCGGCGAGCGCTTCGCGCTGAGACTTAAGCGCAGTTTCGAGCTTCGCGCGCTCGGCGTTGAGCGCATCGAGCTGCTTCTCCTGATCGCCGATCTTCTCGTCGAGCGCGTGCACGTCCTTGGCGACGGCGGCGACTTCGGTTTCCTTCTCGCGCAGCGAGCGCGCCGCGTCGCCGCGCTCGCCTTGCGTCGCACGTTGCTGCTCGGCGAGCGCTTTCAGCTCCGCGCGGATCGCATCGAGCTTCTGCCGCGTTTCCTTTTCCTGCGTCGCGTGCTGCGCATCGGCGGCATCGTCCTCCGCGTGCGCGATCGGCGCGAGCGCGAACAGCGCGATCGAAGCGACGAGCGCCGCGCGCAGGATCAAGCGAGCTCGACCAGGCTGTGGCCGGTCATCTCGGGTGGCTTGGGAATGGCCATCAGCGCGAGCACGGTCGGTGCGAGATCGCTGAGCGCGCCGTGATGTAGCGTCGCCTTGCGGCCGACGTAGACCAGCGGCACCGGCCCGACCGTGTGCTGCGTATGCGGCACGCCGTTCGCATCGAGCATCTGTTCGAGATTGCCGTGATCGGCGCTGATCAGCATTTCGCCGCCTGCCGCGCGAATCGCATGGGTCAAGCGGCCGAGTGCAACGTCGATCGCTTCGGCGGCCTTGATCGCCGCGGCTTCGATTCCGGTGTGGCCGACCATGTCCGCGTTCGCAAGATTGCAGACGATGAAATCGAAGCGTTGCGACTGGATCGCCTCGACGAGCTTGTCGGTGACTTCGGGACAGCTCATCTCAGGTTTGAGATCGTACGTCGCGACGCGCGGGCTCGGTACGAGGATGCGTTCTTCGCCCGCGAACGGCGCTTCGCGGCCGCCGGAGAAGAAGAACGTCACGTGCGCGTATTTCTCGGTTTCGGCGATGCGCAACTGCTTTAGCCCGAGCGAAGCGAGATATTCGCCGAGCGAGTTCTGCATCGACTGCGCCTCGAACGCGATCGCGGTGACGCCGAGGCCTTTCTCGTAGTCGGTCAGGCTGACGAACGCGGCTAGCGCGATCTCCCGCTCACGCGCGAAGCCATCGAACGGCTTGTCGACGAACGCATGCGAGATCTCGCGCGCGCGATCGGCGCGGAAGTTCATGAACACGATCGCATCGCCGTCGGCGATGCGAAAGCCGTCGCAGACGACGGTCGGCTTGACGAACTCGTCGTTCTCGCCGCGCGCGTATGCAAGATCGAGCGCGGCGATTGCGCTCGCGGCGTGCAGATCGGATTTGCCCTCGGCGATCGCATCGTAGGCGAGCTTCACACGATCCCAGCGCTTGTCGCGGTCCATCGCGTAGTAGCGTCCGCTGACGCTCGCGACGAACGCGCCGGGAATCGCGGCGCAGGCGCGCTCAAGCTTTTCCAGCGATTCGCGCGCGCTCCGCGGCGGCGTGTCTCGACCGTCGAGGAACGCGTGCACCGCAATCCGCGCGACGCCGCGCTTGGCCGCGAGATCGAGCATCGCGAGGATGTGGTTCTCATGGCTGTGCACGCCGCCCGGCGAAACGAGGCCAAGCAGGTTCAGCGTGCCGCCGCTCCGTTTCACGGCATCGCAAGCGCCGACGAGCGCGGGGTTGCCGAAGAAGCTGCCATCTGCAATCGCGGCGTCGATGCGGGTCAGATCCTGATAGACGATCCGTCCCGCGCCGATGTTCATGTGCCCGACTTCGGAATTGCCCATCTGATCGTCCGGAAGCCCGACGTGATGGCCGTGCGTCTCGACCAGCGTATGCGGGTACTCGGCGAGGAGCCGCGTCCAGTTCGGCACGTTTGCGGCCGCGATCGCGTTATGCGCGGTCTCGTCGCGGTGTCCCCAGCCATCGAGGATCAGGAGGAGCACCGGCTTGGGTCTCGCCATGGAGGATTCCGGAGGAAAATGGGGCCGCCAATGCTAGCCGACGCGCCCGGACCGGGCCATTAAACCCTGGCCCGGGGCTGCGCATCCAAGCCGGCACATTCCTTTCGACAGGGCACCGGAGTCCACCATGAAGCGTCTCATCGCACCCCTTGCGTTCACCGTTTCGCTGCTGCTGGCCGGCTCCGCGCTGGCGCGCGGCATCGACGTCGACAAGGTCAACGGCTCGATCCACATCGACGGCGACCAGCAGGCCGGCGATCTTTCGACGGTCAACGGCGGCATCCGCGTCGACAACGGCGGCAGCGCCGAGAAGGTTTCGACGGTCAATGGCGGCATCGAGCTTGGGGATCACGTCAGCGTCGATTCGGTCGAAACCGTCAACGGCGGCATCGAGCTTGGCCAGAACGCGCGCGTTGCGCGCGCAGTCGAAGCCGTCAACGGCGGCATCCAGCTCGGCCACGGCGCCGAGATCGCCGGCCGCGCATCGAACGTCAACGGCCGCATCACGCTCGACGGCGCACACGTCGGCGGCGGCATCGAGACGGTGTCGGGAGACGTCGAGATCGGCGCCAATTCACGCGTCGAAGGTGGCCTCCTCGTCGAGAAGCCGCACGGCTTTTCATGGGGCAAGAACCGCAATCCGCGCATCGTGATCGGGCCGCACGCGGTCATCGAAGGCACGCTCGATTTTCGCCGCGAGGTCGATCTCTACGTCAGCGACACCGCGAAGGTCGGCACTATCACCGGCGCGAATCCGCAGAAGTTCTCGGGCGATCATCCGTAATATCGGCTCTGCCGACGCGCATCTTTGCGCTCTCTTAACAGCCGCGCTTAACCGCTGTTACGGCAGTATTTCTAGAATCGGGACTCCGTAGAACCGGAGTCCCGCATGTCCCGACCGCTGATCCGCTCCGCCGCCGCGTTGCTCGCGCTGCTTCTGGCTGCGTGCCAGAAGGAAGCGCCGCCGCCTCCGGCACCGCCCGTCGTCGTCGCGCCGCCCAAGCCCGCGCCGGTGACGCCGAGCCCCGAAGGCCGCTATTCGCCGGCGATCACCGCCGAAGATTTCGCGGCGCGCGTCAAGAAGATTTCGTCGGACGCGTTCGAGGGCCGCAAGCCCGGCACGATCGGCGAGCGCATGACGACGGCATGGATCAAGGACGAGTTCGAGCAGATGGGCTTGAAGCCCGGCAACAAGGGCAACTGGTTCCAGACCGTGCCGATGGTCGAGACGACGCTCTTGGATCCGGAGACGGTCGTGCTCGACGTCGCGACATCCGGCGGCAGCGATCGTTACGCGTATCGCAGCGACATGATCGTCGGCGCGCTCGATGCGAGCCCGTCGGTCGAGCTCAAGGATTCGCCGATCGTATTCGCCGGTTACGGCGTCGTCGCGCCCGAGTATCAGTGGAACGATTACGAAGGGCTCGACGTCAAGGGCAAGACGGTCGTCGTGCTCGTCAACGATCCCGGCTGGGGCAATCAGGATGCGAATCTCTTCCGAGGCAAGGCGCTGACCTACTACGGGCGCTGGATGTACAAATATGAGGAAGCCGCGCGCCAGGGCGCCGCCGCGTGCCTGATCGTGCACGAGACGGCGGGCGCAGGTTATCCGTGGGAAGTCGTCGTCAACAGCTGGTCCGGCCCGCAGGATGCGTTGCCTGCGCGCGAGGATCCCGCGCCGCGGCTCAAAGTCGCCGGTTGGTTGACGACCGAAGCCGCGCAGCGTTTGTTCGCGAAAGCCGGCGCGAGCTTCGATGAATTGAAGAAGAGCGCGGACGTGCGCGGCTTCAAGCCGACCGCGCTCGGCGCGAAGTTGTCGACCGCGTTCAAGAACAAGATCGACAACACGAGCTCGGAAAACGTGATCGGCATGATCCGCGGCAGCCAGCGCCCGGACGACGTCGTCGTTTACAGCGCGCATTGGGATCATCTCGGCAAGGATCCGAACCTCAAGGGCGATCAGATCTACAACGGCGCGATCGACAACGGCAGCGGCATCGCGGGCCTCCTTGAAATCGCCGAAGCGTTTGCGCATCAGGAAACGCCGCCGCAGCGCTCGGTGCTCATCGCGGCATTCACGCTCGAAGAAGCGGGGCTCTTGGGTTCGCGTTACTACGCGACGCATCCCGCGTTCCCGCTCGACAAGACCGTTGCCGACATCAACATGGACGCATTGCCGATCATCGGCCCGACCAAGGACATCGCGGTGATCAGCTGGGGACAATCCGAGCTCGATGACTACATCAAGGAAGCCGCCGCCGCACAGCATCGCGAGATCGTTCCCGACGAGACGCCGGAGAAAGGTTTCTTCTTCCGCTCCGACCAGCTCAATTTCGCCAAGCTCGGCGTGCCGGTGCTGTACGCGCGATCGGGTTTGAATCTCGTCGACGGCGGCGAAGAAGCCGGCCGCAAGGCGTATGCGGATTACACCGCGAACCGTTATCACAAGCCTGCGGACGAATATGATCCGAATTGGGATTTGCGCGGTGTCATCGAGGACATCAAGGCGTTTTACGCGGTCGGCCAAAAGCTTGCGGACGAGACGACGTTTCCGGAATGGAAACCCGACGCGGATTTCCGTCGGCCCGAGAAGAGCGCCAAGTAAAAAAGCGCGCGGCGCGGGGGTCAGGGCGCCGCGCGAAACTGCCGTTTTGGAGGGACGCCCCATCCTTGGGGCGATCACAGCATCCGCTGCGGCCGACAGCATCCGACACCCAAGTCTCACAGGCCGAGATGGGAATCGGCGGTTGCTGCTCACGATCGTGTACGCCGAGTTCTCGGTCTGGTACGACGCGATCGAAGCCGCGCGAGGCGCTGTCCCTCGCAGGTAAGGCGTTTCGGCGTTACCGCGATCGGCGCGGCACGCGCGCGAATGTGTTGCTGGATTTCTTCATCGGCGCGCACGCAGCCGTGCGCGAGATTCGGGTCCTGACGCGCGACAGCGCACGCATCCGTACCTATTTTTCGAGTGTCGCCGTGATCGCTGCGCTGCGCAGAATCGGTGTCACATAGAGCGCACATCCGGCCTCGAATGCACGCCATACGCTACATTCGGAACCGTCAGACTAGGGCTTCTTCTTGAGCGCCTTCTCGATGCTCGCCCGCGTCAACGGGTGATAGCCCGCGCGAGCATTCGCGTACACGCCACGCGCGAACGCCTTCCCGTCCGGCGTCTTGGCGAGCTCCTCGTACAGCGGCACGACCAGATACCGCCGCCCGATCCGCGTCATGTACTCGGCCATCGCGTTGCGCGCCGGCTTGTAGCTGTTGCGGATCGCAACGAGATACCAGCGCCGCGCGATCTCCGCGTTCGGCGCGCCGGTCAGGTGATAAGCGGCGTCGATCTTCGTCAGCAGCGGCGTCGAGAGTTTTTGCGGCAAGCCGTCGAGGAAGTACATCCACTCTTGCGTGTTCCACGATTTCGCATCGAGCGCTTCGGGCGGGCGCTTGCCGTGCAGCCATTCTTCGCGCGCGCTCGCGATCGCCTTGAAGCGCGGCGACTCGGGCACGCGCGCGTCGCCCGGAATGCCGGGCTGGTCGACCCATGCCTTGATCTCGGCGAGGCTCATCTTGCCGGGATTCTTGCGCACGAGATTCTCGTCGAGATACGCGAGCATCTCTTCGGTGGTGATGCTTTTGAACGCGAAGTGATCGAAATAGGCGCGCAGATACGCATCGAACACATCGCGGCCGAAGCGCGCTTCCATCGTGCGCAACAGCCACGCGCCTTTCGTGTACGCGAAGTCCGATCCGGCATCGTCGGGATCGCGGCCGTCGAAATCCGGCAGCAGTCGCTGGTCGGGTTTCGGTACTTCGTCGATCTCGCCGCGAAGCTCGTTCGCGGCAAGGATGAATTCCTCGTCGGCCTGCGCTTTGCCGTACACGGCTTCGACGATGCGGTTCTCGACGTAGGTCGTGAATCCTTCGTTGAGCCACATATGCCGCCAGCCGGCGTTGGTGACGAGATTGCCGGACCACGAATGCGCAAGCTCGTGCGCGACCAGCGAGACGAGGCTCTTGTCGCCGACGATCACGGTCGGCGTTGCGAACGTCATGCACGGATTTTCCATGCCGCCGAACGGAAAGCTCGGCGGCAGCACGAGCACGTCGTAGCGGCCCCAGCGATAAGGGCCGTAGAGTTTTTCGGTGGTCGCGATCATCGTCTCGGTGTCGGCGAATTCCTTTGCCGCGGCGTCGACGATCGAAGGCTCTGCATACACGGCGCTGCGCGGGCCGGTCGCGCGCGCTTCGATATTGCCGACCGCGATCGCGAGCAGATACGACGGAATCGGCTTGTCCATCGCGAAGCGGAAATCGCCGTCGAGCGGATGCGCAGCATCGTTCGGCGCGCTCATGATCGCGCGCAGCGTTTTCGGCACGGTGAGGTGCGCGGTGTACGTGAAGCGCACCGACGGCGTGTCCTGCAGCGGCACCCAGCTGCGCGCATGGATCGATTCGGATTGCGAGAACATGAAGGGCTGCGTCTTGCCGGCCGTCTGCTCCGGCGTCATCCATTGCAAGCCGGACGCATCGGGCGACGTGCGATAGCGAATGCGCACTTTCGGCGCGGGCTCGTTCATTTCGATCGTGAGCGCCGAGCCTAAGATCGGATCGCGCTTGTCGAGCGCGAAATGAACGGGACGCGCCGTGCCGCCGGCATCGATCGCATCGACGCTCTGGATGTCGAGATCGCGCGTGTCGAGCACCAGTGTCTTCGCATCCTTCGCGTGCCAGTCGAGTGCGAGCTCGGCGGTGCCGCTCAATTCACGCTGGCCGAAGTCGACGGCGAGATCGAGCGCGATCGCGCGGACTTCGGCCACGCGCGTATTCGCGTAGCTGTGCGGATCGGGTGGGGTTTCGATCGCGAGGAGGGCGGCGGCGCCGAGCAGACCCGGAAAAATCATCAATATGTCCTTGGAAACCGATTGCAGAGAACACATGGTGTGACGAGTGGCTGCGGTGCCGCAATCCCTGAACGTCATCGGGTGCTTACCGCGACTTACCTTCACTCACCTCACTTCCAGTTCACCATGCCGTCACGCAACGCGTACGCCTGTCGTATCAAGATGTTGCCGCTCCGATCGCGTGAAGGCGGATGGATGGGGCGTGTAATAGTTGCCTTTGCGCTTCGTGGTATGCTGCAGGTGCAACAGGGGGCCTCCGATGCGGGCACACCTCGATACGCTTGAGGCGCTGCTTGCTTGCAACACGCCGGAAGATTTGCGGCGTGCCGTCGGCGAGTATGCGAAACGAATGGGTTTCGATTCTTGGGTGTACGCCGCGAACCCGAGCGGGCAGCGCGCGCCGTACATCCTGAGCGCGTATCCCGCGGCCTGGCTCAATCGCTATCTCGAAAAAGGCTACATCGGCATCGACCCCGTCGTCGCGCATTGCCGCGACCACGCGACGCCGCTGATGTGGACCGCCGACGGTCCGATCACCGAACGCGAGAATCGCGTTCCTGCGTTCTTCCACGATGCGGCGGACTTCGGGCTCAAGGTCGGTGTCAGTGCGCCGGTGCATGGGCTCGGTTGTCAGTGGGGTCTCTTATCGGTTGCCGGTTCCGAAGAAAAAACCGATCGCCGCACGAAGCTGCAACAGCTCGCCGGCGTGCAGCTCCTCGCGACGTTCACGCATGAAGCCGGACACCGTTTCGCGACGATGAGCACGCAACAGCAGCAGGGCGCCGGCAGCGTGCACCTCACTGCGCGCGAGCTCGAATGCCTGCGCTGGGCCGCGGAAGGAAAGACCGGTTGGGAGATCGGCCGGCTGCTCGGCATTTCCGAACGAACGGTCGTGTTTCACGTCGAGAACGCCGCGCACAAACTCGGCGTGTTCGGTCGACGCCAGGCGGTTGCACGCGCGATCGCGCTGCATTTGATTACCCTGTAAGAATTTACAGCTGTAAGATCTGACGGCTTGACGGTCTGCTGATCCTGCGTTCAACGCAGGAGGACCGCCATGTTAGAAGTGCTTACCAGCAACACCCCCGGCAGTTTGATTTCCACCGACATGCTCGACAGCATGTTCCGTCTTCGCAGCGCCGTGTTTTCGGATCGTCTCGGTTGGGACGTCGAAAACGTCAGCGGCCGCGAGATCGATCGCTACGACGATTTCGATCCGACGTACATGATCGTTCGCGATCGCGTCGCGCCGAATCTCGCGCTCGGCAGTTGGCGATTGTTGCCGACGACCGGGCCGTACATGCTGCGCGATGTGTTTCCCGAATTGCTCGACGGCGCCGATCCGCCGAACGATCCGCGCGTCTGGGAAATCAGCCGTTACGCGATCGCGGCGATGGGGCACGCGACGAGTCCCGGTTTCGGCTTCGGCGAAATTTCGGTCGCGATGTGGCGACGCTTGTATAGCTTCTCGCGCGAAGTCGGCATCGAGGCCTATGTCGGCGTCACCAGCTTCGCGGTCGAGCGGCTGGTGAAGAAGCTCGGGCTCACGTTCCATCGGCTCGGCACGATGCGCCGATACGCCGGCATCCCCAATGTCGCGTTCTGCATCCCGATGGATGCACACGCGCAAGCGGCGCTCGGCGAGCGCAAGGAGGATGCGCAGCGCGCTGCCTAGAACCTGGGGTCGCCGTCAACCCTGTAAAAACTTACAGCTACCTGCATGCGCCGAACGAGCGCAGTCTGATGCAGCGCGGGTCAACCCGCAGGCAAGCGATCGATCCCCCCGGCCGGGAGGGAGAGGCACGGTCCAAACGGAGTTTGAACTGTCTCCCTCCTGGCCACCTTGGCGTAGCGCTGGGGGCCTCGCCAAGAAGCTGGAACGCGGCGTGCCGGAGCAACTCCGGCACGCTAAGCGTTTTCTCAAGCTCAGTGCAGCGACCGGTCGTAGAACGCGGCCAAATCCGACTTCAGCTTCGCCAGCGCATCCACGTTCAGATACACCATGTGTCCGGACGGGTAATAGCTGAATTCGAGGTTGCTGCGCAGCGTCGGATCGAGCTCCATGTGGTTGAGGTCGAACTCGGTCGCGAAGAACGGCGTCGCGAGATCGAAATAACCGTTCGCCGACAACACGTGCAGCTTCGGATTCTCGCGCATCGCACGCGCCAGATCGCTCGCGACGTACGGTTGGCGCTGCGGGAAGCGTGAGCCTGGTTGCTCATGCTTCCAGTCCCAATCGCGGATGATGTTGAAGCCGCTCGGCTTGTAGGCCTGCTCGTTCGTGTACTTGAGCGTGCCTTCGATGTAGGTGTTGAACGCTGCGTTGAACGCGCCGGCGATCGCCGTGTCGGAGGCGTCGTATTCGGGATTCTCGCCCGCAGCGTCAAGATCGATGCCCTCGTAACGTGCATCGTAGCGGCCGACGGTGCGCCGCTCGTCGCGCAAGAGCTCCTTGCGGAAGCGGCTCTGGCTGACGCGCAAGTTCGCGTCCTTAAGATACGCCGCCGAGAGGCCCGTGAAGCGCGAGAGCTTGGCCGCGACCGCGTCTTCCTCGGCCGGCGTCAGCGTCTGGCCCTTGGCGAGTGCGCTCGCGTATTCGCCCACCGCAAACGCGCGCGCTTCGTTGACGAACGCCTCCATGCTGGCCGGCTTGTTCGGCACCTTGTCGTGAAACCATGCGATCGCGGCGAACGTCGGCAGCGAACCGATGAAATTCTGATCGAGCCCCGGCGAGTTCGCGCCGTAGTTCAAGATCGACGACAGCAGCACGACGCCGTTGAACGCCATGCCCTGGCTCTGCAAAAGGTTCACGAGGCCCGCCGAGCGCGTCGTGCCGTACGATTCGCCGAACAGGAACTTCGGCGAGTTCCAGCGCTGGTTGATCGTCACGTAGCGCGTGATCGCTTTGGCGAATGCGGCGAGATCCTGATCGACGCCCCAGAAATCCTTGCCCTTGCCCTTGCCGACCGGCTCCGAATAGCCGGTGCCGACCGCGTCGATGAAAACGAGATCGCTCTTGTCGATGAGGCTGTATTGGTTCGGAATCACGTGATACGGCGGCGGCGCAGTCGCCACGGCGCTGGCCGATTCGACGCGCACCGGCGCGAGCGAGCCCATGTGCAGCCAAATGCTCGATGAGCCCGGACCGCCGTTGTAGAAGAACGTGACCGGACGATCGCCTTTGCCGCCCTCCGCGGTGTAGGCGACGTAGAACACGCTCGCATTCGGCTCGCGCTTCTCATCATCGCGGATCAGCACGTTGCCCGCAGTCGCGGTGTAGTGGACCGAGCGGCCGCCGACATCGACGCTGCCGTGCGAAATCGCGGTCTTTTCGGGTGGAATCGGTTTCTCGTCTTTCTTGGACGATTTCGCGTCCTTGTCTTGAGCGGCATCGGCATCCTTGCCTTCGTCGGCGGCGAACGCCGGCGATGAGAGAGCGAGCATCAGGCCCAATGCCGATGCTTCGATGAAGAGCTTGCGCATGGATATCCTCCGGAGACGAACGTCGCCGCGTGAAGCGGATTGCCCCCATTCGGGCAATCGTTCTAGTGTCCTAAGGCGAGTGCGCGCCGACCCGTGACAAAAGTGCCGGGCAAACGTAAACGTCTTGCAAAGCCGCGTAAGCGGATGTCAGACGCGATAGCCGCGATGGATCGCGACGATGCCGGCCGAAAGATTGCGTACGTCGACACGCGCGAGGCCGGCCGTCTCCATCATCGCCTTGAGTGTGTCCTGATCGGGATGCTTGCGGATCGATTCGGCGAGATAGCGATAGCTCTCTGCGTCGCCCGCGATCAGGCGGCCCAGGCGCGGCAGCACTTCGAACGAATGGAAATCGTAGAGCGGCTGGATCGCATCGATGCGGACTTTCGAGAATTCCAGCACCAGCGCGCGGCCGCCGGTTTTCAGCACGCGATGGATCTCGGCGAGCGCGCGCTCCTTGTGCGTCACGTTGCGAAGGCCGAACGCCATCGTCACGCAGTCGAACGATTTATCCGGAAACGGCAGCGCTTCGGCGTCGAGCTGCGCATAGTCGAGGCCGCTGACGTTTCCGCGATCGATCATCCGGTCGCGGCCGACACGCAACATGTCGCCGTTGATATCGCCGATCACGACCGCGCCCTTCGCGCCGACGCGCGGCAGCAAGAGCGCCGCGATATCGCCCGTGCCGCCGGCAAGATCGAGCACCTGATCGCCCTCGCGCACGCCGCTGGTCGCGACGAAATAGCGCTTCCACAAGCGATGCGCGCCGAACGACATCAAATCGTTCATCACGTCGTACTTGCGCGCGACCGACGTGAACACCTCGCCGACGAGGCGGGCCTTGTCGTGCTCGGGAACGTCGCGGTAGCCGAAATGCGTGGTGGGTTGATCGCTCATGTGGCGCATCGTAGCGCAAAGCGCTTCGTCGGCCTTACGGCTTGCGCCCGACGTTCGTCTTCCGGATGCCGAGATTCGTCCAGAAATCGGCCGGATACGCGAGCTTTGGCTCGCCGACCCAGCCTTGCGTGATGTCGAGCTCATAGCCGTCTTCCAGGCGCTTGTAGCGCACGGCATTGATCGCGATCCGATCCCATTCGCCGGTATGGGTCAGATCCTTGAGCGTTTCCGGATACGAACCGTATCGCAGGTGATGAAGCTCGATCAGCGCGATGACGGTCTTGAAATGCTGATCACCGAACTTCTGGTCCATCTGCCCGTGGAAATCGCAGCTGGCAAGCAACATCAGAAGAAGGGCGGCGGCGGCGAGTCGTTTCATGATTCTGTTCCTAGCGTTTCGCGGAATCGCGCTCGACGCGCTCCCACGGCTCGACGAGCCCGGCTCGCGACTTGAACAGCGGATGCAGCTCCGGCGTCTTTATCGTGCGCCATTGGCGGTAGAGATCGCGGTGGCGCTCGGCGAGCTTCTTCATCAAATGGCGCCACTCGTATTCCACTTGGCCCGTCGTCACCGGAATCGCCGCGGCACTTCGGGCGGGCCCAAGCTTGCTGCGATCGAACGCATAGCCGCGCTGCGTCGCTTCCGCGTGCACGCCTTTGAGATACGCGTTCAGCGCGGACAGCGGCTTGGCGTGATCCTGGAATCGCTCGAGCTGCGGATGATGCCGGTAGCCGCGCGTCTGGCCGCGCAGCACCGCTTGCGCCAGCAGCGCCTCGCGCCAGAGTGCGACGAGGCCCTGCGGATCGAGATACTTCGGATGCAGCGACCAGAGCCGCATGCGATCGTGTCCGGGCTATTTGAGATTCGTCTCGAACAGCCGATAGATACGCTTGTATTCGTCGAGCCACGAATCGGCGTGCACGAATCCATGGCGTTCCATCGGATATCCGGACATCTCGAAGTTGTCCTTGTGAAGCTCGATCAGCTTCTGATAGAGCCGCACCGAATCCTCGAACAGCACGTTGTCGTCGATCATGCCGTGCGCGATCAGGAGCGATCCCTTGAGGCCGTCGGCGAACTCGATCGGCGATGAGCGCTCGTACGCGATCGGATCGATCTTCGGATCGTTCAAGATGTTCGACGTGTATTCGTGGTTGTACTGCGTCCAGTCCGTAACCGGACGAAGCGCCGCGCCGGCCTTGAACATGTCCGGCGCGCGGAAGAGCGCCATCAACGTCATGAAGCCGCCGTACGAGCCGCCGTAGACGCCGACGCGGTTCGGATCGACCGACGCGTTCTTTTCGAGCCAGTGCACGCCGTCGATCATGTCCTCAAGCTCAGGATGGCCCATCTGCCGATAGATCGCGGTGCGCCAATCGCGGCCATAGCCTTCGCTCGCGCGGTAGTCCATGTCGATCACCGCGTAGCCGTGCTCGTTCAAGAGGTTGTGGAACATCTGCTCGCGGAAATAGTACGGCCACTGCTCGTGCACGTTCTGCGTGTAACCGGCTCCGTGCACGAACATCACCGCCGGATATTTCTTCGATGCGTCGAAATCCTTCGGCGGATAGAACTTCGCGTAGATCGGCTGCTTCGTGTGCGTCGAGGGCACTTCGACGATCTTGAGCTCCGGCCACGCGATCGTCTTGTACTCGGCCGTGCGCGTGTCGGTAAGCTCGCGCGCGGTGCCGCCGGTTGCATCGACGAGTGCGACCTGCGGCGGCGTGTATGTTCCCGAATGCAGCACCGCGAGCTGCGTGCCGTTCGGCGACAGCGCAAATTCCTGCATGCCTTTGAGCGACGTGATGCGCACGAGCTCGCCGCCGCCGTACGGCACGCGATAAACGTCGTAGCGATACGGCGCCTCGGCATTCGCGCGGACATAGAAGTAGCGGCCGTCCGAGGTCAGCACCGGATTGGAGATCTCGAAATCGCCGTGCGTCAGCGCGAATGCCTTGCTGCCCTGCGGCTTGGCATAGAGCTGCGAATAGCCTTTCTCTTCGGAGAGATACCACAGCGTCTGGTTATCCTTCTCCCAGCCGAAATCGTTGAAGTTCCAGTTGATCCATGCGGCATCGGTAAGCCGATGCTGCGATACGAGCTTGTGCGCGCGGAAATCGACGCTCGCGATCCAGCGATCCTTGTTGTCGATCGAGCGGATCTGGATCGCCAGCGACGCACCGTTGTCGCTCCACGCGATACCGCCACCGCCGCCGTCTTCGGCATCGGCGACGATGCGTACCGCGCGCGTCTTGGGCTTGTCGTCTTTCTTCTTCTCGTCCTTAGCGTCGGTCTTGTCGTCCTTCTTCGCCTCGTCCTTGCGCTTGGCCTTCTCGTTCTCCTCGCGCACGCTCTTCAAAGGATCGTCGTGGATGCCCGGAAGATCGTCGACCGCGAGCGCGTATTGCTCATGCCGCGCGAGATCGAGCAGCAGCATCGACTGCGGCGCCGGATCGTTGCGGCCCACGCGCGTGCGCTCGTCTTCCTGCTCCTCGTAACCGGATTCGGTGACGAAGCGCTGCAGCTTGCCGCTCTTGCCTTTGTCGTAGCCTTTCGGCGACGTCACGACGACCATCCAGCGGCCGTCGGGGCCGAGCGAGGTGCCTTCGATCTTCACATCGTCGCCGACGAAGAACGGCAGCGGCGCACGCGTGGGATCGGCCTTGACGAACTCCTCGTTGCTCTTCTTCTGCGCCTCGCGATCGTCCTTCACTTTGCGCAGCGTCGAGAAGAACTTGAGCTGCAGCTCGCCGAGCTCGTCCGGCTTCTTCGCTTCCGGATCCTTCTCGGCCTTGACGATCGCGGCTGGCCCGCCGATGCCGCCGGCGATGTCGTAGACGAACCATTCGCTGCCGCTCCGGTACTGCAGCGAGCGCCCGTCGGCGGAGAACTGCGGCGATTCTTCCTGCTCGGGCGTGCGCGTGACCTGCGTCAGCCGGCCATTGGCGACCTCGCGCAGGAACACATCGCCATTGCGCACGAACGCAGCGCGCGTGCGTGCGCGATCGAACACCGCGTCCGCACCGTCGGCGTTCGCCATCGCCGCGGGGCCGACGACCGAGTCCTTGCCGTCGGCAACGTCGATGCGATGCAGATCGCGCAGGGAGCTGCCTTTCTGCTTGACGCGGTAATAGATGCTGCGCCCGTCGACGCTCCAGTAAGGATGCTGCACCGGCGAGCCGATCCAGTCCGGATCGGCCATCGCCTGCTCGATCGTGAGCGCGCGAGCGGGTGCGGAGGCGACGACGAAGAGGGCGACGAGGGCGACGAGCGGGGCGCGCTGCATGGGGGTCTCCGCGAAGGCAAAGCGCGAAGGATAGCGGGTCGGCGGGGGCTGACCATGCGCCGAAAGTAGGGTGGCCTCGACCCTCCCAGGGAGGGCTATTCGAACCCGTCCGCGAAGATGGAATCCCCACCGCCACCGGCGCGGATCACGCGCAGCGCATCGAGCCGCGCATTGCCGATGCTGCCGTTGCTGACCGCGATATCGAGCACGCCGTCGGCGACGTTCACCTCGAACGTGCGCACGAGCGCGGTGTTGACGCCCACGGTCGCGATGATGTCGAAATCCTGCAGCACCGTCGTGCCTTCGATCGCGACGTTGAAGATGCGCTGGCCCGGCGCATTGTTGTACGTGTCGGCGAATTGAAGCTCGACGGTGTAAGCGCCCGGATATACCGCGAGGTGATACGCGAAATTGCCGTAGCGCCAGTTGTTGTAGAGCGCATCGTCGTCCGTATTCGGAAGATCGACGCTCGATACCTGCGTGCTGCCGCCGTCGAACGCGCTGTCGGCGATGTAAGGTGTGCCGTCGGCCACGGTGAATGCATCGCCGCCCGCGTTGATCGCCGCGACGATAGTGCCCGGCTCAGGCGGCGGACCCATGCGATTCACGCGCAGCGCGTCGTTGAATGTCGTGTGGCCGCCGTAATCGTCGTGCAGCGTGGGGCCGGTCGCGGTCACGCGAATGAGATTCGTGCCGGATGCGAGCGGAATGCCGGTCGCGCTCCAGCTCGTCGTGCCGCTCGCAGCGCCGCTCGCGCCACCCATGAGATCCCACGCGACCGAATCGATCGCATACGTATCGTGTGAGGCGACGCCGGAAAGATCGACCGTCGCATCCTCGGTTGTCCACCCGGCCTCGTCAGTCGGCTGCAGGATATGCAGCACCGGTGCCGTGCTCGTGCTCGGCGCGCCGCGCTGCTGCGAAACCATCCACGGGAACAACAGCGGATGCACGTAAGCGACAGGCCAGATGCCGTGCCCGCCGGTGTCGTAGCGCGTGTAGATGACGTTGCCGCCGGCGTTGCGCAGCGCCGTCACCAGCGCGTCCGATCCGCCGACGCCGACCGTGCCGTCGTTCGCCGCATGGAAGAACCAGAACGGCACGCCGCTGACCGACGCCGCAGGATTCGTGTCGCCATTGCCCGACATCGGAATCGCCGCGGCGAACTTGTCCGGATGCGAAACCATCGCGGCCCACGTGCCCATGCCGCCCATCGAAAGACCGGTGATGTAGACCCGATCCGGATCGATGTTGTACTCGGCGGCGATCTGATCGACGATCGCAACGGCCGTCTCCAGCGGCGCGCCGCCCCACCATCCGTCCGTGAAGCACTGCGGCGCGATCATGAAAATCGGCTGCAACGCAAGATTCTGATCGTCGAGCAGATGCATCGCGCCGTTCGCGTTGTTGTTGAGCTGCGCCTCGTTGTCGTTGCCGCGCTCGCCCGCGCCGTGCAGGAACAGGATCACCGGATATGCGACCGAAGGATCGTAGTTCGGCGGCACGAAATAGCGGAACGGCAGCTGCGTGCCGCCGGTGTTGCTCATGCCGTACAGGAAATCGTCGCGTGTCACGGCGTTCGCGCTCGTCGCGAGCAGCATCAGCGCGAACGCCGCGCACGCGGATCGGAAAATGGACATCGTGACCCCCACGCCCGGATGACATTCCGAGCGCCGGACGCTAGCACAGCGATTTGACCGCTTCCGCTTCGCTTGTGGCAAAGCGTGCGCGGCTTGGCAAATCGACGGCGCGAAGGCAGTCTTCGCGACGGAATATTGGAGATCTCCGTGCCCCTGCCTTGTGTCGAGCTCGAAACCGCGCCAAACCCCAAACACTCGGTGATCTGGCTCCACGGCCTCGGCGCCGACGGCAACGACTTCAAGCCGATCGTGCCCGAGCTCGTCGATCGCGCCTGGCCGCCGCTCCGTTTCGTATTTCCGCATGCGCCGGTGCGTCCGGTCACGATCAACGGCGGCATGGCGATGCGCGCGTGGTACGACATCGTCGCGCCCGACATCGGCGCGCGCCAGGACGAAGCCGGCATCCGCGCGTCGATCATCGAGCTCGAAGCGTTGATCGCGCGCGAAGCCGAACGCGGCGTTCCCTCTGAGCGCGTCATCCTCGCCGGTTTCTCGCAAGGCGGCGCGATCGTGCTCGCGGGCGGATTGCGTCATGCCGGCAAGCTTGGCGGCGTGATCGCGCTCTCGACGTACCTCCCGCTCGATGCGACGACCGTCGCCGAAAAGAGCGCCGCCAGTGCGAAGCTGCCGGTCTTCATGGCGCACGGAAGCTACGATCCGGTCGTCCCGCAGGCGCTCGGCATCATGAGTCGCGACATGCTGATCCGGCTCGGTTGCGAGGTCGAATGGCACAGCTATCCGATGGCGCATCAGGTCGCCATGGAGGAGATCACGGCGCTCCGGCAATGGATCGGTGCGCGGCTCATCACCTAGGCCGTGAGCCCCGCGCCCTATAATCCGGCCATGGGACAGGGGCCTCTCATTCGACGCAACGCCCGGCCGGAGCGCACGCACGCCTGGCTCCCGCAGTTCTGCAGCCTGCCGACGCTGTTCGCGGTGATGATCGTCGCCGAGCTCGTCGCGCTGATCGTCGTGCTCGCGCCGGATCAGCACGTGCGACCGCTGTTGCCGCGGCTCGGCGTCACCACCGTTTACGTGCAATGGCTCGCTTTGCTCAACGTCACCGTGCTCTGCTCGATGCGCGGATTCTTAGAGCGCATGTCGGCGCGCACGGGCTTCATCGTCGCCTGGCTTTTGAGCGTCGCTGTCAGCGCGCTCGGCAGCGCGGTCGTGTGCCAGCTGGATCAGGCGCTTGGCCTTGGCCTCACCGTGCCGGCCGGCGAAGATCACCGTTTCATCTTCGGCAACGCCGCGCTCGCGGCGCTGATCTCGGCCGCTTTACTGCGCTATCTCTTCGTGCTCGAACAATGGCAGGAGCGCGTTCGCGCGGCGTCGAAAGCGCAAGTCGATGCGCTGCAAGCGCGCATCCGTCCGCATTTCCTTTTCAACAGCATGAATACGATCGCAAGCCTGATCCGCACGCGTCCCGCCGAAGCCGAGCGCACGGTCGAGGATCTCGCCGAGCTTTTTCGCGCCGCGCTCGGCGCGAGCGATGCGCCGGGCACGCTCGGCGAAGAGCTCGATCTGATGGACGATTACCTGCGCATCGAAACTCTGCGCCTGGGCGATCGCCTGCACATCGAGCGCGACGTCGAAGCGCTGCCGCGCGACCTGCCGTTGCCGCGTCTCCTTTTGCAGCCGCTGGTCGAGAATGCGATCTATCACGGCATCCAGCCGCTCGCCGACGGCGGCACGATCCGCATTGCGGGGCGCCGCGCGGCGGGCGGCGTCGAGATCACGATGAAGAATCCGCTGCCGCCCGATGCCGTGCCGGCGCGGAACGGCGTCGCGATCGCGAACATCCGCGCGCGCATCGAGTACCATTTCGGCCCGCGCGGCGAGCTTCGATGCGAATCCGCCGGCGGCGAATACACCGTAACCGTGCGCCTTCCCGATGCGAACCCTGATCGTTGACGACGAACCCCTGGCACGCGAACGGCTCGCGGCGCTGATCGCCGAGATTGCCGGCGTCGAAGTCGCCGGCGAGGCGATCACCGGCTTCGATGCGCTCGAAGCGGCGGTGCGCTTGCGTCCCGATCTCGTGCTGCTCGACATCCGCATGCCGGTGATGGACGGCCTCGAAGCCGCGCGCCACCTCAGCGCGCTGGAAGTGCCGCCCGCGGTGATTTTCTGCACCGCGTACGCCGATCATGCGCTCGCCGCGTTCGACGCGAACGCGGTCGATTATCTTGTGAAGCCGATCCGCGTCGAGCGTTTGCGCGCCGCGATCGAAAAAGCGCAGCGCCTCAGCACGGCGACCGTGCGCAAGCTCGAAAGCGCGGACGCCGGCCGGCGCCGCACGCATCTTTGCGCGCGCGTGCGCGGAAGTCTCGTGCTCGTTGCGGTGTCGGATATCGATTACCTCCTCGCCGAAGACAAGTACGTCGTCGTCCATCACGCCAAAGGCGAGGTGCTGATCGAAGAGCCGCTGACCGCGCTCGAAGAAGAATTCGCCGGGCGCTTCGTGCGCATCCATCGCAATTGCCTCGTCGCGTTCGCCAAGCTCGCCGGTCTCGACCGTGCGCCGGACGGCCGCGTGCTCGCGCGCATCGAAGGCGTCACCGCGCCGCTCGAAGTCAGTCGGCGCAACTTGCCGGCGCTGCGCAAGCTGGTGCGCTCGCTGTGAAGACGCTGCGCATCGCGACGCGCAAGAGCGCGCTTGCGCTCTGGCAGGCCGAGCATGTCGCCGCGAAGCTGCGCGCGATGCATGCGGGCGTTGCGATTGAGCTGGTGCCGATGACGACGCGCGGCGATGAGATCACCGATCGTCCGCTCGCTGCGATCGGCGGCAAAGGCTTGTTCTTGAAAGAGCTCGAAATGGCGATGCTCGAAGGCCGTGCCGACATCGCCGTGCATTCGTTCAAAGACGTGCCGATGGAGCTCGAGCCCGGTTTCGTCATCGGCGCCGTGCTCGAACGCGCCGACGCGGCCGACGCGTTCATCAGCAATCGCTACGCACGGCTCGATGAATTGCCCAAGGGCGCACGCGTCGGCTCCTCGTCGCTGCGTCGCCAGGCGCAGATGCGCGCGCTGCGGCCGGATCTCGATCTTGTCAATCTTCGCGGCAATGTGCTGACGCGACTTGCCAAGCTCGATGCGGGCGACTACGACGCGATCGTGCTCGCTTGCGCGGGTCTCGATCGTCTCGGCCTGGGCTCGCGCATCCGCTCGCGTCTGAGGCCGCCGCAGTGGCTGCCGGCCGTCGCGCAAGGCGCGATCGCCATCGAGTGCCGCACCGGTGATTCCGCGACCGCGGCCTTGATCGCGCCGCTCGACGATGCCGCGACCTCACGCTGCGTCGGCGTCGAACGCGCGATGAACCTGAAGCTCCACGGCAACTGCAACGTGCCGATAGCCGGCTACTGCATGGAAATCGAAAGCGGATTCGCGCTCTGGGGCCTCGTCGGCGACGCCGCCACCGGCCGCATCATCCGCGCTGACGCAACCGGCCCGCTCGATGCGCCGCGCGAGCTCGGCGAACGCGTGGCTGCTTTGCTCGTCGAGCGCGGCGCAGACGAAATTCTCCGTCCTTGAGCACAAAGTCACCCGGGCCGCAGCCAGCGCGCCGCGAGCGGCGGAATCAGCAACAGACTCACTAGCGTCGACGAAACGAGGCCGCCGAGAATCACGACGGCCATCGGCCCTTCGATCTCGTGACCGGGTTGCTTCAGCTGCAAAGCAACCGGCAGCAGCGCAAGCGCGGTGAGCAAAGCCGTCAACAACACCGGCGTCAAACGCTCTTCGGCACCGCGCATCGCGGTTGCGAGATTCCATGACGCACCTTCCTCGCGCACGAGATGATCGTAGTGCGAGACCAAGAGAATCGTATTGCGCGCGGCCATGCCGAAGAGCGCGACGAAACCGACCATCGCTCCGAGCGTCAGCGTGCCGCCAGTGACCGCCACCGCGGCGACGCCGCCGATCAGCGTCGACGGCAGCGCGAGCAATACGAGCGCAACGTGACGCGCGTGGCCGAACGCGAGGCCGAGCAGCAGCACGATCAGCACGAATGCGGCAGCCGAATGCAAGAGGAGCTCGCGCGTCGCTTCGGTTTGCGCTTCGGCCGCGCCGCCGTACCGGAGATACACGCCGGGCGGAAGCGCAACGCCCGCGATCGCCTTGCGCGCGGCTTCCGCGTAGCCGGCCTGATCGGACGTCTTCGGTGTCGCGACGACAATCTGCCGCCGCAAGCCGTCCTCGTGATCGATCATGCTGCGCGCGGTGATCGTCTCGACCGCGGCGACGTTCGCGAGCTGCACGATCGCGCCGTCGTGGCTGCGCAAGAGCAGCGCACCGACTGCGCTCGGATCGGCGCCGGCGCCGGCGATGCGCAGCGTCACCGGCACGCTGCGGTCGGCTTGATGGATCTGCGCGATGCGGCTGCCGTGGAACGCGGCGTTGACCGTGTCGAGCACGTCCGCCGCTTGCAGGCCGTACACCGACAGCGCCTCCGGTTTGAGCACGACGCGAAGCTCCGGCTGGCGCGGCGGCACGACGAGGCGCACGGTGCCGCTGCCGGGTAGCTTCTCCAGCACCTCGGCAATCTCGCCGGCGACGCGATCGTCGACATCAAGATCGGCGCCGAACACGCTGATCGAAAACGGCGCGCTCTCGCCGGACAGTGTCTCGCCGATGCGCTCGGCGAGGACCGAATAAATCTCGACGAGCTGATTCGGATAATCGTCGAACACATCGCGAATCGCGGCGTCGATATCCGCGGCCGTGTGGCCCTGGCTCGGATCGATCTGCACTTCGAACTCGCTCTTGTTCGGCGTATCCGGATCCTGGCCGTTCTCGGCGCGGCCGATCTGCTCGGCGACGCTCTTCACGCCCGGAATCTTCGTCAGCGCTTTCGAGATGTTCTCGCCGATGCGCGCGGTTTCGGCGATCGCGATGCCGGGGCGCAGCGATGCGTGCGCGATCAGATAGTTCTCGCGAAAATCCGGCAGCAAGCGCGCGCCGAGCAGCGGCAGCAGCACGATGCCGGCGATGCCGCTCGCAATCAGAAGACCCAGCAGCAAGCGCGGACGACGATCGAACCCTTCGATCGTGCGAAGCTGCCAGCGCTTGCAGCGCGTAAGGAAACGCGCTTCCGGATGCGGCGCGTGATTCTTCATGACGAGCGCGCAGAGCGCAGGCGTCGCGCTCATCGCGACGAGCAGCGAGAGCCCGACGGCAAGCAGGAACGCGATCGAAAGCGGACGGAAGAACGCGCCTTGCAAGCCCGACATCATCAGGATCGGCAGAAACGCGACCGCGACCGCGGCCGTCGCATAGAACACCGGCCTTCGCACTTCGAGCGAGGCGCGCGTGAAAAGATCGCGCACGTCGAAGCGATCGCCCGCGGCACGCATGCGGCGCAGGATGTTCTCCACATCGATCACCGCATCGTCGACGACGACGCCAAGCGCAACCACGAGACCGCCGAGCGTCATCGTGTTGAGACTCAAGCCGAACGTGTCGAGAATCCAAACCGTCGTCAACAGCGCGAGCGGAATCGAGCTGAACGAAACGAGCGCGCCGCGCCAGTCGCGCAGCGTCACCAGCAACAGCGCGACGACGAGCACCGCACCGATCAAAAGCGAATTGCGCAGCTTCTCGATCGCGCTTTCGATAAAGCTCGCTGGACGCAGCAACGCCGGGTGATATTCGACGCCTTGCTTCTTCAGCGAAGGCGCGAGCGCATCGAGCCGCGCTTCGAGCGCGCGCGTGACTTCGAGCGTGTTCGCGCCGAACTGCGTCGACGTCTCGACGAGGATGCCGCGCTGGCCGCCGATCATCGCGTCGCCGAAACGCGGCTCGGCGCCGTCGCGGATCGTCGCGATGTCGCCCAGGCGCACGGGCACGCCGTCGCGCGTCGCGACGATCGCTTGCGCGAGCGCCTCGGGTGTCGCCCCGGCGGCTTGCGCCTGCACGACGATGCGCTGCGTCGCGGTTTCGATATAGCCGCCGCCGATGAGCTCCGTTGCGCGCCGCGTCGCTTCGACCACTTCGTCGATCGTGACGCCGTTCGCCGCGAGCTTGAGCGCGTCGACCTGGATCTGCCGCTCGCGCACTTCGCCGCCGAACAATTGCGCCTGCGCGACGCCGGGCACCGCGAGAATCTGCGGCTTCACGACCCACTCGACGAGATCGCGCAGCTCCAGCGGCGACAACGTGGCGCTCGTGAAACCGAAGTGCACGAGGTATTCCATCGACGATGAGAGCGGCGAGAGCTGCGGCGGACTCACGCCTGACGGCAGAAGACCGCTCGCCTCGGCCAAGCGCTCGGTGACGACCTGGCGCTGCCGATACGGATCGCCGCCGCGATCGAAGATGACGCGAATCGCCGACAAGCCCTGGCTCGACGTCGAGCGCACCGTGCGCACGTTTTCGGTGCCGGCGAGAAGGCCTTCGAGCGGGCGCGTGACGAGCGCTTCGACTTGCGTCGCATCGAGGCCGGGTGTTTCGGTTTGCACCAGCACGTGCGGCGGCGCGAAATCGGGGAACACATCGAAGCGCGCACCGACGAGCGCCGCTGCGCCGAGCACTGCGATCAGCACGCTGAGCGCGGTGATGATGCGCGGATGCGCAAGCGACGCGCGAACGATCGCGGCGAGCATCAGCCAGCTCTCCTGCGGCTCGGCGCGCTAGTCATCATCATCGGCCGGCATCGATCCGATTCCTTCGAGCGACCACAACACGCCCGTCCCGTGCACGACGACGAGATCATCGTCATCGAGCCCGTCGACCAGCCATCCATCGCCGCTCGGCATCAGCGGCGTGACTTTCTTGCGCGCGTACTGCGTCTTGTCGTCGCCCGCTTTCGCGGCGAGCTGGTGATAGACGAACGTGCCGCCTTCCTCATAGATCAATGCGCCGCGCGGCACGAGGAAGCCGTCTTGTGTGGCGCCGTCGAGCGCAACCGGAAGGCGCGCGCCGGGGCTCAAGCCCGCGGGTGCGTGCTCGACGTCGACGAGGAGGCTCGCGCTCTGTGCATCGCCGCCCGAGAACACGCCGAGCACGCGCGCGGCGACAGCGATGCCGTCGACGTCGAGCGTGGCTTTTTCGGGCACGGTGCCGATGCTGTGACGGCCGGGCAGGTCGACGCGCACGAGGAGATGCGCGCCCGACGCGATCGCATCGACGAGCTTCTGGCGTTCGGCCGCGGGCCGCGCCATCAGCGGCGCCCAGCGCAAAGACAGCTTCGACGATGCGGTTTCGGCTTGCGCACGTGCGCGCGCCTGCTCGGCTTGCGCGGCTTCGAGATTCTTGAGCGAAGCGCCGGCGCCGGCGTTGTAGAGACCTTGCAGTCGCGCGACTTCCGCGGACGCTGCGCGCTCGGCGGCGCGGCTGCTGTCGACCTCGCCGACATCGGTGATCAGCGCGGAAGGATCGAGCACTTGCCCGAACGCGGCGATGCGTTCGGCGGGTTTCGCTTTGACCGCGCGCGCGACGGCGATGCCGACGGCGTCGCGTTGCTCGCGCGTCAATGTTGGCGTTGTGCCTTGCGCGGCGGTGGGTTGGTCGTCGTCGTCATCGCCGACGGCGAGCGCGCTTGCGGGGAGCGCGGCGATGAGCGCGGCGAGCGCGATGCGGATCATCGGTTTCATCGGTTGTCTCCGGCATCGACAGGCGGCGAGGGCAGAGCGAGCGCAAGCTCCGGGCCGGACAGCGGCGCGTGCAGCGCGTTCTCGAGCGCATCGCGCGCGGTCTGGAGGCCGGCGCGTGCTTGCAGCACTTCGAGCTCCGCGCGCATCGCGAGCGCATCGGCTCCCGTGCGCTCCATGCGATCGGACGCGCCGAGCTTGAGCGCAAGCTCAGCGTGCTCGCGCTGTGTGTGCGCCGCTTCGGCGCGACGCTCGGCGGCTTGGAGGTTTTCGCGTGCGACGCGCTCGGCGCGGAGCGCGGTTTCGATCTCGCCGTAGATCGCCGCTTGCACCGCGAGCAATTTCTTGCCTGCGACTTCGCGGTTCGCTTTCGCCTCGGCGATCTCGCCTTCGTTGCGATTGAAGATCGGCAGCGAAAAATCGACGTCGAACGGCCATTTGGCGACGCCGTGATCCCAGTAGTAGCCGGGCTTGAGATCGAACGACGGATACTGGCGCGCGATTGCCTGCTTGAGTTTCGTTTCGCTTTGCGCGTACTCGCCGATCGCCGCGGCAAGATCGGCGCGCGAGAGCAGCGCCGCTTCGCGCGCGTTTGCGAGCGCGGCCTCGTCGAGCGCGGGCGGTGCGCCCCAATCGAGCCATTCGATCGCAATGCCGTCGAGCGCCGCGGGCGGAACGCCGAGCGCGGATGCGATCGCGGCGTGCGCGGCGATCGCGTCGCTGCGCGCTTGCGCTTGCTGCTGTTCGGTTTCGATGCGCGCGGTGCGCGCGAGCACGAGATCGCCGGGCTGATCCTCGCCGGCGGCGACGCGCTGCTGCTGCAAATCGATGACGCCGTCCTGCGCGTTCGAAAGTCGCGTCAAAAGATCGAGCCGCCGGCGCGCGTTCTCGGCGTCGGACAGCGCATCCGTCAACGCATGGCGCACGGTCCACGTGCGTTCCATCAGCGCATCGCGCACCGCTCGTGTTTCCTGTTGCGCGAGCGCGATGTCGAGCGCGCGCATTCCCGGTTGACGCAGCTGCAGATCGAAGCCGACACCGTAGAGCCAGCGATGCGCTTCGCGGCTCGCGTATTCGCTCTGCAATCCGATGCCGGGATTCGGCCGCTCGGCGGCACCGGTTTGGTGCGCCAGCGCGGCCTCGATGCTGGCGCGTGTGACCGCGATTTCGGGGTTCTGCGCGATCGCGGCGGCAAGAAGTTGCGCACGATCCCAGGCCGCCGGCGGCCAGGTCGCTGCAGGTTGGCCGACCAGGCGTTCGATTTCGACGCGAAGCTCGGGTGCGTCGAGCCGTCTTGTCGCGAACGCTCGTGCGCTTTGCGCGGGATCGAGCGGTGCGGGCGTGTAGGTTGCGCAGCCGGTAAGCAGCAGCGCGATCAGCGCGAGCGATCGCGCGCGCGGAGCGAAGATCCGGTTGCGTTCACTCGGCGTCGGCTGACACGCAACCGGATGCGCCCTCCACGCTGTCGGCCCGCTCACGACGCCTCTTCGAGTCCGGGAATTTTTCCTGGGTCGAAACCAATACTACCGGAGGCGATGACGCGCGCAGCGATGCGCGCGCGCGGGTAAATCTGCTGTCGGCAGCCGGAGTGTCAGCGCGATTTGCTGCCGGGCGGACGGCCCACGCGCGGCGGGTGCGGCGGCTCGCGCACGGCGGGATCGAAAACCTCTGCTTCGGAGAGCAGCAGCGAGAGCGGCACGTCCAGACCGATCGCGATGCGCTGCAGTGCGCGCATCGACACGCCGCGCTGCTGGCCGCGTTCGATCTTGCCGTAATAGTTGCGGTTGACGCCGGCGGCGTCAGCGAAACTTTCCTGGCTGAATTTCTTTCGTTCCCGATGCGCTCGGATCACGAAGCTCAAGTGGAGCACCAGCTCTTCTGGGGTCAGCATCATCGCCAAACCCTAAAGTTCAGCGGATAAATTTAACCACCCTACAATAATACAACGTTTATATGCGCTATATTTGCGACGGGATCAGTGCCGTCTCTCCAAGTCCGCGAGAGAGGCGCGCGCATGTCCAAAATTTTCGAGTCGAGTTCCCATTCCGGCGCCGCGTGGACGGCGCCGTGGCCGTTTCACGACAGCGCCTCGTCGCATCGGCAGGTCGGCGGCGCATTGAGCCCGCTGTGCGCCGATTTCGCGCGCAGTCTTGCGATCAGCGCGTGGGCGATCGAGAAGCCATTGCGCTTGGTCGCAATCGGCTTGCCCACGCATGCGACGCTCGATGAATGCCTGATCGCATGTCTTCGCCGATCGGGCTGGCGCATCGGCGGCATCGGCGATCCGGTGCTCGAAGCGTGTTGGGATTCGCGATGGGAATTCGTCGCCGAGAACGGTAACGCGCCGGCGCACTATCGCGCGGGACCTTCGTATCGAGAGCGCCTTCGGCTCGAGCTGATGCTCGATGCGTGGGAGCGCATCTCGCTGCGCGCGAACGCGGATGCGGCATTGGATGCGCTCGCGAGAAAGCTCGCGCGTGCAAGTGCCGATTTTTCGCTGCCGCTCGCGCTGCCGCCGGCGCTCCTCGAGCGCGCGGCCGTCGAGCGCGCCGCGGAGCTGATCGCCGAAGAGTGCCTGCATGCGGAGCTGCGTGCCGCGCTCGCGGATTTCGATCCCGACGATCTTCGCCATCTTGCGATCAGCGCCGCGCTTGCTGGCGCTTCGGATCTCAACAAGGCCGTGCTTCGCCACGGCACCGAGGCGATGCGCCGCGCGCTGAATGCGCATCGCGAGCGTTCGGTGTCGACCGTTGCGCGCGCGGCGCTCGAACCGCTGATTGCGCGGCTGCGGCGCTGTTTGTGGGCGCCGACCGACAGCGCGGAACGGTTAGGATAGGCCGCATCGGCGCTGCGCAAGAGGGAGACATCATGGGCACGCGTGATCCGCGCATCGATGCGTATATCGAAAAGGCGGCCGACTTCGCGCAGCCGATCCTCAAGCATCTTCGCCAAACCGTGCACGCGGCGTGTCCCGACGTCGAAGAGACGATGAAATGGAGCTCGCCGCACTTTCTCTACAAGGGAATGCTCTGCGGCATGTCCGCGTTCAAGCAGCACTGCGCGTTCGGCTTCTGGAAAGGCAAGCTCGTCGTCGGCGATGACGGCCGCACGCTCGAAGACGCGATGGGTCAGTTCGGCCGCATCACGACGCTGCGCGATCTGCCGCCGAAGAAGACGCTGATCGCGTATATCAAGAAGGCGATGGCGCTCAACGAAGAAGGCGTGCCGTCGCCGATGCGAGCCAAGCGCGCGGCGCCCAAGCCTCCGGTCGCGGTACCGGACGATCTCGCCGCGATGCTCCGCAAGAACAAGAAGGCGCAGACGACGTTCGATGCGTTCAGTCCGAGCCATCGCCGCGAGTACGTCGAGTGGATCGGCGAGGCCAAACGCGAGGAGACGCGCAAGAAGCGCCTCCAAACGACGATCGAGTGGCTCGCCGAGGGCAAGAGCCGGCACTGGAAGTACGTGAACTGTTGAATGCCGGTCTGCCGGGCCCTGTTGGCGCGTTGCAGCAAATTGCGGCGGCGCAGGATGGATGGCGAGGCGATCGAACGGCTAAGATCGTCGCTGGCAAGACCATCCCGATAAGAATGTCGCCGTCAGGAGCGCCCCGCATGAGCCTTTCCCGTCGTTCCCGTCCTATTGCGCCGATGCTGGCCGCGCTTCCGCTGGCACTCGCCGCTGCATTGACGGGCCAGACAGCGCACGCGTCGGCCTTCCAATTGAAGGAAAACAGCGCCGAAGGACTCGGCCGCTCGTTCGCAGGCTCGGCCGCCGCGCCGGGCGACTGCTCGGTGGTCGTCAACAACCCGGCGGCGATGAGCCAGTTCAAGACGGAGTGCTTCCAGGCCGACATCACTGCGATCAACTTCGCCACGAAATTTCACGGCAGCGGCATGGAGCCGCCGCTGACGGCAAACCCGCAGCCGCTGACCGGCGGCAACGGCGGCGACGGCGGCACCACGCAGCCGGTGCCGGCGATGTACTACATCGTGCCGATCAACGAGCAGTGGTCGTTCGGCGCGGCGCTCACTGTGCCGTTCGGATTCCAGACCGAATTCAACGACGGCTGGGTCGGCCGCTACGAAGCGTTGAAGTCGAAACTGCAGTCGCCGGCGCTGACGTTCGCCGCCTCGTTCCAGCCGTCCGAAGAGCTCTCGATCGGCGCCAGCTTCATCGCGCAGCGCACGAGCGCTGAGCTGACGCAGGCGATCGATTTCGGCACGATCCTCGCCGGCCCGACCAACGGCGCGCTGCTGCCGCAGGAAGCCGACGGTTTCGGATCGCTCAAGGGCGACGACTGGGGCTACGGCTTTGGCCTCGGCCTTCTGTGGAAAGCGACACCGAACGATGCGATCGGCGTCAATTTCCATTCTCAGATCGATCACACCATCGACGGCGACGGCCGCTTCAAGGTGCCGTCGAACATCGCGCCGCTCCTCGGCGGCGCGTTCGTCAACAGCCCCGGCAAGGCCGACTTCGATACACCGGCGTTCGCGACGGTGAGCTGGTGGCATACGTTGAACGATCAGTGGAGCTTCGGCGCCGATCTTGGCTACACGCACTGGTCGAGCTTCAAGGAGCTCGTCGTCCATTACTCGAATCCGCAGCAGCCCGATTCCGTGTCGATCTTCGACTGGAAGGATGCGTGGTTCGCGTCGATCGGCGGCGACTACCGCCTCGACAACAACTGGACGCTGCGCGCCGGCGTCGCGATCGACCAGACGCCGACCAAGGATTCGACGCGTACGCCGCGCATTCCCGACGGATCGCGCACTTGGCTTTCGTTCGGCGTCGGCTACAAGGCCAGCGACGATCTCAAATTCGAGGCCGGTTTCGTCCACCTCTGGGTCGACGACGGCGATGTGAACCATACGAGCGCGACATTCAGCACGTTGACCGGCACGTTCGAAAGCTCCGGCAACCTGCTCGCGGTGTCGGGCCAGTACCGGTTCTGATTCAGGTTATGGGGAGCGTTGGCGGGCGCCTTCGGGCGCCCGTCGCGTGTTTGGAGGCGGCGCGGCGCGGTGTCGCTTTTGGCGTTAACAGAGCGTATAGTCCGCCGCACTGTGTTTGCTAGGGTCACTGTGAACCGTGGCCCGATGCGGTTGACCCCAGGATTTCCGCTCACCGCTTCGCCTCGATTACTCCCAGCAGCCCCAGTCTCGGTCCGGATGTCCCGGCACCGTGATTTCAACACGTAACAAACAAAGGAAATTTCGAGATGTCGAATCGTCAGAATGGAACCGTCAAGTGGTTCAACGACGCCAAGGGCTTTGGCTTCATTACGCCGGAAAGCGGCCCGGACCTGTTCGTGCACTTCCGCGCGATCCAGGGCACCGGCTTCAAGTCGCTGCAGGAAGGCCAGCGCGTGAGCTTCGTCGCCGTGCAGGGCCAGAAGGGCATGCAGGCTGATCAGGTTCAGGTGCTCTGAGCGTTTAGCTTTTCGTACTTAAGGTATGAGGGAAGCCCCGGGTGGAGACGCCCGGGGCTTTTTCTTTTGTTATTCCGGCGGGGCCGGGATCCATTTGATCGTGACAAGCGTTCCGCTCGCCTGCCGGCGAGCGGGTTACTTCTCTTTGCTTGCCCAAAGAGAAGTAACCAAGAGAAAGGGCACCCTCGGTGCCGCGGTCGCCGGGCTCCTGCCCGGCGACTGCGCGAGTGGGCTACGGGGTTCGCTGACGGCACATCCTTGTGCCGACAGCGAACTGGCCCGCATCCTGCGGGCCACCCTTCGGGCTTTTCCTGCGCCCCCTCGCCGCGGCACAGAGGGGCCCGGGTAAAGCAAAGCGCGGTCGTCCTGGCCGCAGAAGCCAGAGCTAAAGATAAGAGCGAAGCATTCTTTCCCCCTCTCCCGCTTGCGGGGGAGGGTAGGGTGAGGGCACGCGGGCTCAATCCCTCCCTCAGCGCGCACCCTCACGCAACCGCCGCTGAAACCGCCGTGCCTTCGCGCCGTTCCCGCACGTCCGCATGCTGCACCAGCGCCGCGTCTGGTTCTTGCTGGTGTCGTAGAAGAGCCATCCGCAGCCGTCCGGTGCGGGGCATTGCTTGAGTCGCGCAGGATCATCGTCGAGCAGCAGATCGACGGCCGATGCGAGCACTTTCCAAAGCGGGAGCTCCAATGCGCTGTCGTCGTTCCATTGCCAGTGCCAGCCGCCCGCGGGCGTCAGCCGACGCTTCGACAGCGCTTCGGTGGCTTCGCGGTTGAACGCATCGAGATCCGCGCGCGCCGGGGTTTGGTCTTGCGACGTCGCCTCCAGCAGGCGATAGAGAACGCCGCGCAGCGCGATCGCATCCGCAAACATCGACGCCGCCCGCCGCGGATGCGCGCGCGCTGCCGCCATGAGCTTCGTCGCTTCATGCGCTTCGAGGCCGTGCTCGCATCCGCGCAGCCAGGCGACGAGTCCGGCGTAGTCGTCGACGTACTCGCGTGCGTCCTCCGCGTAGTGCGAGGTGCGCGTGTTGATGAAGTCGAGGCACAAGCGGCCGCCGACGCGTTCGATGCTGGCAAGATCGTTGGTCATAACCGTTGAACGGATTTTGACAGGTTGCTCGATTCGGCGCATAGTAACCATCTAAATATCAATAGATGGTTAGTGCGGTCATGGACACGAAACCCAATGCCCCGAAGAGTACCCAGCGGCGCCGGCTGCTTGGCGGCGCGCTGGCCGCCGTTGCCGGATCGGTGCTCAGCCGACCGATACCCGCGGCGGAGCCGTCTAAACGCGCCATCGACTTGATCGGCGCGCCGTCCAACCTCGGCCTGCGTCCGCTTCGCCCGGGCCATGTGCCCGGCGCGCGGCGCGCACCCACAGTGCTGCGCTCGCACCGGATCGTCGACCGCCTCGGCGCGCGCGATCGCGGCGACGTCGACGCGCCTGCGTACGATCCATCGCCCGACGCCGCCTCCGGCTATCGCAACGGTGCTGGCCTCGCGAGCTACACGCCACGTCTCGCCGATCGCATCGGCGAGACGATCGACGAGAAGCGCTTCGCGCTCGTCCTCGGCGGCGACTGCAGTGTGCTGCTCGGCGGCGCGCTGGCACTCAAACGTCGCGGCCGCTACGGCCTCCTCTTCATCGACGGCCACAGCGACTTCTACTTCCCGCGCAAGCCTCGCCCGCTGAGCGCCGCCGGCATGGACCTCGCGCTCGCCACCGGCCACGGCCCAGACGCGATCGCCAGCATCGAGCACCGCGCACCGTATTTCGCCGAAGAGGACACCGTCGTCTTCGCCTACCGCGACGCCGGCACGCCCGACGAAGTCGAAACCGAACGCTTCGAACGCGCCGCGTTCGCACGCTATCCGCTCGAGCGCGTGCGCGCGATGGGCTTTGACGCCGCGACGGGCGAAGCGCTGCGTCGATTGGAACGCTCCGATCTCGAAGGCTTCTGGATTCACATCGATGTCGACGTGCTCGATCCGAAGTTCATGCCGGCAGTCGATTCACCCGATCCCGGCGGCGTCAACTTCGACCAGCTCGAAGACGTGCTCGCGCTTGCGCTGGCGTCGCCGCGCATCGTCGGCATGGAGATCGATATTTACGATCCGGATCTGGATCCGGATGGGCGTTATGCCGGGCGGCTGGTTGCGATGATCGAGCGGGTGATCAAGCGCGCGCGCAAATACGATTCCGGATAAGCCTACGACGACTACCGCGTACAATGAGGCGTCCCTCAACGGGACGCAGGCAAGGAGCGTGTCATGTCAAACAACAATTTCTGCTTTCGAGCGCAGCAGTAAGCGTCGCAGGGGCTTCCCGTCAGAGCAGCGGGTCAAGAAAGGCCATCGCGTCGTCGGCGGATCCAAGGAATTGATTCGAGAAATTGGGCCGGAACGATCCATGTCCGTGCGGCTCCGGGAGGTTGTTTCAAGAATTGCTGCATGCGGTCCGGCGAGTTCGACGGATCGGATCGTGACTACTATGTGAGATAGGAAAGGGCGCCTCACGGCGCCCTTTTCATTCCGGCTCGATCCTCGGTCTCTCCATCGCAACCGTCGATACCCGAAAACCAAGCTTCGCAAAAAAAGCCTCCGCGCCGTCACGACCCGCACGCAACACCCATGTGATGTGCGGATCGTCGCCGACGATGCTCTGCACCAACGCGCGGCCGATGCCGCGTTTGCGAAATGCCGGTGCGACGACGACCATCGACAAGTAACCGTTCGATCGACTGTCGGTGAGCGCGCGCGCGAATCCGACGATGGCGTCATCCTCTATCGCCACTACCGCGCGCTGCGAATGCGCGAGAAGATCGGCGAATTCGTCGGCGCTGCCAACGCGGTGCGCCCATCCATGGGCTGCGAGGAATTCCCGGATGGATTCGATATCTTGTGGTTGGACTTCGCGGATTTGCATTGACATTGGGTGCGCACGAGATTTCAGTTCCATTCGGACATGATGCGCGGACGTCAATCCGTCGTCGCAACAATCCACACACGTCGCGGCCGCCCGCGCCCAAGGCGATTCAACGCTATCGCGCCGCGCTTTGGGCTGATAAGAAAGGCCGACGCGCCGATCGGAAATCCGAGCGCCGCGAGCCACTCGCCGCGCAGGATCAGCGTCGGCACGAGACGGCGGCTCTTCGGTGAGCGCGTTGAGGCAGAGATGCTCTGGTACGGTTCGGGAATCAAGGGGAGCGACGGCTTCATCGCGCGTGTGCGAGAAGTGCGCGGGCTGGTGCGGGACTTTGTAGCCATGGTGCCTCCGTTGCGAAGTCACCCGATGAGCGGTGGGCGACGGACCGCGCGGGTTGGCGGACTGGCAATAGAGAACCAGCGAGCCCGAAGGCTCCCCGCGCGATCCGCCGTAGACGTGCGCGGATGCGCGACGCGACGCCTACGGCGAAGCCGAGGGTGCGTTTCTCTATTGACAGGGCCGCCAAGCCCTTGTCGCGAGGGCGACTCAGGAAGTGTATAAGAAATCGAAGGGGTTCGAAGCCAACTACAGTGACGCAACCCACGTCGCCAAGCGAATGGCGAAGAGATATTGTTCACTTATGCGCAGCTGCGAGGCTTACAGCGACTCAGGCAAAGCGACCGAGGGAAGATAAGGAATCCACATGGCGGAAATCCTCCAAGCACTAGCCGCCTTCTTGAAATCAATACCGGACGTAATTTGGTCCGGATTGATCGCTTCATTTTTGACCTTCGGCGGTGTCTTGATAGCGGATCGCAACAACACTGCTCGACTGAAACTACAACTCGCGCACGATGCAGAGGAGAAAGCAAAGGAACGTTTGGCTGTATTGCGGCGTGATGTCTATTTGCGCACAGTTGAAGAGCTCGTAAAAGCTAATTCGCACTTAGCTACGCTTCCGCGGCTGGACTTTTCCAAATCGAACATCGCCGACGGATTGAGCGGTTTCTTCTCCGCTTCCGCAAAATTGCAGATGGTGGCAGAGGCAAAGACAGCTCTCTTGGTGAACGGTCTCTCATCGCGGTACGCCGAACTTACAATCGAGCTGATCCCTTATGTGAAATCTGTTGGTCGTGCGAAGTCCGATATCGACATCACAGATAAGTTTCGCTCGGCGGAACGAGCTGAAATCGATCGGATTCTCGTGGAAATGCGAAAATTGAATGAATCCCCGCAACCCAATCCAGAGAGCTTTCAAGTTCTGAAGCAAAGCGCAGACTTTCATCACGAGCAGTTGAGAAAGTACAGTGAAGAGCAGGACACCGCGTGGAAGGCCTTCCATGCAAGCAGTCTCACCCTTTATCGATATGTACTAAAAGAGTTTAAGGACATCAGTGCACTTCAGATTCCTGTGATGACCGAAATACGTCGCGACTTGGGACTCAAGGACGGCGATCTGAGAAAGTTAGAGGAGCAAATGAGGACGCAATGGGACCGGATGGCGTCTCGAATAGATACGGCAATAGTTGGACTACAAACAGAATAGGAAGCTCGATAACCGCTTTCTTGAACACCGAGCCTCATCATGAAAACCCTGCCCAACATTCACCCCGGCGAAGTGCTTCTGGAGGAATTCCTCGTCCCGATGAACATCAGCCAGAACGCACTCGCGCGCGCCGCCGGTGTTCCACCGCGCCGCATCAACGAAATCGTGCTCGGCAAGCGTGGAGTGACGGCCGATACGGCAGTGCGGCTCGCGGCGGCATTGGGAACGAGTGAGCGGTTCTGGCTGGGCTTGCAGGCTGACTACGATCTCGAAGAAGCGCATCGCGCGCTCGGCAAAGCCGTCGAACGTATCGAGCACATTGCGGCATAAGCGTCTTCGCCGGACTCAATCCACCGCAATCCCCGCCAACCGCCTCAACGCCTCCGCATACTTCGCCGCCGTCCCTTCGATCACCGCCCGCGGCAAGCTCGGCCCCGGCGCAGTCTTGTTCCAATCCAGCGTTTCAAGATAGTCGCGCACGAACTGCTTGTCGTAGCTCGGCGGGCTGATGCCGACGCGGTATTCGTCGGCGGGCCAGAAGCGCGACGAATCGGGCGTCAGCATCTCGTCCATCACATAGAGCTTGCCGGACGGATCGGTGCCGAATTCGAACTTCGTGTCGGCGATCAGGATGCCGCGCTCGGCGGCGTACGCGGCGGCGAAGCGATAAATCGCCAGCGTCGCTGTGCGCACTTGCTCGGCGAGGTCGGCGCCGATCGTCTGCACGACGCGATCGAACCCGATGTTCTCGTCATGATTGCCGACCGCGGCTTTCGTCGACGGCGTGAAGATCGGCTCCGGCAGCTTTTCCGCTTGGCGGAGCCCGGGCGGCAACTTGATGCCGCAGAGCGATCCGCGTGCGAGGTAGTCCTTCCAACCGGAGCCGATCAGATAACCCCGCGCGATCGCTTCGATCGGGACAGGTTTGAGCCGCTGGGTGATGACGCTGCGCTTTGCATAGAGCCGCGCATCGACACCGGCCGGCAGCGCGCTCGACACGGATTTCCCGGTCAGATGATTGGGCGCCAGAGCCGCGGTCTTGCCGAACCAGAAATTCGAAATCTGCGTCAGCATTTCGCCCTTGCCCGGGATCGGATCGGGCAGCACGACGTCGAAAGCGCTCAAGCGGTCGCTGGCGACGATCAGAAGCTCGTCGGCGGACAGCGCATAAACATCGCGCACCTTGCCGCGGTGGATGAGATCGAGACCCGGGAGATTCGACTGCGAAAGAACGGTGGGCACGTGATGCGGCTCGAGGTGGGCGAGCGGCGCATTGTAGCCGCGGCGGTCGGCTGGGCGGGCGTCCGGGACGCGGCTTGGTAGAATCGCGCCGTCCGCATGCCCCGATCACCGATGCTTCCCACTCTGATCCTGCTGCCAGCGCTGCTGTTCGCGACCGCCACGCTTGCCGCGGCGCCGGCCAAGCCTGCGCGCCTTGGCCTGTGCGCCGCGTGCCACGGCGAAACCGGCATCGCGGTCGCCAAGGGCATTCCGAATCTCGCGGGGCAGGATCGCGATTACCTCATCGCCGCGCTCGGCCAGTACAAGAGCGGCGAGCGCAAGGCCGCGGCGATGCGCGCGGCGGTCGGCTCGCTCAACGATGCGGACATCGCGGCGCTCGCGGACTGGTATTCCGCGCAGCGCGGAGCCGCGCCATGAATTTCACCGGCAAACTGATCGGTGCGTTCATCGGCCTCATCCTGCTGCACAACCCGATCGGTCTCATCATCGGCGCGATCCTCGGGCACATCTACGATATCGGCGTGACGCGCTGGCGCGCGCCGACGATGAGCAGCGCGCTGATCGAGCCCTTGTTCGCGTTCGCCGGCGCGCTGTCGAAATCGGACGGGCGCGTGTCCGAAGTCGAAATCGCCGCGACCGAGCAGTTGATCGCGCGTCTCCGGCTCGATGGCGCGCAGCGCCGCGCGGCGGTCGATCGCTTCACGGCCGGCAAGCAGCCCGGCTTCCAGGCGCATCTTGCGATCGCCGACATCAAGCGCTGGTGCGGCGGCCGACGCGATCTCGCATTCCTCGTGCTCGATCTCCTGCTCGATCTCGTCTACGCCGAAGGCACGCTCGCCGAAGCCAAGCTCGCGCTCGTGCGAAAACTCTGCTGGGCGCTCGGCGTCAGCGATCACGAGCTCGCCGCGCTGTCGGCGATGAAAGGTTACGGCGCGAGCGCACCCGGCGCGCGCGGCGGCCCGCGCGCGACGCCGTCGGGAACGATGCGCGTCGATCCGTACGCGGTGCTCGGCCTCGATCGCAACGCCAGCGAACGCGACATCAAGCGCGCGTATCGCAAGCTCATGAGCCAGCATCATCCGGACAAGCTCGGCAACGTGCCGGATGAGCTGAAAAAGCGCGCGGAAGATCGCGCGCGCGAGATCAATGCGGCTTACGAGAGCATAAAGTCATCGCGCGGGCTGCGTTAGCGCATCGCATCCTTTACGCTCTATGCGAGCACGTGCTCATTAGGAGCTTGCGACATGGCCAAGCAATCGGCGGTCATCGCACCATCGATTCTTTCCGCGGATTTCTCGCGCCTCGGCGAAGAAGTCGACGCCGTGGTCGCCGCGGGCGCGGAGTGGATCCACTTCGACGTGATGGACAATCACTACGTGCCGAACCTGACGATCGGCCCGCTCGTCTGCCAGGCGCTGCGCAAGCATGGCGTCAAGGCGCCGATCGACGTGCATCTGATGGTGAAGCCGGTCGACCGCATCGTTCCGGATTTCGCGAAGGCCGGTGCGAGCGTCATCAGCTTTCATCCCGAAGCGAGCGAGCACATCGACCGCACGATTCAGCTGATCAAGGATTCGGGCTGCAAAGCCGGGCTCGTGTTCAATCCGGCGACGTCGCTGAGCTATCTCGATTACGTGCTCGACAAGATCGATCTCGTCTTGATCATGTCGGTTAACCCTGGCTTCGGCGGACAGAGCTTCATTCCGACTGCGCTGGAGAAATTGCGACTGGCGCGCGAACGCATCGATGCGAGTGGGCGCGAGATTCGTCTCGAGATCGATGGCGGCGTGAAGCCGGACAATATCGCGGAGATTGCGCGCGCCGGTGCGGATACGTTCGTCGCGGGTTCGGCGGTGTTCAACGAGAAGGATTATCGGGCGGTGATTTCGAAGATGCTCGGAGCGGTTGCGGGCGCCTGATTCTTTTGTAGGGTAAAAATGCCGTGCCGGGCGACGAATTGCGGAGGAGGGGCAATCCCGGCACGGAGAGGAAAGTCGTTCCTTCGATCAAACCACGCACCAAATCGGATCCGGCTCGGCGCCGTCGCTGCCATAGCGGCGGTGCGTCTTGAGATCAGGCAGGGGCGCGACCAGCGCCTCGCCGCCGAGCCAAAGCGAATCTTCGCGGATCATGTCCTCGCGCTCGCGGCGCGCGTTCGGCGCTTCGCTCAACGCATAGAATTCATCGGGCAGGTAAAGGTCCATCGCGGTTCTCCGTCAGTGCAGTGCGGCGATCAAGCCGAGTACGAGTGCGGCCAGCGCGAAGACGATGCGCAAGGGCTCGCGGGTGTGCAGCTCAGCATTCGGGTCGGGGCGGTCGGTCTTCATCGGCGTTCTCCTTGTCGGCCTGGACGCTATTTGAGCGCTGCAGGGAGGACGCGAGCCGCGCGGCAACGGCCATCGCGCCGACGAGTTCTGACATTTTGCGGGCTCGCTACGCGCGGGCATTGCGCGCGCGCGCGGGTCGCGTAAGCTCGGCGCAAGTCACCGGAGCCCGTTATGCCGCGCAGCATCGCCATCGTCGAAGACGAACCTTTGATTCGCGCCAACTACGTCGAGGCGCTGACGCGGCTCGGCTACGAAGTGCGCGGCTACGCGGCGCGCACGGACGCCGAGGCTGCGTTCACGCAGCGGATGCCCGAGCTCGTCATCATCGACGTTGGCCTGGGCGATGAACCCGAGGGCGGCTTCGAGCTTTGCAGGAGCCTTCGCGCGAAATCGGCGACGCTGCCGATCATCTTCCTCACCGCACGCGATTCCGATTTCGACGTGATCTCCGGCCTTCGCCTCGGCGCTGACGACTATCTCGCCAAGGATGTCTCGCTGCACCAGCTCGCCGCGCGCATCAGCGCGCTGTTCCGCCGCATGGAAGCGCTGCGCAAACCGGTCGCCGCCGACAACGTGATCGCGCACGGTCCGCTCAAGATCGAATCCGAGCGCATGCGCGTCACCTGGAACGGCATCGACGTGCCGCTCACCGTCACCGAATTCTGGATGGTGCACACGCTGGTGCGCTTTCCCGGCCACGTAAAGAACCGCGATCAGCTGATGCGCGATGCGCAGGTCGTCGTCGACGATGCGACGATCACCTCGCACATCAAGCGCATCCGCAAGAAATTCATCGCCGTGGATCCCGCGTTCGATGCGATCGACACGGTGCACGGGGCAGGGTACCGCTGGAAGCCTTGAGCGGCGCGTGGCGCGTTTCGGCGCCGTTTTCCGTGTTCCTTAGGCAGGCACGATCCGTGTCCCGACACGCGCAATGAACATGACGCTCGCCTCCGAAGCCGACTGGCGCACACCGACGCGACTCGCGGCCGCGAGCTTCTGGCTGCGCTCGCGCCTTCGGATGGCGTGGCATGCCGCGAGAACGCTGGGCGCGCGTCCGGCGCGTTGGGCGCGCAGCGACGCGCTGCGCGATGCGCCCATCGTCGCCGAGCTTCGCGTACCGATCTGGCGCGATGCTGATGCCGAGTTCGCGCTGACGGCCGGCAAGGTGCAGAACCTTCGCATCGCCGCTCGCGCGTTCGACGGCGTCGTGATTCCCGTCGGTGCATGCCTCAGCTTCTGGCGCCAGCTCGGAAAGCCCCTCGCTCGGCGCGGTTTCGCCGTCGGCCGCGAAGTGCGCGCCGGCTGCGTCATACCGACGATAGGCGGCGGCATTTGCCAGGTCTCGAACGCGCTCGCCACCTGCGCGGTGCGCGCGGGCTTCGAGCTCGTCGAGCGGCATCGGCATACAGCGGCGCCGCACATCGACGCAGACGGTTCCGGCCCCGTCGATGCGACGGTGTTCTGGAACTATGTCGATCTCAAGATTCGCGCGCCGGTCGCCTGGCGGATCGAGATGACACTGACCGTGACGGAGTTGATCGTCCGATTTCGCGCTCGACGCGAAACGTCACGCAAGACGAACAACGCGCTCGAGCTCAGATCACCGACGCAACCGCACGCGTTGCGCAACTGCTACGGCTGCGACGAGACGCAATGCTTTCGGCACCGTGCGCCCGCGCTCAAACATCGAGAGCGCGAAGCCTGGCTTCTCGATGCCTGGACGCCCGAGCTCTCGCGCGAATTGCAGGCGCGCAGCGGCGGCGCCGATGCCTGGGTTCCAGTGACGTCGCGGCACTTGCGCGCGCGGCTTCGTCGCGACGCTTCGCGCGACGATTTCACGCCGATGGCGGATGCCCGAATTCATCGTGTGTGGCGCGCGAGCCTTCAGCGATTGGTCTGGCAGCGCGCATGCGCTCGTCGAGCCGGCGCGCGCCAACGCAGTATCGTCGACGGGCAACGTTGGCTCGCCGATGCTTACACGCGCCGCTTGCGTCCCGAGCATGTCCGTCTCGTCATCGATCAGGCGCTGCTGCCGCATCTTCATCGTCACAGCGTCCTCGGCGGACGCGGCTACGAGGTATTCGCGCCGGCGCTGCCGATGATCGAAATCGAGCGGCGTCTCGACGAAGCTTGCGGGCACGCGGTCCACGACAGCGTCGCCCGCGCGACGCTCGCCGATTTTCGCGTCGACCGTTCGATCGCAGACGCGGAATTCGAAGCGATGCTCCGCGCCGATCGCGTGATCACGCCGCACGCGGAGGTCGCCGCGTTCTGGCGATCGCACGGCGTGCCTGTCCGGTTGCTGCCCTGGAATAGCCCGCCACCGTCTGCGGCCGTGGCGCGCGACAGATTCGGATCACGACCGGTGATCGTTTTCCCTGCGAGCGCGTTATCGCGGAAAGGCGCGTACGTTCTCGCAGCGGCATTGCGCGGCATCGACTGCCGCTTGCGCGTGCTCGGCAGCCGATCCGATGATCTCTCGCTGTTTGGTGGGATCGATGTGGAATATCGAGGGTTTGCAGGCGATGTTCTGCAAGATGCCCGGCTCGTCGTCTTGCCCGCATACATCGAACACGGTCCGCGAGTCCCGATTGCTGCACGCGCGAAGCGCATTCCCGTTATCGCCACGCCCGCCGTCGGACTCGAAAGCGGCGAAGGCGTGACGCTCGTCGCACCCGGCGACGTCGATGCGTTGCGTCAGGCGATGCTTGCGTCGCTCGCCGCTGCATGAGCTCCTTTATGCTGACGCACTAGTCAGCGACGCGGATCGCACGCATGTCCCTTCGCCTCAAACTGCTCCTCGTCGCACTCTCGACGCTCGCGCTGCCTTGGGCAGGCTGGCAGTTCGTACGGCAAACGGAATCACTGCTCCGGCAAGGGCAAGAACAGGCGTTGTTGGCGTCCGCCGGCACGCTGGCGAAAGCGTTCGCGGCGTCGAAAGCCGAGTGGGCGTCGCCTCCGCTGCTCTATGTCAATAGACTTCAGCAAGCGATCACGGTCGACGGCTACGCGGACGACTGGGCGGATTTGCAGCCATACGCGCAGGCGCTGGGGCCGGCGCACGACTCGCAGAAGCTGCGCGTGCTCATCGGCGAGAACGGCAGCGGCTTGTATCTCCTTGCCGATGTGCGCGATGCGACGCGAACGCGCGTCGATGCGCGCGATCCGCGTGCGGCGACGAGCGATCACGTCACGCTGGTGCTCGCGCGCGGTGACGAGACGCGGCGCTATCTGCTGGCGAGCGGCGCGCCCGGGCCGTTCGATGCGCGCGCGGATTCGCCGCCGATCCTGTTGCCGGAGCGGCTCGCGGGTGCGTGGCAGGAAGACGGATCGGGTTATCGCATTGAGCTGCGCATTCCCGATTCGATGCGGCCCGATCGCATCGGCGTGTGCGTGTTCGATGCTGCGACGCCGAGCGTCGATCAGCCCGAAATGCGCACACTGCTCGCGTACGACGATCGCGTCGCGCATTCGCTTGCCTCGCTGGTGCCGGATCGCGCGCGCGCGCGCGTAGTCGCCGCGGATGCGTGGCTGATCGCGAACGCTGGTGCGCTCGAAGCCGGCGCACCAGCGAGCGGCGATGCGGACGGCTGGGTCGGCCAGCTCGTCTATCGCGGCCTCATCGCGCCGGCGCTGACCGGCTCGGCGACGCTCGCGGGCGACACACCGCGGCTCGATGCCGCGGAAATCTGGCAGGCGCTGTCGGGCGTCGCCGCGACGAGCTGGCGCGCGGGCGACGCGGGCGGCGATGTCGTGCTCGCGGCGGCGGTGCCGCTCAGATCCGACGGCGAAGTGCGCGGCGCGCTGGTGCTGGAGCAAGCCAATCGTGCGCTGCCGCTGCTCGCGAACCGCGCATTGTTCGGGCTCGCCGGCGCGACGTTGGCTGCGCTCGCGGTCGCGGGGCTGATTCTGCTCTTGTTCGGGGCGTCGCTGTCGTTTCGTATCCGCCGCCTTCGCAACGCGGCCGAGCGCGCGGTGCGGACATCCGGACGTCTGGACGGCCCGATGCCGCTCGCCGACTCCGAAGACGAGCTCGGCGATCTCGCGCGAAGCTTCGGCAAGCTGCTCGACGAGGTCGGCGCGTACACCGATTACCTTCGCACGCTTGCATCGAAGCTCTCGCACGAGCTCAACACGCCGCTCGCGATCGTCAAATCCTCGCTCGACAATCTCGATCATCAGGCCCTGCCGCCCGATGCGCGCGCGTACGCCGCGCGTGCGCGTGACGGCGCCGAGCGTCTCGGCAAGATCGTGCGGGCGATGAGTGAGGCGGGGCGTATCGAGCGCGCGATCGCGTCGGCCGAAGCCGAGGATTTCGATCTTCGCGCGCTCGTCGCCGGGTGCACCGAAAGCTATCGCGCACTCGCCGACGGCCGCGAGCTGCGCGTGCGAATGCCCGTCGCCGCGATGCCGTTCCATGGGGCGCCCGAGCTGATCGCGCAGGCGCTCGACAAGCTGTTCGACAACGCGCGTTCGTTCGCGCCGGCCGACGGGTGGATCGAAGTTTCGCTGGACCCGCGCGATGCCGGCGCCGAAATCCGCGTCGCCAACTCGGGCCCTTTGCTGCCGGCGACGATGCAGGATCGCTTGTTCGATTCGCTTGTCAGCGTGCGCGGTGGCGCGGCGCGCAGCGGCGGCGAGACGCCGCATCTGGGTCTGGGGCTTTACGTCGTCCGGCTCGTCGCCGAGCTGCATCGAGGCAGCGCTGCAGCGCGAAATCTGGCCGAAGGTGCCGGCGTAGAATTCAGCTTGAGGCTCAACGGCATGCCGCGGCGGCGGCTTTCGGAGACGGGTTCGGATGCGTAGTGCGATCGCGGTTCTCCTGACGGCATGCCTCCTCGCGCCTGCGGGTGCTGAGGAGAACGTCACTTCAGGCCCCGAGATCGATTACCAGCCGGCCATCCTGAAATCGAGCGACGACGGCGCGCGCATCGTCGTGTTCGAGCGCCTCGATCCGAGCTCGTTGTTCGGCGATCTCCTCGTCACGCGCTCGATCGATGAAGGCAAGACTTGGTCCACGCCGACCACGGCCATCGCGACGCTCGCGAACGAACGCCATCCGGCGTTGGCGCAGATCGGACCGTCGTCGTACGTCCTCTTTTATCTTCGCGGCATGAGCGCGACGACAAGCTTTCGCATTCATCGTGCGACGAGCAGCGACGGCCTCGCTTTTACGGACGAGGGTGCGATCGATCTCGGCTGGACCACCGGCGGCGAGATCAACCCGCACGTGATTCGACATGCGGACGGCACGCTCACGATGAGCTACCAGCGCCTGGGAACGGGCGTTTACGTCGCCGAGTCGCACGACGACGGTGCAACTTGGGATCAGGAAAAGACGCAGATCGCCTCCGGCGCGCAGCTGCCGCGCATCGCCTATCGCGAAAGCGATGGCCTTTACCTTGCGAGCTATCAGGTTGGCAGCACTGCGCTTGCGATGTACGTGAAGACGACCACGGACGTGCGCGACTGGAGCGCGACGCCGCAGGATTTCGCGATCACCGGCAACAACCACGATTCGCTGCCGGTCGTGATGCCGGACGATGCGTTCGTGTTGTTCTGGATACGCGCATCGGGCGATCAATTCGACATCGCCGTGCGCCGTTCGCCGGACGGTGAGCATTGGGAGCCGATGCACACGGTCACATCGACGCCGAACGAGGACGATGTCGAGCCGCACCCGCTCGTCGGCGCGTCGTCGTCCGAGGTCGAGCTTTACTGGGGCCGCGATACGCCGGCCGGCAGCCTCACCTACGACATCGTGCGCGAGCCGTCGGTGCTCGTGAACGATCCGATTTTCGTCGGCGCCTTCGACGATCAGGACGATTGATGCCGCACGGCCGGCGCAGGAAGTTTCGCGTCCAGCTGACGCGAACGCGCGGACCTTGCTATCTTCGGCCGCCCGGCACCGCATCGGCGTTCGAATGATCTCGCAAGATGAGTTTTCCGCGCTCGCGGCGCAAGGCCATAACCGCATTCCGGTGGCGCGCGAGGTGCTGTCCGATCTCGACACGCCGCTCTCGGTGTATCTGAAGCTCGCGGACGCGCCGTATTCGTATCTCTTCGAATCGGTCGAAGGCGGCGAGAACTGGGGACGCTATTCGATCATCGGCCTTCCGTGCCGGCGCGTGTACGTGCTGCGCGGGAACACGCTCACGGTCGAGGACATCGGCGAGGTGGTCCAGACGCGCGAGCTTGCCGATCCGCTCGCTGAGATCGAAAAGATCCGCACGACGTATCAGGTGCCGCAGCTTCCCGAGCTTCCGGGTTTCAGCGGCGGCCTCGTCGGCTATTTCGGCTTCGAGACGATCGCATGGAGCGAGCCGCGGCTGGCCGCGTGGGATAAGCCCGATCGTCTGGGCACGCCCGATGCGCTTTTGATGCTGAGCGAGGAGGTCGCGGTCTTCGACAATCTCAAGGCGCGCCTCTACCTCATCGTGCACGCCGATCCGTCCGAGCCTCAGGCGTATGCGCGCGCGGTGCGCCGTCTCGACGAGCTTGCGTTTCGCCTGCGCCATTCGGGCTCAGGTTATCCCGACGTGCTCGATCCGAAAGCGCTCGAGGAAACCGATTTCGTCTCGACGTTCACGCGCGAGGAGTACGAGGCGACGGTCGAGAAGGCGAAGGAGTACATCCGCGCCGGCGATATTTTCCAAGTCGTCCCGTCGCAGCGGTTGTCGGTGCCGTTTCGCGCGCGGCCGGTCGATGTGTATCGCGCGCTGCGCGCATTGAATCCGTCGCCGTACATGTATTTTCTCGATCTCGGCAAGACGCAGATCGTCGGCTCGTCGCCGGAGATTCTCGTGCGCCTCAAGCAAGGCAAAGTCGTCGTGAGACCGATCGCGGGCACGCGTCCGCGCGGCAAGACGCACGAAGAAGATCTCGCGCTCGAACAGGAGCTTCTCGCCGATGCGAAAGAACGCGCCGAGCATCTGATGCTGATCGATCTCGGGCGCAACGACGTCGGTCGCGTCAGCAAGACAGGAACCGTCGCGCTCACCGAGAGCTTCATCATCGAGCGCTACTCGCACGTGATGCACATCGTGAGTCAAGTCGAAGGCGAGCTTCGCGACGGGCTTTCGTACATGGACGTGCTCAAGGCGACTTTCCCGGCCGGCACCGTCAGCGGCGCACCGAAGATTCGCGCGATCGAAGTCATCCAGGAGCTCGAACCGCACAAGCGGAATATCTACGCCGGCGCGATTGGCTATATCGCATGGTCCGGCGACGCCGACACGGCGATCGCGATTCGCACGGCGGTGATTCAGGACGGGCGTCTGCATGTCCAAGCTGGAGGTGGCGTCGTCTATGACTCCGATCCCGGAAAGGAATGGGAGGAGACGATGAACAAGGGGCGGGCGTTGTTTCGTGCTGTCGCACAGGCGGCAAGTGGGCTTTGATTTTTGTTGTCCTGGCGGAGGCCGGGATCCATTTGATCGTGACAAGCGTTCCGCTCGCCTGCCGGCGAGCGGGTCACTTTCTCTTGCTTGCCCAAGAGAAAGTAACCAAAGAGAAGGGCACCCTCGGTGCCGCGGTCGCCGGCTCCAAGCCGGCGACTTCGCGAGTGGGCTACGGGGTTCGCTGACAGGCCATCCATGGCCTGACAGCGAACTGGCCCGCATCCTGCGGGCCACCCTTCGGGCTTTTCCTGCGCCCCCTCGCCGCGGCACAGAGGGGCCCGGGTAAAGCAAAGCGCGGCCGTCCTGGCCGCAGAAGCCAGAGCAAGATAAGAGCGAAGCATTCTTTTCCCCTCTCCCGCTTGCGGGAGAGGGGAGGGTGAGGGCACGCCGGTTCGCGCTTCCAAAGATCAAAGCGGAAGCCGCATCGGTGCGCTCGCGATTGTGTACGCGTATGAAGTGGCCAACGCAGGGCTCGATCACATCCGTCATTTGGCTCGCCCCCCAAAATCTGTTTACATCCAAGGCCGACTGACGCAGCGCGCCCACGAATGCCTCATCACACTCCGCTGATCGCAACGCTCGTCGCCGCGCTCGTGCTCGCGTACGTCGCGGGCATGCTCGCGCAGCGCGTGCGGCTCTCGCCGATCGTGGGATATCTCCTTGCCGGCGTCATGGTCGGGCCGTTCACGCCAGGGTTCGTTGCCGATCAGGCGCTCGCGCCGGAGTTGTCGGAGATCGGCGTGATTCTTCTGATGTTCGGCGTCGGTCTGCATTTCTCGCTCGGCGATCTTCTCGCGGTGCGCGCGATCGCGATTCCGGGCGCGGTCGTGCAGATCGCGATCGCGACGGCGCTCGGCATGGGGCTTGCGTGGCTGCTCGGATGGCCGGTCGGCGCGGGGCTCGTGCTCGGGCTTTCGCTGTCGGTGGCGAGCACGGTCGTGTTGTTGCGCGCGCTCGAAGAGCGGCGATTGCTGGAGACGAACCGCGGACGCATCGCGATCGGCTGGCTGATCGTCGAGGATCTTGCGATGGTGCTCGTGCTCGTGCTGCTGCCCGCGTTCGCGGGGCTCCTCGGCGGGACGAGCGCGGATGGGAATCCGAATCTCCTTGCGGCGCTCGGCATCACGCTTGGCAAGGTCGCGGCGTTCGTCGCGCTAATGCTGATCGTCGGCCGGCGCGTGATTCCGTGGTTGCTCGAACGCACCGCGAGTGTCGGTTCGCGCGAGCTCTTCACGCTTGCGGTGCTCGCTATCGCGCTCGGTGTCGCGTACGCGTCGGCGCGACTCTTCGATGTGTCGTTCGCGCTCGGCGCGTTCTTCGCCGGCATGGTGCTGAACGAATCGCGACTCAGCCACGAAGCGGCCGCGGACTCGCTACCGTTTCGCGATGCGTTCGCGGTGTTGTTCTTCGTGTCGGTCGGCATGCTGTTCGATCCGGGCATCCTGATTCGCGAGCCGCTGCCGGTGATCGCCGTGTTCCTGATCATCACGATCGGCAAGTCGCTCGCGGCGCTCGCGATCGTGCGTGCGTTCGGACGGCCGCTCGATGTCGGCCTCACGATCGCGGCGAGTCTCGCGCAGATCGGCGAGTTCTCGTTCATCCTCGCCGGGCTCGGCGTCGATCTCGGCTTGCTGCCGAAGGATGGGCGCGATCTGATTCTCGCCGGTGCGATTCTCTCGATCGTCGCCAATCCGCTGATATTCGTCGCGCTCGATCGCTGGCAGGCGCGACGCGAAGCCGATGCCGCGGCTGCATCGGCCGCCGCATTGCAAGACGACGGCGCGCCAACCGGGCCGCCTCTGCCTCTAAGCAACCACATCGTTCTGATCGGCTTCGGCCGCGTAGGCTCGCGCGTCGGGCGCGCGCTCAACGCGGGCGGACACGTGCTCGCGCTGATCGAATCGGATCGCGATCTGCTCGACGAGGCTCGCGCGGCCGGCATTGCCGGCCTTCTCGGCAACGCGGCCGCCGAGGGCGTGCTCGCGGCGGTGCATGTCGGCGCAGCGCGCGCGGTGCTGATCGCGATTCCGCAGCTCATCGAAGCGGGGCAGATCGTGCGTCACGTGCGCGCGATCAATCCCGGCATCGCGGTGCTCGCGCGGGCACACTCGGATGCGGACGTCGACTATCTCCTCGCTGCCGGCGCCGATGCTGCGATCATGGGCGAGCGCGAAATCGCGCGCAGCATGTGCGAGTCGGTCGATTCGCTATCTGTCGAGCTCGCCAAGCTCGCGCCCGCGACCTAGCCGTTCAGTTTTTCCCTCGAAATCCGCCATGAAGTCGATGTCTGCCGGCTAGGCCGTGTGGTACGGTCGGGAGGTTGTCATTGCACAACGTCCATGGGGAAATGGTCATGATCCAAGCACGATGGTTGGGGATAGCGTGCGCACTCGCGCTGCACGCAGGATTCGCAATAGGGGCGACACCGCGCCCGGAGCCGCAGAGCTTCAGCGGCAATTGGCGAGCGGTGGATCAATTGCAAACCAAGCAGTACGGCGCACTCGATCTCGACGCGGTCGCGGCCGAGGACGCGTTGCGCGAAACCGCGGGCAACCCGCATCGTTTCGCGATACCGCACGATGAATCGCTTGATATCCGCTCGACCGGCTCGTGGGAACAGCAGGGCGAGCTCAGCATCTGGCGCTATCGCATCAAGGCCGATCAGGCCGCATCGATCAACGTCGGTTTCACGCGCTTCCACGTGCCGCCTAGCGCGCGTCTTTACCTCTACGACTCTGCGCGCAAACAGGTCGCGGGTCCGTACGACGCCAAGCACAACGAGCCGCACGCGCAGCTCTGGACGCCGGTCATCGCGTCGAGCGACGTGATCGTCGAGCTCAATGTCGCCACCGCCGAGCGCAATCAAGTCGAGCTCGTCATCGGCCGCATCGGCCAGGGCTATCGCGGCCTCGGCTCGCACAGCAAAGGTTACTCGCAGCCCGATCTTGGCCAGCCCAAGCTCGGCGGCAAAACGTGCTCGCCGGATCAGATCAATTCCGGGCGCTGCAACATGGACGTCGCCTGTCTTGCCGAAGACGATCCGTGGAACGATCCGCGCCGCGCCGTCGGCGCGATTCAGCTGAACGGTTCGGACGACTGCACGGGCTCGCTCGTGAACAACACCGCGGGCGATCGTCGCATGCTGTTCATCACCGCAACGCACTGCGGCTTGACGCCATCGTCGTCACCATCGACCGTCGTCTACTGGAACTATGAGTGGCCGACCTGCCGCACGCCGGGTTCGACCGAAAGCGGACAGAGCAATCCGCCCGATCCGAACATGTCGAGCTCGGGCGCGACGCATCTTGCGAACACGGGCAACCCGTTCGGCGGATGCAGCGGTGCGACCTGCTCGGACAACACGCTGGTCGAGCTCGACGATGCGCCGAATCCGGACTGGAATCTTTTCTGGGCCGGTTGGGATCGCCGCACGACGGGAGCCGCCTGCTCGCAGAGCGCTGATCCGTCGTCGACCGATGGGCTTTGCGCGTCGATCCATCATCCGAACGTCGACGAAAAGCGCATCACGTTCGTCGCGCAGGATCTCGAAGTCGGCGGCATCTCCGGAGGCACGAACACGCACTGGCATGCGTTCTGGGATCCGACACCGCCGATTCTCGCCAACATTCCCGATCCGCAGCCGACCTCGCTGCCGCCTGGCGTGACCGAGCCCGGCTCGTCCGGCTCGCCGCTTTACACGTCCGCGCAGCGTCTCGTCGGCGTGCTCAGCGGCGGTCCGTCGGCGTGTGGCGCCACCGGCGCGAATCTGTCGGATTTCTACGGTCAGCTCGCGCTCGCGTGGGACGGCACCGGCACGCCGACGACACGGCTCAAGGATTATCTCGATCCGCTCGGCGGCGAGCCTGATTTCATCGACGGCATCGGCCTCTCGCCGTTCACGCTCGCGCTCGATCCGCCGACGCTGGCGGTCTGCGCGACCGCGGGCAGCGCGACGGTCGATGTGGCCGTGACCGCGGATGTGGGTTTCTCCGGCACGGTCGATCTCACCGCGAGCGGCGAGCCGCCTGGCAGCACGGCGACGTTGAATCCGCCGAGCGTCGCGCCGCCGGGAAATTCGGTGCTCACGATCGGCTCGCTCGCGTCCGCGACGCCGGGCACGTACACGGTGACCGTCACCGGTACGAGCGGCAGCGACAGCACGCAGAAGACGCTGGCGATGTCGCTCAACGATGCGGCTCCGGCGGCAGTGACGCTGAGCGTGCCCGCGGACAACGCGGTCAACGTCGGCCTCGCGCCGACCTTGTCGTGGAGCGCGGCGTCGAGCGGCGGTCCGACCGATTACCTCGTCGAAGTCGCGAGCGATTCTGGTTTCTCGACCATCGTGTTCTCGCAGACCGTGCACGACGACACATCGGTCGCCGTCACCCCGTCGCTCAATTCGCTGACGACGTACTACTGGCGCGTCACCGCGAGCAACACCTGCGGCGGCGGCACCGCATCGGCGGTGTTCCAGTTCACGACGCTTGCGGCGCCCGGCACCTGCACGCCGCCGACGACGCCGAACACGCTCTTCAGCGATGACGTCGAGAACGGCGACAACGGCTGGACGACGACCGGCAGCGCCGGCGACAGCACCTGGGTGAGAAGCTCGGCGCGTCCGAACTCGGGGAGCTTCGCGTGGTATGCGGAGGATCTGGATTCGAACTCCGATCAGCGCCTGATCTCGCCGTCGATCGCATTGCCGGCCGACCAGAATCCGATCACGCTCAAGTTCGAGAACTGGCGCGAGATCGAGGACAACGCCGGCACCGCCTGCTACGACGGCGCGATCGTCGAGGTGTCGACCGACGGTACGAACTTCACGCAGGTTCCGGACTCGTCGATCATCGGCGGCGGCAACTACACCGGCATCGTCGACGACGGCTTCAACAACGTGCTGATGGGCCTTCCGGCCTGGTGCGGCCGCACCGCGCGTCCGTACACCGACGGTCCCGTGCTGATCGATCTCACCAATTACGCGGGCCAGAACGTGCAGCTGCGCTTCCGCCTCGCCAGCGACGACTCGGTCGGCTTCGAAGGCTGGTACGTCGACGACGTCAACGTGACGTCGTGCCAGGGCGAGACGACGCCGGATACGATCTTCCAGGACGGCTTCGAGCTTCCGACTCGATAGAAGAATCGCACGAGACTTCAAGGGGCCGCGTGATGCGGCCCCTTTTTTTGTGCGAAAGAATCTTCAGCGCGCCGCTTTCGCTGTCTGCAATGCACGCGCCGCGTCGATCACGGCTTGCGCGCGCTCGCGACGTCCGGGCTCGACGGTATCGGCGCGGTCGTACACCGAAAGCGCATCTTGCGCATGCGCGATCGCCCGGTCCGCATCGCCGCGCGCGAGCGCGACCGCGGCGGCTCCGACGTACAAATGCCCGAGCGACGGATCGTTCTTGCTGAACGCAACGGCGCCGAGACGCAGCGCATCCTGCATCGCCGTCGCTGCTTCGTCGTGCCGTTCGAACCGCGCGTATTGCTGCGCGAGATTCGATAACGGCACCGCGAGCCGTGGAAAGTCCGGCCCCATGACCTTGCGGCGCAATTCGACCGATCGCTCCAGCGATGCGAGCGCAGCGGCCGGCTGTCCCATGCGCTGCTGCACGAACGAGATGTTGTTGAGCGCAATCGAAATGTCGAGCTCGGGCGGTGGATTGATCGCTTCGAGCGTGCGTAGCGTCTTCGTGTACGTCGCGAACGCAGCTTCGGTCTGACCGAGGCCGTCCTGCGCGGCGGCGATGTTGGAGAAACCGATCGCGCGTTCCTGCGGTGGCACGTCGGGCAGCGCGTCTTTCAGGCGCTGCGATTCCTCGGCGATCGATAGCGCTTCGGCGTAGCGTCCGGATTCGCTCAAGAGCGAGGAATAGTCGTTGAGAAGCTCCGAGCGCTGCATGCGGCCGCGATCGTCGTCGCCGACCTGATCGAGCCCGAGCTTGAACAGGCGTTCGGCTTCGTCGTAGTGGCCGAGCTGCCAGGCGAGGATGCCTTGTGCATCGAGAATCTGCGCATAGTCGGTGCCGCCGGTGTCGGCGCGCAACAAAGCCGCGCGATCGAGCTGAATCTGCGCGGCATCGTTGCGTTCGAGCATGAGATACGCGCGGCCGATCGCGCGACGGATGTCCGCTTCGAGCAGTGGCTGACCCGCGAGCTGCTGCGGGATGTTCGCGACGGCGCGATCGAGCGCTTCGATCAGCGTCGGCGGCTTGCCGCCGTAATACGGATCGGCGTGACCGATCATGTCGGTGAGAAACCGGTTCGCGCGCAGCGCTCGCTCGCCCTCGTCGGCTGCGCGCCGCGCCTGCACGGCGGCGAAGCCAAGACCGATCGCGAGCGCGGAAAATGCCGCAACCGATGCCGCCACCGCGAGCCGGTTGCGCTTTAAGAATTTGCCGAAGCGATAACCGACACCGCCGGCGCGCGCGAGCACGGGACGATGCTCGAGCCAGCGCTTCAAATCGTCGGCGAACACGCGTGCCGATTCGTAGCGGCGTTGCGGCTCGGGCGCAAGCGCTTTCAGGACGACGCGATCGAGATCGCCGCTGATGCGCTTGCGCCAATCGTCGGCGACGCGCGGCTCGATCGCGAGCGCCTGGGCATCGACGCGCTGGCTCGGGCGCGTCGGCGATTGCGTCGCGATGCGCTCGGCGAGCTCGGCGTAGCTTTTGCCGTCGGCGCCGTTCGCGAGCGTGCCGCTCAGAAGCTCGTAGAGCAGGAGTCCGAGCGCGTACACGTCGCAGGCCGTCGTCAGCGGTTTGCCGGCGAGCTGCTCGGGGCTCGCGTATTCGGGCGTCATCGGCGTCAAGCCGGTGCGCGTCGCCGCGCCGCCGAGGCGATTGTCGAGCGATTTGGCGATGCCGAAATCGAGCAGCTTGACGACGCCGTCGTCAGTGACGAACACATTGGCCGGCTTGATGTCGCGATGGATGATCAGTGCGCGGTGTGCGGCGTCGATCGCGTCGAGCACTTGCAGAAAAATGTGCACGCGCGCAGCAGGATCGAGCGCGCGGTCGCGGCACCACGCATCGATGCGGCGGCCGGCAACGTATTCCATGACGACGTACGGCTGGCCTTCCGGTGTCGTGCCGCCATCGAGCACGCGTGCGATGTTCGGATGATCGAGCCAGGCGAGGAACTGGCGCTCGGCTTCGGCGCGACGCAGCGCTTCGGGATCGCCAAGCAGGCTCGCGAGTACCTTGATCGCGACGCGCTGCTCGTACGCACCGTCGCGACGTTCGGCGAGCCAGACCTGGCCCATGCCGCCGGCGCCGAGTGGCGCGATCAAACGATATGGCCCGAGCTCGCGCGCCGCGACGGGCGGATCGAGAAAGCCTTCGCTCGCCGCATGCGCATCGAGCAATGCGAACGCGGCGTCGCGCAGAGCCGTGTCATTGCCGGCGGCTTCGGCGACGAACGCGTGCCGCGCCGCGGCTGGATGATCGAGCGCCTTCTCCAGAAGCGCGAGCGCGGCAAACGCAATGCGATCGTCCGCGCCGGCGTGCGGCGTGGTCGTCGGCAACGCGCCTTCGTTCATGCCAGCGCCTGGAACAGGAACGAGCGTGCGACGTCCCAGTCGCGCTGCGCGGTCGCGCGCGAGACGCCGAGCAAATCGGCGATGTCGATCATTTCGAGCCCGGCGAAATAGCGAAGCTCGACGACTTGCGCCTTGCGCGCGTCCATCGCTTCGAGCCGCGTCAGCGCCTGGTCGAGCGCGATCGCGTCGATGCTTTCGTTGGCGTTCTGGTCGGCGAGCGAGGAGAGGCTGATCGCTTCGCGGGCAGGACCGCCGCGCTTCTCGGCGTCGCGATGGCGCGCGTGATCGATCAGCACCTGTCGCATGCGCCGCGCGGCGATCGAGAAGAACTGGCGGCGGTCGCCCGGCGTCAGCGAGGCGTCGTCGGTCAAGCGCAGGTACGCCTCGTGGACCAGCGCGGTCGGCGACAGCGTGTGCCCGGCGCGTTCGTGGCGGAGCTCGCGCGCGGCCAGCGCGCGCAGCTCTGCGTAGACCAGAGGCATCAGCTCCGATTCCGCGCGCGCTTCGCCCGCCGACAGGCGTTTGAGCAATACCGTGATTGCGCCGACGTCCCCCATGGCCCCTGACCGTCCCCGTCGAGTGCGGATCGATTGTAGCGCCGATCCCGGGTTGCCCGAAGGCGGCCGGAAACCGGATGCGACATCCGCGCTCCGTCTTGCGCCATGTCTTCCTGAACGGCGCGATGCGCGCCGGCCATGACGGGGAAAGGCCATGACGATCAAGACGACGATGTTCGCTGCGGCCGCGCTGCTGGCCGCGAATGCCGCGACCGCGCAGGTCTATTACGGCGGCTACAACCTCGGGCCCGATTACGGCGCGATGATCCAGCAGACGCTCCAGCAACAGCAGATGCAGAACGCGCAGATGCAACAGATGGAGCAGGCAGTCGTGCAGCGCACGATGCAGGATCCGAACTGCGCGGCGATGTACCGCCAGCATCAGGCGCAGGGCGGAACGCTGTCGTACGCGCAGTTCGCGTATCAGTACGCCGCGACCGGCGGCTTCACGCCCGAAGGCCTCGCGCGCTTTCGCAGCAGCGAGCGCGACAACCAGCGCCGCGAGCACGAAGCCTGGGCGGGCTACCGCTCCGCACAAGACGAGCGCGGCGCCGCGCAGCAGGCCTACATGGACGGCTACGCGCGCAACCAGAACGAAGCCGGCGAAGTGCTGCGCGGCAATACCTCATGGGTCGATCCGATGAGCGGCGAGACGCGTGCGCTTTCGTATGTCGGACCCAACACCTACGCCGATCCCGCGACCGGACGTCAATACCGCCGCGACGATTCCGGCCAGTACTACGTGCAAGGCGCGGATGGTCTCTGGTACGCGATGACGCCGTCGCGCTGACGCTTTTTCAAAGCGGCTGCGCGCGCGTCACAGGGGGCGTGCGCGCGGCTGAGTAGCCGGTACCCCGTTCGAGAGGCTTCCATGAACAGTCTTAGGTTGGTGCGATCTTCGAGCGCGCTCGGGTTGTTGTTGGGCGCGTGCGCGTCGTTCGGAGCACACGCGAACGTCGGCAAGGCAACGCAATCGTTGCGTCCGGATGCGGTCGAAACGCCGATGCAGACCATCGCGTCGCAAGGACCGCTGTACAACATCTTCGTCGGCAACGACCAATCGACGCAGATCGCGCACGTGTCCGATTCGCTGTACGAGGTGTATCCACCTCAAAGCGCGCCAGCGGATTTCGGCACGTTCCTCGTCGTCAACGACGTGCTCTACGCGCCGGACTTCAGCGCGCACGGCACGACTGCGACCGGCAACATCGGCGTGTTCACGCCGTTCACCGCGCAAAGCCAGACCGGCGTCACGGGCTCGGGCACCGAGGCCGATCCGTTGAAGGTGACGACGGTTGTGCGCGCCGGCAACACGGGCATCACGCTGACGCAGGTCGACAGCTACGTCGCCGGCCGCGAGTCGTATCGCACCGATGTGACGCTCAACAACACCGGAGCGAGCAACGTATCGGCGATTCTCTACCGCGCGCTCGATTGCTATCTTGGCGGCTCGGATACCGGTTATGGCGATGCGAGCGGCAACACGATCGCATGCAAGGCGAGCCCGAGCAGCACGTCGCCCGGCAGACTGCAGCAGTTCGTTCCGATCAACGGCGGCGGCGATCGCTACGAGGCGCGGTATTCGGAAGTCTGGGCGGCGATCGGCACGCACCAGCGCTTCAACAATACCTGCCGCTGCGACGAGGAAGTCGACAACGCGATCGGCATGAGCTGGGCGATCAACGTTTCGCCCGGCGCGAGCGCGACGCGCTCGCACATGACGCTGCTCTCGGCCGGCTCGGAAACCGAATGCGGGCCGACGCCGGTCTCGATCGGCATCTCGCCGCTGACCGCCGCGCTCAACCAGAACATCCTCTTCACCGCGCGCGCCGGCATCCACGCGCCGTTTGCCGGCACGATGTCGTTCACGATCGGCGAGGAGACCGGCGCGATCGTCTGCACGAACGCGATGTACGACGTCGCGACGTCGTGCATCGGCTCGCTCGGCTCCGGCACGTATTCGATCATCGCGCGCTATTCGGGGGATGCGTTCAACGCGCCGGGCTGCTCGCCGCCGCAGACGGTCACGGTGGTAAACGATCCCGCGGACATCCTCACGGTGATCGCGATCCAGGCCGAATCGCTGCTCGGCCAACAAGGCCGTCCGACCGAGATCAAGGCAACCGTGACGCCGACCGGCATCATGCCGCTCGCCGCCCTCGGCGTGCTCGACGGCTTCGTCCGGTTCGCGTACGGCGATCAGGTGCTCGCCGACGTGCCGATCGTCGACGGCGCGGCGACGTTGATGATGACGTTCCCGCACGGCGGCTATCCGATCACGGTGACGTACTCGGGCGACTCGAGCTACATCGCGAGCGAGGGAACGCAGACGATCGTCATCAGCGCGACGCCCGATGATCTCTTCTACGGCGGTTTCGATATCGGGCCGCCGCCGCAATAGCACGAGAGAAGGCATCGAACGAAGAGGCGCGCTCGCACCGCGCCTCTTTTCGTGGCGCATATAACTTCCATGGATCGCCGTGAAGACGCGCCTCGCCGGGGATGCTGCTACGATGAAAGACCGTGCAGCGAGACCCCGCGACGATCCATGGTTTTGATGATCGACAACTACGACAGCTTCACCTACAACCTCGTGCAATATTTCGGCGAGCTCGGTGAAGACGTGCGCGTCGTGCGCAACGACGACATGAGCGTGGACGCGCTCAGCGCGCTCGGGCCCCACGCGATCGTGATTTCGCCCGGGCCGTGCACGCCGAACGAGGCCGGCATTTCGCTCGGCGTCATCGAAGAGCTTGCGGGCCGCGTGCCGATCTTCGGCGTGTGCCTTGGCCATCAGTCGATCGGGCAGGCATTCGGCGGCAAGGTCGTGCGTGCGCGCGAGATCATGCACGGCAAGACGTCGATGATCCATCACGACGGCAAGGGCGTGTTCCGCGGCGTGCCCAATCCGTTCGAGGCGACGCGCTATCACTCGCTGATCGTCGAGAAATCCTCGCTGCCCGATTGCCTGGAAGTCTCGGCATGGACGGTCGATGCGAACGGCCGTCCGGACGAAATCATGGGCCTTCGCCACAAGACGCTCGCGGTCGAGGGCGTGCAATTCCATCCCGAATCGATCCTGACGCAGCACGGCCACGATCTGCTGCGCAATTTCCTCGCGGCCTGAAGCTCGTGCCGATCACGCCTCACGAAGCGCTGCAGCGCACGATCGAGCATCGCGAGATCTTTCACGACGAGATGGTCGATCTGATGCGCCAGATCATGCGCGGCGAAGTGTCGCCGCCGATGATCGCTGCGATCACCATCGGCCTACGCGTGAAGAAGGAAACGGTCGGCGAGATCACCGCGGCCGCGACCGTCATGCGCGAGCTCGCCGCGAAAGTCGACGTGCCCGCCGACGGAGCCTTCGTCGATATCGTCGGCACGGGCGGTGACGGTGCGAACAGCTTCAACATCTCGACCGCGTCGATGTTCGTCGTCGCGGCGGCCGGTGCGCGTGTCGCCAAGCACGGCAATCGCAGCGTGTCGTCGAAATCCGGCAGCGCCGACGTGCTCGAAGCGTTCGGTGCGGCGATCGATCTTTCGCCTGCGAATGTTGCCGCGTGTCTCGCCGAAACCGGCATCGGCTTCATGTTCGCGCCGAATCATCATCCGGCGATGAAAGCCGTCGCGCCGGTGCGGCGCGAGCTTGGCGTGCGTACGCTGTTCAATATTCTGGGGCCGCTGACGAATCCCGCCGGTGCGCCGAACATCCTGATGGGCGTGTTCCATCCCGATCTCGTCGGCATCCAGGCGCGCGTGCTCGCGCGGCTGGGTGCGAGGCGCGCGCTGGTCGTTTGGGGACAGGACGGGCTCGATGAGATTTCGCTCGGTGCGCGCACCTCGGTCGCCGAGCTTGCCGACGGCGGCGTGCGCGAGTACGAGATCGATCCGGCCGAGCTCGGTTTTAAGAACGTGCCGACGCGCGATCTCGCAGTCGCCGATGCGGCCGAATCGCGCGCGCGCGTGCTCGACGCGCTGGAGCGTGAAGGCGCGCCGCGCGAGATCGTGGCGCTCAACGCAGGTGCGGCGTTGTATGTCGCCGGAGCGGCAGCTTCGCTTGCGGACGGTATCGCGCGAGCGCGCGACGTCTTGGCGAGCGGCGCAGCACGCGCCAAACTGGACGAATTCGTGGCAGCAACCCGGCGGCTCGCAGGCCGATGAGCGACATCCTCAAGAAAATCCTCGCGCGTAAGTCCGAGGAGATTCGCGACCGCAGCGGCCGCGTGTCGCTCGTCGAGCTTTCCGGGCGCGCCGCCGATCAGCCACCGACGCGCGGTTTCGCCGCGGCGCTCGAAGCGAAGATCGAGGCGGGAGAGGCCGCGGTTATCGCCGAGATCAAGAAAGCGAGCCCGAGCAAAGGCGTGATGCGTACCGATTTCGATCCAGCCGCGATCGCGCGCAGTTACGAAGCGAACGGCGCGGCGTGTCTCTCGGTGCTGACCGACGCGGATTTCTTCCAGGGCAGCGAAGCGTTTCTCGAAGCCGCGCGCAACGCGTGCCATCTGCCGGTGTTGCGCAAGGATTTCACGATCGATCCGTATCAGGTGTACGAAGCGCGCGCGATCGGCGCGGACTGCATTCTCCTGATCGTCGCCGCGCTCGGCGATGCGGCGCTGCTCGAGCTTTCGTTGCTCGCCGCCGAGCTTGATCTCGACGTGCTGATCGAAGTGCACGACGACGAAGAGCTCGAGCGCGCGCTTGCGATTCCGGCGCCGCTGATCGGCGTCAACAACCGCGACCTGCGCACGTTCGAGACCACGCTCGAAACGACGCTGCGCCTCGCTCCGCACATTCCGTACGATCGGCTGCTGGTGACCGAAAGCGGCATCCGCACGCCCAATGACGTCGCTCGCCTGCGCGCCGAGGGCATCGAGGCGTTTCTGGTCGGCGAAACGTTCATGCGCGCGCCCGACCCCGGCGCGGCGCTGGCAAAACTGTTCGCGGACGGCTAGCGCGCAAGCGGGTTGCACCACCGCATCCGATCAGATACGTTAGCGCTTACGTAAACGCTAACGTTAAATCATGTTCCTTCATTCCCAAGCCGAGCTCGCGCTCGGCAGCCGCTTCAAAGCCGTCAGCGAAAGCCTATACGCGGCGGCGAACGCGGCGTATCGCGCGAGCGGTGCCGATATCGATGCGCACTGGTTTCCGGTGCTGCGCTATCTGCAGGTGAAAGGGCCGGCGACGGTGACGGAGATTGCCGCGGCGATCGGACAGACGCACCCGGCGGTGAGCCAGCTCGCCGCGAAGCTGCGCAAGGCGGGTTGGCTCACGCGCAAGACTGATCGCGCGGATGCGCGGCGCGGTGTGTTGGAGCTGACGGCGGAGGCCGAGCGCAAGCTCGATGGGCTGGGTCCCGTCTGGTGTGCGATCCGACGCGGCGCGAGCGCGGCGGCTCGGCGCGGGCAGGGCACGCTGATCGATGCGCTGGCAAGTTTCGAATCCGACATCGCGAGCGGCCGGCTCGCCGCCGAGATCGCCGCGGAACGCGATCGCGTGCTCGCGGCCGAGGTCGAGATCCACATGTACCGGCCCGAATGGGCGCGGCATTTCGAGCGCATCAACACCGAGTGGCTGGAGCGCTATTTCGCGGTCGAGCGCGTCGATCGCGAGATGCTGGCCGATCCCGACCGCCACGTGATCGCTCAGGGCGGCGCGATCGTGTTCGCGGTGCTCGACGGCGAAGTGATCGGCACCTGCGCGCTGCTGAAGGAATCGCCCGGCGTCTACGAGCTTTCGAAGATGGCGGTCGAAACCGGATTCCGCCGGCTCGGCGCGGGCCGCAAGCTGCTCGACGCGGCGATCGCACAGTTCCATCGTCTGCGCGGCAAGACGCTGTTCCTCGAATCGAACAAGCGTCTCGCGCCGGCGCTGCGCCTTTACGAAAGCGTGGGTTTCGAGCATCAGGCGGCGCCGCGGCCGGGCAGTCATTACCAGCGCGCGGATGTCTACATGATCTATCGGCCGAAGAAGAACGCGACCCGCGCGAAGTAGGTCAGCGCACCGCGGCCGCGGAATCCTGCGCAATCGTGTAGTCGCCTTTACGTGTTGCCGGCACGATCGACCAGCCGTCGGCGAGATCGAGCGTCCAGCCGTCGCCGGCGATATGGCGCTCTGCGACTCGCTTCGGTGCGGCAACGCGCACGGCGGACCAGCCTTCATCGATCAGCGCGCCGCGCTCGACATCGAGCACGCCCCAGCGATCGCTGATGTGCAGCGTCGGATACACGGTGCCGTCCGGCGGCAGCGCGGTCAGCGTGTTCGGATCGAACTGGATGTGCATGTCGGCGAACGGCAGGACCAGCACGGCGCCGTCGACGAGCTGCTTACGCCACGCTGCGAGCCGCTCGCGATGCGCGCGATCGCGCGCGCGTTCGGCGTCGATCACGGTGCGGCCGTCGTAGCGCGTGGCGGCCGCGGTGGGATCGCCGGACGCGGAGACGTTCGCGGCCGTGGCGAGCAGCGCACCGAGATCTGACGTTGTGCTCAGTCGTCCGCGCCAGCCGGCATCGTAGCGATCGAGCAGTACGCCGTACGCGGGGCCGGAGTGATACGCGAACGAGCGCACGAATGACGACGCGTTCTCCGCATCGCGAAGGTCTGCGACGATGCCCGGTAGCGGATCGCGCTCGCCGCTCAGCATCCGGCCGGTGTATTCGGCGAGACCTTCGTTGAGCTCGAGCGCGTTTTCGTCGGCGGCTTCGTGCGAATCGAGACTCCGCCGCCAGGCGCGAAACGCGAGCGCGTCCGCGATCGCTTGCCGGCGCGCCGCGTCCTCGTGCGTGCTCAAGGCGGCGGCGAGCGCGCGCCATTCGAGCCTAAGGCGGATTCGGCCATCGAGCGAATCGAGCCCGGCGATCGACGGACTCGAAGCCGGCAGCCCGAGGACTTGCTGTACGCGATGCCAGGATTCATGCATCAGAAGTCGCCCCCGCGCGGCGGCATCGTCCGGCAGCGGCCAGCGGAGCGCGATCCAGCGCGTGCCGTCCCAGTCGAGCGCGGTGTTGGCGATGCCGACCGAATCGGGCAGGCGTCCGACGAATACGTCGCCGTCGGCGCGCAACGTTGCGCCGCTGCCCGGCGCGCTGGCGACGGCGTCGTGCGTTGCGGGATCGACGAGGAGGATCGGCCCGCACAGCGAGACGTTCCACAAGCGGCGGCCGTCGGCCTCGCAGAGCTGACGCGCCTCGGCGATCGCGCCGCGCGCGGCGGCGATGTCGATGGCGACGGCTTGCGCCGGCAGCGATGAGAGCGCGAGTGCCAGCGCAGCGATACGAATGTTCATGACGGATTCCGAAGAAAGGAATCCTTCCGGATGCGCGCGCGGACGAAACGGTCGCCGCGCGGCAGGGATCAGTCCTTCAAGCGGCGCGTGTGCCTAGCACGACGATGGTCTTGCCGGAGACCGTGATCATGCCTTGCTCTTCGAGCTGCTTCAGCACGCGGCCGACCATCTCGCGCGAGCAGCCGACGATGCGGCTGATTTCCTGGCGCGAGATGCGGATTTGCGTGCCGCGCGGATGCGTCATTGCGTCCGGTTCGTCCGTGAGATCGATCAGCGTCTTGGCGACGCGGCCGGTCACGTCCATGAACGCGAGGCGGCTGACCTTGCGGCTCGTGTGCAGAAGACGGTTGGTCAGCTGCGAGCCGATCGCGAACAGGATCTTCGGGCACTCCTCGCGGAGCGGCCCCTCGAACAGATTGAACATGCGCTCGTAGCCGATCTCGGCGAGCTCGCATGGCGTGCGCGTGCGCACCATGACTTCGCGCCGCGGCGTCTCGACGAACAGACCCATCTCGCCGATGAACTCGCCCCGGTTGAGATAGGCGAGGATCAGCTCGCGGCCTTCCTCGTCTTCCGAGGAGACCGTCAGCGAGCCGTCGATGACGTAGTAAAGGATGTTGGCCGAGTCGCCGGGACGGATGATCGCGGTCTTGCTCGGATACCGCCGGCGATGGCACGCGCCGAGAAACCGCTCCATTGCCGCGCGGTCCGGCGTCAGCATCGGCGGAGCTTGAACCTTGTTGACGGCGCGCTGCAACGAATAGCGGAAATCGGCGATCTTCGCTTGCACTTCCACAGATACCCTCCAGGCTCAGGGTGCTACCCACGCAAGGAGGTGTAGGAACGCGTGGACCCCTCCACGCGTTTGCGAGCCCGCCACCCACATGCGCTGTCCTTCACATCTTATTGCAAATTCCTTCACGCGTGGTGGAGGGAAGAGGCCCCCGGCCCTGTGCAACATCAACGGTTTAAACGGACACCTTGATGCCCCATAATCCGCCCCCTTCATTTCCGGTTGCGGGTTGAGAGGTAAGCAACGGTGGTCAAGCCCCTTCCGCGTCTGCAGCTCCAGGGTTTCAACAACCTGACCAAGGCGCTCAGCTTCAACATCTACGACATCTGTTACGCGGTCTCCGAGGACCAGCGTCAGCGGTACATCGAGTACATCGACGAGCAGTACGACTCGGACCGCCTGACCAAGATCCTGACCGACGTCGCGGACATCATCGGCGCGAACATCCTCAACATCGCGCGCCAGGACTACGACCCGCAGGGCGCCTCGGTGACGATCCTGATCTCCGAGCACCCGATCGTCGACAAGCTTGGCAGGGACATGATCTCCGATGCCGTGGTCGCGCACCTCGACAAAAGCCACATCACGGTGCACACGTATCCGGAGACGCATCCGCACAACGGCATCGCGACTTTCCGCGCGGACATCGACGTCGCCACGTGCGGCGTCATCTCGCCGCTGAAGGCATTGAACTTCCTGATCGACAGCTTCGAATCGGACATCGTGACGATGGACTACCGCGTGCGCGGCTTCACGCGCGACGTGAAAGGACGCAAGCACTACATCGATCACCGCATCAACTCGATCCAGGAATATCTCGCCAAGCACATCCAGCAGAAGTACGAGATGTTCGACGTCAACGTGTATCAGGAGAACATCTTCCACACGAAGATGCACGTGAAGGATTTCGATCTCGATACGTACCTGTTCGACGCACAGGCCGACGATCTTTCATTCAAGGATCGCAAGCGGATCGAATCGCTGGTGAAGCGCGAGATCGAAGAGCTGTTCCACGGGCGGAACTTGAGCTGACGTCTTTTCACCTCTCCCGCTATGCGGGAGAGGGGACTAAATGCGGTAAGCGACCGCTTTCATCACGTTGCTTGCAAAGCGCATCAGCGCCGGCACCGGATTCGGCAGCACTTCCGCACCCGCGGCGAGCGCATTGCTCGCATGCCGTGCCTCGTCCTCCTTCATCGTCGCGACGATCGCGCGGCTCTTCGCATCGGCCTCGGGCAGCTTTTCCAGATGCTCCCCGAGATGCGCCTCGACCTGACGCTCGGTCTCGACGACGAAACCAAGACTCAAGCGATCGCTCACCAATCCCGCAGCCGCGCCGATTGCATAAGCACCGGCATACCAGAGCGGATTCAAAAGGCTCGGACGGCTGTCGAGCTCGCGAAGGCGCTCGCCGCACCAACCGAGATGATCGGTCTCCTCGGCCGCCGCCTCGAGCATGCGCTTGCGTTGCGCTTCGTCGTGCGCAACCGCGGCCTGACCGAAATAAAGCGCCTGCGCGCAGACCTCGCCGACGTGATTGACGCGCATCAGCCCGGCGGCATGGCGGCGCGCGGCGTCGTCAAGCGTCACGTCGTCGATATCGGTGGCGGGCGAGGGCCGCACCGCGACCGGCGCTGGTTCGAACACGGTCGCCAGCGCGCGCTCGATCTCGACGAGCGCGCGGTCGAACGATGAAAGCGTACGAAGCGTCATGACGCGTCATTCTCCAGCTGTTGCGCCAACAGCGCGAGAGGGTGCAACACGGGAATCGCGGCATCGCGAGCGCGAAGGCCGTTGCCGAGATGGATGCGGCAGCCGATGTTGGTCGTCAGCAAGAGATCCGGCCGCTGCGCCCGCGCCTGATCGAGTTTCTGATCGCGAAGCCGCGCGGCCATGTCCGAATGCTCGATGAAGTAGCTCCCGGCCGCGCCGCAGCAGCGCGGCTGCTCGGGCAGCGCGAGCAGCGTCAGGCCGGGAATGCGTGCGAGTAGCGAGCGGAGCGGCGCGATCTCACCGACGACGTTCACTTGCGTGCAAGGAAGATGCAGCGCCGCGCGCGCGGCGAGCGGGCGGAAGCGCAGCGTCGCGATCCGCTCGTCGGCGGCGAGAAAGGCGTGGATGTCCTTTACGGGTGCCGTGCCACTCGCCGCGTGATCGCGCAGATCGCCGAAACAACCGGACGCGCTGACCAGCACCACCGAACCGCCGGTGGCTTCGAGAGCGGCGCGCGTGGCGCCGGCCTCACGATCGGCGGCCTCGACTTCGCCCGCGTGACGCGCGAGGGCTCCGCAGCACGGCGTCCCGTCGGGGATTGCGACGTCGTAGCCCAGCGCTTCGAGGAGCCGTCGGGCAGCGGCGTGCGTATCGCGGTCATAGACGCTGGCGACGCAGCCGCGGAAAAGAGTGATGCGGCCGCGTGCGGCCGGCAGAGGCGCGGATTTCGGGATAGGCATAGCCGGCACGTCCGGCAGTGCCTCCGCCAGAGTCCGCAGCGGGGACTTCAGCGGGAGCGCACCGGCGAGCCGCGCAAGCCAGCGCTGGGCGCGCACCGCGGCACCGATCCGGGCCAGCGCGACCAGGCGGCGCGGATTGCGCAGCAGGCGCTGCAAGGCGCCGGGTCGCGGGCGCCGAGGATTCAGCACCGCGCGCGCCAGCGTGATGATCTCCTCGTAACGCACCTCGGACGGGCAGACTTTCTGGCACGAAAGGCAAGCGAGGCAATGATCGAGGTGAGCGAGAGCCGTCGGGCCCGGCTCGATCCGGCCAGTGACGATGCCGCGCGCCAACGCGATGCGCCCTCGCGGCGATTCGGCCTCCAAGTTCTCAATCCGGTAGGTCGGGCAGTGCGGCACGCACACGCCGCACATGACACACTGGTCCGCGAGCTCCAGCAGGTGCTGGATCGCGTTTTCCGGGGCGGGATCGGCGCCTGAATGGCCCGGCGGGAGGGGTTCCAGGAGCAATGCGGACATGCCTGGATGCTAGCATCCGCGCGGGTCCTGGGCCCTGCGTCGGAGTTGCGAGTGGCGGCGTCTTCCGCTATCCTCCCGCGCCTTCTTTTACGCCAGCCCGCTCCCGGGTCGGCGCCGCGGAGTTTCCGGATATGAAAACGATCAGCGCCAAAGCCGATGGCGTGAAGCGCGATTGGTACGTCGTCGACGCGACCAACAAAACGCTCGGCCGCCTGTGCACCGAACTTGCGCATCGCCTGCGCGGAAAGCACAAGCCGATCTTCACCCCGCACGTCGATACCGGCGATTACCTCGTCGTCATCAACGCCGAGAAGATCGCGGTCACCGGCAACAAGATGGACGACAAGAACTATCACCGCTTCACGGGCCATGTCGGCAACCTGAAGACGACCTCGCTCAAGGACATGCTCGCGCGTCATCCCGAGCGCGTCATCGAGATCGGCGTCAAGGGCATGCTGCCCAAGACCCCGCTCGGCCGCGCGATGTTCAAGAAGCTCAAGGTCTACGCCGGCGCCGAGCATCCGCATACCGCCCAGCAGCCTCAAGTATTGGATATCTAACTAATATGGCGACTCAGCAGAATTACGGCACCGGCCGTCGCAAGTCCTCCGCGGCCCGCGTGTTCCTGCGCAAGGGCTCAGGCAGCATCACGGTCAACGGCAAGCCGCTCGACCAGTTCTTCGGCCGCGAAACCTCGCGCATGATCGTGCGCCAGCCGCTCGAGCTCACGCAGAACGTCGACAAGTTCGACGTGCTGGTGACGGTCGAAGGCGGCGGCATGACCGGCCAGGCCGGCGCGATCCGCCTCGGCATCGCCCGTGCGCTGGTCGAGTACGACGAAGCGCTGAAGTCGCCGCTGCGCAAAGCCGGTTTCATGACCCGCGACGCGCGCGAAGTCGAGCGCAAGAAGGTCGGCCTCCACAAGGCCCGCCGCGCGACTCAGTACTCGAAGCGCTGATGCGCTGAAACCCCGAGTTTTGGGGGATCGTCTAATGGTAGGACAACGGACTCTGACTCCGTTTATCTAGGTTCGAATCCTAGTCCCCCAGCCACAACGATAATTACCAGCAAAATCAGAGAGTTGCTGGCAGCTGAGGAGCCGAGTCGTCACACGGTTCCGTCACAAGAGAACGTATCACGACGGCGAGCGAAAGCTCGCCGTTTTTTTTTGCTCGCGGTTGCGGACCAAGAAAGGGGGGCGACCGGTCACAGCACCTTGCCCGATCCGGGAGAACGGGAGTACCGGGGAGCACAGAAGCCGCAGCACCGAGCACCGTCGATTGCAGTAAAACGAAGAAAAAACATATTGTTACAAGCAATATGTGTGCGGAACCACGCAACTAATTGAGGTTGAGAAGTGTTGTTCACGCGCCTTCTCAGTGGTAATCAACCCATCGCCGAAGTCCACGAGCTACTACCGAGTCGTGCGTACTCACGGCTTCCTCGAAGCGACCCGTGCGCGTAGTCTATTTCCAAGGCTCGGACAGGACTATGTGATGGCGAACAGCAAACAGGCCGGCATCAGGCGCATGAAGATGGCCGAACGCGCTGAGAAGCAGCGGGAGGCTTACTTCCCGGACGTGCCGGAGGAATTGCTCTGGCACCGGCGCCGCAACGACGGCTTCATCACTATTCCCCGCACGCTACCGATCGTGATGGAGGCGATCGATGCCGTGTCGAAGAGCCAGCCAGCAGGCCATACGTATTTTTGCCTCTGGTGCAGGTCGCCCGACGATCCCCTGATCATTGTCGAGAACCCCTCCGTCCTTGCAGCTGAAGCCGGGTTCAAGGGGGAGCGGGCCACCGATACTTGGCGCCGCCGCATGCGGAAGCTCAGGGAGTTGGGTTTCATCAAGACCAAGGCCGGGGCAGCGGGCGACCTGCACTACGTTCTCCTCATGAATCCGAACATCGTGCTCGCGCACCTGAACGAGCAGGGGAAAGTCCAGGAACCAACGTTTCGGAAGTTCCACGATCGGGTGCTCGAGATCGGCAGCTTCCGTGAGATCGAAGTCGCAGGCGGTGCTGCGTCGACATCAGAGACGTCGGATGACCTCTAGAGGCTGTGAAGCAGTACGACCACCAGGAAGGTGGTCGAAGCAGTCAGCGCAGTGCTGGTTGCGAAAAAAGAAGGGCCGGAAGGACTAGTTCCGGCCCTTCACGCGACCTCCTTGGAGAGGGTCGCGCGGCGCGTCCCGGTAGGGGCGCCCGTACACGCTACTCGGGCCGATACCGGGCGGCAAGTACGGGTGCGGCGTCGTCGGGAATCTCCTCCACTTCCTACAGTTGGAGATTCAGATGAATGAGTTCCAGGTAACTTGCATCAACAAGCCCGAGCGTGCGAGCACGCACGAGCACATCACGCACATCGGCAATATGACCGATGGGTGGAAATTGACCCGCGACGAGGCGATCCGACGAATCGAGTCGCGGAGTGAGGCGTTTTACACCATCGACAAGCTCAGCGGCGCGCGTGTGTATGTAGGAGTTGTTCATCCCACCCACGGACACGCCTACCTACGCACGTATGCCGACGGGAGCTGGAACGACAACCTCCTCGCACTCGCTGAGTGCGGGGCGTCATGCAACGTCGTCGGTTAAGAAACTAGAGGGGCTCGCTCGCCGAGCTCCTCTTTCTTGGCGGCCGACGAAGCCTTGAAGCGTGTCAGCGACTTGGGACGCTAGCGTTGAAGGCGAACTCGCAATCGTCGAGCCCTCTCGCGAAAGGCTTGCTCACCGCCCTCGAGGATCTGACACACGGCCGTTCTCATGCTGCTATCTTCAAGACCTCCTGAGCGATAGGTAATCGGCGGAAGACCATCGCCTTGAGGACCTGCTTCGGCAACAATGATCTGGTCCGCGTCGGTATTGATAACGAGGTTTGCGTTGTGCGTGACAATGATGACCTGCCGTTTTGCCTTCGCTCGGATGAATAACCCGACCAGCTCCTCGTACGTCGATCTCGGATCTAGGTTTTCTTCGGGCTGGTCAATGATGAGTGGCCTGTCGTCGGCGTCGTCGAGTGCCAAGTAGAGCAAGAGAAGCACGATTCCTCGTGTGCCCGGCGATAGCTTGCGAATGTCAACGCCGTCGTATTCAACGGTGTAATGCACAGCGACGTGTTCGGTGCTGTAGAGCCACTGGGCAAAGAGCTTTGACCAAGCTCGATACTCAGCGACTTGCGCCTTCGGAACCAGTGAGTGTTCGAGAAGTGCATCTTGATGGGCTTCGCGAAATGCCTGCATGGCGGCGCCCACATCTTGTGCGGTGCCAGATCGCCATGCGCCAGCAAGCTTTTCTTCGGCGAGATCCTGAAGAGTTCCCTTACCTTTGAACGGCCCGACGCGCCGCAGGTCAAGTAGCCTCTCGCCTTGGCTCGCCCAGCGCGCGACGTCAACGGTGCGCACGACGGCGAAGGAGAGCTTGTTCAAAGTGCCGGACGAGGCTGCGAGCCTCGTCCTGATCGGCTGGTAGAGGTCCGCCAATACATTCTGCTCGTCGATGATCGCGTCGAACGCTCGCTCGTAGGCTGACTGGCGCTGGACGACAAGATCTTGTGCGCGTTGTTTGGCCCCCTCCGCATCAGAGAGCTTGTCCTTAAGTCTTGCGAGAAGCTCGCCCTCCTCGACGAGTCGCTTCGAAAGACTTACGAACTTTTCGGCCGTCGAGCGATCGAGGCTAACAAGGGTTTGCAGGCGTCCGATCTCTGCCTCGAGAAGCGACAGCGACTGCTTCTCAAGTTCGGCATCGGGTGCAATGAGCGGCTCTGTGATGGATTCGGGCCTAACTTCCGCCCCCTTCCAGGAACTGCAGCTTCGTCGAGCAGCCGAAAGATAAGAGTTCAGCAGGTTGTCGACAGGGCCCTTGAATTCGAGCAGGAAGGCCGGCCAATCGTCCTCGCTGATGTGGCTTGCCGCGTGTCGCTGTTTGCCCAGGCGAAGACGCTCCGGGCCCACGCGGATCCGCTCATCAGCAACTTCGTCTTGCAGCATCAATAGCTGCTGTTCCTGTTGACTGAAATAGCGAACATACGAACGCACGACGTCCGCGGCGGCCGTCAACTGGACAAGTCTAGCCAGCCGCTCTTCGCTTCCCTTCGCGACGAGCTTACTGCGATCTTCGGTCATCCTTGTAATGAGTTGTTCCTTCTCGGTGACCTGAGTTCGATACGAACCCACTGCCTTCCACTTCTCAAGCTCAATGCCGATTGCCTCTGAGATAGTGGCCAGCGCGTGATCCTCGCGAGCCCGCGCTTGGCGATAGCGCGTGCCTCGAATTAGTAGGAGATCATCGAAATCGACAGCACCCTCTCGGTCGCTCACCTTGTGAGACTCGAAAACGACTCGCTGAACTTCATACAGCAGCGCATCGGTCATCCCGTCGGCAGAACACAGAGCTTCGACAAACTGTTGAGAGAGATAGCGTGCGCGTGGATAGCGTTCAGGGTCGTGGTCTGCTCCGACAAGAAGTGGCCGCGTGACTACCTCGCTATCACCCCAAGTCACACGGACCGAGGCTTCATCGAGGTGCTCAGCCGCTCTGACGAGGAACGACTGTTTGCTTAGGACTTCTGGTAGCGCGTCGCAGCCGGCCGCGAGCACATCCGCTAGCGCTGTCTTGCCTGAGCCACGGGCTCCAATAATTGCGACAAGACCCGGATTTAGTTCGACCTTAGGAGTACTTAACCAGCGCGCTCCCTGAAGCAGGATCGACGAGACCGTCTGTGAGGGCAGCGCACACGTGGGAGGCTCAGCGCCGACGAACGCGCGAGTAGGATCGATGCATGCCTGCCACAAGGCATCGAATGTCGGATCTCCCTTGATCCAAGTGTAGCGGCCCGCGTGGGGAACCCCTACGTCATCATGTCCATGCGCGTCGCTGCCGTGAAGGCACGGCTTCATACCGTCGTATCGCTCGCGCAACTCGTCGACATCCGCCGCACGCTCACCCAGCCAATACTCACGCTGAGCGGCGCCCGATGCGAAGATAATGTGAGCGAACTTCTCAACCTCTGCGCGAAGGGTCGCGTCCGAAGCGTCTCTGACTCCGGAGGTCCCGTCTTGCGTGCCACCTGCGACTGCGATCAGGATGTTGTCTTGCGCCCACTTGCTGGCGCGATAGTTATCCCGAAGCTGATCAAACGAGACCTTGAACTGGGTAGCTCCCGCCCGCAGGGCAGCCAAGTCGTCTCCACTGCAGCCCGCCTTGCGACCAAGCCGAACGAGCTCCGCCTCGGTGCACATGAATTTGTCCGAGTGGGCTTCGAACCAGAGTCGGCTTAGGAAGCGGCGAACTTCTTCTACATGATTCGGATCATCCGGGCGAACGAGCAGGTGTAAGTTGACCCACGCCCCCTTCACTGTGCCCATGGCAAGGCGCATTTCGACGTTGGGAAAGATCAAGGAGCACTGTGCGAGCCGGCCTTGCAGTTTCTCTTGGAGCAGGCGTTCGTACGCCCTGAACCCGTAGTAGTCGGTGATGCCGACGGCCTCGATGCAAGGCGAACTGTCTTCTAGGGCAGACAAATAACGACGCCACGCATCCTCGCCCGTGTACTGGTCGTTGAGCAGTGTTCCCGGACCGTGGACGTGAGGGTCCCAACGCCGCCACCGGGAGCCCGCGTTTCCCCTGCAAGCGTCAGCTTCCACTATGACCTCTCCCCAAAGGTGTTGATGACTATGACTATCAAGGAACGTGCCGGGCGCATCTCGACGACCCGTGACAGGGCAGGCGAGCTAGGAGCTCGGCTGGTTTTGCCGAAAGGAGTGCCCGACAAGTACGCCGTGGCGTGGGCTCTGCTGCGAATAGCCTTCGATCATGGCTCGTCCATCATCTTCAACTTCATGAACCACGGGCCGGAGCTCGCGGGCAGTCCGTTCGCCCTCCTGCGGCCCATGAACGAAGCACTCAAGCGCGGCACTTGGTTCGCGTTCTGCGCGACGAATGAGGAAACTCAGGACTTTATACATAACGATAACCTTCCCAAACGCAATTTGGCCAAGGAGATCGAGCGGCATCCTCCCTTTGATCGCTTCCACATCTTCACGGCCCAGTATGACAACGCCTGGGCGAAGCTCCACAGCTTCACCCACGGAGGGGCGCAGGCCGTGGGTGCCTACTGGTCTGGCGGAGAAGTAGGAGCGAACTTCCGAGAGGAAGACATCTACCACGCGTTGGATCACACCGAGGCCATCTTGGTCTTGACCGTCCATGTCATGTGCATGATCGCCGGCGAGTTCGATCCCGAGAGCGCACGCGTAGTCCTTGGTGATCTCGAGAAAATAGAGCCAACACCCCCGACTCCCCCGAACTAGTTCGAGCGCGGGTGATCCGCATCCGATCACCAATTTCGTGTTGCATTTATCATTTTGAGACGTTGGTCTCGACTTGATAAGAACGCACTGGAGCTAACCGGTAACGCGCAGCATGGCGCCTTACTGGGTATCGACCGCAAGGGCGATCGGTCTACCGGAAGCTCTGGACAGCCATTGAGAACAAGGGCTTGGCAGAAATGCCAAGCCCTTTTTATTGGTGCTTGAGATGGTTGTACTATTAGCTAACTACTAATTTCATTGGAATTAGTAGTTGATGACGAACGCCTATCCCGACGATTGACTTTGTCGCCGGAATGACCGCTCGGAAACAACTCACTTCGGATCGAGCGTCACCGGCACCTCGGTAATCGAATCCACCGGAATATGGTTCGCGCGCGCCGATTCGCGAATCGCGTTCTCGTCCGGCCCTTCATAGATGCAATACGTCTTCGTCTTGTCCGCGTTCGCGTACGACATCACCCAATGCACACCGAAGCGCGCGTTGTTCGCGTTGACCTTCGCCTTGGCGTCGGCGTCGAGGCCGGCGAGCGCGCCGGCGGGGAACGTGCGCTCGACGACGTAGCGGTGCGTGGATGCGGGTGTCGTGTCCGCGGCGAAGGCGGGCGCGGCGGCGAGGATGGCGAGCGTTGCGATCAAAGCTTTCATAGGATCTCCAGGGTCAGAATAGGATCGGTGACGCGAGCGAAAACCGCCCTCGCGTCGCCCGTGGAAGTCGGGCAGCGTCATGATCGCGGGGCGGGCACGCGATCGAATCGGCGGAACTATCCAATTTGTCCGCGGACGTTACCTAAATTGCGGCGGGAGCCCTGGTTTCCCGCCGCGAAGCCGCGCGCCGCGCCGCTTTTTTGGCGCGGCGCGGCCTTGCGATCATCCGTCGAAACCGTTCGTGAAGATCGCATCGGGATTGCTGCTCACATCCATCTCCACCGGCAGCACGATCGCCCCATGTTGTCCCGGCGCAAGACACATCGTGCCGTGATACGTGCCGGCGCCGTGGGCGCTCGCATTGAACGTCGCCTGGATCGGCGCGCTCGAATCGGCGGCCAGCGTGCCGCTGGTCGGCGACAGCGCAAGCCAGTCGACCGGTGCCGCGACGTCGCCGCAGGGATCGCTCGCGAGTGTGTCGAGCTCGAGGATCAGGTGAATCCAGCTGAAGCCGATCTCGTCGAACGCGACCGGCTCGCCTTGGCCGCACGCGTTGGACACCCAATACGCCGGGGCGGATTCGCCGTCGCTGTTGCCGCCGGGGAAGAACGTGCTGCCATCGTCGGTGCCGTCCGGGACGTTGATTTCGGCGACGATCGTCGTCGCGTTGTCGACAATGATGGGCTCGTCGAACGTCACGCTGATGCGCGAGAGATCCTGATCCGCGATGGCAACCGTCTTCTCGCCGAGCAGCGTCAGGTTCTCGAGCGCGAGCGCGCCGTCGAGCGCGTGCACGCGCAAAGTGATCGATTGGCTGCCCGTGCTCGCGACCGCGGATTCGATACCGAGCGTGATGCCCGAGATCGTGACGTCGCTTCCGGTGCCGGCCAGCGTGAACACGCGGAAATAACGGTTGTCCGTGGTGACGCCGTTCGCCGGATTGAGACACGCGAAGCTGACGTCGTCGGCCGGCGTCGGGCTCGACGTCTCAGACAACGAAATCGGCGAAAGCACCGCGGGATCGCCCCCGACGCGCATCGTCCAATCCGCGCCAGCCGCGCCGAGATTCAGAAGATCGAACGGCTTCTGCAATGTCGCTCCGATCGCGACCGTGTCTTGCAGCAGAGCGGGATCGGTCGCAAGACACGGCGTGAGCACACGCAAATCGAAGTTCGCCGCCGTTTCCGCGCCGGCGTTCACGGCAATCGGGCGCGCGTCGGTCGCGTGCTCGTCGGCTTCGACGGTGACCGTGAACGGACCTTCCGCCGCGGCAACCCAGTAGCGGAATGAGCCGTCGGCCGCGCTCGTCGTCGTGTAGCTCGCGCCGCCGTTCGCCTCAATGCGGATCGTCGCGCCTTTGAGCGCCGCGGGTTCGGCGTCGCAATAGCCGAGCCCGCGCACGGTGCCGGCAATCGAGCCGTAGCTCGCCGGCGCCGTCACCGTCATCGTCGCTTCGACATCGCCGAACGGCCACGCATACGGCGTGTCTTCCGCGATGCGGATCGGCACGAAGTAGACGCCAGGCTGCGCGACGGTGCGTGCATCGAACGTCGCTGAGAGATCGCGCGTTTCGCCTGGTGCGAGATCGCCGTATTCCGGATCGAGATCGAGCAGCGGATCGGCGCTGATGCCGTGGAAGAGGTGCACCTGATCGACTTGCACGTGTCCCCACGGCGGCGTGCCGGTGTAGTGGAAGCGCGCACGCACGTTGCTCGCGCCGGCGAATGCGCTGAGATCGGCTTCGACCAGCGCGCCGTCGAATGCGCCTTCGTCGTGGATCGCGCTGTAGACGGTGGTCCACGTTGCGCCGTCATCGGTCGAGACGTCGACATCGAGCCGCGGGAAATTGTCGGCGCCTTCGAACAACGACAGGAAGAAACCGATCGACGCCGTGTGGCTTGTCGAAAGATCGATCGACGGCGTGATCAGCGAAGTGTCGATCGGGCCGAGATCGCGGCAGTCGTCCCACATGTCCATGCTCGCGGCGAATCCGTTGTCGCCCGCGTAGTTGCCCATGCGTTCGGGATTGTTGCGCGTCCACACGCAGCCGGTCCCGTGGTTGACGACGCTCCAATCCTGCGGCGGGAACGTCGCTTCTTCGAAGTGCTCTTCGAGCGCGACGCCTTCGAATCCGAAATGCAGCGCAGCGGTGCCGCTGTTGCTGACCGTGAACGGCACGCTCGTCGTCGTGCCGAGCTCCAGCGTCGCGGTCGGGCCGGTCGGATAAAGACGCAAGCGTCCCGCCGGCAGCGCAAGATCCTGCAGCACGGTGCCGCCGTTCGTCATCGTCGGCGTCGCGCTCGCATCGCCATAGCCGGTTGGCTGCGTGCCGCGCGTTGCTTCAAGCGTCGGCGATCCCACCGGTGCGTAGACCGCGAAGTAACCGGCGCCGATGCCCTCGTCGGCGCTGCTCGTCGTCACGACCGGAGCGCCGCCATTGACGCGCACTTCGGCGCCGTCGAGGCCCGCGCCGGTGTTGCCGTCCCGCACGTGGCCGACGACGAGACCGCCTTGCGCCGGCGGCGTGCAGCCGTTGACGATCGAAACATCGTCGATCGCCCATGGTCCGCCGAGGAAACCGAAGTCATCGCCGGAGCCATCGTCGGAATGGAATCGCAGTTTCGCATTGGCGCCTGCGATCGGCGCGAGGCTGACCGCTTCGTCGCGCCACACCGCGCCGAACGGATCGCTCTTCGGCACGCCGAGCGCGATCCACGTTGCTCCGCCGTCGATGCTGCCTTCTACGTGCGCGGAATTCGCGCTGGTGTCGACGAAGTAGCTGCGATAGCGCAGCACCGGAATGCCGGCGGGAAGATTGAACGTCGGCGAGACGAGATAGTCGTAGCGCCCATCGTTGTCCCAGCCTTCGCCCGCGCCGCGCTCGTCGTTCGCCGCGGCGAAACCGCCGTGCTCGGGAATCGGAAAGATCGTGCCGGAAATATCGGCGGTGGTGCCGAAAAGCCAGCCGACGCCGGCGCTCGATCGCGTCCATCCGCTCGGCGGCGCGGTGCCGTTGCTTTCGAAATTCTGCGTCGCGAGCGTGCTCGCAAATGCGTAACCCGGTGCCGAGCACGTCACAGGATCGGCTTGAAGCGCGAAATTCTGCGTGCCGCCGCCGGTCACCGAAGCGACTTCGCGCGTCGCGGCTTGATAGCCCGGCACATCGCTGATCACATCGAAGCGATACGCGGCGCCGTCCGGCAAGCGCACCGAATAACGGCCGCTGACCGGATCGCTCCAGATCGCGCCGCCGGGATAGCTGCTCACTATGATCTTCGCGTGCAGCGGCCAGCCGGTGGCGGCGTCGGTCACGCGTCCGTCGATCTTGTACGTCGGCGCAAGCGCGAGCGCCACATCGTGCGTCGTCGTCGCATCGGTGGTGACGAGCACGCCGGTCTCGCTGTCGGGCAAGTAGCCATAGGCGGTAACGCGCACGGTGTAACCCGTGCTCGTGTTGACCGGCAGACGGCGCACGTAGCGGCCGTCGGATTCGGTCGTGAGCTCGTACACGCGCGCGGATTCGTCGACGAAGATTTCGACCTTCGCGCCAGCGATCGGCGCGCCCGACGTCGTCGTCACCGCGCCACGCACGATGCCTTGCGGTCCGCACGCGTGCGCTGCCGCGTCGACAGCGCGCACCGCGTCGATCTCGCCCCAGCCGGTCGCGTAATTCGGAATGTTGCCGGGGCCGGGCGGCGGATCGCCGCCCGAGTCGTAGTCGATCGGACGCGCGGTCTGCATGATCATCGTGCCGATCGCCGCATAGTTGCCGGCGAGGCATTCGCCGGCTTCGAGCATCAGCGCGACGAGACCCGCGATGTGCGGCGATGACATCGACGTGCCGGTCATCGTTGCGTACTCGCTGTCGCCGAAATCGACTGCGGAACGAATATCGACGCCCGGTGCGACGACTTGCGGCTTCAGGTTCGGAAAGCCGCGCGGATCGGGATAGATCGGGAGGCCCGGGCTCGCATCGTCCGTCGGTCCCCACAACGAGTGCTCGGCGTACGCACCGTCGTGATTGCCGGTCGATCCCACCGCGAACGCAGTGCCGAGCGCAGCCGGGCTCGATACGGTCGCGAGCCCCGGCGGCTGCGGCAGGCCGCAGTTCGGCGCATTGCCCGCCGCGAATACCGGAAAGAGGCCGGCCGCGACCCACGCGTCGATCATGTCCGCGTAGAACGACGTTGCCGTGCCGTTGCAGTTGTTCTCGGACCACGAGTTGTTGACGATTTGCGGACGCAGGTCCGGGTTCGCATCGGAGCCGTCGACTTTCGTCGGCGCTAGCATGAATTCGCCGCAGGCGAGCAGCGAGAAATTCGGATCGCCGTCGACCGGAAAGCCCAGGCACGACACCCAGTCCGCGCCCGGCGCGACGCCGATGCGGTTGCGCGAGGCGTCGTCGGCCGCGTGATCGTCACCGGCAATCGTGCCGGTCACGTGCGAGCCGTGCGGATCGGCGCTGATCGGCTCGGGGCTGTGCGCGGTCGGGTCGTACCAGTTGTAGTCGTGATCGAACGCGCCGCCGGCGTAGCCGCGATACTGCTGGCGCAACGCCTGATGCGTGTAGAGCACGCCCGAGTCGATCACGCCGACGGTGACGCCATCGCCGGTCGTGCCTTGCGTCCACACCTGATCGGCGCCGATCCAGTGGATGTTCTCGCCCACGCCGGCCGTCGCGGCGGTGGACTTGCTCGCGGGCTTTTCCGGCTCGATCAGCTTCGCGTCCGGTAGCTCGCGGATGTTGCGCACCTCGGCACGCGAGCTTGCGGCGCGCAGCGCCGTCATATCGCCGTTGCGGACCAGGATCGTGTTCTTGATCCAGTGCGTCTCGAACGAAATGCCACGGGCGTTCAAGAGACGGCGCACGCCGGCTTGGCTGCGCTCTGCCGTGTCGTGAAGCTGCTGATAGACGTAGCGTCCGCGCTGCTGCCACGGCATCGCGGCGGCGGCGGAAAGATCGGCGCGCTCGCGAAACTCGATCGCGAAATCGCGCTTGCCGCCGGAGGCGAGCTGCCGGTAGAGCACCGGCGTGACGTCGACGTCGAGTCGTGTCTGTCCGGTCGTCGGGCTTTGTCCGACGCGTATCGACGCCGACGGCGTCTGCACCACGCCGCCCGCGGCGAGCGCGCCACTGAAGCACGTCAGTGCGGCGGCGAGCGCGGCGCTCGACAAGAATCTGGAAAACCGACGCGATTCCGGCCGGCGACGCTCGATACCCCTGGACATGATCGACCTCGATGAAATGGATTGCGTAAGTACGGCGATGGCCGGACGAAAGCCTGCCCCGAACCTTAAGCCGGGACAGGCGGCTTTCGCAGACGCGGTTGAAGGAGGGAGGCGCAACAGCCGGCCTTGGGGCAGCCGCGACTACCGTATCGATCCCGCCGGGCAAAGCGCATTCGGCAGGCCTGACGCGCGCCTTTGCGCCGCCTTACTCGGCTTTGCCGATCGCTCGTCAGGGTTTCGTCAGAGGCCGGCGAGCGGCTCGGCGGCGAGATCCGGGGGCAGCATGCGCTCGCCCGCGAGGCTTCGCGCCCGCGCGAGCGCGGTTCGCAATGGCGCGGGCTGGCCGAGCGCGTGATAGAGCGTCGCCTGCAGCAGCGCGGCTTCGTAGCTGCGATCCGACCAGCCGGCAACGCGTGCGGCGACCGTGCCGGCGCGCGCGAGATCGCCCGTCTTGATCAGATAGCTCGCGTAGGCCGAGCAGACGGTCAAAAGATCGTCGGGCACGCGGCCTTGTTCGGCGTCGGTCAGTGCCTGCTCGAACGCCGCGGTGGCATTGGCGGCTTCCGAGCGCGCGGCGGCCAACGCGGCCGTCGCAAGATTCGCGTGCAGCTCTGCCGCCGCGGCGCCACTGCCGGTTGCCCAGGTGTGAGCACGCGCCGTGGCGTCGGCGGCGTCTTCGATTTCGCCCAGCGCAAGGTGCGCGCGCACCAGTGTGAGCCACGCCGACGCCTGCTCGCGCGGCGTCTCGGCATCCCACGTCGTCTTGAGCACGTCGCCTGCGAGGCGGCGAGCTTCGGCGGCATCGCCGCGTGCCAGTGCGAAGCGCGCGGCGACCGCGCGAGCGGACGCAAGGATCGACGCATCATTGGCCTCTGTCGCATCGCCGAGCACGTCGCGCAGCAGTGTGTCGGAGTCCGCAAGACGGCCGTTCGCGAACAGCACTTCGGCGATCGCGAGCTTCGTGTAGCGCTTCCATTGCGGATTCGGCTCGCGCGCGACGAGCTCGCGCAAGCGAGCCTCGCCGGCGAGCGCAGCGGCAGGTTCGAGCAGCGCGAGCGATGCGTACGCGGCGGTGACGCGCGCAAAAAGCTCGCTGGTGAGATCGTGAAACGAGGCGAGACGATCGGCGGAGCTGTTCAAGACCGGCAACGCTTCGGCAAACCGATCGCGCCGCGCATCGAGAATGCCGAGATTCACGTCGACGCGCGCAAGACCGAGCCGGTCGCCGACCGTTTCGAGCACGACGCGCGCTTTGGCGAAATCGACGAGTGCGCCGTCGAAGCGATATTGCGCGCTTTGCGAGATCGCGCGGCCGGTCAGCGCGCGGCCGAGCTCCTGTGAAGGCTTGCTGTCGCCGAGCAAGGCAATCACCGCATCGGCTTCGCGTTCGCTTGCGGCGTAGTCGTCGCGGCGCAACGCGATGTTGCCGAGGCCGTTGAGAAGACGCGCGTGGAACAGCGGATCGTCCTTCGCGGAAGTCGTATCGACGAGCGCCTTGAACGCCGCCTCCGCCACATCGAGACGGCCGCTGCGGAAATCGATGATGCCGCGGCGATAGCGCACTTCGGGCCGCTGGCTGTCTTCGGCGTCGAGCGAATCGAGCAACGCGCGCGCGGTGTCGGGCTGATCGGCGAGCATCGCAGCTTCAACTTGTTGCAACAGCCCGGCCAGGGCGCGCTCGCGCGGCGGCACGATGTCTTCGGCGGTCGCGGGCGCGAAGCCGAGCTGGCTCGCGGTGCGATCACCGGCGACGCGCGCGGCATCCATCAATTCCTGCGATTCGCCTTCGGCGAAGAGCGGCGGATCGCGGCCGTGAACGCTCTGCACCGTGACGCGCCAGTAGCCGGCGCTCAACGCCGCATTCGCTTTCAATACGACGCCGGCACCGCTGGCGGCGACAAGCTTTTCGATGTCGGCCGGTTTAGGCTCCGCGCCAAGATCGCGCACCAGCGCAACCACGTTGTCGCTTGGCACCATCGGCTGACCCGCAGCGCGCAGGCGCTCGGCCATCAAGTCCATTGCGCCCAGACGCGCCCAGGCGAACTTCGAATCGGCGCTGACCGCCACCGGCAGCATCAGCGCAAGTTTCGATGCGACCGCAGTGTCGTGACGCGCCGGTCCCGTTCCGCGCAATGCGATCACGCCCCAGACTAGCGCAATGGCGACCACGACCGACGCAACCGCAAGCGCGATGTGGCGAAACGAGCGTCCGCGCGGCGCCGACGCTGTGACAACCGCAGGCGACGCGATCGCATCGTTCTCATCGGCAACTTCGGTCGGCGCGACCCACGCGTAGCCGAAACGCGGCACCGTGCGAATCACGCGCCGGTCGCCGCCGGTATCGCCGACCGCGCGCCGCGCGCGCAGCATGATCTGGTCGAGCAGATTGTCGGTGACTTCGGCGCGGCCCCAGACCGCGGAGATCAGCTCGTCGCGGCCGACCGCACGATCGCGATGCGCGGCGAGATACGCGATGCAATCGAACACTTTCGGCGGCAGCGTCAGCGGCTCGCCGCCGCGCTTAAGCTCGCGTCGGGCCGGATCGAGAACGCAGTCGCCGAAGCTAAGTCTCTGGGCTGTCATACGCGCATAGCGTCCCAAATGCGACGGGCGCGCGCCAGATCGCTCGGCGGTCAGGTGATCAGCGGCGGGGCGCCGGGATCTCTCGTCGAGGGGACGGCGGACGGCGGACCATCGTCGCGGTCGTCCGGCCTCTCTTTTGCCGCTCCCCACGACGCCATGCTCTGGAACACGCCGTCGCGATGAATCAGGGCATGCAGCAGCGCAGCGCCAAGATGCGCCAGAAACGTCGCGAACAGGAGAAATGCGAGCCACGTGTGCAGCGCGCGCAAACCTGCATACAGCGCCGCATCCTGCGGCAGGATCGGTGGCAGCAGCACGTTGCCGAACAGCGGAATCGGGTAGCGCGCCGCCGACAGCATGCCCCAACCGACCAGCGGCAGCGCAAACATCAGGATATAGAGCAGCACATGCGAGCCTTTCGCCGCGATGCGCTGCCACGCGGGCATATGCTCGGGCAGCGGCGGAGGCGGCGACACGAGACGATTGACGAGACGAATCGCGACCAGCACGAGAATCGCGATGCCGATCGGCTTGTGGATCGCGACGAGCCGGTGATAGTCCGCGAGCGAGCCGACCATCGCGATGCCGATCAGCAGCATCGCGAGCACGAGCACGGCCATCAGCCAGTGCAGCACGCGCGAGAGAACGCTGAATCGCGCCGAGCCGCTCATGGCTGCCCACCCTTGCGCGACGCGTCCGTTTGCACCGCGCTCGGCGTTTTCTTCTCGCCCGCGCGCCGCGTGAACGATTGCGAATACGCGGCGGAGCGCGCGCTCAGCAACGGATCGTCGGACGGCTCGATGCCGGAAGGCAGCACCAGCGGATCGAAATTGACGTCGCGGCAGGCACCGCTGTCCTCGCCGTCGATGCGATCGACGGTGAGCGTGCCGACGTCGACATGCGTGCGATCGTCCGGCCAGGCGACGGTCGCATCGCTGGTCGAATCGCCGGGCGCCGCAACCGTGACAACGAGATGCCATTGCAGCGGAGCGCGACCGGCGTCGGCGATCAGCGTATCGAAGAGAGAGTTCTTGTCGCTAGGCGCCGATGCATCCTCCGGCGCGAACGGCTGCGCGGGCACCATCGACCAGCGCACCGGCGTCGACACGCCCGCGCGATCGACGAAGCGGAACGCGTCGAGGCCGTTGTACGTCGTATTTGCGAATCCGGACGACACCGACTGGTTCTTGATCAGGCCGATCGCGCGCGCCGTTTCCGGATGCGCGGCGAGAAAAGCGTTCATGCGCGCGGGATCGGGCTTGCCGGTCGCGGGATCAGGACGCGAGGCGAGCAACTGCTCCTGAAACGCTTGCGGCGAATTCACGACGAAGACCGGAATGTTGTTCATGCCGCTGCGCCATTCTTCGCCGTTCGGCAACGAGAACAGCACCGCCATGCTGCGCACCGTGCGCGAAGCGTCCGCGGCGTAAGGCTGGCCGCCCGCGAGCGCGAAGCGGCCGATCACGGGAACGCGGCCGGATGCGAACACCGAGGCTTTCGAAAGCTGGGCGCCCGCGCCGTTGCTTTCGAACGTGCCCGCAAAGCAAACGCCTTTGGCGTGATTGCGGCGAAAGCCCGCGTGTTCGCCATTGAGCTGCTCGAACGTATCGATCAGCGTTCGCTGCGTCACGCGATGCGGCGAGAAGAGGCCGCCCGCCCACGCGAAGATCGCAACGACGATGAGCACGATCGCGCCGATCGCACCGAGACGAAGAAGGATCTGGCCGCGACCGAGCGGCGGCGGATTCGGATCAGCGGTCAATGGCGTGCTCCCGGGTCATGCGGGAGACGACCGACCGTTTGCGCCGCCCCTTTCATCATCGATTGCGATGAAGAATGGTCCGCGACGCCGCCGCGTCCCCGGCGCGCTTGCACAGCGGGCCCGCGCGCGGCCGCCGCGGGACCGTCACGGTAAGAGAACGCAAGTTGCGGACCGGTTAATCGCATATCAGAACCCCGTTAGTCGGGATCGAAAGCGATCGCGTTTACATCGTAAGTTTACGCGCTCGGAACTTGCGCGTCGCGTCGATGTTCTTCGCAGCGCGAACAATCCAAGCATCGCCGTCAGCGACAGCAAGAGCGACATCATCCAACCGGAGCTCGACGGCACCGGCAACGCGGTGCCGCTCACGGCGCGCGCGTCGTATTCGAACGCTCCGATATCCGCTGCGGTGCCGACGACGCGCGGATAGCCGTCGCCGCGCTGATCGGAGGAAAGCTCCGCGGGATTGTCGCCCGCGTCGATCACGGGGCTGTCGTCGCGCAGTGCGTGAGTGCGCGTCGGGCCGCCGTTGTAGGCGAGCGGACGCAAGCGAGGATCGCCGCGCAACGTGCCCAACGGCATCGCGATGATCGCGGAGTTCGAGCCGATGAGATTGTCGGTGCCGTTGATCGCGATCTGCCGCGCGCCGGACGAGAGATCGGCGACATAACGTGCCTCGTTGCCGGCGATGATCGAGCTCATGATCGTCGCGTTCGGCGATCCGAGCAGAATGCCGCCGCCGTCGGGCGCGCGATTGGCGGTGACGGTGCTGTTGCGCATGTCGAGGTTCGCCGGCCATCGTATGAAGAGGCCGCCGGCGCCGAATGTTCCCGCGCCGTTTCCGGAGATCGTGCTGTTGCTGACCTTGATGTTGCCGAACGTGGCGAGGCCGCCGCCGCGTCCGGTGGCGTAGTTGGAGTCGATCGTCGAATTGATCACGTAGCCGCCGCGGATCGTGACGATGCCGCCGCCGATGTCGTAGCTCGTCAGCGGCGGATTGTCGCGATGCGTAGCAAAGTTGCCGCTGACCGTGCTGTTGACGAGATCGACCTGATAGACGAATGCGGCGCCGCCGAACGCGGCGGTGCCGGCGTTCGGATGCACGCCATACGCGATGTTTCCCGACAGCGTGCTCGACATCATGATCAGCGAGTACGCGTAGATCGCGCCGCCATATCCGCCTTCGCCCGCGACATAACAGCCGCTGACGACGCTGTGATCCAACGTAAGATAGCCGGCCGATGCGATGCAGCCGCCGATGCCGAGATTGAATCCGGTTGCATGCCGATAGCCGTTCGCGATGGTGAGGCCGCGCAGCAAAAATCCCTGGCCGCCGTAGTGAAGCAGCACGCGATCGAGATGATTGCCGTCGATCGTCAAGCGGTCCGCGCCGGGGCCGATGATCGACAAGCCGTCGACGTGCGCGCCGATTCCACCGGTTTCCAGCGAGATCACGCCGCATGTGAGCGCGGTCAGATCGACGATGTCGCCGCCCGCCGAGCCGGCGACGACGGCGCGCAGCGAGCCGGGGCCGTCGTCGTCGCAGTTCGTCACCGGTCGAACCGTCGCGTGCGGCGAGGGCGGCGATGCGTTGCGCTTGGCGTCTTCGTGCCACGCGCGCAAGGCGACGCGGAGCGGTGTGCCGTCCTCGCGCGTTACGGAGCCGTCGGGCGGCACATCGCCGGGCCGCATCGCGCTTGCCGCATGCGCGGTGCCGCTTGCGCACGCGAGCGCAAACGCTGCTACGAGCGGTCGCAGGCGCGTCAGGCGTTCGCCGACGGAACGATCGAGATCGTGGGGGACGGGATCTGAAAACAGCGACTTCATCGATAAACCCCGCGAGAGGCGGCGCAAACCCTGGTTCGTGTGCTTATGCGCCGTGGCAGGACGCTAAATACGACAAACCGCAGGCGCCTGCGCCATTGCCGATGGTCATGCACGCGCGGCGAGGGGTCAATCGCGCGCTGAGGGATCGGCCGCTTGCACCGCTGAACGGCGCCCCCCATATGCCGTTCATGCTAGACCAAGACCCGATCATCCATTCCCCCGACGAGCATCCGTCGGCGCCGGCTTTCGCGGCTGCGACGGAAGACGAAGCGCTGGACGCGTACTCGCGCGTCGTCACCGGCGTCGCCGAGCGCGCAGCGCCCGGCGTTGTCGCGATTGCCGTCGCCGAGCGCACGGACGAGCAAGGCCGCACGATCCGCGGCGGTGGCGGTTCCGGCTTCATCTTCACGCCCGACGGGCTCGTCCTGACTAACGCGCACGTCGTCGCCGGCGCGCGCGGCATCGAGGTGCTGACGACCTCCGGTTTGAGGCTCGCCGCGGACCTCCTCGGCACCGATCCGCATACCGATATCGCGCTCTTGCGCGTCGCCGCGCCGCACGCGCTGCCGGTGCTCGAGCTCGGCTCGGCGCGCGCGATCCGCGTCGGCCAGCTGGTCGTCGCGATCGGCAATCCGTTCGGTTTCGAGTGCACGGTCACCGCCGGCGTCGTGAGCGCGCTCGGCCGAAGCCTGCGCGCGACGACGGGCCGGCTGATCGAGGACGTGATCCAGACCGACGCCGCGTTGAACCCCGGCAATTCCGGCGGGCCGCTGCTCGATTCGGCGGGCCGCGCAATCGGCGTCAACACCGCGATCATCGCCGGCGCGCAAGGCATCTGTTTCTCGGTGTCGATCGACATCGCGCGGCAGATCGTGCCTGAGCTGATGCGGCACGGCCGCGTGCGGCGCGCCTCGCTCGGCATCGGCGCGCAGAACATGCATCTGCCGCGGCGTTACGTGCGTTATTTCGATCTATCGGCGGAAACCGCGGTGCGCGTGATGGAAGTCGGCAGCGGACCCGGGCGCCGCGCGGGCATCGAGGCCGGTGACATCCTGATCGGTTTTTCGGGGCACGCGGTCGACGGCATCGATGCGCTGCACCGGCTGCTCGCCGCCGAGCATATCGGGCGCAAAACCGAGGTGGTGGTTCTGCGCCGCGACAAGCGGATCACGCTCGCCGTCGTTCCGGACGAGCTGACGGCCTAAGCCATCTCGCGCTCGCCGATCAGCACGATGTCGGCGGGTCTTTGCGCGAAAAGGCCGACCGTAACGACGCCGGCAATCTGATTGAGATCGCGTTCCATCGCGACGGGATCTGCGATCTGCCAGCCGTGCACGTCGAGAATCCAGTTGCCGTTGTCGGTGACAGCACTCTCGCGCCACACCGGCTGGCCGCCGCGGCGCACGATTTCGCGTGCGACGTAGTCGCGCGCCATCGGAATCACTTCGATCGGCAGCGGAAATTTGCCGAGCACATCGACGCGCTTGCCGGCGTCGATGATGCAGACGAATTTCGTCGCGACCGCGGCGATGATCTTTTCGCGCGTCAGCGCGCCGCCGCCGCCCTTGATGAGGTGCTTGCCGGGATCGCATTCGTCGGCGCCGTCGACGTAAAGCGGAATCTTGATCACATCGTTGAGATCGAGCACCGGGATGTCGCGCTCGAGCAAGAGCCGCGTCGATTGCTCCGAGCTTGATACCGTGCCTTCGATCAAATCCTTGCGCTCGGCGAGCGCGTCGATGAAGTGCGCGACCGTCGAGCCGGTGCCGACGCCGATGATGCCGCGGCCTTCGACGTAGCGCATTGCGGCGCGCGCCGCGAGGCGTTTCTCCTCGTCCTTCGTCATCGTCGATCCCTCATTCCAGCTTGAGTATGAAATCCCATTGCGCCTTCGTGACCGGCAGCACCGACAGGCGATTGCCGCGGCTCAAGAGCGCGAAGCCTTCCAGCTCCGGCCGATCCTTAAGCTCAGTCAGCGTGATCGTGCGTTCGAGCTTGCGCTTGAACTTGACGTCGACGAGCGACCAGCGCGGCTCTTCGCGCTTGCTGGCTGCGTCGTAGTAATCGCTTTTCTTGTCGAACTGCGTCGGATCGGGATGCGCTTCGCTCATCACTTCGGCGAGCCCGGCGACGCCCGGCACCGCGCAGCTCGAGTGATAGAAGAGGACGCCGTCGCCGACTTTCATCTCGCGAATGAAATTGCGCGCCTGATAGTTGCGCACGCCGGTCCAGGGCTCGCTCTTCTTGCGCGCAAGATCGTCGATCGAAAATTCGTCGGGTTCGGTTTTCATCAGCCAGTAACGCATGATCAAGCTTCCGTCGTGCAGGCCACGAGCTCGCGCTCGGTGACCACGTAATCGAGCCTCACGTCCCAGGCTTCGGCGTCGATGGCGGCGACTTCCTGAAGAGCGTAGCCGATCCCGATCAGGATCGGCTGCGCGGGCCGCGGGCAATCGTTGAGGAATCTGAACGTGCGATCGTAAAAACCACCACCGAAACCGAGCCGATAACCGCGCCGATCGAAGCCGAGCAGCGGCACGAGGACGACATCGAGCGCGTCCGCAGCGACGAGAGCGTCCGGTGCTACGACAGGCTCCGGAATGCCGTAGCGGTTCGCCGCGATTTCGATGCCCGCGCGCCACGGCGCGAAACGAAGGCTCTTGTCGTCGCTGACGACCGGGAGGTGATAGATCTGCTCGCGCGCGCGCAATCCGCCGAAGATCGCCGCCAGCGGCACTTCGCCCGCGACGGCCCAGTAGCCGGCGAGGCGTGTATCGGTGAGGAATTCGGGAACCTCCTCGAGATGCTCGACGATCGCGGAGGCGGCTGCGATGCGTTCGGGTGCGGTGATCGCGGCGCGCCGTTGACGCAGCTCCGCGCGCAAGGCGACACGATCGATGTTCGCGGAGGAGTGCACGTCAGGCTGCATCATGACACGAGAACGCAGCCCTCATCTGTCAATGCCGCTTCTCAAGCTCCAACGAAGCCGTGCTGTTGGTCGAAAGTGCGGCCATGGATGGCCGCTTCTAGATTCCATCAACCGCAAAGCGAAGCAGGTTGACGCGGGCTTTGAGGCTGAGCGATCACGGACGATCGCACAAGTATTTGAAAGTGCGGCCATGGATGGCCGCTTCTGGACTCAATCACTGCGAAGCATCGCAAGAGCTCACAAGCCCCGCGACGCAGCGATCAAGGACGATCGCAAAAGAAGCGATGTCCTCCACTGTGCCGATGCGCATCGAACGACCTTGAACCATGGGTTCAGGTGGGAGAGTCGGCAGAGCCTTCAGGCTTTCCGCACGCGGCGGACATGCACACCGGCCGCTGCATAACTGTCCCGGGTCGTCTATAGGTACAAGGCAATATGTAAGAGTGCGCTGTCGGGCACCGCAGAGGACACCTGCGTCTATTGTATGGAGCCTGGGAACGCACGTTCAAGCTTCGCGTTCAGTGCTTGCAGATGATGTGCCAGCTGAGCGGCTTCGTTAGCTTCGCGTTGTTTCATGCCGAGAAGCTCGTGCGCGATCGTGAGCGAGGCAAGCACCGCGATGCGATCGAGGCTCGCAGAGCGAGCGCCGGCGCGGATCTCGCGCATTTTCGAATCGAGATAGCTCGCCGCGGCGACCAAGCCGGAACGCTCGTCCGGTGTGCAAGCGATCAGATATTCGCGGTCGAGTATGCTGACCGAAACCGGTTCTGCACTCATCGCGTCCCCCCGCGATCGGTGGTTCCGTTCGCGGATGATGTCATCCGTGATTTTGTTCCAGCGATTTCAAACGCATGATCATCGCCTCGACGCGCGATCGCGCCTGCTCGTTGCGCGCCAGCAACTGCGCGCGTTCGGTGGCCAGTTGCTCCTGGCTGTGGCGCAGGCTGCGGTTTTCTTCTTGCAGCGTGCGGCACAGCTCCACCAGCCGGTCCAGCCGGTCTCCGATCGAAAGCAGAGTCTGCTCGTGCGCGGACATAGGGCCAATATAGCATCAAGATTTGGGGTGATGATGAAGCGGTTGGCGGATCGGAAAAAAGACACAAACCGGCGGCCGGTAGCCGCGAGCCGGCAAGCGGTTGTACGGACGAAAATCGGCTTACCTCGTCTCCCCAAGCGCAATCCGCCGCCGTATCGCGCGATCGCGCAAGAACGTAAGGCATTGATCCGGATTGAGCGGCAGCGACAGCCAGTGCCCCTGGATCTCATCGCAACCCTGCTCGCGCAAATATTCGACCTGCTCGGCACTCTCGACGCCTTCGGCGACGACATTGAGACCGAGCGAGTGCGCCATCGTGATGACCGTCGCCGTGATCGCTTCGTCGTCGGGATCGGTGGTGATGTCGCCGACGAATTCCTTGTCGATCTTGAGCGCGTCGATCGGCAGGCGCTTCAAGTAACTCAGCGATGAATAGCCGGTACCGAAATCGTCGATCGCGAGCGTGACGCCGACGGCTTTCAACTGACGCAGCGTCGTGATCGATTGCTCGGCGTTCGCCATGACCATGCTTTCGGTGAGCTCGAGCTCCAGCTGATTCGGCGCGACATCATGCTCGGCGAGAATGTCGCAAAGACGCTGCGTCAGCTCGCCGCGCAGAAGCTGCAATACCGATACGTTCACCGACATCGTGATGTCGCGGATGCCGGCTTCGCGCCAGCGCGCGAGTTGCGCGCAAGCTTGTCCGACCACCCAATCGCCGATCTCGATGATCATGCCGGTCTCTTCGGCGATCGGAATGAACGAGGTCGGCGGCACGTTGCCGAGATCTTCGCTGCGCCAGCGCAATAGCGCCTCGACGCCGGTAATGCGCTCGTCGAGCAGCGACAATTTCGGCTGGTATACCAGCGAAAACTCGTTGCGTTCCAATGCCTTGCGAAGCGCCGCGACCGTCGTCGCGCGAAGCCGCGCGGCGGCGTCCATCGCCTCGGTGTAGACCATGTACGTGCGCCGGCCGCGCTCCTTGGCCTGATACATCGCGGTATCGGCAAACTTCAGAAGATCGGTCGGCACCTGTCCGTGATCGGGATAGAAGCTGATGCCGATCGACGGCGAGATCACGACTTCCTGTCCGTTGTCGAGCTCGAGCGGCCGGTCGAACGCGGCGATGACTTTCTGCGCGATGTGCTCGGCTTCGTGATTGCCGGCGACGTCTTCGAGCACGACCGTGAACTCATCGCCGCCAAGACGCGCGACCGTATCGCCTTCGCGCACGACATGACGCAAGCGGCTGCCGGCCGCTTTGAGCATGCGATCGCCAGCCGCATGGCCCATCGAATCGTTGACGTGTTTGAAGCGATCGAGATCGAGGAACAAGACGGCGACCTTCCGATTGCCGCGCCGCGCGCGAATGATCGCGTGGCCGAGTCGCTCGGAGAGTAGCGTGCGGTTTGGAAGGCCCGTCAGCGTGTCGTAGTTCGCGAGATAGCGCAGCTCCTGCTCGGCGCGTTTGCGATCGGTGATGTCGTTGAGCACGCCGACGAAATGCGTGCGCGCGCCGGACGCGTCGCGCACTTCGGTAAGCTCGAGCCAGCAGAGGAATTCCTCGTTGTCCTTGCGCCGCTGCCACAATTCGCCGCGCCAGTGGCCGTTGCGCTCCAGCGCTTCGCGCATCGCAAGGTAGTGCTCGGGCGGATGCTGCGCGCAATTGAGCAGCGATGCGACGCGGCCGATGACTTCGTGCTCGCGCCAGCCGGTCATGCGCGTGAACGCGGGATTGACCGACACGAAACGGAATTCGAGATCGGTGACCGTCAGCGCTTCGGTCATGCTGCGGATGACTTCCTGCGCGATGCGATGCTCGCGGTCCGCCGCGCGCGTCGCCATGATGTTGCGCGCGGTGCCGCACATGCGCAGCGGCTGGCCTTTTTCGTCGCGCTCGACGATGCGCGCGCGGGCCAGCACCCACACCCAGTCGCCGCGGCTCGAGCGCAGGCGATGCTCGGATTCGAGCGTGTCGGTGAGCCCGGCCGTGTGCTCGTCGATGCGCCGGCGCACTTCGGGAAGATCGTCCGGATGCACGTTGTCGCGAATCCAGGCTTCGGCCGAAATGGGCTTGCCTTCCTGCGGATTGCGCAGGATCTCGCCGACGCCGGTGACATGCAGCGTGTCGTTGCGCATGTCCCAGTCCCAGAACTCGTCGCCCGAACCCCAGAGCGCAAGGCGCAAGCGGTTCTCGCGTTCCTGCAAATCGCCGCGGTGGCGCGCGAGCTCGTTGCGCCGGCGCGTCTGCGCGCGCCACCAGAACGCGGCCGCGGCGATCAGCGCGAATGCGTAGAGAATCTTCGCTTCCATGCTCGACCACCACGGCGGCGTGACGACGAGGCCGAGCGAGGTCTCCGACTCGTTCCAGTAGCCGTCGTGGTTCGCGGCGCGCACATGAAAGCGGTAGCGGCCGGGATCGAGATTCGTATACGTCGCTTCGTGCCGCGTGCCGGCTTCGATCCAGCGATCGTCGAAGCCTTCGAGCTGATACTGAAAGCGGTTGCGATCGGGCGCGGCGAAATCGAGCGCCGCGAACTCGAAGCGGACGACGCGATCGCCTTGCGTCATGTGCACGCTGCTCGTGCCGCGCATCGCGTGGCGCGTCGCATCGCCGACGCTGACGTCGGTGAACACGACCGGCGCCGGATAGCGGCTGCCGACGATCGCCTGCGGCGAGAACAAGGTCAGCCCGTCGACGCTGCCGAACGCGAGCCGGCCGTCGCGCAACGTCGCATGCGCGCCGCTGTTGAATTCGGTGCTCTGCAATCCGTCGAGCGCATCGAACGTGCGGAACGTCTGCGTGGAGCGGTCGAACGAGGCGAGGCCTTTGTTGGTGCTGAGCCAAAGCCGTCCCATCGCGTCTTCGCCGATCGCGTAGATCGTGCCGTTCGGCAGACCATCGCGCGGCAGCCAGCGCGTGAAGCGCATGCGCTCGCCTTCGAATCCGTCGACCTTGTTGAGGCCCGCCTGCGTGCCGATCCAGATCGTGCCGTCTGCGCTTTCGTGGATCGCACGCACGAGATTGCCGGCAAGCGAGCGCTGATCGGCCGGGTCCTGGCGGAACACGCGCACGGTCGCACCGCCCGCATCGATTACGTTAAGGCCGTTCAGCGTGCCGACCCAGATGTTTCCCGAGCGATCCTGATGCAGCGCGAGAATCGTGTTGCTGCTGAGTCGCGGCGTCCCGGAATCGGCGCGCAGCACCTGCCAGCGCTGCGCCGGTGCGTCGAAGCGCGCGAGACCATTGAACGCGGTGCCGATCCAGAGGCGCCCGTCGCGCGCGGTCAATACGCTGCGGATTTCCGCATCGGCAAGGCCGGTGGTTCCGTCCTCGTCGAGGGGCAGCACCAATGCGGCGCGCCGCGACGGATCGACGAGCGCGATGCCGCGATCGGTCGTGACCCAGAGCCGGCCTTCGCCGGTCGCGGAGAGCGCGGTGACATGAATATCCTGCGGCGCCATCGGTGCAGGCTGCGCGTCGCGCTTGCCCGCTCGGTCGGGCACGCGCAAATCCGGATGCCGGGTCGGCGCGACCGCGAACGCATGCGCGAGCACATCGCCGTAGCGCTCGAAGCGATTGGTTTTCGGATCGTAGCGTTTGAGCCCGTCGCCGTCGGTGCCGAGCCAGAGGCCGCCGGTCGCATCCTCGAGCACGGCGCGCACGTTGTTGCCGGGCGATGCGGTGCGCGCGGCGTCCTCGTCGACGATGTACTGGAAGATCGAGCCCGCCGGATTCATGTGCGCAAGACCGCGCTCGCTCGTGCCGACCCAAAGGAGGCCCGAGCGATCGACGACAAGGCTCGTGATCAACGCGCCCGGCAGCGAGCCCGGAAGGTTGCGCTCAGGTTTAAGCCAGGTCTCCTCGCCGCTTGCAGGATCGAACGCGACCAGACCTTCGTGCGGGATCGCAAGCCACAAGCGTCCGCGCGCGTCCTCGGCGATCGCCGTCACGGCGTGGCTGCCTTGCAGCGGCCATACGCGCGTTGCCGCACCGGCGGGGTCGATGCGATAGAGGCCGTCGTAGCTGCCGGCGTAAAGATGATGATCGTGATCGAGCAGGAGCGCGGCGACGTCGTCGAGCACGTTGCCGCTGACGCGCTCGAACGCGTCGGTTTGCGCGGCGAGCTTCATGAGACCGAACGAGGTGGCAACCCAGAGCGTGCCGTCGTCGCTGACGCGCATTTGCTGGATGCGCGCGCTGCGCCCGCCGCCGCGCGGCAGCGCGGGGCCGGGTTCGAGCTTGGTGCCTTTTGCGTCGGCGCGTGCGAGGCCCGCATCGCTGCCGACCCAGACGCCGCGGCCGGGATCGATCGCGAGCGCGCGCACGTTGGCGCTTTCGGCGGGTGCGTCCGCGTTCGGCGGCACGCGCTCGATGCGCCCGCTGGCCGCATCGAGCCGCGCGACGCCGGCGCCGCTGGTGCCGATCCAGAGTGTGCCCTGATCGTCCTCGACGAGCGCCGACACCGGGCTTTCCTGAAGCGCGCCCGGATCGTCGCCCGGATGCTGGAACGAGCGGAACGAATACCCGTCGTAGCGCTGCAGGCCGCCTTGCGTGCCGATCCAGAGGTAACCGGCGCGATCCTGCAGGATCGCGTTGACCGTGTTCTGCGCGAGGCCGTCTTCGCCGCCGAGGGTCTGGAAGTGGAAATCGCGGCGCAACGCATCCGCGCCGGCGCCCGCGGAAAAAAACGCGGCCAGCAAGAATGCGAGCAACGCCCCGATCGCAGGGCGCGGCATCGATGATCGCAACCGGGAATCCTTCATCGGCGCGAATTTCCGATTCCCCCGAGGCGGGCAGTGTAGGCAATCATCCAGCAGCGCGCCACGGCGCGGGGCGTATGGGTAGAATGGCGTCGACTCGCTTCTCAAGCCCGCATGACACGCTCGCCACTGACTCACGCCGAACTCGCGCGCGCCATCGAAACATTGCGCCTTGGCATGGGCGCCAGCGATTTGCACGGATCGTTGACGGGGTATCTGTGCGCCGGCGGGACCGCGGGCGTGGAGGAATGGCCGGCGGCGCTGGAGCTGGAGCCCGATCCCGGCATCTCGCTACGCAATGATGCACTGCGGCAGCTCTATCGCGACTGCCGTGCGCAGCTCGACGATCCTGATCTCGGCTTCGAGCCGCTCCTGCCCGCGATGGATGCGCCGGTCGAGCGCCGGGCCGACGCGCTGGTCGAGTGGTGCCGCGGCTTCCTCGGCGGCGTCGGGCTCTCCGGTTCAGCGACGCGGCAAATGCTGTCGGCGGACGCGAACGAAGTGCTCGCCGATCTCGGCCGCATCGCGGCGACGCGCTTTGACTGCGAAGACGAAGAAGAAGACGAAAGCGCGCTCAGCGAAGTGCTCGAGTTCGTGCGCGTCGGCGTGCTGCTCTTGCATACCGAGCTTACGCGGCCGCGCGCATCGGCGCGTCATTCCCTGCACTGACGGAACACTGGATGATCGAAACCAAGGAGTTCGTGCGGCGACGCCGGCAGCTGATGCGGATGGCCGGCCGCGACGCGATCGTCATCGTGCCCGCAGCGCCCGAGCGCGTGCGCAACAACGATTCCCACTATCCATACCGGCAGGACAGCGATTTCCACTATCTCGCCGGCTTCCCGGAACCTGACGCGGTGCTCGCGCTGATTCCAGGACGCGAGCAAGGTGAGATGATCCTCTTCTGCCGCGAGCGCGACGCCGAGCGCGAACGCTGGGACGGCGCGCGCGCCGGCACCGAAGGCGCGGTCGAGCAATTCGGTTTCGACGATGCGTTTCCGATCGCCGACATCGACGACATCCTGCCCGGCATGATCGAGGGCCGCACGCGCGTCTATTACCACTTCGGCCGCGATCCCGAGTTCGATCTGAAACTGATCGGCTGGGTGAACCGCGTGCGCGCGCTGGTGCGCCAGGGCGCGAAGCCGCCGCACGAGTTCGTCGCGCTGTCGCATCTCTTGCACGATCTTCGTCTTTACAAATCGCGCAGCGAAGTGCGCGTGATGCGCAAGTCCGCGAAGATCGCCGCCGAAGCGCACGTGCGCGCGATGCGCGCGACGAAGCCCGGGATGAACGAGCACGAAGTCGAGGCCGAGCTCCTGCACGAATTCCGCCGCCACGGCGCCGTGCCGAGCTACGAGCCGATCGTCGGCGGCGGCGCGAATGCGTGCGTGCTGCACTATCGCGCGAACAACGCGCCGCTGCGCGATGGCGATCTCTTGCTGATCGACGCGGGCGCTGAGTATCAGTGCTACGCGTCGGACATCACGCGCACGTTTCCGGTCAACGGCCGCTTCTCGCCCGAGCAGCGCGCGATCTACGAGATCGTGCTCGCCGCGCAGCGCGCCGCGATCGACGAAGTGCGGCCCGGCCGATCGTTCGATGCGTATCACGAAGCCGCGGTGCGCGTGATCACGCGCGGGCTGATCAAGATCGGGCTTCTCGAAGGCAGCCTCGAAAAGAATCTGCGTGAGCATGCGTATCGCGCGTTCTACATGCACAAGACCGGGCACTGGCTTGGCCTGGACGTGCACGATGTCGGCGACTACCGCATCGACGGTCAATTCCGCTTGCTGGAGCCCGGCATGGTTGTGACGGTCGAGCCCGGCATCTACATCGCGCCGGATCTCAAACGCGTGCCCGCGCGTTGGCGCGGCATCGGCGTGCGCATCGAGGACGACGTGGTGGTGACGCGCGGTGAGCCGATGATCCTGACCGACAGCGTGCCACGCGACGCCGACGCGATCGAAGCGCTGATGCGCGCGCCATGATCGCTTTCGCGAAGATCCTCTTTTCGGCACTGAGCGGATTCCTGTCGGCGGCAGCGCCAGCGACCGAGACGCTCGACTACGGTCTCTTCGGCACGCTGCATCTCACGCGTCCTGCCGGCGACATCGCGCACACGGTGTTGTTCTTCTCCGACCGCGACGGCTGGAGCGCGCGCCAGGATGCGCTGTCCGCCACGCTCGCCGCTGAAGGCGCGTTCGTGGTCGGCATCGATCTTCCGTACTACTTGAAGAAACTCGAAAGCATCGACAAGAAGTGCTCGTATCCCGCGGGCCACGTCGAGGAAGTCGCGCACTGGATCGAGCGGCACGAAGGGCTTTCGACATACACGTACCCGCTCGTCATCGGCGACGGCGACGGCGCGACGTTCGCGTACGCGCTGACCGCGCAGGCGCCGAAAGGCACATTCGCAGGATTGATCACGCTCGGCTGGGACGCTGCGTTCCGCCTGACACGCGGTTTCTGTCCGGGTGACGCCGGCACGGCCACCGCGGCCGACGGCGACGGCGCGTTTCGCGTCGTGCCGGTCGCATCGCTGCCGTCGACGTGGGTTCCGCGACCGTTCGCGCCCGATGCGCGCTTGATCGGTCTCCTCGCCGATGCGCGCGTCGGTGTGCAAGCGCTCGGCGCCGTGATGCCGCCGCTCGCGATGCGCGATGCGAACGCGGATATCGGTGCGACGTTCAAACGCTGGCGCCGCAACGAAGACGCGGCGCGAGTCGCGCTGCCCGACGATGTCGCCGATCTTCCGATCACCGACATCGCGCCGACGAAAGGCGACGCGCATCGCATCGCGATCATCATCACCGGCGACGGCGGCTGGGCCGGGCTCGATCGCGGCGTCGCCGATGCACTGAATGCCGAAGGCGTGCGCGTCATTGGTTTCTCGACGCTGAAGTTCTTCTGGCACAAGCAAACGCCGGATGCGGCGGCGCAAGCGATCGCGCGCATCGTTGCGCACTACGGCAAAGCCGATCCCGCGGCGAGCTTCGTGCTGATCGGCTATTCGTTCGGCGCCAGTCTCGTGCCGGTCGTCGCCAATCGGTTGCCGGAAGAGCTCCGCAAGCGCGTCGACGGCGGCGTTCTGATCTCGCCGGATGACGAGGCGGTCTTCGAGATCCACGTCGGCGACTGGTTCGGCTCGACGCATCACGACGAAGCGCTGCCGATCGGTCCCGAAATGGCAGCGAGCAAAGTGCCGCTCGTGTGCGTCCACGGCGCCGACGAGAGCGACAGTTTTTGCCTCAAGCCTCAGCCCTCGCACGTGCATGTCGTCCAGCTGCCGGGCGGACATCACTACAACGGCGACTATGCCGCGCTCGGTGATCTGATCGTGAAGAATCTGCCGGCACATCGCGCCGACTGATCGCGCCACGCCTTCACGCCATCGTGACGGCTGCGTATACAGCGCCAAAACCTGTAAATAGTTACAGCTGTAAAGCACCTCCTGCGGTGCTTAACTGCCTCCGTCGCTCGAACGAGCGACACACGCATCGGGCCCGATAAAGGACGTCCAATATCGGGCGCGCGGCTGCAGGGGCCGCGTGGGTCGGGCGGCCGCCGGGTGGCGTGGTTCCAGCCACTAAGGGAGGCCTTATGTTCACTTCTTCTGCGAACCGTTCGTTTCTTCGACGGCGGATTCTTGCTTCGTTGCTGATCGCCGGCTCGGCTCTCGCATCCTCGGTTGCTGCGGCGCCTATCGCGATTCCCAACGGCGATTTCTCCGACACGGGCAATTTCGGTTCGATCGGCGGCGGCTTGATCGGTGGATCGGATACCGACGTGCCGATCGGCGCGGGCCCGTGGACCGGCACCTACAACGGCGTGCTCGGGTTGCTCGCGCCGCCGACGCTCGCGATCAGCGACGGCGCCGCGAACATCAGCGGGCTTGCCGCCGCGAACGTGCTCGGCATCCTCAACAACGGTGGCTACTTCAGCCAGACGCTGACTGCGACGTACGAAGCGCAGAAGCGCTACACGCTCACGGCGAACGTCGATTCCGGCGCGCCGCTCGACATTGGCCTTCTCGCGGGCGGCAACTTCGGCATTGCGCTTCGCAGCGGCGGTGTCGTCGTCGCATCGTCGGCCACCGCGCCGCCGCAGCTGATCGATCTGCAGCCGCTCGGCGGCTCGACCTACGTGTTGACGCTCTCGTTCGATTCGGGCGATGCAACCACCGGTGCGATCGACGTGCAGCTTTTCTCCGAACCGGAGCAGCTGATCGGCGCGAGCCTGATGACGTCGGTGACGTTCAGCGCGATCACGCTCGACGGCACTGCGATCAATCCAGTTTCGGGTTCGATCGATCCCGCCGGTGGAACACCGCAAACCGCGACCGTCGGCGAGCCGTTCTCAGGTCCGCTCGAAGTGCGCGTCACCAATGTCGACGGCGATCCGGTTCCGGGCGTCACCGTGACGTTCGCCGCGCCCGCAACCGGCGCAAGCGCGACGTTTTCCGCGGACACCGTGCAAACCGACAACGACGGACGCGCGAGCGTAACCGCAACGGCGAACACCGTCGCCGGCGACTATACGATCACCGCGACCGTCGACGGCGTCGACACGCCCGCGAGCTTCAACTTGACCAACAGCGCGGGACCTGCCGCCGCCACGATCGGTGCGCTCGGCACGGTGCAGAGCGCGCCGGTGAACACGGCGTTCCCGCAGCCGCTGGTCGTGCTGGTCACGGACGAGTACGACAATCCGGTCGAGGGCGTCGACGTTACGTTCGCGGCGCCCGGCAGCGGTGCGACTGCGATCCTGTCCGACACCACCGTCGCGACCGACGCGACCGGCCTTGCGCAAGTGCAAGCGACCGCGAACGGCACCGTCGGCTCGTATCAGGTGACCGCGGCAGTCGACGGCATCGTGCCGGCGGCGTCGTACACGCTGACCAATCGTGTCGATGATGGAACGACGATCGATGATGACAGCGGCGATGATCAGAGCACGGATCTCGACAGCGCGTTCGGCTGCTCGCTGCTGGTGACCGTGCGCGATTCCGGCGGCACGCCGCAAGCCGGCTACGCGGTCGATTTCACCGCGCCGGATACCGGCGCATCGGCGACGCTGACCGATGGCGTCGTCACCGGCACGACGGTGCGCGTGCTCACCGATTCGACCGGCAACGCGGAAGTCGCGGCGACCGCTAACGACATACCCGGAAGTTACGTCGTGACTGCGCAGCTGGTCGAATCGTCCGCGCCGGCCATCGAGTTCGGCATGAGCAATATCGAAGGGTTGATCTTCAGCAACGGCTTCGATACGCCATGCTCGGCGTTTGGTGCGACGGTGCCGTAGCGTATTGAGGGGTGAGCCCGCTGGGACCGCGGCTTCGGCCGCGGTCCCCGGTCTTTGTGCCTCTTCCGCTTTGCGGGAGACGCCGCGCGCAGGAGCGGGTGAGGGGAGCTTTCAGCGTCCGCCGAACAGAAACCGCCGATACCCGCCCGCGACCAGCGCGGCGATATCGATCAGAAGCCCCGGAACCCACAATCCGCGCGGATACGCAAGATACGATCCGGTCCATTCCGGCGCGAACTTCTCCTTATAGCGCCGCAAACCCTGATAATTGTAGAAGCGCCCGCCGTACTGGAACGCAAGCGCGGCGAGCCGCTCGTTGATGCGCGCGTACGGGTTGTCGCCGACCGCGGACAGCGGCGCCATGCCCAGGCTGAAGGTTTTGTAGTCACGATCCTTCGCCCATTGCATGACTTTCGCGAACAGGAAATCCATCGTGCCGCGCGGCGCGTCGGCGGTCTGGCGCATGAGATCGACGCTGGCCGTGCCGTTTGGTCCGTACGGCGGCAACACGTTCGCGAATGCGATCACCTCGCCGTCGCGACGCACGAGCGCGAGCGGGCTCCACGCGAAATAGTCTTGATCGAAGCGGCCGAGCGAGAAGCCTTTCTCGCTCGCGCCTTTGTCGCCGAGCCAAAGATGCGAGACGTGCTCGATGCGCGACATCAGCACGGTATCGAACGGCGGCTCGACGATCTCGAACGTGAGGCGTTCCTTCGCGGAACGGTTCACGGCCTGGCGCAGATCTTCCCAGCGCTTGCCCGCGAGCGTGAACTCGTCGAGTCGGATCGTCGCAAGCTCGCCGAGCTTGAAAAGATCGAAGCCGAGATCGTGATACAGCGAAAGATCGGGCTCGAGCACTTCGTAGAAAATCGGCACGCGATCCTGCGCATCGGCGAACTGCCGGAAATCGAGGATCGCGCGTTTGATCGCGGTTTCAGGCCCCGCCGGCGAGCCAAGCGCAACGAGACGATCGCGCACCGCGCCGTACGCGACGACTGCGTGGCCGTCTGCGGACCAGAACAAATGCTTGTCGCCCATGAACGTCAAATGCGCGAACTCGCCGCCGCCGTCAGCGTCGTAGACGGCGCGCGCGCGTTCGAGCTCCTTGCGATCCGGCAATTTCAGCGGCGGACGCCGCACCGCGAACGATTGCCAGATGAGATAGATCACGACGCCGAGCGCCGCAGCGAACAAACCGCGCGCAAGCCGCGAGGAATGCTCGCCGACGCCGAAATACCAAAGATCGAAACTGTCGTCGCCGAGCACGGCCCAGACGCCGGCGGCGAAGAATGCGAGCACGACCGCGACCAGGCCGAGATACCAGCCGAACGTCGTCGCCGACGTGAGGCTCATCGCGCGCTGCGTGAACTCGCGCTTGCGTGCGCGCAGGAGCACAGCGATCGCGAGCAGGAACAACGCCTCGCCGAAATGAAGGCCTTTCGTCACCGCGAGCAGGGCGCCCGCGAGCAGCACCCACACCGCGAGCCGGTAAGCGAGACGCAAGCGCCCATCGATGCCGCGTCCGAGGCCGAGCAACAACGTGCCGGTCAGAATCGAAAGCCAGTACGAGCTTTCGATCGCGAACGACGGCAATACCTGACGCACTTCGACGACGCGCTCGTGCACGGCAGGAATCGCCGCGGACGCGAGCAGCACGAGACCAGCGAAGAACGTCAGCGCAGCGAGTAAGCGAATCCCGAGACCCGCGAGAAGACTCGCGGGCAAGCCGAGCACGCCGAACAGCGGATGCGCGCGCAGCCGTCCCATCGCGTGCGCGAGCAGCGGCAGCTGCTGCGCGACCGTGCCGGAGCCGAGATACAACGCCGTGAGCAGCGGCAGCAGGTAATACGCGATGCGGAACAGGAAGAGTCCTGCCGTGACCGCGCCCTGGTCGTAGCCGCCTGCGGTCAACGCGACCAGCATCAAGCCGTCGAACACGCCGAGCCCGCCGGGAACGAGGCTCACAAGACCGAGAATCGACGCGCCGGCGAAACTCCCGAGCAGCGGCCCAGGCTTCACGTGCGCGCCGGAGAGAAAGAGGCACGCATACAGCACCGTCGCCGCGAGCACCCAATCGACGAACGAGAGCGCCGCGAGCGCGATCTTGAGCTTCAGCGGCGGGAGATCCTGACCTTTGGGCAGCCAGCGCATCAGTTTCCGGCGCGTGGTCAGCACGAAGAACGTCGGGAGATACAACGCCGCGGCGATGAGCACGGCCATCGCGAGCCAGCGCGTCGTCGTGCTCGGCGTGATCGGCAGCGAGCCGAACGACAGCGTCACGATGATCAGCATCGAAAGCCCGAGCGGCAGCGACAGCACCTGCATGCCGATCAGCGCGGCACCGCGGCTGAGCTCCACCTTGTGCGCGGAAAGCCCAAGCAGCCGCACGCCCGAGCCGGTCGCACCGGAAAGATTGAGCGTGTTCGCCATCGCGTTCGCGACGAACGCGAGCTTGAGCACCTCGCGCATCGGCATCGGAATGCCGAGCCAGCGCGCGATCGCGACGTCCACGAGCCCTGTGAACGCGACCGCGATCAGCGCCAGCACCGCGACGCCGATCGCCGGCAGCGTCGGCACATCGATCAGCGTGCGCTGCATCTGCGGAAGATCGAGCTCGCCGATCTCGCGCACGACCAGCCAGCCGACCAGGACCAGGAACGCGAGCGGCACCGCGATACGCAGGCGTGCGGCCCAGGATCGGGACACGGTGCTCGGAGTGTCGGCGGTGGTGCTCATGCGGCGCTGGGGTCGTCCTTGTCGGCGCGGATTCTACGGGTTGGGCTCGATCGGCGCGCGAAAGCAACCATAGTCATCCCGGCGAAGGCCGGGATGACGAGAATGCAGGTCTAGCGCTTGGCGTCGCGCACTTCGCGCACGCTCTCCACGTACTGCGGCATCCAGTTCTTCGGCACGCCGAACCCGTGCCCGACCTTCGGCAGCATCACCGCCTTCGAATCGGCCTGTCCTTGCGCAAAATCCGGCGCGAACTTCGGATCGCAGACCTGATCGGATTCGCCTTGCAGAATGCGCCACGGCGCGTCGACCGTGTCGCGCTTGTCGAACACATAGCCGAACGGCGCCTGCTTCTGCTTCTGCTGCGTGAGGCCGCCGTGTCCCGCGCAGAACGGCTTCTTGATCAGAAGATCGGGACAAAATCCGAGGCTGACGCCGCCGCCGAGGCGTTGTCCCGCGTCGGCCGCAAGCGCAGCGTAGACGAGTGTCGCGCCAGACGAATAGCCGATCACGATCGGCCGCGTATCGAGCGGCAGGCCGAGCTGGCGTACGAGCTCGCTTCCGAGCTTGGCCAGGAGGCCATCGGTGTCGCTGCAGCTGCCGTCGGCTGCGTCGAGGCCCTTCAGGAACTGCGGTGTGCTGAAGCCGGCGACCCAATAGCCGAGCTTCGCCGCTTGATGCGCCATCTCCAGCACGCCGAGATTCCAGCCGCCGTCGCCGGACGCGAACAGCGCGAGCCCTTTGGGAGCATCTGCGGGTTTGTAGATCGCGACTTCGCCGAAGCCGCCGACGTGGATCCAGCGATCAGCCGCAGGATCGCGCACGGGTGTCGCAGCGGCTTTCTTCGGCTTATGCGCCGGCGCATGATTTTGCGCGGGCTCGGCCGCGTGCGCGGCGACGGCAAGGCACAGCAGCAACGCGGCGCCGAGCGCCATCGGACTACGCAACAAGAGAGCCTCCTTGCCAAACGGGTGCGACGTGGCGCGACGCTAGCCGAAGCGAGAGCGCCTGTCACGGCCTCCGTTCAGCGTGGCGGCTGCTTTACATCGGCCGCCTTGCGCGCTTCGTCGTCGGCGTTGAGCTCGAACCACATCGCGTTGAGGATCGCGAACGCGCAGGCGAGGCCCAAACCCAGGATCCAGCTGAAATACCACATGGTCAGTACATCCCGTGAGTTTCTTTCACATGCGCAAGACTGACGCGACCGCGCAGCACGCGATACACCCAAGCCGTGTACGCGAGCACGATCGGCATCAGCACCGCCGTCACCAGCAGCATCAACCCGAGCGTCGTCTTGCTGCTCGACGCATCCCAGATCGTAAGGCTGCTGCGCGGATCGAGATTCGACGGCATCAAGAACGGATAGAGGGCAAAGCCCGCCGAGAAGACCGTGCCGCCGACCGCGAGGCTGCTGAGGACGAACGCGATGCCGTGGCGTCCGCGGTTGGCGAGAAGCATCGCGCCGATCGCACCGAGGATCGCGATGCCCGCGGCGAGCCACGCGTAGTGCGCGAGCGGGCTCAAAGCGAACCAGCTTCCGCCGACCACGACTTGCTTGGTCAAAGGGTTCGAGGCTGCGTCGGTCACCGGGTTCGCGATCGCGAATCCATCGACGCCGAACGCAAGCCACGCGCCGGCCGCGGCATAGAGCACGACGAACGCGGACGCGGCAATCCGGATCACGCGTTCGGCGCGATGCGCGAGCGAGGCTTCGCCCTTGTACGCCGCCCAGGCAGCGCCGTGCATCAGCAGCATCGAAACGGAAACGAGACCCGCGAGCAACGCAAACGGGCGCAGGAGGCCGATCAATCCGCCTTCGTACGTCATGCGCAGCGAATCGTCGTATCGGAACGGCACGCCGAGAAAGAGATTGCCGAACGCGACGCCGAAGATCAGCGCCGGAATGAGACCGGCGATGGTAAGTATCCAATCCCACATGTCGCGCCAACGCGGGTCGGTGATCTTGTTGCGGAAATTGAATCCGACCGGCCGTACGATCAGCGACAGCAGCACGAGCAGGATCGCGAAATAAAAACCGGAGAACGACGCCGCATACAAGAGCGGCCACGCCGCGAACACCGCGCCGGCGCCGAGGACCAGCCACACCTGATTGCCTTCCCACGTGGGCTCGATCGTTTCGAGCAGCGCGCGGCGCTCGTCGTCGTCGTGCGCGAGCACGCGAAGGAGCGCTGCGACGCCGAGATCGAAGCCGTCCGTGATGGCGAAACCGGCGAGCAGCACGCCGAGGAGGAGCCACCAGATCACGCGCAGGGTTTCGTATTCGATCATGGCTGGCTCCTTCAGTGCGACGCGGCCGCGGGCGGCCACATGCCGAGCCCGTCGGGCCCGCGCCGCGCGTACTTCGCCATCAGAATCGCATCGACGATCGCGAGAGCGCTATAGAAGATCACGAAGCCCGCGAGACTGGTCGCGACTTGCGCCACCGACACCGACGAGACGCCAAGCGCCGTCGGCAACACGCCTTCGATCGCCCACGGCTGGCGGCCGTATTCGGCGACGATCCAGCCGAGCTCCGCGGCGACCCACGGCAGCGGGAGACTCCACAACGCGGCCTTGAGATACCAGCGGTGCTTGTCGAGCTCGCGTCGCGCGGCGAGCCAGAACGAGAACGCAAAGAGCGCGATGAACCACATGCCGCAGCCGACCATCAGCCGGAACGCCCAGAACAGCACCGGCACGTTCGGGATCGTGCTGACGGCGGCTTTCTGGATGTCCTCGTGCGTTGCGGTGGTCGGATTTTCCATCACGCGCTTCAGCAAGAGCGCGTAGCCGAGATCCTTCTTGTGCGCTTCGAATGTCGCGCGCGCCTCGGCGTCGTCGCGGTTCTTGTGCAGTTTCTGCAGCGCGTCGTACGCCTTGAGACCGTCGCCGATGCGCGTTTCCGCTTCGTCGACGAGCTGATTGATGCCCGGCAAAACGCCATCGAGCGAGCGCGTGCCGATGATGCCCATGACCCACGGAACATGAATCGCGAAATGCGTCTTGCGCTCGGAAACATCCGGAAAGCCGAACGCGGTGAACGCGGCGGGCGGCTCTTCGGTATCCCACATCGCCTCGATCGCGGCGAGCTTCATCTTCTGGTTTTCCGAGACCGTGTAGCCCGATTCGTCACCCAGCACGACGACGCTGAGCGAGGCGGCGAGGCCGAAGCTCGCCGCGACCGTCATCGAGCGCTTGGCAAAATCGACATTGCGTCCGCGAAGGAGATACCACGCGCTGATCGACAGCACGAACATCGCGCCGAGCACGTAACCTGCGCTCACCGTGTGCACGAACTTCGATTGCGCAACCGGGTTGAACATCACCGCGTTGAAGTCGGTGACTTCCATGCGCATCGTGTCGATGTTGAACTCGCTGCCGACCGGGTTCTGCATCCAAGCGTTCGCGATCAGGATCCAGAGCGCCGAAAGGTTCGTAGCGAGCGCGAGAAAGAACGTGACGATCAAATGCTTGACGCGCGAAAGCTTGTCCCAGCCGAAGAAGAAAAGGCCGATGAACGTCGCTTCGAGGAAGAACGCCATCAAGCCTTCGATCGCGAGCGGCGTGCCGAAGATGTCGCCGACGTAATGCGCGTAGTACGCCCAGTTCGTGCCGAACTGGAATTCCATCGTGACGCCGGTCGCTACGCCCATCGCGAAGTTGATGCCGAAGAGCACGCCCCAGAATTGCGTCATGCGCTTCCAGATCTCGCGGCCGGTCATCACATAGACCGCTTCCATGATCGCGAGCATCCACGAAAGCCCGAGCGTCAGCGGTACGAACAAAAAGTGATACAGCGCGGTCAGCGCAAATTGCAGGCGCGAGAGCGTGACCACCGATTCATCGATCATGCGATGTCTCCGTGGAAGGGGCGAGCAGATGGCGTTCGATCGCCGGCGGCGCGGTGTCGGGGCGCGGATGCGGATGGAAGCAGATCCACCACAGCACCACGAGCAGCACCAGCTTGCCGATGACGATCAGTGCGAATTCGAGGCCGAAACGGCGCCCGCCGCGGGAGCGGAACCACGAGGTTTCGGCGGAGCGGTCCTGGCTTTCGCGCACGAGGTGCGGTTCCGCAATGGACGTGCGGACAATTATACGCGCACGCCCGCAACGCGCCTGCGGCGCAATGTCACGTGCGTGCGCTTTTTCAGCGCGCGGCGGCTTCGAAGCCGTTGGTGAAGATCGCGTCCGGAACGATCGAGCACACGCCCGGCACCTGCGCGTGCGTCAGCGCGACGTCGTCGACGAACCAGCCTTCGCCGGTCTGCGCCGAGTCGGTGCGATAGAGCCAACGGAGCTCGATCGTCTGGCCGACGAAAACCGAGAGATCGACGGTGTATTCGGACCAAGTGAAATGATTCATGCCGGTGAACGCGCCGTCGCCTTCGTCGATTCCGCAGAGCGTGCCGCCATCGGTGATCGTGCCGGGATAACCGCCGTTCGGCGAAAGGCGCGACCAGCTCGTGCCGCCGTTGGTCGAGATTTCGAGCACGCCGCCGTCCCAGCCTTGCTCGATGTCCCAGGCCGCCCAGAACGTGAGCGTCGACGCTTCGCCGGCCGTGAGCTCGAGCGGCGCTGACGTCAGCGAAGCGCAGAGGTTGTTCGATGCGGTCGACCAGAAACTTTGCGAGCCTGTGTGCTTGCGTGCGGTCGTCGTGCGCCAACCGCCCGTGTTCACATCGAACGTCGGATCGCCGGGCTCCGCACCCGATGCGAACGTGCCGTCGGCCGCAGGGCCGCTCGGCCGGACCGCGAGCCGGATCGTATTGTCATCTTCGCTGCCGCTCGCGCCGTCGACCGCGCGCACGGTGTAGTAATGCAACGCATCGCCGCTCGCGGTCGTGTCGCTGAAGCTCGTGTCGAGCCAGCCGAGCGCGATGCGGTTGCCGTCACCCGGGGTGAACGACGAGTCGTCCGAACGATAGATCGAATAGGACGCGGAGCCGCCGCACGCCGGATTCGCCGCGTTCCAGCCAAGATCGACGCGGCACTGCGCCGTGCCCGCGTTCGCCGCCGTCGCGATGCCGGCGAAGAGCGGCGCGGCGGTGCAGGTGCCGCTGGTCTTCGCTTCGACGCAGCTTGATGCGGCCGATGCGCAGAACCCGGTCGCGTCGCTCGCGCTCACACGATAACCGTACGTCACTTGCCCGGAAGCGGTCGTGTCCGAATACGTCGCAGCCGCGAGCTGATCGGCGATCGTGCGGAATTCGCCGGCGCATCCGCCCTGTGCGCGTTCGACGCGATAGGTCGTGCCCGGGGACGATGACGCGTCCCAGACGAGATCGATGCGGTGATCGCCGTTCGCCGTCGCGTCGAGATTCGCGGGCGCGTCCGGCGCTTCGCACAGGTGCGGCTCCAGCACGAAGAAGCCTTCGTCGATGCCGGTCGCGATCACGGTGCCGCTGCCGGGGAAGCGATAGTTGTTCCAGGTGCCGTTGAACGCCGCGTTGTCGCTCGCGGGAAACGTGTCGAAGAACGCCACTTCGGTCATCTCGGCCTGCGCGAGATTGTTGATGCGCAGGATGCGCACGCCGGCTTCGTAGTCGGATTGATAGACGTACTGGCCGTGCACGTAGAGATTGTGGTCGATGACCGTCAGCGGATGCTCGTGGAATCCGACCAGTACGGGCGCATCGAGATCGGACACGTCGAAGACATACGTGCGCGCGTTGTTGCCGGTGTCTTCCTCGTCGAGCTCGTCGTCGAGCAGGAGATAGCGCTGATCCTCGGTGAGCCAGCTCTGATGCGTGTAGACGCTGCCCTGATACGGCGTCGATGACAACGTTACCGGCGCGCCTTTCACGGTCGTGTCCACGATCGCGATACGGCCGCTCGATCCGTTCGAATCGAAGCAGACATCGCGGCCCTGATGCTCGGTGTCCGGACCGGAATACACATAGCACTGCGATTCGTGCGTGTAGCCCGCATCGTTGACGCAGCCGACGAACGCGGGCGACGTCGGATTCTGGATGTCGATGATCTGAAGACCGCCGTGGCCGAGATCGCCCGGGCACGTGATGTCCGCGCCAGCGACCGACGCGTAGCCGGTGTGCTCGTTGATCGAGATGGTGTGGCTCGATCCGAAGTCGGAATAGTGGCCGTCCTCGGTGAACGTCTGCGGCGTCTTCACGTCGCGAAGGCGCGTCAGATCGAACACCTGCATGCCGTGGCCGGGATTGGCGTCGCTGACCACGAACGCGTGATTCTGATAGACGCGCACGTCGCGCCAGATCGAGCTTCCGGTACCGGCCGTCGTCGGCAGCTTGCCAAGATAGCGCGGCTGGTCCGGCGTCGAGAGATCATAGAAAGCGATGCCGTTGTTCGCGCCGATCAGCGCGTATTCGATGTTGGAATCGGGATCGGTCCAGCCCCAGAGGCTATTCGTCGTCGATGCCGAGAATTCGGACTTCGGCACGAACGCGAGGAGATCAATGTTCGAGCACGGATAGATGCCGGCCATGCCGTCGACGCACGGCGTATGCCCGGCCGCCGCCATCGGGCGGCTTGCCGGACGGTGCTCCATGTGCGCGCGCATGCCGGGCGACTCGACGTCGCAGGCCTCGGCGGCGGTCACGGTCAGAAGCGAGGCGATCGCAATCGCTGCGCAGGAACGCCCGAAATCCCCAGAACGCATGATGCTCTCCCCAGAGTGCGTCGGCGGAGATTGATTCTAGCTGAGGTTTCTTCGTTCGCGGCTGGTTGGGAGGGCTCTTTCGTACAGGCCATCAGACATTCAAGCCGCCGCAAACGCCTCGCGCGTCAGATTCTCCGGCGCGCCGTCGGTGCAGACCACGTCATCCTCGATGCGGATGCCGCCGTATTTGCGGAATGCGTCCACCTTCTCCCAATTCACGTCCTTCGCAGCCGGCTTCTTCTTGAGCTCGGCAAGCAGCATGTCGATGAAATAAATCCCCGGCTCGATCGTCGTCACCATCCCGGGCTCGAGCTTGCGTGTCAGCCGAAGATACGGATGCCCGGCCGGCTTCGGAATCGTGCCGCCGCCTTCGCCCGCCTGGAAGCCGGCGACGTCGTGCACCTGAAGACCGATGCCGTGACCGAGCCCGTGCGGAAAGAACGTCGACGACACGCCCGATTCGACCGCGCTCTCGGCGCTCATGCGGATGAAGCCCTGATCGCGCAGGATCTCCGCGAGCACGTGATGCGCGTGAACGTGAAGATCGGGATAACTCTGTCCCGCGCGCACCTTCGCGCAGAAATCCTGCTGCGCGAGATCGACCGCGTCGATCAGCGCATCGAACTCGCCGGCATCGACCGCGGCATACGTGCGCGTGATGTCGGAAGCGTAGCCGTGAAAGTTCGCGCCGGCGTCGATCAGAAACGACACCGCGCGCGCCGGCGGCGCGTGATTCAAATCGGTGTAGTGCAGCACGGCGCCATGCTCGTTCAGCGCAATGATGTTGCTGTACGGAAGCTCGTTGTCGGTCTGGCGCGCGGCATTGAGATATGCCATGTGAATGCCGAACTCCGATTCGCCGCCGCGAAACGCCGCCTCGGCCGCGCGGTGTGCACGCGCGCCGATCTTGCTTGCGACGCGCATCATCGCAAGCTCGTACGGCGTCTTGTACGCACGGTGATAGTGAAGGTAATCGAGCAGCACTTCTGGATTGTCCGGCTTGAACGCGCCGACCGCGGCGTTCTCATCGCCAATGATCGCCGCGCCTTTCGGAAGATGCTGCGCGGCTTCATCGCGCTCGCGGATCGTCACGATGTCGAAATGCTCGACCCAGTAACCAGCCGGCGCATCCGGCACGACGTGCCAGTAATCGTGCGGCTGAAGATAAATGAGCTTGGGCCGCTTGCCCGGCGTGTACACGAGCCACGAGCCCGGCGCCTTCGTCACCGGCAGCCAGTGCTTGAACCACGGATTCACCGCAAACGGATACGGGCGATCGTCGAGGAACTCGTAGCGCGGCGTGCCCGCCGCGATCACCAGATGCTCGCGGCTCGCGCGCTGCAACGCTAAGTCGGTGCGCGCTTTGAGCGTTGCGAGATGATCCGCGTAGAGCGGATGAAGATCGGGGTGGGCGATGTCCATGCGGGTGTCCTCGAGAGAACACCGATTGTGCCGCGTGCGGTGCAGGAGGAGAAGGGTGGAAGATCGCCCTCTCCGTCGTCCCGGCGAAAGCCGGGACCCATTTTGATTTTTGCGTTCAAGAGCACAATGGGTCCCGGCTTTCGCCGGGACGACGAGGGTGGGGTCACTCGAACCCGTCCGTGAAGATCGAATCCCATGTCACCTCGACCATTGCCGCCGTCGACCGCACGAACTCGGGGCTCACGGCTTCGATCTCGACCGTCGAACTCGCCTCGCTCCCATCGCGCACCAGGTTCTGCACGAAGTACGCCGTGTTCGGCGTGCCGCCGAGCCACGTCACCGTGCTGTCCGCATGCCGCTGCAGCACGTTGTACGTCGTCACTGCGCTCGTCGACGCGGTCCACGAAAGCCTGATCGTCGCGGTGTTCGCATCGATTTCGTTCTTGCTGATGACTTGAACGTCTGCCGGCGGCTCCGGCGCAACCAGCGGCGCCTCGTACACCGCAATCCGCCCGACGTGAATCGTGTACGCCTGCGACGCCGCGGCCGCAAAGCGCAGCGAAACCGCAGCGATCGCGCGGCCCGCGTGATCGCCAAGCGCGATCGTCGCCGTGTTCCAATCCGCCGTCGCCGCAGTGCCCGCGTCGAAATATTCGAACGTCGTCGGCGCATCGGCGAACGCAAGGCCGATCTGCATATTGCTCGGTGTCGACGCGACGCCGGTCTTGAACACGACCGCGAGCGTCGTATCCGCATCGACCGCGAGATTCGTCTCGTACAGCCAAAGATCGTTCGTCGCATCGAGCGTGCCCGTCACCTTCAGCGACGTTCCGCCCCAATACGCGTCGGTCCAATCGAGCGATGGCGTCAGCACGGTGCCGTCGCTGCGCATGATCCAGCGCCAGGTCGGCAGCACATCCTGCACGCTGAGATTGTTCCACTCGCTCGTCGACAGCGTCTCGCCGTCGAGCGCGTAGCGATTGCCCTGGCCGGTGTTGAAGTTCGTCACGAACGGAAGCGCGGCGATCGGTGATGTCGCCGGCACGTAGTTCGCGAGGCCCTTCCAGTTTGCCGTCGTATTCGTATTGCTCGGATCGTGATTGGGGCCCACCCAGAACTTGTTATCGCGCGTGTAGAAATCGCTCGGGCTACTCGACGAGTTGTACGTCCACTCCGGCCGATAGAACCCGAGCGACGTGCGATGTGGCGATCCTTCCGGAAACACGCCGTTCCAGTTCACCGGCGAGTTGTAGCCGTTCGATTCGACGTCCGCACCGGCGAAAAGCTCGTAAGGGCTTCGGCCGAGGCTCGTCGCCAGCGTCGCCGAATTCGCGAGCCCCGACGCCGACCACGAGAAATTGAGGAACATGCCATCCGACACCAGCGTGCCGTTATCCTCGAAGAACATCTGGTTCTGCGCCGTCAGCGCGTTTTGATAACTGATCGCGCCGGTCTGCGTCATCGAGTCGTACCACACGATGCGAAGGTTCGAGTGCGCGTGGATGTACTCGAGCATGTCGCGCATATCCTGCGCGAGCGTCGCGTTGCCGCCCGAGGTTTCCTGATTGATGAACCAGCCGTCGAAGCCGTAGTACTCGGCCGCTTGAATCAGCTTGTCCGCAACCGGGAACGTATCTCCGTCGCGCTGCACGAAATCCTGCACCCACTGAATCTCGCCGCCGAACACGTTTGGCGGAAAGAATACGTTGCCGAGCACCGGCACGCCGTTCCGATGCGCCGCGTCGATCACCGTCGGATTCGGCGCGAGGATCAAGCCTTCGCTCGCCGATCCGCCCCAGAACACCAGCGTATCGACGTACTGCCAATAATTGAGTGCGTAGTAATCCATCACCGGCGTGCCTTGCGATGGATTGAACGACGTCGGCGCGAATGCGACCAACGATTGGATGCGCGCTTCGTCCGGATGCGCGTGTGTGTTGACGTTGAAATCGGGGTTCTGGAAACGCGTGCCGAGCGGGACGCTCGAACGATTGAAGGGTGCGTCGGGATCGGTGGTCGGATCCCACAGCAGCAGCGTTGCCGGGTGCCAGTACGAGGCGAACGGCTGACCGGGAAGATTGTCGGCGTGCGCATCGGTCAGCGATGCGACGGTTGCCGCCAAAAGCGCGAGCGCGAAGCCGCGCGAACGCAAGTCGTCCTGCATGTCCGTCTCCCTCGGCTACGCCGCGGCTGGCGCGGGTCGATCTTAAGAGTCGGAAATGTCAGGTCGCAAGGAGGCGGGTGGTCTTGGCGTGCTTTTTACACGCGTACACACGCACGTCGTCCACATATACATCGTCATCCCGGCGAAGGCCGGGATCCAGCTCCTGCCTTTCTCCACCCCAAGGCTGGATCCCGGCCTCCGCCGGGATGACGGACGCGGTGCGCAATGCACTACCGCGGCATCGCGCGAATCCTGAGCCTCCGCGGCAACCGAAGCCCAACGCGCTGCAACGCCATCTCGCCGTGCTGGTCCGCCGTGAGATACGTCACTGATCCGATCGGAAAACCGATCGTCTTCAGCCATTCGCCGTACAGGACCAGCATGGGCACTTGGATGTCCGCGCCGATGGTCGCGGATGAGATCACGTGGCACTGTTTCGGAATCGGAGAGCGTGTGCGCTTCGGGCGTTTGCCCGACGCTGCAGATGGAGCGGACTTGCGAGCCATAGTGCCTCCTTGAATAGACAAGCGCAGATGCGCAATGCAACGCTTACGGACAAAGCCGGGCGTTCACGGAGGGTATGGAAGGGCCGCCAAGCCCCTTTGTCGCCGTTGAGCGACCGAGCGAGTCTAGCAAAACTATGCAAGCGCGCCTTTCGATGCATTGGCGACGGCGTCGTCTTCAGGCAGAGTGTTGAGTCATGACCGAGAGCGCGATTGCAGTCGAGATTGGAAGGGCAGTACGTGCGCGCAGGGAAGCAACAGGAATGAGTCAGGATAGATTCGCGGATCACATCGACATGCATCGTGCGTACTACGCAGCGATCGAACGCGGCGAGAAGAATGTCACGCTGCCCACGCTCAAACGGGTGGCAGATGGCCTGCGTGTGTCGATGTCCGAAATACTGCATGACACAGGCAACTAAGCTTCGGCGTGTACGACGAGATCGCACATGGTTTGACCGCAGTTTCGTGGGCCTCTTGGTTATCGTTGCTCTCTGGACGGGCATAGCGCTCCACAACAATTTCGCTCACGCCGTCTAGGGATCACGAGCGGCACCGTCAACTACGACTTTTCCGCCGGAAACTCCTTCCTCAACCAATCATCCAACATCCGCTTTTCAAACCGGAGCGGATCGGTCTCATTCAAAATCCCGCGCTGCAAAAACGCCGGATCGCGCAGCTTCGCCGTGCCTTCGCGTACGACGCCACCGTTCGCATCCGTCAGCGTGAACTTAAGATCGATCCGCGGCGGATAGATGTCCTTGATGATGCGCACTTCGTCCCAGCGCGGCCCGCGCCACGGTTCGAACGTGCCGGCGCGCTGGATGTCGGTGATCGTCACATCGAGCTGTTGACCCGGCGCGACGACGCGTGCGGCGCGGCGCTGCAAGTACTTGGACAGCTCGCCAAGCCATAGCTCGGGCTTCTCGCTACCGAGCCCATAGCCGGGGTTGTGTTTGACTTCGGAGAAGTCGTCGGGATTGGTCCAGGTGACTTTCACCGGCGAAGGCGTGTCATCGGCCGCTGCGGCGGCCACGCCGACGGCGAGCGTGGCGGCGAGGATCGCGGCCAGCGGGCGGAATGGGGTGAGGAAGTTCATGGTGCACCTCGTTGCGGCAGGTGCCGCAGCAAGGAAATCTTAGCGCCGCGGCATGGTTTCAAGACGGCGCCGTGCGGCGATTCGTCGCCGCGCGGTTGCCGGCCGTTCATCACCACCAGCCGCGCTTCGTGCCGGTCAGGATTTTCAGCATCTCGTGCCGCGCGAACGGCAGCCGGCCGAACGGGCCGAACGCGGTGTCGCGCAGCACGCCGAGCCATGCATGGTCGGACTGGAACAGCGGCGTGAGCCAACGGCTCAATTGCTGGTAGATCGCGACGTGGCTCCGGCGAGCTCGCGCGTAGGTGGCGAGCGCGCGTTCGATGTCGTCACGCTCATCGAGTGCGGCTGCGAGTGCTTGCGCGTCGAGCAGCGCCATGTTGACGCCCTGGCCGAGCTGAGGGCTCATGCCGTGCGTAGCGTCGCCGATGAAGACGACGCGATCTTTCCACGGTTTACGCAGCACGACGTCGCGATAACGCGCGCGATTGAGCTGTGCGGGATCGATCAGCGCGCTTGTGCGCTCGGCGAGCTCGGGCCATAGCGTTTCGACGTCGCGCTGCAGGTCGGCGAGCGCGTTCGCATCGAACGCATCGACGCGCGCGCCGGGCGCGCTGTAATAGAACGTGAGCCAGCGCGCGTTCGACGTATCGGGCCGCGTGCCGACCGGCAGTACGCCAAGCATCGTGCGCGTTCCGTCGTAGCGTTGGCGCAGCTCCGCCGGGTGCGTCCAGCCGTCGGCAGGCAGAAGACACCACATCGCGCCCCACGGATACACGGGATCGCGCGCGGCGAGCCCGCTTGCGGCGCGCAGCGTCGAGTTCGTGCCGTCGGCGACGATGATGAGATCGTACGGGCCGTACTCGAGGCGGGCGTCGTCGACGAGACCGCGGCCGCTGTCGGCGATCGCGGCGATCTTGACGCCGGTGCGGATCGTCGCCGCGTTGACGCATTGCGAATGCAGGAGCGTGAACAGCGCGCCGCGCGTCATGCCGAGGCCGAAGCTGTCGGGCGCATAGTCGGCGTAGGCCATTTCCATCACGCGCCGGCCGGCAGCGTTGCAGCCGTGCAGGCGCTCGATGCGCGCGCCGCTGGCGATCGCGTCGTCGGCGAGGCCGAGTGCGCGGAGCACGCCGAGGCCGGTCGGTTGCAGCAGGAAGCCGGCGCCGACGGGACGCAGTTCCGCGCTGCGCTCGAACATCTCGATCGCGTGGCCCGCGCGCGCGAGGAAGATCGCGGCGGCTTGGCCGGCGGTGCCGTATCCGACGATGGCGAGACGCATCGGCGGACTCTACGGCTTTTCCCTTCTCCCGCGTGCGGAAGAGACGCGAACGTGATTGAATGCACGCTCGAAGCGGGGGTGCCCGGAAACGCGGGCTGAGAGAGTCCCTTGGAACCTGATCCGGTTAGCACCGGTGTAGGGAGCTTCGCTGGGCTGACGCCTCGCTTCGATCCGTGCGATTCCTTCGGGATTCGCGCCACTCATGCCACGAAGCAGGACGCAAGCCGATGAACGCCGTACCCGCCGCGCTATTGCGCGAAACCGCCGAGCTTTCCGAAACCGTCACGCGGCCGATTCCGGGCTCGCGGAAGATTCACGTCGCCGGCAGCCGTGACGACATCGCGGTACCGATGCGCGAGATTGCGCTGGCCGATACGCCGTCGATGTTCGGTACGGAGAAGAACGCACCGTTTGTCGTGTACGACACCTCGGGGCCGTACACCGATCCCGCTTATCGCGTCGATCTTGCTTCCGGTTTGCCGGCGCTGAGAGCGCGCTGGATCGCCGAACGCGGCGATACCGAACAACTCGCCGATTTCACGTCGCCGTTCACGCGCCGCCACGCGACTGCGCGCGAGCTTCAAGACGTGCGTTTTCCGTCGCTGCCGAAGCCGCGTTGTGGGAAGGCCGGAGCGAACGTGACGCAGATGCACTACGCGCGACGCGGTGTCATCACGCCGGAAATGGAATACATCGCGATCCGCGAGAATCAGCACATCGATGCGATCCGTGAATCGCACTTGCTCAAGCAGCACTCGGGACAATCGTTCGGCGCAGCACTGCCGAAACTCATCACGCCGGAATTCGTGCGCGACGAGATCGCGCGCGGCCGCGCGATCATTCCGAACAACATCAATCATCCCGAATCCGAGCCGATGATCATCGGCCGCAATTTCCTCGTGAAGATCAACGCGAACATCGGCAACTCCGCGGTGACGAGCTCGATCGCCGAGGAAGTCGAGAAGATGGTCTGGGCGATCCGCTGGGGCGCGGATACGGTGATGGATCTTTCGACCGGCAAGCACATTCACGAGACGCGCGAATGGATCCTGCGCAATTCGCCGGTGCCAATCGGCACGGTGCCGATCTATCAGGCGCTGGAGAAAGTCGGCGGCGTCGCCGAGGATCTCACCTGGGAATTGTTCCGCGACACACTGATCGAGCAGGCGGAGCAGGGCGTCGATTACTTCACGATCCACGCGGGCGTGCGCTTGCCGTTCGTGCCGCTGACCGCAAAGCGCGTGACGGGCATCGTCTCGCGCGGCGGCTCGATCATGGCAAAGTGGTGCCTCGCGCATCACAAGGACAGTTTCCTCTATGAACGCTTCGAGGAAATCTGCGAAATCATGAAGGCGTACGACGTTGCGTTCTCGCTCGGCGACGGGCTCCGTCCTGGATCGATCGCGGACGCGAACGACGAAGCGCAGTTCGCCGAGCTCGATACGCTTGGGGAACTCACGCAGATCGCGTGGAAGCATGATGTGCAAGTGATGATCGAAGGCCCCGGCCACGTGCCGATGCATTTGATCAAGGAAAACATGGAGCGCCAGCTCGAGAAATGCGCCGAGGCGCCGTTCTACACGCTGGGCCCGCTGACGACCGACATCGCGCCCGGCTACGACCACATCACGAGCGCGATCGGCGCGGCGATGATCGGCTGGTTCGGCACCGCGATGCTCTGCTACGTGACGCCGAAGGAGCACCTGGGTCTTCCGGATAAGCAGGACGTCCGCGACGGCATCATCACGTACAAGATCGCCGCGCACGCGGCCGATCTTGCCAAGGGACATCCGAGCGCGCAGGCGCGCGACAACGCGCTCTCGAAAGCGCGTTTCGAGTTCCGCTGGGAAGATCAGTTCAACCTCGGCCTCGATCCTGAGAAAGCCAAGGAATTCCACGACGAGACGCTGCCGAAGGATGCGCACAAAACCGCGCATTTCTGCTCGATGTGCGGGCCGAAGTTCTGCTCGATGAAGATCACGCAGGACGTGCGCGATTACGCGAAAGAGCACGGCGTCGGCGAAGACGCGGCGCTCGACGAAGGCATGGCCGAGAAAGCCGCGGAGTTCCGCGCGGGTGGCGGCGAGGTGTATCGCTCGGCGTGAGCGAGCGGTGCGGCGCCGTCGGCGTCCGCACCGCGTCGTGCCGGCTTAGTCGAACGAGCCGGCGAAGATCAGATCGCCGTTGAAGCCGTCGCCGAAGCAGAGAACGCTGAAACCTTCGGCCTGCGTGATCGTCGAGCGGATGAAGATGCGTGCGACCGGCGTCGTCGACGTGAAGCCGAAGAACGTGCCTGCATTGTTGCCTTCGGCGATCGCTGTGCCGAACGAATCGCCGCGCAGGTTGTAGAGCACGACATCGTCGGTGCTGAAATCGGTCGGAAAGTTGTGAAGATTGAAACCGATGCCGGTCGCGGGCGGGCTGAATACGAGCTCGGCGGCGTCGCCATAGACGTTGATGTAAATGACCGGGTTCGTGGTGCCAAATTGGCCATAGCCGATCGGCATGAAGCCAAGGCCCGGCGTGTCGCCGTTGAGCGGATTGTCGCGAAGCGTGAAGCCGGCAATGATGTCGCCCGGATGGTAAAGGGCGTTGTTGGTGGTGCTGTTGAGCGGCGCATCGAACGCGGTGAGCGTCGTTACCGTCGGCCCGCTGAAATCCTCGCAGGGAAGGCCCGGCGCCGCGGCATTGAATTCCGCGCGCGTGTCGTATTTGGTGACGCCGGGCACGCCGCCGTCCGGCGACGTATTCGCGGCGAAAGCGGCATTCGTCAACAGCGCGCCGGCAGCGAAAAGCGCGGGAACGACGGCCCGATGCAGGGGGATCGGCATGAGGGGTACTCCTTAGTTATTGTTCGAACACGACAGGACGTGCGTCGCACGCAAATCGTCGCAGCGGTCGCGCGAGCATATCGCATCGACTAAGCTTGATTTCCCGCGCCGAGCGGGTCTTTACGCAAACTCCACATTCTAATGAAACTGCAGGTCCCATTCGTTCAGCTCCCGCTAGCTTTCGACGCCGATCGCCTCGCCGCCGAGATCGCCGCGCTGGGAGAAGACGCCTGGAAGCCGCACCCGCAGGGCTATCCGGGCAACGATGCGCTGTCGCTGATTTCGGTCGACGGCGATCCGGCGAGCGATGCGATCGCGGGGCCGATGCGGCCGACGCCGCTGTTGCTGCGCTGCCCGTATCTGATGCAGACGCTCGATGCGATCGGCGCGGTCTGGGGCCGGTCGCGGCTGATGCGGTTGTCGGGCCACGCCGAAGTCACTCCGCACGCGGATGTGAACTACTACTGGCGCGAACGTATGCGCGTGCACGTGCCGATCCTGACGCAGCCGACCGTGCGCTTCATGTGCGGCGACGACGAAATCAACATGGCCGCGGGCGAGTGCTGGATCTTCGATACCTGGCGTCTGCATCGCGTGATCAACGACGCGACGCGCGCGCGCGTGCACCTCGTCGCCGATACCGTCGGCGGCGAGCGCTTCTGGCAGCATGCGAGTCGCGGGCGCGTGCGCGGACAGGTGACGGCAGGCTGGCAGCCGATGCGGATCGAGCCCGACCCGGCGGCGAAGCCGGAGCTGCGCTACGAAACCGTGAACGTGCCGACCGTGATGAGCCCGTGGGAAATCCGCGAGCACGTCAATTTCCTGATGGGCGAGGCGCTGCCGCATCCGGAGCTGCCGTTTCTGCAGCAAGTCGCGACGCGATTCGGCTCGCTGTGGCAGGCGCTCTGGTCCGAATACGGCGATTCGCGCGCCGGCTGGCGCGAATACCGCGCGGTGCTCGATGCCTTCGCGGACGACGTGCAGCGTTACGGCGCGGACATTACGTTCCGCAACGGCAACAAGCTGCCGTTCACGATGGCGGCGATGGTGTTTCGCGTTGCGCTCGCCGATCGCGACGAGGACACGGGCGCGGAAATCCGCGGCCAGCAGCCGACGCCGGCGCGCGCGGCGGTCTCGAAGGGCGATTCCGAGTTCGATCGCCCGGTGTTCATCGTCTCGCCGCCGCGGTCGGGTTCGACGCTCTTGTTCGAAACACTCGCGAAGACGCCGGACGTGTATACGATCGGCGAAGAAAGCCATGTCCACATCGAAGGCGTGCCGGCGCTGCATCCGGCCAATCGCGGGTTCGATTCGAATCGGCTCGATGCCAAGGATGCGACGCCCGACGTGATCGCCGCGCTGCGATCGCGCTTCTACGAATCGCTGCGCGATCATCGCGGCACTCGCGCGAGCGGCCGCGTGCGCATGCTCGAGAAGACGCCGAAGAATGCGCTGCGCATTCCGTTTCTTGCGAAGGTGTTTCCGGAAGCGCGGTTCGTCTACCTGCATCGCGATCCGCGTCCGGTCTTGAGCAGCATGCTCGAAGCGTGGCGATCCGGCACGTTCCGCACGTATCCGCAATTGCCGGGCTGGCCGGGGCCGGATTGGTCGCTGGTGCTGGTGCCGGATTGGCGCTCGCTCGCCGGCAAGCCGCTGATCGAGATCGTCGCGCGGCAATGGGAAGCGACGACGCGCATTCTGCTCGATGATCTCGATGCGATTCCCGCGGAGCGGCGCACGTCGATCCGCTACGACGCGCTCGTCGCCGATCCGCAAGGCGAGATCGAGCGGCTCGGCGCGGAGCTCGGTTTCGATGCGGTGCCGGAGTTGTCGTCGTTGCCGCTTTCGCGCTACACGCTGAGCGCGCCGGATCCGGAAAAATGGCGGCGTCACGAGCAAGAGATCGAATCGGTCTGGCCGCTGATCGCGGCGACGGCGGCGCGCGCCGAGCGTGCGGCCGAAAAACAGCGCGCCTACGCGGCGAACGAATAGCCGAACGCGTCGATGACCGTGCGGTCGCGCTCGGCGACGAGCGCTGCGGTCGCGTCGTCATAATAGGTTTGATAGGCGCCATGCGACGAGGTGTTGCGCGGCGCCTCGTGCGCGATGAAATCTCGCAGCGCCGTCGATGCGCGAACGCCGACGCGATCGAGGAATCCGAGGAAATCCTCGCGCAGCGTTTCGGTGCGCCCGATGAAGAGTTTCGCGGGATCGCCCGCGTACATGTAGCGATAGAGATAGCTGTAGAAGCCGAGGCCGCTGTCGCGAATCGGCGCAAGCGCGAACGCGGGCAGGTTGAGTCCCTGATGTCCGTAGGCGTTTGGCAGCAAGGGCAACAGAGCATCGAGCTTTCCGCCTGGCTCGCCGAGCAGGAGCATGTTGCGCACGGTCGCGTTGAAATCGAGCGTGCGGTCCCCGCTCACGCAGCGGAACAGCGCATTCGGTTGAGGCCGCTCCGACTGGAACGAATACCACGAGACGTAGTAGCTCCACGGATTGCGCACGAAGCCGAGCACGGGCAGCGCAGCGAACGACGGCGGAATCAGACTGCGCGGCAGGTGATAGCCGAGCTGCTGAGCTTCAGGAAAGAACCGCAGCAGGCATTCGTTGACGAACGTGCCGCCGGATTTGTGCAAGTGGATGTGGACGAAACGCTCGGTTGCGATCATGCCGCGCCGGCGGTGACGGGCGCGAAGAGCCGCGCTTTCACGCGCTCGTCGTCGACGCCCAGATCGCGCTCGCCGGTCGCGAGAAGCTTCACCAGCGCTTCGGTCGGCAGGAAATCGCAGATGAGGTGCGTGCGCGCGCGCTCGGGATCGGCGTTCCAGACCGCGTGCAGCGTCGAGTTGTTGAGCGCCCAGACTTCGCCTTCGGCCATGTGATAGATCGCATCTGCGCAGAACATCCACATCTCGGGATGCGTCACGATCGGAACGTGGATGCGGATCGTCTGGCCGAAATACGGTGCTTGATCGACGTGCGGCGCGATCACGGCGCCGCCGGGCAATTTGGCGAGCAGGCAGCGCATCGGCGGTGCGGGAATGATGCGGTGGATCAGATCGCGCACGTACGGAAGGTGCGCGAGCGGCTCGCGCTCCTCGATCGGGAGATCGCCTTCGGCCGGTGCGTGGCCGCGCAGGAACACCGCCTGCGCCGGATTGTGCACGCCGACGCGACCGCCGCGCGTGCCCCAGAAGCGCTCGGGCAGTGCCGCGACATCCGCTTGCAGGCGTTCGCGATCGCACGGAATCGCGAGGCGCACGCAGCCGCCGATGAGCCGGTTCTTGTCGAGCAGCGGTTGGCCGGGGATCGCGAGCATGGGCGTTTGTGGGCGGATTTCGCGCGCACGATACCACCGAGCGCGGATCGCGTTCATCTGCAGTAGGGCCGGTGGCTAGCATTCTGAACGAATCCGCGACTCCCACCGCATCGGAGGCAGGCATGGCCGCGACAGCAGGAACCCACAAACCTTTTCTGAGCGACATCAAAGCGATTCGCGAGCGCGCACGCGAGCACATCAAGAAGGGGGCGGTCACGGCGGGCTACAGCGCTGACCGCGAAACCGTACTGAAGATCCTCAACGAGGCGCTCGCAACCGAGATCGTCTGCGTGCTGCGCTACAAGTATCACTACTACATGGCGTCGGGCATCCACGCGAAAAGCATCGCGCAGGAATTCCTCGAGCACGCGAACGAGGAACAGGCTCACGCCGACCGCATCGCCGAGCGCATCACGCAGCTCGACGGCGAGCCGGATCTGTCGCCGGACGGATTGCTCTCGCGCAGCCACTCCGAGTACGTCAAAGGCAACGGGCTGATCGAGATGATCGAGGAAGATCTCGTCGCCGAGCGCATCGCGATCGATAGCTACCGCGAGATCGTGGAGTACCTCGGCAACGACGATCCGACCACGCGCAGGATGATGGAAGAGATTCTCGCGATGGAGGAAGAGCACGCGGAGGATCTCAAGACGATGCTCGAAAACCTCGGACCCAAGCAGTAGTTCAACAGAATCCCCTCTCCCGCTTGCGGGAGAGGGCTAGGGTGAGGGCACGGGTGGCTCAGCACTCGAATCCTCTCCGCGCCTTCGGCGTGAAGGGATAGAATCTCTGCGAACCGACACGGGAAGGTGCGGACATGCAACAGGCCGTCGCTTCGCTCAGCAGGGCCGGATGGATTTGGCGCGGGATCGCGGCGATCGTCGCGATCTATATCGTCTTGATTCTCGCGTTGATGTGGTGGTGGGATTACGAGCCGCCGCATTTCGATGTCGTCGCAGCGGCGCAAACGCGCGCGACCGCGAAGCAACAGAAAGTCGTGACGGGATCGGTAACCGTCTCGGCGCTGATGACGTCCGCCGAAACGCTGCTCGACAAGCGCGGCGGCTATCTCAGCAACGACAAGTTTCCGCCCGGCGTGCTGATGGACAACGTGCCGAATTGGGAATTCGGCGTGCTGACCGCCACGCGCGATCTCGCACGCGCGCTGCGCAACGATTTCAGCCGATCGCAGACGCAGTCGGTCGAGGATCGCGATCTGCAGGAAGCCGATCCGCTTTTCAGCTCACCGAACGATCGCTGGCTCCTGCCTTCGTCCGAGCGCCAGTATCAGAAGGCGATCGACCACGTCGACGGTTATCTCACGCGACTTGCCGACAACGATGAAGGCAACGCGCAGTTCTATGCGCGCGCGGACAACCTTGCGGACTATCTGCAAGTGGTCTCTACGCGGCTCGGCTCGCTGTCGCAGCGCCTTTCCGCGAGCGTCGGCCAGGAGCGCATCGACACCGATCTCGCCGGCGATCCCAACGCGCAGCAATCGACGCCTGCGATGAGCCCACGCGTCGTGAAGACGCCCTGGACGAAGATCGACGACAACTTCTACGAAGCGCGCGGCTACACTTGGGCGCTGCGCGAGCAGCTCGAAGCGATCCGCGTCGACTTCGGCCCGGTGTTGCGCGACAAGAACGCGATGATCAGCCTCGAACAGGTGATTCGAGAGCTGCACGAATCGCAGAATCCGCTCGGAAGCCCGATCGTTCTCAATGGAAAACCGTTCGGATTTTTCGCGAATCATTCGCTGGTGATGGCGAACTACATCTCGCGGGCGAATGCGGCGATTATTGATCTGCGCGAGTTATTGAGACGCGGGTAAGGCAAAAACCAAAGCGTTTTTCCCCTCTCCCGCTTGCGGGAGAGGGTAGGGTGAGGGCACGCAGGTCCGCGCCTCCCTCTTCGCGACACCGGACTAGCAACCCACCCGCAACAATGCGAAAGTTCACGCATCACCGATGTCTTCTTCTTCCGTGAATCACCCTCCTGAAACGCCGCCCGCCGCCATTGCGCCCGCTTGGCGCGCAATGATCGAGCATCCGCTGTTTCTCGGGATGCTGCTGCTTGTTCCAATCGTTTTTCTGTTGCCGCCGTTGCCGATCGACGAGACGCGCTATCTCGCCGTCGCGTGGGAGATGCGTCAGACCGGCGAGTTCCTGGTGCCGCATCTCAACGGCGATCTCTACTCGCAGAAACCGCCGCTGCTGTTCTGGCTGCTCAATGCCGGCTGGCTCGTGACCGGCGTGCACGCGTGGACCGCGCGCGCGATGACGCTCTTGTGCTCCTTGCTGAGTCTTCTCTTGCTGGAGCGCATCACCCAACGCGTTTCCGGTTCCGATCGCGCGGCGCGGATCTCGCTGGTGCTGCTGCTTGGCATGCTGTATTTCGGCATGTTCGCGAACGCGATCATGTTCGACGTGCTGCTGACGACCTGCGCGCTCATCACGGTGCACGGCGTGCTCGATCTCGTCGAGGATCGCCGGCGGCGCGGCATCGTGTTGACGGGGCTCGGCATCGGGCTTGGCATTCTGACCAAAGGTCCGGTGCTGCTGCTCGACATCGGTTTCGCCGCAGTATTGGCGCCGTGGTGGAATCGCGGCCTGCCGCGTGGGAATGCGCGCTATTTCGGTGCGCTCGGCATTGCGCTTTTGCTCGGCATTGCCATTGCGCTCGCGTGGGTGATTCCGGCGGCGCTGCACGGTGGGCCCGAGTACGCGCGCGCGATCCTCCTGCATCAGACATTCGATCGCATCCAGGGCGTCAAGACCGGCACACATGCAGAGCCGTTTTGGTGGTATCTCGTCGCGCTGCCGCTGATGCTGCTGCCCTGGCCGCTCGCGTTGCGTGGTCGCTGGGACGCTGTGAAATCGTCGATCGGCGAGCGCGGCGTGCGGCTCGCAATGGCCTGGGTCTTGCCGACGCTGATCGTGTTCTCGCTGATCGGCGGCAAGCAGGCGCATTATCTTTTGCCGATCCTGCCGGGCATTGCGCTCGGGCTTGGAGTCGCCATCGATCGCGGCGCGCTGAATGTGCGTGTTGGCGTGCTCGCGCTGGCGCTGATCGCGCTCGGTGTCGCGATCGCGTTGCTTCCGCATTTCGCGTCGACGCGGCCGAATCTTGCGTTTCTGGACGACACGTCACCGTGGTGGGGCGCGATCGTCGCGGCGATCGGACTTGTGCTCTTCGTTGGCGCGAAGCGTCTGACCGATGCGCTGTGGCCTGCGCTGGCGACACTCGCGGTCGCGCTCATCATCAAGCTCGCGCTGATCCAGGGGCCGGGCGTCCGCTACGATACGCACGCGATCGCCGCGCAAGTGCACGCGGCGCAGGAACGCGGGCAACCGATCGCGCATCTGGGCTGGCATCACGGCGTCTATGAATTCGCTGGGCGACTGACGCAACCGTTGCCGGTGCTGACGATCGAAGAGTTGCCTGCATGGGCGGCCGAACATCCGGACGGGCTCGTGATGAGCTTCTACCGCCGCTTCCGCTTTCGCGCCGAACCGATCTATTCGCAACCGTTCCGCGGTGTGCAGGTGTCGATCTGGAACGTGCGCGATGCGATGGCGTCGGGCGTGGACCCGAATGCGGTGCATGCGCGCGACGACAGCGAAGAGTCTTCCGACGAGGAGTGATAACGGGATCAGCAAATGGCGGACGTTGCGCGCCGTGGTGCGCGCGCAACGACCGTATTCCAATCTCTATTGGTAGAGAATTCGGGCCCCGAAAAACTGGGACACGTCTTCAACTGCGATTTGCAGTGAGTAGGCGCGATCTTGTGAAATCGTAAATGCGTCGGGATAGACGACGTACGGAATTGATCCGGTCTCGTCCATCAGTTTCACGCCCGTCATATCGCCCGCAGGAAGCGGGCTTGCGGAAGACCAGCTCCCGAGGACGGAACCGTTGGGATTGTTATCCGGTCCGTTCGTGAGCGTCTTGGCTCGAATGGCTGCGAAAAAGAACGGCAAGCCAGGGCCGTTTCCGTAGAACACCGTGATCTGTTTAACGGTCTTGCCGACAGGAACTGGTAGTTCCATGTCGATGAAACACATGGTTTCGCCGGTGCTGGTGATGCCGCCTTGGTCGGTTCTCGTGCACTCGTTGCCATAGTGGCCGACGGTCGACGGGATATTCAGAGTTTCCGCCCCAGCGCAGGTGACAAATACACTGAGGGTTGCCAATACCAAACTTGCTGTGTGCTTCATGGGCTTGGGGTCTCCGCGAATTTAGGGGGAATCTCGTCCCCCACCGGAAGCGCAGTGCTTGCGCTCACCGGTAGATTCGTAAATTCGTGGAGAAGTCCGCCAATTGGAGAGTTCCCGGAGTACGCTCTTCCACCCTCGCGTTGCTCAGAACGCAGGTTTCTCCGGCGCGGCGGCATAGCGATCCACGCCGGCGACGATTTCCTTCTTCGCCTCCTCGGCGCCGCGCCAGCCTTCGATCTTCACCCACTTGCCTTTTTCGAGGTCCTTGTAGTGGGCGAAGAAGTGCCCGATGCGATCGAGCGTGAGCTCAGGCAAATCGCGCACGGAATCGATGTCGCGATACGCGGGAAACACCTTCGATATCGGCACCGCGACGAGCTTCATGTCCTCGCCGGCTTCGTCGGTCATGTTGAGCATGCCGACCGGACGGCAACGGATCACGGAACCCGGGATCAGCGGCACCGGCATGATCACCAGCACGTCGAGCGGATCGCCGTCGCCGCCGAGCGTGTGCGGCACGTAGCCGTAGTTGCACGGGTAGCGCATCGGCGTCGTCAGCACGCGATCGACGAAGATCGCGCCAGTGGACTTGTCGACCTCGTACTTCACCGGTTCCTCGTTCATCGGAATCTCGATGATCACGTTGATCTCGTTCGGCACGTCGCGGCCGGCGGGAACGCGGTCGAGGGCCATGGCTTGCTCCTTAAAATCGGCGGAAACGCGCGTGTCGTGCGGCGCGGGGCGCGAAGGATAGTGCAAGTCGTGCTGCTCTGCAGCAACGATCGATCAGCGGTCGCTGGAGTGATAGCGGCACTGCACGACGACGAGATCGTGGGCCTGAATCTCATAGACGAGGAAGGCGATCCGCCTCGCCATGTCAGCGGCCAGGGGCGCGCGGCTTGCCGCGAGGCTCGCGATCAGAGTCCGCGGCCGCGCCTTGCCGGCTCGCGCCTGAAAATTGCCCTCAGGAGCTTAGCGTCTTCTTCAACTGGGCGACTTCCTCGGGAAACCACTGGCCGTTCTGCTCGAGCACATCGGCGACGACTTTTTCGGCGTCGCTCTGCCGATTCAGTTTCTTCAGCGCCTTCACGCGCTGGATCGCAACCGCGATGCGGTTCTCGCCGTACGCTTTCTCCGCGGCTTTTTCCAGCAGCGGTAACGCGGCGTCCGCCTTGTCGCGTTCGAGGAGACTCTTGCCGTAGCGATACGGATACACGTAGTCGTCCGGATACGCGGCGATCAGCTTCGGATACAGCGCATCGAGCTCGTCCATGCGCTTGGCGCGCGTCAGATACACGCGAAGGTTATCGGCCGCGTTGCGGTCTTGCTTGAAATCGCTGCCCAGTTGCGTGCGCACCGTCTTGATCGCGTGATCGAGCACGGCGGTTTCCGCTGCAGTGTCGCCGATCGCGGCATCGACGTCCGCGGTCGTCATGACGGTGCTGCGCTGATCGGCGCAGGTCGGCTTGGCGATGAAGACGTTCTTAGCGAGCATCGCGTCGAGTGCGATCTTCTCGGGCGCGAGCAGAGTTTTGCGTTCGGCGGCGGGCATTTTCTCGGACGCCGAGAGCAATTCGTCGACGACATACGGACGATCGCAACCGATATCACCCGCGAGCACGCGCTGGGCCGCGGCGATGGCTTTGGCATCGTCCTTCGCCTTGGATGCGCTCGCGAGCGCGAGGCGATCGAGCCAGAGCGTGACGGTTGTGTTCTTCGCCGCCTTCTCGCGCGCCGGTCCTGGCAGACTCGCGTACCAATCGAGCCCGCCGTTGCCGTCGCCGCGCGCCTGATACGAGCCGAGCACCGTCGCGATCGCATCGACCGAGCCACCGGCGGCGCTCTTCTTCAATTCGTCGAGCGTGTGACTGCCGGCAAGGATCTTGTTCACCGCGGGATAGAACTTCTCGCGCGGCTGCTCGGCGAGGATGCGGCCGAGCTCCTCGCCGTTCTCGTTGAGCACGACATACGACGGCAGCGCCTTGACTTCGAGCTTCTTCATCCACGCGTTGCCGCTCGGCGAATCCGCGTCGATTTCGGCGACGACCGTCTTCGCTTCGAGCGCGTTCCATTCCGGCCCGTTCAATACGTGCGTCGCCATGAAGTAGCACGAGTAGCACCACGGCGCGGTGAAATCGATGAACACCGGCGTGTGCGTCTTCTTCGCCTGCGCGAGTGCATCGTCGACGGTCGCCGGCGTGCTCGCGACGGCCGATGCGGACAATGCGAGCGCGAGCAGCAGGATCGAGCGTTTCATGGTTGTGCGCCTTTCTTGAGATGAGTCCAGAGGAAGGTGTACGCCATCGCATTCATATACGCGGATTGCTTGTTGTCGGCCGCGCCGCCGTGGCCGCCTTCGGTGTTCTCGTAGAACCACGCATTGTCGTAGCCGAACTCGCGCATGCGCGCGGCCATCTTGCGTGCCTGCACCGGGCCGACGCGATCATCGCTGGTTGCCGTGTAGAACAGCACCGGCGGATAGTCCTTGCCTTTGGCGACGTTGTGATACGGCGAGAACGTCTTGATGAACGCCCATTCCTCCGGTTTGTCCGGATCGCCGTATTCCGCAATCCACGATGCGCCCGCCGAAAGATGCGTGTAGCGCTTCATGTCGAGCAGCGGCACTTCGCAGACGATCGCGCCGAAAAGCTCGGGATATTCGGTCAGCATGTTGCCCATCAGAAGGCCGCCGTTGCTGCCGCCGAGCGTGCCTAGGCGCGCTCGCGATGTGATGCCGCGTTTGACCAGATCCTCGGCCACCGCCGCGAAATCTTCGTAAGCACGCGGGCGATTCTGCTTCAGCGCAGCTTGATGCCAGCGCGGGCCGTACTCGCCGCCGCCGCGGATGTTCGCGACGACGTAGACGCCGCCGCGCTCGAGCCACGCGCGGCCGACGCCGCCGCTGTAGTTCGGTTCGAGCGATTCTTCGAAGCCGCCATAACCGTAGAGCAACGTCGGACGGCCGCCTTCGCCCGCAGGCTTCTTCGGCGCGACGACGAAATAGGGCACGCGCGTGCCGTCCTTCGACGATGCGAAATATTGGTGCACGTCGAGGCCTTTCGCATCGAAGAACGCCGGCATGCGCTTGATCGGCCGCGCCTTGCCGGCGCCGAGCGTGCCGTACGAGAGCGTCGTCGGCGTCAGATAACCGGTGACTTTGAGGAAATACGCATCGCTCGAATCGGCGTCGACGCCGTCGACCTCGACGGCGCTCAGCGCCGGCGCACCGCCGAACGGCTCGCGTTTCCATGCGCCTTTGCGTGGCGTCAGCACTTCCTGGCGGCTGGAGACGTCGTCGAGGAGATTCAAGATCAGGTGATGGCGCGTCCACGAATAGCTCGCGAGCGACGTTGTCTCGGTCGGCTCGAACAGCACTTCGATCTCGCGTTGGCCGGCCATGAAATCGTCGAACTTCGCTACGAGCATGGAGCCCGATGCGTAAGTCTTCCCGCCGACGGTCCATGGGTCGCGGAGCAGAATCAGAAGCCACTCGCGATGCACATCGACCGTCGCATCGAGCGGCACGTCGATCTTGGTGAGCTTGCCGTCCGCGCCGCGCACGAACGTTTCGCTCGTGTAGAAATCGATCACGCGCTGCACGAAATCGTGCTCGAAGCCCGGCGTATTATCGTGCGTTGCGCCCGCGGCGACATCATCGTCCTTCGCCTCGTACACCGTCGTCGCTTCGCTCAACGGCGTGCCGCGTTTCCATTCCTTGACGATGCGCGCATAGCTCGATTTCGTCATCGAGCCCGGCCCGAAATCGGTAGCGACGTAGACGCGATCGCGATCGATCCAGTCGACCTGATTCTTCGCTTCCGGGACGTAAAAGCCGTCCTTGACGAACGCCTTGTCGACGAGATCGAACTCGCGCACCACGTCCGCATCACCGCCGCCCGGCGACAGCGCGATGAGACAGCGGCGATATTCCGGCTTGAGGCAGCGCATGCTGTGCCGGACCCAACGCTTGCCTTCCGTTGCGGCGAGCGCATCGACGTCGAGCACGGTTTCCCAGCGCGGGTGCGGCTTCTTGTATTCGGCGAGCGTCGTGCGGCGCCAGATCCCGAGCGGATGCGCCTTGTCCCTCCAGAAGTTGTAGTAGTGATCGCCGATCTTCTGAACGAACGGAATCTTCGCTTCGGAATCGAGCACTTCGAGGATCTCTTGGCGCGTCGTTTCGAAGTCCGGCACGTCGGCATACGCCTTCTTCGTCTCGGCGTTGCGCGCTTCGACCCATTCCAGCGCCTTGGCGCCGTGGATGTCTTCGAGCCAGAGATAGGGATCTTCGGCTGCTTCGGATTGCGCGGCAGCAGGCGGCGTTGCGGACATTTTCTTCTCGACGGGCGCGCATCCGACGATCGCGGCGAGCGCCGTCAGTGCGGCGGTGCGAAGCATCATGGGGAAGGCTCGCTAGGGAGTCGGGCCGACTCTATCGCAAAGCACGGCGCGATTGTTCAGAGGACAAGCGGGTTCAGCGCGATTCGAGCTGTCCGAGCTCCGTGTCGACTGCGCTGACGGCGACGTCTACGAGCTTGGTCTCGTCGGCGATGTCGATGCCGAGGAAGCGGCGCAGGAGATCGTCCGGCGGTGCATCGAAGCCGTTTTCGAGCAGCGCCACGTACCTGCGAGCGAACGCGTCCGGCGCCTCTTTCCAGCGCTGGTAATAGTTGAGCGCGAGGAGACTCGCGTAAAGATAGTTCACGTAGTAGAGCGGGTCTTCGTACGCGAGCTGCAGCGCGGCCCAGCGCGAACCGAGCTCAGGGTATTGCGCGATCCAGCCGGAAAAGCGGCCGTCGCTTTTAAGCGCGAGCGCATCGAGATCGTCCGGCCCTTTGAGGCTTCCGTCGAGCACGCCGTCGTAAACCGCCTGTTCGAGCGCGGCGTCTTCGGCGCCGAAGAGAAAACCGAGTCCCTTGATCGCAAGGAACTGCTCGCGGAAGTAGCGCTTGAGCTCCGCGTCGCGCGCGTGCGATGCGAGCGAGTCGGCGAGCAGCAGCTCGTTGAACTCCGCGAACGATTCGAAGAGATACGAAGGCCCGGAAGCATACTCGGGCCTGACGCCATGAGTGTTCATCAGATCGCGATGCGTCGCATGGCCGCCTTCATGCGCGATGACCGAAAGATCCTTGTACGTGCCGTTGAACGCGCCGACGAACAGCACCGCGGTCGTGCCCGGAAATCCGAGCGAAAAACCTGCGCCCGCACGCGTGCGCGGCTGCGTGCCGCCGGACATCACGTCGAAGCGCCCGTTGCGCGGATCGAGCAGCGCGTCGAAGCGATCGCGATAGCGCGTGCCGAGTGCACCGAGCGACGTGTGCAGGATCGTGCGAGCCTCGTCGAGCGAATAGCGCGGCGTGGACGGCGGCGGCAGATCGATGTCCCAGATCTCAGGCTTTTCGATGTGATGGAGACGGTGCACGTCGTCCGCTCGAATGCGCTCGAACCGTTTCATGAGCCCGCCCTTGCCGGCGAGCGTCTCGATCAGCCGGCGCGTGCTCGCAGGATCGAGCTGTAAATCGAAGTAACGCGCGTCGGGCGCATTGGGAAACTTCCGGATCTTGGCCATCGCGTTGCCGGCTTCGGCCGTCTGCAGTAACGCGAACGCGATCGCATCGCGCTCGGATCGATAGCCGGCCCAGAGCTTGCGAAAGCGTTGCTCGCGCGCCGAACGGTCGGGATCGACAGCGATCAGCGCGCGTTGCTTGATCACGTCGAGATCGCCGGCCGCGGTCTTCACCGTGCCGAACGCGATGCGTCCGACGGTGCGCTCATACAGTGGGTATTGCCAGCCCGTGATGCTCGGCGAGAGACGATCGATCAGACTCTCGGCGTCAGCGTCGAGCCGGTGCTCGCGCTGTCGTTCGATCATCGCCAGCTGATAGCGATACGGAGCAAGCGCAGGTTCGTGCGCGGCGAATGCGTCCAGCGTCGCCGGCTCTGCGGCAAGGATCTCGCTGTCGATGAATGCGGCCCGGCTTGCGATCTCGGCGCCGAGCTTGTCCTCGTCGGCGCAGCTCGTCCCACCGTTGCGATCGCGCGCGCACAAAAGATGCAGATACCGGGTGTGACGCGCGCCGAGCGATTGCACGGCGTCGTATTCGCGCAAGGTGGCGAGCAAGCTGTTCGCGTCGACGGCGACGTGGCCTTTGTGTTTCTCGAGCGCCGTCAGTGCCGCGTCGAGCGCTTTGCGTTCGTTCTGCTCGTCGGCCGATGTCGCGAAGAAATAGCGCGACTGATCGATGTGCTGCTCGCCGGTGCTCGTCGAGCGCGCCTGCATTGAGCCGGTTGCGAGCGCGATGGCAGCGAGTAATACGATTTGACGTGAAGACATGACCAGCAAGATGCCTCGATACGTGTGACGGTTGCAAAAAAAAGCCCCGCACAAGGCGGGGCTAGGTAGTCTTTACAAATCGCGTGGCCTTTAGAGCAACGGAACCAGCAGCAGCGCGACGATATTGATGATCTTGATCAGCGGATTCACGGCTGGACCTGCGGTGTCCTTGTAAGGATCGCCGACGGTGTCGCCCGTGACCGCCGCCTTGTGCGCATCCGAGCCCTTGCCGCCGAAGTTGCCGTCCTCGATGTATTTCTTCGCGTTGTCCCAGGCGCCGCCGCCGGTCGTCATCGAGATCGCGACGAAGAGGCCGGTGACGATCGTGCCGATCAGAAGTCCGCCGAGCGCTTTGGGGCCGAGGAGGAAGCCGACCAGGATCGGCACCAGCACGGGCAGGAGCGAAGGAATCATCATTTCGCGGATTGCGGACTTGGTCAGCATGTCGACCGCGCGCGAATAATCCGGCTTGGTCTTGCCTTCCATGATGCCCTTGATCTCGCGGAACTGACGGCGCACTTCCTCGACGACGCTGCCGGCCGCGCGGCCGACCGCTTCCATCGCCATTGCGCCGAACAGGTACGGAATCAGGCCGCCGATCAGGAGGCCGATGATGACCATGTGATCGGAGATATCGAACGTGTAGATCTGATCCGGATGCTCGACGCCGAGCTTGTGCGTGTAGTCGGCGAAGAGGACCAGCGCTGCAAGACCGGCCGAGCCGATCGCATAGCCTTTCGTCACCGCCTTCGTCGTGTTGCCGACCGCATCGAGCGGGTCGGTCACGTTGCGCACTTCTTTGGGAAGCTCGGCCATCTCGGCGATACCGCCGGCGTTGTCGGTGATCGGACCGTACGCGTCGAGCGCGACGATCATGCCGGTCATCGACAACATCGCCGTCGCGGCGATCGCGATGCCGTAAAGGCCCGCGAGGTAATACGCACCCCAGATCGCAGCGCAAACGGCGAGCACCGGAAGCGCGGTCGACTTCATCGAGACGCCGAGGCCGGCGATGATGTTGGTCGCATGGCCGGTCGTCGACGCCTTGGCGACGTGGCGCACCGGGCCGAACTCGGTCGCGGTGTAGTACTCGGTGATCCATACCATCGCGCCGGTCAGGACGAGACCGATCACCGCGCAGCCGAAGATGTTCCACACGCCGTAGCTGCTGCCCGCCATCAGCTGCTGCGTCACCGGGATGAACGCGAGCAGCGCGAGCACGGCCGAGACGATCACGCCCTTGTAGAGCGCGTTCATGATCTTGCCGCCGGCGCTGACTTTGACGAAGAACGTGCCGATGATCGACGCGACGATCGACACACCGCCGAGCACGAGCGGATACAGCACGGCGTTCGCGCCCGCGTCCGCCGCCATGACGCCGCCGAGCAGCATCGTCGCGATCAGCGTGACCGCGTAGGTTTCGAAGAGGTCCGCGGCCATGCCGGCGCAGTCGCCGACGTTGTCGCCGACGTTGTCCGCGATCACCGCGGGATTGCGAGGATCGTCTTCCGGAATGCCGGCTTCGACCTTGCCGACGAGATCGGCGCCGACGTCCGCGCCCTTCGTGAAGATGCCGCCGCCAAGACGCGCGAAGATCGAGATCAGCGACGATCCGAACGCAAGACCGACCAGCGCGTGCAGCGCCTGATCCTGGCTGAAGCCCGCGTGATGCGTCAGCACGATGTAGTAGCCGGCGACGCCTAGGAGCGCCAAGCCGACCACCAGCATGCCGGTGATCGCGCCGCCGCGGAACGCTACGCTGAGCGCGCTCGCGATGCCGCTGCGCGCGGCTTCGGTGGTGCGCACGTTCGCGCGCACGGAGATGTTCATGCCGATGTAGCCGGTGAGGCCCGACAGGATCGCGCCGAGCGCGAAGCCAATGGCCGTCGCCCAGCCCAGGCCCTTGACGAAGCCGATCACCACGAAGAGAACGATGCCGACCATCGCGATCGTCCTGTACTGGCGATTCAGGTACGCGCGCGCGCCCTCCTGGATCGCCGCGGCGATCTCCTGCATGCGCTCGTTGCCTGCCGGCTTGGCCAGGATCCAGCGGATCGACCAGACGCCGTAAAGAATTGCCAGAACCGCGCAAATCAGCGCGATCAGTAAGCCGTATTGCTGGAACAGCATCGAACCCTCCCTTGACTGGCAGGAAATGAGAAACCGAGGACGGGAATCAGCGGAAAAACCGGCCGAGTATAGCCATGGCGCCGCGGAACGCGTATTGCGGCGGCGCAGCACAATGCGCTTTCATCCCTCCAGCGGGGACGGGCGGACTACTTGTCCTCGATCGAATACGCCGGCAGCTTCTTGCGAACCAAGCTCTTCTTAAGCCTCACGTAATTCGGAATCCCGTCCTTGCCGTACGGCGGCGGATCCTCGCCGCGGATCAGCGGCTCCAGATACTTCCGCGCAGCGGCCGTAATGCCGTAGCCGTCGCGGGTGATGAAGCCTTTCGGCAGCTTCTTCTCGTGGTTGGCGATCTTTTCGAGCGGCGCGGGCTCGATCTTCCAGCGATACGGCTTGTCCGACGTGCGCACGATCACCGGCATGACCGCATTCTTGCCGGCGAGCGCGTACTCGACCGCGGCCTTGCCGACCGCATAGGCCTGATCAGCGTCGACTTTCGACGCGATATGCCGCGCCGAGCGCTGCAGATAATCGGGCAGCGCCCAATGATATTTGTAGCCGAGCTTCTCTTTGACCAGCGCCGCCAGCACCGGCGCCGCGCCGCCGAGCTGCGCGTGACCGAACGCATCGCGCGTGCCGGCTTCGGCGAGGAACTGGCCCGATGCGTTCTTGACGCCTTCGGAGACGACGACCGTGCAATAGCCGACTTTCCCGACGGTCGCCTTCACGCGTGCGAGGAACGACGCTTCGTCGAAGGCGTTTTCCGGAAACAGGATGATGTGCGGAGGCTCGCCGGCGTTGCGCGCCGCAAGGCCCGCCGCGGCTGCAATCCAGCCGGCATGACGGCCCATCACTTCGATCACGAACACCTTGGTCGACGATTCGCACATCGATTCGACGTCGAGGCTCGCTTCGGCGACGGACACCGCAGTGTATTTCGCGACGGAGCCAAAGCCGGGGCAACAATCGGTGACGGCAAGATCGTTGTCCACCGTCTTGGGCACGCCGATCGTGTTGATCGCGTAGCCGAGCTCGCTGCCGATCTGCGAGATCTTGAGCGCGGTGTCGGCCGAATCGTTGCCGCCGTTGTAGAGGAACCAGCGGATGTCGTGCGCCTTGAATACTTCGATCAGGCGTTCGTACTGCGAGCGGTTCTGCTCCAGCGACTTCAGCTTGTACCGGCACGAGCCGAACGCGCCGCCCGGGGTGTGGCGTAATGCCGCAATCGCAGCAGGCGATTCCTTCGAGGTGTCGATCAGCTCTTCGCGCAGCGCGCCGATGATGCCGTTGCGTGCCGCAAGCACCGCGACGCCTTTGCGGCGCGCTGTCTCGATGACAGCCGAGGCGCTCGCATTGATGACGGCGGTGACGCCGCCGGATTGCGCGTACAGCAGCCTGCCTTTGCTCATGCAATCTCCTGGTTGAGGCGGTTTGACACCTTTGGGGCCACCCGCTAGCGTTGCCCGGGCTTCACCCACAGTCTAGCGTCAGCGGCGCCGCGTGGCCGCATCGGAGCATCATGCGACTCGTCTTACTCGGCGCGCCGGGCTCGGGCAAGGGCACTCAGGCCGCCATGCTGAAGGCCGAACTCAAGGTGCCGCACATCTCGACCGGCGATCTGTTGCGCGCGGCCGTGAAAGCCGGCACGCCGCTCGGCGTCAAGGCGAAGGCCGTGATGGAAGCGGGCAAGCTCGTCTCCGACGATATCGTGCTCGCGATGCTCGAAGAGCGCCTGTCGCAGGACGACGTCGGCAACGGCTTCATCCTCGACGGCTATCCGCGCAACGTTGCCCAATGCGAAGCGCTCGAAGCCGTGCTCGCGCGCATCGGCCAGCCGCTCGACATCGCGATCAAGCTCAAGGTGCCCGCGGAGCTCATCGTCGAGCGCATCGCCGGACGCGCAGCCGCCGAAGGCCGCAAGGACGACACGCCGGAAACCGTGCGCGAGCGCTTGCGCGTGTACGCCGAGCAGACGGCGCCGGTCGCGGAGCATTTCGCGAACTTAGGTCATCTTCGCATCGTCGATGGCGTCGGCGACGTCCGCGACGTGTTCAAGCGCATTCTCGCCGCGCTCAAGCCCGATACTTCTCACGACACCGCCGGGGTCGGCGTGCCCGCCTGAGCGCGGGCGCTCCGAGCTTGCCTCGCTGCGCCGGCAGCGTGCGGCAACATCAACTTGTGAACGAATGAGCGAGCGTCCCTCCGCCGCGACCGCGTTTCTGATCCTGGTCCGCGATCTTTGCCAGCTGCGTCGCGGTCCGGAGAACATGCCGTACTCGCCGGCGCTGCTCGGCCTCCTGATCGCCGCCAGCGTCATCCTGGATTTGATGACCGGCGCGCTGACCGACGATGCCTCGAACATGCTGGCGCGCTCATTGCTCTCGACCGCGCTCGTGCTCGGGCTCTGCTGGATCGCGCTCGCCGTGCGCCGGCTCTCCAGCCGCTACGTGCAGACCGCGACCGCGGTGATCGCGTGCAGCATCGCGTTCTCGCTCCTGATCTTGCCGATCGTCTGGCTCGCAAGCCCGCTGCCGGCAACGCCCGAGCAGTTGACGCCTCTGCAAATGCTGGCGAGCTGGGTAGCGCTTGCGATCCTGGTCTGGAGCCTCGTGGTGACCGCGCATATCTTGAAACACGCGCTCGAAGCGCCGTTCCTTCTTGGCTTTGCGCTTGCGCTCGCGTGGTGGGTCGCAGTGCACGCGACCGATCAAGCGCTGTTCGGAGCGGCTGCGTGAGCGCTCGCGTCGCGACTCTCGCTAAGATCGCCTGATGCGCCTTCATATTCTCGGCATCTGCGGAACCTTCATGGGCGGCATCGCCGCGCTTGCGCGCGAGCGTGGCTACGAGGTCGAAGGCTCGGACGCGAACGTCTATCCGCCGATGTCGACGCAGCTCGAGCACCTCGGCATCGCGCTGAAATCGGGCTGGCGCGCCGAGCATCTTCAACCGGCGCCCGATCGCGTCATTGTCGGCAATGCGCTCTCGCGTGGAAACGCGGCGATCGAGCACATGCTCGATGCGCGCATGCCGTATGTCTCCGGCCCGCAATGGCTCGGCGAGAACGTGCTCGCGGATCGACGCGTGCTCGCGGTCGCCGGCACGCACGGCAAGACGACGACGACCTCGCTGCTCGCGTGGATTCTCGAATCGCAACGGCGCGTGCCGGGATTCCTCGTCGGCGGCGTGCCGGCGAATTTCGGCATTTCGGCGCGGCTCGGAACCGGGGCGGAATTCGTCATCGAGGCGGACGAATACGACACCGCGTTCTTCGACAAGCGCTCGAAGTTCGTGCACTACCGGCCGACGATCGCGATTCTCAACAATCTCGAATACGACCACGCCGACATCTTTCCGGACGTCGCCGCGATTCAGCGGCAGTTCCACCATCTCGTGCGCATCGTGCCCGGCAACGGACGGCTGATCGTCAACGCCGAAGACGCGCGCCTCGCCGAAGTGCTCGCGATGGGCAGCTGGACGCCGGTCGACACGTTCGGTATCGACGCAGGCGGCTGGCGCGCGCGCCTGATCGAGCCCGATGGCTCCGCATTCGCCGTTTCGCATCGAGGCGTCGACATCGGCACCGCGCGCTGGGATCTCACCGGCCGCCACAACGTGATGAATGCACTGGCCGCGCTCGCCGCTGCGGCGGCTGCGGGCGTGAACGTCGCCGATGCGCTGCCTTCGCTCGCCGAATTTCGCAGCGTCGCGCGGCGCATGGAGCTGGTCGGCGAAGCGGGCGGCGTGCGCGTTTACGACGATTTCGCGCATCACCCGACCGCGATCGCGACGACACTCGCGGGCCTTCGCGCACGCGTTGGCGCGGCGCGCATCCTGGTCGGCATGGAGCCGCGTTCGAACTCGATGCGCATGGGCGCGCACGCGGACGAGCTCGCGCCGTCGCTGCGCGATGCCGACTTCGTCGTGTTCTTGAAGCGCGCGGAGCTTCCGTGGGATGCCGACCGCGTGATCGGCGCGCTCGCTGGCCGCGGAGCGGCCGCGCCGAGCGTCGATGCGCTGATCGCGGCGCTGCGCGAGCAAGCCCGCAAAGGCGACCACGTCGTCTTCATGTCGAACGGCGGCTTCGAAGGCGCCCCGCGGCGATTCCTCGCCGCCCTCGGCTGACGCGTCCGCTCGACGGCCGATTGCAGCCGCCGCCCGAACCTGCAAAGGTAGGCACGGGTGGGGGGATTCGACGATGGCGTCTTCGGCGTCGCTGCGATCGTTCCTGCGCGATCGCGGCCGGACGATCGCGGACGTGCTGCTGGCTTTCGCTGCCTGCTGGGCGGCGAGCTCGATCTATTTCACGCACGAAGCGATCCTGCAGCACTACGGCGTCGCGTTGCCGCTGAGCTCGGACAACGTCGCCCCATATCTCCTCTTCGACGATCTCTTCCGGCGCCATCTGCCGATGGCGGGATGGATGTTCCCGGAAGCGCCGTTCTTCGTGCCCGATATCGTGCTCGGATGGGCGGCCTATGCGCTGACCGGATCATTAACCGGCGCGGTCGAGCTCTATGCGCTGGTCTCGTCGGTCGCTTTCGTGCTGCTGGTCCGTGCGGTCGTCCTGCGCGCCGGCTACGGCGCGAATGCCTGGCTCGTCTGGCTCGTGCTGTGGCTCGCGGGCGCGGCGATCGGCGTGCGTTCGCCGCCGAGCTGGTTCAGCCATCTTTACGGCTATATTTTCCTACCCTACATCCATTCGGGAATGTTGCTCGGCGTCGTCTGCGGGCTCGCGCTCCTGATGCGCGATGGGGAGAAAGCCGGGCGACGCAGCCTCGTTGCGCTGGCGCTCCTGGTCGCGCTGATGCTCTTTTCCGATCGGCTGTTCGCATTGCAGTTCGCGCTGCCCGCGATCGCGGCTTGCTGGTGGATGCGCGCGTCGCGTCGCTCCACCTGGCACGCGCGCGCCGCGCTCGTTGTCGCCGTGATCCTCGTCGCCAGCGAGATCGTCCGCTGGCTCGCCGGCGCTCCGCTCGCGACCGAAGGCAACGACCGGACACCGATCGGCGTCTCGCTGGAGATGATCGCCGCCAATGCGGCCTCACTCGCCGTGCGCGACCCGCTCAACACGCTGCTGATCGTCGCCGGATTCTTCGCTACGGTGTGGACGCTGACGAGAACGGACGTGCCGCTCCGGCGCTTCCTCGCGGGTTTCGCGCTGTTGTCGGCGCTCCTCCCGATCGCCGCTACGCTGATGCTCGGCCGCTATCACTCGTTCGAAGAATTGCGCTATTTCCAATCGATACAGCTTCTGGCGCTGCCGCTCGCAGGCGCGCTCGCATCCGGTATCGAACGCATCGTTGCGAGGCGCGCCTACGCAGCGCTCTGGTGCGCTCTGGCGATCGCAGTCGCGCTGGCGCCGACGCTCGCGGGCTCGAGCCGTGCGGCGCTGCGCGGCTATCTGGCCGATCAGGAAACATGCCTTCGCGACGCGATCGCGCGCGAGCACCTTGGTCTGGGGGCGGCGACCTATTGGCGCGCGAACGAGATGACCGCGCGTCTTAGAGACGGGCCGGTCATCGTTCCGCTGAGCGGCGACGTCGCGCCGCGCATGCGCAACATCGTCCAGCTCGGCTGGCTCAATCCGCTCGATGCGAACGCCGCGCTGCCGACGCTCGATTTCGTCGATGAGCACGGCTACACACCCGAAGCGCTCGATCGCGCGTTCGGGCCCGCCGCGCGCCGCATCGTCTGCCCTCGATCGGCCTATCGGATCTACCGGCCCGAAGACGGCGCGCTCGCGCATCTTTATCGCCACGCAGACTGGCTGCCTTCACAGTTGTTGCAGCGGGTCGGCGTCGCGCGCGTTCCGGCCGCTGCGTGGGCGGTCGACGATAAGTACATCGCCGGCGACGCGATCCGCGCCGCGGGCATCTTCGTGCAAGCAGCGCCCGTGCTGGCGACCGCGCTCGATGTTCCGCGAGGCCCGCTCGACGTCGAGTTCGCCTACCGTTACCGCGCGATCGGCGCGGATGCGCGCGTTCACTGGCACGCCGCCATCGTCGACGAAGCCGGCTCGATTTTGACCGAGCTCGGTTCCGGCGTCCTCGATACGTCCCCGGACGAACGTCGCCTCGCGCTGCCGCTGCGCGCGCGCGACGCCGACGGCGACATTCTCGGCCTCTCGCTCGCGGTCGAGGGCGAGGTGGACCTTCAGGTCGCCAGCGTGCGCGTCGCCGTGCGCTGAGGCTTCACGCTGTGCGGTGCAAGGCCTACACTGGTAATCGATGTTGAAGGCGATACCGCTGTTTCCGCTCAATGCCGTGTTGTTTCCGGGCGGTCCGTTGGCGCTGCGCATCTTCGAGCAGCGCTATATCGATCTCGTGCGCGACTGCACGCGCCGCGACTGCGGCTTCGGGGTCTGTCTGATCCTGAAAGGACTCGAAGCCGGTGAGCCTGCCGTTCCGGCCGCGGTCGGAACGCTCGCGCGGATCACCGATTTCTACACATTGCCCGACGGCCTTCTGGGCATCCGTGCCGAAGGCAGCGAGCGCTTTCAGGTGACGACGACGCGCGTGCGCGACAACGGCCTCGTGCACGGCGAAGTGCGCTTCTGGCCGGACGAGCCCGTCGTCTCCGTGCCGCCCGAGCACGGTTTGCTCGCGACGATCCTAGAGCGGTTGTTCGAGCAGATCGGCGGCCCGTTCGCAAAGGCCGACCGCGCCTGCTACGACAACGCGAGCTGGGTCGGCTTTCGCCTCGCCGAGCATCTGCCGCTCGAGCCGCCCGAGCGCCAGCAGCTCCTGCAGATGACCGATCCGCTTCAGCGGCTTTCGCAGCTGATGCACTATGTGCCGAGGTTTCAGCGGGCTTGAAGCCACGATGCGCGAATAAGTAGGAGCACGCATGAAGTATCTGCACACGATGATCCGCGTCCGCGATCTCGACGCGACGCTCAAATTCTTCTGCGAGGGCCTCGGCCTTCGCGAAATGCGCCGCAAGGACAACCCAGCCGGCAAGTTCACGCTCGTGTTTCTCGCCGCGCCGCAAAGCCCTGACGCCGAAATCGAGCTCACTCACAACTGGGGCTCGACCGAGGACTACGGCTCAGCGCGCAACTTCGGCCATCTCGCGTTCCGCGTCGACGACATCTATGCGACGTGCGCGCATCTCGAATCGATGGGCGTCACGATCAACCGGCCGCCGCGCGACGGACACATGGCGTTCGTGCGCTCGCCGGATCTGATTTCGGTGGAGCTCCTGCAGAAAGGCGATGCGTTGCCGCCGCGCGAACCGTGGGCATCGATGCCGAACACCGGCGCCTGGTGAGTTTCAGCCGCGTGATTTCGCCGGCGCGCCAAGCCGGAACCGGCACGCGTGCCCGCCGCGCACGAGGCATTCCAGATGCTGGATCGGCCGGCCCGTCGCCGCTTCCATGAACGCAAGATCGAAGCGGCACACATCCGGATGCGCTTTCGCGAGTGCGTGAAACACGCAGTTGTACGCTTCGACTTCCGCCTCGCCGTCGCGCCGCGTGGCGTGTGCTTCGTAGCCGAGCGCGTCGAGCTGATCGGCGAGCGCAGCCGCGGTTTCGTCCATGTCGACCGCGTCGATGCGCTCGGCGGCGGCGCGTCCGAGCTCGCGTCCGATCTCTCCGAGCAGCGACTGCACGGCGGCTTTTCCGCTGCTTGCGTAGAGATGCTCGAGCACGCTGGTCGCAATCAATCCGTAGTTGCGCGGAAAGAGATCGCGGCCCGCGGGCAGTAGAACGTAGCGCGACAGCGGCCGCCCGCCGCTCGGCAGCGCGCTGCCGCGATCGACGTAGCCGGCCGCGATCAACGCGGTCAGATGCTGCCTGACCGCGTTGTGCGTCACGCCGAGCGCGTCGCAGAGCGTCTCGACCGTCGCGCCCTGCGGCGCGAGCAGGAGCCGACGCAGCAGTTTCTGCTGCGTCGGTCCAAGCTGGCGGAGCGCGCTCGCGTGCTTCAAGCGGTCTCTCTCAAGCGGCCTTGGCCGGGAATTGTTTGGCGATGCCGTCGGATAACGCATCCGCGATCGTGTTCATGTGCGCCTGCATCGCACTCCACGTTTTCGCCGCATTCGCGCTATCGCCCTTCATGATCTCGCCCGTCAACGCCTGATGGTGCGCGGCGTGCGCGACGAGGAGACCCTTGACCGCGCTCTCGGGCAGATTCGGATTCGCGCCCGACAGAAACTTCGCGATCGCGTCGGCGTTGGCGGCCATGTCCTGCATCGCCTTCGTGACGCCGTTCGTGTCGTCCTTCTTCTGCGCGTCGGTCAGCGCCTTGACCGCGGTCCAGTGACCTGCGAGCAGCTCGAGCATCTTCTTGCCGGCCGCGTCGCCGTAGAAACTGCCGACCGCATCGGCGATCTTCTTCGCGTTCGCAACGACAGCGTCGGCAGCGGTCTTCTCGGCCGCCGCATCGCCGGCCTGAACAGCGAGCGCGTATTGCCGCGTCGTGTCGGCGTGGCCCTGCCAGAGCTCGCGCATCGTCGCGTGGAGTTTCGGCGACGCCGGCCCTGCAGCGGCGGCGGGCGCCGCGAACGCGGACGTCGCGGTGAAGAGCGGAACGCCGGCGCCGACCGTAAGCGCGAGCGCACCGGCCATCAGAATTATTGGTTTCATCGAAGGCTCCTTGCGATCCCGTCGGATGACGGTGGGGCCTCATCCTGCCGCGCTGAGCAGGATAGTAAACCTATGTATGTGTAAAGTCCTGCCGCAGGGCTCGGCTCAAACGCCGAATGACATCGCGCGGATAGACCGATACCAAGCCAGCGCGGCGTCATGCTCGGCGATGGAGGGCGGCACCGCACCTGTCGCGTCCGCTTGCGATTCGATATGACCGTTCGCGACACGGAACCGCGCGCGGATCGCGAGCGAACGATCGAGAGCGAGCGCGCTGTAGCACACGCTGTCGAGCTGCGGCATCGGCGCCTCGTGTCCGCCGAGCCGAGCAATGATCGCCGCGACGCATTGCCGCGCTTGGCTCAGCGCCGCCGAGGCTGCTTTCGGCATCGCATCGGCGATGCACGCATCGCCGATCACGTGCACGTGTGGAAGCATGGTCGATTCGAAGCTCGAAGGATCGACAGGACACCAGCCGTGACCGCTGGCGAGTCCGGCATCGGCGGCGAACTTTGCGGGCGCCTGCGGAGGAATGACGTTTGCGAGCGAGACGCGATGCGAACCGCTCGACGTGATGAGCGTGCTCGTGCGCACGTCGACGCGCTGCACGGCGCCGCCTTCGGTCACCGCAATCCACTCGATGCGCCCGCGATAGAGCGCGTCCCACACGGCCGTGAACGCATCCTGCCGCGGGAAACGGTTGTTCGCATCGAAGATCAGCACCTTCGAGCGCGGCTTGTGCCGCGCGAGAAATTCGGCCACGAGACTTGCGCGCTCGTAGGGTCCCGGCGGACAACGCATCAAGCCGGACGGCACGCTGATCGCGAACACGCCGCCGTCGTCCATCGCGCGCAGGCGCTGTGCGAGCAGCGTCGTCTGCGCGCCGGCTTCCCATGCGTGCGGCATCTCTTTCGATGCAGTCTCGTCGTAACCTTCGGGCGTTCCCCAGAGAAAGCGGATGCCGGGTGCGACGATCGCGACGTCGTAGGCGAGCCCCTCGCCATTGCCGAGCCGCAGCGTCCGCTTCCCGGCATCGATCGCCGTTGCGCGCCCGCGTACGAAGCGCACGCCCGCGCGACGAAGACCTTCGCGCGTCAGCATCAGCGAATCGATCGTGCGCGCGCCGACGATCACCTCGTTGCTCATCGGGCACGTCACGTAGCCATCGTCGGGATCGATGAGTGTCACGTCGAGCGACGGGTCGGCCTGTTTGAGCAGAAGCGCGCACGCCGACCCGCCGAAGCCGCCGCCCACGATGGCGATGCGTGCCTTCGCGGCGCGTACGGGTCGCGCGGCGATCGCAGAGGCGCAGAGCGCCGCGGCGCGAATGAAGGTGCGCCGCTTCACGCTATTCCCACTCGAGCTCCCGGTACACGAGCGAGACGTTGTGCGCGTTTGCCGTGTCGAAGAGCTGCCATTGCGATTTTTCGGATTGGCCGACGTTTGCGGTCGCGTCCTCGATCGGCTTTCCGGCCGCGATCGCCTTGCGCACGCCATCGATCAGCACTTCGAGATAGCGCCGTTCCGGCGCGAGCGCGGCGCCGAGATCGTGCGAGACGGGGCCGTGTCCCGGCACGACGATCTTTGCGTTCGTCTTCGCGAGCTCGTCGATCGCGGCGAGCCAGCCTTTCGCGCTGCCGTCGAGCGCGGGCACGCGTCCGACGAACACGAGATCGCTGGCCCAGAGCACGCTGGCGTCGTCGACCATGACCGAAAGATCGCTGTCGGTGTGCGCCTTCGGCCAAGCGCGCAGCGTCAGCGTACGGCCTCCGAGGTCGAGCGTGCGTGTGGTCGCGACCGTCGTGTCCGGACCGATGATCTGATCCGCGGACGCCGCGCCGTCGAAATCGCCCGGATAGTGCTCGACGAAGTAGCGTCGGCTGCCGTCGATCGCGGCCGGAAGCGTCGCGCTACCGACGAACTTCGGCTTCGCGTTCCGGAACGCCGCGTTGCCGAGCACGTGATCGACATGCACGTGCGTGTTGATCACGTAGCAGATCGGGCGCTTCGTATGCGGCGCGATCGCATCGCGCAGCGCGCGGCCGGTGCGCACGGAACCGCCGGTGTCGATGACCGCGACGCAACGCTCGCCGACGACGAAGCCGATGTTCGCGATGTCGTCGTGTCCGGGCGCATCGAGCGCGACCGTTGTGCCTTCGTGCACGAACACGCCCGGCGCGACTTCGCGGACGTCGAACGAGGCGGCATTCGCCGCGGTTGCGCACAACGCGAGCGCCAGCGCGCAATGCCTGCGCGAGGCGCACACGCGTTGCCGCATCAATGCGTTCCGCCGGCTGCGGCGACGGCGCGCTGCGCGGCGCCGTTCCACGTCGCGCTGAAGTGCGCGTCCTTCGAGTCGCTCGCTTCGAGCGTGACCGGCGCTGCGATCGGCGCGTCGCTGACGATGCGGAACGTCGGGTTCTCGCTGATCGAGATGCCGCTTTCGATGTCGACGAGTGCCTTGCCGCCTGCGGTCAGCTTCACATGCGAAACATAGTGCGGCGGAATCGGATCGCCCGTTTTCGGATCGATCTGGAAGCCCGAGTAGTTCGGATGGCGGATGCTGACCTGCAGTGACTTGCCGTCTTCGGTCGGACGAAAGCGCACGTCGCCGGTCTTGCCTTCGCCGGAACCCGCCGGCGGCGCCGAGCAACCGCCTTCGGCACGCACCCAGGCACTGCGCATCTCAAGCTTGCCGTCAGTCGTTTCCGCGACGGCGCGCACGGCGGTCGCGCGATCGACGCGCACGCGGAAATCGATTTCGGAAATCGGCTGGTTCGCGCCGATGTCGAGCGTCGCGACGACCGGCGAGGGGTTGTTGTCGATGAAGAGCCTGACTTGCTTCACTTTGCCGAGCGCCGCGTCGCCGAAATGCAGCGCGACCGGTGTCGCGGCAGGATCGGGCGTGCTGCCCGGTGCTTCGACGTGCATGAACGCCTCGTCGACCTCGCCGAAATCGCGCGTGCCGTAAAAGTGCGAGCGCAGAAGCTGCCAGGCACCGCCCGCAGAAGGCACGGGCTCGGCAGCGAATGCGGAGCCGAAGAGGAGCGTCGCCGAAAGCGCGGCGAGAACGCGGCGTCGAATCGATCGCGACATGGCAGCACCGTCATCGCGTAAACCGCGTTCGACCATACGCCGCGGGTCGCACGATGTCCACGTCGCTTCAGCCGGCGCGTGCCTCGGCGAAAGCGCCGCGTGCCGCTTGAAGCGTCGCCGCGATGATCTCTTCGGTGTGCGCGATCGAGACGAAACCCGCCTCGAATGCGGACGGCGCGAGATAGACGCCGCGCTTCAGCATGCCGTGGAAGAAGCGGTTGAACGTCGCGACGTCGCAGGCAGTCGCCTGCGCGTAGGTTTCGACTTTTTCGGACGTGAAGAAAAGCCCGAACATGCCGCAGACGCGATTGGCGGTCAGCGGCACGCCGGCTTCGGTGGCAGTCGCGACGAATGTGTCGGAGATGAGGCGCGTGCGGCGGTCGAGCTCTTCGTAAAAACCCGGCGTCTGGATCAGCTCCAGCATCGCAAGGCCCGCAGCCATCGCAACCGGATTTCCGCTCAGCGTGCCGGCTTGATAGATCGGGCCGGCGGGCGCGATCTGCTGCATGATCTCGCGCCGGCCGCCGTATGCGCCGACCGGCATGCCGCCGCCGATGATCTTGCCGAACGTCGTGAGATCGGGCGTGATGCCGTAAAGCTGCTGCGCGCCGCCGAGCGCGACGCGAAAGCCCGTCATCACTTCATCGAAGATCAGAAGCGCGCCGTGCTTCGTGCAAAGCTCGCGCAGCGCGGCGAGATAGCCGTCGCGCGGCAGGATGCAATTCATGTTGCCGGCGATCGGCTCGATGATCAGCGCGGCGATGTCGTCGCCGACTTCGGCGAAGAGTTTGCGCGCGGCGTCGAGATCGTTGTACGGCAACGTCAACGTGAGATCGGCAAGCGCTTTCGGCACACCGGGCGAGGTCGGCATGCCGAACGTCAGCGCACCGGAGCCGGCTTTGACCAGAAACGCATCGCCGTGGCCGTGATAGCAGCCCTCGAACTTCACGATGCGCGTGCGACCCGTGTAGCCGCGCGCGAGCCGGATCGCCGACATCGTCGCTTCCGTGCCCGAGTTCACCATGCGCACGACATCGATCGACGGTACGAGCTTGGCGATCGTCTCCGCCATCGTGACTTCGGCGGGGCAGGGCGTGCCGAACGAAAGTCCGTCCTGGATCGCGCGCATCACCGCGGCGCGCACGTGCGGATGATTGTGGCCGACGATCATCGGTCCCCACGAGCCGACGTAATCGATATAGCGCGTGCCTTCGACGTCGAAGAGATACGCGCCGTCCGCGCGCGCGGTGAAGAACGGCTCGCCGCCGACGGATTTGAATGCGCGCACGGGCGAGTTGACGCCGCCGGGGATGCGCGCGAGGGCGCGTTGGAAAAGATCGTGGTTGGTGGTCATGAGAATCTGCCGGACGATGTGGCCATTGTCCTATGAATGCGCGGCACCGAACAGCGCGGCAAAAGAACGCGCGGCATGGCTCACGTCGTCCGCGCCGAACACGGCCGTAATCGCTGCGAGAAAATCCGCGCCCGCATCGATCAGCATCGCGCCGTTGTGCGGCGTGATGCCGCCGATCGCGACGAGCGGCAGGCCGAGCATTTTCGCCTCACGAAGCAAGGCCGGTGTTGCGACGCGAGCATTCGGCTTCGTCGGCGACGCAAAGAACGCGCCGAACGCGAGATAGTCCGCGCCGGCCGCGGCGAGCATTCGCGCACGCTCGATCGAGTCGTAGCACGACACGCCGATGATCGCGCTCGCACCAAGGCGATCGCGCGCCGCGGCGATATCACCGTCGTTCTCACCGAGATGCACACCGGCCGCTTCGACCGCAGCTGCGAGCGCAACGTCGTCATTGACGATCAGCGGCACGTCGCGTTTTCTGCATAACGCGACCAACGCCGAAGCCTCGTCGCGACGGCGCGCTTCGTCGCGCGTCTTGTCGCGGTATTGCAGCATCGCCGCGCCGCCATCGATCGCCGCGACGCAGATGTCGAGAAGATCCGCGCGCGGACCGTCGGTGATCGCATAGAGGCCGCGCGGCGGCAACGACGAGCTGGGCATTGCGCGAGTTTAACGTCGACGCCGCAAAATCCGGACAATCGAAGCGCCGATAATTCGCGCATCGCGATCCGGGAGCTCGTGTGAAGCCATCCGTTCTGCTTGCGTTCCTCGCTTGCTGCGTGCCCGTGTGCGCGCACGCGCAAGTCCAGGCGCCCGTGCTCAAGTGGGCGTACGGCGGCTGCTTTTCGTCCTGGTGCCAGACCGGCTGGTACAGCTCACCCGCGGTCGCCGATCTCGATGGCGACGGCATCGGCGACGTCGTCGCGGGCTCGTACGATGTCGTCGCGTTGAACGGTAGCGACGGATCGCTCAAATGGCGCGGCACCAGTGGCAATCGCGTTTGGCCCGGCATCGCGATCGGCGATCTCGACGGCGATGGGCATCGCGAGATCGTCGTCGGCCGCAGCGGACCGGAGGTGACGGTCTACAACGCCGACGGCAGCGTGCGCGCCGGCTGGCCGGTGCAGGCGTTCGCGGACGGCGAGATCCGCTCGCTCGCGCTCGCCGATCTCGATGCGAACGGAAAGCTCGAAGTCATCGTCGGCGACGCGGCGGGCATCGGCGCCAATCAGGTGAACGTGCTCGCAGCGAATGGCAGCGTGCGTCCTGGCTGGCCGGCGCGGCATCCGGAAGATCCCGGCTACGGCTGGGGCATGTACAACGAGAATCTCGCCGTCGCCGACATGGACGGCGACGGCTTCCCCGACATCTTCGGGCCGACCGATACGCACTACGTCACCGCGCTCAATCGCAACGGCGGTCAGCTCCGCGCGAACGCGATGTACGGCACCAGCAGCGGCGGCGGATCGAAGTTCTGGTCCGAGGTCGGCTTCAATGTCGATCAGGCGGCCGACCTTCGCGGCTACACCGAATGCGAAACCGAGCGCCGCCCGAATTTCGCAAGCTCGGCGCCGGCGATCGCCGACGTCAACGGCGATCGCGTGCCCGAGCTCGTGTTGCCCGGCAATGTCTACAACTGCAATACCGATCCGTATACCGATCTTTACTACGACGTGTGGCTGCTGCGCGCCGATCGCACGCGCTGGGCCGCCGGCGCGTACGACTGGACGCAAATTCCGCTGCAAGGCGCGAGCGGCGCGCCGCTCTCCGAAGACTACAACGTGATCCAGAACATCGCGGCGAATGTCGTCGTCGCTGATCTGGATCGCAGCGGCGAAGCGGAAATCCTGCTGCCGAGCTACGACGGCAAGCTGCATGCGTGGTGGCTCGACAAGACCGAGCACTACTCGTGGCCGTTCGTGATCCCGGGCGCGGGCTTTCACTTCGCGTCGGAGCCCGTCGTTGCCGATCTCGATAACGACGGCAAGGCCGAAGTGCTGTTCACCACCTGGGGCCAGAACGACAACGGTGAAGCGGGCCGGCTCTACGTGCTGAATTACCGCGGCGAGCTGCTGCACGCGGTCGATCTTCCGCCCGCGCGCGGTGGCACCTGGAGCGGCGGCCTCGCCGCGCCGACGCTGGCGGACATCGACGGCGACGGCGAGCTCGAAGTCGTCGTCAACACGGTCGATGCGGGCGTCGTGGCCTACGATCTTCCCGGCACGCGCTATGCGCACACGCTCTGGCCGACCGGGCGCGGAAGCTATCTGCGCGCGGGCGTTGCGCGCAACGATCGCGTCTTCGCGGACGGTTTCGGCGGCACCAGCGGCTGACCTTCGCCGCTGCGGCGGCGTGTCACTTGGATCGCTGGCGCCCGGCTGCGACAATACGGGATCGCGTCGCCATGTCCCAACCATCCCCCATGTCCGAAGCCTTTGCCGCCGCGCCGGATGGCGTGCCCTACCGCACTTTCATGTGCGTCGTCTGCGGCTTCATCTACAACGAAGCCGAAGGCTGGCCGGCGGACGGCATCGAGCCCGGCACGCGCTGGGAGGATGTGCCCGAGACTTGGACGTGCCCCGATTGCGGCGTGACCAAGTCTGATTTCGAAATGGTGGAAATTTAGAAGGGGTTCCGCTCGCCTGCCGGCTGAAGCAAAGCGCGGCCGTCCTGGCCGCAGAAGCCAAGCGAAGAGCGAAGCACTTCTTTCCCCTCTCCCGCTTGCGGGAGAGGGTAGGGTGAGGGCAAGCCGGCTCGAGCTCACACGAGAAAGCCCGAAGCACACATGCCGCCCCAACCTCGCCACACCACGTCCCGATTCGGTCACGCGCTCGACGCGAGCATGGCATCGCCGCCTGATTGACTAGAGCCGGTCAATCAAACGGAGTCGTGTATGCGTGTGTTCGTCCCGGTCGAAGATGCCAGCATCGATGCGCAGGCGGGTGTTCTCGTGCCTTATCGGTGCGGCGTCGCGTGCGCGCACGAGCTTCGCGCTGGGCTCGTGCTGCGCAATGGCGTGTGGGCGGAGCGTGCGGCGGTCAGCGATGAACCGTCAGCACGTCGCCCGACGTCAAGCCAAGCTTCTCGGCTTGACCCGCGTTGAGCTCGAGCACATAGCGCGCGGGTGCGCCGCTCGAATACGCGGGGCAGGGATCGGCGACGCACGGCGGCACGCGGTGCTGCACGCTCACGAGTTTCAAGTTCTCGTCGAAGAACATCATGTCGAGCGAGATCTTCGTGTTCTTCATCCAGAATGCGCGCGGCGCGTCGTTCTGGAATACGAACAGCATGCCGTGATCGGCGGCCATCTCAGTGCGGTCCATGAGCCCGTGCGTGCGCGAGGCGTCGTCTTCGGCGATCTCGATCGTGAAGCGCTGGCCCTTGAGCTCGACGTACGGGCCGCTCGGCGGCGATGCGCACGCGGCGAGCGGCAGCAGCAGTGTGAGCGCGAAGATCGTGCGCCAGGAAGGTTTGAATACGTGCGTCATGCGAGTCTCCTCAATCCAACGCGTAACCGAACTGCTGGCGGAATTGATCGGCGAATTCGTCGTACGTGAAGCGCTGATTCTGCGTGCCGGGATGCTCGACCTTGAGCGCGCCCATCAGCGAAGCGACGCGGCCGACGGTCGGCCAATCCATGCCGCGCATGATCGCGAAGATGAGGCCCGCGCGATAGGCATCGCCGCATCCCGTCGGATCGGAGACGCGGCGCTCGTGTGCGGGCGGAATGTCGAACGTTTCCTTGCGCGTGTGGATCAGCGAGCCTTTCGGTCCGCGCGTAACGATGTACGCCTGCACGCGGCTCGTGATCTCCTCGGCCGACCAGCCGGTGTTGCGTTGGAGGAGCTGCGATTCGTAATCGTTGACGGTGACGTAATCGGCTTTGTCGATGAACGTGCGGAATTCCTCGCCCGAGAAGAGCGGCATCGCCTGGCCCGGATCGAAGATGAAGGGAATCTTGCGCGCGGCGAATTCGTCGACGTGCTGCAGCATCGCCTCGCGGCCGTCCGGCGCGACGATGCCGAACGTCGCTTCGGGAACGTCGCGCACGTGATTCTCGTACGAGCGCATCATCGCGCCCGGATGGAACGCGGTGATCTGGTTGTCGTCGAGGTCGGTGGTGATGAACGCCTGCGCGGTGTAGAGATCGGAGAGCTCTTTCACGTAGCCCAAGTTGATGCCGCAGCGCGTGAAGTGCTCGCGGTACGGCGCGAAATCCTGGCCGACGGTCGCCATCGGGATCGGATCGGCGCCGAGCAATTTGAGGTTATAGGCGATATTGCCCGCGCAACCGCCGAATTCCTTGCGCATGCGCGGCACCAGGAACGACACGTTCAGGACGTGCACTTTGTCGGGCAGGATGTGGTTCTTGAACTGGTCCTGGAACACCATGATGGTGTCGTAGGCCAACGAGCCGCAGATCAAAGCAGACATCAGTTGTTCCGGATTGGGGGGACGCCGCCGACGCGGGCGGCGCGCGATTGTCGCTGCGCGACAGGGGTGAGGGAAGAGGGAGGAGAGGCGAGGGCTCGCTGGCGAGCGTCGTCGGCCTCGCGAAGAGAGCGATTCGGGAGCCCTCGCCCTTATTCCCTCCTCCCTCTCCCCTTCCTCGCAAAATCCGTGTCCTGCAAGGCATTTTTAACCCTTTTGCTGTTGCTCGCGCCGACCGCACTGACTAGACTGGCGCGCTTTTTCTCACTCCATTAATAAAGGCTCGCGCCGCGCTCATGTTCAAAGGTCTACGCGGACTCTTTTCCAACGATCTCTCGATCGACCTTGGCACCGCCAACACGCTTATCTACGTGCGGGGCCAGGGCATTGTGCTGAACGAACCCTCGGTCGTCGCGATCCGTCAGGATCGCGGCCCGGGCGGCCCGCGCTCGGTCGCGGCCGTCGGCGGGGACGCCAAACGCATGCTGGGGCGCACGCCCGGCAATATCGTCACGATCCGGCCGATGAAGGACGGCGTCATCGCCGACTTCACGATGACCGAGGAGATGCTCAAGCAGTTCATCAAGAAGGTGCACCGCTCGCGCCTGTTCCGTCCGAGCCCGCGCGTGCTGGTGTGCGTGCCCTGCGGCTCGACCCAGGTCGAGCGCCGCGCGATCAAGGAATCGGCCGAATCGGCCGGCGCGCGCGATGTCTATCTCATCGAGGAGCCGATGGCGGCCGCGATCGGCGCCGGCATCCCGGTACACGAGGCGCGCGGCTCGATGGTGCTGGACGTCGGCGGCGGCACCTCGGAAGTCGCCGTGATCTCGCTGAACGGCATCGTCTGCTCGCAGCCGGTGCGTATCGGCGGCGATCGCTTCGACGAGTCGATCATCAACTACGTGCGCCGCAACCACGGCACGCTGATCGGCGATTCGACCGCCGAGCGCATCAAGATGGAAGTCGGCTGCGCGTATCCGCAGTCCGAGGTGCGCGAGATCGAAGTATCCGGCCGCAACCTCGCCGAAGGCGTGCCGCGCATGTTCACCGTCAACTCGAACGAAATTCTCGAAGCGCTGCACGAGCCGTTGTCCGGCATCGTCAGCGCCGTGAAGAGCGCGCTCGAGCTCACGCCGCCCGAGCTCTGTTCCGATGTCGCCGAGCGCGGCATCGTGCTGACCGGCGGCGGCGCGCTGCTGCGCGATCTCGATCGGTTGATCTCCGAAGAAACTGGCCTGCACGTTCACGTCGCCGACGATCCTCTGACCTGTGTCGCCCGCGGCGGCGGTCGCGCGCTGGAGTTGATCGATCAGCACGGCAGTGATTTTTTCGCGCCTGAATAGGGCTGGGAATCGAGAATCGAGAATGGGGAATCGGTAATAGCAAGAAGGTTGGGCCAGCAGTACGCTTCTTTCCGATTCCCGTCTCTCCATTCCCGATTCCCGCACAGTGGCCATCGCCCGCAACGACACCGCCACGCTGTTCGCCGAAGGCACGGCGAGCACGCTGCGCTTGATCGTGTATCTCGCGGCGGCGGCGCTTCTGATGGTGCTGGATCATCGATCCGGCTATCTGCAGGACCTGCGCCGCTTCGCCGGCGCCGTGGTCGAGCCCGCGTATCGCGTCGCGGCGTTTCCGGCCGACGTCGCGCGCGCGACGCGAACCGCGGTCGTCTCGCAGGATCGTCTCGCCAAGGAGAACCGCGAGCTTCGCGATGCGCTTTTGCTCGCGCAGGCCAAGCTCAACCGGCTCGATGCGCTGGTCGCGCAGAACGCGCGGCTGAAGGATTTGCTCGACGCGCAGAACAATCTCGGGCTCTCGGTGCAGCTCGCACGTCTGGTCGACGTCGATCTCGATCCGTTTCGCCCGCGCGTCGTGCTCAACGCCGGCGCGAACCAGGGCGTCACGGTCGGCCAGCCGGTGATCGATGCGCACGGCGTGATGGGTCAGATCGTCGAGGTGCTGGCGAATACGTCGGTCGCGATGCTGATCACCGACCCGACGCATGCGATTCCGGTCACCGTCGAACGCTCGGGCCTGCGCACGATCGCGTACGGCACCGGCGCGATCGATCAGATCAAGCTTCCGAACATTCCGATCAGCGCCGACGTGCAAGTCGGCGATCGTCTCGTGACGTCGGGCCTCGGAGGACGCTTTCCGGCCGGATTTCCGGTCGGCGAGATCCTGTCGATCAGCAACGATTCGAGCGGCATGTTCGCCGCCGCGACCGCGCGGCCGACCGCGGCGCTCGATCGCAGCGGCGAGGTGCTGCTGCTGCGCGATCAGCCGCAGCCGTACGGGGCGCCTGCGCCGGTCGAGGAGATGGGGCCGCCACGCGATCTCGCCGGATCGCCGCCCGTGGCGCCTGCGCCGCGAGGGTCACCATGAACCGCAGCCGCGCCCGCGCCTGGCTCTTCGCCGGTAGCCTCGCCTTCGCGTTCGTGCTGCAGATGATGCCGCTGCCGCAGCTCATCTTGCCGCTGAAGCCGTATTGGGTCGGGCTCGTATTGGTCTACTGGGCGATCGAGACGCCCGAGCGCGTCGGTCTCGGCTTTGCGTTCATGATCGGCCTCGCGGGCGATCTCCTCGTCGGCGAGTTGCTCGGCGAGCAGGCGCTTCGGCTGATCGTGATGATCTTCATCGTGCTGCGCTTTCGCGCGCGCTTGCGTTTCTTTCCGATGTGGCAGCAGACGCTCGCGGTGTTCGCGCTGCTCCTCAACGATCGCATCGTCGTGATGATGGTGCGCGGCTTCTCCGGCGAGCCGATGCCGCCGGCCGTGTTCTGGCTGTCGCCGCTGGTCGGCATGATCCTGTGGCCGTTCGTGTTCCTCCTGCTCGACGACTTGCGCGGACGGCTGCGCGTCGGCGATTCGTCGCCCCGTGGCTAGCTGGCTGAAGCCGCTCAAGGACACGCGGCACGAGGCGTTCGTGTTCCGCGGCCGCGCGGTGGCGGGATTCCTGATCATCGGCGCGTGCCTCGTCGGGCTCGGCATACGCTTTGCGTATTTGCAGATCTCGCAGCACGATGAGTTCGCGCTGCGCTCGGATTCGAACCGCATCGTCACGCGTCCGCTCGCGCCAGGCCGCGGGCTGATCTACGACCGTAACGGTCTGCTGCTCGCCGACAACGTCGCCGCGTTCCGGCTCGAAGTGACGCCGGAGCAGGTCAAGGACATGGACGCGATGCTGACGCGCCTGCGCGACATCGTGCCGCTGACGGACGATGACGTCACGCGCTTCAAGGCGATGCGAAGGAACAAGCGTTCGTACCAGAGCATTCCGTTGCGGCTCAAGCTTTCCGAGGAAGAGATCGCGCGCTTTGCGGTGAATCGCTGGGCGTTTCCGGGCGTCGATGTCGTGCCGTATCTGACGCGCTCGTATCCGCTCGGGCAGGAATTCGCGCACGTCGTCGGCTACGTCGGCCGCATCGACGAAGACGATCTCGCGCGGCTCGACAAGGGCGATTATTCCGGCACCACGCACGTCGGCAAGACCGGCATCGAGCGCTACTACGAAGATCGCCTGCACGGCGAGCCGGGCTACGAGCAGATCGAAGTGAACGCCGATCACCGGCCGATGCGCACGCTGCCGGGTCGTGTCGATCCGCAGCCCGGCGAGAATCTTTATCTCACGATCGATGCGCATCTGCAGGAAGCCGCCGAAGCCGCGTTCGAAGGCCGCGCGGGCGCCGCGATGGCCGTCGATCCGCGCAACGGCGAAGTGCTGGCAATGGTCAGCGTGCCGAGCTTCGATCCGAATCCGTTCGTCAACGGCATCGCGAGCGCGGATTACGCGGCGCTGCTCAACGATCCGGACAAGCCGCTTTTGAATCGCGCGCTGCGCGGCGGCTACGCGCCTGGTTCGACGATGAAGCCGTTCATGGCGCTGGCCGGCCTCGAGCTTGGGCTTCGCAAACCCGAAGACACGGTGCTGTCGGTCGGCGAATTCTTCATTCCCGGTCAGTCGCGCGCGTACCGCGACGACAAGCGCGGCGGTCACGGCCGCGTCGATCTGGTGCAGGCGATCGCGCAGTCCGTCAACACGTATTTCTATTCGCTCGCGCTCGACATGGGTATCGATCGCATGAGCGGCTACATGACCAAGCTCGGCTTCGGCAAGCCGACCGGCATCGATCTCGTCGGCGAAAGCGGTGGCGTGCTGCCTTCGCAAGAGTGGAAGCGCGGTCGCTTCAACCAGCCGTTCTATCCCGGCGAAACCGTCATCGCCGGCATCGGACAAGGCTACTGGGTCGTGACGCCGTTGCAGCTCGTGCAGGCGGTGTCGATCATCGCCGCCGAAGGCGTGCCGCATCCGCTGCACCTGTTGCGCGCGGTGCAGAGCGGAATCGACAGCAAGCCGATGCCGGTCGCGCCGCCGGCCGCCAAGCCGAACGTAATCAAGAATCCCGCGGATTGGCGCGCCGTGCAGAAGGGCATGATCGAGGTCATCAACAGCGGCACCGCGCGCGGCCTCAACGAGAAATTTCCGTACCAGATCGCCGGCAAGACCGGCACGGCCGAGCGCTATTCGCGCACGACCGAAGAGTGGACCAGCATCAGCGAAAGCCCGATCGAGCGGCACCAGGTGCTGTTCGAGACATTCACGCCAGCCGACGATGCGCGCATCGCGGTGATCGTCGCGCTCGAGGCTGGCCGCAGCGGCGCACACGATGCGGCGCCGATCGCGCTCAAGATCCTCAACGCGTGGCTGCCGGGTGATCAGGCCGAAGAGGCAGAGCGCACGGTCGCGGCCGCGTCCGAGGTGACGGCGCGCTGATGTTCGACGAGCTGATCGCTAATCTGCGACACCGTCTGATCGCAAGCCTGCGTAAGCCGCGGCTCGATCTGCCGCTCATGTGCGGCCTCTTGCTGCTGATGGCGGTCGGCCTTGCGACGCTCTACAGCGCGAGCGATCTCGATCGCGGCACCGTGCTCGCGCAGGCGGCGCGCTTCGCGCTCGGCTTCGCGCTGATGCTCGCGATCGCGCGCGTGCCGCCGCTGGTGCTGCGCAACTGGACGCCGTGGCTCTACGCCGGCAGCGTGGTGCTGCTGGTCGCGGTCGCGCTGCTCGGCGAAGGACGCGGCGCGCATCGCTGGCTTGATCTTGGCGTCGTGCGCTTTCAGCCGTCGGAGCTCTTGAAGCTCACGATGCCGATGATGGTCGCGTGGTATCTCAACGGCCGGCCGCTGCCACCGGGTTGGTTCACGCTCGCGAGCGTCGGTGTCTTGATCCTGATTCCGGTGGGTCTCATCGCCGAGCAGCCGGATCTTGGCACCGCGCTTCTGATCGCCGCGAGCGGTGCGTTCGGCGTGTTTCTCTCAGGCCTCGCGTGGTGGCGCATCGGCGCGCTCGTCGGCGCGTTCGCCGCAGCCGTGCCGATCGGCTGGCATTTCCTGCACGACTATCAACGCAATCGCGTGCTGACGCTGCTCGATCCCGAAGCCGATCCGCTCGGCAACGGCTGGCACATCATCCAGTCTAAGATCGCGGTCGGCTCGGGCGGGCTCTGGGGCAAGGGCTGGCATCACGCGACACAATCGCGCCTCGATTTTCTGCCGGAGCACACGACCGATTTCATCTTCTCGGTGTTCGCCGAAGAGTGGGGGCTGATCGGTGTGCTGATCCTGCTGACGCTTTATGCGTTCATCATCGCGCGCTGTCTCTGGATCGCGGCGAATGCGAAAGACACGTACGCGCGGCTGCTGTCCGGTGCGATCAGCATGTCGCTCTTCGTCTACGTGATCGTCAATGGCGGGATGATCACGGGCTTGCTGCCCGTCGTCGGCGTGCCGTTGCCGTTGGTAAGTTATGGCGGTACGTCGGCGGTGTCGTTGCTGGCGGGGTTTGGTGTCTTGATGTCGATTCACGCGCATCGGAAGCTGCTGATCGCGTAGAAGGGAACGTTCCGTGATCCATGAGATCCTCAAAATGGGCGACGCGCGTCTTCTGCGCATCGCCAAGCCGGTCGAAGCGTTCGACACGCCCGAGCTCCACGCGCTCATCGCCGACATGTTCGAGACGATGCACGCCGCCGGCGGCGTCGGTCTGGCGGCGCCGCAGATCGGCGTCGATCTTTCGATCGCGATCTTCGGTTTCGACAAGAGCGATCGCTATCCCGATGCGCCGCCGGTGCCGCGCACGGTGCTCCTGAATCCGACGATCACGCCGCTCGGTGACGACAAGGAAGAAGGCTGGGAAGGCTGCCTTTCCGTGCCGGGCATGCGCGGCGTCGTCGAGCGCTATTCGCGCATCCGCTACACCGGCTTCGATCCCGCTGGTACCGCGATCGATCGCGTTGCCGAAGGCTTTCATGCGCGCGTCGTGCAGCACGAATGCGATCATCTGATCGGCAAGCTCTATCCGATGCGCATCACCGATTTCACGCGCTTCGGTTTCACCGAAGTGCTGTTTCCCGGTCTCGATCCCGGCGCGGACGAATAGCGATCAAAACGTGCCGCGCAGCGTCAGGCGCAGCTGACGCGGCTCGACCGGATGAAAGTGCAGATCCGGCACCGCGTCGCTCTCGCTCGAAAGCCGCGATTCGTAGAAATACGAAATGTCGTCGGCTTGGCGGTCGAAGAGGTTCAGGATCTCGACGCCGAGCTTCAGCGACGGGCTGAACGCATAGCCGACTTCCGCGTTGACGATCGTCGTCGAGTGCGAGCGCGCGCTGTTGTCCTCGATCAGCGGCGCGGGACCCAGATAGCGATAGCGCAGGGCGCCCGACCACGGACCGGTGCCGTGCATCTCGAGCCCGATCGAAGCGACGCGCTCGATCGCATTCGGAATGCGATCGCCGGCGGGATTGTGCTCGAAGCGCGCGTGCGAGGTCGCATAGTCCGCATCGACGGTCAGCCACGACGCTGCGCGCCAGCGCGCCGAGAGCTCGATGCCGCTTCGCTTCGACGGATAGCTCGGCTCCGTCGTGCCGCCGTCGCCGGAGAACACCAGCTCCGAGCCGATCTTGAGCTGCCACAACGCGGCGCTCAGCGTCAGCGTATCGAGCGGTGAGGAGCGAAAACCGATCTCCGAACCCGTCGTCGGCACGAGCAGCGCGAGCGCATCGGCGCGCTGCGTCGGATCGTTCGGATCGACACGCAAGGTCGCACCGCGCGCGTCGTTGCTGTGGAAGCCGCGACCGGCATTGAGAAAGAGTTCGGTGTTCGACCAGGGTCCGAAGATGAGGCTCAGCTTCGGGCTCGCGCGCCGATCCGATGCGCTACCGGAATTCTCGGCGATGTCGCTGTCGATGTCGGCGTGATAGACGTCGTAGCGCAAACCCGCCACGCTGCGAAACCAATCGGTCCAGCGCGTCTGGACGCTTAAGAATGCGCCGATCGATTTCTCCATCGCGCTGTCCTGCCGCGTCGTCGCGATGCGCTGGCGCGCGACCGTGTGATAGAGGCCGACACGATCGATGTCGTCGACGCGCACGTCGATGCCGGCGGCGACATCGTGCGCGATCTCGCCGGTGTTCCAGCGCGTCACGTACTTCGCGGTGCCGCCGTAGTAGGTGCGCGAATCGGTCTGCTCGAACTCGTCGCCATTGACCGGATCGTCGAGGAAATAAGTGAAGTTCGAGAAGAGATCCAGCGAATAGCGCGCGGCGTACGCGTTGAGCAGAAGATCGCCGGGTCCGAATGCGCCGTGATAATCGCCGGCGAGCGTATAGCGTGAAGTATCGCCGCCGAGATTCGGATCGATCTGTCCGAATCGATCGATGAGGCCGGATGCGACCGTGCGCGCGGGAATCTGATCGCTCGCGTCCCAGCGATTGCGATAAGCGAGGAGCTCGGCGTGATAGCCGCTCTCGGCATCGCCACCGCTGAGCTTGGCGATCATCGACGCGCGGCGCTCGTTCTCGGGTTTATCCCACGGACCGTCGTTGACGATGGCATCGAGCCCGAGCAGGACAGAGCGCCCGTCGCCAAGCTCGCGTGAGCCCGCGAGCAGCGCGCGGGTGTAACCGTTCTCGCCGGCGCTGACGCGATAGAACGGCTCGATGCGGTCCATGTAGCGGATGCGCACCGAACCCGCCGAGGCGAAATCGCCGTCCTCGGCGTAATAAGGTCCTTTGCGGTATTCGAGCGTGTCGATCAGCTCCGGAATCAGTCCGTTGAGATCGTTGTAGCCCTGCCCATGCCCGTGTGTGCGCAGGTTGTTCGGCACGCCCTCGACGAAGGCGGCGAGATCGGTGCCGTGATCGAGATTGAATCCGCGCAGGAAATACTGATTCGCCTTTCCATCGCCGCTATGCTGCGTTGCGATCAGGCCGGGCACGACTTCGAGCACCTCGGCGGGCCGCGAGATCGGCCGGTATTCGATCTCGTCCTGCGTAACCACGCCCGCCGATGCGGCATCGGCCTGCGCGCGCTGATCAGGCTGGACTTCGGCGTAGACGCGCGTTTCCGCAAGCTCGGTCGCGGGGACGTCGTCATCGGCAAAGCTCGACGCCGGCTCGGCGAAGCAAGCTGCGAGGAGCCACGCAAACGTTCTCCGATCGCGCATTCCGATATCCCGCCGTGGACTCGGAAGTGAGATACGGCGCCCAGCCGCTCACGGATGCACAAAAAATATTTCGGCCGACGCTGCATCCGCCGGCGCATCCGCCTCGTATGTGATTCCGGCAACGGCTCTCGTTGCTACCCCTGTACGAGGAGGAGACCGCCATGACATTCAAGTACCCGGCAAACTTCGGTAGGACAGCGCTCGCGAGCGCGCTGCTGAGTGCGATGTCGATCGCCGCATTGCCTGCGCAGGCGTCGAGCCATCGCGAAGCGCCCGCCATCACGCAACTTCCGAAAATGGACGGCACGGATCTCTACGCGTTCCGAAGCTACGAGCCCGGTCGGTCCAACTACGTCACGCTGATCGCCAACTACGTACCGCTGCAGGACGCGTACGGCGGCCCCAACTATTTCACGCTCGATTCCGACGGCGTTTACGACATCCACATCGACAACGACGGCGATGCGAAGGAGGACATCACCTATCGTTTTCGCTTCAACTACGACACCAAAGACATCGCGCTCGACATCGGCGGCGTCAACGTCGCGATTCCGCTGCGCAACGCCGGCCAGATCGCGAGCGGCAACACCGGCGCGCTCAACGACACCGAAACGTACACGGTGCAGGTCGTACGCGGACCCCGCCAGTCCGCGCGCTTCCTCACCAATGCCGCCGACGGCACGCGCACGTTCGAAAAGCCGGTCGACAACATCGGCAACAAGTCGATTCCCGATTACGCCGCGTACGCGTCGAGCCATATCTACAACGTGAACATTCCCGACTGCGCAACGCCGGGACGGCTCTTCGTCGGCCAGCGCCGCGAAGGTTTCGCGGTGAACCTCGGCGAGATCTTCGATCTCGTCAACATCCCGACCGCGCGCGTGATCGGCAGCCGCTCGGGATCGACCAATGCGACGGCCGGCAAGAACATCACCTCGCTCGCGCTCGAAGTGCCGATCGCCTGCGTGACGCACGGCGATTCGGTGATCGGCGTGTGGACGACGTCGAGCCTGCCGCACAAGCTTGCCAAGGCTGAGCGCTCGACAGCGCACGACACGCTCGGCCAGGTCTCGCGCCTCGGCATGCCGCTGGTCAACGAGGTCGTGATCGGCCTCAAGGACAAGGATCGCTTCAACGCGAGCGAGCCGCGCGACGACGTGCAATTCGCAAGCTACGTGACCAATCCGACGTTGCCGGCGCTGCTGGAAGTGCTGTTCGGCGCTGACGGCGTGCAGGCGCCGACGGTGTTTCCGCGCGTCGATCTCGTCACCGCGTTCCTGACCGGCGTTCCCGGCGTGAATCAGCCGATGAATGTCGTGCCTTCGGAAATGCTGCGGCTCAACACGGCGCTGCCGACGACGCCGAAAGGCAGCCAGAACAGCCTCGGTGCGCTCGATTGCTTCGTCGATGGCGCGTTGACGCTCGGCAATCCGGGCTGCGATCCGGCCGGATTTCCGAACGGCCGCCGCCCCGGCGACGACGTCGTCGACGTCGAGCTTCGCGTCGCGATGGGTACGCTGCTGCCGCCCGGGCCCGGCAAGCCGGCGAGCGCGAATCTGCCGTACACCGACGGCGCGCTGGTCGAAGACAGTCAGTTCGATGTCTCGTTCCCGTACTTGACGACACCGCTGCCGGGATCTCCGAACGGTGCGAACGGCTTGCCGGAAAATCCGTCGCCGTGACCGACGCGAGCCGCCGACTCGCATGCCTCGGCGCGCTGCTCGCGATCTTCGCGGGCAGCGCGCTTGCGGCACCGTATCGGCCGCGGAGCGACGATGAAGTGCTCGAACGGCTGCCGAAGACGGCCGGCATCGCGTCCGAGCGTGCGACACGCGCGTTGCGCACACTGACCGCGCGCGATCCCGGCAATCTCGATCTTGCGCTTCGGCTCGCCGGCATCTACATCGCGCGTGCACGCAGCGAATCCGATCCGCGCCCGCTCGGCCGCGCGCAAGCGGTGCTCGCGCCGTGGTGGGATCAGAACGATCCGCCGGTTCCGGTGCTGGTGCTGCGTGCGACGATCGAGCAGAGCAATCATGCATTCGATCAAGCGCGCAGCGATCTCGAGCGCGCGGTCGCGCGCGATCCCGAGAATGCGCAAGCATGGCTGACGCTGGCGACGGTGCAGCAAGTTACGGGCGATCTCGCGGGTGCAGCGCAAAGTTGCGCGCGCGTTGCCGCAGCGGCGATCGTCGCCGCGACATGCCGCGCGTCGGTCGATGGTGTCAGCGGCCGCGCCGAATCCGCGTATCGCGCACTCGAGGATGCGCTCGCGTCGTCCGCCTCCGAACCGGTCACGTTGCGCACTTGGGCAACGACGCTGCAAGCCGAGCTCGCCGAGCGCCTCGCGCGTCCGTCCGACGCCGAGCGTCTCTATCGCGCGAGCCTCGCGCTCGATCCTCGCGACGCGTACGCAACCGCCGCGTACGCCGATTTCCTGATCGACGCCGGCCGCTACGCGGACGTGATTGCGTTGATTGCGAAGGACACACCTGTCGACACGCTGCTGCTGCGCCGCGCGCAAGCGGCTCGGCGCGCGCAAGCCTCTGACGCCGCGGAAATCGCGGACGATCTCGGTCAGCGTTTCGCAGCGCTGCGCGCACGCGGCGAGCGCGTGCACCTGCGCGAAGAAGCGCGTTTTGCGCTCGACGTTCGTGATGCGCCGGACGACGCGCTTGCATTGGCACTCGACAACTGGCGCGTGCAGAAGGAGCCGCTCGACGCGCGCATCCTGCTCGAAGCTGCGATCGCGGCGCGAAAGCCGCAAGCCGCCGGCGAAGTGCTCGACTGGCTCGCATCGACAAGGCTCGAAAGCGCGCCGATCGCTGCATTGGCGCAGAAGGCGCGCACGCGATGATCGTCCGCATTCTCATAGCGGCGGCGCTGGTGCTGTTCACCGCGACAGCCGAGGCGCACAAGCCGAGCGACAGCTATCTCACGCTGCGCGTCGACGACACGATGATCGATGGCCGCTGGGACATTGCGCTGCGCGATCTTGACGCGGTGCTCGATCTCGATCGCAATGCCGACGGCGTGATCGATTGGGGCGAAGTGAAGCGTCGCGAGGCCGAGATCGGCGCGTACGCGATCGCGCATCTCGCGCTCTCGGCCGGTGGCGCGTGTTCGCTCCGTGTCGCGGATATCCTAATCGATCATCACACCGACGGCGCGTACGCGGTGCTCGGCTTGCGTGCGCCCTGCGCCTCGCGCATCGTCGATCTTGGCGTCGACTACGAGCTTCTGTTCGACATCGACGCACAGCATCGCGGCTTGCTCAAGCTCGAAAGCGCCGCAGGTTCGGCGCCCGTGAGCGCCGTGTTTCCGCAAGACCGTCGTAAGCAAACGTTCGCGATCGCCGAACCGTCGGCGTGGCGGCAATTCCGGAGCTACGTCACCGACGGCATCACGCACATCGCCGCAGGTTTCGATCATCTTCTGTTCCTCGCCGCGCTGCTGCTGCCGGCGGTGCTGCTGCGCGACGCGAGCGGCTGGCGGCCGATCACCGATTTTCGTCGTGCGCTCAAGCATGTCGCCGGTACGATTACGGCGTTCACCGTCGCGCACTCGATCACGTTGTCGCTGGCGACGCTCGGCGTCGTTGCGCTGCCGTCGCGGCTGGTCGAATCGCTGATTGCGCTCTCGGTGCTGCTCGCGGCGGTCGACAATCTCGTGCCGATCCTGCCGCGGCGGCGCTGGGTCGTCGCGTTCGCGTTCGGTCTTCTGCACGGTTTCGGTTTCGCGAGCGTGCTGGCGGATCTGCAGTTGCCGGCGTCGTCGCTTGCGCTGTCGCTGTTCGGTTTCAACGTTGGCGTCGAGATCGGACAGCTGGTGTTCGTACTGCTGATCGTGCCGGCCGCGTATCTTCTGCGCGATACGTATTCGTATCGTCGGTTCGGCTTGGCCGGCGGGTCCGCGGCGATTGCGTTGATGGCGAGCGGCTGGCTGATCGAGCGCAGCTTCGATCTTAAGCTGATGCCGTTTTAGGAAGCGGCGACAGCCGCGATCGGCGTCACAGACTGGTAATGCCGCCCTTCGCGATCACAGGTCCCGTCGGCTGACCGGTCGGCGATCCACCCAGCGGCTCGACCGAAATCGCAACCGCAGCCTGCACGCCGACCGCGCCACGCAGCGCAATCGGAATCGCGATCGACATCGGCTTCGCGACGTCGACAACACCCAGCGAATGCGGCTTGTCGTTCGGCGGAATCAGCCAGAGCTCGGCCACTCTCTCGGCGGGGATTGCGACCGTGACCGGCAGCAGCAGCATCGTGCCGCGCTCGGTGTCGATCGCCGCGAGGAACGCCGGCTTGCCGTCGTCGAGATTGATCGCGGCGACCATCGGCGCAGCCGGCGTCGGCGCCGGCGGCTGGCGCGGCAGCACAAACACGGCTGCGATCGCGGCTGCGGCGAGCGCGCCGGCGCCGATCGCGAAGCCGCGCCAGAAGCGGAGGCTTTCCCAGAGGCCCGATCGCGCCGGCTTGGCGAACAGCGCGGAGCTCAGGCGCGGCCAGGCGTACATCGGCGGCTCGACGGGCTCGATTTCATCCGCGAGCGGCGCGAAATGCGCCTGCCACGCTGCGACTTCAGCCGCGAACGCGCGATCGCGTGCGATGCGCGCCTCGGCCTCGCGGCGCTGCGCGGCGTTGAGCACGCCCAGCACGTATTCCGCGGCGAGCACGCTGCGATCGGGCGTCGGATGGTCGGAGCCGGGGCCGCTCATCGTTCCAGGCACGCTTTGAGTTTGATAAGACCGCGCCGGATCCAGCTTTTCACGGTTCCGAGCGGAACGCCGCCGCGCGCGGCGAGATTTTCATACGTCACGCCTTCGAAGAACGCGGTGCGGATCAGGCCGCGCTGGCGCGGTTCGAGCTCTCCGAGGCAGCGGTCGAGACCGCGGCGCTCGTCGTCGGCTTCGGTCGCGACGGCGGGTTGTCCGGCCGCATCGCCGATGTCCGCGGCGAGCTCGATCGGCCCCGCGTGGCGGTCGTTCGCGTCGGCGCGCATGCGGTCGATCGCCTTGTTGCGCGCGATCATGACGAGCCAGGCGATCGCGCTCGCGCGCTCGGGATCGTAGAGCGCGGCTTTGTGCCAGATAGCGGTGTAGGTTTCCTGGAGCACGTCTTCGGCATCGCTTCGTTTCGTCAAGATACGAAGGCAGACGCCGAATAGTTTCGCCGATGTCAACCGATACACGGTTTCGAACGCGCCACGATCGCCCGCGGCGACGCCGACGAGCGCCTCGCGCAGCCGGCCGGAACCGGAAAAGCCGTCCACCGCGTCGATCATGCGTTCATCCCGGCGCAGTGCGCCGGCCCCGCTGCCGCCCGACCGGCAGATCGCGCGCAGCATAACGCAGCCACGCGGCCAGAGTTCGTGCATTCATCAGCGCGATTGGTGTGACTCGGGCGATCGGTCGGGTAGAGTACGCAACGGTGCCCAGTCCGGTAGCTTGTCCACGCGTGCCAGTCCGCTTCGCATCGATCGCTTTCCTCGCCTGCAGTCTCATTGCATCGTCCACCGTCGGAGCCGCCGTCCCGGATCGGCAGGGCGACCAGCGCGCGTTCGCGGCCGAAGTCGCGCGCGACGGCGGGCCTTCCGAAACCAGCGTGCTGGCGACGCTCGCCGAGGCGAAAGTCCAGCAGAGCATCCTGACCGCGATCGCGCGGCCGGCCGAAGCGACCAAGCCGTGGAAGGATTATCGGCCGATCTTCATCACGCAATCGCGCATCGACGATGGCGTTGCGTTCTATCGCGAGCACCGCGAGCTGCTCGATCGCATCGGCACCGAATACGGCGTGCCGCCGGAGATCATCGTCGCGATCATCGGCGTCGAGACGAGCTACGGGAAAATCACCGGCAAGTACCGCGTGCTCGATGCGCTGTCGACGCTCGCGTTCTACTATCCGCCGCGCGCGGCGTTCTTCCGTGGTGAGCTCAAGCAATTGTTCCTGCTCGGCGATCAGCATCTCGCGTATCCGATCGACGAGCTCAAAGGCTCGTACGCCGGCGCAATGGGCTGGGGCCAGTTCATGCCGACCAGCATCGCGCAGTGGGCGAAGGACGAGGACGGCGACGGCCGCATCGATCTGTGGAACTCGCTGCCGGACATCACCGCGAGCGTCGCCAATTATTTCGCCGCACACGGCTGGGAAACCGGCAAGCCCGTCGCCGCGCGCGCGCAGCCGGCCGCGGATGCGCGCGTGATCGATCCGAACGGTCTCGAGCCCGTCTATCCCGTTCAGCAGATGGAAGCCTGGGGTTATGCGCCGTTGACGCACGTCGACGCGGAGCTCGCCTCGACGCTGCTCAAGCTCGACGGCGACGTCGGCCCCGAATACTGGCTCACGTTCCGTAATTTCTACGTGATCTCGCGCTACAACAAGAGCCCGCTGTATTCGATGGCGGTTTGGCAGCTCGCGCAAGCGATCGCCTCAGGTTCCGCGGACGCGACGCCATGATGCGCGCGACGCTGCTCGCTCTCTTCGCGCTGATGCTCGTCGCGTGTGCGGGTCCCAAGCCAAGGCGCGATACCGGAAGTACGCCGAGCTCGAGCGAGCGCCGCGGCACCGCCGACGATACTTCGCGTCCGCAATCCGAACGCTATCGACAGGATCGCGACGACGGTCCGTCCGCTCCTCCGATCGACGTCAGCAAGCTCGTCGAGCCGACGCCGAAGGTCGAGCCGCCTTCGCATTACGGCAACAAGCAGACCTACAGCGTGCTCGGCCGCACGTATCAGCTCTTGCCCGATTCGCACGGCTATGTCGAGCGCGGCATCGCGTCGTGGTACGGCAACAAGTTCCACGGCTACATGACCTCGTCGCTGGAGCCGTACGACATGTATCAGTTCAGCGCCGCGCACAAGACGCTGCCGCTCCCGACGTACGCGCGCGTGACCAATCTCGACAACGGCAAGAGCGTCGTCGTGCGCATCAACGATCGCGGGCCGTTTCATGAGAATCGGCTGATCGATCTTTCGTATGCCGCCGCGGTGAAGATCGGCGTCTGGCCCAAAGGCACCGGCCTCGTCGAAGTGCGCGCGCTAGATCCGCGCCATCCCGATGACGCGCCGGCGCCCTTGCCGCCGCGTACGATCGCGTCGACTGCTTCGGCAGCGGCATCGACATCGGCACGCATTTATCTGCAGCTCGGCGCATACGGCGATCGCGCCAACGCCGAGCGCGTCGCCGATGCGGCGCGGCGCGGCGGGATCGAGTCTGTGGATATCCAGTCCACCGGCGTCGGCGGCCGCACCGTGCATCGCGTGCGCGTAGGCCCGCTCGCGGACGCCGCCGCCGCCGACGCGCTGACGCCGCGCATCGAAAAGCTCGGCTTCGGCGAGCCGCGCGTGGCGATCGAGCGCTGAAGCGGCGACAATCGTTTTTTGACTGCAGGACCCAATCTCCGCATGAAGCTGCCGTATTTCCTGCTTGCCCTCGCTCTCGTCGCCGCGCCGCCCTTCGAGGCTGCGCACGCCAAGACCCGTCACGCCCAAGCCGCCGCGCCAGCGCAGCAACCCGCGCAGCCGCCCGCTCAACCCGCTGCCCAGCCCGCTTTGGCGCCGGCACCGGAGGCCGCGGCGCCCGCGTCGAACCTGCCGACGCCGCAGGCCGTGCCGAAGCCCGCCGTGCCAGTTCCGGGCAGCGGACCGACGCCACCGCCGCCGACGATCGACGCGAAGAGTTGGGTGCTGATGGATTACGCGAGCGGTCAGATCCTGATCGGCAGCAACGAAGACATGCGCGTCGCGCCGGCGTCGATCACGAAGGTGATGACCTCATACGTCGTCTCCGCCGAGCTCGCGCACGGCAAGATTCATATGGAAGATCCGGTCACGATCAGCGAGAAGGCGTGGCGCTCCGGCGGCGCCGGCACCGACGGCTCGACGAGCTTCCTGCAGCTCAACAGCCAAGTGGCGCTGAAGGATCTTCTCTACGGAATGATCATCCAGTCCGGCAACGATGCCGCGATCGCGCTCGCCGAGCACACGGCCGGTTCCGAAGAAACGTTCGCGCAGCTGATGAACCAGTACGCGCAGCAGCTCGGCATGACCGGCACGCACTATGTCGATTCGAGCGGTTTGCCCAATCCCGATCACTACACGACAGCGCGCGATGTCGCGCTGATGTCGCGCGCGCTGATCCGCGACTATCCCGACGAATACAAGATCTACGCGATCAAGGATTTCGAGTGGAACGGCATCAAGCAGCACAACCGCAACACGCTGCTCTGGCGCGATTCGACGGTCGATGGCATCAAAACCGGCCACACGAGCGAGGCGGGGTTCTGTCTCGCGACTTCCGCCTTGCGCGGCGAGCAGCGCCTGATCGCGGTCGTGATGGGTGCGCCGAGCGAAAAGCAGCGCGCCGACGACAATCAGGAACTGCTCAACTACGGCTTCCGCTTCTTCGAGACGCACAAGCTCTACGCGAAGGACAAGGCGCTCGCGACACCGGAGCTTTGGAAAGGCGCAACGCCGACTGTCGCGCTCGGCGTCGCACAGGATGTGCTCGTCACGCTGCCGCGCGGCCGCTACGGCGATTTGAAGGCCAGCGTCGATATGCCCTCGCGTCTCGTCGCGCCGTTCCAGAAGGGTCAGAAAGTCGGCACCTTGAAAGTGCAGCTCGACGGCAAAACCTTGGTGGAACAGCCGCTGATTGCGCTTGCAGACGCGCCCGAAGGCGGCTTTTTCAAGCGGCTGTCCGACGGCGTCTGGATGTGGTTCAAGGGCGATGCGGGACCGGCCACTTCCACGGCGATCGACAGCAAGGGATGACGTGAAGGACCTCGACGACCTCAAGGCCGAGCAGCCGGGACAAGGCTTCCAGTTCCCAGGCGTTTTCGAGATCACTGCGATGGGCCGCGCCGACGCCGATCTCGAGCGTCGCGTGCCCGAGATCATCGAAAGCGTCGGCGTCAGCGTGCTCGCTGGCAGCCAGCGCGTGCGGCCGTCGCGTGAAGGCAACTATCTTGCGGTGTCGGTGAGCTTTACGTGCCCGGATCGCGAGCATTACGACGCGGCGCACGTTGCGCTGCGTGCGAGCGATGGAATTCGGTGGACGCTATGACATCCCGTCTTGTCGTCCGCCGTCTCGGCCGCCAACCGTACGAACCGGTCTGGCGCGCGATGCAAGCGCTGACCGACGCGCGCGGCCCCGAAACGCCCGATGAGCTTTGGATGGTCGAGCACGATCCGGTCTTTACGCTCGGACAGGCCGGCCGTTGGGAACACGTATTGATGCCGGGCGATATCCCGGTCGTGCCGGTCGATCGCGGCGGGCAGGTGACGTACCACGGGCCGGGCCAGATCGTGGCGTATCCGTTATTGGATCTTCGCCGGCTCGGGATCGGCGTGCGCGAGCTCGTGCACCGGATCGAGCAAGCGATCATCGATACGCTCGATACCTGGAACATCGCCGCGCTGCGCCGCGAAGGCGCGCCGGGGGTCTATGTGGGCGATGCGAAGGTCGCCGCGCTCGGGCTTCGGGTGCGGCGGGGCTGTACGTTCCATGGGCTCGCGTTCAACGTGGCCATGGATTTGGAGCCGTTTCATCGCATCAATCCCTGCGGATTCCAGGGTTTGAAGGTAACCCAGGTGCTAGACTTGGGCGGACCGGGATCGCTCGCCGCGGTGGAAGCGGTCCTGATCGGCGAACTGGCGCGCCAGTTCGGGCTTTCGATCGTCGAATCGCCCGTTTCCGCCGTCGAACTCCCCCGCATTCCCGAACGCGACGGCGCACGCGCCGCCCAGCCGGCATGACCGACAGCGTCAAATCCATTCCGCTCACCGTCGTCGAAAGTCCGCATAAAGAGCTTGGCGAGGACAAGATCGCGCGCAACCGCGCGGGATTCGCCGATGCGCCGGTGTTGCGCAAGCCTTCGTGGATTCGCGTGCGCATTCCGCCGGGCAACGCGGTCGCGAGGCTGAAGGCGAAGCTCCGCGAGAACCGCCTCGTCACCGTCTGCGAAGAAGCCTCGTGCCCGAACATCCACGAATGCTTCGGCAAGGGCACGGCGACGTTCATGATCCTCGGCGAGGTGTGCACGCGCCGCTGCTCGTTCTGCGATGTCGCGCATGGCCGGCCGAAGCCGCCCGATCCGCTGGAACCGGCGCATCTTGCCGGGACGATCCGCGATATGAGCCTTCGTTACGTCGTGATCACCTCGGTCGACCGCGACGATCTTCGCGACGGCGGCGCCGCGCATTTCGCGGCCTGCATCAAGGCCGTGCGCTTCGAGAATCCCGAGATCCGCATCGAGATCCTGACGCCCGATTTCCGCGGCAAAGGCCGCATGGAGCGCGCGCTCGAAGCGCTCGCCGGCGATCCGCCGGACGTCTTCAACCATAACCTCGAAACCGTGCGGCCGCTCTACCGCGAAGTGCGGCCCGGCGCCGATTACGACTGGTCGCTGGAGCTCCTCGCGCGCTTCAAGGCGCAGCACCCGGATATTCCCACCAAGTCCGGCATCATGCTCGGACTCGGCGAGACGTTCGAGCAGGTCGAGGAAGCGTTGAACGATTTGCGCGCGCACGCGGTCGATATGGTTACGATCGGCCAGTATCTGCAGCCGACGCCGCATCATCACCCGGTGATCCGCTACTGGACTCCCGAGGAGTTCAAGGTGCTGGAGGATCTGGGGTATCGATTAGGCTTCCAGCACGTGGCGTCGGGACCGCTGGTGCGATCCTCGTATCACGCGGACCAGATGGCGCATGCGGCGGGGTACGTGAACGTTGCGTAATCCGGTTCAGCTTGAGTAATCACGGGCCGCGTTGAATTCGGGACCAAGTACGATCCCGACGAAGCGACTCGTTAAACAGACGCGATTCCCGAACCGGAATCGCCGTGGAGAGATGTGATGCGGAAGTTGTTGTGGGCGCTGACCCTGGTGGCACTGGCCGGACCGTTGTCCGCCAAGCCGACGACCGATGCTCCGGCGGGCGCACCGCCGCTGCTGAAGCCGACGCCGACCGACGGCGAGGCGGCGGTCTGGGCGACGCGCTTTCTCACCAAGTTCCACTATAAGCCGATGCCGCTCGACGATGCGATGTCCGAGCAGATCTTCACGCGCTATCTCGATTCGCTCGACAGCGATCGGCTCTTCTTCGTCCAGGCCGACATCGATCGCTTCTCGGCCTACCGCACCAAGCTCGACGATGCGATCTACGATCAGGATTTGAGCGCGCCGTTCGCGATCTTCAACATCTACGAGCAGCGCGTCGGCGAACGCGTCGCCTATGCGCGCGGCCTTCTCGCCAAGGGCTTCGATTTCAACGTCGACGAGAGCTATCAGTTCGACCGCGAGAAGACGCCGTGGGCGAAGACCGACGCCGAGGCCAACGATCTCTGGCGCAAGCGCATCAAGAACGACTGGCTGCGCCTGAAGCTCGCCAACAAGACCGACAAGGACATCCGCGACACGCTCGACAAGCGCTACGCGAACTATCTTGATCGCGTGCACCAGCTCAACAGCGAAGACGTGTTCCAGACGTTCATGAACGCGTATGCGATGGCGATCGAGCCGCACACGAATTATCTCGGCCCGCGCGCGTCGGAGAATTTCGACATCGCGATGAAGCTTTCGCTCGAAGGCATCGGCGCGGTGCTGCAGCGCGATGAGGATTACACCGCGATCCGCGAGATCGTGCCGGGTGGACCCGCTGCGCTCTCCAACAAGCTCAAGGTCGGCGATCGCGTGGTTGGCGTCGGCCAGGGCGATCACGGCGCGATCGTCGATGTCGTCGGCTGGCGTCTCGATGACGTCGTCGACAAGATTCGCGGCGCGAAGGACACCGTTGTCCGTCTCGAAGTCCTGCCTGCAGATTCGGGCCCCGACGGCAAGCACATGACGCTTGCGCTGACGCGCAAGAAAGTCAGCATCGAAGAGCAGGCCGCGAAGAAATCGATCATCGAAGTGAACGCCGGCGAGCGTACGCGTCATATCGGCGTGATCTCGCTGCCGACGTTCTATCAGGATTTCGAAGCACGCCGCCGCGGCGACGCCGACTACAAGAGCGCGACGCGCGACGTCGAGAAGCTCTTGGGCGAGCTCAAGCGCGAGAAGGTCGACGGCGTAATCGTCGATCTTCGCAACAACGGCGGCGGCTCGCTTGCCGAAGCGACCGACCTCACCGGGCTCTTCATCGACAAGGGCCCGGTCGTGCAGGTGCGCAACGCGGCGGGGCAGGTCGAGGAAGAGGAAGATCCGCATCCCGGCATGGCCTGGGACGGTCCGCTCGCGGTGCTGGTGAATCGTGCGTCCGCTTCGGCGTCCGAGATTTTTGCGGCGGCGATCCAGGATTACGGCCGCGGCGTCATCATCGGCGAGCCGACGTTCGGCAAGGGCACCGTGCAGAACCTCGTCGATCTCGACGAGCTCGCGCACAACGAGAAGCCCGCGTACGGCGAAGTGAAGATGACGATCGCGCAGTTCTTCCGCATCAACGGCGGATCGACGCAGCTGCGCGGCGTGACGCCCGACATCAGCTTTCCGCTGACCGTCGATGCGACCGAATTCGGCGAATCGAGCTACGACAACGCGCTCCCGTGGACGTCGATCGCGCCGGCGCACTATCAGCCGGTCGCCGATTTGAAGCCGATCGTGCCGATGCTGATCGATCGCCACACCACGCGCGTCGCAAAGAACACCGAGTGGCAGAATTTCGCCGAAGAGATCGCCGATGCGCGGCAGGTGCGCAGCCAGAAAACCGTTTCGCTCAACGAGCAGGAACGGCGCAAGGAGCGCGACGATCAGGAAGCCAAGCGCAAAGCGCGCGAAACCGCGAGCGAGCAGCACGCGACGCCGGACGACGATCCTGCCGCGAAGACACAGCAGAAGATCATGGAAAGCGGGAAGCCGGGCTCGACCAAAGAGACCGAGCGCACAGCGGCCGGCTCGAAACGCGGCGACACCGATGCCCGTGCGGACACCGACAGCGTCACCGACGTCCCGTCCGATGATGGCCTGCAACCCGACGAGCGCGGCATCCAGACCGACCTGAAGCGCGAGCGCGCCGCCAAGGACAAGCGCGACGTCGTGCTCGACGAAGCCGCGCACATCCTCGCCGACGAGATCGCGCTGATCCGCAGCGACACCAAGCTTGCCTCGCGCGTGCTGCCGCGTGGGGTGGTGGTGCCGACCGAGGTCGATTGAGCCCAACGGCCATCGCAACCGTGCCCGAGTGAGGTCGCGATGATTCGCGTCCTCGCGCTTGCTCTCGCCGCCGCGTCGTTCCCGATCATCGCCGCGGCGTCGGATTTCCACTACTGCGAAATCACGCTCGACCTTCGCATCGACGGCCGCAAGATCGCTTCGCCGAACGCGATCGTCGAATTCGGCAAGCCCGCCGAATTCACCGAAGAGGACATCGCCGGCCATCACGGCTGGCAACTCAAGCTCGTCCTCGACGAGCCGACCATCGTCCGTCGCGTCACCGGCATTCCAGCCGACATCGAGCTCTACGAGCTCGTCGACGGTGCGCCGATATTGCGGCTGTCGCCGCATGTCGTCATCGCGCCCGGCCAGTCGGCGCAATTGCAGCTGCCGTTCGGCGGCGGCGATACGCGCGAGGCCGAGCTCGATCTAGTCGCGCTGCCTCGGGCGGATGCCGATGTGCAGGATCGTGCCGGCACTGCGTCGGACGACAACGGCTAGTCGTCTTGCTCAACTATCCATCTTGGAATCGAAGTCCGGTGTATTCACTCAAACCGCATTCCACTCATGAACCGTCACGGTCGAAGCCCTTTCGACATGCAGCGGATCCGAATGCGCAATATCGACGGCCTCGGCGAGCGAGGCGGCACGCAACAAATACGCGCCGCCGGTCTTGTCCGTAAACGGCCCCGAAAGCTCAATGCGTTGCTGTGCGCGCAGCGCGTCGAGGAACGCGTTATGCGCAGGCGCCAGCGCGACGTCGAAGGTCGGCTTTCGCATGACCATGACGAGGTAACGCGCCATCACGATGCCGTTGCGCCGTAGCGCCGCTGCAGAAACGCGAAGTACGCGCGCAACCCTTGCGCCTCGCCGCCGCGCGGCCGGCCGGGTTTCTCTCCGTCGTTCCACGAATACACATCGAGATGCGCCCATGACAGCGCTTCGGGCACGAAGCGTTCGAGATACAACGCCGCGGTGATCGCGCCGGCATGGCGCGACGCGCCGGCATTGGCGAGATCGGCGACGTAGGAATCGAGCATCGCAAGGTACGGACGCCATAGCGGCAGGCGCCATAGCGGATCTTGCGTCGCTCGCGCGGATGCGAGCAGCGCTTCGGCGACATCATCGCGATTGGCGAAGAGGGCAGGCAGATCGGGGCCGAGCGCGACGCGTGCAGCGCCGGTGAGCGTGGCGAAATCGAGGATCAAGTCGGGCTTTTGTTCGGCGGCGTAGGCGAGCGCATCGCAGAGCACGAGGCGGCCTTCGGCGTCGGTGTTATCGATTTCGACGGTGATGCCGGCACGCGTCTTGATGACTTCACCGGGTCGGTATGCGTTGCCGGCGATCGAGTTCTCGACTGCGGGCACGAGCAGCGTCAGGCGCACTGGGAGCTTCGCTTGCATCACGAGGCTTGCGAGCGCGATCGCGTGCGCGGCGCCGCCCATGTCCTTCTTCATCCAGCGCATGCCGTCGGCGGGCTTGATGTCGAGACCGCCGGTGTCGAAGCAGACGCCTTTGCCGATCAGCACCAGATGCGGCGCGTCGGCGGCGCCGTGCGTGAGCGCGACGAGGCGCGGCGCGCGATGGCTCGCGCGGCCGACTGCGTGGATCGTCGGGAAATTCTCGGCGATCAGTTCATCGCCGACCCATTCGCGATAGGTCGCGCCGTGGCGCTCTGCGAGCGTCTTCACTTCGAGCGCGAGCTCGGCGGGGCCCATGTCCTCGGTCGGCGTGTTGACCAGCGAGCGCACCTGGAACGCGGCTTCGGCGAGCGGACGCACCGCGTCGGCAGCGGCCTTGTCGATGACGAGACGCGCGGGTTTCCTCGGCGCTTTGCGATAGCGATCGAACTGATAGCTTCCGAGCGCCCAGCCGAGCGCGGCTTGCGCGCCGTCGAGCGCGAGGCCGCGCGCGTCGAGCGCGTAGTCGCCTTCGGGGAGGCGCAGCGGCAGCGAGGCGAGGCAGTACAGCGCGTCGCGACGATCGCAACCGGCGAGCACCGCTGCCGGCGCGCCGTCCTTGCCGGGAATCAGTACGAAACGGCCGGATTCGCCGGCGAACGCGTGCGCGGCGCACCAGCGGCGCACTTCGGGGCCGAACAAAGCCGAGATCTCATCGAGAGTGTCCTTGTCCACCGCGAGCAGCGGCGTCGCGGATTTCGCTTCCGCGGCATCGATCCATGCGTGCATCCATCGTCTCCTTGCGGGCACCGCGCCGTCAGGCGGCGCGGGCGAGTATCCAGGCGGCCAGTTCGTTGAGATCGCGGATCGAAAGATCCGGCGCGGGACCATGGGACCACGCAGCGCCGCTGCGGTTCAACCAGGCCGTGCGCAAACCGGCTTCGCGTGCGCCGGCGACGTCGAGCAGCGGATCATCGCCGACGTGCAACACGCACTCGCGCGGAACGCCAAGCCGATCGCAGGCCGCGTGGAAGATCGCCGCTGCGGGTTTCGCGATGCCGATTTCGCGCGCGCTGATGCAATCGCGAAAATGATGCTTGAGGCCGATCCGTCCGAGATCGGCGTTGCCGTTGGAAATGCTGATCAGCGGAAATCGCGCAGAGAGTGCAGCGAGCGCCGGCAGCGTGTCCTCGTAGCACTCCACGGTGTTGCGCGCGGCGAAGTAGACGTCGAACGCGGCGGCGACGTGCTCGTTGCCGAAGCCGCAAGCGGCGAATGCGCGCTCCAGCGTCAGAAGACGCTGCGCGGTGAAATCGTGCGAAAGATCAGGACGCTCGCTCGATACCGCATCGCGCAGCTCGCGCATCGCCGCGATCGGCCATTTGGCGGCGACGCTCGGATGATGCTCGGCGAGCCAGTCGTGCAGGCAGCGCTCGGCATTGAGGATCGCGGGCTCAACCGGCCAGAGCGTATCGTCGAGGTCGAGCGAGAGAGCGAGGATGCGCACGTCGTCGCGGCGTTTTGCGCCGTCAGTTTTTGTCCGAGCCCGATGAAGTCTGCGTGCCGGCGTCGACGTTGCCGAAGCTCGCAGGCTGTTCGGCTTTCTTCTCCGGCGCCTTGGCTTTGGCGACCGCGGCCTTCTTCTTGGCCGGTTTGTCGGCGCTTTTCGCCACGGCTTTCGCCGGTGCAGGCGACGTCGTCTTGGTGGTGGCGACTTCGACCGGTTTCGCCGGCGGCGCTGCCGCGGGCGTCGTCGCGGCGACGGCGGCCGGTGCACTGACCGCAGGCGTCGCGCTCGCTGCGGCTTTCTTCTCGGCGGCCGCGGCTTCCGCGCGCGCGAGATTCTCGCGCGCTTCCTTCGTCGTCTCGGCGGTCGGCGAGATACGCGATTTCGCTTCGAGCGAGGCGCGCGGTGCGGAGACGGGCGTCGGCGCCGGCGTCGCTGCGGCGACCGCCGTTACAGTGCCGCCGGCCTCGCGGCCGAGATGCGCGTCGATGAATGCGGTGCGCGCGCTCGCGCGCGAGATCGCGTCGGTTGCGTCGGCGTACGGCACGAGCTGATGGCGGCGCAGGATGTCCTTTGCGGCCGGCTCGTTCAAGAATCCGATGAAACGCTCGATCGCAGCTTGCTTGGGCGAGTCGACTTTCTCGGCGAGATAGAGCGTGATGTAAAGCGGATAGCTGCCGTCGGAGATCGTCGCGGTCGACGCGCCGATGCCTTCGATCGAGAGCGGCTTCACACCCTTGTTCGCATACGTGTTCGCGAGCGTCGAAAGGCCGAGGCCCGCCGGGTCGATTGCGATCGCTTCTTCGAGCTTGGTGGTATTGAGATAAAGCCGCGGGGCCGCGACGCGCTGATCGCCGTTGCGGAACACGAGATCGCGCACGCTGAACTCGACGCCGTCGAGCGGCGCCGCGATCGCGTAGAGATTGATCGGCTTGTCTTCACCGCCGAGCTCTTTCCAATTCGTGATGCGGCCGTAGTAGATGTCGTAGACCTGGCGCAGCGTGAGGCTGCCGACGGGGTTCTTCGGATGCGAGAGCATCACGGCAGCGTCGAGCGCGACCGGCACGAAATTGACGCCTGCTTCCTCGGTGCGCTTGCTGTACTTGCCGCGCGCGCTGCCGGCGATGTCGGCGGTGCCTTGCGCGACCGCGTCGAGCCCCGAGATCGTGCTGAACGGCTGCAGCGTGATCTTGCCTTTCTTCTCCTTGGCGTATTGCTTGGAGAGATCCTCCATGATCGCGCGGCCGGTCGCGTGATCGCCGCGCCAGAGGAGCTCGTCTTCGGCGGCTTGCGCGGACGGCGCTGCGACGAAGAGCACGGTGAGGGAAAGGAGCGATGCGGCGAAGGAACGGTGTCGGAACATGGCGGTCGGCGGCGGAAAAATCGGCGCAACCTTAGCATGCGGGCGAAGCGATTGCGCTGACGTGGCACGCGTTCAGCTTTTCCTTCTCCCGCTGCGCGGGAGAAGGTGCCGGAGGCGGATGAGGGGAGCTTTTCGCAAGCGTGCCCTCACCCGCGCCTTGAGGGGCGGCCTCTCCCGCGGAGCGGAGAAGCGAGAGCCTATTGCACCAACATGAAGTACGCCGTTTCGCCGCGAACGACCGTGAACAGAAGTTGCCGCGGCTTGTTCGCAACTGCGCGTTCGAAGTCCGCCGAGTTGTCGATATCGCGCTGATTGACGGCAACGATCACATCGCCGCTGCGAAGCCCGCTCACGAACGCGCGGCTCGATTCGCTGATGCGCGTCACCGTGACGCCGCTGATGCCGCGGCGGCGAAGGCTCTCGCCCGAGTCGGCGAACTGCACGCCGACCAGGCGCTGATCGAGGCTGTCGCCTTTGGCCGTGCGAAGCTCCTGCGCTTTCAGGATCGCTTCGATCGTCTGCGGCTTGCCGTCGCGCACGATGCCGACTTGCGCGGCGGCACCGGCGGCGCTCAAGCCTTCGAAGTTGTGCAACTCCTGCTCGCTGGCGATGGCCTTGCCGTTCAGAGAAACGATGACGTCGCCGGGCTTCAACCCGGCCGCTTCGGCCGGTGAGCCCGGACGCACGCGCGTGATCACCGCGCCTTGCTGGTTCTCGGCGAGCGCGAGCATGCGCGAGAGCTCGGGCGTGACGTCCTGCGCGTCGACACCGAGAGCGCCGCGCTTGACCTCGCCGAACTGGATCAGCTGGCGCATCACGTCCATCGCGAGATTCGACGGGATCGCGAAGCCGATGCCGACGTTGCCGCCGGACGGCGAGAAGATCATCGAGTTGATGCCGACGAGCTCGCCGCGAAGGTTCACGAGCGGGCCGCCGGAATTGCCGGGATTGATCGATGCGTCGGTCTGGATGAAGTTCTGCACGCCCGAGCCGCGAAGGCCCGTGCGGCCGAGCGCAGAGACGATGCCGGACGTGACGGTCTGGCCGAGACCGAACGGCTCGCCGATCGCGACGACGAAATCGCCGACGCGAAGCTTCGCCGAATCGGCGATCGGAAGCGCCGTCAGTTTTTCGGACGGAATCTGCAGAACGGCAAGATCCGTATCGGGGTCGGTGCCGAGCACTTTCGCTTTGACGGTGCGTCCGTCGGGAACCGTCACCGCGATATCGTCCGCACCTTCAACGACGTGATTGTTCGTCAATACGTAACCTTTGTTTGCATCGACGATCACGCCCGATCCGAGCGATTGCTGCACGCGTTCGCGCGGTCCGTTCGGGATGCCGAAGAAGCGGCGGAACATCGGATCGTCGAAGAACGGATCGCGCACGCGCACGCGCGTTTTCGAATTGATGTTCACGACCGCGGGCGTGACGTGCTCGAGCATCGGCGCGAGCGAAGGCAGCGCCTGGCCGTCGATCGCGGGCGGCAATGCGGTCGCGGCATTCGCGGCGAAACCCGCAAGCGCGAGCGCGACGCAAACGGCGCGCGCGAACGCGTTCTTGAGCGGGTTGCGAAAACGAAACATGCGCATGAAAGCATCCTGGTTGCGAGGGTTCGATAGCGGGCTCTGACCGCGGAAAAACCTCGCGGTTTCCTTACGTCTTCAAAGTCCGCCGCGCAAGCCTTGCGGTGCGCGCGGCCGGTTTCAAGCGTGCGCTGCGTTGTTTTGAAAGTGGCGCTCGAAGCTCTTTACATCGGCAAGGTTCGGGCGTACGTTACACGCCTGCGACAGCCACAAGATGTTGTGGTTTGCGGTGAACACAAAACCAACACATTGGGTCTGCTAGAAAGTTCAGGGGATGGCCCAATGTTAAGTTCCGAGGGCATCGAAGGCCCGCGATGAGGCTTAAGACGAGTTGAAATGAAGCGCTAGGTCTCCGGTTCGCCGGACGGCGCGGGGTGTCGCTTTTTCCATGGAAAACCGGGGAAGCGGACGGGTGGCAAACAGGCACGCGGGGCCCGGGAAGGACACCGCGGCGGGAGGCGAAAAAACAGCATGAGCACAGTGCGCCTTGAGAAGCTCGCACGCGGCGCGACAGAGATTCCGTTGCAGCCGGCGTCGTACGACATCTGGGACAAGAAATACCGCCTGAAGACCAAGCAGGGTGAGCCGGTCGACGCAACGATCGATCACACCTACCAGCGCGTCGCCAAGGCGCTGGCCGAGGTCGAGGCGACGCCCGAGAAGCAGCAGTACTGGAACGAACGTTTCCTCTGGGCGCTGCGCCGCGGTGCGATTCCCGCCGGCCGCATCACGTCCAACGCCGGCGCGCAGGAACACAAGCCGAAGACATCGACGATCAACTGCACCGTCTCGGGCACGATCGACGATTCGATGGACAACATTCTGGACAAGGTGCACGAGGCCGGGCTGACGTTGAAGGCCGGCTGCGGCATCGGCTACGAATTCTCGACGCTGCGCCCGCGAGGCGCGTACGTGTCGGGTGCGGGTGCATACACGTCGGGCCCGCTGTCGTTCATGGATATCTACGACAAGATGTGCTTCACCGTGTCGTCGGCCGGCGGTCGCCGCGGCGCGCAGATGGGCACGTTCGACGTGAGTCACCCGGACGTCAAGGAATTCATCCGCGCCAAACGCGAGGACGGGCGCTTGCGCCAGTTCAACCTGTCGTTGCTCATCACCGACGGGTTCATGGACGCGGTTGAGAATGATGCAGACTGGCCGCTGGTTTTTCCGATTCACGTAAAGGAAAAAGGCGAGATCGATCTTACGGACGCGGAGAAGGTGGTCTGGCGCGATTGGCCGGCGCACCGCAACTACGTGATCCGCGACGACGGTCTCGTCGCCTGCAAGATCTACGGGCACATCCGCGCACGGCATCTTTGGGACATGATCATGGTCTCGACGTACGACTACGCCGAGCCCGGATTCATCCTGATCGATCGCGTCAACGAGATGAACAACAATTGGTGGTGCGAGAACATCCGCGCAACCAATCCGTGCGGCGAGCAGCCGCTGCCGCCGTACGGCTCGTGCCTCCTGGGCTCGGTGAACCTCACGACTTTCGTGCGCGATCCGTTCGGCCCGAAGGCGCGCTTCGATTGGGACGAATACCGCGAGGTCGTGCGCGTCTTCACGCGCATGCTCGACAACGTCGTCGAGATCAATGGCCTTCCGCTCGCGCAGCAGCGTGCCGAGATCATGGAGAAGCGCCGCCACGGCATGGGGTTCTTGGGTCTCGGTTCGACGATCACGATGCTCAAGATGAAATACGGCGCGCCCGACGCCTGCCGGTTCACCGAAGACGTCTCGCGCGAGATGGCGCTCGCCGGCTGGGAAGTGGGCCTGTCGCTCGCCAAGGAAAAAGGCCCCGCGCCGATCATGACGCGCGAGTTCGAAGTGACCGGCGAGATGCTGCGCAAGCGCCCCGAAATGGCCGCGGACGGCTACAAGGTCGGCGACAAGATCCCGGGCCGAGTGCTGCACGCGAAGTACAGCCGATACATGCAGCGCGTCGCCGAAGCTGCGCCCGAGCTCGTCAAGGATCTCGCCGAAACCGGTGCGCGGTTCAGCCATCACAGCTCGATCGCGCCGACCGGCACGATCTCGCTTTCGCTCGCGAACAACGCCTCGAACGGCATCGAGCCTTCGTTCGCACATCGCTACAGCCGCAACGTGCTGCGCGAAGGCCGCAAGACCAAGGAGAAGGTCGAGGTTTATAGCTACGAGTTATTGGCTTATCGCGAGCTCATCAACGGCAAGGCGTCGCCGATGTCCGAGAACCCGGAAGAAAAGCTTCCGGAGTACTTCGTCGCCGCCGACGACATCAGCCCGGCCGAGCATGTCGATATCCAGGCTGCGGCGCAGAAATGGGTCGACTCGTCGATTTCCAAGACCGCGAACGTACCCACCGATTACCCTTACGAAGACTTCAAAGACATCTACCGCTACGCCTACCGGCAGGGTCTCAAAGGCTGCACGACATTCCGTTTCAATCCGGCGGCCTTCCAAGGAGTACTGGTCAAGGAGCATGATCTGGAGAACACCACCTACCGCTTCGAGCTCGAGGACGGTTCCGTGGTGGAAGTCAAGGGCAACGAAGAGATCGAGTACGATGGCGAAACGCACACCGCAGCGAATCTTTTCGATGCGTTGAAAGAAGGCTACTACGGCAAGTTCTGAGTATCCTTACGCCGTGGCGCTTAGTTCGCGTCGCGGCAGGTGCGAAAGCCCTTAAGACTCTCGACGTCCATCCATCCAGACAAGCCAAGAACCGGAGAGGGGAACCTAACATGCAGAATCAAGGCAGTTTCGGCGACTCGTTCGATAGTATGAAAGAAGGCGCCGCGCAGATCGGCGGCGCCGTGGCCGACGCCGCGAGCGCGGTCGTAAGCTCGGTCGGTACCGCGGCATCGGACGCCAAGACGGCGGTCGAAGCCACCGCGAAGAAAGTCGCGAAGAAAGCGGCCAAGGCGCGCAAGCAAGCCGCGCGCACGGTGCGCACCGTTGTCGCCAAAGCCAAGCAGGCCGTGGCCAAGAAACCTGCGGCGAAGAAGGCCGCCAAGAAGGCGGTGAAGAAAGCCGCCAAGAAGGCCAAAGCCGTGAAGAAGGCGGCGAAGAAGGCCGTGAAGAAGGCGACCAAGAAAGTCGCGCGCAAGGCCGCCGCGAAGAAGGGCGCCGCCAAGCGGGCCGTGAAAAAGGTCGCACGCAAAGCAGCGGCAAAGAAGGGCGCCCGCAAGGCGACCAAGAAGGCCGCACGCAAAGGCGCGCGCCGCAGGAAGTGATACCAGCACCGCCGGCCGGCCGCGGCGTCGGCCGGCGGTGACATCTTGATCGCCGCAGGAGACGATCATGGCCGCAAGAAAACGCACCACGATGTACTCGACCGGCGGAAAGAAGCTTTACGCCGTACGCGCCGCCGACGGGACGTTCAAGGACATCCAGACGTACGAGCGCGCTCATCGCGCCGACATGGCGAAGAAGAGCGTCGCCGAGAAGACCACGGCAGCCCGCAAGAAATCCGCGGCGAAGAAATCGCCCGCGAAGAAGGCCGCCAAGAAAGCCGCGCGTAAAAAGACCGCGGCAAAGAAGGCGCCTCGCAAGCGCGCTGCCAAGAAAGCCGCACGCAGGAAGTAGTGATCCAACGTTGCGCAGATGTCGTTCCCGCGCCGCATTCGTGCGGCGCGCAGGACCCTCGTCTGCGTTTGCGCCAGAACCAGGAGCTCGCACACCCATGGCCATGAAGATCGGCAAGAAGATCAAGGGCTACAGCGTCCTTAAACCCGAAGACAAGATGAAAGTCGTTTCGCCCGAGGAAGCGCCTTCGAGCGTGCCCGCGACGCCGGTCGCCGAAGTCATCCAGATGCACGAGAAGGTCGAGCGCCCCGATACGTTGATCGGCGCCACCTACAAGATCAAATCGCCGCTGTTCGAGCACGCGCTGTACGTGACGATCAACGACATCGTGCTGAATGCGGGCACCGAATATGAGCTCCGCCGTCCGTTCGAGATCTTCATCAACTCCAAGAACATGGACCACTTCCAGTGGATCGTGGCCCTGACGCGCATCATGAGCGCGGTGTTCCGGAAGGGCGGCGACGTTACGTTCCTCGTCGAGGAACTGAAAGCCGTATTCGATCCGCGCGGCGGCTACTTCAAGGCCGGCGGCGTCTACATGCCGTCGATCGTCGCCGAGCTCGGCAACGTGATCGAGCAGCACCTTAAGATGATCGGCCTTCTGCACGATCCGGAAATGTCGCCGGAGCAGCGCGCGCTGATCGCCGAGAAGCGCTCGGCCTACGAATCGCGCACAAAAAAAAAGTCTGACGTAAGCGCGGCCCCCGCCGAAGAACCCGTGTTCTCGGCCGATATGGCCGGCCCCGGAGGCGAATCTGCTCGCAAGGAAACATCGTCGGAAGCGAGCGCGTTTCCGCCCGGCGCGCAGATGTGCTCGAAATGCAACACGAACGCGGTGATTCTGATGGATGGATGCGCGACGTGTTTGAATTGCGGGTACAGCAAGTGCGGATGATCTAAGACTGCTTAAGTCGCATCGCGCCCACGCGATGCGCGGAGGTCGTGGGCGATGCGCTTCATGGTCGCAATCGTGGCGCTTCTGTTCGGTGGAAACGCCCTCGCCGAGGGCTCTGTGACTTTCGACGACGCCGACCACTTCCTCAAGGAAGCGCCGCAAGTTCGCGAATATGTTTTCGATACCTTGTGCGTTCAGCAGGGCGGCATGGCCGTTCGCGTGGGCTCCGAATATCCGCTCGCCGGCAAGCGCATCGGTCCGTATTCGTTCTACGCGCGCCGCAAGAACGGCGAGCCGCATTCCTGGTTCATCGTGAAGATCCAGACCTCGCAGCGAGCTTTTGACCGAGCGGGAAAGCCGATTGGCGACGACGTCCCGAATGCTTACCGAATCGAAGAACGCTTCGTGTCCGTAGAGATCGTTCCGGCGCGGGAGCCGATTCCGTCGGTGCCTTTCCTGAATTGCGATGAGCAAACACGCTGACGATCAAGACAGCATCAGCACTTCTCGCAACAAGCGCGTCGCGGCATCGGGATGTCCCAGCGCCTTCGCGCGCGCGGCCATCGTCGCGAGCTTCTCCGGGCGCTCTATAACTTCGTGCACGCGATACGCCAGCGCATCCGCGTCAATCGCCTTCAGCGCCGCGCCTTGCTCGAGCAAGTAATCGCAATTGCGCTCTTCCTGCCCCGGAATCGGCGCGTGCACGATCATCGGCAGGCCTAGCGCGAGGCATTCTGATGTCGTGAGGCCGCCCGGTTTCGTGATCACGAGATCGGACGCCGCCATCAATCGCTCGACACGGTTCGTGAATCCATGCGCGACCAGCCGTGACGGATAGCGCGTCGCGAGTGCCTGAAGGCGTTTCAGCATCTCGACGTTGCGGCCGGCGAGCGCAATCAGCTGGAAATCCGCCTCGATCGCGAGAAGCCGCGCGGCGACGTCATCAAGGCCGCCGAGGCCGGCGCCGCCGCCCATCAAAAGGATCGTCGTTCGCTTCGGATCGATGCCGAGCTCGGCGGCGCATGCTTCGCGCGGCGGCTTCTCGGCGAACGCGGGCATGATCGGAATGCCGGTCACGTGGACGCGGTCGGCGGCGATGCCGCGTGCTCGTGCGCGATACGCGACTTCGTCGCTAGCGACGAAGTATCCCGCCATATCGGGCACGATCCACATGCCATGCAGATCGAAGTCGGTGATCTGCACGAAGACGGGGCACGTTACGCGACCGCGCTTGCGTTCGCGCATCAGAAGCTCGGCCGGCAGGAAATGCGTGCAGACGACCGCGTCCGGCTTGAACGCGGCGATCGCCTTGCGCAGTTTCAGCGTGTTCAGCCGTTCCGCCGCGCGACGCACTTTCGACATCGGCGCGCTCGGCGGCGTCTTGTCCATGCTGCGGTAGAGCATCGCCCACATCGACGGATGGCGCTCGACGAGCTTGAGATAAAAATCGGTGTAGAGCGCGCGGAATGCGGATGGCACGTAGTCCATCACGTCGAGATGTTCGGCTTCGGCGTTGAAATCGGACGCGGCGGCGCGCAGCGCTTCGGCGGCGCGGACGTGGCCCGCGCCCGCGGAGACGCTGAGGAACAGAAGGCGTTTGCGGGTCATGCCCAAACCCCACGCAACTCGCGCACACGCTGTTCCAGCATCTTCGCGTTCGCCTCGCTCGCCGGCACAGGCGCGCCGATCGCCACTTCAATCCGCGCCCGAAACCGCCGCGGCAACCGCGCACGATTCAGCGCCGAATCGCGCCGGCTGAACACCGAGCCCCAAAGTCCGCGCAGCGCGATCGGAATCACCGGCACCGGCCGCCGCGCGAGGATTTCTTCGACGCCGGGCCGGAATCGCGCGATCTCGCCGTCGCGCGTGAGCCCGCCTTCGGGATAGATGCAGACGAGCTCGCCGTTCGCGAGCGCGCGATCGACTTCGTCGAATGCGCGCGCGAGCAATTCGGGATCTTCCTTGCGGCTCGCGATCGGAATCGCTTTGGCAGTTCTGAAGATGAATCGAAGCACCGGAATATTGAAGATCTTGTAATACATGACGAAGCGCGGCGGCCGTCGCGTCGACGCGTTCACGATCAAGGGATCAGTGAACGCGACGTGGTTGCAAACGAGCAACGCAGCTCCCTCGTCCGGAATGTTCTCGGCACCGTCGACGCGAATGCGATAGAGCACGCTGACGATGATCCACGACAGGAACCGCATCAGGAACTCGGGCACCAGCGTGTAGATGTAGATCGCGACCGCGGCGTTGAGCAGCGCGGCGACGAGGAAAATCTGCGGGATCGTGAAGCCGGCGGCGCCGAGTGCGATGCCGAACGCGGCGGCGCCGACGATGAAGAGCGCGTTGATGATGTTGTTGCCGGCGATCACGCGCGAGAGCTCGCTCTTTTCCGCGCGGCTTTGAACGAGCGCGAACAGCGGCACGATGTAAAAGCCGGCGAATACGCCGACGAGGACGAAATCCATCACGATGCGCCAGCTGCCCGGCGCGGCGAGGAAGCCGAGCGCGGAAAGATCGTGCAGCACTGTCGCGGCCGGCCGCGCGAAATAGAGATCGAGGCCGAACACCGTAAGCCCGATCGAGCCGAGCGGCACGAGACCGATCTCGACGCGGCGTCCCGAAAGCTTCTCGCACAAGAGCGATCCCACGCCGACGCCGATCGAGAAGAGCGCGAGCACGAGGATCGACACCGATTCGGTGCCGCCGAGAAACACCTTCGTGTAGTTCGGCAGCTGCATCGTGAAGACGCCGCCGAAGAACCAGAACCAGGAAATCCCGAGCACCGAATTGAACACGGTGCGGTTCTTCGTGACGAAGCCGAGCACGCGCACGGTTTCGGTGAACGGATTCCAGTTGAACTTGAGATCGGGCGCGGCGGCGGGCGCGGGGGGAATCGCGCGGCTGACGAGATAGCCGAGCACGGCGATTGCGAGCACGAGGATCGACGCCGCGGTAGGGCCGACGCCGGCGATCGCCATCGTCGATCCGCCGGCGATCATGCCGATCAGGATCGCAAGCGACGTGCCGGTCTCGACCAGCGCATTGCCGCCGACCAGCTCTTCGGGTTTCAGCGCTTGCGGCAGGATCGCGTACTTGATCGGGCCGAACAGCGTCGAATGGAGGCCCATCAGGAACAAGACCGTCAGCATCAGCCAGATGCTGTGCAGATGAAACGCGACTGCGGCGATCGCCATCGCGGCGATCTCGAAGAGCTTTACGAAGCGGATGATCCGAGTTTTCTCGAACTTCTCAGCGAGCTGGCCCGCGGATGCCGAGAACAGGAAGAACGGCAGGATGAATAAGGCCGGCGCGATGTTCGAATAGAACCCGACCGCGTCCTCGCTGAGGCCCATGTGGAAGCCGACCAGGACGACCAGCGCGTTGCGGAACGCGTTGTCGTTGAATGCGCCGAGCGCCTGGGTGGCGAAGAACGGCGCGAAACGCCGCGTGCGTAAGAGTTCGAACTGGTTGTGTCCGGACATGAAGGTCCCCGCAAACGGTCGCGGCAATCTACCAGAGCGCCGGCGAAAGCCGACATCGCACGTGGCAGTGAACTCGGCCGCACGTCAGCGGTCGGACCAAGACCGCCCCGCAGCGGGTAAACTGCGCGTCCTTTTTTGCTGCAGCCCAACTCCGCGATGTCCAAGCCACTGAATCCAAAGCCTCTCTGGTTCCTCGTCGCCTTGCTGGCGTTCGCCGTGCCGGCGTTCGCCTGGGCCGCGGACGCTCTTATCAAGCCGGTGCCGACGCCTGACATGTCCAAGCTGCCCGCGGGGACGGCGGAGGATCTGCGCAAGGCGCGCGAGGCGTTCGAGCAGATCAAGCCCAAGCTCGTCGGCGACGATCTCGCACGCGCCTATGCGCTGCTCGGCTCCGGCTATGCGCGCGTCGGGCTCTACGACGCTGCCAATGTCGCCATCGAGGACGCAGCGCTTCTGGCGCCCAACGACGGCCGCTGGGTCTATGCGCAGGGCGTCCTCGCGCGCGAGCAGAAGCAATCCGCAGCCGCGCTCGGCTATTTCGATCGCGCGTTCGCTCTCGACAAGGAATACCTCCCGATTCGCGTCGCGCTTGCCAGTGCGCATATCGAGAAGGGCGACATCGAAGCCGCGCGCTCGGTGATGGCCGAGTACACGGCCAAGCACGATGACCAGCCCGCGGCCTATGCGCTGCTCGGCGAGATTGCGCTGCGCCAGAAGCGCTATGCGGAGGCGATCGATGCGCTGAACCGCGCGATCAAGCTCGATCCGAAAGCAACACAGCTCTACGCGCGGCTCGCCGAGGCCTACACCGGCGCCGGCAACGCGCAAGCGGCGGCCGATGCGCGCGGCAAAGCCGGCAACGTGCCGGTGCAGCTCGCCGATCCGCTCGGCCAAGGCTTGGTCGCGCCATCGGCGGCGAGCCGCGAGGCGGCAGCCGATCCGTTCACCAAGAACATCGATGAAGCCGCGTTCTTCCTGAGTGCGCGCCAGTACGATGCCGCGCGCGCGCGTCTGGACGCGGCGCTCAAGCAGCGCCCGAACGAAGCGGTGCTGCTGGCGATGTATTCGCGCGTCGAAGCCTCGGCCGGCAATCTCGCGGCGGCGAAATCGCGCGCGGACGCGGCCATCGCGGCAGATCCGAACAACGCGCTCGCGTACCTGAGCGAAGGCGTCGCTTCGGAGATGAGCAACGACGATGCCGGCGCGCAGCGCGCGTACGAGAAGGCGATTACGCTCAAGCCGAACCTGCCCGATCCGCGCCAGCGTCTGGCCAATCTCCTGCTGCGCACCGGTCGCGCTCAGGCTGCGGCCGATCAGTACCGTCAGCTTCTCAAGATCAATCCCGCCGACGGCGAGTCCTGGGGCCGCCTGGTCGCGTCGAATGTCGCGAGCGGGCAGTGCGCGGTCGCGCTGAAGGACGTCAACGAGGGCCTCGCCAAGCGATCGACGGACAATTTCCTGCTGCAGCTCTTCGTACGCCTCGCCAGCACCTGCACGGCCGCGAACGCCGAAGAGAAGCGCATGGCGCTCGACTACGGCGGCAAGCTCTATCACGAAAGCGACGCCGCGCAGATCGGCGAGGCGTATGCGCTTTCGCTCGCCGCGGCCGGCAAATGGGACGAAGCGGTGAAGACGCAGCAGGCCGCGATGTTCGTGCTGGTGCGCAACGGCGTGCGCGCCGAAGTTCCGGCGTATCGCGCGATGCTGACGCAGCTACAGGCGAAGAAGCTGCCCGATCGTCCCTGGGCTGCGGAGAGCGGCTGGTACAAGCCGTCGCGGCCGTTGCCCGATCCGAAACCGGCCGCAGCGCCGGCGCAGCCCGCCAAGAAATAAAGCGATCGCGCCGCGTCAGTCGCGGCGCAACGCGCGATGGCCGATATCGCGCCGGCAGAACGCGCCGTCGATGCGAATCCGCCGCGCTGCTTCGTACGCACGATCGCGCGCGGCAGCGAGCGTGTCGCCGAGCGCGCACACGGTCAGGATGCGTCCGCCGGCGCTGACGACCTTGCCGTCGTGCTCGCGCGTGCCGGCGTGGAACACCTTCACGTCGGAACTTGAGTCGACGTCGAGCCCTTCGATCGCATCGCCGGTGCGCACCTTCGCCGGATAGCCGTGCGCTGCGATCACGACGCCGATCGCGGGCCGCGGATCCCAGTCGACGACGCGGCCGTCGAGGCGTCCTGCGATCGCCGCTTCGGCAAGCTCGACGAGATCCGAGCGCAGGCGAAGCATGATCGGCTGCGTTTCCGGATCGCCGAAGCGTACGTTGAATTCGATGACCTTCGGCGCGCCGTCGCGGCCGATCATGAGGCCGGCATAGAGGAATCCGGTGAACGGCGCGCCTTCGGCAGCCATGCCGGCGAGCGTCGGCCGGATCACTTCATCGAGAATCCGCCGGTCGACATCGGCCGTGACCACCGGTGCCGGAGAATACGCACCCATGCCGCCGGTGTTCGGCCCGAGATCGCCCTCGTCGCGGCGCTTGTGATCCTGGCTCGTTGCCATCGGCACGAAGTTGCGGCCGTCGCTCATGACGATGTAGCTCGCTTCCTCGCCGTCGAGGAATTCCTCGATCACGACGCGCGCCGATGCATCGCCAAACGAGTGCGCGCCGAGCATGTCGCGGAGTGCTTGTTCGGCATCCGCGAGCGTCAGCGCGACGACGACGCCTTTGCCGGCCGCAAGGCCGTCGGCCTTGATCACGATCGGCGCCCCTTCGCGACGCACGTACGCGAGCGCCGCGTCGAGATCGGTGAAGACTTCGTAGCGCGCCGTCGGGATGTTGTGCCGCTGCAGAAAATCCTTCGCGAACGCCTTCGAGCCTTCGAGCTGCGCGGCGATCCGCGTCGGGCCGAAGCAGGCGAGATTCGCTGCGCGGAAGCGATCGACGATGCCGGCGACGAGTGGCGCTTCAGGGCCAACCACGGTCAAGCCGACGCCTTCGGCGCGCGCGAGCGCGATCAAGCCCTCGATATCGGTCGCCGCGACGTCGGCGTTGCGAAGCCCGGGCTCGCGTGCCGTTCCGGCGTTGCCAGGCGCGACGATGACTTCGCTGACGCGCGGGGATTGCTTGAGCTTCCAGGCGAGCGCGTGTTCGCGGCCGCCGGAGCCGATCAGAAGGAGTTTCATAGAACGTCAGGAGTTAGGGTTAGGAGTGAGGGCGCAAAAATCGCGTACCGAAATATTCGGGTGTGCTGTACAGCCGCCAGGATTTTGTGGTGCTCGATTCCGCGCCCTCGCCCCTAACCCCTTACGCCTAACGGCATTCTCAATGCCGAAAATGCCTGACGCCCGTAAACACCATCGCAATATCGTGCTCGTCCGCAGCGGCAATCACTTCGTTGTCGCGCATCGATCCGCCCGGCTGGATCACCGCGCGGATGCCGGCCTCGGCCGCGGCGTCGATGCCGTCGCGGAACGGGAAGAACGCATCGGACGCCATACCGCAGCCTTTGACGTCGAGACCGGCTTCGGCGGCTTTCATCGCGGCGATCTTCGCGCTGACGACGCGACTCATCTGGCCCGCGCCGATGCCGACCGTGCGCCCGTCGCGCGCGTACACGATCGCGTTCGACTTGACGAACATCGCGACATGCCACGCGAACAAGAGATCGCGCAGCTCCGCCGCATCGGGCACGCGCTTGGAGACGACCTTGAGATCGGTCATCAGGAGCGTGTCGCGATCGGTGTCCTGCACGAGGAGGCCGCCAGCGATGCGCTTGAAATCGGGCGCCGGCGTCGCGTTCTCGTCCCACGCACCGCTTTCGAGCACGCGCACGTTCGGTTTGGCGGCGAGCGCGGCGAGCGCGGCGTCGTCGATCTCGGGCGCGATGACGACTTCGACGAACTGGCGCTTCAGGATCGCCGCTGCGGTCTGCCCATCGAGCTTGCGGTTGAACGCGATGATGCCGCCGTAGGCAGACACCGGATCGCACGCGTACGCGCGCTCGTAGGCTTCGGCGAGATCGCCGCCGAGCGCGACGCCGCACGGGTTCGCGTGCTTGACGATGACGCAAGCCGGCGTCTTGCGGAACGCCTTGACGCATTCGAGCGCCGCGTCCGCATCGGCGATGTTGTTGAACGACAGTTCCTTGCCGGCGAGCACGCGCGCCGATGCGACCGTGCCCGGCGGAATGTCGCGCTCGACGTAGAGCGCTCCGCCTTGATGCGGATTCTCGCCGTAGCGCAGCGTTTGCTTCAGATCAAACGAAAGATGCAGCGTCGGTGCGAACGGCTCGATGCGCTCGCCGTCGGGCCGCGCGCCGAGCCAGTTGGCGATGACGCCGTCGTAGCGCGCCGTGTGCGCGTATGCCTTCGCCGCGAGCCGGCGGCGCAGCGCGAGCGTCGTGCCGCCGTGCGCGAGCGCTTCGAGAAGCTCGGCATAGTCGGTCGGATCGACAACGACGGCGACGTGCTCGTGATTCTTCGCCGCGCCGCGCAGCATCGCGGGGCCGCCGACGTCGATGTTCTCGATCGCATCGTTGAGCGTGCAATCGGGCCGCGCGGTGGTGGCCTCGAACGGATAGAGATTGACGATCAGAAGATCGATCGGCGCGATCTCGTGCCGCGCCATCACCGCATCGTCGGTGCCGCGCCGGCCGAGCAGGGCGCCGTGCACTTTCGGATGCAGCGTCTTGACGCGGCCGTCCATGATCTCCGGAAAGCCGGTCAGCGCGCTGACATCGGTGACCGGGATGCCAGCCTGGCGCAGGCTCGCGGCGGTGCCGCCCGTCGAAACCAGCGCGACGCCGAGCGCATCCAGCCCGTGCGCGAAATCGACGAGGCCGGTCTTGTCGGAAACGCTGAGCAGCGCCCGCCGGACGGGCACCAGGGTCGCATCGAACATGGATCACACGAATCGCGGGGAACGCCGGATTATACCGGCGTTGCGGCTGTGTGCCTCAGTCGGCGAGCCCGTAATGCTGAAGCTTCTTGCGCAGCGTGGCGCGGTTGATGCCGAGCGCGGCAGCGGCACGGCTCTGGTTGCCGCCGTACCAGGCGAGCACTTCGGTCAGGAGCGGCGATTCGACTTCGCGCAGCACGAGCGCGTGCAGGCCTTCGCTGGGCTCGGATTCGACATCGGCGAGATAGCGGCGCACCGAACGCGCGACGCATTCGCGCAATGCCGGTTGCAATGGCGATTCGTGTTGGAGCGAGGATTCGTGCGCGACGTCGGCGCGCAGCGGTGTAACGGCATTCACGACGAGATGGCCCCTATGGATCAGCGAACTTCCTTGAGCGGCCAATGTGCACTTAGCGGGTGCACACGGGGAGAGGATATTAGCGCTGCGATGGCGGCTTGGTAAGTCCTGAAATTGTGAAATTCACGATGCGCGTTACGTATCTCAACTCGCACCGGCACTTGCACGAATTTCTTCAAGCAACGATGAGCAGCGCGTTGCTTGCGTTACATCGACGTCTTGATTGTTGCGCTGCGTTCGTGCAAGCGCGCATCGCGCGTCAATCGTCGAACTTGAACTCGAACGCAACCGCGTTCTTGCCGGGATCGGCGACTTCGAACACGAGCGCCGTGCTCGCGCCCGGTGCGAGACCGGTTGCGATCGCGCGCGGATCGTTGACGTAATCGCGCGGACGGAAGCGGCGCATCGCAATGCGCGTCTCGTCGAGATCGGAAAGCGTGATCTCGACGATCGGAAACGCCTGCGCAAAATCAGCATCGTTGCGCACGGTCGCCGAGATGATCAGCGCACCGGGTACCGACGGATGCGGGCGGATGTCGCGCGAGATGAGCTCGAGCTGGCTCGTATCGTGCCGCGGCGGCAGCGCGCAGCCGAGCTTCGCGCAAACCGGTTCAACCCACGCGCGCATGCGCGCATCGTCGAGCCAGCGCGCTCGCTCGGCCCAGGCGACCTGCGCGCCAAGCACGAGCACGAGCAACGCGCTGCCGGCGATCCAAAGCCCGTTGCGCTCGGCGCGCACGGGTCTTCGTCGGCGCGTGAATGTCGGCGTTGCGGGACGCTCGTTGCTGCGCGTCCGGTCCGCGGGATCGAGGAACAGCGCACCTTGCCCCGGATTCGGACGAAACACCGGGAGCTTGAGCTGCGGCGGCGCGGTTTCGGCGCTGTGCGTATCGAGATTGCCGATCGGCTCGGGCGGCAACTGCTCGGCGAGCGTGCGCAGCGAGTCGAACACCGCGCTGCAATGGCCGCAGCGCACGCTGCCGTGCGCGGCGCCGAGCTCGGCGCCGGTCAGCTTGAAGATCGTCAGGCACTCAGGGCACTGGGTGTACATGGCTTGAGCATTCTAATGACGCGTCAGTCCGCTGCATTGGGCAGTGCGTCAACAACTAGGACGGCTTTCGGCGCGCGTCGATACGCACCCAGCCGTCGCGCATCGTCACTACGATGTCGGCGAACGCGTCCGCGTAACGCTCGACGAGCTCGCTTTCCTGACCTTCGAGAATGCCCGAGAGCGCAATCGCGCCGCCGGGCTTCACGCTTGCCGCGAATCGCGGCGCGAGCTCGCTCAGCGGGCCGGCGAGGATGTTCGCAACCAGCGCGTCGGCGGGTTCAGCGACGAACGCATCGGGCGCGACGAGATCGAGCCCGGCGGCGACGCCGTTGCGTTCTGCGTTGTCGCGGCTTGCAGCGAGCGCTTGTGCATCGTTGTCGACGCCGACGACGCGCGTCGCGCCAAGCTTCAGCGCCGCGATCGCGAGCACGCCCGAGCCGCAGCCGTAGTCGATCACGATCTTGCCGGCGAGATCGGCCGCATCGAGCCATTCGAGGCAAAGCGCCGTCGTCGGATGCGTGCCGGTGCCGAACGCGAGGCCGGGGTCGAGTCGCACGACGACAGCGTCCGCGTCCTCCGGCGGCTCGATGTTCCACGGATAAATCCACAAGCGCCGGCCAAAACGCATCGGCTGGAACTGATCCATCCAGACGCGCGTCCAGTCCTGATCTTCGACGATGCGAAAGCCGATGCGCTCGGGCGCAAGCTCGGGAACGAGCTCGGTGAGCACATGCACGAGCCCAGCGCGATCGCACGACGCCTCGAAGAGGGCCGACAGCGCGATCTCCGGCCACATCGGCGTCTCGCCCGGCGCCGGCTCGAAGATCGGATGATCTTCGGCATCGAGCAACGTCACCGCGAGCGCGCCGATATCCTCGAGCGCGGATTCGATCTCGGCTTGCTGCTCGGCCGAGAGGATCAGGGAGAGTTCGAGCCAAGCCATCGCGAGTGCGCGCTCAAGAGTCGACGCTCATCCAAGCCCGATGCCTTTCTCGCGCTGCTCGGCGATCCGTCGCTCGAGATAATGAATATTCTGCCCGCCGGCCTGAAAGCCGCCGTCGGCGAGAATGCGCTGCTGCAGCGGAATATTCGTCTTGATGCCCTCGACGACCATTTCCGATAGCGCAATGCGCATGCGCGCGATCGCGGTCGCGCGGTCGCGGCCGTGCACGATCAGCTTGCCGATCATCGAATCGTAGTTGGGCGGAATGCGGTAGCCGTCGTAGAGATGCGTGTCGACGCGCACACCAGGACCGCCGGGCGCTTCGAAGCGCTTCACGGTGCCGGGGCTCGGCATGAACGAATCCGGATCCTCGGCGTTGATGCGGCACTCGATCGCGTGGCCGGTGATCTTGATGTCTTCCTGGCGCAGCGAGAGTTTCTCGCCGGCGGCGATCAGCAACTGCTCGCGCACAAGATCGGTGCCGGTGATGAGCTCGGTCACCGGATGCTCGACTTGGATGCGCGTGTTCATTTCGATGAAGTAGAAGCGGCCGTTCTCGTACAAGAACTCGAACGTGCCCGCGCCGCGATAGCCGATGCGAAGGCAGGCTTCGACGCAGACTTTGCCGATCTGGGCGCGCTGCTCCTCGGTGATGCCTGGCGCGGGTGCTTCCTCGACGACCTTCTGATGCCGGCGCTGCATCGAGCAATCGCGCTCGCCGAGATGGATCGCGTTGCCTTGGCCGTCGGCGAGCACCTGGATCTCCACGTGGCGTGGATTCTCCAGGAACTTCTCCATATAGACCTGATCGTTGCCGAACGCGGCCTTGGCTTCGGTGCGCGTCATCGTGATCGCGTTGTGCAGATGCGCTTCAGTGTGCACGACGCGCATGCCGCGCCCGCCGCCGCCGCCGGCTGCCTTGATGATTACCGGGTAGCCGATCTCGCGCGCGATCTTCGCGTTGGCGACCGTGTCGTCGCCGAGCGGTCCGTCCGATCCCGGCACGCACGGCACGCCGGCCGCTTTCATCGCCTTGATCGCCTGGACCTTGTCGCCCATCAAGCGGATCACGTCCGCGGTCGGGCCGATGAAGATGAAGCCGGATTTCTCGACGCGCTCGGCGAAGTCGGCGTTCTCGGACAAGAATCCGTAGCCGGGATGAATCGCCTGCGCGTCGGTGACTTCGGCTGCGGCGATGATCGCCGGAACGTTGAGATAGCTTTCGGCCGCCGGCGCAGGTCCGATGCAGACCGATTCGTCGGCCATGCCGACGTGCTTCAAGTTGCGATCGACGGTCGAATGCACGGCGACCGTTCGAATCCCCAACACATGGCATGCGCGAAGAACACGCAGCGCAATCTCGCCTCGGTTGGCAATGACGACTTTATCGAGCATGCGCGTCAGCCGATCACGAACAGCGGTTCGTCGAACTCGACGGGTTGCCCGCTGCCGACCAGTACCGCGAGCACGGTTCCGCTGACATCCGACTCGATCTGATTGAACATCTTCATCGCTTCGATGATGCCGAGCGTATCGCCGGCCTTGACGGCTTGGCCGACTTTGACGAACGGCGGCGCGTCCGGATTCGACGAGGCGTAGAACGTGCCGACCATCGGAGCGGTGACAACGTGGCCTTCGGGCAGCGCTTTGTCGTTGCCGTTGCCGGCTGCAGCAGCGGCCGGCGCCGAGGCGGCCGCGACAGGCGCCGGAGGCTCGACGCGCACCTGATGCAGCGGCGCGGGTGCCGCGGTGCTTTTCGGAATGCGCGACAGGCGCACGGTTTCTTCGCCTTCCTTGATTTCGAGCTCGGCGAGATTCGATTCTTCGAGCAGATCGATCAATTTCTTGATCTTGCGCAGGTCCATGAGGACGCCTCTCCCAATCCGATAAACGGGAAAAAAATCAGCCTGCGAGGCGCCGCAGCGCGGCGGTCAACGCGAGCCGGTAACTGTCGGCGCCGAAGCCGGTGACAACGCCGATCGCAAGAGCGGCGAGATACGAGTGATGCCGGAACGGCTCGCGCGCGTGCACGTTCGAAAGGTGCACTTCGATGAACGGAATCGCGACCGACGCCAGCGCGTCGCGGAGCGCAATGCTCGTGTGCGTCAGAGCCCCCGGATTGATCACGATGAACGCGGTGCCGTCGTTGGCGGCGGCGTGGATGCGGTCGATCAGCGTGCCTTCCGAATTCGACTGCAGCGTTGTGAGTTCATGGCCGGAAGCCTGCGCGATCGCAGCAAGATCGGCGTTGATGTCGGCCAGCGTCGCCGAGCCGTAGATCGCCGGCTCGCGCGTGCCAAGCAGGTTCAGGTTCGGCCCGTGCAGGACAAGAATCTTGGCCAACAGCCGGCCCTCGGCGCAAAAGGGGCGCTAGTCTGGCCGAGGCCATGTGTTCTGTCCAGTTCGGCGACGTTTGACGGAGTTTGGGCGAGATTCCGCTCAAAGATGCGGCGAAAGCCAGGCTTCGAGCGTCTCTTCGGTGAAGTTGCCGAAGCGCCGCGCCAGCACGCGGCCGTCCGGCGCGATCAGGACCGTGTAGGGCAGCACGCCACGGTCGTCGCCGAACGTTCCGGCGAGATCCTCGCCCTTCGAGGGATCGTCGACGAGGATCGGATAGCGCACCGGCACGCGGTCGAGGAATTCGCGGATCGCGGCCGCATTGTCGACCGCGATGCCGATCGTCTGCAGGCCCTTGGCGGCGTAGCGCTCTTGGGTTCGATCGAGGAGCGGCATCTCCTCGCGGCAGGGGCCGCACCAGGCCGCCCAGAAGTTCACGAGGCGAAGCTTGCCTTTCCACTCGTCGAGCGAGCGGGCTTTGCCGTCGAGATCCGGTCGCGCGAACGCCGGCGCCGCGTCGCCAACTTTGAGCGCCGGCGCTGCGTGTTGCGCGTTCGGCAGCGGTCGCAGCCAGCCGCCGGCAAGGAAGCCACCCACGGCACCGAGGATCGCGATCGCAAGGATCAGCGCATTCGTGCGATTGAACATCAGGAGCCGCGTGCCTTGCCGATGCGCGCGACGAAATCGTCGGCTTTCTCGAAACCGATCAGTCGCAGCGCGCGCTGCTCGTCCCCGTTCGAGAAGAAGATCGTCGCCGGCGGACCGAACAGCGAGAATCGCTTCAGCAAGGCTTGATCGGTGTCGTCGTTCGCGGTGACGTCGGCCTTGAGCAGCACGAAATTCGAAAGCGCACTGTGCACGGAGGCTTGCGTGAACGTGAACTTCTCCATTTCCTTGCAGCTGACGCACCAGTCCGCGTAGAAATCGAGCATGACGGGCTTGCCGGCCTGCTTGGCGGCGTCGACTTCGCGATCGAGATCGGCGACGGATTTGATCGTGCGGAACTGAAGCTCAGTTGAGTGCGATTCGCCACCGCCGGCGACGATGCCTGCGAGCGGCTGCGTCACGTCGCGACCACCCGCGGCGGCACCGATCAGCTCGGCGGCGCCGGCGACGAGCAGCACGACGCCGAGCGCCTTCCACAATTTCCGCCAGCCCGATGCGCTGTCCGGCAGTCGTTCGAGCGCGCCGAGATAGACGGCCGATGCGATCAGGAGCGCGCCGCTCATCAACATGACCCAGAAGCCGTCGAGAATCCGAGCGAGCATCCAGATCGCAAGGCCGAGGAACAGGACGCCGAACACGGCTTTCACCGCATCCATCCACGCCCCGGCGCGCGGCAGGAATTTGCCGGCTGCGGTGCCGAATACGACGAGCGGCGCGCCCATGCCGAGGCTCAAGACGAAAAGCGCAATTCCACCGAACACCGGATCGCGCGTCTGGCTGATATAGAGCACGGCTGCGGCGAGCGGCGGGGCGACGCAAGGTCCGACGATCAGCGCGGAGAGAAGCCCCATGATCGCAACGCCGATCAGCGAGCCGCCTTTCTGCTGGTTGCTGATGTCGGCGATCTTCGATTGCCACGAGCTCGGCAATTGCAGCTCGTAGAAGCCGAACATGCTGAGCGAGAGCAGCACGAAGAGGGTCGCGAAGCTCCAGAGGATCCACGGTTTCTGGAACGCGGCTTGGAGATTCGCGCCGGCCAATCCCGCGACGACGCCGGCGATCGTGAACACGACGCACGTTGCGAGCACGTAGACGACCGAGAGCACGAAGGCGCGGCGCGTCGAGATGTTTTCGCCTGAGCCCGCAATGATGCCGGACAGGATCGGGATCATCGGGAAGACGCAGGGCGTGAATGCGAGCAGCAATCCAAAGCCGAAGAAGCTCAGCAGCGCGAGGAGGCGGTTGCTCGAAAGATTCGCCGCGAGGGCTTGCTCCTCCGATTGTCCACCGCCCATCGCAGCTGGCGTCGCTCCTACCAGCGCGGTTGCCGCGGCCAGCTCCTCGGCGCTGGCGGACGGCAAGTCGACGCTGACCGCCTTCGTCATCACCGGATAGCAGATGCCGTTCTCCTGGCAACCCTGATACTCGGCATTGAGCTTGATCGTCTGCGCTGCGCCCTTGACGCGCGCGAGTGGAATCGGAAGCTCGACTTCGTCGAAATACACCTCGACCGTTCCGAAATGCTCGTCGGTGTGATCGACGCCTTTCTTCCATTGCGGCGCGCCGAGCGTGACGCCGTCGCCCTCGGTCAGCGTCACCGAGCTCTTGTCGCGATAAAGGTAATAGCCCTTCGGCATCGTCCAGCGCGCGAGCACGCTGGTGGGGCTCGCGGCGATCGCTTCGAACACGAACGCTTGCTCGGGCGGCAGCGGTTCGTTCGTCGCCGACGCGCCGATCTTCCCTGAAAGCGAGAACGGAGTCGTGGGAGCGGCGCCAGCCGCGATCGGCGAAGCCTCGGGAACCGTCAACGTCAACGCCGTCGGATGCGGCGGATAACAGATCTTCGGATCGACTTCATGGCAGCCCTGCACCGTGATCGTCACCGCAACGGTTTTCGCGCCGTCCGACAAGGTGTACGGCAACGTCGCATCGACCGTGTGGTGATAGACCTCGACGTCGCCCAAGAACTCGTCGTGCTTCTTCTCGCCGGCCGGAAGATCGAGATCGGACAGCGCGAGCCCGGTTTGCGAGGTCTTCGATTTGATCCGCGTGCGATAAAGGTAATAGTCCTTCGCGATGTCCCAGTGCAGCGCGATCTTGCCGGGCTCGGCGATCTTCGCGGTCAGCTTGAACGCTTGCTCGACCGGCAGCAGATCGTCCTCGCTCTGTGCGTGCGCAATGGGCGCTGCAATGAGCGCGACCAAGGCGATAAGGGCGGACAGCTTCCGCGTCATGCAACGACTCCGTATTCGAAAGACGGCGCGCCGGCGCGGCGCTTCCCCAAGAGACCGCTCATAGACCCCATCCCTCGCACGCGGTTCATTGCGGGCCGGTTTCCCGCGCGATCCAGGCGAGATACGGCGCTGATCCTGCCGCAGGCTCGATCGCGATCACCTCGGGCACCTCGTACGGATGCAGCGCGACGAGGCGCGCCTCCATTGCCGCGTAGCGCTCGTGCGAGGTCTTGATGACGAGCAGCACTTCCTGATCGACCATCACCTCGCCCTTCCAGCGGTACGTCGACTGGACGCCGGGAACGCGGTTCACGCAAGCCGCGAGGCGCTCGTCGACGAGCGTTCGGGCGATGCGATCGGCGGTGTCGGCGTCGGGGCAGGTCGAGAGCGCGATCAGCGCGGTCATCCGGGGGTCCAAAAGAAGAAAGTCTAGCAGGGGGCCGAAGAGCGGCCCTCACCCGTGCCTCGTCGCGACCTCTCCCGCACGGCGGGAGAGGCGAACGCTGCGTTAATTCATGGTGGTCTCGTAAAGGCGCTGTCACACCCACTCCCGATCATCGCGGCGCTTCATCTCTTGGGGAAAACTCATGAACCTTCGTTCTGCGCGACCTGTGGCGCGCATGCGTCCTATTGCCTTGGCGCTGGCGACTGTGCTCGCCGGCCTGCCGCACGTCGCCTCGGCGGCGAGCCTCACCGGCCGAGTCACCGATGCGAGCGGCGCGGTCGGTTTCAAGGGCGCCGAAGTGCGCATCGATGAGCTCGGCCGCGGCGTCGTCACCGATAGCGATGGACGCTTCCGCATCGACGGCGTTCCGCCCGGCCACTACACGCTGACGGCGACGTACATCGGTGCTGAAGCGGTGAGCCAGCCGGTCGATATCGGCGACAGCGACGCCGCCGTCGCGCTCGCGATCGGCGCCAGCGTCGAGAAGCTCGACAACGTGCTCGTCGTCGGCTACGCCGCGGGCCAGGCGGCTGCGCTGAACCAGCAGCGCAACGCCGACAACTTCAAGAACGTGGTCTCGTCAGACGCGGTCGGCCAGTTCCCCGATCAGAACATCACCGAAGCCGTGCAACGCGTGCCGGGACTTTCGATCACGCGCGATCAGGGCGAAGGGCGCTTCATCGTCGTGCGCGGCATCGATCCGAATCTGAACGCGATCAGCATCGGTGGCGTGCGCGTGCCGTCGGCCGAGAGCGATGCGCGGCAAGTCGCGCTCGATGTGATTCCGTCCGAGCTTCTCTCTAGCATCGAAGTGAACAAGACGCTGACGCCCGATATGGATGGTGACGGCATCGGTGCCGCGATCGACGTGAAGACGCTGTCCGCGTTCGACCGCGGCAATCGACAGAGCCTCGGCGTCAAGCTCGAAGAGGGCTACAACGATCACCGCGAGAATTGGAGCCCGAAGGGCGCTGCGACGTGGACGAACGTGTTCAGCGTCGGCGGCGGCGAGAGCAATCTCGGCGTCGCGCTCGGCGGCTCGTGGCAGAACCGGCACCTCGGCACCGACAACATGGAGACGAACGGCTACGAGACGCGCGAGGCGCCGGACGGCAGCGAGTTTCTCGTGCCCAAGCGCCTGGAGCAGCGCGCGTACACCGTCGATCGCCGCCGCGAAAGCGCGACGTTCAACGTCGACTGGATCGCGAACGAGAACACGAGCTTGTACTTCCACAGCTTGTGGAGCGACTTCCGCGACCAGGAGCAGCGCGAAGCGAATCAGTTCCGATTCGACAAGGGCGATGTCGCGAGCCTCGATGCGGACGGCGGCACGTTCACCGATGCGGAGTTGAACAAGACGGTGAAGCTTCGCGAAGAGACGCAGCGCATACAGTCGTATGCGTTTGGCGGCTCGACGATCGCGGATCTGTGGACGTTCGACTATGAGCTTGCGTGGTCGAAGGCCGACGAGGCCAATCACGGCGAGATCGAAGCGCTCTTCAGCGGCGATCACGATATCGGCATCACGAATCCGGTGGGCTCGACGCCGCATGCATACGTGCTCGACCCCGAATCCGCGAATGATCCTTCGACGTACGCGCTCGACACGATCAGCATCGCCGACAGCGACACCGAGGACAAGGAACGCTCGGCACGTCTGGACGTTCGCCGTGATCTCGACATCAAGGACGGTGCCGCATTCGTCAAGTTCGGCGCGAAGGCGCGCCGCCGCGAGAAGTTCGCCGACTCCGACAGCCTCGACTATGAAGCGGACGGTCCGACACTGGCCGATTTCTATCGCGCGAACATCGACTATGGATTCGGGCCGTTCGGTCCCGGCTGGTCGCCGGGCGCGATCCGCAACTATGTGCGCAACGGGCTTCCCGACGCCGAGCTCAACGACGAAGACACCGCGGTCGATTCGCTCGCCGGCGACTACACGGCGAACGAGGACATCGACGCCGGCTATGTGATGGCCGGCTACGAGACCGGATCGTGGCATTGGACCGGCGGCGTGCGTGTCGAGCGCACGAGCTTCGATGCGGACGGCATGCAGGTGCTGTTCGACGACGACAGCGACGAGCCGGTATTCAATCCGGTGCGTGCGAGCCACGACTACAGCGACGTGCTGCCGCAGATCGGCCTTCGCTATGATCTTGGTCCGCGCACGCTCTTGCGCGCGGGTCTCACGCGCAGCATCGCGCGCGCGAACTTTGCCGATCTCTCGCCGGGCGCGGAGATCACGATCACACGCAACGACGACGGCTCGATCGACGAGCGCGAGATCGTCGCCGGCAATCCGATGCTCGATCCGTATCGCTCGGACAATTTCGACCTTGCGCTCGAGTTCTATCCTGGCGGTCTCGGCGCGTTGTCCGCCGGCGTGTTCTACAAGCGCATCACCGATTTCGTCGTGCGCGTGAATCTCGCAGGGCAAGGCGCGTACACTGATTACGATCACGCCGAGATTCCGATCAACGGCGACACCGCGAAGCTCTATGGATTGGAGCTCTCTTGGACGCAGCAGTTCGCCGATTTGCCGGCGCCGTTCGATGGCTTGCTCGTGAACGCGAACGCGACCTGGACGCACAGCACCGCGAAGCTCGGCCTTCGCGACGGCACGATTCCGCTGCCGAACCAGTCGAAGGCGCTCGCGAATCTCGTCATCGGTTACGAGAAAGGCCCGCTCAGCCTTCGTCTTTCCAATTCCTGGCGCGGCAAGCGGCTGACCGATCTCGACGATCCTTCCGATCCGTCGCAGGACATCTACGAGCAGAGCCATCTGCAAGTCGATTTCTCGGCGAAATATCGCGTCGCCAAGGACTGGCGCGTTTATCTCGACGCGGTCAATCTGACCGACCGGCCGTACTACCGCGCGTATGCGAACGGAGGGCTCGCGCAGTATGAGAAATATGGTCGGGTCTATCTGCTTGGTGTTGAGGCGAATTTCTGAGATGAAAACCGACTTCAGAAGTATTGCAGTCACGCTGATGCTGCTCTCGGGCTGTGCCGCGCATGCGCCGTCGAAGCCGGTGCACGATGCGGCCGAGCCCGTCGTCAGAGAAGCGTTCGTGACGATCGCAAACGCAGCCGACAATCTCGATTCGCCCGCGGTCTGGCATGCGCCGGACGGCAGCGTGCGTGTCTACGTCACCGCGAAATCGACAGACGTGCTGCGCGTGTTCGATGGCTCGACCGGCGCGGCGCTGCCGTCGATCGGTTCGCGCGGCGATGCGCCGGGACAGTTTCTGCGGCCGAACGGCATCAGCGTCATCGACGATCTCTTATTCGTCGTCGAGCGCGACGGACACCGCGTCCAGGTGTTCGCGTTGCCCGATGCGCGACCTCTCGGACGTTTCGGCCACGACACGCTCAAAAAACCGTACGGCCTTTGGGTGCGCGCGCAAGGTGCGAAACGCTATCGCGTCTACGTGACGGACGATTGGGCGCCGCCCGGCACTGCCGATGGCGCGGGCGCGAAACATGTTCGGATCTTCGATCTCGATGTCGCCGGCGGCTTTGCGGTGACGCCGACTCGCGATGTCGGCGATGCGAGCGGAGCAGGGCGCCTGCGCGTCGTCGAATCGATCTTCGGCGATGTCGAACGCGGCAATCTCGTCATCGCCGACGAATACGAAGCCGACGGCTCGCGGCTCAAGTTGTTCGATCTCGATGGACGCTACGCTGGCCGCGACATCGGCGTCGGCCAGTATCGCTATCAGGCCGAAGGCTTCGCGCTCTATGCCTGCGCCGACGGCAGCGGCTATTGGATCGGCTCCGACCAGTCGCCGACCGCACAGCGCTATCTCGTGTTCGATCGCGCGAGCTTCGACTACGTCGGCGCCGTGCGGCCGGCCGTTGCGAATACGACGGACGGCGTCTGGCTCGATCAGCGTGCATCGGCACGGTTTCCGGCCGGTGCGTTCTACGTTTCGCACAGCGACAACGCCGTCGCGGCGTTCGACTGGCGCGATATCGCAGCGGCGCTGGGGCTGCGTACCGATTGCGTACGCCCCTGACCGTCGTTTCGGCGCTTCTTCAACGCCACAAAAAGGCCCATGGGTCCCGGCTTCCGCCGGGACGGTGAGGCGCTGGGCCTTGAATCTCCAGGCTTGGCCCCGACTTGCCCGTCAGTCCCACTGACTTCCAACGGGAATGCTTCGCCGGTAAACTTGGCACTCGTTCGCAGCGAGTGCTAGCAACGCGCGAATTTCCGTTACGAATCAACCCCTTTTCAATCAACCTGCTGAGGAACACCCATCATGGCACTGCGCCCCCTGCACGATCGCGTGATCATCAAGCGCCTGGAGGAAGAGAAGATCTCCGCCGGCGGCATCGTGATTCCTGATTCCGCGGCCGAGAAGCCGATTCGCGGCGAAGTCGTCGCTGCCGGCAACGGCAAGATCCTCGAAGACGGCAAGGTCCGTCCGATCGCCGTCAAGAAGGGCGACAAGGTGCTGTTCGGCAAGTACAGCGGCACCGAGGTGAAGGTCGATGGCCAGGAGCTCCTGGTCATGCGCGAAGAAGACATCCTCGCGGTCATCGAGTAAGCGGGCGCTGCGCTGTCGCGCCGCCTCGATCGATTGCCGTAACCCAAACAACGCTTTCCAAGGAACTTATCTCCATGGCTGCCAAAGAACTCCGTTTCTCCGAAGACGCGCGCGCTCGCATGCTGCGCGGCGTCAACACCCTGGCCAACGCGGTCAAGGCCACTCTCGGTCCGAAGGGCCGTAACGTCGTGCTCGAGAAGAGCTTCGGCGCACCGACGATCACCAAGGACGGCGTGTCCGTCGCCAAGGAGATCGAGCTCGCCGACAAGTTCGAGAACATGGGCGCGCAGATGGTGAAGGAAGTCGCGTCGAAGACGTCCGACGTCGCCGGCGACGGCACCACCACCGCAACCGTGCTCGCGCAGGCGCTGATTCGCGAGGGCCTCAAGGCCGTCGCCGCCGGCATGAACCCGATGGATCTGAAGCGCGGCATCGACAAGGCCGTTGCCGGCGCCGTCGAAGAGCTCAAGAAGCTCTCCAAGCCGTCCGCTGATTCGAAGTCGATCGCGCAGGTCGGCACCGTCTCCGCCAACGGCGACGAGCTGATCGGCAAGCTCATTGCCGAGGCGATGGACAAGGTCGGCAAGGAAGGCGTGATCACGGTCGAGGAAGGCTCGGGTCTGGACAATGAGCTCGACGTCGTCGAGGGCATGCAGTTCGACCGCGGCTACCTCAGCCCGTATTTCATCAACAACCAGCAGAGCCAGCAGGTCGAGCTCGAAGATCCGTACATTCTTCTGTACGACAAGAAGATCTCGAACGTGCGCGAGCTCCTGCCCGTGCTCGAAGGCGTCGCCAAGGCCGGCAAGCCGCTCCTGATCGTCGCCGAGGAAGTCGAAGGCGAAGCGCTGGCGACCCTCGTCGTCAACACGATCCGCGGCATCGTCAAAGTCGCGGCCGTCAAGGCGCCGGGCTTCGGCGATCGTCGCAAGGCGATGCTCGAAGACATGGCGATCCTGACCGGCGGCCAGGTGATTTCCGAGGAAGTCGGCCTGCAGCTCGAAAAGGCGACGCTGAAGGATCTTGGCCGCGCGAAGAAGGTGGTGATCTCGAAGGAGAACACCACGCTGATCGACGGCGCCGGGGAAGCTGCGAACATCCAGTCGCGCATCAAGCAGATCAAGGCGCAGATCGAGGAAACCTCCTCCGATTACGACCGCGAGAAGCTGCAGGAGCGCGTGGCCAAGCTTGCCGGCGGCGTTGCCGTCATCAAGGTGGGCGCGGCGACCGAAGTCGAGATGAAAGAGAAGAAGGCGCGCGTCGAAGACGCTCTGCACGCCACGCGTGCGGCCGTCGAAGAAGGCGTGGTCCCGGGTGGCGGCGTCGCGCTCATCCGCGCGCTGGCCGGCCTTGCCAAGCTCAAGGGCGACAACGAAGACCAGAACCACGGCATCACGATCGCCAAGCGCGCGATGGAAGCGCCGCTGCGCGAGATCGTCACCAACTCAGGCGACGAGCCGAGCGTGATCCTCAACAAGGTCTCCGACGGCAAGGGCAATTTCGGCTACAACGCCGCGACTGGCGCCTACGGCGACATGATCGAGTTCGGCATCCTGGATCCGACCAAGGTCACGCGCACGGCACTGCAGAACGCGGCATCGATCGCCGGCCTCATGATCACGACCGAGGCCATGGTCGCCGAAGCGCCGAAGAAGGAAGAGCCGCATAACCACGGTGGTGGTGGCGGTATGGGTGGCATGGGCGGGATGGATTTCTGATCCTGTCACCAGACAGCTTCCCGAAAACAAAAGAAGCCCCGACGAAATCGGGGCTTCTTTTTTGGTTGCGATCCCAACGGCGAACAAGACGAGCTATCGCAAGCTCAAGCTCGCGGCGAACGCCCGCGTCGAGTCTTCGCTGCCGCCCACATTCCCCACCGAAATCGCCGAAGCGATTTTCTCCGGCTTGCGCGATTCGGCACGGAGGCTCGAACGCATGCCGGCGTCGGCGGCTCGCTGAAACGAGAAGCCCCGCAGACGCGGGGCTTCTTCTCCTTGCAGAAAACCGCAATCAGTTTTGCCGCTCGTACGCACCCAGATCACGCGCACCGAACCGATTAGCCACCGCCGGAAGATCGACATCATGCGGCGCGCCATCGAGATCGCGCGGATGATCCAGCGGCGGAATCGGCGCCGGTGCGAAGTCGATCGCCGGCGACGTCGCGAGCAGATGGAAATCGCCGCTCGACGGCGCGACAAATTGCGGATCGCCATGCACGATCGTCGGGCCCGATGGAATGCCCGCGCTGGTGATCGACAGCACGTAGTCGACCGTGAGCCCGCCCGCGGGTCCGGAGTACGCGATGTTGTTGACCTCATGCTGGTCGATGATGCTGCGCGTCAGGCTGAACGGCGCGCTCGAGCGCAGCGCCGGGCCGATCGCGCCGACGTTGTTGCGGCTCAGCGTGCAGTTGTCGAGCGACGTATTCGCGCTCGCGTCGACGACGGGTGCGTTGCCGCCGTTCGAGGCGAACAGACAGTTGCTGAGCTCCGCGGCGCCGTTGCCGGTTGCGATGCGCACGGTCGCTCCGCCTTGATTGCCGCTGAGCGCCACGCGATCGGCGTAGAGGAACGAGCTTGCCTGCACGAACACGGCGGCGCCCGTCGTGTGCGTGCCGCCGAGCGTCATCGCCGTGTTGCTCTCGATCGCGTTGCAGTCCGCGCCGGGCGTACACGCAACCGCGCCGAGCGCCGCCGGCGTTTCCGGATAAAGGCAGACTTGCGATGCGGTCTCGGGCCGGTTCAGCACGACGGTGCTCCACGGCGTCGTGCCGCCGGCGGTCGTATCGACGTCGGCAAAGATCGCGGTGCCTTGCGGCGAGAGGTTGTCGTCCATGTGGAAATCGGAGGCGCACAACGAAGCCATGCCGAAGTTCGTCGAACCCGAATCGCTGCGCGGCTTGACGAACACGCCGCCGCCGGCGTCGCGCGCGCTGTTGCTTTGGATGCGCACGGGCCGTGCAGGATCGGTCGTGAAGAGCCGCGCGGTGCCGTCACCGCTGCCGCTGGTGACGGCGAGCCCGCCGCCCGAGATCGCGTCGTTGAGATAGATCGCGCCGAGGCCGTAATAGCCCGGCGATCCGATGTCGGCTTTCGCAGGCCCGACGACGAGCACGCCGCCGCCGAAGCCTTGCCCGTCCTGGCCGAGCGCGTGGTTGAAGACGACGCCGCTGTTGTCGGCCAGCATGAAGAGACGCGATTCGCCGTCCATGCGGATGCCGCCGCCAGAATTCGCTGCGGTGTTGCCGGTGATCAGCGTATCCGGTCCGAGCCGAAGCTCGGCGGGGCCGCCGAGGCCCGTCATCGCGATGCCGCCGCCGAAGCCCGCGAAGTTCTGCACGACGTCGACGTTTGCGAGCGTCAGCCCGCCGCGGCCGAAGAACGAGATGCCGCCGCCGAAGCCGCCAAATTCGCTGAGCGGCAAGTTGCCGTTCGTGATCTTGAGGTTCTTCAGCGACACGCGGCTGTTGCCGGCGATCGCGATGACGTTCGCATTGCCGCCTGAGCCGACGCCGGAGATCGTTACTTTCGGTGCCGCGTCGGTACCGGGTGTCGCATCGAGCTCGCGGCCGTTGATGAGACCGCACTGGCCGCCGCCGCCCACCAGCGACAGCGATTTGTCGACGATCGTCAGGCGCTGGTTTGTGTAACTCAGCTGATTGGTGACGACGATCGTCGTGTTCGGACACGTCGCATGATCGATCGCTGCCTGGATCGTATTGAAGTTGCACTGCCGATCGCGCGCCGTGTTGCCGACGTAGATCGTGTTGAGAACCGTCGGCAGGCATCGCGCTTGCGCGCTTTCGATGCCGGTCGCGGACGATGCGGCGATAAGGCTCGCCAATAGGAAACGTGCAGAAGTTCGCATAGTTGAATCTCCCTTGCGGATGAGCATCCCTCGGCCTCGAAAAACGCTATGGCGTGCCGGATTGCGACATTCGCGGGTGCGAACCGCCGCGTCGCGCGGTAGGCTTGGCCAATCCGGTCTGGGGAGACCGTTGGGGAGGCAGATATGGCGCGCACACCGCTGGTGGATGTGCTGCGCCGTGCGGCCGCGATTGCGGCGCACGCGCGGCGAACGGGCGAGCCTTTGGACGAAGCGATCCAACGCGAGCATGAGCTTCGCGTCGATCGTGCGCGACGGCGGTTCCTGCAGCAATCGGCGACCGCGTCGGCTGCGTTGATGCTCGGCGCGTGCATGCACACGCCATCGAAGTCGGCGAGCGGAGTGGACGACGTGCTCGTGATCGGTGCCGGCGTCGCCGGGCTCACGTGCGCGTATCGACTGCAGCAGGCCGGCATCCGCGCGCGCGTCTACGAAGCGCAGGAGCGTATCGGCGGACGCATGTTCAGCCTGCGCGGCCATTTCGCCGACGGACAGGTCTGCGAGCTCGGCGGCGAGCTGATCGACACCGGCCACGCGCGCATCCGCGCGCTCGCAAGCGAGCTCGATCTTGCGCTCGACGATCTCAGCGCCGATCCGACCGCAAGCGCCGGCGACATCTGGTTCTGCAACGGGCGCCGCTACAGCGAAGCGGACATCCTGCGCGAGTTCGCGCCGCTCGCCGCCGCGATCGAACGCGATGCAGCGACGATTCCCGACGAGGAAATCACGTACGCGACGCCCGGCGGCACCGAAGCGCTCGATCGCGAAACGATGACCGCCTGGTTCGATCGCAACGGCGCGTCGGGCTGGTTACGCAAGTTGCTCGAAGTCGCGTTCACAACCGAAATGGGGCTCGAATGCGACGAGCAATCCGCGCTCAATTTCCTCACCTTCATCGATCCCGGCACCGAAACGTTCAAGGTGTTCGGCGAAAGCGACGAGCGCTATCACGTGCGCGGCGGCAACGATCGCATCGTGCAGGCGCTTGGCGCGAAGCTCGATGGCTCGATCACGACCGGCTGCGTGCTCGAAGCGCTAAGGCAGGATGCGAGCGGCGCGTATGTCGCGAGCTTCAAGCGCGGTGCCGGCGCTAAGGAAGTCCGCGCGCGCCGCGTCGTGCTGGCGATGCCGTTCACGACGTTGCGCCGCGTGCGCATCGACGTCGCGCTGCCACCGGCGAAACGCCGAGCGATCGACGAGTTGCGTTACGGCACGAACGCAAAACTGATGATCGGCTTCAGCGAGCGCATCTGGAGCACGCACCATCAAAGCGGCGGCAGCACGTACAGCGATCTGCCACTACAGACGACGTGGGAAACGAGCCGCATGCAACCCGGCGCGGCCGGCATCCTCACCAATTTCGTCGGCGGCCGTCACGGCATCGAGGTCGGCGAGGGCACGCCGGCGCAGCAAGCCGACGCCGCAGCGCATCAGCTCGATGCGATTTTCCCGGGCATCTCCGCCGCTCGCGCCGGCGCACGCGAGGCGCGCTTCCATTGGCCGACGCACCCGTGGACGCTCGGCAGCTACGCGTGCTTCGCGCCTGGACAATGGACGACGCTGCGCGGCGCGATCGGCGAGCGCGTCGGCGAGCTCCATTTCGCCGGCGAGCATTGTGCGTTCGACAATCAGGGTTTCATGGAAGGCGGCGTCGAGACGGGCGAGTGGGCCGCGGCTGCGATCCTCGGAAAGAAAATCGCAGCGGCGGCGTGAACGTACGTCGTTCTATGACTCAAATCCGTCGACGAAAATCGCATCGATCATCGAGCCCGCCTCGTAAGCGCCGAAGTCGTATGGCGTCGTCGACGAATTGAATACGTGCGGGCGCAGCGCGCCGTCGAGGTCGAGCGTCGGCTCGATATCGTACGGATCGCCCGCGACATACGCCCAGCGATCGACCGCTGACGATGTTGTGCGGATATGGAAATCGCCTTGCGAGGCATCGACGAACGGATCGGTCAGGAACTGCACGTTATTGCCGGGGCCGGTCGGAAGGCCGCTGACGCTCTCGGCGCCGACGTCGCGGACGGTGACCGGAATGCTCGTGCCGACCAGGAACGCGTCGACCGGATCGTTCGGCTGCGAGAGAAGGCTATGCAGAATGTACACCGTCGACGGCACCAGTGCGGCGGTGAAAAGCTGATTCGCGCCGAGCGTGTTGCGTGCGACCGTGCTGTTCTGGAAGCGCAACTCGCTGTCGACGACGCCGATCAGATCGCCGGACAGCGAGTTCTGCGCGAAGAGGCTGCCGTCGACCCAGACGCGGCCCTGGCCGCCGAAGATCAATCCGCCGCCGCCGCTGACGGTCGAATTGTCGATCATGCGTCCGCGAAAGAATTCGATCGACGTGGATCCCTCGGTGCCGCCGCCGACTCCGCTGATGATGTAGCCCGAGTGTGAGAGGTTGCGCTCGAACGCGTTGCAGCCAAGATTGGCCGGGCAAGGGGGTGCCTCGTCGCCGGCGCGCGACTGCTCGAAGCGCGCAGTGGTCGAAACGTCGAACGTTCCGCCGATCGATTCGGCGTGCAACGCCGCGCCGTCGCTTCCCGCGGTGTTCTCGCGCCAGATCGTGTTGCGGAAGTTCGCGTACGAGACGATCTGCTGCGTCAGCGAGTATGCGTACATGAAAACACCGCCGCCGGTTTGCGCCGCGTTGTACGAAATCTCGAGCGGCTGGTTCGCGCTGTCGTTCCACAGGAACAACTCGTACGCGCCGCCCGATCTCGCATCGAAATAGACGCCGCCGCCATTGCGGTTCGCGATGTTGTTGCCGATGAACGGAAAGCCGGCGACGCCGTGCGTCTTGGCGATGACGTTCGAATCGATCGCATAGATGCCACCGCCATCGCCGGTGTTGGTGATCGTGCCGTTGGCGAAATTGCCGAGAAAATAGCTCGGACGGCTCCGGTCGATCGTCACGTCAGAATAGATCGCATAGAGCCCGCCGCCGCTGCCGCGCGCGATGTTGCTGTTGAACTGCGCGCCGATCAGCGTCACTTCCTTGTGCGGAATGGGACCGCCGACAGCGAACACGCCGCCGCCGTAGTCCGCCGTGTTGTTCAGCAGCATCACGTCGGAGAGCGTCAGCGCGCCGGTGCCTTCGGAATCGACGCCGCCGCCGGCGATGGCGTCGCCGTGCGTCAGCACGAGATGGAGCAGCGTCAGACGGCCGCTGCCGTAGTGTCCGAACAGCGATCCGTGGATCACTGCGCCGTCCGCATCGAGCGTCGAGGTGCCGGTCGAGATGCCGGCGCTGCAATTGGCGAAGCCGCCTTCGACGATCAGATCGTCGCCGCTGACGATGATCGCTGTCGATACGCCCGTGTAGGTGCCGGTCGAAATCGCGACGAGATCGACGCCTGGCGACTGATCGGCGGCGATCACCGCCGAGGTGACATCATGGAACTGGCAGGCGCTATCGCCGTCGGGTCCGACCGTGATCATCGCGCCGGCGAAATTCATCCATGATGCGAACGCAAACAGGATCGCAAGCGGCGCGAAGCGTCCCGACTTCGGCCGATGCGCGCGGATTGTCGTATCGATGGACATTTTGTTCTCCCCAGAGCCTCCGTGTCGGAGGCTTGCTTCGGGGAACGTCGTCCAGACCGAAAACGAGACATTCGAAGAGCGATGCGGTCACGAATCGGGCACGCACGAAAGAGCGAGCGCCGCCGCGGATCATCTCGTGACCCGCACCGGCGCCCGCCGGGCGCATCGTCATGTTTCGCCGTCGAATCCGTCCGTAAAAATGCGATCGGGCGCGCCGGTCTCGAATGCGCCGATGTCCGTGCTCGGGCCGACGGTGCGTTCGAAGATCACGTTCTCGGCGGTCGATCCGCGCTGATCGCAGCAGCTCCCGTAGACGTTGTTGCCGTGATCGATCGCCGGGCTTCCGGGCAGCAACGCGTGCGTCATCGTGTAGCCGCCGTTGATCTGCAGCGGGCCGAGCATCGGGTCCGACGTGATCGTGTCGGGCGGCACCGTCAGCGTCGATGCGATGATGAGATTGTTCGCGCCGGAGATCGCGACCGTCGACACGCCGCTGACGTCGGAGGCTTGCAGCCCGTCCTGCGAGGTGTTGTTCGCGATGATCGAGCTTTCGATCTCGGTGTCGCTCGCAAGATAGACGCCGGCGCCGAATTCGAACACGGCGCTGTTCTGCGCGATCGTCGAGTTCGCGATCTCGAGCGGCCGGTATTTGGCGAAGATGCCGCCGGCGGCGCCGAGCGCACGATTGCCCGAGATCGTGCTATCGAGCACCAGCATCGTCTCGTCGGCCGCGCCGGTGAGATATGCGCCGCCGCCGGTGTCGGCTTCGTTGTCGGTCAGCGTCGAATACTTGATCGACGTGTTGCCGAGCGCGAACACGCCGCCGCCGCGCGCGTAGTGGCTGCCGTCGCCCGACGCGGTGTTGCCGCTGATCGTGCTCGCGAACACCTGCACTTCGTTCGACCAGACGCCGCCGCCGCCGCTGTTCGCCGCATCGGCGTGCGCGCGGCTGTTGGAGACCGTGCTGAGCGCGACGGTCACGCCGGTCTTCGCGTAGATCGCGCCGCCGTACGCTTTTGCCGTGCCGGTCGACGACATCGAGCATTCGCTGATCAACGTCACCGTGGCGTTGACCGAGCCGTACGAATAGATGCAGCCGCCGCCGTAAACCCCGCTGTAGCTTCCGCCTGTGATCGTCAGATTGCTGAGCCCGAGCGTGCCGCTGCCGTTGTGCACGATCACGCGGCCGTTGTTGTTGCCGTTGATCGTGAGCGCGTACTTGCCGGGGCCTTCCAGCGAGACGTCTTCTGCCGATAGCGAATCGGTCAGCGCGCCGCTGGTCAGCGTGATCGTGCTGCATTGCAATTGGGTCAGATCGATCGTCGCGCCGTCGGGCGCGTTGAAGTACGCGTCGCGCAAGCTGCCGGGGCCGGAATCGTCGCAGTTGGTGACGACGATCGGCGCCGGGCCGCGTGGACCCTTTGTCGATGTCGTCGCCGACGCCAGCGCCTCGCTCATGCCGCCGAGCGCGAGCGCAGCGGCGAGGCAGGCGACCAGCGGGCGCACGCGCGGCGTCGTAGATACGTTCTTCATGAGGCGTTCTCGAATGTTGCTTGCTACCGAGAACGCCGGAACGCGACCTTCTGCGACACGCCGGGGCGGCTTGGACGCGAAGAAGCGCCGGCAGGCGACCTGGAGAGTCGCCTGCCGGCGCTAAGGCGTCAGGGCGCGCATCGCGCATGCGGCGGCACCGGACCGTCGATTCCGGCGCGACGCCGTTTGCTACCCGGACTAAAGATAAGAACGTAAAACGGTGCGCAAGCGCGACAGTCTTCGCGTGTGTCTCGCTAAAGAGCGCCGAGCCGGCGGCGCAGCGCTGCGGCGCGCTCGCGCCACGGATGGCCGTCTGGAAGCTCGGCGAATGCTGCGTCGGCCTTGTCGAGCTGCCGCAGCGCCTCGGTCTTCCCGGCATCTCCGGCGATTTCGGCGAGCGCGAGATGCAGCAGGCCAACGCCGTAATGCGATTCCGGAAGCTCGCGCCCGGTGCGCTCGACGTAGTTGTTCAACAGCGCCGCCGCGTTGCCGGACGCACCGTGAGCCGCATCGAACTCGGCCAGCGCGACGACGAGCGGCAACGTCAGCGGATCGACGTAATCGCCCGGCAGCGCGGCGACGGCCTCTTTCCATGTCGCGCCGGCGCCGGCCGCGTCGCCGAGCGCCGCCTTCGCGAGACCGAGCGCATACCGCGCCTCGGGCTCGCTGCGCGAACGGAACTGCGCAAGCTTCTCCGGATGCTCGATGACGGGTGTAACGACGCCGACCAACGCGGACGCAGTCTTGGGATCGCGCAGGAACGCGACGCGGGCTGCCTGCACGTTGAGCGTCAGCGTGCGTGCGTGCTCGGCGCCGACGACCTTCGTTGCCGTGTGCCTGGCTTCGTCGAGCAGGCTCGATGCTTGCGCAAGATCGCCCAGCGCCTCGTGCACGCGCGCGAGATTGCCGAGCACGAACGTCTGTCCCAGCGATTCGTCGAGGCCGGCGCCGCGGTTGCGCTCGCGCGCCTCGTCGAGCGCGGCGCGCGCATCGCGCAAGCGCCCGAGCGAGAGGTCGAAATTGCCGAGATTGTTGAGGCCGTTGGAGACATCGGGGCTCCCCGGCGGATAGAGCTCGCGCTCGATGTTCACCACACGCTCGGTCAACGCGGCGGCTTCGGCATAGCGGCGCTGCAACGCCTGGCTCGTCGCATAGTTCTTGAGGTAGTGCGCGGTCTTCACGTGCCGCTCGCCGAACTTCGCTTGCGCGCCGTCGGCGGCCTTGCGCAAAAGCTCGGCGCCGTCGGTTGGACGGCCGGCACGCAGATACGCGTTGCCGATCGCATCGTAGCTGTTGAGGATTTCCGCATCGTCCGCCGGCAGCTGCTTGCGGCGGATCGCGAGCGCAGCTTCGTAGTCGGCGATCGCCTCGTCGTGCTTGCCGGTCTGGCTCTTCGCGAGCGCGCGTCGGTCGAGCGTAACGGCGAGCGCGAGACCGTTTGCATCCGCTCGCTGCTGCAATGGAATCGCTTCGTCGAAACGAGCCAATGCATCGTCGAAGTGGCTCTGCGAAAGATCGAGCTCGCCGCGCTCGCTCAGTGCCGCGCCGAGCAGCGCCGGATCGAGCGGATCGACGCGCTTTGCCGCCGCCACCGCGGCATCGAGCAGCGGTGCGCCTTTCTCCGCTTGCGCGAGGTGATCGTAGACACGCCCGAGCGCGGTCAAAAGATCGCTTTGCACGGCCGGCGTATCGGCAAGATCGGTTTTCGCTCGCTCGGCGCCACGCTCCAAGAGCTCGGCCGTACCCGGCATTTCGTCTTTCGGCCGCGACGGGATCTGTGCATCGAAAAGATCGACGAGAAGATCGCGCACCGCCTCGGCGCGCTGCGCGTGCTCGTGCGCGAGGCGCGCCTGCTCGCGCGCGATCTTCGCCTGCCAGAGCGCAAGTCCGAGCGCGGCGAGGATCGCGAGCAGAAACGCCGCTGTGGTCGCGACGCCGCCACGATGACGCGTGACGAACTTCCTCGCGCGATACCACGGCGACGGCGGATGGGCGACGACGGGCTGGCCGGCGAGATGGCGTTCGATATCGTCGGCGAACGCTCCGGCCGACGCGTAGCGGCGCTCGGCCTCGACGTCGGTCGCTTTCATGACGATGTTATCGAGATCGCCGCGCAGCTGCCGGCGCGTGCTGCGCGGCGGCGCCGGCAGCGAAGCCGGATCGGTATCGTCGCCGATCGTCGAGGACGGCGTGCGCGTATCGCCGTGCTCGCGGCGTGCGCCGGTCATCAGCTCGCCGAGCAGCACACCGAGTGCGTAGACGTCGGTCGCGGTCGTGATCTGGCCGTGCGCGAACTGCTCGGGCGCTGCATACGCCGGCGTCATCGCGTGTTGCAGCGTTTGCGTATGCTCGCCTTCGGTATCGAGGAGCTTTGCGATGCCGAAATCGAGCAGCTTGACGTCACCCTCCGGCGTGACCAGCACGTTCGAAGGTTTCAAATCGCGATGCACGATCAGCGCGCGGTGAGCAGCTTCGACCGCTCGGCAGACCGCGACGAACAGCGCGAGCCGCGCGTCGAGCCCAAGCTTCTGGTTGCGCACGAACGTAGTGATCGGCTCGCCGTCGATCAGCTCGAGCGCGATGTATGGAACGCCGGTGTCGGTGATGCCGCCTTCGATCAGGCGCGCGATACCATGATGGCGAAGCTGCGCCAGCGCGAGCCGCTCGCTGCGGAACCGGCGCGCTTCCTCGGCCGAGTACACGCCGCGCCGCAGGAGCTTCAGCGCGACCGCCTGGCGCACGCCGGCCTGCTCGCGTTCGGCGCGGAACACGATCGACGAGCCGCCTTCGCCGAGTTTTTCGAGCAGCGTGAACGGTCCGATGCGGGTTCCCGCCGGGATGGAGACCGTTCCATCATCGATATCGCCGAGGCGGCCGATCAGGTTGTCGATGGGATGATCGAATACGCGCGTATTGCCGTCCGCGTCCGCCGCCAGCAACTGCTCGACGGCTGAACGTTGCTCGGGATTGCGGCAGTGAGCGTCCAGATAAGCGGTTCGCTCGGCCGAGGTCAGTGCCAGGGCCGTTTCGAAGAGCTCGCGCAGCGTCGTCGTTGGGTTGCTCATGGCGAATCGTATTAGCTGTGATTCAAACGCGTCTGGAGCAGTCGCAGCCGCAACCGATAAGGCTCGGCGAGCTCCTTGTGCCGGGCTTGTATTGCGATCGCGTCGGCGGCGAGCGCGCGCGCTTTCGCCGCGTCGCCGATGTCGAGATAAGCGCCCGCGAGTGCAATCTCCGCTTCGGCGATCTTCGGGCTCGCCGGCAGGAAAATCGTCTTGCGCCGAGTCAGCGCGCGTTGCAACAGCGGCAGCGCATCGCGCGCGCGCTGCGTCTCGATAGCCGCCAGGCCTTCGGTCAAATCCGCGCGTGCAAGATACGGGACAAGGAACGGCGAAAGTCCGCTGTGCTCGGCTTGCTGCCGAACAAGCGCAACGGACTCGCGCGCGGCGTCGAGCTCGTGCGCGGCAAGATCGATCTCCGCGGACAACAATTCCATCTCGAACCGCTCGAACGAAATGCCGTTGCTCGCCTTGTCGTCCACCACGATGGCAGCGAGCCGTTTTCGCGCCCCTTCCGCGTCGCCTTGCGCAAGCTCCAACTGGGCGCGCAGGCGGATGTTGAGATTGAACGGCGGCGTGTCGCGTGCCTGCTTGGCTTGCTCACGAATCTGCGCCGCCTCATCGAGGCTCGCACGCGCTTGCCCGAAGCGCCCCAGCTCGAAAAGCGCGATCGCCTGGAGCTCGAGCCGCGAAGCAAGATCGATGCTGCCAGGCCTGTTGCGCCGATCGAGACGAATCGCCGCGTCGATGTCATCAAGGCCTTCCTCGATCGCACCCGCACGCACTTGCGCCTTGCCATGAGCGCTCAGCACCGATCGCGTATGGAACGGATCGTCCGGACCGCGGACCTTGAGCGCTAGATCCTTCGTCGCCCGCAGCAGCGCAAGGCCTTCTTCCGTGCGGCCGGTGTCGAACAGAAGACCGCCCAAACGCATGCCGGTCTGCAGCGCATCGATGCTTTCGGCGCCGCTCGTCGCACGCGCCATCTCGAACGCCTTGCGCATGCTCGCTTCGGCTCCGGCGAGATCCATCATTCCGGATTGCGCCTCGCCCAGGTACGCGTAGTACTTGAGCACATTAGGCGCTGCCTCCGGCACGAAGGCCGACACTTCGATCGCACGCTGAAGCGAAGCGGCGGCTTCGGGCAGGCGGCGCAATTGGATTTCCTGGATCGCCTCGGTCAGGAGCGAATCCGTCAGATCGACCGACGGTGGCCGCGCTTGGAAGAGGCGTACCGCCTGGCTCGCATAGTCGAGCGCGCGCGGCGGATCGAAATTGCGGAAATAGTCGGCGCGGCGCCTGAGCCAGGTTCCGCGCGCTTGCGAGCGGTCGTCGTGATTGAGATCGAGGAGACGTCCGGCTTCTTCGAGCGTCGCATTCGTCTCGTTCGCCGATTTGGAGCTGGGCATCGCGCTCGCGAGCTTGATCAGCTCTTCGGCGACGGTGAGCGAATCCTTGCCGTGCACCGTGCGCGCGAGCTCGACGGCCTGCTTTCGCACGCGCACGGCCTCGTCGGCGAGCTCCAGATCGTCATAGAGCTGACCGAGCAGCTGCAGCACGCCGAGTTTGGCTTCCGGTGCATCGTTCATGGACGCTTCGATCTTCTGCGCGCCGAGATCGAGCAGGTCGCGCGCGGTGGTCTGCCGCGCCTTCACCGGGTCAGGTTGGTTGCGCGAGTTCGCGCGAAAGAGATCGCCGAGGAAATCCTGCACGGCCTGCGCTCGGCGCGCGTGCGATTCAGCGCGCTCGGCCGCATCGCGCGCGATATTGCGCTGCTGCCGCGCGACGTCGGCCTGCCACAAGGCGAGCCCGAACGCGGCCATGATCGCGAGTGCAAAGGCCACGGCCGTGGCGACGCCGCCTCTATGCCGCGCGACGAATTTGCGCGCGCGATACCAGCGCGAGGGCGGATGTGCCGCGACCGGGCGGCCGTCGAGCAGACGCTCGATGTCGTGGGCGAATTCGCCGGCCGATGCGTAACGGCGTTCCGCCTCGGGATCGATCGCCTTCAGCACGATGTTGTCGAGATCACCGCGCAGCTGGCGCCGCGTCGCCGCCGGTCCCGCCGGCAGCACGCCGTCCGCGCTCTCGCCGCTGATCTCCGACGACGGCGTGCGACCGCTGCCGCCGTGGAGACGCTGTCCTGTGACGAGCTCGCCGAGCAGCACGCCGAGCGCGTAAACGTCGGTCGCCGTGGTGACGAGGCCGCCTTCGCGCTGTTCCGGCGCGGCGTACGCGGGCGTGAACGCGGGGAGGCGCGTGCGCGTCGTTTCGTCGTCGTCCGCGTCGAGCAACTTGGCGATGCCGAAGTCGAGCAGCTTGACGATGCCCTCGCTCGTGACGAGCACGTTCGACGGCTTGAGATCGCGATGCACGATCAGCGCGCGGTGCGCGGCCTCGACCGCACGGCAGACCTGCAGGAAGAGCTTCAAGCGCAGACGAAGATCGAAGCGATGCTCGCGCGCGTAGTCTGTGATAGGAACGCCTTCGACGAGATCGAGCGCGATGTACGCAAGCCCGGATTCCGCGACGCCGCCTTCGATCAGCCGAGCGATGCCCGGATGATTGAGCTCGGCCAATGCGCGCCGCTCGCGGCGGAATTGCCGCTGCGCGTCGGAAGAATACAAGCCGCGGCGCAAGAGTTTCAGCGCGACGATCTGGCGCACGCCGTCGATCGTACGGGCCGCGCGGAATACCGTGGATGAGCCGCCTTCGCCGATCACTTCGATCAGTTCGAACGGCCCGATGCGTGAACCCGCCGGAAGGCCTTGCGCGAAGTCGGCATCGCCGATCACGCGCGCGATGGCTTCGGCGCCTTGATCGAGCACCGCATGGTCGCCGGCCGTATCCGCCGCCAGCATGCGCTCGATTCGCGCGCGCAGTGCCGGATCCGGACAATGGCGGTCGAGGAATGCGCCGCGAGCGGCGGGATCGAGAGCGAGCGCTTCTTCGAAGAGGCCGCGCAGCGTGGCGGGGTCGGTCGTCATCGCAGGACTCTTCGTCGGGAGTCGACCTCAAGAAGAACGCTGTCGGGGCCGGCGCTGCGACATCGGGCGCCGACCGTCAGCCGATCTCGGTCTTGAGGAACGCGCGCGCAAAGCGCCAATCGCGATCGACCGTGCGGCGCGTGACGTCTAGCGTCTCGGCGACTTGTTCGGAGGTGAGCCCGGCGAAGTAGCGAAGCTCGACGACGCGCGCGGCGCGGGCATCGGTCGCTTCGAGGCGTTTCAACGCCTCGTCGAGCGCGAGCGCCTGTTCGGCGCTTTCGATCGCGAGCTTCTCATCGCCGCCGGTCAGCGTCACCCGCATCCAGTCGCCGCCGGCGCGCATGCGAAGGCGCGCCCGCGCTCGGTCGCTCAGGAGATGGCGCATCGCGCGCGCCGCATACGAGAAAAATTGCACCGGGCGCTCGAACGAAAGCTCGCGCTGCGCGCTGACGCGAAGATAAAGCTCATGCACGAGCGCGGTCGTATCGAGCGTCGTGCCCGAGCGCGCGCCGGCGAGATGGCGGCCGGCCATCGCCTTTAAGCGTTCGTAGACCGCGCAGAAGAGCGCGTCCGCGCTCTGCGGCGCGTCCGTTTCGCCGGTTGTCGATGCGTCGACCGGTTGCTCGTTCACCGCGCGCCCTCCCGTCGTTCGAGTGTACTCTGCCGCCGGCGTTTTCGGCGGCGCTGGTGGCGGGCGCGCGAGTGCTGCGAGAATCGTGCCCATGCCGTCTTCCGCAGCGCCGCCGCGCGACATCGCCGCCTTCCTCGACGAGCGCCTGGCGCGGCTCGAATCCGCGTGCCGCGACGCCAGCGTGCCGTTTTACGACGACGCCGGCGTCGACGATCATCTCGAACGCGTGCTCTTGGCCAGCGATTTCGCCTACGAGAGCTTCCTGCACGATCCCTCGCTGCTCGGCCCCGAGCTGCTCCGGCTGATGAGCGATCCGCGCCATGCCGACGCGCGGGCAGGGCTCTTCGCGGCGATTACGTCCGAAGCCGAGCTCTTCGCCGAGCTCCGCCGCTTCCGCCGGCGCGAGGCGCTCAGGCTGATCTGGCGCGACGTGAACGATCTGGACGATGTCGAAACCACGCTCGCCAGCGCCTCGGTGCTCGCCGAAACCTGCATCGAGGTCGCGCTCGCCGGCGCCGAGCGCAAGATCGCCTTGCGTCACGGCGTCGTACGCGACGTGCGCGGAGCGCCGCAGCGGATGGTCGTGTACGGCCTCGGCAAGCTCGGCGGCGGCGAGCTCAATTTCTCGTCCGATATCGATCTGGTGTTCGCGTTCGCCGAGCCCGGCGTCAGCGACGGCGATCGCGCGCTCGATGCCGAGGCTTACTACACGCGCGTCGGTCAGGCGTTCGTCGCGCTGCTCGCCGAGCGCAACGCGGATGGCTACGTGTATCGCGTGGACTTGCGTCTGCGACCGTTCGGCAACTCGGGCCGCACGGTGCTTTCGTTCGCGGCGATGGAGCAGTACTACCAGCGCGAAGGCCGCGATTGGGAGCGCTACGCGTGGATCAAGGCGCGCGCGGTCGGTGGCGATCGTGCCGGCGGGGCGCGCCTTCTCGATACGCTCCGTCCGTTCGTGTTCCGTCGTTATCTCGATTACACGGCGTTCGCCGGTTTGCGCGAGATGAAGGCGCTGATCGACGCGGAAGTCGCGCGCAAGGATCTCGCCGATCATCTCAAGCTCGGACCCGGCGGCATCCGCGAGATCGAATTCATCGTGCAGCTCGTGCAGCTGATCCGCGGCGGCCGCGAGCCGGCGTTGCGTGCACGAGGGTTATTACCGGCGCTGGCTGCATGCGAGCAGCTCGGCTTCATTCCGTCCGGCCGCGCAACGAAGCTACGCGCGGCGTATCGCTTCTTGCGCCGGCTCGAAAATCGCGTGCAGATGTTCGCCGATCAGCAGACGCACGAGATTCCCGAATCGCCGCGGACGCGGCTTCGCCTCGCGCTCGCGTGCGGCTTCGCCGATTGGGACGCGCTCGCGATCGAGCTCGCGCGCCATCGCGCGGCCGTCAGCGAGGAATTCGCCGCTTTGATGGCGACCGACGCACGCGAGCAGCTCAAGCGCGACGAATCCTCGTGGGCGCCGCTCTGGCGCAACATCGTGCGGGACGGCGTCGACCGCGCCGCGCTTACCGAGGCCGGCTTCGTGCCGGTCGATGAGGTCGCGACCGAGCTCGAAGCGCTGCTCGGCAGCAGCGCGTTGCGTAACATGTCCGCGCGCTCGCGCGAGCGGCTCGACCGCGTGCTGCCGGCGCTGATGGCCGCGGCGGCGGCGAGCGGCGATCCGGTGCGCTGTCTCGTGCGCATGTTGCGACTGGTGCAAGCGGTCGCGCGCAGGTCGGTGTATCTCGCGCTGCTCGATGAGCAGCCGGCGGCGCTCAAGCGCTTGAGCGCGGTGTTATCGGCCAGCGCGTTCCTCGCCGAGCGCGTGATCGCGCATCCGCTGCTGCTGGACGATCTCTTCGACGATCGCGTCGACGATGCCCCGCGCGACCGCGATGCGGTCGCCGCGGAGCTTGCGCGCCGGCTCGCGACGCTCGATCGCGCCGATGCGGAAGCCGAGATCGATCTGATCCAGGAAGAACGCCAGTCCGCGCTGTTCCGCATCGGTCTTGCGTTTCTCGCAGGACGCATCGATGCCGTTGCGGCGGCGCGCTCGCTCGCCGGCGTCGCCGAAGTCGTGCTAGCGGCCGTACTGCGCATCGCCGAGCGCGATCTCGTTGCGCAACACGGCCGTCTGGACGGCCGCGACGTCGAATGCGCGGGCTTTGCGGTGATCGCCTACGGCAGCTTCGGCGGCAGCGAGCTCGGTTTCGGCTCCGATCTCGACCTCGTGTTCCTTTACGACGGCGCGCTCGCGCAGCACGAATCCGACGGCGCACGTCCGCTCGACGGCGCGCGCTGGTACACGCGCCTCGCGCAGCGCGTGGTGCATCTGCTTGACGTGCAGACGCGCGCGGGCAAGCTCTATGAAGTCGACGTGCGCCTTCGGCCGGACGGCGGCAAAGGTTTGCTCGTGCTCGGCTTCGATGCATACGAGGCGTACTTGCGCGAACGCGCCTGGACGTGGGAGCTGCAAGCGCTGGTGCGCGCGCGCGCGGTCGCGGGCGAGGCCGCGCAGAACGCGCGTTTCTCGCGAATCCGCTCAGCGCTGTTGTCCGCGCCGCGAGAACCTGCGGCCGTTCGCGGCGAGATCGGCAAGATGCGCACGCGCTGGCGCGCCGAGCGCGATCGCTCGGACGCGCAGCGTTTCGATCTCAAGCAAGGCGTCGGGGGGCTTGTCGACATCGAGTTCCTGCTGCAAGGCATCGTGCTGCTGCACGCATCGGAACATCCGCCGTTGCTCACCAGCGGCAACACGCCCGAGCTGATCGAGATCGCCGCGCGGATCGGCGCGCTGTCGCGCGAAGACGCCACCGCGCTCGCCGACGCGCACTCAGCGCTGCTGGCGAGCGCGGTGCGCTGCACGCTCGATGGGCGTTCGCGTCTTGCGCTGCGCGACGATGCGCTCGACAGGCACGCTGCGAACGTGCGTGCGATCGCGCGGAGACTGCATTTTTTGGATGTCTGAATTCAGCTGCGTCGCATTGGCCAGAGCGCGCGCACGAGCTCGGCGATCGCGGCGGTCTCGGCGAGCGGTGCCGGCTGTTCGCGATGCGTCGCATCGTCAATCAGTCGTAGATGTCCGCTCGCGCGAAGCTCTGTGTGGAATGCGGCGAGCTTGCCTGCGATCGGCCGTGGCGCGAACGTGTAGACCGGTTTCCCCGTTGCGCACGCCTCGGAGATCATGTTCACCGAATCCGGTGTCACGACGATTCGATCGGCCCAGGCGAGATAACCCGCATATGGATTCGCACCGTCGCCGTCGCCTGCCCAGAACGATCCGGGCAGCGTCGCAAACGCATTGCACAGACGCGCGGCAACATCGGCCGGCGTGCGCCGCGATACGCTGACGAGATAACTTCCGGCGTCGACCGCCTGCCATGCGCGCAATCGATCGAGCAGGCCATCGAAATACGCGGCATCGAGCCGTTGCGCACGATGCGATCCGCCGATCAGCACGACGGTGCGGGGCGACGGGAACGCACCGAGCTTTGCGTGTTCTGCGCGCGCAGCCGCAAGCCAACGCGCGTCGATGGGATTCAGCGCGCCGATACTGCGGATCACGTTGTCGCCGCGTACGCGATCATGTTGCGGCGCGATGACAAGATCGAACGCGTTCGTGCCGATGCGCGGATCGAGAATCTGCACCGTGAACGTGCGGCCCGCGCTCCACGATCGCAGTGCGCGCAACGCGAGTGCCGCACGGCGGCCGCAGCCGATCGCGATATCGGGCCACGGCGGCGACAGCGAAGCGCCATCGTCGGTGCGGATCGCGGCCTGTGCGCCGGCGACGAGCCGTGGCGCCAATGCATCCCACGGCTGGCGGATGCGGATTCGCACGATGCGCGCGCTGACGCCGAGCGCATCGGCGAGCGCACGCGCCTGCCGCTCGTTGCCCGCGGCGCCGTCGCTGATCGCCCAGCATGCGGGCGTGATCGGTGTCATGCGGCTAGCGTAACGGCATCAGCGCCGCTGATGCGATTTGCTTATGTGTTCATCGCGCTTCTGGCGCCGCCGCCGTTGAAATCGGTAGCCGCGGCCCCGACGCTTTCAGTACCGGCTCATCGTGCTTTCGGTCGCGCTGGCGAGACAGACTGTTCACGCCCGGGAACCCCGGCGCCATGGGGTTTGTCCAGTACGATGACTATTTTACGCGTTGTAGTGGTGCGGCTTCGCGGACGACCGGTCCGGCGGCCGGTCGCATCGTCCCGATATCCACCCACGAGGAGATCCGCATGTTTCATCGCAGTTTGATCGCCGGCGCGCTGGCATTGGCGTCTGCATCGGCGTTCGCCACCACATATACGCTGGACCCGAACCACACCCAGGTGCAGTTCGGCTGGAATCATTTCGGCTTCTCGAACCCCGAAGCCGTGTTCGGCAAGGTCGACGCCACGCTCGAGTTCGACGAGGCCGACCCGACCAAGTCGACGGTCACCGCGACGATTCCGATCTCGAGCGTCAACAGCGACGTGCCCAAGCTCGACGAGCACCTGCAGTCGCCGGACTTCTTCGATGCCGCAAAATATCCGAAAGCGACATTCAAGAGCACAAAAGTCGAAAAAGGGTCCTCACCGAATCAGCTGAAGGTGACGGGCGACCTGACCCTGCACGGCGTGACCAAGCCGGTGACGCTGGACGTGACGGTCAACAAGGTCGGCGAGCATCCGATGCGGAAGTCACCCGCGGCAGGTTTCGATGCGACCACCGTGATCAAGCGCTCGGACTTCGGCATCACGAAGTACGTGCCCGCGGTCAGCGACGACATCAAGATCCGCATCACGACCGAGGCGATTGAAGCCAAGGCGTTCGCGGCGAGCGCAAAGCCGCCGGGCAAGTGATACGAGGCTCCCTCCCCGGATCGTCCGGGGAGGGAGATTTCAAAAGCGCCGCTCAGCCTTTCTTGACACCCTGGCTCTTGAGCGCTTCGAGGCCGGCGAGATTCATCGTCGCCACCGCGGCCTTGAGCTGATCGATCGAGTCGGCATTGCCCGACACCTTCACCGCAAAGCGATCGCCGAGCACGATGCTGTATTCGCCGAACTTGGTCTGGCTGTCCCATTGCTCGTGGACGAGACGACCGCTCTGCTTGTAGGTCTTCTCGTAGCCGTGATCGGTCTCGCGATCGTTCTGCACCGCGGCCCAGCCGGCGAGCGACATCAGCCCTTTGGCTGATCCCATATCGGTCACTTCGAGGTGCAGCGAGCGGTTCGCGCCGTCCGAATAGGTCGCGCGCGCTTCGGCCACCTGCATGCCCATCGCGCCGTTGCGCTCGGCCGAGAAATCCGTGCGCTTCAAACCGGCAAGCGTTTCAGGGACGAACGGCTTCAGCATGTCGGGCGCTAACGCTTCGACTTGATCGCCGCCGCTCAACGCCGTGCCGACGACCTTCGCCAGCGCATCGCTCTGCGCCTGCGCATCGCCTGATTTCTGCGCGGCTTCCACTTGCTTGCCGGCCGCTTCCATCTTCTGGCTGAACGCGGCGAGCTTGCCGAGCGCGCTGTCCTTGTCGATCTCGACGTTGCTGGCCGAGCCGCCGAGCGCCGCAGCGCCGGTCGCTCCGCTCATGAGCGCAGCCGTGCCGGTGATGCCGCCGATGACGATCGCGATGATCCAGCTCAATACGATCGCGATGACGATCGTCAGCGCCGTATAGCCGCCGGCTTTCTCCGGCGGGCATTTCATCGTCGCCGGCAGGCCGAGATACATGAGATAGATGCCATAGACGAGGCCGGCGAGCGCAATCAGCATGCCGAGCCACGGAATCAGCGCGCCGATCCCGGCGACCCAGCCCGCGGTCCACGAGTAGGCGACGGCCTTCAATGCCTGGACCTGGTTCTTCTGGCCGGAGAACGTCGGCGCCAGTGCATCGACGATCAGCGCAACGACGTAGATAAGCGCCAGGCTCAGCACATAGCCGACGACCATCGCCGTGATGCCGGCGCCGACGGGCGTGCGCACGACGATGCCGAACGCGCCGTAGCCGATGAAGCTGCCTTTGATGAACTGGCAGATCGCAGGAATCGCGGCGAGCCAGATGATGTAGTTCTTGTAGAGGTCGGCAACCGTCGCCGGCTCGGTGGCGATGACCGGCCATTCGGTTTTCGGCGTGGTCAGGATGGCCTTGACCCGCGCGATCAACTTGTTGAAATCCATTGCTAGTCTCCCTCCCGCAGTGCGATTCGACGACGGCCGGAGCCCGGGCGTCGGCGCGCATTCTAGGCCGAAAGCCGAGCGGAGGTGCCGCGTCGGCCGTCACCTGGGGGATGCGACCCCGATCACAGCATTTTTACGGAACTGTTGGCACGCGTCCTGCTGGTAAACTTGCGTTCCTTTTGTCCGGAGCCCGCCATGTCGCGCCCGAATCCCGCGGCGGAGAAACTCATCCCCGCCAACGCCGAAAACCGCTACGAGGTGACGCGCGCCGACTTGCCGCTCTCGTGCCCGATGCCGGGCATGTCGCTTTGGAATTCGCATCCGAAGGTCTATCTTCCGATCGCCGACGACGGTGGCCGCGCGAAATGCCCGTACTGCGGCGCCGACTACGTGCTGGTCGACTGAATGGACCGAGTGGAAACGCGCCGCCTGACCGTGCTGCAGCTCGTCCCCGCCCTAGATTCGGGCGGCGCCGAGCGCTCGACCGTGGAAATCGGTCGCGCATTGGTCGCGGCCGGGCATCGGTCGATCGTCGCATCGAGCGGCGGACGGCTGGTCGCACGGCTCACTGCGGAAGGCAGTGAGCACATCGAAATGCCGATCGCGCGCAAATCGCTCGCGACGCTGGCTCAGGTGCGCGCGCTGCGCTCGCTGATCGTGCGCGAACGCCCGGACATCGTGCACGCGCGCTCGCGCGTGCCCGCGTGGATCGCTTGGCTTTCGCTGCGCGGCCTCTCGCCGCGTCCGCATTTCGTAACCACCGCGCACGGCCTCAATACGCCCGGCTGGTACAGCGCGATCATGGCGCGCGGCGAGCGTGTCATCTGCGTCTCGAACACCGTGCGCGATCATCTCCTGCACAACTATCCGCGCACCGATCCCGGCAAGCTGATCGTGATTCCGCGCGGGGTCGATCCCGACGATTTCCCATTCGGCTATCAGCCCGGCGATTCCTGGCGCGAATGGTTCTTCGCCGAATTCCCGCAGCTCGCCGACGTGCCGCTCCTGACCATGCCGGCGCGCGGCACGCGCCTCAAAGGCCACGCCGATGCGATCGAGCTCGTCGCCGAGCTCAAGACGCGCGGCATCGATGTCGGCCTCCTCTTGCTCGGCGCGCACCAGCCGGGCCGCGAAGCCTATATCGCGGAGCTTCAGGCGCTCGCCAAGGTGCGCGGCGTCGCTAATCGTCTCGCGATCAGCGCGCCGCGCGACGACGTGCGCGATGTCTATGCGATTTCCTCGCTGATTCTGCAGCTCTCGAACAAACCCGAGTCGTTCGGGCGCACGGTGATCGAAGCGCTGGCGTTGTGCCGGCCGGTGCTCGGCTACGATCACGGCGGCGTCGGTGAGCTCCTCGCCGATCTCTATCCGTTGGGTCGAGTCGCGCCGGGCGATCGCGCGCGGCTCATCGAGCGCGCGGCCGAGCTCCTTCATCGCGCTCCGCCGATCGCGCCGCTGCAGCGCTATCGCCTCGGCGACATGCAGGATGCGACGCTGGCGCTCTACGCTGACGTGACGGCGCGCTGACCGCGTCGAATCCATCCTAGAATCGCGCCGATCCCAAGGAGCGTTCGTGGTCTTTTCCTGGTCGAACAGCGCGCGCCTGTGGCCGCCGCTCGTCATGCTCGGCGTGATCGTGCTGCTGCCGGTCGGCCGCGGCGCCGAATTGCCGGTCGCGATCGGCGCTGTCGCCGCGATCGTGCTGCTGGCGCGCGGCCGCATCGATCTTCGCGATACCTCGACGCGGCTCGCGATCGCGTTGTTCCTCTGCTATTGGATTCCGACGCTGATCTCGTGCATCACGCCGGTCGAGCCCGCGAAAACATTTTCGACGGCAGCAACCGTGTTGCGCTTCCTGCCGTTCGCGGTGTTCGCCGGTTGGGCGCTTGCGGACGCGAAATACTGGACCAGGGTCACGACCGCGATCGCCGTCGTCGTGGCGTTGTGGATTCTCGATGCCTACGTGCAGGTCCTGACCGGCTACAGCCTCGGCGGTCCCGCCGAAGCCGAGCGTCTCTCCGGCATCTTCGGCGCCGGCAATCTCAAGCTCGGTCCCGTGCTCGCGGTGCTGTCGCCGTTCGTGCTGCTGACCGCGCGCGATCGCTTCGGCTGGCGTGGTCTTGCGGTCGCGTTCGTCTTTCTCGCGGTGCCGATCCTGCTGGCCGGATCGCGTGCGGCGTGGGTGATGTATGCGTTGGTCTGCGTCGTCGTCGCCTGGCGCGAAGCGCGCAGCAAGCGCTGGTTCGCGCTCGCGGTGCTGGCGATCGCGGTGCTGGGCGGATCGATTTTCGCGATTGCGCTCCGCGATTCGCACGGCTTCGGAGCGCGCGTGCAGCGCAGCCTCCTCGTGCTACGCGGCACCGAAGGCGCGGTCGACGAAGCGTCGGCCGGACGCATCAGCATCTGGCGCACCGCGATTGCGATGTGGCGCGCGCATCCTTTCACCGGCGTCGGCGCGCGCGGATTCCGCTACGCCTATCCCGCGTATGCCGCGCCGAACGATCGCTTCATCGACACCGCGAGCGACACAGGCGCATCGCATGCGCATCAGATCGTGCTGGAGATCCTGAGCGAGACCGGCACGATCGGACTTCTCTTCTGGCTCGCCGGCGCATGGCTTGCGCTGCGCGCGTGGCTTCGCGCCGATCCGCTTGCGCGCGCGCGCGCGTTCGCGCCGGGGCTCGCGCTCGTCGCGATGTGTTTTCCGGTGAACACGCATCTTGCGTTCTACTCGGCGTGGTGGGGCCTTCTCTTCTGGTGGCTGCTCGCGCTCTATTGCGCGGCGCTCGGTGCGCGCGAGGACATCGTCGATGCGTGAGCCGCTGTCGGTGGTCGTCATCACGTACAACAACGCGGATACGCTCGATCGCTGTCTCGCGGCGGTCGACTGGGCCGACGAGATCGTCGTGCTCGATTCCGGTTCCAACGACGCGACCGTCGAGATTGCTCGCAAGCACGGCGCGCGTATCTCGACGCATCCGTTCGACGATTACGGCCCGCAAAAGCAGCGCGCGATCGACTCTGCGCGCCACGACTGGATATTGAATCTCGACGCCGACGAAGTGCTCTCGCCCGGCACACGCGAAATCATCGAAGAAGCGCTGACCTCGCCGCGTGTTTCCGGATTTCGCCTCCCGCGCCGCGAGCGCATGTTCTGGACCGTGCAGCACCGACGATCGTGGCGGAACGGCCACCTGCGTCTCTTCGACCGCCGACGCGGTCGCATGAACGATGTGCCCGTGCACGCCGCCGTCGAAGTTGCTGGGGCGGTGAGAACGCTTCATCGCGCCGACTTCGTCAACGACGGCGACGGCGACATCGCAACGCGCGTCGAGAAGATCAACCGCTATTCGAGCGGCATGGTCGCGCACAAGCTCGCGCGCGGGCAGCGCTTCCTCGGTGCGCGCATGGTGCTGTATCCGCCGGTGTTCTTCCTGCGGCAGTACATTTTCAAGCGCTATTTCCTGAGCGGATGGGCCGGCTTCATCGGCTCGGTGACCGGTGCGTTCTATGTGTTCTTGAAGTACGCGAAGCTCTACGAAGCACGGCTACGGCGGAATTAATCCGATCGTTGTCCTCGTAACAACGACATCGCAAACCCCGCGACCAGCAACGCGCCTCCGATCAGCACGCCCCACAACACCCAGCGCCGCCAAGGCAGCGGCGGCGGTGGAGGTTGCAGCACCGCATCGCCGCCGCTCGTCCGCACCGCACCGAGCGCGGCGAGTGGCGGTTGCCAATCCTTGCCGAGCGACGCGCGCAGGCTGGCGAGCGCGGTATCGATCGGATAGTCGGCGCGTTGCGCGCGCACACTGCCGACGGCGAGGACGTACGGACCGCCGCCTTGCGCGAGAAAAACGAAGCTCTCGGGCCGATACGAAACCGTCAGCTGCGGCGTCGATGCGAGCGGCACGCGCGATTCGATACGAAGCTCACGAATCCGCGACGGCGCGGTCAGATCGATGTCACCGTTGCGGATCGTCTCGTCGCCTTGGCGCAAGCGGAACGCGGTCAACTGCGCGAAATGCGACCAATTATTGGCGCGAGGCCGGCGCGCGAGCAGCGTGATCGGCGCCAGCGCGTTGTCGTCACCTAGCTCGATGCGCGCGCCGTCGATCGGCAGCGCGGCTTTGAGCGCATAGTCGAAACGCGCTCCGCTGGACGCGCTCGTATCCGCTGCGACGGGAATCGCATCGGCGCGAATCCATTCGCGAGCGGGTGCCGCACGACCGCGCTCGATTGCATGCGCGACCGCCGTCAGCCCGGACAAATCCGCGCCGTCATCGAGGCGATGAAGTCTCAGATATTTCGCACGCGCGCCGCCGATTGCGATGTCGCGCCGCTCGATGCGCGCGCCTTGCTGTTCGAGCGACAGCACGGTCGCGTTGCCGATCGAACGCCAGCTTTGCAGATCATCGCTGCCGTCGATCGCGAACCGCGCGACGATGCCGGCGGCAGGTTCAGTCCACGCGAGCACGATGTGGTCGATCGCATGATCGAACGTGCCGGCATCGAGCAGCCAGTCGCGCGTCGCGGCTTTCGCCGGCGTTTGCTCGCCGGCGTCGATGCGGCGCAGGCGGCCGTCGGCGTCGCGGTCGATAACGAGCCGCAAGTCGCTCGCGCTCGTCGCGAGCGATGGCGGCAGCGCGAGTGCGGGCAGATTTGCGCTCATCTCCTGCACGGTTGCCGCCGGCTCCGTCGAGAAGCGCGCAAGCGGCACGGACTGGCCGGCGGCGTTGAACACTTCAAGATCACGCAACGATGCGTCCTGCACCCACGCGTAGGCGTCGGGCGTGAGCTCGATCCGGAACGCGCTGCTGCCCGCGGCTGCCGCCGTATCGATCGGCAGCACGATCGCGTAATCCGAGGGTGTCGCCGCTTCGGCTTGCGGCAACGCCAACAGCAGGAGAACAGCGAGACGGCGGATCATGCGGTGCCTTCCTTCGCCGTCGCGCGCGGCGGCGCCGGCGCAAAATAGCCGATCACGGTGCACAGAAGCCCGTAGACGATGAAAGACCCGATGCCGAGGATCGTGCCGAGATGCTCGCGGTCGATGAGCAGGAGCTTGGCGAGCACGATGCCCATCAGCGCGGCGCCGCCGAGCCAGAGCGCGCGGCTGCCGCGGCGCGAGCCCATGACCCAGCCGACGACACCGAGCACGCTCCAGACGATCGTGAGCGCGGTCTGCGCGGCGATCGACGAGCCGATCGTCTCGTCCCACGGCGCGCCGCCGAGATGATGGACGCCGCGCAGCGTTGCCGCGGTGACGAATGCGAAGCCGGCGATGACGAGCACCGGCACGCGCCGCGCCGAAAGATCCGATGAAGTCCCCGGATCCGAAAGCCAGCGCGCAAACCCAATGACAATCGCGATCTGCACGAGCTCGATCGGGTTCAGGAGCGGCACGAACGGCAGCGGTGCGGTTTCGCCGTCATGAAGCAATAACATCGCGAACGCTGCGGCGGCGACGAGCGCTTGCGAGCCGGTGACGACTCCGCGATACGCGGCGAATCGATCGCCGAGCGGCGGCGCGATCCACGCCGGACGGAGCAGCGCGAACATCCACGCGACGAGCAATGGCAGCACCGTCGCCGCATCGGTCCAGCCGTCGGCGAGCGGCACGTCGCGCGCGAGCTGGCGCAACGCGAGCGCGATCGCGAGTGTCCACGTCCACAGCCAGCCGACGTGGGCAATGCGCGCCGCTGCGACCGAGGCATCGCGCAGTTCGCGCAGCGCCAGGAAACCGATCGCTGCGTACGCCGCGAATGCGGCGAGTCCCCAGCCCGCGAACGGACGCGCGGCGGCGGCGGCGAACACTATCGTCATCAGGATGCCGGCCGCGATCGCGATCGCCGCCGTCCATGCCGGCGCTGCTGCGCGCACCCATCGATATGCGAGTGCCGCCATTCCGGCGGTCAGTGCGACGAACGCGAGCAGCGCCTGCGGATGCAGCGTGTTCGGCACGAACCGGTCCATCTCGCGCAGGCCCGCGCCAAGCCACCAGGCGAGGCCCCACAAGTACAGAAGCAGCGCAAGTTGCGTGTTCGCGCCTGCTCGAGCGTGCAGCCACGCGCTGACGAGCGCCGCGCCGGCGATCAGCACGGCGCTGATGAAACCGCCGTTCGCGATCGGCATCGCATCGATGCGACCGGCATCGAATGCGAGCGAGGAAACGAAGGCGCCCGCGGCGAGCAATTGCAGCGCAAGACCGCTCCAGCGCGGCAACTCGCGATGCTGGCGAAGGCCGAGCCAGACCAGCGCCGCGCCTTCGAGCGCGAACGTGCACGCGGTCGAGCGTGCGCTGAGCGCGAGCGGCACGGCGAGTGTTGCGAAGCCGACGGCGAGTACCGCGAACGATTCGCCTAGGACGCGCATCGCGTCGCGGCGTATCAAAAACCAAGCGAGCACCGCATACACCGCTGCAAGCGCGAGCGCCGAGTACGCGAGCGGCATGCGCTCGCCGTCGAGCAGCGCGGCTTGCAGCGCGAACGCAATCAGCGGATTGCCGAACACGAGGCTGCCATCGACGACGTCGCGGCGCTCGGGTGCGCGCTTGCGTGCGTAGAGGATCGGAATCGCGAGATAGATCGCGAAATAGAGGATGAGAAACGGCTCGGTTGTCGAGAAGAGCGCCGGCTGATAGCTCAGCACGCCCCAGGCGGTGCCGATTACATACGTGAAGACGAAGCCGAGCAGATTCAGCGCACGCCACGGCTTGTTCCATGCGATCGCGAAGATCGCGATGTTGAGCAGCGCGTAGTACGAGAACAGCACGACGTGATCGCCGCTGCCGGTCGAGATCAGGATTGGCGCTGCGAAACCGGCGATGATGCCGAGCACCGCGAGCGCGAGCGCATCCTGAAGCACCGACAAGACGCCGGTGCCGGCGACGAGGATCAGCATCAGGCCGAACGCGGCGCCGGCGGGCATTAGGTGATAGAGACGGAACGCCGCGAACACGGTCATCAGGAGAAGACCGATCGCACCGCCTTGCACGCTGAGCCCGAACGCGCGCCGGCGCACGCGCTCGCGCCAGCCGAACGCAAGCGCGGCCATTGCCGCGAGCGCGATGCCGGCGAGTCGAAGCTCGATCGGCAGACGCAGCCAGCCTTGGTCCGACGCGTATTTCAAAAGCGCGGCGACGCCGGCGATCAGCACGAGCATGCCGACCTTCACCGGCACGTTGCCTTCGGTGAACCAGCGTTTGATCGCGTCGGTCGCGTTTTCGAGCGGACCCGGCGGCGGCGGTTCCGCGCGCGTCGCCGCAGCGGGAACGCGCACGGGAGGCGGCGCCGCGATCGATGGCGTCGCTGCCGTCGCCGCGGCCGGACGCGCGGGCTCGATGATCCTCGCAGGAGCGGGCGGCGCCGGTCGCGGCACGTCGACGTCGATCGTCGGCGGTGTGGCCGGCGCTTGCGGTCGTGGCTGGGGCTGCGCGGCGACCGCGGCCGTGCGCGCGAGCTGCAGCGCATCGACATCGCGCCGCATCGCCTCGATGCGCTCGTTGAGCGTGCGCAGACGCGCCAGCGTCATGCCGATCGCAAGACCCGAGAAAAATCCGAGCGCTGCGGTTCCGCCGTCGCCCACGGCGCCGCCGACCATCAGACCCGCAATGCCACACGCGATGACGATCAGGAAACTCATGCACGCTCCCCGTACGATCCAGCTGCCGAATCGCTCACGCGCTGGCGCTTGCGGATGACCCGCGCGCCGGCTGCGTTCCCCTGTCAGTACACGCTCGCCTCGCCGGGCGGTCGCGTCTTGAAGCGTTTGTGCATCCAAAGGTACTGCGTCGGCGCCTCGCGCACCATGCGTTCGATCGCAGCGTTGACGCGCGCGGTGTCGGCGATGACGTCGGCGCTCGGGAATCCGTCGAGCGGCGCTTCCAGGCGGATCGCGTAGCCGCCGCCGTCGAGCCGTCGATGGAAGAACGGGATCACGGCGGCACCGGAGAGGCGCGCAAGATGATGCGTCGCCGTAATCGTCGCCGCCGGCACGCCGAAGAAAGGCGCGAACACCGCGTCCTTGCCGCGCATGTCCTGATCGGGCGCGTACCAGATCGTGCCGCCGTTCTTGAGCCAACGCACGGTCGGGCGGATTTCCTCTTTCGTGAACATCGCCGACGCGTACGAAAGCCGCGCGCGCTTGATCGCCCATTCGAACGCGGGATCGGCGTGCTCGCGATACATGCCGGCGATGCGGATGCGCTGCGACACCAGGCGCGCGCAGAGCTCGAGGTGCGAGAAATGCGCGCCGACCAGTAGTACGCCGCGGCCTTGTACGCGTGCGGCTTCCAGATGCTCCAGACCGTCGATCGCAACCGGCAAGCGCTCGATCGCGCGATGCGACGCCATCCACGCCAGCGCGAATTCCATCAGCATGATGCCGCCGTCGCGAAGATTCGCGTCCAGCATCCGCGCGCGTTCGCTCTCACCGAGCTCGGGATAGCAGATCTTGAGATTGCGCGCGGCGACGGTGCGCCGTTCGCTCGGCAGCCGCGCGAACACACCGCCGATCAGCCGCCCGATGCCTAGCAGGAGCGCATACGGCAGCCGCGCGGTCAGCCAGATGAGCCCGAGGCCGATCCAGGCGGGCCAGCGCAGCGGAGAGAGGAGGGCGGGGCGGAACGTCGGCGCGCTGTGCGTCATCCGCGCCGATTGTAAGGCGATTCGCCGCCGCGACGCCCGAGCGGACCCGCGCTTGCGCGGCCGCTATACTCGCCCGCTGTTTGCGTCGACTTACCTGCCGTGTTCCAGCGTCTCTTCTATACCTTCACCCTCTATCTATTGACGCCGCTGGTGCTGTATCGCCTCGCGGCGCGCGGCTTGAAATACCACGGTTACTTCGCGCGCTGGCGCGAGCGGTTCGGCTTCTTTCCCGACCCCGGCCTTCGCGACAGCATCTGGGTTCATGCGGTTTCGCTCGGCGAAGTGAATGCCGCGGTGCCGCTGATCGAAGCCTTGATGCGCCGTTACGGCGATTCGAGCTTCGTCATCACCACGGTCACGCCGACCGGATCGCAGCGCGTCTTGCAGCTCTTCGGCGATCGCGTATTCCATGTGTATCTTCCGTACGATCTGACGACGGCCGTCCGGCGTTTTCTCGATCGCGTGCAGCCGCGCCTTGCGGTGATCATGGAAACGGAGATCTGGCCGAATCTCTTCATGACGTGCGCCGAGCGCGATATCTCGATCGTCGTCGCCAATGCGCGGCTCTCGGAAAAATCGCTGCGCGGCTACTGGCCGATCCAACCCCTGGTGCGGCGCGCAATCCGCTGCGCAAGCTTCGTCGCAGCGCAATCGGCATCCGACGGCGAGCGCCTGCGCGCGCTCGGCGCGTCGAACGACAAGCTCGCAGTGGTCGGCAATCTCAAGTTCGACATGCCGGTGCCCGATGACGTGATCGAACGCGGCGCAGTGTTTCGCGCCGCGGCGGGCGCGGACCGGCCGGTCTGGATCGCGGCGAGCACGCACGAAGGCGAGGAAATGGTCGTGCTGAAGGCGCACGCCGAAGTGCTGCGCCGGTTTCCGGACGCGCTGCTCCTGATCGCGCCGCGGCATCCCGAGCGGTTCAAGGCGCTGGCGACCGCTTGCAAGGCGTTCGGCTTTCGCAGCGCGACGCGCAGCGAGGACGGCACCGCCGATCGATCGCGGCAATGTTTCGTCGTCGACACGATGGGCGAGCTGCTCGGTTTCTACGCGGCCGCAGACGTCGCGTTCGTCGGCGGCAGCCTCGTTCCGGTCGGCGGCCACAATCTTCTGGAGCCTGCGGCGCTGGCGCGGCCGGTCATCGTCGGGCCACAGACGTTCAACTTCGCCGAAGTCACCGAGGATTTGATCAAGGCCGGCGCGGTCGCACGCATTCCGGATGCGGACGCGCTCGGGCCTGCGGTCGTGCGGTTGCTTTCACGCGATATCGAGCGACGCACGATGGGCGAAGCCGCGCGCCGCGTGATGGAACGCGAGCGCGGCGCGGTGGAGCGGACGATGCAGATCGTCGAGAAGGTGCAAGCGGGGCGTGGCGACATGTAGGCGTCGCCGCTAGGGCGCGCGCCTCGCGGCGCGCTCGTCAGGAGTAAGAAGTGAGAAAAGCGCTGACGAGCCCGCGTAGCGGACGACCTAACGAGGCAGCGTAGCTGCCGACCTCACGAGCGCGCCATTTCACTCCAGCAGCGCGTTGATCGCTTCGAGATCTTTCACCTCGACCACGCCGGCCGCCTGCTTGAGCAAGAGCCCATTCATCACGAACGTGTGGCGCGCCTGCGAGTAGCTCGATTGCGCCTGCAGAAGCGTCTGCTGGCTGATCAGCACGTCGACGATCGTGCGGGTGCCGACTTCGTAGCCGGCCTGCGTCGCTTCGACCGAGCTTTGCGCGGAGACGACGGCGGCCTTGGTCGCTTCGACTTCGCTTGCGCCGGCGATCACCGAACGGAAGTTGTTGCGCGTCGCGGCTTCGACCTGGCGGCGGTTGAACTCGAATTGATCCTGCGCAAAGTCGCGGTTGTAGACCGCCTGGCGCACGCGCGATTGCACGAAGCCGCCGGTGAAGATCGGCACGGTCAAGGTCACGCCGATCGAGCTGCCCCATTTCGGATCGCTCGAGTCGTGCAGCGAGCCGCCGTGGAAATCGGTGTCGCCCCAGCTCGGAGCGCGCGTGTAGCCAACCTGTGCGTTCAAGGTCGGCAGATGGCCAGCGCGCGCGGTGCGGATGTTCGCTTCGGCCGCGTCGACCTGGTAGGCCGACGAGGACAGCGACGGGTTCTGCTTCAGCGCGAGCTCGACCCACGCTTTGGGATCGTCCGGATTCGGATGGTCGAGCGGCAGATCCTCGCGGAGTTTCTTGAACTCGCCCGGCTCCTTGTTGGTGAGTTGGCGCACGGCTTCGCGCGTCTGATCCACATTGTTCTGCGCGCTGATCACGTTGGCGACTGCGGCGTCGTGCTGCGCCTTCGCGTCGTTGACGTCGGTGATCGCGGCCAGGCCAACTTCGAAACGCTGTTGCGCCTGCTCGAGCTGACGATTCAGCGCTTTCTCGTTCGCATCGGCGAATTTCAGCGCGTCGAGCGCGGTCAGCACATTGAAGTACGCCTGCGCGACGCTGATCAACAATTGTTGCTGGGCAGCGTCATAGGTTGCACCGCCGGCTTTCGCCGTCGCCTTGCTCGAGGTCAGCGCGCTCCACTTGCTGAAGTCGAAGAGGCTCTGATCGAGCTGGCCGCCGAGCGAACGCGAATAGCCGGTCGTCGTGACGCCGTTGACTTCGATCTGTCTGATCCCGGTGGGATCGGTCGGATCGGGGACCAACGAGGTGCCGTTGTCGCCGCCATGCGTGCGCGTGAAGCTCAATGCCGCGGAAATCTGCGGCAACAGCGCCGAGCGCGCCTGATCGACGTTCTCGTCGGTCGCGAGCTTGGTCGCTTCGGCGCCGGCGAGCGTGGGATCGGAACTGCGCGACTCCTGATAGATCTGCATCAGATCGTCGGCGTGCGCGAACGGGGCGCCGAGGGCCAGCATTAGGGCCAAAGGCAGTACGCGGATGCGTGTCATTGTTTTCATCCTCGAAGAACTGGAATGCATCGCAGCGTCGTCGTCACAGTGCGAAACGGCGCGGCGGTGCGGCATGAGCGAGATACGGAATATCGGTTTCGAACAGGCTTTGTTCGCGCAGCTGCGAATCGCCGATGCGCGTGTACAGCGTCGCCTGCATCGCCGGCGATTCGCCGACGATCGCGAAGAGGCGTCCGTTCGTCCCTACGGAGTGGCGCAGGCGTTCGGGCAGCGCGTACACAGCGCCAGTGACGACGACCGCGTCGAAGCGCTCGCCGGTATCGAAATCCTTGATCGCGTCGCCGACTTCGATGCGCACGTTCTTGGCGCCCGATGCTGCGATCCGCGCGCGCGCGGCTTCGGCGAAATCGGCGTGCAGCTCGACGCTGGTCACCGACTGCGCAAGACGCGCCATGCAGGCGGTGAGAAATCCGGAGCCTGTGCCGATCTCGAGCACGCGATCGTCGGCGCTCAATCCGAGCGCCTGCAGCACGCGACCTTCGACGATCGGTTTCATCATCACTTCGCCGTGACCGAGCGGGAGCGCGACGTCGGCGAACGCGAGATTGCGATAGCGCGCAGGCACGAAATCCTCGCGGCGAACAGCGCCCAACACATCGAGCACACGCGGATCGAGAACTTCCCAGGGGCGAACCTGGTTCTCGATCATGTTCTGCCTTGCGAGCTCGGCATTGGTCAGCATGGGTCAATCCCGCCAGCAAAAAGGGGCAAAAGCATAGGCACTGGACGAGCTGCCGGCAAATCTACATTCGCTGGCCGTGTCGGCCGCGCCGAAGTGCCGGAAGTCACCGCGTCGCGCGGTGGCTTTAGGCGGCTACGACGCGGCTCTGGGGAGCCAGCATCTCGACGACATGCGGCAGCACGCGCCTGACGCGCGCCGCGAGCCGTGCATCGATGCGGTCGAGCATGGCCAATACAAGGTCTTCCCCTCCGCGCGCATGCGTCGCAAGCTGCAGCGACAGCCAGCTCGCCAGCTGCCCACGGTCGTCCGCGGACAATGCGGACAGCGTCCGCCGGATCGCCGATCGGAGCTGCGCAATGCGGAATTCGCCGCGTTGCGAGCGCTCGTCGATCAGCGCCGCGAACGCCCGCTGCGCATAGCGCAATTCGAGGCTAACCGCACTGCGTGACGCCAAATCGCTGGTTTCCGGAGCGCAATCGTTCATGGCCGTGCTCCGGCGACAACCGCCACACGAGGGTTCGGATGCGAGGTCGAAGGGAAAGGTTGCATGGCATCGCCTTTAGCAAGGGACGCGCCATGGCTGCAAAGGTCTGCAGCTGGCGCGTATAGAGTCCGATGAATCGATCAGCGTTGAATCCGGCAAAGGTCATGAATGCTCTCGCCCACGCCGCCCGAGTGCGGGGAGGGATGTCCCGGACGGCGCGGGGAGAGACTTGAACCAAACGCTTCGGTGTCGTGGCGGCTCGGCCTTTCGGCAAGCGCCTTACTGGCGGGCTCACCGCTGGTTTTGCACGGGACGTCGCAAACCGGGACCGTTACAATTCCTTTGATTTTTCGCCGGCGCTACGGCACCATTCATATACCGAACGGTATAGTATATAAAATCGTTCGCGGAGTCCAGTCACAGAAGTGCTCACATGACGGTAGCTGTCGCCAAGTCGTGCGGTCCGGGCCGCCCCAAAGACCTCGAAAAACGCGCTGCAATCCTGGCCGCGGCCAAGCGCTTGTTTCCGCTTTACGGATTCGAGGGCACCAGCATGGATACGATTGCGGCGGAAGCCGGCGTATCCAAGCTCACGGTCTACAGCCATTTCACGGACAAGGAAACGTTGTTCGTGGCGGCGATCCGCGCGCGCTGCGAGGATCAGATGCCGGACACGCTGTTTGAGGTCGATCCGGAAGACCCGGTCCGCGGCCAGCTCGAAGCTATCGGGCACGCGTTTCTTGCGCTGATTACGAATCCCGAAGCGATTTCGCTAAACCGCGTACTGGCCGCGAGCGCAGGCACATCGTCCAAGCTCGCCCAGCTTTTCTGGGAAGCAGGTCCCATGCGCATGCGGCACAGTTTCGAGGCGTTCCTGCATAAGGAAGTCGAAGCCGGCCAGCTCGAAGTCCCGGATGTCTCGCGCGCCGCATCTCAGTTCTTCGCGATGCTCAAAGGCGAGCTGCACGCGCGGCTCTTGTGCGGGTGCGTGCAGTCGGTCAGCGCGCAGGATATCGGCGATCACGTGCAGGCGACGGTGGATACGTTCCTGCGCGCGTTCACGCCGCGGCGCGTCTACGCGTAGGCGTCAGTCGAGACGGTCCGAACCGTCGAGCCAATCGCGCAGCACGCCGGTATCGTCGGGTCCGATATCGATGATGCGAAAGCCGACCCAATGCTGGCCGGGCACGTTCGCTTCCTCGCTCCATTGCTCGTGCACGCCGATTTCGATCGGATGCAGGCGGCCGTGCTCGTCCGGCAGATGTAGCAGCAGCTGATAGAGCGCGTCCTCGACGATCGGCCGGTTCGCGACCAGCATCATGCCGTCGATCGAAAGATTGCCCAGACGACCGATGACTTCGCCGGTCAGCGTGTTCGTCACCTGAATGCTGACGCTGGGCGGCTTGCGCGGCGAGCGGCGATGCTCGATCACGGTGTGCCTCCTGCGATCGGAACGTTCATGCCGTCGCTTCCTGCGTCTCGCCGCCGCCGAACTGGCGCAGCGTTCCCATGATCGCTTTCCAGGCGCGATCGATCAGCGAGTCCGAGCCCTCGGTCCAGATCTTCGCTTGCTTGCGCACCATGTCGCGCGCGAGTTGATCCAGCGTTTTTTCGTCCGTGCGCGCGCCGCGCTGATTGACGAAGAGGCAGCGGCCGGTCAGCGTGGAATACCAAGCGAGCTTGCGGCGCACGGTCGCACCCTGCTGATTGGTCGTGAACTCGAACCAGGTGCCGAACGGCAGCGCGCGGATGCGTTCGAGCATCTGCGTTTCTTCCGGCGTCAGGTTCGTGCTCGGCTTCGCCGACACCGGCCGCGTTTCCGGATCCGGCCGGTCACCGCCGAGGCGCGCGCGCGATTTGAGCTTCAGGGCTATTTCGGTCGAGCTTTCCGGTTCCTCGTCGTTCGCGGCCTTGCCGGCCGGAAAGAGACGCCCGAGCACGGCGTTGACGTCGTCGCCGTGGAGACCGACTTGGCTCAAGCCTGCATCGAGCTCCTGGCGCAGTGTCTTGTCCGCCGGCGTCGGCGTCGTCGATTCGCGGCGCAAGAGCTGATCGGCGACCGCGAGGCGTCGATGGAACGCGCTTGAGTCTTCGCCCTGGCGCAGGATCGTCAGCGCGAGCGCATCGGTCCAGGCCTGTTCGAGCAGCGTCTTCACCAGCGGCGACGGATTGCCGCGCTTGATCAGGCGCGAGATCGCGGTCCTCGCGGTGTCGCGCGCGAGATCGAGCTTCTCGCGGCCTTTCGCCGCGTCGACATGCCGTCGCTCGGCGACTTCCGCGCGCCGCGCAATCAATTGCATGTGCTGGCCGAGATCGCCGAGCAGCGAGCGGAAGAGACCGAGATCGCCGTCGAATTCCGTGCTGACGCGATCGACGACGACTTTCATCTTCTCGGCGAGGCTGGGATCGGAGTCCTCGTCGTCCATCCAGCGCGCGCCGGTTTCGGCGATCGTGTTGAGCAGCATGCGTGCCGGATGCTCGCTCTGGGTGAAGAACGTCTTGTCGCTCAACGCGACGCGCAGCACCGGCACCTGCAAGCCCGCCAACAGCGATTGCGCGCTGCTTTCGGTGCGCACGCTGCGCGTGATGTAGTCGAACAGCATGCCGACGAGATCGACGGTGTCCGAATCCTCCTCGGCGAGCACCGCAGCGCGGCCCTGCGGGCTCGACTGGCGCAGCTGCAGCATCATGTCGTGGCGAAGGCCCGCCGCGTCGCGCGGCTTTCCGTTATGCGTGCGCGTCAGATCCGGCTTGCGCTGCAGTGCGCCGAGCACGGCTTGCAGATCGTCACGGCTCGCAAGGTAACCGTTATCGATCGACGGCGGCGCGCCCTGGTGCGCGCGGCGGCCGGACAGCAGCATGCGCAGCGTGCTGAAAAGCTCCGAATCGCGTTCGTCGGAAACGGGCGCGGGCACCGCGGGCGCCTGCGGCTCCTTGCTGTCGGCTTGTGACGCATCCGAAGGCGCGCCGCGATCGTCGCGCGGGCGCGTCGACGGTGTCTGCAGATGCGCAAGGATGCGCTGCTTGGCGAGATAGGCGTTGACGAGATCGTAGAAATCGGCGATCGGCAGCATCGCCACGCGATCGAACATGCGATAGGTCAGCACGCGATATTCGACGCCGAGATCGAGGCAGTGCGTGGCATGACGCAGCGCGCGCGCGAGCGCGGCAGGTCCGAGCGGCAGCGCCTCGGACTCCCAGGCCGGAGATCCGGCCAGAACGCCGAACCGATGCGACAGCGCGTACAGCGCCTGGCTGTGGCGGATCTCGGACTTGCTGGACATCTCCTGCAGCGCGAGATCTTCCTCGAGCACTGCCGAATCGACCAGCTCCAGCGCCGTCGGCGGATGGGGCGCGTTGCGCGATGCCGAAGTGGTCTTCGGCACGCCGGCGCCGACGTGCGCCAGGGAGGATTCGATATGGATCAGGAAGCGCGGCGCGACATCGGCGCGTCCGCGCTTGATCTCGCGCAGCGCTTCGAAGCGCGCATGCTGCTGATCGTTGCTGCGCGCGCGCTCGGCGAGCTTGAAGAGCTCCTGCTCGACTTCATCGAGTGTCCTGGAGACGGCGTGCTCGAACTGGTTGGCCGTGCGTTCGAGCAGGCCTTCGAGCAACGAGCGCACACGCGGCGGCAGATTGGACCGCTGCGCCAGCGATACCAATACCTCCTCAGTGCGAACCCCCGACGCTGCGGAGCGGTGACTCATGTGCCTTAAGCCGGCCTCCCCCGAAGCATCTGCGCGATCGTCCCTGCAAGCCGCGCACGCGCCTTGCAGAATCCCCTGAATGGCCCGCGCGCCGCGTCGATCGCGGCCGAAGGCGAGGCCATTCTTGCACGTCGCAGGAATCGGGAACAGCCGTGCCGCCGGCGAAAAAGCGCCGGCTGGAGGGAAGATGAGCGCTTGAATTCGACATCCGGTTCACGGTTGTCCAGACGCGGCGCGGCCTTCGCCGCGCCGCTTTGGCGCGATGCATCAAGGCGCGCCGGGTTGCCACACGATTTCGAGGAATCCCGAGCGGCCGGCCATGTTGTAGCCGTGCACCAGCTCGTAATCGCGATCGCCGATGTTCTCGATGCGGCCGACGAGGCTCCATGACGGGCTCAACACGTATGTCGCGCGCAGATTGACGATCGCGTAGCTCGACAGCACGACGCCGCCGACATCGTCTCGACGGCCTGCATAGACGAGCTCCGCTCCGGCGCGCAGCTGATCTCCAAAGCGGTGCTCGGCGAGCACGCTGAATTTCTGCTTCGGCCGGCGCAGGAGTTGCGTATCGGTATCGTCGTTGCGCGCGTCCTGCCAGGTGTAGGCCGCGTGCAGCAGCCACGGACCGCGATCGACGTCGTAGGCGAGCTCCGCGCCGTCGATTCGCGCGCGCGCGATGTTCTCGGCCTGGAAGTCCGGGCCGGTGAAGCTGATCAAATCGTGCACGCGCGTCGAGTAGAGGTTCGCCTTGAACCGCTGTCCGTCGGCGGGCGTGACTTCGACGCCGATTTCACCGCTGCGCGATCGCTCGGGATCGAGCTTCGGATTGCCGGCGAACTGTCCGCCGTAACCCGGCGAGAACTGCTCGTTGAGCGTCGGGCCGCGGAAGCCTTGTCCGTAGCTCGCATAGACGCGCACGAGCTCGTTCGCGCGCCAGCCGAGCGCGGCCGAGCCCGTCGTCGCGCCGCCGAATTCGCTGTTGTCGTCGTGGCGCAGCGAGATTTCGCTGTCGAACGCGCCGAATCCCGATTGGAGCCCCGCGAACAGCGCGCGATTGTCGCGGCTGTCGTCGTAGAGCGGAACGCCGGCGTAGGTGTCGCGCGTCTCGCCGCGCTCGTGGATGAGATCGAGGCCGGCGATGAGGCGCTGGTTCTCAGCGAGCTTCCAGTCGTTTTGCCAGAGAAGGCTCGTGCGTCGCACGAGGTACAGCGTCGAATAGGCCGGCGTATTGAGATCCTCGCGATCGTTGCCGATCGCGAGCCGGTGATTCCAGTTCTCGCCGAGCGCGCCTTGAAGATCGACGCCTGCGACTTGCTCGATCACGTCCGAGTTGCCTTGATCGAACGCGACTTCACCTTGGCTGCGGAGCAGCGAAGCAGACAGCGTCTGGCTTCCGAACGCATGTGCCGCGCGCGCAGCGAGGTTCGTGTTGCGATAGCCGTCGTCGTCGCGGTTGTAACTGCAGAAAGGATCATCGGGCCCGTTGCAGATGCCGGGATTCGTCGCCGAGAAGCCGCCGACATGACGCGCGCCGACTTGCACGCTGTAGCCGTCCGCGCCGTCCCAATGACCGATGCCGGCGCTGCCGTCCGCATCGCGATAGGTGCCGTAGCCGATCGCCACACGCGGACCGTCGAGCTTGCGCGTGAAGATCTGGATCACGCCGCCGATCGCATCGGAGCCCCAATAGCTTGCGCGCGGACCGCGCACGATCTCGATGCGCTCGACCGCATCGAGCGGCAGCTGTTCGAACGCGAACGCGCCGGTGTTCGTCGACGCGGCGCGAACGCCGTCGATCAACACGAGCACGTGATTGGCATTGGTGCCGCGCAGGAACAACGAGGTTTGCTGGCCCGCGCCGCCGGTGCGATAAAGATCGACGCCGGCTTGGAGGCGCAAGAGATCGAGCACATCACGCGCGCCGCTCGCAGTAATGTCGTCGCGCGAGATCACGCTGACGTCGGCAAGCGTATCGTCGACGGTTTCGGCGACGCGCGAGGCGGTCACCTGCACGGTCGGTTGCGTTTGCACTTCGTCGGCGCGCAGAGGCGTCGCGAACGCCGCGACGGCGGAAACGGAAAGAAAAAGAATCGAACGCTGCATACCGGACTCCTCGATCGCACACCCGCGTAACCAGGCGGGGAGAGGGGTCGGGGACGGCAGAAGACGGCGGGCGTCTCTTGCCCGTCCGCCGCCCGCCGCAGCGCCTGGAGCCATTGCGCCGCGCGCCGTTCGTTTGCGAACGCGCGCGACGAACCCAGGCCGGTCTCCGGGCTTGCAAGCGATACGAGGATCGAATGCGATCACTCCACGCATCGACCGGATCGCCTTCCCGCTGTCCGCAGTGGCGTCTGATCCGGTTTGGCTTGCTTACCGTTGCGGGGGCAGCGCCGGTTTCGCACCGGCTTCCCGTTTCACCTTGCGCGCGTCGATGCGCGCAGGGCACCTGTGGTGGCGCGCAGTGTAGGGGCGGGCGGAAGGCGCGGCAAGCGCGCTCAATCGCGATCGGTGCCTACGCGCACGGCGACAAGCTCGTCGTCGTCTCCGACCTCGATTGCGATCTCGATCGGCCGGCAGCACACGGCGCAATCCTCGACGTAGCTTTGCGAGCCCGCCGAGAGATCAACCTGCGTTGCGAAACTCTCGCCGCAGTACGGGCAATCGATCGTGACGAGTTCGAGCATTGCCATTACTCCACCAGGAACAACGCGATCAGATCGTTGAGGAAGCGCCGTCCGCTTTCGGTTGGCTGCAAGTGCGTGCGATCGTCTTCGAGCCAGCCATGCGCGCGCGCCGCCGCGAGTGGTGCGTCGATCGTCGCGAGCGGAAGGCCGGTCCGGCGCTCGAACTCGGCCGTCGCGATGCCATCATTCAGCCGCAACGCATTCAACATGAACTCGAACGGCAGCTGCGATGCATCGATCGCATCGAGCGTGCCGAACGTCTCGCCGCGCGCTGCGCGATCGAGATAGCTCTTCGGCAGCTTGACCTTGGCGCTTCGCGAAACGCCGCGCGCGTCGCTGATCTTGCCGTGTGCACCCGCGCCGATGCCGAGATAGTCGCCGAATGACCAGTAGTTGAGATTGTGCGCGCAGCGATGTCCGTCGCGCGCATACGCGGAGACTTCATATTGCGCATAGCCGGCCTCGGCGAGATGCTGCTGACACGCTTCCTGCATATCCCATGCGCTGTCCGAATCGGGCAGCGGCGGCGGTTTGGCGGCGAACAGCGTGTTTGGCTCCAGCGTCAGCTGATAATGCGAGAGGTGTGCCGGAGCGAGCGCGATCGCGTGCTCGACATCCGCAATCGCGCCCGCGAGCGTTTGCTCCGGCAACGCGTACATGAGATCGAGATTGAGATTCGCGTAACCTGCGTCCTGCGCCGATTTGATCGCATGCTCGGCTTCAGCAGCCGAATGGATCCTGCCGAGCCGCTTGAGTTTGTCGTCATCGAAACTCTGCACGCCGAAGCTGATGCGCGTCACGCCAGCGCGAAGATACGCATCGAAGCGGCCATGCTCGACGGTGCCGGGATTGGTCTCCATCGTGATCTCGGCACCATCGCGAAAGCGCAAGCGTTTCGTAGCGCCGTCGAGAATCCGCGCGATCTCGTCCGGCGAGAACAGGCTCGGCGTGCCGCCGCCGAAAAAGACGCTGATCACCTCGCGCTCGCCGAGCGCGAAGTCGAAACTTCGAAGATCGCGGTCGAGATCGGCGATCAGCGCGTCGATGTATGCATCCACCGGCAACGCGCCTTCGCGTGCGTGCGAATTGAAATCGCAGTACGGGCATTTCTTCACGCACCACGGGATGTGGACGTAAAGCGAGAGCGGCGGCACGGCGAGGGACATCAGGATCGCAGCAATGCGGCTTCAGGCTTGCGAAGTCAAGCCGGCGTCGCGGCAAATCGCGCAAGCGCGGCGCGCAAAGCCGCCAGCGCCTGGCCGCGATGGCTCACTCGATTCTTGACGTCGGCGTCGAGCTCGGCCGCGCCGGCATCGAGCGCAGGATCGAAGAAAACAGGATCGTAGCCGAACCCTTTGTCGCCGCGCGGCGCATCGAGGATGCGGCCACGCCAGCGGCCCTCGGCGATCAGCGGAGCGGGATCGACCGCCGATCGCAGCAATACGATCGTGCAATGAAAATGCGCGGTACGGCTTTCCGACTCGACGCCTTCGAGCGCCGCAAGCAATTTCGCGATGTTCGCCGCGCTGTCGCCGTGTGTGCCCGCATAGCGCGCCGATCGCAAGCCGGGCGCGCCGTGCAGCGCATCGACGCAAATTCCGGAATCATCGCCGAGCGCCGGCAGGCCCGAGATCGCCGCGGCGTGGCGCGCCTTGATCAGCGCGTTCTCGACGAATGTCGCGCCGGTTTCGTCCGCATCGTCGATGTGAAGATCCGATTGCGCGATCAGCTCGATGCCGGTGCCGGCCAGCACCTCGCGAATCTCGACGAGCTTGCCGCGGTTGCTGCTGGCGAGAACGAGCCGGCGGATCGTGTCCATCAATTGCCGGCGAGCGCCTCGCGCTGTTTCGCGCAAAGTTCCGAGATGCCCTTGCCGGCGAGCGCCAGCAACGCGTCGAGCTCTTCGCGCCGGAACGCGTGGCCCTCGGCGGTGCCTTGAAGCTCGATGAAACCGCCGCCGTCGTTCATGACGACGTTCATGTCGGTGTCGCAGCCCGAGTCCTCGGCGTAGTCGAGATCGAGCACGGGCGTGCCTTGGTAGATGCCGACCGACACGGCGGCGACCGCGCCGAAGATCGGATCGCGCTTGAGCGCGTTGCGCGCGCGCAGCCAGCGGACCGCATCGACCAGCGCGACATACGCACCGGTGATGGCCGCCGTGCGCGTTCCGCCATCGGCTTGGAGTACGTCGCAATCGAGCGTGATCGTGCGCTCGCCGAGCGCGGTGCGGTCGACGCAAGCGCGCAGGCTGCGGCCAATCAGGCGCTGGATTTCCATCGTACGGCCGCCTTGTCCGCCGCGCGCGGCTTCGCGCTGCGTGCGCTCGCCGGTCGCGCGCGGCAGCATGCCGTACTCGGCCGTAACCCACCCTTCGCCTTTTCCGCGCAGGAATCCCGGCACTTTCTCATCGACGCTGGCCGTGCAGACGACGCGCGTGTCGCCGAACGAGATCAAGACCGAGCCTTCGGCGTGCCGCGTATAGCCGCGCTGGATCGTGATCGGACGCAATTGATCGGCGGCACGGCCGGAGGGGCGCGCAAGAGTCATGCGGAATGTGCTTTGGCAAACGGATCGCGGAGTTTACCATTGCGAACCTTCTCGAGCCTTCGGTGAAAACGATGCTCCGCAGCATGACCGCTTTCGCCAGCGCCGAATCCGATAGCGGACACGGCGCGCTCTCGATCGAAATACGCTCGGTCAATCACCGTTATCTGGAGCTCGGGTTGCGCCTGCCGGAGGAGCTGCGCAGCCTCGAGCCAGTCGTGCGCGAGCGCGTCGCCGCACGGCTTTCGCGCGGCAAAGTCGATCTTGGCATGCGCTACAAGGCTGCGGCTGCAAGCGCCGCGACCCTCGCGATCGACGAGGATCTCGTTGCGCGCCTCTCCGAAACCGCGCAGGCGCTGGCCGCCCGCTTCCCGCAGCTGAATGTCGATTTCGTCTCGCTGCTCGGCTGGCCCGGCGTGATGCTCGATCGCGAGACGGATCAGGATTCGCTACGCGCCGCAGCCCTGGCACTGGTCGATCAGGCGCTCGCCGACATGGTCGCCGCGCGCGTGCGCGAAGGCGAGCGCCTCGGCGGATTCCTGCGCGAGCGGCTCGACGCGATCGAGACGATCGTCGCCGACGTGCGTGCGCATCTGCCCGATGTGCGTGCCGCGCTGCGTGCGCGCTTCGATACGCGGCTTGCCGAGCTCAAGCAGCCGCTCGAACCCGGGCGCGTGGAGCAGGAAGTCGTGTTGCAGCTCCAGCGCATCGACGTCGACGAAGAGCTCGATCGCCTTACCGCGCACATCGCCGAAGCGAAGCGCACGCTGGGGCTCAAGGAAGCGGTCGGGCGTCGTCTCGATTTCCTGATGCAGGAATTCAACCGCGAGGCGAACACGCTGGGCTCGAAAGCCGCCGATCCGCGTACGACCAAAGCCGCCGTCGAGCTCAAAGTGCTGATCGAGCAGATGCGCGAGCAAGTGCAGAATTTGGAGTAGAGGCGGGTGCTATACTGTTATGACGTCAAAGCACCAAGGTATCGTCATGCAAACCGCCACGACGCGCGCGACCATTTATCTCGACAAGAATATCCACAAAGCGCTGCGGCTGAAGGCCGCCGAAACGAATCGTTCGATGTCGGAGATCGTATCCGACGCCGTGCGTGAGGCGCTGCGTGAGGATGAGGAAGACCTCGCCGCGTTCGAGCAGCGCGCGCACGAGAGAGGCATCAGCTACGAGGCTCTTTTGAAGAAGCTCAAGGCCGATGGCACGCTATGAGTTGATCTACCTGCCATCGATCGCCAAGGATCTGCGAGGCGTACCGAAGGCCCATGTCAGACGCATTCTCCAGAAGACCGAGAAATTGCGCGATGATCCCCATCCGCCAGGATCGATCAAGCTCGCGGGTCTGGATCGGTATCGCATTCGGCAGGGCGACTATCGGATTCTCTATTCCGTGAACGATATGAAGATACTGGTCACGGTAGTGAAGATCGCACATCGACGCGAGGTCCATCGGTGAACGAATACCGCGCCCGATGCAGGAAGCCGTAGAGGCCGTCGCATATCACCATGAGCGGAACTCTTTACATCGTCGCCGCCCCTTCCGGTGCCGGCAAATCCAGCCTCGTCAACGCGCTGCTCGAGCGCGAGCCCGGCATCGTGCTGTCGATCTCGCACACGACGCGGCCGCCGCGACCCGGCGATGTCGACGGTCAGCACTACCATTTCGTCAATCGCGGCGTGTTCGAACGGCTGGTTGCGGATGGAGCCTTCATCGAGCACGCGGAAGTGTTCGGCAATCTTTATGGCACTTCGCGCGCCGCGGTCGAGCCGCTCCTGGCCGAAGGCCGCGACGTGCTGCTCGAGATCGATTGGCAAGGCGCGCGGCAGGTGCGCGCGATTCTTCCGGATTGCGTCAGCATTTTCATTTTGCCGCCCTCGCGCGAGGAGCTGGAGCGGCGGTTGCGTACGCGCGCGGCGGACAACGCGCCGACGATCGCTCGCCGGCTGGCCGAGTCGCGCGAGGAGATCGCGCATGCGGGCGATTTCGACTACATCGTCGTCAACGACGAGTTCTCCGACGCTCTGGGCGATTTGCGCGCGATCGTGACGTCCAGGCGCCTTCGCCGCGAAGCTCAATTCGCGCGCCACGCGGCGCTGATCGACGATTTGCTGAAACCCGAGTGAACCGCGGCGGGCTCGGCTGGCACGGCTGCTGCCGCTTCAGCTAAGGTAGCGGCGCCGCGCCCTGGCGCGTCCGATCGGAATCCCACCCGCGTGAGTGAACCCCGAACCGCCGCAGGCGATGCCTTGGTCGAAATACGCGGCCTTCGCACTGCGCTCAATGGCAAAGTCATCTTCGACGGCATCGATCTCGACATCCCGCGCGGCAAGATCACCGCGATCATGGGACCGAGCGGCACCGGCAAGACGACGCTGCTGCGCCATATCACCGGCCAGCTGATGCCCGATGCCGGCGCGATCCGCGTCGACGGCCGCAACGTGCCGGCGTTGTCGCGCAACGATCTTTTCGATCTTCGCGAGAAGATCGGCTTCCTGTTTCAGAACTCGGCGCTGCTGACCGATTTCAGCGTGTTCGAGAACGTTGCGTTTCCGCTGCGCCAGCATCTAAAGCTGCCTGAGGCGCTGGTGCGCAACATCGTTTTGACCAAACTACAGGCCGTCGGTCTTCGCGGCGCGGCGGAGCTGATGCCGAGCGAGCTTTCCGGCGGCATGGCGCGGCGCGTTGCGCTCGCGCGCGCGATCGTTCGCGATCCGATGCTGATCCTTTACGACGAGCCTTTCGTCGGCCTCGATCCGATTGCGTTGAACCAAGTCTTGAAACTGATCCGCACGTTGAACGATACGCTCGGCATCACGAGCATTCTGGTTGCGCACGAATTCGCCGCGGTCACGCGCGTGGTCGATCACGTGTATCTGATCGCTGCGGGCAAGATCGCCGCGCAAGGCACGCCGGCCGAGCTCGCGCGCGGCGATTCGGCATGGACGCGGCAGTTCTTCGGCGGCGAGGCGGACGGGCCCGTACCGTTTCACTATCCGGCGCGCGATTACGCGCTCGATCTCGGCTTTCCGGCGGCGGCGACATGAGCGCGGTACGCACTCCTTCAGGTCCGTCCAAGCGCGGCCCTTCGATGATGGGCGATGCACTGGCGCAGATCGGCGCGTGCGGGCTCTTTCTGCTTGCGATCCTCGCGGCGGTTCCCAAGAGCCTGCGCCATATCAAGGAGACGATCCGGCAGATCTGGTTCGTCGGCGCGATGAGCCTCGTCATCATCATGACGTGCGGGCTCTTCGTCGGCATGGTGCTCGGCCTTCAGCTCTATTACGTGCTGTCGATCTTCGGCGGCACCGCGGCGCTCGGTACGGTGGTTTCGCTGGCGCTCTATCGCGAGCTCGGTCCGGTCGTGACTGCGTTGTTGTTCGCCGGCCGCGCGGGCACGTCGATCACCGCGGAGATCGGTCTCATGCGCGCGACCGATCAGCTGGCGGCGATGGAGATGATGGCCGTCGATCCGATGGCATATGTCGCCGCGCCTCGCTTTCTTGCCGGCATCATCGCGATGCCGCTCCTCGCTTGCGTTTTCAATGCGCTCGGCATCTTCGGCGCGCATCTCGTCGGCGTCACCTGGCTCGGGCTCGACAACGGCACGTTCTGGTCGAACATGACGTCGAGCGTCGATGTCTGGACCGACGTCGTCAACGGCGTCTGGAAGAGCTGCGCGTTCGGCGCGGTCGTCGCGCTGATCGCGGTGTTCCAGGGTTACACGACGCCGCCGACGAGCGAAGGCGTGGCGTATGCGACGACGCGTACGGTCGTGTTCTCGTCGATCGTCGTGCTCGCGCTCGATTTCGTGATGACCGCGTTTTTGATGTAAGGCATTTGAAAATTCTTCGACGGACTTAAGGCAATGACCCAGCGACGCTCCTACCAAGTCGGCACCGGCCTCTTCATCCTGCTCGGGTTCGCCGCGCTCGCGTATCTCGCGACGCAGACGACGTCGGTCGCGAATTTCCAGCAAGGTCCGAGCTACACGCTGAAGGCGCGCTTCACGAACATCGGCCAGCTGAAGCTGCGCGCGCCGGTGAAGATCGCGGGCGTGCGCATCGGCTCGGTGCAGGCGATCGATCTTGATCCGATGAAGCTCGATGCGATGGTGCAGATTTCGGTCGACAAGCGCTTCGCCGAGCTGCCTGACGATTCGGCCGCGGCGATATTCACCAGTGGTTTATTGGGCGACCAGTACGTTGCGATCCAGCCCGGCGGCTCGCCGGAATTGCTCAAGGACGGCGATGAATTCGTGCTGACACAGTCCTCGATCCAGCTCGAAGACCTGATCGGCAAATTCCTGGTCTCGGGCGGCCCGCAGAAACCCGCGAACGGACAGGATGCCGACGCCAAGCCGGACGCGCCCAAACCCGACACCGATACCAAACATTAGGAGCCACTCCATGCTGCGCATTCTCGGTTTTGCGTTCGCCCTCGCCGTGGGCGTCGTCGCGGCGGCGCCTCAAGCTCGCGCCGAGGCCACGCCGGACCAGGTCGTGCAGGGCATCGCTGACGATCTGGGCAAGGCGATCGACGGCCATCAGGCGGAGCTCAAGAACGATCGCGAGAAGCTGATCAAGCTGATCGACGGCATCCTGCTGCCGCATTTCGATATCGACTACGCGTCGATCCTCGTGCTCGGCCAGTCCGCGCGCACCGCTACGCCGGAGCAGCGCGCGCGCTTCGCCAAGGCGTTTTACAACTCGATCGCGCACCGCTATGCGGAAGGCTTGCTCAACTACACGCGCGGCCGCGTGCGCGTGCTGCCGTCGAAGGGCGACATGAACGACAAGCGCACGATCGTGCGCACGGAAGTCGTGCTCGACGACGGCAAGACGCTGCCGGTCGACTATGCGTTCCGCAAGACGAAGGAAGGTTCGTGGAAAGCGTACGACGTGATCATCGAAGGCATCTCGTACATCACGAACTATCGCAATCAGGTCGGCGCTGAAATCCAGAAGACCAGCCTCGATGCACTGATTACGCGCCTGGAAACGCAGGGCGAGTCGACGCTGGAGACGATGGAGCACGACCAGCAGGGCGGCAAGTGAGCGAAGGCTTGCGCATCGAGCGCGTCGACGCGGCGACGGTCCGCGTCGGCGGCACGCTCGGGTTTGCCAATGCGAACGAAGGCGTTTCGCGCTCGGATGAGCTATTGGGCGGCAGCGGGGCGACCGTCGATCTCGGCGGCCTTGCGCATCCCGACAGCGCGACGCTCGGCGTGCTGCTGATCTGGGCCGCGCGCGCTGCGGCGCGCGGCCTCAAGATACGTTTCACGAACGTGCCCGCCGGTTTGCGGGCGCTCGCGCATCTTTGCGATGCCGAAGGCCTGCTCGGGATCGCGTAGAGCGTAGGCGGGCTTCAGCCCGCCGTCGCTCTCGTCAATACTGTTTCCCGCCGTTCTTCTTCTCGTACTGCTTCTGCTCTTCGAGCAGCTTGTCGACGTCCTCGTCGTTGTTCACGCCCTGCATCTGCTCGATCACGTCGGACGGCGGCTGACCGTCGTAGATCTCGTAGAGCCGGCGCTGGCGATACGCGTCGCGATAGAACACGTACGGATCGTAGACGCCTTCGAGGAGACCTTCAGCTTCGATGCCGCGCGAGCGCAGCGTGACGAGATAGAAGAGGTTCGGGTAATACTCGGCGTGCCATTGGAAATCGTGATCGTCCGCATACCATGACAGCGGATCGAAATACTGATCGACCGGGAGGCGCCAGACATCGCGCGTGCTGGTCGAGCCGACCAGCGGCAGCACGAGGTATGGACCGTCCGGCACGCCCCACTTTGCGAGCGTCACGCCGAAATCGGTTTCGTCCGGCGGCAGGTTCATCTCGCTTGCGGGATCGAAGAAGCCGACGAAGCCGACCGTCGTGTTGACGACGAAACGGCCGGTGTTGCGCGCGGCCATGCGCGGATCGCCCTGCAGCACGTCGTTGGCGATCGTGATCGGCATCTTGATGTTGGCGAAGAAGTTGCTGATCACGCGCCGCACGTTCGACGACGTTATCTTGCGATAGCCGGCCGCGACCGGGCGGATGACCGCCTTGTCCGCCGCGTCGTTGAACGCGTACATCTTGCGGTTGAAGCCTTCCCACGGATCGTCGTTGCGCGGCTTGGCGATGGTGCAACTCGCGAGCGTCAGCACGAGAAGGCCTGTCAGGCCGGCTCGAAGGCCAGGTCGTAGAGAGATCGATCGCATTGGCGGTTGTTTTCGAAGGCGCGTGCCGCGCGTTCGTCCTTTTCAGTTGATTGCTTCCCCGCCCTTTAAGGCTACGCGAAACGGGGAGGATTTACATAAGCCCGCATGACGGACGTTGGGTCGGACGCCGGCAGACCCAATATCCCCTCGGGACGATTTTCGCGTCGAACGCACACCGGCGCACGCTTGTTTGCACCGCACAATAGCCCGGGGATACAATGACGCGGGCTAAGAGTATGAATTGACTTCGGTTTTGGCTGGAGAATTAGAGAGATGGCACGTATTACCGTGGAAGACTGCCTGGAAGTGGTCAACAACCGCTTCGAGCTGGTCCTGATGGCGACCAAGCGCGCGCGCCAGGTTGCGAAGGGTGCGCAGGCGGCGGTGGTCGGCGACAACGACAAGCCGACCGTGATCGCGCTTCGCGAAATCGCCGACCGCAAGGTCGACCAGGCGATGATCGACGAGATCGATCGCCAGGAAAAGGAAAAGAAAGAGCGCGAAGCGCTCGAATGGGCCGCTGCCGAGGTCGACGACGACCTGTCCAAGGGCAGCGACGACATCTGATGAATCACCCGAGCCGCCAGCGCAGCGTGACCGTCCCTCGCGAGGCGGCGCTTCGCGAGGCGGCCTGACCGGCCGCGGCGGCGAGGCGGCCATGAGCGCAGCCCCGCCGGTTCGTGCGCCGTCGGCCAACCCGCCGCCCGCCGACGTGCGCGGGCTCGAACAGCGGCTGTCCGGCTATCTCTCCCCCGATCACGTCGCTCGCGTGCGCCGCGCGTACGAAGTCGGCGCGCACGCCCATGAAGGCCAGACGCGCAAGAGCGGCGAGCCTTACATCACGCATCCGGTAGCCGTCGCCGGCATCCTCGCCGAGCTTGGCATGGACGCCGAGACGATCATCGCGGCAATCCTCCACGACACGCTCGAAGACACTCAGCTTACGTCCGAGCAGATCACTGCCGAATTCGGCGCAACCGTCACCGAGCTCGTCGACGGCGTCACCAAGCTCGACAAAGTCCGCTTCCGCAGCCGCCAGGAAGCCGCCGCGGAGAGCTTTCGCAAGATGCTGCTGGCGATGGCGCGCGATCTGCGCGTCATCCTGATCAAGCTTGCCGATCGCCTCCATAACATGCGCACGCTTGGCGCGATGGACGCCGATTCGCGCCGCCGCATCGCGCGCGAAACTCTGGACATCTACGCGCCGATCGCGCAGCGGCTCGGCATGAACCGCTTCAAGTCCGAGCTTCAGGATCTTGGTTTTCGCGCGTTGTATCCCGATCGCCATCGCGTGATCGCCGCGCGCATCCGCTCTGTGCTCGGCAACCGCCGCGAGGCGATGGCGCGGATCGAGCACGCGCTCGACGCGCGCCTCGTCGGCGAGGCGATCCCGCATCGCGTGATCAGCCGCATCAAGTCGCCGTACAGCATCTACTCGAAGATGAAGAGCGAGCACAAGTCGTTCAATCAGATGATGGACGTGTACGGATTTCGCGTCGTCGTCGACAACGTACCGCACTGCTATCACGCGCTCGGCGCGGTGCACGCGCTCTACAAGCCGCTGGAAGGGCGCTTCAAGGATTTCATCGCGATTCCGAAGGCGAACGGCTACCAGTCGCTGCACACCGTGTTGTTCGGGCCGTTCGGCGCGCCGATCGAGATCCAGATCCGCACCGAAGACATGGATGCGGTCGCCGAGCGCGGCGTCGCTGCGCACTGGGTCTACAAGACCGATGCGACGCCATCGAACAGCGCGCAGACGCGCGCGCGCGAATGGCTGTCGGGCCTCGTCGATCGCGAGACGCAGACGCCCTCGTCGCTCGAGTTCATCGAGAACGTCAAGATCGACCTCTTCCCGGACGAGGTGTATCTCTTCACGCCCAAGGGGCAGATCCTCGCGCTGCCGCGCAACGCGACCGCGCTCGATTTCGCGTATTTCGTGCACACCGACGTCGGCAATCACGCGGTCGCCGCGCGCGTCGACAAGAAACTCGTTCCGCTGCGCACGCGGCTCGTCAGCGGACAGAGCGTCGAGATCATCACCGCGCCGTCCGCGGCGCCGAGCCCGCAATGGCTCGAATGGGTCGTGTCCGGCCGCGCGCGCACCGCGATCCGCCAGCATCTGAAACATCTTCAGCACGAGGACGCGGTCGACTTCGGCCATCGCATGCTCGATCGCGCGCTCGACACGCTCGATAGCTCCCTCGAAGCGATCCCGCATACGGTTCTCGATCGCTATCTCTCCGACAACAAGTTCAAGCGGCTCGAGGAAATGCTCGCCGACATCGCGCTCGGCAACCGCATGCCCGACGCGGTGGCTCGCTCGCTCCTGTCCGTGCAGGCAGCGGCAACGCCGCGCAAGAAGCGCGCGCACAGCGAAGAGAAGATCCTGATCAGCGGCGCCGAGCGCGGCGTGCTGACGTTCGGCAACTGCTGCCATCCAGTGCCTGGCGATGAGATCATGGGTTATCTCTCCGCCGGCAAAGGCATCGTCGTCCATCGCGTCGAATGCCCGAACGTCCCGGAGCTACGCAAATCGCCCGAGCGTTGCCTCGATATCGCCTGGGACGCGAACGTGCGCGGCGATTACAAGGTGGAGTTGCGCATTGAAGTTGCGAACAAGCCCGGCGTGCTCGCGCAAGTCGCAGCCGCGATTGCGGATGCGGATTCGAACATCGAGAACGTCGAATACAAGGAACGCGACGGCGTGTCGGCAATCCTCTTGTTCACGATCGAGGTCGAGAACCGCAAGCACCTCGCCGACGTGATGCGTCGCGTGCGCAGGCTTGGTGTCGTCAATGCCGTGAAGCGGCATCCTGTGTAACACTCCGTCCATGACTACGAACCGCACTCCGATCCGCACCGCCGCCGCTCCCCAAGCGATCGGTCCCTATTCGCAGGCCGTACGTTCTGGCGACACGCTCTATACCTCCGGCCAGGTTCCACTCGATCCCGCCACCGGCAAGCTCGTCGGTGGCGACATCAGCGTGCAAGCGACGCGCGTGTTCGAGAATTTGAAGGCGGTTCTCGCCGCCGCCGGCGCATCGTTCGGCGACGTCGTACGCGTCGGCATCTATCTCACCGATCTTGGCAACTTCACCGCCGTCAACGAGGTGATGAAGGGCTATTTCGAGGAACCCTATCCGGCGCGCTCGACGATCGGGGTCGCCTCATTGCCGCTCGGTGCTGCGATCGAGATCGATCTCGTCGCGCACCTCCCTCGCTGACGCATCAGTGGATGCGCACGAACAAGAGCGTGATGTAGATGGTCAGCAGCACGAGCGAGGCGATCGCGATCGCTGCCTGCACCGCGGCGCGTTGCGAGAGATAGCCCGGTATCGCGAGCACGATCCACAAGAGGCGTAGGCCGCTGTCGAGATCGGCGCGGATGTCGCGGACCAGCATCCATTGCTGGAAGAACGACGCTGGCGCGATCAGCATGATCAGCACGAAAAAAGGCTTGCGCTTGGCGATGAACGCACGCACGAGCTCGTTGCCGTTGAGGTGCAAATCCGCCGGCAGCACGAGATAGGCGAGGAGATACAGGATCACCGGCAGCACGAGATACGCGATGTAGCCGAAAAACGTCCATTCGGTGATGCGCTGCCAGCCGAACGAGACCCACCAGACCTGGAAATCGGCCAGCAGCAGCGTGGCGATGATCACGAATATCCACCACGCGCCGCCGAGCTCGCGGCCATCGCGCAAGAGCCGCGCAAACCCCGAGAGGAGCTGCGTGACGCCAAGGCCAATGATGATCGACAGCAGTACCGAGATGTATTCGAACTCGCTCACGCTCAAATCCCTCCGTCGAGCAGGGCCGCGATGCTACCGCGACGCGCGTGCCAGCGAGCGTGCTTGATACCCTAGACGCATGCCAGCCGCGGCTCATCGACCGAATGTCCCTGCGATCGCCGAGTCCGGCCTTGCGCCGGTCACCTCGTTGCCCGGTGTCGGGCCGTCGCTCGCGGCGACGCTCGCGCGTATCGGCATCGAGAAGGTCCAGGATCTCTGGTTCCATCTGCCGCTGCGCTACGAAGATCGCACGCGCATCGCCCCGATCCGCGAGCTTCGCGCCGGTGAGAGCGCGCAAGTCGAAGGCGTGATCGAAGCGGTCGAGCGCGGATTTCGCTATCGGCCGCAGCTGCGCGTCGCGATCGTCGACGATTCGCGCGAGACGCTGACGTTGCGCTTCTTCCATTTCAATCGCTCGCAAGCCGAGCAGCTCGCGCCGGGCGTGCGCATCCTGTGCTTCGGCGACGTGCGCCACGGTGCGCACGGCCTGGAGATGGTGCATCCGCAATACACGCGGCTCGTCGGCGAGAACCGAGCACAAACCGACGAGCGCCTGACGCCGGTCTATCCGACCACCGAAGGGCTTGGCCAGAAACGTCTCGCGGGTGTCATCGCGCGTGCGCTTGAGCGGCTTCCCAACGACGAGGATCTGGAACTGATTCCGGCCGCGTTGCGTGAGCCGCTCCAGCTTTTTTCGCTGCGCGAGGCGCTTGTGACCGTGCACCGTCCGCCGGCCGACGCTGATCTTGCGCTGCTAGCGCGCGGCGGCCATCCGGCGCAGCAGCGGCTCGCGTTCGAGGAATTGCTGACGCAGCATTTGAGCCTGAAGCGCCTGCGCGCGCAGACGCGTCGCCATCGCGCGCCCGCACTGACCGGCAACGGTCGCCTCCGCGCCGCGGTGATGAGCGAGCTTCCATTCGCACTGACCGGAGCGCAGCGCCGAGTCTCCGCCGAGATCGAAAACGATCTCGCACAGCCGCTGCCGATGCTGCGGCTCGTGCAAGGCGACGTCGGCTCGGGCAAGACGGTCGTCGCCGCTCTGGCGGCGCTCACCGCGATCGAGAGCGGACATCAAGTGGCACTGATGGCGCCCACCGAACTTCTCGCCGAGCAACATTGGAAAACGTTCAGCCGCTGGATGCAGCCGCTCGGCATCGAGCCGATATGGCTCGCCGGCAAAGGCAGCCGTAATGCGCGAGCGGTCGCGCGCGATGCGGTCGCGGCCGGCGCGCCGCTCGCGATCGGAACGCATGCGTTGATGCAGGAAGGCGTCGCGTTCTCGAAGCTTGGCCTTGCGATCGTCGACGAGCAGCATCGCTTCGGAGTGCATCAGCGCCTGACGCTGCGCGACAAAGGCGCTGCGGACGGTCAGGTACCGCATCAGCTCGTGCTCACCGCGACGCCGATTCCGCGCACGCTGGCAATGGCCGCGTATGCCGATCTCGATGTCTCCGTCATCGACGAGCTGCCGCCCGGACGCACGCCGGTGCAAACCGTTGCGATCTCGAACTCGCGCCGCGCCGAAGTGATCGAACGCATTCGCGCCGCCTGCGGCGAAGGACGCCAGGCGTACTGGGTGTGCACGCTGATCGAAGAGTCCGAGCAGCTCGAAGCGCAGGCCGCCGAAGTCGCTCATGCCGAGCTTGGCGAAGCGCTGCCGGGGCTTCGCATCGGTCTCGTGCACGGACGGCTGAAAGCGGCCGAGAAGCAAGCGTCGATGGAGGCGTTCAAGGCCGGCGAGATCAAGCTTCTGGTCGCGACGACGGTGATCGAAGTCGGCGTCGATGTGCCGAACGCGAGCCTGATGATCGTCGAAAACGCCGAGCGTCTGGGCCTTGCGCAGCTGCATCAGCTGCGCGGACGCGTCGGCCGCGGCAGCGCCGCGTCGAGCTGCGTGCTCTTGTATCAGCCGCCATTGTCGGCGATGGCGAAAGCGCGCCTCGCGGTGATGCGCGAGACCAGCGACGGTTTTCGCATCGCGGAGAAGGATCTTGAACTCCGCGGCCCAGGCGAGCTCCTCGGCACGCGTCAGACCGGGCAGCTCGAATTCCGTGTCGCCGATCTTTCGCGCGACGCGCATTTGCTGCCGGACGTGCAGCGCGTCGGTGAAAACTTGATGCGCGATCATCCGGATCGTGCGGAACAATTGGTCAAGCGGTGGATCGGTGCAACGGCGCGGTATGCGAATGTCTGACATGGAATCCGCGCGTGCTCGCGCAGTGATCGACGGCGCGTTCGTCGTCCTCACCGCCGCACTGCTGCTGATGACCGTCGTCTGGCATATCCCGATGATGCTTTGGGATCACCTCGATCTCGCGCCGATCTATCGCGACTGGCAGCAAGGCTCGCTCGTGATGTCGGACCTCTGGCGCCCGCACGGCGGCCATTTGCACACCGCAGCGTACGCGGTTCTGCTGGCGACGACGCGTCTTTCGAACGGCAATCCGCTGCTCGATTGCCTGGTGAGCTGGGCGCTCCTGGTTGTCTACGCGGCGATCGTGATGTCGATGGCAAAGCGAACGTTGCCGCGCGATACGGCCGGCGATGCGGCGGTGCTGTTAGTCGTGGTGCTGCTGGCTTTGTATCCGGGACATCTTGCGAACCTGCAATGGGGCTGGCAGGTCGCGGTGTTCCTGTGCCTTGTGGGCACGGCGACGAGCATCTGGTGGCTGAGCCGCGATGTCCTGTCGTGGCAGGGCGAAGCGATCGCGTTGATGGCGGGTGCGGTCGCGTTCCTGAGTTTCGCCACGGCGATTGCGTTGATACCGACCGCGATTGTGCTGATCGCGCTGCATCGCGAGCGGACGCGTGTACAACGGCTCGCATTCATCGCGCCTTGGGCGATCGCGGGCGCATGGATTGCCGCGCGTTACGTGCTGGCGCCGCAGGAAGACTCATTGCGGGCGCCGTTGTCCGAGCTGATGCGGTATGAGCTCAACTACATCGGCGCGGGCATCGCGCGGTATTCGAATGACGCCGCGCCAGTGCTTGCGATCGCCGGAATCGCGAGTGCGGCCTGGATGTTCGTAAAGGTGCGCGACCGGAGCGCAGCGTCGCCCTGGCTGGGCCTTGTCTTGTTCGGCGCATTCGCCGGTGTGCTCACCGCGGCGGGACGTGTCGGTGCTTACGGACCGGACCAGGCGTTCGTCACGCGCTACGTCAGTTTCTCATCGATGTTCTGGCTCGGCTGGCTCGGTCTTGTCGCAGTTGCCGGAACCGTATCGGACAAACCTGCACGATGGCCTTTGCGCGCGGTCGCAGCGATGGCGGTGCTTGCGGTTTTCAATGCGCTGCACATGACTCGCAAGGCGGCGCATGTTGCCGCGGAGGCGCGCGATATCGCGCAAACGCTGCGCGCTACGTATCCCGATGTCGACGATACGATGCTTCACCGGATCTATTTCGACGACGCGAAGACCGCGCGGCGCGAGCTCGATGCCGTTCATAAGCTCGGGTTTCCTCCGTTCGACGCAGCGCGCACGAAAGCCGTTTTGCGTCGCTGATTCTTTCGACCGAGACTCACACGATGGCTCAGCATCTTTTGATCGATACCGACCCGGGCGTCGACGACGCGCTCGCTATCTTGATGGCGCACGAGCACGCCGACGTCGCAGGGCTCACGATCGCTGCGGGCAATGTCGGCCTCGCGCACACGACGCGCAATGCGCTGAAGTTGATCGATCTGATCGGACGCGATACGCCGGTGTTCGCGGGGTGCCCGGTGCCGCTGGTGCTCCCGGCCGCCGATGCGGGTTTCGTGCATGGCGTCGATGGGTTCGGCGACACCGGCTATTCGGCCGCGGCGCGGGCGGTCGAGAGCGAGCACGCCGCGTCGGCGATCGTGCGTCTTGCACGCGCGCAGCCCGGGCGATTGACCTTGGTAGCGCTCGCGCCGCTCACGAATCTTGCGCTCGCGGTGCGGCTCGATCCGTCGCTGCCGGAGCGCATCGACCGGCTGGTCGTGATGGGCGGCGCGGTCACGGGGCGCGGCAACACGCATCTCGTACCGGCGGAGTTCAATATCGGCTTCGATCCCGAAGCTGCACACGTCGTGTTCTCGGCTTGGCCGATGCTCGATCTGATCGATTGGGAAGCGTGCCTTCGCCACACGTTCGACTTCGAGGATTTCGAGGCGATGTTGGCGGGCGGAGACGAGCGCGCGCGCTTCTATTCGGCGATCTCGCGCAAGGTGCGCGCGTTCAATCGCGTGCGCGGTCGGCCGGGCGTGGTGTCGGCCGATGCGCTGGCGATGGCGGTCGCGCTCGATCCCGGTATCGTCGTCCGCTCCGAGGCGCATCGCGTCGACATCGAGCTCACGGGCGGCCTGACGCGCGGCGCGACCGTAGTCGATTGGGAGGATCGCCAGCGGCGTCCGGCCAATGCGCGCATCGTGCTCGGCGTCGATCAGGCTCGGTTCGAGGGGCTGGTCGCGCGGTCATTAGGGGCCGACTTGCGGGGCTGAAATCCGAAACTTGCGCACGGTCCGGCCCGCCGGCTATGATGCCGCTCTTTTTTTCCGCCCTAAAGCGGCACCGAGCCATGAAAACCGACACGCATCCCAACTATCAACCGGTCGTCTTCCAGGATATTTCCAGCGATTTCTCGTTTCTCACGCGTTCGACGATGTCGAGCAGCGAGAAGGTCAAGTGGGAAGACGGCAAGGAATATCCTCTGATCAAGGTGGAAATTTCGAGCCACTCGCATCCGTTCTTCACCGGCAAGCAGAAGGTTGTCGATGCCGGCGGACGCGTGGACAAGTTCCGCAAGCGCTACGCGAAGTAAGCGCACGTAATTCGAGGTCCAGTGCCTCAAGTCACGTAACAAATCCGCAACGCTCAAACGCCGGCCTCGCGCCGGCGTTTGCATTTTCAGCCGGCTTGATTCCGCGCCTCCACGCACCATTTTGTGCTGTGCAATAATTGAGCGATTGAACGAGCCTCACTCGAGACTCGCCACTCACTGCCTGCGGTCGTCGCGCCTCGATTCGAGTGCGCTGCGCCGTGCCGCCAAGGAGTCCGCTGTGTCCGCCAAGACCGTCCAGATCGTCGATCCCGCCGCCAACAAAGCCGCGAACCTGCCGGTCATCACCGGCACGCTCGGCGATCCTGCGATCGACATCGGCAAGCTCAACAAAGAGACCGGCTACTTCACGTTCGATCCCGGCTTCATGGCCACCGCGTCGGTACGAAGCGCGGTCACGTTCATCGACGGCGACAACGGCGTGCTCTTGTATCGCGGTTATCCGATCGAGCAGCTCGCCAAGCAGTCGAGCTTTCTCGAAGTCGCCTATCTCCTGATCAACGGCGAGCTGCCGTCGGCCGACAAGTTCTCCGCGTTCGAGGACGAAGTCACGCATCACACGATGATGCACGAGGCGCTCAAGAACTTTCTGCACGGCTTCCACTACGACGCGCACCCGATGGCAATCCTGTGCGCCTCGATCGCCTCGCTGTCGGCGTTCTATCACGACACGCTCGACATCAACGATCCCGAGCAGCGCCGTCTCGCCGCGATCCGTCTCATCGCCAAGATGCCGACGATCGCCGCGGCCGCGTACCGCTATTCGATCGGCTGGCCGATCCGCTATCCGCGCAACAATCTCGATTACGTCACGCGCTTCCTGCACATGATGTTCGAGGTGCCGAGCGAGCCGTTGCAACTGAGCCCGGTCGCGGCGAAGGCGCTCGATCTTCTCTTCATCCTGCACGCCGATCACGAGCAGAACGCGTCGACGTCGACCGTGCGCCTGGTCGGCTCGACCGGCGCGAATCCGTATGCCTGCGTCGCTGCCGGCATCGCCGCGCTCTGGGGTCCCGCGCACGGCGGCGCCAACGAAGCCGTTTTGAAAATGCTCGAAGAGATCGGCGATGCGAAGAACGTCGACAAGGCGGTCGCGCGCGCCAAGGACAAGGAATCGGGCTTCCGCTTGATGGGCTTCGGCCATCGCGTCTACAAGAACTACGATCCGCGCGCTGCGATCATCCGCGAGATGTGTCACAAGGTGCTCGCCGATCTCAACGTCAGCGATCCGCTGCTTGACGTCGCGATGGCGCTCGAAGAGCGCGCGCTCAAGGATTCGTACTTCGTCGAGCGCAAGCTTTATCCGAACGTCGATTTCTATTCGGGCCTCATCTACAAGGCGCTTAAGCTTCCGACCGAGATGTTCACGGTGATGTTCGCGATCGCGCGCACGGCGGGCTGGGTTGCGCATTGGCTCGAGCAGCACGTCGATCCCGAAACCAAGATCGGCCGTCCGCGCCAGATTTATACCGGCGCCGACAAGCGCGATTACGTCGCCATCAGCAAGCGCTAGTCGTCGGCGCCGCGCTCGCTTGCGTCGGGCGCGGCCAGCAGCATCTGCACTGCGGTGAACGCCGCGCGTCGCATCGGCTTCTCGTCGATGCGGTCGAGCGGCGCTTGGCGCAGGCGATCGTACGGCAGCACGGTGAGATCGATCGCGCTGTCGTCGGCCGAGAAGAGAAACACGGGAACGTCGACCGTTATGTCGCGTTCGAGGCGTAAACGACGGCTGCGCTCTTCGTACGGAATGCCTTGCTCGCGCAGGAAGAGCGCAATCTCGCTCGGCTGATCGTCGTGCAAGTGAAGACATACGGCTGAATGCTCGTCCGCCGTGCCTTCCAGAACCGGGCCGACCAGGCGCGGCTCGAAACGTCCGAAGAACCGCATCGCTTCGAGCGCGACCTCGCGCAGTCGCTGCAGCGTCTGCGGCTGCTCATCGCCGCGGAAAAGACGCTGATGCTCGCGCAGGGCGTCTTCGATTTCGCTGTTCTTCGGAAGACTGAGATCGTCGGCGATGCCGAGCCGCGCGGCGGCCTTGAGTTTCGCTTGGCGATAGTCGCGAAGGCCGCCTTCGGCGATCAGGCGCGCAGCTTCGACGGCGATGCTTCGCCTGCGCTCGTTCGCGCGATTGTGCGCATGGCGCGCATGGTCGTCTCGGCTAGGCACTGAAGTTTCCGTTGCCGCTCAGAATACGTCGTACGCTTCGCGCTGCTCGCCGTTCTGCGTTTCGTCCGTCGGTGGCTGCGCAGCGAGGCGAGCGACATCTTCGGATTTGAGCACTTCGAGAATCGCGCCGGAATCTGCGGCCGACGCGAGCGCGCCCGACGCGGGATCGATGCGCACCCTGCTGATGCCGGGCGGCATGTCGAACGGTTGCTCGGGCACGTCCTTCAATGCGGCGCGCATGAAATCGATCCAGATCGGCAGCGCGGCTTTCGCGCCGAACTCGCCGCGGCCGAGCGAGCCGAAATCGTCGAAGCCGACCCATGCGCTCGCGACGAGGTGTGCGTTGAAGCCGGAGAACCAGGCGTCGCGGTGATCGTTGGTCGAGCCGGTTTTTCCGGCGAGATCGCCGCGCTTCAACACCATCGCGGCCGCGGCGGTGCCGCGGCGGACGACATCGCGCATCAGCGAGGTGACGAGGTATGCGTTGCGGATATCGATCACGCGCGGCGCAAGGCGCGGCTGATCGGGGGCGTGCGCGGGCGGCGTCTGCGCGGCGGTGGCGCTGCCGATCGGATTCAGCGCGCTGGCAGCGGTCGCGGCAGCGGGTGGCGATGCCGTCGGCGTCGAGGCGTCGCCTGCAGCCTGGCGCGCGGGACACTGCGCGCAGGCAACGGCAGGATCGGCCTTGTAGACGATGTTGCCGTCGCGATCGTCGATCTCGCGCACGAAGTACGGATCGACGAGATAGCCGCCGTTGGCGAAGACGGCATAGCCGCGCGCCATCGACAGCGGAGCGACTGACGCGGTGCCCAGCGCCATCGAGAGAGATTCGGGAATCTGATCCGCGGCGAAGCCGAAGCGCGTGACGTATTCGCGCGCATACCGCACGCCGATCGCATCGAGCACGCGCACGGACACGAGATTGACCGACTTGACCAATGCTTCGCGTAGGCGAATCGGGCCCTGGAACGTGTCGTCGTCGTTCTTCGGCGTCCATAGTCCGTTCGGCTTGGACGGATCCGGGAATACCAAAGGCGCGTCGTTGACGACCGACGCGGGCGTGAAACCGTGCTCGAACGCGGCGGAGTAGAGGAACGGCTTGAAACCCGATCCCGGCTGGCGCGCGCTCTGCGTGACGCGATTGAACTTGCTGCGCAGGAAGCTGAAACCGCCGACGAGCGTTTCGATCGCGCCGTCTTCGGGATTGAGCGCGACGAGCGCCGCTTCAGCCGCCGGAATCTGCGTGAGCGCCCACTTGTCTTCGCCGTCGCGCGTGAGGCGCACGATGTCGCCGCGCTTCAATACTTCATCGACGCGCTTGGGCGCGGCGCCGCGGCGATCTTCGTCGACGTGTGGGCGTGCCCATGCGAGCGCGGCAAGCTCAAGTGAGACGTTTTGACCGTTGGCGAGGTAGATCGTCGCCGAGGTGTTGCTGGTGTTCGTGACGACGCCGGGCACGAGGCCGGCGAGCGGCCGGTAATCGGCCAACGCCTTGTCCCAATCGGCTTGCGTGGCGTTCTCGGCAAGATCGACGTGCGCTTCGGCGCCGCGATAGCCGTGGCGCTGGTCGTAGGCGAGAAGATCGGTGCGCAGCGCTCGGTTGGCGGCTTCCTGGTAGGCGGAATTGAGCGTCGTCTTGACCACGTAGCCGTCGGTCAGCGCGTTGTTGCCGAGGCGCTCCATCGCTTCGAGGCGGACCATCTCGGCGAAATATGGCGCGTCGACCTCGACCGGCGGCTCGTGCGGGAAGGCGAGATCGGCCTCCTTGACGTCGGCGTCGTACGCGGCTTTGTCGATGAAGCGGTTCTCGAGCATGCGCCCGAGCACGTAGTTGCGGCGCTCGACCGCACGCGCGGGGTTGCTGATCGGATTGCCGGTCGACGGAAATTTCGGCAGCGAGGCCAGCATCGCGCATTCGGGTATGGTGAGCTGATCGAGCGTCTTTCCGTAGTAGAACTCGGCCGCGGCGACCACGCCGTAAGAGCGGTGTCCGAGGAAGATCTTGTTGAGGTAGAGCTCGAAGATCTCGTCCTTCGTGAGCGCGTTCTCGATGCGGAATGCGAGGAAAATCTCGGAAAGCTTTCGCGTGTAGCTGACTTCGGGGCTCAGGAAGAAGTTGCGCGCGACCTGCTGCGTGATCGTGCTGCCGCCGGCCACGTGCTTGCTGCCGGTCGTGATCATGAGCCAGACCGCGCGGAAGATGCCGCCGACGTCGATGCCGCTGTGCGTATAGAAATCCGCGTCTTCGGCGGCGAGAAATGCCTGCTTGAGCTGGCCCGGAACGTCCTGGATGCGTACCGGCGTACGCTTGGTCTCGCCAAAGGCCGCAATGAGCTTGTCGTCCGCGGAGTAGATCCTGAGAGGAACTTGCAGACGAACCTCTTTGAGCGTCTCCACCGACGGCAGACGAGGCGAGATGAGCCAGTACGCAGTGCCGATCGCGAGAACGCCGAGGAGGGCGCCCGCGAGCGCCAGGTACAGCGCATATCGCAATAAACGGAGGAGGATTCTCATGTTGCGGGCGGGACTTGTGATGCTAATCAAAGTAAACGCGGCAAGTCTCGGAGTATAGATCGCGCACACGCCGGCGGACATGGCGCGGGGTGCTCGCAGGGGTCATAAGTCCGCATAAAGCCACGATTCGGTCACGGTTTTGCCCATTGCATCAATGGGGTGTTGATAAATCGTTAAAGTTTGGATTTAATGTTCTGGCGCATCTTTCGCTCGTAAGAGCGCGTGGGAAGGGGAAAAAGTGTGGGCCTGTTCACACCTAAAGCGCCGCCGCTGATCGGCGTCGATATCAGTTCGACCGCGGTCAAGCTGCTGCAATTGGGGCAGGCCGGTGGTCGCTACCGCGTCGAACACTATGCGGTGGAGCCGTTGCCGCCGAACGCCGTCGTCGAGAAGAACATCGTCGAAGTCGAGGCGGTGGGCGAGGCGATCCGGCGCGCATTCAACCGCTCGGGGGCGAAGACGAAGTTCGCTGCCGCCGCGGTAGCGGGCTCGGCCGTGATCACCAAGATCATCCCCATGCCTGCGGACCTGTCCGAAGAGGACATGGAAGCGCAGATCCAGGTCGAGGCGAACCAGTACATCCCGTATCCGATCGAGGAAGTCAGCCTCGATTTCGAAGTCCTGGGCCCAGTCAAGGACAACCCGGACATGGTCAACGTGCTGCTCGCGGCCTCGCGGACGGAGAACGTCGACCTTCGCATCGCAGCGCTCGATCTCGGTGGGCTCGGTACGAAAGTCGTCGACGTCGAAGCGTTCGCGATGGAAAACGCGTTCAAGTTGATCTCCGATCAGCTCGCGGTGCCGAAGGATGCTGTGGTCGCCGTGGTCGACGTCGGCGCGACGATGACGACGCTGATCGTCCTCAAGGGCCAGCGCACGATCTATTCGCGCGAACAGGTATTCGGCGGCAAGCAGCTCACCGACGAGGTGATGCGCCGCTACGGCCTCTCCTACGAGGAAGCCGGCCTCGCCAAGCGCCAGGGCGGTTTGCCCGAATCGTACGAAATCGAAGTGCTGGAGCCGTTCAAGGAAGCGATGGTTCAACAGATCAGCCGCCTGCTGCAGTTCTTCTTCGCGGGCTCTGAATTCAGCAAGGTCGATCAGGTCGTGCTCGCCGGCGGCTGCGCGTCGATAGCCGGCGTCGCCGATATGGTCGAGGAGCAGATCGGGGTGCCCTGCGTCGTCGCCAATCCACTCGCCGACATGTCGCTTTCGGGCCGCGTGCAGGCTCAGACGCTCGCGCAGGACGCGCCGGCGCTGATGATCGCCTGCGGACTTGCGCTCAGGAGCTTCGACTGATGGCCAGAATCAATCTACTGCCCTGGCGCGCCGATCGACGCAAGCTGCGCGAGCGCGAGTTCTACATGATGCTGCTGGCTTCGGGCGTCGGCGCGCTGTTCGCGTTGTTCGCCTTGATCGGCTGGATGGGCGCGCGCATCGATACTCAAGACGAACGAAACGCTTATCTGCAGAACGAGATCAAGGGGCTCGACAAGCAGATCGAGGAAATCAAGGAGCTCGACAAGACCAAGTCGCAGCTCCTCACGCGCAAGCAGATCATCGAGCAGCTGCAGTCGAATCGCTCGCAGATGGTTCATCTCTTCGACGAGATGGTGAAGACGATTCCGGACGGCGTGCGCCTGACCACGATGAAGCAGGTCGGCGACATCCTGACCCTCGAAGGCGTGGCCGAATCGAACGCGCGCGTCGCGAGCTACATGCGCAACATCGACAACTCGCCGTGGATGGGGCGCACGGATCTGCGCAAGATCGAGAACAAGGCGGGCACGAAGGACGCGGACAAGAAAGCGCCTTACGTGTTCTCGCTGGACGTGAAGCTCAAAAAGCCCGAGGACAGCCAAAACGAGAAGGCCGTAGCCGAAGGCGAGAAACCGGCCGACGGTAACGCGACCGGCGCCGCCGTGAAGCCCGATCTCGGCGCCCAGCTCAATGACGCGGCGACAAAGCTCACGTCGAAGCCCGCGCCTGCGGCAGCGACGACGCCCGCGGCACCGGCCCCCGCGCCGGCGGCGAAGGATGCGGAGAAAGGAGAGAAGAAATGAGCTTCTTCGACGATCTCCGAAATCTCGATCGCAACAACGTTGGCGGCTGGCCGAAGTCGGTAAAGACGTTCTTCGCGGTGCTGATCGTCGCTTTCATCTTGCTCGGCGGCTGGTGGTTCAAGATCCGCGATCAGCAGGATGAACTCGAAAACAAGCAGAGGCAGGAAGTAGCGCTCAAGAAAGAGTTTTCCGAGAAGCAAGCCAAGGTCGTAAATCTCGAGCCCTACCGCAAGCAGCTCGAGGACATGAAGGAAATGCTGCGCACGATGCTGCGTCAGCTGCCGAGCAAGACCGAGATGCCCGATCTTCTGGTCGATATCTCGCAGACAGCGCTCGCGGCCGGCATCGTCGTCGATCTCTTCCAGCCTGGCGGCGAAGTGATCAAGGAGTTCTACGCCGAAAAGCCGATTCAGCTGAAGATGCTGGGCACGTATCACCAGTTCGGCACGTTCATCAGCGGCGTCGCGTCGCTGCCGCGTGTCGTGATTCTGACCATGCATGACGTTTCGCTGAAACCGGCGGCGACGGGCCCGAACGCGCCACCGCTTTCCGCCGGAAGCCAGCTCACGCTCGAAGGCACCGTCAAGACCTATCGCTACGTTGACGATGAGGAAATCGCTGCTGCGCAGGCCGCTGCGAATCCAAAGCCGGGCGTGACGCCGCCAAAACCGGCTCCCGCGAAGCCCGCAACACCCGCGCAGCCGGTGAAGGGAGGCGGATGATGCGCAACCAGATTTCGATGCTGTCCCGTATCGCGTCCATCGCATTTGCGTTGGCCGTGCTCGGCGGCTGCTCGCCCGGCAATGACCTGCGCCAATGGGTTTCGCAGGAGAAGGCGAGGAAAGGCCAGCCGCTCGATCCGTTGCCGGTGATCAAGACGTTCGAGACGTTCGAATACAAGGATCAGGAGCTTCGTGATCCGTTCAACGTCAGCGCCGAAGAGCAGGATCAATCGGCAAACAACGGGCCGCATCCCGACCAGGATCGCGCCCGCGAGCCGCTCGAATCGTTCCCGCTGGACGGCCTCAAGATGGCGGGCACGCTCGGCATGAAGGCAATGGAAGGACTGATCCGGGATCCCGACGGCGTCGTGCATCGCGTGCACGTCGGCAACTACCTCGGGCAGAACTTCGGAAAGATCACGGGCATAAGCGAAGACCATATCGAACTCGTCGAGCTGGTTCCGAACGGCTCAGGTGGTTGGATGGAACGGCAGGCGACGATCGCCTTGGGCGACACGAAGAAATGAGCTCCGTTGGGGGTAATTACATGATCACGACATCTGCTAAGTACTCGGAGCGCGGGTTCGCCCTGCCGACCGTACGATCCGGTTTGCTGAGGCTCATCGCCGTGCTCGGCCTCATGCTCGCCGGTGTCGCGCACGCCGAGAACGTCCTCGAGGACATTGCCTATACCGCGCTGCCCGGCGGCAAGGTCGAAGTCACGCTGAAGTTCTCCGGGCCGGTCGCCTCGCCGCAGATCTTCACCACCGAATCGCCGCCACGCATCGCGATCGATCTTGCCGATACGCGCAACGGCTTCGCGCAGCGCCGGCTCGACGTCGGCGCCGGCGCAACCTCGGCGATCTCGGCGATCGAAGCCGCGGGGCGCACGCGCGTCGTGATCGATCTCTTCCGTCCGACCAGCTACGACAAGACCGAAAGCGGCAACTCGCTGACCCTGACGATCAACAGCGGCACGAGCGGCTCGACCGCGGCGGCCGTCTCGGCGGCCGTTGCGGATCCGACCAAGGTCGTCGCCGGTGGACAGGCCGTCGAAGTCTCGAACGTCGATTTCCGCCGCGGCAAGACCGGCGAAGGTCGCGTGATCGTGAGCTTTTCGGGCTCGGGTGCCGGCGCGAATCTTCGCCGCGAAGGCAACCGTGTGCTACTCGACTTTTCGAATGTGCGCTTGCCGCCGAATCTCGCGCAGCGCCTCGACGTGCTCGATTTCGCGACGCCCGTGCAGTCGATCGAAACGCGTCCGCACGGCAACGGCGTGCGCATGGAAATCTCGGCGACCGCGCCGTTCGAGCAGCTCGCGTATCAGACCGGCGACGAATATGTCGTCGAGATCTCGGCGAAGAAGGAAGACCAGAAGCTCAAAGGCAAGAACGCGGAACCTGAGTACACCGGCAGCCGCGTGACGTTCAACTTCCAGGACATTCCAACGCGCTCGGTGCTGCAGCTGATCGCGGACGTGTCCGACATCAACATCGTGGTCGCCGACAGCGTGCAGGGCAACGTCACGCTGCGCCTCATCAACGTGCCATGGGATCAGGCGCTGGATATCGTGCTGCAAGCGAAAGGCTTGGATAAGCGCCGTCGCGGCAACGTGATTTGGGTCGCGCCGCAGAAGGAGATCGCCGATCGCGAAGAAGCGATCGCCGATGCGCGCATGAAGATCGAAGAGAAGGAATCGCTGATCTCCGACTACATTCCGATCAGCTACGGTAACGCGAAAGACATTGCGGCACTCTTGACCAAGGAAGCGCAGGCAAATCAGGCGGGCGGCACCTCCGGTCAAACGCAGCAGCAGCAACGTGGATTCCTATCATCGCGCGGCAGTGTCACGTACGACGATCGCACAAACACTCTTTTGGTCAGCGACATCCCGTCAAAGATCCAGGAAGTGCGCCAGCTGGTTGCTATCCTTGATCGTCCAGTGCAGCAGGTGTTGATCGAATCGCGCATCGTCGTCGCCAGCGACACGTTCGCGCGCGAGCTCGGCGTGAAGTTCGGCGTCAGCGGCGGCTATGAAACCAGCAACGGCAATGTGCTGACGACATCGGGCAGCGCCTACGGCACCGACGAAATGAACAACGTCATCCTCAACAATCGCTTCGGTACGAATCCGCTCGCGCCTGGGCGCGGTTTGCGGGGTTTGCCAGGTGCGAGTCCGGGGCAGATACCCACTCAGCCGCAGACTGGCTTGCAGGGTGGAATTGCGGCTCCGAGCCTCAACGACCGCCTGAATGTCAACATGCCAGTGACTGACCCCGCTGGCAGCTTCGGCCTCGCGATCCTTGGCGCCGACTACCTGCTCGATCTGGAGCTCTCGGCCGCGCAAACAGAAGGCCGCGGCGAGGTCATCTCGACTCCGCGCATCATCACCGCGAATCAGAAAGAAGCCGACATCAAGCAAGGCCAGGAAGTCGGTTATGTCACGTTCCAGAGCGGCGGCACCGGCGCGCCGCAGGCAACTGTGAACTTCAAAGAAGCGGTGCTCGAGCTCAAGGTCACTCCGACGATCACGGCCGACGATCGCGTCTTCATGAATCTCAACGTGAAGAAGGACGCGATAGCGAGCTTCATCGACAACCCGGGTGGCGGTCAGGTGCCGCAGCTCGACAAGCGCGAGATCAATACCTCGGTGCTCGTCGACAACGGACAGACCGTCGTGCTCGGTGGCGTCTACGAAGTCAACAAGAGCGACACGATCAAGAAAGTCCCTTACCTCGGCGACATCCCGATCGTCGGCAACCTGTTCAAGTTCAGTAACCGCAACAACACAAAAGCGGAGCTCTTGATCTTCGTCACGCCGCGCATCCTCAACGACAACTTGAAATGATCGAGCGGTTAGCAGGCGGGCGCCACGACGTCCGCATGCGCCGGTAGCAGTCAACGAACGCGCACATGCGTCCCTGGAGAATCCTATGAAATTCGTTCACAAGACCCTCGGGTTGCTGCTCGCCAGCCTTGCCCTGAGCAGCTGCGGCGGCGGCGGGGGCGACGGCCATGGCGCGTTCGAGTCGCCGCAGAGCGGCAACATCACGCTAACCGCGTCGACGACGACGCTGCCGCTCAATACGACGGGCGTCGATGATTGGGCGCCGGGCTCTCTCTATTCGGTTGAAGTCGACATTCTCTGGCGAAATGCGGACGGAACGGTCGTCTCCGGGCACGACTTGAGTTGCAGCATCAGCCCGAGCGATGTCGCCAGCATTCGCATTCTCGATAAGGCCGACACGCAGGACGTCGACGAGTCGACGATCAACTGGGGCAACGTGCAAGTCCATTCGGATACCGGACATGCGATCTGTTGGGTGTACGCGTTCCCAGGCAGTCGCGCGGGCAACGTGACCCTGAGCGTCGGCGCCGTGGATCCGATTACGGGCGGATCGATTTCAGCCTCCAAGACGTTCACGGTGCAAAACACCTCGGGCCCCACGCCGGCATCGGTCATCATCGATGCGCCGCCGGCGGTCTACATCCAGGGATCGAATGGGGCGCAGAATGCCGTGCTCCGCATCGGCGTGTTCGACGGCGGCAACCAGCCGGTTCCGAATCCGAACGGGTTCGACAACCTGCAGGTCGAGATCGTCACCGATCAGAACGGCGGTGCGCGCCTGTCCGCCAACTCGGCGAGCGGTCCGGTTTCGGGCACGACGGTCGCCACGCACACCACGACCGGCATCGCCACCGTTTCGTTCCAGTCGGGTACGGTCCAGGGACCGATCCAGATCCGCGCCACGGCCGACCGCTCCGACAACAACGTGACCAACGGCATCACCGATCCGGTCTCGACTACGTCGTCGGTCATCGTCTCCGACGGCAAGCTCTATAGCCTCACGATCACCTCGCCGAACACGAATGCGATCCGGATCAACACGGTGTCGGGCGATACCACGGTCGACGAAGGTACCGGCATCCCAGTCGATCCCGATGCGACCTACAGTCTCACCGTCAGCGCACTCGGTACCGACCGCCAAGGCAATCCGGTGCTGCCGGGCACGGCGATCCGCTTCGGCTCGATCGACGAGCCGGTGGGCACATTCGATTCCGGCGCGACGGCGAATCAGTTCTTGCTCTCGGGCAGCGACGGCGATCCCGACGAAGGCGGCACCGATTTCGTCGCTCCTACCGGTCATTTCACGACGGCGGGCGGCGGTGCGGGTCCCGGCGATGCGCTGGTCGTGTTCGGCAAGACGCAACACGGCGCGCCGGCCGGCAATGAAGACCTCGAAAGCGCGGTCACGGTCTCGCGCGTCAATAGTGCAACCGATCTCACCGTGAGCTCGGCGTTTAACAACAACGACACGACCGGCACAACGGCCAACCACGGCCCGGTGCTGCCGTATATCATCGGCCGCTCGCAGCACGGCAACATCGGCAGCGGTGTGCAGACGAACGAGATCGGCGTTGCGCACACCACGCTGAACTACACCGCGTCGACGCTCGGCCATGTCGTCGCGATGTGGGCGCAGGGCGATGGCATCGACAACATCACCGGCGGCGCGCGCCGCGTGACGGATGCGGTACAGCTCCTCTATCCGGGCGTCGCGCCGGCGCAGCTCACCGCGTTCCCGTCGCCGATTCCCGGCAACACGACGTATCCGGTTACGGTTTGCCTGACGGACGCGCTGCTGTCGCCGATTCAGGGCATTCCGATCGGCTTCCAGCTGCAGCTCACCGGCGGCACCGGCAACGTCGACGGCAACGGCACGGCGGGCACGCTCGATAACGTGACGGGTCCGGACGGCTGCGTCGTCGCCAACGTGACCACGCAAGGCGTGCCGGCCAGCACCGATTCGAGCGGCGTCGCGGGCACCGTGACGTTCGGCGTCGGTGATGCAACCGCGTCGGTCGACATCGTGGTCCAGCTCGCGTTCCTCTCGGCAGCGCCGACCGTTCTCTGTCCGGGCTCCACGGTCGCCGTGACAGCATTCACGACGACGGGCGATCCCGCGCCGGGCGTCGATATCTCGGCCACATGCACGTCCGGCTTCACGCCGAATCCGGCCTCGGCGACCACCGGCTCGAACGGCGTCGCTCTCTTCCAGATCCAAGGCGATGCCGCGACGGCGAATGGCCAGTGCACATTCTCGGCAGGCGACAACCTCAGCGTCGCTGTTACCGTCGGCTTCCCAGGCGGCCCGAGCCCGCCATGCGGCGGCGGCAACTGAACAACGCAACGATTCGATTCGAGGGCCGCGCAAGCGGCCCTCTTTTTTTCTCCGGCCGATTAAGATGAGCCGTATCGCAGGAAGGCAGCCGCGCTAGGGGAAAGGCATGGCGGGACATCGCGTCGAAGTCCACGCGGGATGCGTCATATTCGCCGAGAACGATCCGCCGACCACGGCGTTCCTGATCGAAAGCGGCGAGGTCGAAGTGAGCACGCTGCAGCGCGGCGAGCCCACGGTGCTCGGCCGCCTCGGTCCCGGCATGCTGCTCGGCGAGATGGCGGTCATCGACAACTCGACGCGGTCGGCAACCGCGCGCGCTCTCAGCGATTGCGTGCTGACGCCGATCGACCGCCTGCAATTCGCCGAGCGCCTGAACGCCGCGGACCCGGTCGTTCGTGCGCTTCTGATGAGTCAGCTCACGCGCTATCGCTCGGCGCTCGCGACATTGACCGGCGATCAGCCCGACGATCTCGTATCCGCCGGTCCACCGCGGTCGGAGGTCGGCGCGTTCGACAAGATTCGTCTCGAGAACGAGCTTCGCGCCGCGCTCGATCGCGGCGAGCTCGAAGTGCGGCTGCAGCCGATCGAGGAAATCGAGAGCGGCATGATCGCCGGCTACGAAGCGCTTGTGCGCTGGCATCAGCGCGAGCGCGGCTGGGTATCACCTCAGGAATTCATCCGACTCGCCGAGGAAACCTCGCTGATCATTCCGGTCGGCGACTACGTGCTGGTCCGGGTCTGCGACATGCTCGCCGAGTTCCATCGCCGCGGCGTCAAGCCGTTGCCGTTCATCGCGCTCAACGTTTCGGCGCGCCAGCTCGACGATCCGGCGCTCGTCGAGCGCATGCTGGCTGAGCTTCGCAAGCGTCATTTGCCGCCGGATCGGCTCAAGCTCGAAATCACCGAAAGCCTGGTTTTGGACAAAGCGCGCGTCGGCGATCTCCTGTCGCGCTGCCACGCTGCCGGCATGCACGTCGCGCTCGACGATTTCGGTACCGGCTACTCGAACCTGGCCCCGCTGCTGACGCTCGATTTCGATCAGATCAAGCTCGACCGCAGCTTCGTCAACGCGCTCGACCAGCCGCGTGGCGTCACTCTGGCGGGCGTTATCGTCGCCATGGCGCATGCGCTCAATTGCAACCTCGTCGCCGAAGGCGTCGAGAAGCGCGAACAGCGCGAGATCCTGCATCGCCTGGGCTGCCGCTACGCGCAGGGCTGGCTGGTCGGCAAGCCGCGGACGCTCGACGAGGTGCTGAACGCGCGTTGAGACGAGCGCTGGACCTCAAAACTTTGGGGCCTGGCCGCTGTCTCATGCCGCGTGCGTCTTAGATAGGCACGGCGCTTTGTCGTGCCATGATTGCCGCGAATCCGCCTCAAACCCATGGACATGCCCGAACCGACCACGGCTTCCGCCGCCTTTTCCGCGCTCCAGAGCGAGCTTGGCCAATGCATCATCGGACAGGAGGCACTGATTGATCGCCTCCTGATCGCGCTTCTGGCCGACGGCCACCTCCTGGTCGAGGGCGCACCCGGACTCGCCAAAACCACCGCGATCAAGGAGCTCGCCGCGCGTATCGAAGGCGATTTCCATCGTCTCCAATTCACGCCCGATCTCCTGCCGGCCGATCTCACCGGCACCGAAATCTACCGCCCGCAGACCGCGAGCTTCGAATTCCAGCGCGGTCCCATCTTCCACAATTTGATCCTCGCCGACGAAGTCAACCGCGCGCCGGCCAAGGTGCAGTCGGCGATGCTCGAAGCGATGGGCGAGCGCCAGGTCACGGTCGGCCGCGATACCTATCCGCTGCCGGCGTTGTTCCTCGTGATGGCGACGCAGAACCCGATCGAGCAGGAAGGTACCTATCCGTTGCCCGAAGCGCAGCTCGATCGTTTCCTTTTGCACGTGCGCATCGATTATCCGCATGCCGCGGCTGAAGCGGCGATTCTGAAGCTCGCGCGCGATCGTGCGCGCGAAGCGCTGACGGCACCGCCGCAAGTGTCGCGAATCGTGAACCAGGCGCAGATCTTCTCCGCACGCGCCGCGGTGCTCGAATTGCATCTTGCGCCGCAGCTAGAGGAATACATCGTGCAGCTCGTGCTGGCGACGCGCGAGCCGTCGAAGTACGGCGCCGAGCTCGCCCGCTGGGTTGCGTACGGTGCAAGCCCGCGCGGCACGATCGCACTCGATCGCTGCTCGCGCGCACACGCGTGGCTCGCCGGCCGCGACTATGTGACGCCCGAAGACGTGCACGCGATCGCTGCCGATGCGCTGCGACACCGCGTGCTCTTGAGCTACGAAGCGGAAGCCGAAGGCGTGAGCTCCGATCGCGTGATCGCATCGCTGATCGAGCGCGTTCCGCTGCCCTGACGAGCGCGTCGCAACCTATGACCGCCGCCAATCCCACCCGTGTCGCGCTCGATGAGCTGATCGCGCTCAGCGCCGTCGCTCACGGCGCGAGTCTCGCGCGCAGCCGGCGAAGTCCGGCGCTCAGATCCGGCGGCCATGCATCGCGCTGGCGCGGTCGCGGTGTCGACTTTCGCGAATCGCGCATTTATCTGCCGGGCGACGAAATCCGCCATATGGATTGGCGTGTCACCGCACGCAGCGGCAAGCCGCACACCAAGGTGTTTCAGGAAGAGCGCGAGCAAGGCTTGCTGCTGGTGATGGATTTGAATCCCGGCATGCGCTTTGGCACGCGCGTGCGTTTCAAGAACGTGCAGGCCGCGCGTGCGGGTGCCTTGCTCGCGTGGATGGCCGCGGCGGCCGGCGATCGCGTCGGCGCACTCGGCTTCGGCGGCGGCATCAACGGCGAAGTGAAACCTGCCGGCGGCCGGCGCGGCGTGCTGCACGTGCTGCGCGCGCTGCGCGATTGGGATAACGCCGCCGATGCCGCGCGCAACGATCCGTTGTCGAGCGGCCTCGCGCGCGTGCGCCGGCTGCTCCGGCCCGGCATGCGCATGATCCTGATCACCGACGGCTTCAGCGCCGATCAGGCGGCGTCGCAATTGCTGCCGCAGCTCGCGGGCCGCCACGAAATCGCGGTGATCCTGCTGCGCGATGCGCTCGAGCTCGCACCGCCGCCGCCCGGTCGCTATGCGCTGCATCTGGGCGCATCGCGTCGTGTGCTCGATTTCGCCGACGACACCGTGCGCGGCGCCTGGACGAATCGCTTCGCCGCCGCGCGCGATCATTTGCGCAGCGAGAGCCAGCGGCTCGGCATCCGCGTGCTCGATCTCGACGGACATGCCGATCTTCGCCGCGCGCTCGCGCCGCTCCTTGCGCGCACGCGTGTTTCCGCGGGAGCGGCGTGATGGCTGCATCGGCCGGTCCCGATCTTCGCGATATCCATCTGCCGCCCGATCCATCGTGGTGGCCGCCGGCGCCCGGTTGGTGGTTGCTCGCCGCGCTGCTGATCGCCGCGATTGCGATCAGCGCGTGGGTCATCGTGCGTCATTGGCGCGAAGCGCGTTGGCGGCGGCGTGTCGTCGCCGAGCTCGATCGCATCGCCGCGACGCATGCCGCACAACCGGATGCGGTCAAATTCGCGGCCGAAGTCTCGCAGTGGCTCAGGCGCGCCTCGTTGCTGATCGAACCTGAAGCCGCGGCGCTGCACGGCGAGGCTTGGCTCGCGTTTCTGGATCGTGATCTTAAGAACGGCGACTCGCCGACACAGTTTCGCTCGCAAACCGGGCGCTTGCTGATCGATGCGCCGTATCGCCGCGCGAGCGATATCGATGCATCGACGGTCGATGCGCCGGCGTTGCTGTCTCTCGCGCGCAATTGGCTCAAGCGCGCATTGCCGCGAAGGCGCGCCCGTGTTTGAGCTCGCCTGGCCCTGGTTCCTGCTCGCACTGCCGCTGCCGCTGATCGCGGCGCGCCTGCTGCCGCGTGCGCCGGGCTGGATCGCGACCGCGCTGCATCTTCCGCACACCGGATTCGCGTTGCCGCAGCAGGCGGATGTATCTCCGGTGCCGCGCCTTCGCACGCTACTCGCGCTCGTTGCATGGGTGCTGCTCGTGTTCGCCGCCGCGCGTCCGCAATGGCTCGGCGCGCCCGAAGACGTGCCGCGTTCTGGCCGCGATCTTCTGCTCGCGGTCGACACGTCGGGCAGCATGAGCATCGAAGACATGCAGCTCGGCGGCATCGCGGCGCCGCGCTTTTCGGCGATCCAGGCGATCGCCGCGGATTTCATCCATCGCCGCGCCGGCGATCGTGTCGGTTTGATCCTGTTCGGTACGCGCGCATACCTGCTCGTGCCGCTGACGTTCGATCTCAAGACCGTCGGCAAGCAGCTGTCCGATGCGACGATCGGGCTCGCCGGCCGTGAGACCGCGATCGGCGATGCGCTCGGTCTCGCGGTGAAACGCCTGCGCGATCGCCCGCAGGATCAGCGCGTCTTGATCCTGCTCACCGATGGCGTCAACACGGCCGGCGAGCTCGATCCACATAAGGCGATCGATCTCGCTGCCGCGAACGGCGTGCGCGTCTACACGATCGGCGTCGGCGCCGAAGCGCTGCGCGTCAACAGTCTCTTCGGCAGCCGCGTCGTCAATCCTTCCGCCGATCTCGACGAAGCAATGCTCAAGCGCATGGCCGAAGCAACCGGCGGCCGCTACTTCCGCGCGCGCAACAGCGATGAGCTGGCCGACGTCTATCGATCGATCGATCAGCTCGAACCTGCTGCCGACACCAAACAAAGCCTGCGTCCGATCGACGAGCTTTACTGGATGCCGCTCGCCGGTGCGCTCGCGGCGGCGGCGCTTGCGTTCCTTCTGCCGGGCGTGCGCGTGCGCGGTTTGCGGCCGGTGGTGCCGACATGATGAGCGCATTCGCCGATTTCCATTTCCTGCGGCCGCTCTGGCTTCTGCTGCTGCTAGCGATTCCGTTGTTTCTGCTGATGCGTCATCGCGGGCGCGCGGATGCCGGCGCGTGGCGCTCGGCCGTCGATGCGCATCTCTTGCCGCATTTGATCGAGCGCATTGACACCGGTACCGGACGCAGCGGCGCGGTGCTCGCGATCGCGTTGTGGACGCTGACTTCGATGGCGCTCGCAGGCCCGGCCTGGGAACGCGAACCGGTTCCTCTCTATCGCAATCAGGCCGCGCGCGTACTGGCGCTCGAGCTCGGCGCCACGATGCTCGCGCAGGATGCAAAGCCCAGCCGCTTCGAGCGCGCGCGCTACAAGCTCGTCGACATGCTCGAGCGCAGCCGCGATTACCAGACTGCATTGATCGGCTACGCCGGCGAAGCGTTCGTCGCCGCGCCGCTGACCGACGACATCGGCACCGTGCGCAATCTCGTCGATTCGCTCGATCCGTCGACGATGCCGGTCGCCGGCAATCGCGCGTCGCGCGCGATCGAGCAGGCCGAAGCGCTCGTCCATCAGGCCGGGCTCCACTCCGGCGATATCATCTTGCTCGCCGACAGCGTCGACGATGATGCGATCGCCGCAGCGCGCAAGGCAGCCTCGCAGGGATTGAAAGTATCGGTGCTCGGCATCGGCAGCCCGACCGGCGCGCCGGTGCCGCTCGCGCAGGGCGATTTCCTCAAGGACGATCACGGCGACGTGATCGTGTCGCGGCTCGACGAGGCCGGTCTTCGCGCGCTTGCCGAAGCGGGCGGCGGCCGCTACGCAACGCTGAGTGCGGATGCGCACGACATCGACAGCCTGCTCGCCGATCGCGCTCAAGCGGTCGCTGGCGCGCAGAAGACCGAAGCGAATGAAGATCTCACGGCCAGCACGCGCTGGCGCGATCGCGGTCCCTGGCTCTTGCTGCTGCTCGTGCCGCTCGCCGCGTTTGCATTCCGGCGCGGATGGCTGATGGCGTTTGCGCTCGCCGCGCTGTTGCCGTCGCATCGGGCGCAAGCGGTGTCGTTCCAGGATTTGTGGCTGCGCCCCGATCAGCAAGCGGCCGCGGCGCTCGCGCAAGGCGATGCGAAGAAAGCCGCGGGCGTCGCGCGTTCGCCGGAATGGCGCGGCAGCGCCGCGTATCGCGACGGCAATTTCGAATCGGCCGCAGGCGACTATGCGAAAGCCGACGGCGCCGACGGCGCGTACAACGAAGGCAACGCGCTCGCCAAACTCGGTCGCTACGACGACGCCATCGCAGCCTACGATCGTGCGTTGTCGCTCTCGCCCGACATGGACGATGCGAAAGCGAACAAGACGGCCGTCGAGGAATGGCTCAAGCAGCAACAGAAGCAGAACGATTCGCAGCAGCGGAAATCGAAATCGGGCGATTCGAAAAAGCAGAAGCCCGACGACGGCAAGTCGCAAGACGAGAAGAGCCAGCAGGAAAAAAACGATCAGAAAAATTCCGACAGCAACTCGTCGCAGAATCAGCAAGACAAAGAGGGCGGCGAGTCGTCGCAGGATTCGCAAGACAAACAGGATTCGGGCCAGCAGGACACCGAGAAAGGCAAGAGCGACGCGGAGCAGGATTCATCCTCGCCGTCGACCTCGGGCGACACCGCCGAGCCGCAAACGCAGACCGGCGAATCGGCCGGCGCGCCGAGCGGCGAGCAACAGAAGGCGCTCTCCGAAGCGATCGACAAATCGCTCGCGAGCCAGGCGAAGCCCGGCAAGAACGGCGAGCCCGCCGGCGTCGTGCAGGAAGACGAGGCGACGCAGGAAAAGCGTCAGGCGCTCGAACATCTTCTGCAGCGCGTGCCGGACGATCCGGGCGGTCTCTTGCGCCGCAAGTTCCTGCTCGAATATCAGCGTCGGCAACAGCGTGGAGGCGAGGGCGGATGAGGATCTGGACGGCCATTGCGCTTATCGCGCTCGTCGCCTGCGGCGTTGTCGCTCCGCTGCGTGCGGATACGCCGAGCGCGCGCGCGTGGCTCGATCGCGACACGATGCACATGGGCGAAACCGTCACGCTCAATGTCGAAGCGCAAGGCGGTGCCGGCGGACAGCCTGATTTCTCCGCGCTCTCGCAGGATTTCAATCTGCTCGGCACGCAATCGAGCCAGCAAGTCAGCATCGTCAACGGATCGAGCTCGGCGAAAACGGTCTGGGCCGTCGGGCTCGAGCCCAAGCGTTCCGGGCGCATCGTGATCCCGGCGATCGCGATCGGCACGGCGGCGACATCGCCGATCACGCTCAACGTGCTCGCGCAGCCTGCGGGCGCGCAAGGCAAGCCTGGCGATGACGTGTTCCTCGACGTCACCGCCGAGCCGGTTGCGCCGTATGTGCAGCAGCAGGTGCGCTACACGGTGAAGCTCTACTACGCATTCGATCTCACCGACGGCAATCTCAGCGAGCCGCAGGCCGACGGCCTCGGCGTGCAGCGGCTCGGCCAGGACAAGCGCTATCTCGCGACGCTCGGCGATCGCCGTTATCACGTGATCGAGCGTCACTACGCGTTGACGCCCGAGCGCAGCGGCATGCTGGAACTTCCCGCGCTGATCTTCCGCGGTAGCGCGCTCGACGCGGCCGATCCCACCGGTTTCTTCAGCCGCGGCCGCAGCGTCAGCGCGCGTTCGGACGCGATGCAGCTCGACGTGAAACCGAAACCGGCAGCGTGGGGTAACGATCCGTGGCTGCCTGCGGCTTCGATGCTGCTCAAGGACGACAGCGAGCTTCCGAGCGAAGTGCATGTCGGCGATCCGATCACGCGCACGATCCGCTTGCAGGCGCAGGGGCTTGGCTTCGAGCAACTGCCCGAGCTCGATCTCACCGCGCCCGACGGCGCCGAGATGTATCCCGACAAAGCCGACACGCGTACGCGCGACGACGGCACGTGGCTCTACGGCGAACGCGTGCGAAAATTCGCGTTCGTGCCGAGCAAGGCCGGCACGCTGACGATTCCCGGTGTCTCGCTGCGCTGGTGGGACACGGCGCACGATCGCGCCGAAACTGCGGAGCTGCCCGCGCACACGATCACCGTGTTGGCGGCGGCGGGCGGAAAGTCGCCGGTCGACACCGCGCCCGTGGCGTCAACGACGCCGCAGAACACCGATGCGGATGCGTCGCCGCTGCAGCCGATCGCGACTGCGGCGCCGGTCTCCGCAAATCCGGCATCGTCGCTGCGCCTCTGGCAGATGCTGGCTGCGCTCGCGTTCTTGCTTTGGATTGCGACGCTCGCGCTGTGGTGGCGCTCACGCCGCGCGCCTACAGTTGCATCGAAGGATGCCGCGCCCTCCGGCAGCAGTTCCGCACAACGCGCCGCGTTCCTGCGCGCCTGCGCGCTCGGCGAGCTCGCCGGCGCCGAGCGCGCGATGATCTCGTGGGCGCGCAGCGAGCGGCCGGATGTGCGCAATCTCGGCGAGCTCGCTGAACGCCTTGCCGATTCGGCGCAACGCGAAGCGCTCGCCGTGCTGCAGCGCGCGCGTTACGCGGGCGGGCCGGCGCACGGCGTCGGATCGCAGTTGGAGCGCGCGTTCAAGAGCGGGCTCGCTTGGCGCGCCGCATCATCAGCCAGGAAGAACGATTCGCCGCTGCCGGCGCTTTATCCTGAATAGCGCGGCCTGATTCCCTCGCCGCGCGCGTCGACGTGTACCATCGGGGCACGATCGACGGGGAGGAGCGCTCGATGGCTTTGCACTGGCGCGTGCTGATCGGCTTCGCGGTCGGCATCGTTACGGGAGGCGCCGCGTATCTCGCGGGTCCGGATACGCCGCTGATCGCCGGCCTCATCGATTATGTCGCCGCGCCGGCGGGACAACTATTTCTGCGCCTTCTGTTCATGCTCGTGCTGCCGCTGATGTTCAGCGCGCTCGTGCTCGGCGTCGCCGAGATCGGCGACATCGCATCGCTCGGCCGCATCGGCTGGCGCACGCTGATCTACACCGTCATCGTCACCTGTATCGCGATCGTGGTGGGTCTTGCGATCGTGCAGCTTCTCGAGCCCGGCCGCGGCATGGATCCGGAATTACTGCGCCAGGCCGTCGAGGGCAGCAGCCAGGCGAAGTCGATTGCCGAGGCGAAGCCGTCGCTCTCGGTCGTCGAAATGATGCTCGGCATCGTGCCACGCAATGTCGTCAAGGCTGCGGCGGACGGCGAGCTGCTCGCCGTGATGTTTTTCGCGCTGATGCTCGGCGTCGCGCTGGTGCTGAAGCCGACACCGGCGACGCAGCGCTTCAAGGAGTTCGTGCAAGGTTTGAACGAGCTCGTGATGACGCTGATCGGCCTCGTCATCAAGCTCACGCCGTATGCTGTTGCCGCGCTGATGTTCGCGCTCACTGCGCGCTTCGGCTGGGATCTTCTCGCAAAGCTCGGCCACTACGCATTCGCCGTGCTGCTCGCGATTGCGATCCACATGTTCGTCGTGCTGCCGACCTGGGTGCGCCTCATGGGCGGCATGAGCCCGATCCGCTTCTTCCGCGATTCGCAGGAAGCGATCCTGACCGCGTTCTCGACCGCATCGAGTACCGGCACGCTGCCGACGACGCTGAAGGTCGCCGAGCAGAATCTGAAAATCCCGTCGAAAGTCGCGCGCTTCGTGCTCACGATCGGCGCGAGCGCGAATCATCACGGCACTGCGCTGTTCGAGGGCCTGACGACGTTGTTCCTCGTGCAGTGCTTCGGCGTCGAGCTCTCGCTCGCGCAGCAGGCGATGGTGCTCGGTCTTTGCATCCTGGGCTCGATCGGCACTGCGGGCGTGCCGGCCGGATCGCTGCCTGTGATCGCGATGATCCTGACTTATCTACACGTCCCGCCCGAAGCGATCGGGCTCATCCTCGGCGTCGATCGGTTCCTCGACATGTGCCGCACTGCGCTCAACGTCACCGGCGACCTTGCGACCGCCGTCGTCGTCGCGCGACGCGAGAACGGCGATGCGCTCGTCGCGGCGGAAAACGCGGCCTAGCCGCGTTCAAGCGCTCGCGGCTTCGAGCGTCTTCGCGCTGACGGCGGCGAGCGCGTCGGGATTGCCGTGGGAAATCTGGGAATCGCCGGTACGCCTCGCGACGCTCGATCCCAACGACATCGTGCTCGAACGCTCGAGCCACTGCCTCCAAGGCTGCCGCTACGATCGCAGCAATGCTGGCCCCGAGGATCCCGCCGACAATCTGTATCCGGAACGCTGGCTCTATCGCGACGGCGACGAAGCGATCGTGTTCGACGAGCGCGGACCCGGCGCGATTACGCGCATCTGGATGACGACCGGCTTCGGTGTTTCGAGTTGCATCGATCCCGCGATCCACGTGCGCTTCTATATCGACGACGCATCGACACCGGAGCTCGACGCGCCGCTCGCCGCACTGTTCGACGGCTCGACGCCGCCGTTCACACCGCCGCTGGTCGCGGACCGCACGCAATCGAGCGGCGGTTTTTTGAGCTACGTGCCGATCGCGTACGCGCAATCGCTGCGCATCGCGCTCGTCGGCGCCGACAACGGCGGCACGAATCCGTGCACCGGCGGCAGCGAGCGTCTTTTGTGGTTTCAGTTCCAGCATCATCGTCTCGCGTCGGGTACGCCGGTTGCGAGTTTCACCAGCGGTGCGGATTTTCCCGCGTGGCGCGCTTTCCTCGCGCACGCGGGCGACGATCCATGGAACGGTTTGCTGACGCCGGAGAATACGTCCGCGACGCTGATGCCCGGCGAGACGATCGAGCTCGCCTCGCACGCGGGATCGGGATGGTTGCGCGGCATCCGCTTCAACGTTCCGCGTTCGGCTTATGCGGACATCGATCTTCGCTTGACGTTCGACGGAACGATCGCCGCCGAAATGCCGCTCGCGGATTTCTTTGCGACGTCATCCGGCGCGGCGATACCGGCGCGCAGCGTGCTCGCCGGCGAAGATGCGAGCGGCTGGCTGTACGCATGGCTGCCGCTGCCGTTCGCGCAATCGGCGCGCGTGGAGCTCGTCGCTGCGGCATCGCTCGTCGCACCCGTTGCGATCGAGAGCGCACTGAGCTTCGATACGTCGGCGGTACCGCCGGATGCGGGCAGCTATCTAGCAACGTTGACCGATAGTTGCGTGGCGGACGGCGATCTCGCTTTGTATTCGCATCGCGGCGCAGGAAAGATCATCGGCATCGCGGCGCGCTATCGCACGAACGGCTCTCCGACACTCGGCTATCTCGAGGGCGATGAGCGCGCGTATCTCGACGATGCGATCGCGCCTGCGTGGTACGGCACCGGCGTCGAAGATTTCTTCGGCGGCGGTTTCTACTTCGATGGCGGTGTATTTTCGCTTCCACTAACCGGAGCGTCGGAGATCGATGCCGACGGCAGTGCGAGCACGGCGGCGTATCGCTGGCTCGTCTCGGATCCGATCGCATACTCGGGCGCGCTGCGCCTGACGCAGGAGGCCGGCTACGCGCCACTGCAGCCAGTGCCGACGTGCGCACGCAGCGTCGTGCACGCCTATCGCACGGAGTGGGCGAGCGTGATCGCATACGATCGCTTCGAAGTTGGCGATGCTTCCGCGGCCGCTCATGCCTACCAGCCGCCGACCAGCGTCGCTTGTGCTTCGCTGAACGCGACGTTCGAAGACGAGCCGCCGACATCGCGCAGCGCGGTCGCTTGCTCGTATGCGAGCGGAAGCAGCCATTTCCGTTTTCGCGTGGCGTCGCCTGAGTTGCCGTTGCGCCTGCGCCGCACATTCGATGCCGGCGTGGGCACGCCGGGCGACATCGCAGGCTCGGCCGGCGCCGAGGTTCGCGTGAACGGAGTCGTCGCCGGCCGCTTCGCGCCGGTGATCGCGAATCCCGCACGGCGCTGGCAACAGCAGGAAATTACGCTCGATGGCGGCGCGATCGCCGACGTCCTCGACATCGAGATCATTCCGGAATTCGCCGCTTACGCGCCGTGGTTCAGCGAATCCGCCTGGGAGCTTCGCGGCGGCTGGAAGGATGCCATCTTCGCGGACGGCTTCGATACGGTTGCGGCAAACTAGCGGTTGCGACAAAGTGGCCGAATGGGGATTCCGGTGACATCCAGCCGCGCGCCGCAACGGCGCGGATCATGAGCACACCGCGCCACGACACGGTGTCGACCGACAGCGCGACCGAAGTCAGCGCGCCGGTGGCGCTCGAACGCGTGCTCGGGAACCTGCCGGAAACCGAGCTCGATGAAGGCGATCGCCTCGGCGCCTGGCGTCTCGTGCGCCGTCTCGCCCAGGGCGGCATGGGCGCGGTGTATCTCGCCGAGCGCGCCGACGGGCACTTCGAGCAGCACGCCGCGATCAAGCTGATCCGCGGGGTGCCGAATGCGGAAATGCTCGCGCATTTCACGCGTGAGCGGCAGATCCTCGCGACGTTGCAGCACCCGAACATCGCGCGCCTGCTCGATGGCGGCGCGACGCCGGGCGGCCAGCCGTACCTTGTGATGGAGTACGTCGAGGGCGAGCCGATCGACGTTTACTGCAACCGCAACGAGCTGACGCTCGATGCGCGCCTCAAGCTGTTCGAGCAAGTCTGCGACGCGGTGCAGTTCGCGCACCAGCGGCTGATCGTGCATTGCGATCTGAAACCGTCGAATGTCCTGGTGCGCGCCGATGGCACGCCGGTGCTGCTCGATTTCGGCATCGCGCGAGCGCTCGATCGCCAGCGTCGCGCGAGCGCGGTCGAGGCCGGCTATTTCACACCCGGTTACGCGAGCCCAGAGCAACTCAAAGGCGACGCCGTCAGCACCGCGACCGACGTGTATTCGCTCGGCCTGATCCTGTTCGAGATGATCGCCGGCCGCAAAGCGCGCATCGACGCGGCCGACCGCACGATCGCGCTGCTCGGCGATGCCGCGGTACGTCCGAGCGAGATCGCGGACGCGGTGCCATGGCGCGGGCGTCTTGCGGGCGATCTCGATGCGATCGTGTTGCGTGCGACTGCTGCGGATCCCGCGGGGCGTTATGCTGCGGCGGATATGCTAGCGGGCGACATCCAGCGGCATCGAGATTTCAAGCCGGTGTCCGCGCGCGAGCCAACGCTCATCTACGTCGCGTCGCGTCTCTTCAGACGGCGCTGGCCTGTGTTTGCCGCAGGCGCGCTCATCGCGGCGCTGATCGCCGCTTTCACATGGCGGCTCGCGGCCGAGCGCGATCGCGCGCTTGTCGCCGAGCGCGAAGCGCGCGTGCAAGCAACGACCGCCGAGCGCGTCAGCGATTTTCTGGTGTCGGTGTTCAACGTCTCCAATCCGAAGGTCAACCAGCAGCGCGATATCAGCGCGCGCGAGGTGCTCGATCAAGGCGCCGCGCGCATCCATACCGAGCTTGCCGATCAACCCGCGGTCAAAGCGAAGCTGCTCGACACGCTGGCCACCGCGTATCGATTCATCGGCCAGCCGAAACAGGAAGTCGCGTTGTTCCGCGAAGCGGTCGATCTTTATCTCGATCCGCGCGTGAACGATCCGCTGGCCGCGGCCGCCGCACTGAGCCAACTCGCGGTGGCGTATTCGAACAACCGCTATCCGCGCGCCGACGCCGAAGCCGCGGCCCGGCGTGCGCTCGAATTGCGCGAGAAGAACCGTGCGCCAGTCCTCGCGATGGCGGATTCGTACAACACGCTTGGCATCGTGCTTGAAGCCGGCGACAAGTTCGACGAGGCACAAACGCTGCTCAAGAAAGGCCTCGCGCTTCGCCGTGAGAACGGCGCGACGCCGAGCACGATTGCATCCTCGCTGCACAACCTCGCGCTGGTCGAGGTCAACAGCGGTCATCCGAAAGATTCGTATCCGTACTACGCCGAAGCCTTGAAGCTGCGCAAGGAGAGCATCGGTGAGCATTCTCCCGAATACGAGATGACGCTGCAGAACTACGGCACGGCGTTGGCGCGCGGTGACAATGCGGCCGAGGCAATTCGCGTGCTCGAACAGAGCCTCGCGATCGCGCGAGAGCTCTACGGCGACGACAGCGCGAACACCGGCGCCGGACATAACGAGATCGGTTCCGCGCTGCACGATCTCGGCCGGTTTCGCGATGCGGCCGCGCACTATCGCGAAGCGATGCGCATCAACGGGCTGACTGCGGGTGAGGACAGCGCCGAGCGCGCCAAGCCGCTCAACAATCTCGCGTCCGCGTTCGAGGACATGGGCGACTACGCGGCCGCGATTCCGCTGTTCCGCGAATCGCTCGCGATCCGGAAGAAGTCGCTGGAAGCAAACGATGCGATGGTGCTGCGCGCCGACTACAACCTTGCGCGCGTGTTGACGCGGGCCGGCCTGTTAAAGGAAGCGAAGCCCATGCTCGACGGCGCCCACAAGGAATTCGTGCGCAAGTACGGAGAGGCGAACGCTTCGACGGCGAAAGCCGAGCTCTGGATCGGCGTGGCGCAGCTCAAGTCGGGCGACATCGCCGCGGCGAGCGCGAGCCTCGCCACGCTGCAAGCCTCGAAAGCGACATTCACGCCGCTGATGCGCGCACAGCGCGCGGCCTTCGCCGCGGATATCGCCGCGGCTCGACACGACAACGCGTCCGAGCTCGCCGCGCGCGAGGAAGCTTGGAACACAATGCGCGACGCGCGCGGCGCGGAGTATCCGCTCGCCGCGGAGTTCGGTATCGCGTATGCGGTGGCGCTGGCCGATGCAGGCCGCGCGCAGGACGCGAAAGCGGTCGCATCGCCGTTGGTTGCGATCGTCGACGATGCCTTTGCCGATGTTGCGCTCGTAAAGCGTCAGGCCGCGCGATGGCGATGAGAGGGATCCTCAGCGGGTCGAAACGAGCGCGGCGCCGAGGATCAGCGGTGCGATCATCATCATCATCAGCGACTTGAAGACGAGCGCGGCGTAGCTTGCGCGATCTTTGATCGAGGTTTCGCGCTTCGTCGCAGGCAGTACGAGCCTTCGCAATTCCGACAGCGGCAAGTCCAGCGCATCCGGGCGCGCCAGCCGATACAACGTCGTGCTTTGCCGCCCGCGGACGAATGCGGCGAACGAGCGGCGCGGGGCGGCGATCGCGCCAAAGCCGACCAGCGGGAGGCAGAATAGCGTCGCCGCGGCCGACGGGAATCGTCCGGCGGCGAACTCCCACGCCGCCATCTCGAACTCGCCGATGACCGTGCAGGGATAACCGGTGATGAGGTGATGCAGATCGTGGCGCACGATCGCGCGACGCCGCCACTCGAAATTCCTCAGGCGAACGCGGAGCCGGCCGAGCGTGAGAAATGTCCAGCGATGCGCACGATGTCCGCCGTCGGCTGCGAGGTCGTTCGCAATGTAGTGCGCGGCCAATGCGTCGCCGGCTCTTACGGACGTGTTCGCGCTCATCCGCGGGTTTCCGGCGCGAGGCGGTATTTCTCTATGCCCGGCGCCGATACGGCAATCTGTCCGTTCGCGGCCACCGAGAGCGCTCGATCCGTGACCGGCGTGATGCCGGGGCGCGGGGGCAGGTTCGCGGGCAGCTTGACGTTCCAGGCAAGTCCGATCGCTTGCAGCAATTGCACGAAGCGCCAGCCGAGATCGACCTGTCCCGGATAGAGCCCATGCCGCGCGGAGCTCGGGAATGCGTGATGATTGCTGTGCCAGCTTTCGCCCATCGTCGGAATCGCCATCAGCGGCACGTTGTGTGCCTGGATGACTGCGTCGTCCACGATCCAATCTTGCGGACCCCGCGTGTGCGCAAAGTACGAAATGAACCAGTGCATCGTTGTGCACGCGGTCACGCGCACGCAAACGCCCCAAACGAGCCAAGGCATGCCGCCGAACAAGAACAGCGCCGTGCCGATTGGAATTTGCTGCAGCATCCAGGTGCGGTCGAGGAAACGATAGAACGGATCGTCGCCGATGCCGGGGCCGGGATCGAACCCGGGTGGATTCGCAAGCTGGAGGCGGCCGTGCAGATACAAGGCGCCGTCGACGAGCAGCGGATTCGCATGACGGAGAAACGGATGGCAATCGCGCTGGCGCTGCGCCCAGTCGCGCATGTCGTGCAGACGGATCGTCCAGAGCGGGCCGCCCATGCCGACCGCAGTGCCGAACCAGACCAGCACGCGTTCGAGCCATTTCGGACATTCGAAGCTGCGATGGATCAGGCGCCGATGAAATCCGACCGAATGGCCGGCGCACAGTGTAATCGCCGCCGTGGCGAGGAAGACGACGAGCGCGCTTCCAGTGAAATAGATCGGGCCAAGGACCAGCGCCGCGATCAGCATGCCGCCGTTCCAGAGCGAACGCGGCGCATCCCAGACAATCGTTCCTTCGACCGGACTTGCGTGATCGAGCCCGGTCAGCGAGTTCACTTTGAACGCGACGTTGCCTTTCTCTGCGCCGTCCATTATCGATCCTTCTTCGTTGCCATTCCGAATGCGCGCTGCACAAAGCGCGTTGCGCGTCCCGACATGCCGATCAGTGTTCGCAGCGTTTCCGGCGACATCCGCTGCATGCCGGTATCGAGTGAGGCGAGGTCTTCGACGAGATGCCTCACTTTGCCGATTTGCCCGGCGGTTTGGGGTGCAGCGGATTTGTCGGCGAGCGCCTCATCGTGGCAGGAGCGCAGCGTTTGCAGCGCCAGCGGTAGCTCTCGGCGGCGGCGCTCGTTGAGCGCTGTCATCACGAGGTTCCATGGATCGGCGTGTGTGCGCCAACATGCATCGTCCGCCTCGACGAGGCCGAATTCTTTGAGATACGCGAGTGCGTCGCGAACGGTGCTTTCGTCCAGCGCGAGGGTATAGGCGATCTCTTTGGCCGAGAGGTTGCGCGCCGAAACGAAAAGCAAGGCATGAACGCGGCAGGCATCGGCCGGAAGTCCCCAGCGCGGACCGAGCTCGCCAAGATATTCGACAAATCGATGCACCGGAGTCTGTCCGACCGCGGTCATTTGCGGTGCGCCTTCTTGCGGCGTTCCGCGGCGATCTTGCGCGCGTCGGGGCAGAACGGAGTCAGGAAACCGTACAGCGTGTTGACCAGATGATCGGTAGCGAGGCTGTAGACGACGAACTGCGCGCGCTTTTCCTCGCGCACGAGCCCAGCTTCCTTGAGCACCGACAGATGCTTCGAGATCGAAGGCTGCGCCATATCGAACTTCGAAGCGATCTCGCCCGCGGTCATCGGCCCACCGGCGAGATAGTTGAGGATGCGGCGGCGCGGCTCGGAGGCAAGGGCTTTGAACGGGCCATTCATAGCCATTAGCCTAAATAGGAAAATAAGAACATGCAACAGGGGACGATCGCGGGCATTCGCCGGACACAAAAAACCCGGCCTGCTTTCGCAGGCCGGGCACGTCCCGGCGTCCTTGCCCTGTGGCTCCGTTGGAGTGAGGCGCGGGCGCGATCCTTGCGCCCGCTTTAAGTCATCAGAAGCGGTATTCGGCGCTGACCGAGACGAGGTCGGCGTCGAGCTTCAGATTGTCTTTGTCGGCCTTGTAGTAGTCGTAGTTCAGGCCAACGCTGAAGTTGGTGTTGAAGTCGTAACCGAAGCCGGCACCGGCGTACCACTTGTTGCTGGTGTCGTCGACGCGCACCGGAGCGCCGGTCGAATCGAGATAGCCGCCCTTGATGTCGGGGCGGAACCAGCCAGCGCGACCGCTGACGTACCAGTTGTCGGTCACGTTGAAGTGGCCGTTCGCACCGATGTTCCAGCCTTTGAGCTCGGCGTCGCCGAGGCCGAGGGCGTTGTCGCGGCTCTTCGTCGAGAACTTGCCGAGATCGGTATAGCCGCCTTCGATACCGAGAAGAACGTTCGGAGCCACCGCCCAGCGGTAGCCGACGTTCGCGCCGAAGCCGGTGTCGTCGTCGTCGTACGCGCCTTTGCTCAGGTTCGACTGGCCGACATTTCCGTTAACGAAAAAGCCGCTCTGATCGGCGGCATGGGCGGCGGAGACCGTCGCGAGACCTGCGGTAGCAAGGGCAATGGCAAACAGCGTATTTTTCATGGTTTGTTACTCCAACTGCTTGTTAATGAAATAAATTCGCGGCACGTTCCAGGTGTCGCCGAACTTCGACCGCCCAGTGCTTCGCACGTTCGTTCTGTGGCGGACGGACGTTAGGTAGGGTTCAGTCGCTTGTTTTCAATACCGGGTAGTTTAGTAATGGTTCAGTCACTTAAACGCGGCACGACAAGCCGGCATGTCATCGGCGACAATCCCGCGGCCCGCGCGCGCCGTCCGGCACGCGCGCTTCGTTCACTCTCCCGAGCCCTTGCCCGATGCCGAGCCGTAAAGAACTCGCCAACGCGATCCGCGCGCTGGCCATGGACGCGGTCGAAGCCGCGAAATCAGGTCATCCCGGCATGCCGATGGGCATGGCCGATATCGCCGAAGTGCTGTGGAACGATTTCCTCTCGCACAACCCGAAGAATCCGAAGTGGCCCAATCGCGATCGCTTCGTGCTGTCGAACGGGCACGGCTCGATGCTGCAATACGCGCTATTGCATCTGACCGGCTACGACTTGCCGATCGAAGAGATCAAGCGCTTCCGCCAGCTGCATTCGAAAACCGCGGGACATCCCGAAGCGAGCGAGACGCCCGGCGTCGAAACGACGACCGGTCCGCTCGGACAAGGTTTGGCGAACGCGGTCGGCATGGCGCTCGCCGAAAAAGTGCTCGCGCATCGTTTCAATCGCGACGGCTTTTCCGTCGTCGATCACTACACCTACGTGTTCATGGGCGACGGCTGCCTGATGGAAGGCATCTCGCACGAGGCCGCTTCGCTCGCGGGGACGCTCAAGCTCGGCAAGCTCGTCGCAATCTGGGACGACAACGGCATCTCGATCGACGGCGAAGTGCACGGCTGGTTCACCGACGACACCGCCGCGCGCTTCGAAGCGTACGGCTGGGAAGTGCTGCGCGGCGTCGACGGTCACAATCCTGAGGCGATCAAGGCCGCGCTCGTCTCGGCGGCGCTCGATCCGAACAAACCGACGTTGATCTGCGCGAAGACGATCATCGGCTACGGCGCGCCGAACAAGCAGGGCAAGGAATCGAGTCACGGGGCTGCGCTGGGCAAGGACGAAGTCGCCGCGGCACGCGTCGCGCTCGGCTGGAACCATCCGCCGTTCGTGATTCCGGACGACATCTACGATGCGTGGAACGCCGAAACGAAAGGCGCCAAACGCGAAACCGAATGGAACGCGCTGTTCTCGAAATACCGCAACGCGCATCCGGATCTCGCCGCGGAATTCGAACGCCGCATCGCGGGCAAGCTGTCCGACGATTTCCTCGCACACGCCGATGCGTACGCGAAGAAGCTCCAGACCGAAGGCCCGGTCGTCGCGTCACGCAAGGCCTCGCAGATGGCGCTCGACGCGTTCGGTCCGAAACTGCCGGAATTGATCGGCGGGTCGGCGGATCTCGCCGGCTCCAATCTCACGATCTGGAAAGGCTCGAAGGACGTCAACACGAACGATCCGGCCGGGAATTACGTCTACTACGGCGTGCGCGAATTCGGCATGACCGCGATCTCGAACGGCCTTGCGCTGCACGGCGGCTTCATTCCGTACGACGCGACGTTTCTCGTGTTCTCCGACTACGCGCGCAACGCCGTGCGCATGTCGGCGCTGATCCCGACGCGCGCCATTCATGTCTACACGCACGATTCGATTGGCCTGGGCGAAGACGGCCCGACGCATCAGCCGATCGAGCATCTCGCGAGCTTGCGTTTGATCCCGAACAATCACGTCTGGCGTCCGTGCGACGCCGTCGAATCGGCAATTTCATGGAAAGCCGCGATTGCGCGCCGCAATGGCCCGTCGTGCCTCGTGTTCTCGCGCCAGAATCTCGGGCATCAGCACCGCACCGATGAGCAGCTCGCCGCGATCGAACGCGGTGCATACGTGCTCGCCGATCCTGCCAGTACCAAGTTCGATGCGATCGTGATAGCGACCGGATCAGAAGTCGATCTTGCGATGCAGGCGATGCGCGTGCTGGCGGGCGAGGGCGTCGCGGTGCGCGTCGTCTCGATGCCGTGTGCGGACGTGTTCGATGCACAGCCGATCGAGTATCGCGAAAGCGTGCTGCCGTCGTGGTGTCGCAAGCGTGTTGCGGTCGAAGCCGGCGTGACGGGCTATTGGCGCAAGTACGTCGGGCTCGACGGCGCCGTCGTCGGTATCGATACGTTCGGCGCGTCCGCGCCGGCCGAGGCGTTGTTCAAGCACTTCGGGTTTACGGTCGAGCACGTGGTCGCCGCGGTGAAGTCGACGCTCTAGTTGTCGCCGAATGCCGCCGGCAGCTTGAAACAGGTCCGCCCGCCGGCCTCCGCCGGCGGCAAGCGCCCGCCACGGATATTGAACTGAATCGCGGGCCACAGGAGCTTCGGAACTGCCAGTGTCGCATCACGGCGAGTGCGCAGCGCCACGTAATCGGCCTCGCAGGTCGCTGCTTTCGTGTGTGCGTTCGCGGCTTTCTGCGCTGCGATCGTGGTCTGCGCAACTGGCGCCGAATCCTGCGCCGGATAGTCGTGACATAGAAATACGCGCGTCGTATCCGGCAGCGCGTAAAGCCGCAGGATCGACCGATGCAACGTCGCCGCATCGCCGCCCGGAAAATCGCAGCGCGCAGTGCCGGCCGCCGGCGCGAACACGGTATCGCCGACGCAGATCGCATCGCCGATGTGGTACGTGACGCTGTCGGACGTATGGCCCGGTGTCGCGATCACGCTCGCATCGAGTGCGCCGATCTTGAACGCATCGCCGTCGGCGAACAGCCGATCGAACGCCGAGCCGTCCGCAACGAGATCGTCGAGATCGAGCAGCCGCTTGAACGTCTTCTGCACCTCGACGATGCCGGCGCCGATCGCGAGCTTCGCGCCCGTACGTTCGCGCAGCCACGCGCCCGCGGAAAGATGATCCGCATGCGCATGCGTTTCCAGAATCCAGTCGACGCCCAAACCTGCTGTCGCAACATATTCGAGCACGCGCTGCGCGCTCGCCGTGCGGATGCGGCCGGATGCGGCATCGAAATCGAGCACGGGATCGATGATCGCCGCGCGATGCGTCGCTGGATCGACGACGACGTGAGTCCAGGTTCCGCTGTCGGCGTGATGAAAGCTGCGGACGACCGGCGCGTCGTTCATGCCGACGGAATGTCCCCGTGCAGCACCGCGCCCTCGCCATCGAGCACAGTGACCTCGACGGGCACGCCGGCGCGCACGCTTTGCGTGACGACGCAGAAATCCTCGAACTGCGCGAGGATGCGCTCGATCTGCGCGTAATCGCCGGCGTTCTCCGGAAGCTGAATCTCGACCGCGATATGTGAGATGCGCAGGCGCCCCTGCTCGTTGCGCGCGGGATACGCGCGCACGCGTGTGACGATCGTGCCGGGCTTGTTCTTGAATTTGCGCAGCGCAAACAGGATGCTCGAGGAGAGGCAATTGCCGACCGCGGCGGCGAGAAGCCGTGTCGGGTCCGGACCTGCCCCGTGCCCGAGCGGAGGCGATTCGTCCGTCGTGAGCTCCGGAATCGCGGAGTCGTCGAACGCGATGCGGAACACGTAGTCCGATTCCTGCGTCAGCGTCAGCGTAATGATTTCGTGGTCGCTCATCGTGCGAATCCTCGTAGTGCTCGCGAGCGAGCTTATGCGATGCACGGATCATACCCCGCGCGGAGGCGTCATATCGCGCAAATCGGAGACCGCTTGACAGTAACGTTTACGCGTGTAATCTAAGCCAAACGATTACAGGCGTAATCACTATGCGCATCAGCGAAGCCGAAAGTGCGGTCATGGACGTGCTCTGGCGCCGGCAGTCGCCGCAAAGCGCCGAAGACATCGTCGCGGCGGCGGCACCCGCGCAGGGTTGGCAAGAGGCGACGGTAAAGACATTGCTCAATCGCCTGCTCAAGAAAAAGGCGATTGCGGCGGAGCGCGATGGCCGGCGCTATCTCTATCGTGCGCTGATCAAGCGCGGCGACTATGTTCACGCCGAAAGCAAGAGCCTGCTCGATCGTCTCTACGGCGGGCGCGTCGCGCCGCTGGTGGCGCATTTTTCCGAGCGCATGAAGCTCAGCAAACGCGACATCGCCGAGATCAAGGCGCTGATCGAGGAGATCGACCGTGATCGTTGATCTTTTCGACGCCATGGTCGCTGCAACCGTCGCGGCCAGCACCGCGATCCTCGGCGTGCTCGCGCTGCGCGCAATCGTACGGCGCCGTTTCGGCGCCGAAGCGGCCTATCTTTTGTGGAGCGCCGTCCTGCTCGCGGTCATCGCGACGCAATTGCCGGGGCCGGTCATTTCCGCTGCGATGTTCGCGCATTCGACGCCGGCATCGTCGATCGTTGCGACGCTCGCCGCGCCGGTCGCCGCTGCGTCGTACGATCCGCGTTTGTTGCTGCTGGCATTGTGGATCGCCGGTGCGCTCGGGATGGCGGCTCTGCTCGCGTTCCAGCAGCGGCGCTACGTGCGCAGTCTCGGGCAGCTCAAGACATTCGACGATGTGCGGGTCCTTCGTGCGGACGCGACCGTGGGCTGTCCGGCGCTCGTCGGCGCGTTGCGCCCACGCATCGTGCTGCCCGCCGATTTCGAGCGGCGCTACGAGCCGCGCGAACGCGAGCTCGTGTTGGCGCACGAATACGCGCATCGCGCGCGCGGCGATGCGCAGGCGAATGCGCTGGTTGCGCTCGTGCGTTGCCTCAACTGGTTCAATCCGCTGATTCACCTCGCCGCCGCGCGCTTCCGCTTCGATCAGGAGCTGGCGTGCGATGCGAGTGTGATCCGCCGTTTTCCGGAAGCGCGCCGGTCGTATGCCGACGCGATGTTGAAGACCCAGCTGGCCGAACAGTCGCGGCAGGAGCTGCGACTGCCGGTCGGCTGCCGCTGGCCGTCCGGCCATCCTTTGAAGGAGCGAATTCACATGCTGAAGAATCCAATGCCGACGCGCGCCCGGCGCGCGCTCGGCACGGCCGTCATCGCCGCCCTCGCGCTGGCGGGCGGCTACGCGAGCTGGTCGATGCAGCCTGCGCGCGCTGCATCTGGTGTTGCGGACCGGCCCGCGGCCGAGGACACGACGTTCCGTTCCGTCATGGCGCCTCGCTATCCGCAAACCGCAATCGCATCGCGCATCACCGGCGATGTGATGCTCAAGGTCCGCGTGAACGAGAAGGGCGAGCCGGAAGCGGCCGAAATCGCCAGCATCGATCCGCCCGACGCGAATGTGCTCGGCGACGCTGCGATCGCGACGGTGATGAAGTGGCGCTTCAACCCGGCGATGAAGGACGGCGTCGCGGTGGCCGGCGACGTGCAGGTTCCGATCGCGTTCCGCATCAGCGACGATGACTCGCCGCCGGCTCCGGCTCCCGAACCTCCGGTACCGCCACCGCCCGCACCACCGCCTCCGCCTTGGCCGGCGTTGCCGGAATCGGCTGCGCACACCAGCTATCACAAGCTGTCGCCGCCGGTTTATCCGGTCTCATCGGTGAATGCGCGTGTCGAAGGCGTCGTCTATGTCGATGCGTCGATCGACACGAATGGAAGCGTCGTCGAAGCCACCGTCGATCACGTCGAGCCGCCGATCGCCGCCGTGCTCGGTCGCGCCGCGACCGATGCGGTGAAGACTTGGCGGTTCGATCCGCCGATGCAGCAAGGCAAGAACGTCGCGGCTCACGCGATCGTTCCGCTCCGCTTCGCGATCACCGATCCCGAGAGCGTCAAGCTGACGTCGATACCGGCCGGTGCGCTCGATATCGTCGACATCGTCGCTAAGCCGCCGCGCTCGGAACCCGCCAGCTGACTCGCCATTCGGCGCGGTTGGATTGGCCCCAGCGAAATGGCCCCGTGCGTGCAACGCACGGGGCCGGTAGAATTCGCGGCCTTCCCCATCGCCCTACCGGAGGGTCAGCCCATGGCAGTTAAGGTCGCCATCAACGGTTACGGTCGCATCGGCCGCAACGTGTTGCGCGCGTTGTACGAATCCAAGCGCACGAACGAGATCCAGATCGTCGCGGTCAACGATCTCGGCGATGCGGAAACGAACGCGCATCTGACGCAGTACGACACCGCGCAGGGCAAGTTCCCGGGCGAAGTCGGCGTCGACGGCGGCGATCTGATCGTCAACGGCGACCGCGTGAAGGTTTGCGCCGAGCGCGATCCGACCAAGCTTCCGTGGAAGGATCTCGGCGTCGACGTCGTGCTCGAATGCACGGGTCTCTTTACCTCGAAGGCGAAAGCCGGCGCGCACATCGCCGCGGGCGCGAAGAAAGTCATCATCTCGGCGCCGGGCGAGAAGGACGTCGACGGCACGTTCGTCTATGGCGTCAACCACGACACGATCACCGGCAAGCACGAAGTCATCTCGAACGCTTCGTGCACGACCAACTGCCTCGCGCCGCTCGCCAAGGTGCTGCACGAGAAGATCGGCATCGTGCATGGCCTCATGACGACGATCCACGCGTACACGAACGATCAGGTGCTGACGGACGTGTTCCACAAGGATCTTCGCCGCGCGCGTTCGGCGACGATGTCGCAGATTCCGACCAAGACCGGCGCCGCCGCCGCGGTCGGCCTCGTGCTGCCCGAGCTCAACGGCAAGCTCGACGGCTTCGCGATGCGCGTGCCGACGATCAATGTGTCGGTGGTCGATCTTGTCTTCGTGGCCAAGCGCCAGACGAGCAACGCCGAGATCGACGCGATCGTCAAGGAAGCCAGCGAAGGCAAGCTCAAGGGCATCCTCGGCATGAACAAAAAGCCGCTGGTGTCGATCGATTTCAACCACAACCCGCTCTCGTCGATTTATGATGCGACGCAGACGCGCGTGATGGAAGGAACCCTCGTCAAAGTACTGAGCTGGTACGACAACGAGTGGGGCTTCTCGAACCGCATGCTCGATATGACGCTGGCGCTGGCCGCCGCCAAGTAACGCAGGGAGCAGTCGTATGCGATCCCGCAAGTGGTATCAAATCCTGCTTGCGGCGATCGCCGCGTGTGGTGTCGGGCACGCTGCCGTACACGAAAAATCGAGCGATCTCTTCGACCTCCTGGACTCGGCGAAGCCGGCCGATACGCGCAAAGCGACGTTCGATGGCTTCAACAAGGACGCGCTGTCCGGCGAGGCCTACGCGCAATACATCGTCGGTTCGCTCTATCACATCGGCGACAAGCTGCCCGGCAATCCGCTGCCGCGCGATCTCGACGCGGCGTCGCGCTATCTCAGCAATGCTGCGGCGCACGGCTATCTCAATGCGATGGCGAAGATGGCCGAGGTGAAGCTCGAACAGCGCAGCGGCCTCGAAGCGATGCTCTGGGCGCAGCTTTACATCCATTACAAGTCCGAAAGCGCGCCCGGCTCCGAAACCAAGATCTTGAACGACGGCTATGCGGCCAGCCTGCTGGAGCGTGCGAGCACGTTGTACGGCGGCGAAAAGCAGAAGGTTCTCGACGATCTCAACGCGTTCATTGCGCAGCACGACGGCGACATCCGCGCCGGCATGAAGACGAGATCGGAGCGTTACGCCTCCGGCGACACGCACTCCAAGATCACGAAGATGTCGTACTCGGCCGCGATCTCGGCGATGGGGAATCATCGCGACGATGTCTACGCCGAGTATGCCGTCGCATTCGCGCCGGACGGGTCCGCGTCGGACGCGAAGCTCCTCGACGCAGGGCCCGATGTCGCCCTCGGCAAGGAGCTGCGCAACGCTGCGTTGCGCGTGCGCGTCAACGAGATCGACGCGAACGGGGGTCCGCGCTATGCGCTGGTGCCGCTGCACCACACATTCAACCGCTACCAGATCCGCAAGTGATCGGCGTCATTCGCGGGCGATGTAGTCGCCGCGAAGGAGTCCGTACATAGCCGAGTCCGTAACCTCTCCAGCGACGCGCCAGCGCTCGCGCAAGAGGCCTTCGCGCACGAACCCGACCCGCTCGACCAGCCGGCACGACGCCTCGTTGCGCGGATCGATATCCGCTTCGAGCTTCCAGAGATCGAGCGTCCCGAACGCAAAGTCGATCGCGACGCGTAGCATCCGCGTTGCGATGCCGCGGCCCCACAGCGATGAGGCCAGCGCATAACCGATCTCCGCGCGCCGGTGCTCGCGGCTGATCGCGAACAGCGACACCGTTCCGACGAGACGATCCGCGCCGTCGAGCGTGACCGCCCAGGTGTAGAACTCCGCGTTCTCGCGATCGCGCGCGAGTTTCTCGATGCGCTCGGCGGCCTGCTCGCGACGCGTCCACGCCGGAAAACTCCAATAGCGCATCACGCGCGTATCGGATTGCAGCGCGAATAGATCGTCGATGTCGTCCTGACGCAGCGGGCGAAGACGAAGGTCTTCGCGTTCCAGTACGGGTTCGAGTGGAATCGACATGACACGGCTCCGCGAGTGAGCCGACATCATCGCCGATGTCAATGCGCGACTAGAAGCGGCAGATCGCTCGTCTGGAACAGATGCCGCGTCGCGCCGCCGAGCACGAGCTCGGTGATGCGCGAATGGCCCCAGGCGCCCATCACGATCAGATCGGCATCGGCTGCGTGCGCGGCGGCGAGCAGCGCGGCGCCATGTTCCTTGGGCGGCTGGAATACGCGGAATTCCGCGTCGATGCCGCGCCGCGCGAACCAGGCGTGAAGATCGAGCTTGGGCAGATAGCGAAGACCGAACGGATTCTCGACCGGATCGCCCGCAAGAACGACGACGTGCTCGGCGCGCGCGAGCAGCGGCAACGCGCCGCGAATCGCGAGCGCGGCTTCGCGGCTCTGGTTCCAGCCGACGACGATGCGCGCGCCGACGCAGTCCGGCCGCGCCGATTCGGGCACGACGACAACGGGCGCAGGCGATCCGAACACGGTGCGGGAGACGACGCCCCAACCGGTCGGCGCATCGGGATTGAGCTGCGGTCTTTCGACGACGACAAGATCGTTCCAGCGCGCGGCGTGACACAACACTTCGACCGTGTCGCCTTGCGAGACCTGCCATTCGCCGTCGAGCCCGTGCGCGGCGAGCTGATCGAGCCACCACGTCTTGCGCGCTTGCGCATCCTTCACCATCTGATCGGCTTCATGCACTTGCAGTGCGACCGCTTCGGGTGACGCGAACGCGGCTGGCGCGATCGGCACGACATGAAGGCCGGTCACCCAGGCTTTGAGTCGCTTTGCGAGCGCAAGGCCGACGGTCGCCGCGGGCGTGGTCGCGTCGGTGCGGCGGAGGTGGATCAGGACGTCGAAGGTCGCCATGGCAGAGCTCCAATGATCCGCTGGCGCATAGCTTACGGCGATCTGGCGACACGAAGGCTGAAGGTGACCTCCTGCACGGGCACCTTCGGCCAACAGATCCTAAGATGGCATCGTCTTAGCGATCGAGGTATCGGCCATGGCTGCTACCGGATTCTTCCTCTCGGCCGCGGTAGGAACAGTGATTTTGCTGATCTGCGGCATCGCGATTCTTCCGGCCCTGCTGGCCGTCGCGGCGGTCATCTTCGCGCTCAGTCTCGCGTTCGGTGTTCTCGGAATTCTGTTCCGCATTTTCGGCGCGCTTTTGATGGTCGTGCTCGCGATCCCGTTCGTGTTCGTCGGCGGCGTGCTGGCACTGGCGGTCGGCGTTGCGATTTTGCATGCGGCGGCGCCGCTTCTGATCGTGATCGGCATCGTCTGGCTGATCGCTCGGCATCATCGCGGAACATCGGTCGCATCCTCGCGCGTCTGACGTACGCGCGACGGTTGGCGCCGGCGCATCGGCGGGGTAAGGTAACGGCATGCTGCATTGCGGCATACCGTTCCGCCGGAGATTTCGATGACGAGCGCCGCCTACAGCGCGACCGAGGAAATCGCCTCGAGCATCATCCACGGCATCGGCATCGTGCTCAGCATCGCCGGGCTTGCGGTGCTGGCCGCGCGCGCCGGACCTGCCGGCGAGGCGCGGCAGATTGCGAGCGTCGGCGTTTACGGCACCACACTGATTCTTCTCTACACCGCATCGACGCTCTATCACAGCGTATCGATCGAACGCGCCAAGCCAGTGCTGCGCCAGCTCGATCATGCCGCCATCTTTCTTCTGATCGCCGGCACGTACACGCCGTTTACGTTGATCACGTTGCACGGCGTCTGGGGCTGGACGCTGTTCGGCATCGTCTGGGCGCTTGCGCTCGTCGGCATCGCGCTGGTGATGAAGCGCGTCGAGAAGCGCGGGCTCGTGATCGCGCTGTACGTCGGGCTCGGCTGGATTGGCCTTCTCGCGATCGGCCCGCTGGTCGAGAAGCTGCCAGCGGGCGGGCTCTGGCTCGTGTTCGGCGGCGGCGTCTGCTACACGCTCGGCGTGCCGTTTTATCTATGGAACCGGCTGCCGTTCAATCACGCGCTGTGGCATCTCTTCGTGCTCGGCGGCAGCATATTGCAGTTCTTTGCTGTGCTGCTTTACGTGCTGCCGCCGGCGACGGTGTAACGCATCGAGGTCAATCAACCTTCACTTCATCTGCGAGGGAATGAACTCCGTCTTCACCGCCTCGTGCAACAACGCCGGCGGCAAAAGTCCCTGTCCGATCACGAAATCGTTGAACTTCTGACGATCGAATTTCTTGCCGAGCGCGATCTCGGTTTCGGTGCGAAGCTCCATCAGCTTCGTGTAGCCGTAGAAATAGCTGGTCGCCTGACCCGGCGCGCGGAACGTGTAGCGATCGACTTCCTGGCGTGCCATCGCCGGCGACAGCACGACTTCGTCGGTCAGGATCTCGCTTGCGCGTTCCTTGCTGATGCGGCCGAGGTTCAACATCGGATCGAGGATCGCGCGCGCGGCACGTTGCAGGCGCGCCTGCAACGCGAAGAGCTGGCCTTCGAGCGGCTCGTACGGTTTCGTTTCCGCTTCGGCGTACAGCGCCCAGCCTTCGACGTTGACGCTGTTGAACGCGAAGATGCTGCGCGCCAGCGACACGCCGCGCTCGACCATCGCCGAGAACTGGAGCTCATGGCCCGGACGGCCTTCGTGCGCCGTCAGCGTCCACGTCGCGCCGGGATGGTTGAAATCATCGTACGAGTTGGATGCCTTGCCGTCGCTCGACGGATTGCCGAGCGTCAGCACGAACGTGCCGCGCTCGCCCTTGTTGCCGATCAGCGGCGGCGGATCCATGTGCGGCGCAGGCTGCGCGGCGGTTTCGGCTTCCGAAGCGACGCGCATCAGCATCGGGCGCTCGGGCAGCGTCACGATGTGCTCGCGGCGGATGATGTCTTCGATCTTGCCGATCACCTCGTGATAGGTCGGCTCGATCTTCTCGCGCGACATCTGATCCTTCTTGAGCGCGCGGATCACGTCGCGATAATCGGTGACGGTCAGCCCGCGCTCCTTGGCGATCAGCGGCGCGAGCACGCGCATCTCATTGCGGATCTCCGCGTATGCAAGCTCGGCTTTCTCCACCAGCGCCTCGGGCGGAATATCGAGGCCGACGTTCTTGAGATTGTCGGCGTAGAGCTCCGGCGGCAGCTTGAAATCATCGCGCGAGCGCGGCACCACGGTGCTCTTTACCCAAGCATCGTAATCCTTGAGCTGCGATTCGAACGCGTCGAGCGCCTTGTCCGCGCCGCTAATCTTGTATTTCGCATAGAGCTTGCGGATGCCGTCGATGTAGCTCGCGGTGTTGGTGAGATCCTGCTCGACCTGAGCTTTGAACGGCCCAAGCAGATTCTTGTCGCCCATCGCCTGTTCGAACTGCGCTTTCGCCTGCTGCGTCAGCGGCGTGTAGCCTTTGTCGAGGCCGGTGTAGCGCTTGAGGCGCGTCAACGCGCTCGGACGGCGCTTCGCATCGACCTGATCCTGCAGCAAGCTGAATTCGCCGAAGAAGATCGTCTGGCCGATGTTCGTGTACGGCAAAAGATATTTCTCGTTGAGGCGGCTCGTATCGCTTTGCTGTTTCGCCGCCTCGATCAGGATGTCGAGATCCTGCTTTACGAGCGGATCCTGTTCGGCAGCGCGCTTGGCTTCGAGCCCTTTGCGCGCCTCGTCGACCGCGTCGCGAAAGCGCTTGGGATTATCGAGCGGCAGCTGCGTGATGCGATCGTCGTAGCCTTGCACGCCGATGCGTCCGGCGAACTCCGGCCCGAAATCGCCGAGCACTTTCAGCAGCGGCTTGGCGTTGTCGTTACTGCGCGCGATCCAGTCGGCTGCCGCGGCGGGCAGGCAGAGCGTCAGGCCCAGCAACAGGGCCGATATGCGGTGCTTCAAGAACATGGGATTCCTCCTCTCCGGTGCAGCGCACGCTACCCGTCCCGCGCGCGATCGCGATGTGCCAAAGGTTGTGCCGGCGCGTATTCGGCCCGATTCGGCAACGCCTGGACGCGCTATCTTGCGTCCTGGGACCGAATGGAAGAGAAACGATGGCCAACGACAACGTGACGCATCGTGGCGGTTGCCATTGCGGGCGCGTGCGCTTCGAGGTCGATGCGCCCGCCGTGATCGAGGCGCTGGACTGCAATTGCTCGATCTGCCGGATGACGGCCTTCGTGCACCTGATCGTGCCGGCCGCGCGCTTTCGTCTCGTCGCCGGCGAAGACGTGCTCACGGACTACACGTTCAATACGGGCGCGGCGAAACACCGGTTCTGTCGCGAGTGCGGTATCAAGAGCTTCTACGTTCCGCGCTCGAATCCCGATGGAATCGACGTCAACGTGCGCTGCCTCGACGCCGATACGATCGAACGCGTCAACATCGCGCCGTTTGACGATCGCGATCGCAACGCGCAAGAAGCTGCGATCGCGCACCTTTCGAGCACAACACTCAGCGGATGACGAACGCGAACGCGAAAATCCCGAGCATCGCAAAGCAAACGCCAAGCTTGAGCACCGTGCCGATGAGAAAGCCGATCCAAGCTCCGGCGCCGACGTTCGCTGCGCGTTGAAGAGTGCCGCCGGCGATGAGCTCGCCGATCAGTGCACCGACGAACGGGCCGAGCAGCAAGCCCGGAATGCCGAAGAAGATTCCGACGATCGTGCCGATCGCCGCGCCCCAGAGCGCATGCTTGCTCGCACCGACACGCTTCGCGCCGGCGAGGCCCGCGACGAAATCGACCGCAAGCGCGAGCACCGTCAGCACGCCGAGCACGATCAGCGTCCCGACGCCGACATGCTGAAAACCGTCGGCCCACGCCGCGAGCAGCATGCCGCCGAACACGAGCGGCACGCCGGGCAATGCGGGAACCACGGTTCCGATCAGGCCGACGAGGATCAGCACGGCGGCTGCGATGTACCAGAGACTATGGAGATCCATGCGCCGGAAAGAATAGGGGAGGGAGCGCGATCGCGCCCCTCCATTCTATGTGCGGCGCACTATCCGTTGTCGAGGCGGAACTCGATCGGCACCACGCCCCAGGCCGACACCGCGACGCCATTGCGCAACACCGGACGAAACTTCGCGCGCGACACCGCGTCTTTCGCAGCCGCATCGAGCTTCGGATGTCCGGAGCTTCGCGCGATCTCGACGCGCTCCGCAGCGCCGCTGGGATCGACCAGCACGCGCAGCAGCACGACGCCTTGTTCGCGAGCGCGCACCGACGATGCCGGATACGGCGGCCGCAGCGGCGTCGCGTAGGCGAGCGTCTGTGTCGCGCCGCCGGCGCCGATGTCGTCGGATACGGGTTCGGAATGCGCCGACGCATCGGCGGCCGGCACGCTCGGTGTTTCCGGTGCGACCGGCACCGACGACGGGACGTCGCTCTGAACGATCGGCGTCGGTACGGGCGGCGTCGCCGGCTGCACGGTTTTTGGTTTGACGCGAGGCGGCACGACCGGCGGCGGCGGTTCGGGCAGCGCGGGCGGTGGCGGCTCGGCTTCGATCCAGATCGCGGCGATCGGCAGCGCCGTCGGCCGCGTCAGTGGCATCGCGACCGGCAGCAACACCAGCAGAAGGATCGCGACGTGCGTGGCAAAGCTGCCGCTCCAGGCGCTGATGCGGATCCAGTTCCAAGTGTCATCGCGGTGCGCGGTTCTTGTCGACATCGTCGTTCTCCCCGTGGGTGGGCACGCGGTTGAACGATGAAGTGACGCGATCAGGGTTAAAGACTAGCGCTCGGAGCTTGCAACGGCGGCGGGCACCTGCCCATTCTTGTATTCGGCGAGCAGCGCGATGAACCGCGGATCGCTTCGTATCGGATCCCATCGCGGATCGTGCCGCAGCAGCGACACCGAAACGAACATGCCGGCCGGCATATCGAGTAGCCGCCGCAGCAACGCGACCGCGGTGTCCGCCTCGCCGAGCTGCGCATAGGTCTCGGCCATCATCATCAGGTGCGATGAGCCGCGGATCGCGTCGCGCTCGACCGGCATCAGCTCGGTCGCGCGCTGTGCCGCGCGGATCGCATCGTCTTTCTGCGCGAGGCCGGCCGCGGTGACGCCGAGCGCGCTCAAGACATTGAAGTTGTCGGGCGCGCTCTTCAATTCCTCGTCGAGCACCGCGCGTGTTTTCTCGTATTCCTCGCGCGCCTTCGCCGCATCGCCCTTGAGCGCCCACGCCTGTGCGCGCAAGAGACTCGCCGGCACCGTGGCCATGAACGGCTCTTCGATCCAGTCGGCATCGTCGGCCGTGAGCGCGGCCAGCGCCTGATCCGGATCGCGGCCGATCAGCGCCAGCTTGAAGCGCACCGTCGACACGACGCCGTTCGAATCGACGCCGGCCGGCGCGCGATCCAGCGTTTCGCGCGCACGCGCCTCGTCGCCGGCCAGAAGATGCGTCAGCGCCTTGTACGCGATCAGACGATAGCCGTTCGGATCGACCGCGAGCGCGCGGCCGAATTCCGCTTCGGCGTCGGTGTAGCGACGCAGCTGCACGAACGTGCTGCCGCGTTCGGTGAACCAGAGCGGATTGCGCGGATCGAGAATCTCGGCTTGTTCGAGCCCGGCGAGTGCTTCATCCCATTTGCCTTGGCGTCGGTGGATGAACGCGATCGCGCCGAACACCGAGGCATCGTTCGGAAGCCCGCGCTGCGCCTGCGTGAATTCGGCCAGCGCGTTCGCGTAGTCGCGATGACCCCAGTAGTGCACGTAGCCCATCGCGAGATGCGCCTGCGGCAGATCGGATTGAAGCGCGATGGCCGCATCGCGCTCGGCGTCGGCGAGACGGTCGGGCGCGGGATCAAGGCCGAACCAGAGCGCGTAGGTCTGCAGAAACGAATAGCGCGCCCGCGCCAGCGCGAAATCGCTGTCCTCGGCCAGCGCCTTGCGATAGAAATCCGCCGCGCGCCGATACGCATCGGCCGATGCATCGGTGCTGCCTTGCTCGACCTTGATCGCCGAATACTCCGCCTGCAGAAAGAGATCGTAGGCTTTGGCGTTCCGCGTCGGCGGCGCCGCGAGGCGCGCCGCTTCAGCGGGCATCAACTTGGCCTTGAGCGCGGTCGCGACCTGCTCGGCGACGTCGCTCTCGACATCGAACACGTTGTCGAGCGAGCGCGTGTACGCCTGCGCCCACAGGTGGCTGTCGGTGCGCGCATCGATCAGCTGCACGTTGATCAGCACGCGATCGCCGGCGCGCTGCACGCTGCCTTCGAGCACCGTCGCGACACCGAACTGCTTGGCCGTTTGCTTAAGGTCGCCCGGCCGGCTCGCGTAATGCTCGGTCGACGTGCGCGAGATGACGCGAAGATCCGTGATGCCGGCGAGCTTGGTCAGGATCATGTCCTGGATCCCGCTCGCGAAATACGCATTGGCCGGATCGCCGCTGAGGTTCTCGAACGGCAGCACCGCGATCGAACGATCCGGAATCGCGCCGAGCCCGCCCGGCATCAGGAATCGCCAGACGAGGAGGGCGGCGATCGCGATCAGCACCGCGGCGGCGGCCAGAACCGCCGTGCGCGACCGGCGCGGACGATCGCGATCGGTCTTCGGCGCGATCGGAGCCGCACCCTCGATCGCAACCGGCGCGATGAACCGGTAGCCATGCCCGCGCACGGTTTCGATATAACGCGGAACCTCGCCTTCATCGCCCAGCGCCTTGCGCAGCGCGCTGATCCGCGTCGTAAGGCCGTGCTCCTCGACGACCGCTTTCGGCCAGAGCGCATCGACCAGCTCGTCGCGCGTCTTCAGGTGGCCCGCGTCCTTGATCAGGATCAGCAAAAGATCGAACGCCTTCGTCGCCAACGGAACCGTTTCGTTTCCGTTTCGAAGGCGCCGCTCGGCGGCGTCCAGCCGGAATGGCCCGAACGCATATACCTCTTTGTTTTGCCGATCGATTTCTTCGGCCACCGGAGCTCCGTAACGTAAACAGGAGACAAACTGCACACAGCCGTGAGGCCGGCCGGCGCGCGTCGGCCAATACTCTAACGCTGGCTCTGCGGCTTCAACGTCACGTCCAGCCCCAAGCGGAGGAGAAACCTTGAATTCATCGACGATCCTGAAACTGGCTTCGTACCTTTTCGTGTCCGGCATGGCCGCGTCCGCGCTGGCCGAGTCGCCCGGGGCGCCGGCTGTCGCCGCGAAGAGCGTGCCGGCGGCCTTTCGTCCCGCGTTGCAGAAGGCTCTGGCCGCGGATGGCGCGCTCGGCATCCCGTCCGTTACGGATTCGTCCGCCTGGCTCGAGCAGAAAGTCAGCGCCGACGACGGCACGTATCTCGGCGCGTTCGGCTGGTCGTTCGCAATGGAAGGCAACACGGCGCTGATCGGCGCGTACTACCAGACCATCGGCGCCAACTCGTTCCAGGGCGCGGTGTATGTGTTCACCGAATCGAACGGCGTGTGGACGCAGACGCAGGAGCTTACCGCGAGCGACGGCGCAGGCGGCGACAACTTCGGCACGTCGGTCGCGATCGATGGCGACACGGTGCTGATCGGCGCGCCGAGCGTCGCGATCGGCTCGAACCTCAACGTCGGCGCGGCTTACGTGTTTACGCGTTCGGGCGGCACCTGGATTCAAGGCCAGAAGCTCATGGCCGACGACGGCGCGGCGTCGAGCACTTTCGGCATCTCGGTCGCGGTGCGCGGCAGCATGACCCTGATCGGCGCGCACGGCGCGGCGATAAACGGCCAGAACTCGCAAGGTGCCGTTTACGCATTCACCGCATCCGGCGGCACCTGGTCGCAAGCGCAGAAACTCGTGGCGAGCGATGGCGTCGCTTCGGATCAGTTCGGCCAGCAGCTCTCGCTGGATGCGCACGGAACGACCGTCGTCATCGGCTCGGACCAGGCGACCTACGCCGACAGCTTCCCGGGCACCGGCGCCGCCTACGTGTTCAACCTTCAAGGCGATACGTGGACGCAAACGCAGCGCCTCGAAGCCGACGACGGCCAGCTCGCCGATTACTTCGGCCGCTGGACCGCGATCCAGGGCTCGACGATCGTCATCGGCGCGCCCGCGTCGCCCGATTCCGGCGGCAATCCGTTCATGGGATCGGCGTATGTCTTCACCGAATCCGGCGGTACCTGGACGCAGACGCAGAAGCTCACTGCCGACGATGGCGTCTCCGGTGATTTCTTCGCCGACGCGGTCGCGATCGCCGGCAACACGATCCTGATCGGCGCACCCGGTGCGACGATCGGCGGCAATCCGTTCGTCGGCGCGGCTTACGTCTATTCGTTCGACGGCGCGAGCTGGAACCAGTCCGACAAGATCGTGCCGAGCGACGGTGCGTATGGCGATGAATTCGGCTATGCGGTGGCGCTGCGCGATGATCTCACCGCGCTCGTCGGCTCGCCGCATCCGACCGACGACGGCAGCGGTTCGACCGGCGCTGCGTATTTCTATATGAACGATACGATCTTCGCGAACGGCTTCGAAGCGACGCCGTAATCGATCTCTCGTCGCGCCGCCGACAAGCGGCGCGACGATTCAAGCGGTCGCGGCTTTGCCGACCAGCTCTTTGCTGACCGAACGCAGCACCTCGCGCGAAAGCGCGGGATCATTCGTCGCACGCGCCATCGCCAGCGCGCCCGCGAGCGTTGCGAGCAGCGTGATCGCTTTCGCGCGCTTCTCGCCGCGCGGCATCTCGCCAAGCATATTCGAGACCAGCGCGATATTCTTCTCGATCTGCCGATCGTAAATCGCCCGCGCCTTCTTCGTGCTGCGTGCGATATCGCCCGAGAGCGCGGCAACGGCGCAGCCCGCGCCCGGATGATCGCGGTGCGCCTCGCTGAGATACGACTGCACGAGCCGCGCGAGCGTGGGCTTCCCGCCGAGCGCTTCGTGCAATGTCGCATCGCCCTCGGCCAGCGCGCATTCCACCGCCTCGGCGACGAGGTGATCGCGCGAATCGAAATGCTTGTAGAAGCCGCCGTGCGTGAGGCCGGCGTCCTTCATCAGGTCGGCGACGCTGATCCCGTCGATGCCCTTCTCGCGAAAGCGCGCGGCGGCGGTGCGCACGATGCGATCGTGCGTATCGGCCTTGTCGGCCTGGGAATAACCCATTGGAATCTCCGGTGTTCAGGATGTCATTTGACATCCTAACAGGTTTGGCGCTTAATGGCACTCAGGATGTCATCTGACATCCACAATAATTAAACCCCACCGGAGTACGCCATGAACCACGAATCCCGCAAAGGCACCGCGCTCATCACGGGCGCCTCGACTGGCATTGGTGCCGTCTACGCCGACCGCCTGGCCCGCCGCGGCTACGATCTGATCCTCGTCGCACGCAACAAGGAGCGCCTCGGCCAGCTCGCCACGCGCATCGCTGCCGATACCGGCGTGCGCGTCAAAGTGCGCGCCGCTGATCTTACGAAAGCCGAAGACATCGCCGCGATCGAGACGCTGATCGGCGAAGACGCGAGCCTCAGCATGCTCGTCAACAACGCGGGCACTGCGACACTCGGCCCGCTCGCCGGCGCCGATGTCGAGCGCCTGAACCGCGAAATCGAATTGAACATCGTCGCGCCGACGCGTCTCGCGCGTGCGATTGCGCCCGGTTTCGTCGCACGCGGCGGTGGTGCGATCATCAACATCTCGTCCGTGATGTCGCAGATGATCCAGCCTGGCAACACCGTCTACGGCGGCACCAAGGCCTATCTCCTCCACTTCAGCCGCGCGCTCGAACAAGAGCTCGCACCCGCCGGCGTGCGCGTGCAAGCCGTGCTCCCCGGCGCGACGCGCACCGAAATCTGGAACGGCTCGGGCGTCGAGCTCGATACGTTACCGGCCGACATCGTTATGGACGTCGACGAAATGGTCGACGCCTCGCTCGCCGGTTTCGATCAGGGCGAAAGCGTCACGATCCCGTCGTTGCCCGACGCCGCCGATTGGAAGCGCTTCGACGATGCACGCGCTGCGCTGCGGCCGAACCTTTCGCACAAGCATGCCGCGGAGCGGTACAAGGAAGCGGTTGCGGCGTGAGCCTGCGCGCTTTCATCGCGCGAAGCCGAAGCTGAAACTCGAAAACGTCGTCTCGAAGTCCGTCTCGCTCGACCGCGGCAACGGCCGCGTCCAGATGACGTTCAAGAGCCAGCTTCCTTCGCGCGGTATCGTGAAGCTCGCACGGCCGTCGCGATCGGTGCGCTGCATTTCAAGCGGCGCGGCATCGTTCTCGAGACGCGTCAGCTTGACGAGCGCGCCGGCGAGCGGACGTTGCTCGAAGAAGACGCGCACCGGCAAGGTCTGCGCCTCGGGATCGGCATAGGGATTACGCTCCGGGACGATCTCGAGCGGAAGGCCGATCGGCTGCGTCACGCGCGTCGACGCGGCGGCATCGATCGGACCAACCTGCATCAGCGATTTGGCGACGCGCCGGTAATTTTCCGATCCATCGGCGCTCGTGCGTTGCGAGCGCGTACGCGCTTCGATGGCCGGCGTCAGGCCTTCGGCAACGAGATAGTCGTTGAAGCGGACCGCGGGAAGATGACTTTGCGCGCTCGCGTCGGTTTCGAGCGCGAGGACGTAAGTGCCCGCTTGCTCGAAGCGAAGCGTGGCGTCGTCCGCTTGGCCAAGATGCAGCGCACCGCGCAAATCCGTCGCTGCACCATCGGACGCGATCGCCTCGAAGCGCACGATGCGGCTCGCCGCGATCGGCGAGCGCTGGCGGAATTCGCCGTGGCCGACCTGAAGCGTCATCGCCGTCTCGGTGCGCGGCGTCGGCCGGTAATCGTCCGGCTGCAACCAGAAATCGTGCGCCGCCGCTGGAGAGGCTGCGAGAAGCATTGCGATTGCCATCGATCGAGCGCGCATCGTCGGCTCCTACTCCAAGTGATCCGGCAGATAGCCCGGCGTCACGGGCACGACGTGCAGCATCGCCGCGAGCGCAGCGATCGCGATCAGCCAACTCGATACCACCTTGACCGCGATCGACGCGCGACGCTCGGCGAGCCATACGGCCGGCCACGCCACGGCAACGCAAGGCAACGCTTTCGCAAGATCGATCGGCGATCCCGCGACCGCGATCACCGCGCCGGTCCAGGCGCCTGCGTTAAGCGACAGCGCGAGTGCGATGCGCGTATCGATGCCACGCGGCCGATACGTTGCGGCTGCCGCGAGCACGACGCTGATCCAGCTGCAGAGAAAGATCGCTTCGCGCCACGAATCCGGGAATCCGATGCCCGTGAAAGCGACGGCGCTCGTCGCGAGCACGATGAGACAGAGCCATCGTGCACGCCGCGGCGCGAAAGCGAGCGCAAGCCCCAGCGTGCCGCAATTCATCGCGGCTGCGAGCGCGGCGCTTCTCATGCGAAGGTCATCCGATAGAGGAAGATGACGCCGGCGAATGCGATCGCGGTCCCGCACGCTTGCGTCGCCATCGCACCGCCGCGGCGATCGCGGACGGTGCCGATCGCGATGCCCGCAAGATGCAAGAGCCCCGTCGCGAAGACGAACCCCGCGCTGTAGCCGATCGGATCCGCGGCCGAAGGCAGCTCCTTGCCGTGTGCGTAGCCGTGGAACAACGCGAACACTGCGACGATCGCAACCGCGACGACAACCGGTGCACGCCACGACAACGCAATCGCGCCGCCGAGCATCAGCACCGACAGCGCGATGCCGAGCTCGACCGGTGGCATCGGCATGCCGAACATTCCAAGTCCGGCGCCGACGACCATCATCGCGGGAAACGCAACCGGCAACGCGACGATCAGCGGCCGGCCGAGCACGGCGCCCCAGAGTCCGACCGCGACCATTGCGAGCAGGTGATCGAGGCCGCTGAACGGATGGGCGAAGCCGGACGCAAAGCCGCCGGCAAGTCCGGTTCCCGAATGTGCGCTCGCAGTGTCAGCGGCGAGCATTGCCGCGGCGCCGATGAGCATCGATGACGCTGTGTGACGTGGAAAACGCATGCTTTCGCCTCCGGTCAGTAGCCCGCCGGTTTGGCGTCCGGCGGCGCGAGGAATGGAAACGCAGTCTCAGAATGTTCGTGATCGTCGCGGTCGACGCCATCGTCGATGCCCGATACCGATCCCGTCACCAGCAGCGAGCGGTATACGTCGATCGCATCGACATTCGGTGTGCGCCCGCCGCAATCGTCGGCCAGCGTACGATCCCCGCCCGCATTCGCAAGCTCGACCGCGAAGAACTGCCGGCACGTCGTCGATCGCGCGTTGACCCACAAGCGATCGTCCGCGAGCAGCTTCGCGAGCGGACGATAGCGCATCGCAGGTTCGGCCTTGCGATCGGCAAGCCACGCGTTGCCGCAGATCCCGTCGTAGCCATCGTAGAGGCCCAGCGTTTCCTGGATCGCCGCAACGAATCGCGAAGCGGTTGCGGGGCTTGCGCGGTTGTACGCGTCTTTGAGCGGATCGCTGACTTCGCCCGGCGCGAGCGGCGCAAGCAGCGCGTTGCCAGTCAATGGCCGGCCGGCGCGATCGATGCGCTGCTTCGAAGTGGACGTGTCGGCCCAGATCGCGAGCAGCTTGCCGCCGGTGGCGACGACATCGAGATCGACCGAGATCACGATCGAAGTGGGCGTCCATCCGGCGAGAAAGTCTTTCGCGGGACCGCCATCGGTGTGTTTCCAGCGGTCGAGGATCGTTTGCACCGTCGTCGCATCGAACTCGGCGCAACCGGCCGGATCGAGCGGCGCGCCGTCGAGCAGCGCATCGGCAGCGACGCGGAACGCATCGCGCGAGCCTTTCACGTTGTTGAAGAACGGATCGTCGCGGAGCCCTGCGAACACGCGAAAACGATGGTTGCGTCCTTCGAGCCCATCGCCGCCGCCCGTATCACCCTGTGCGCGATCGGCGTGTCCTGCGCGGCAATCGACGTCGTTCTGCGCTGCGAACTCGCACTGGATCGTCGTCGTCGCCACGGTCTTGCCGAACGTGTTTCCGCTGTCGATATGGAACGCGTAGCGCAGCTTGTCCGAGAAGCTGTGCCCGACGATCGTCATAACGAGATTGAGCCGCCGCCCGTCGCTCGATGTCCACGCGTAGAGATCGCCGATGTCCGCGCGCGGATCGGCGATGACGGCGGGGCCGTCGAGATGATCCGAAGCCCGCGCCGCGGGCGTTCCCGCGACGAGCGCGGCCGAGAGAGCGAGTGCGGTTGCGATACTGATGGTGCGCATGATTCCGTTCCTCTTCCGAGAGTGTGTCGGGGCGGAAGTAGAACGGAGCGGCGCCCTATGGCGCTGTCAGAATCTTTAGCGTTCGAAGTGGCGTTCCCCTCTCCCGCTTGCGGGAGAGGGGAATATCATGGCGCCCAGCGATACGTGATACCCAATAGCCATTGCGTCGCCGCGGCCGCTGAATTCAGGCTCTTCCGATATCCCGCATCGATATCGAGCCCAGGCCGTAACGTATAGATCGCACCCAACAACGCCACCGCCGGCCACATCGAGCGCGATGTATCGGCATTCGAATCCGCATCCATATCGATCACGAACGAAAGCCGCTCCGTGCACGCATACAACGCCGCCGCGGAGGCGTGATAAAGACTCCGCCGCAAACCCGCCGCATCCGGATTGCGCGCATAACCGAGATTCGCATCGATCGTGAATGGTGCAACGTCGAGCGTCGCGACGAGTGTCGCGTGCGTCGCCACGGTTCCACTCGGAAGCCCGAGATCATTTTCGCTAGTCGCGAGCGTCGCGCCGGCGCGCACCGCGAGCGAGAACGGATCGCTGCCGAAGAAGCGCCATTTGACGTCGAGCGCGGTATCGCCCAAGCCGTGGACGCGGCTATCGGCTGTGGTGTCGTTCGAGAGCCATGACGGCTGCGCGATGAGATCGAGCGACGGTGTGAGCCCGTACGAGAGCTGCGGCTGGAACACGAAGAAGCGATCGCCGCCGTCGCGTGCCCAGGAATAGCCGAGCTCGAGCTCGAAGTTGCCGGTGCCCTGCGTGCCGGTGTCTTCGGTCAGCATCGGGTGGCCGGCGATCGCGGGCCGCGCCGCGGCGATGCCGGCGACGGCGACGATCGCGATCGTGATCCAGCGTTTTGCCACGGCGGCGCCCGTGTCCTCTAATGACGCGTGCCGACGGTAATCGGCGGAAACGACAGTCGCGTGACGCCGCGCGCGTGTCATATTCCGGTGGCAAGAAGGCGATGATGAATCCGCTCTGGCGTTTGATCTGGACGATGCTTGCGGCCGCGGCGCTGCCCGCGTTCGCGCAGGAGATTCATGGCGCCGGGGCGACGTTCCCGGCGCCGGTCTATGCAAAGTGGGCTGAGGCCTACAAAGCCGCGACTGGCATTTCGATCCGCTACGACGCGGTCGGCTCAGGCGAGGGCATCGCGCGCATACGCAATCGCGAGGTCGATTTCGGCGCGACGGACGTGCCGCTGACCGGCGCCGAATTGGACGCAGCGCATCTCGAACAGTTTCCGGGGGTGATCGGCGGCGTGGTGCCGGTCGTGAACATCGCAGGCGTGAAGCCGGGCGCTTTGAAGCTTACCGGCGCGGTGCTCGCGGAGATCTATCTTGGCCATGCCCGCAAGTGGAACGACAAGGCGATCGCGGATCTCAATCCGGATATCGCGCTGCCGCGCTCGAACATCACGGTCGCGCATCGCGGCGACGCGTCGGGCAGCTCGTTCCTCTGGACTTCGTACTTGTCCGATGCATCGCCCGAGTGGAAGAGCACGGTTGGCGCAGGCACGCATGTTGCGTGGCCGGCCGGCGTCGCAGGCGTCGGCAACGAGGGCGTCGCATCGTACGTGCAGCGCACGCGGTTCTCGCTCGGCTACGTCGAATATGCGTACGCCAAGGCGCATCGGCTCAGCGATGCGGCGCTTCTCGACAAGGACGGCAACGCCGTGCAGGCGAGCGCGGATGCGTTCCGTGCGACACGCTGGCCGATCACCGGTGCGAGCTTCATCCTCGTGCCGACGCACGCCGATCGCAGCGCCGCCGTAGTCGCATTTTTCGACTGGGCGCTGCACCACGGCCAGCCGATCGCCGAGAGCCTCGACTACGTCCCAATCTCCGCCGATGAAGTCGAGCGCATCGCGGCACGCTGGAATCAGCGAATCCCGAGCCTTCGCAGCAAACCGTAAACAATCGCGCTCGATGCAACGCAAATGATCATCGCGATCGTGAACCCGCTCGCGTTCTCGGTCAGCGGCAACCCTTTCGTGTTCATGCCGAAGATGCCGACGACGAGCGTCGGCGGCAGGAAGAGCGCAGTCAGGATCGACAACACGTAAAGCTGCCGATTCGTCTGATCGGTGAGCTTGGCCGAGACTTCGTCGTGCAAGAGCTTGGCACGGTCCTGGATCACCACGACGTCGTTGTCGATCTCGTCGAACCGCTGCAAGAGCCGCGCAGCGACGGCCATGAATCCATGCGTGCGATGCTGATGACGCTGCTCGAACTGGCTGATCACGCGTCGCAGTGCTTTGAGCGGACGATGCATGCGTACCGCTCGGCGGCGCAGGCGGCCGAGATCGCGACGCTCATCGCCGGATCGTTCGGACAGAATCCGATCCTCGATGCCGTCGAGCGCGTCGGCAAGCTCGTGCGTGAGGCGCGCGACCGACGCTGCGAACTGGCCGATGATCGATTCGAGCACTTGCGGCGCCGAATCGAGCGCCAGGCCTTCGTCGAGCCGGCAGCGCACGTGATGCACCGAATGCAGCGCGCGAAGGCGCGTGCTGACGACGAGCTTGTCGGTCAGCGCGAAATGCAATCGGCCGATTTCGCGCGCGCCGGGAATCGCTTGCGCGTCGGTCGGCTTCTGAAATTCGTCTTCGAGTGCGTGCTGCCAATCGGCGAGCACGCCGAATGCGGTGTCGTCTTCGAGATGCAGGCTGATGTGATCGTCGTGCGAGAGCAGCGTCTGCCGCGCGCGAAGCGGTAGCGGCAGCTTGTCGATGAAGGCGGTGCAGCGCGCGTTGGTTTGCGCGAGGTGCAGCCAGAGCCAATCGCCCGTGTCGGCGACGTCGGCGACGATATCGGGATCGACCGGAAAATCGAGCCGCCGCGCGCTGCCGTCAGGCGAGAATCGATAGGCCCAGACGAGCCCCGGGATTCCATCGAAGAGACGCCGCGCCACGGCCGCGGCGTCTTCGCGCGCTTCCGGTTGCATCGCGGCGTCTCTTCATCGTGTCGATCAGAAAAGGTGGCTGAAGAGCCAGTAGAGGCTGCCCGAGAGCGCAATCGCAACTGGCAGCGTCAGCACCCACGCCATCAGAAGATTGCGCACGGTGCTCCATTGCAAACCGGATCCGTTCGCGACCATCGTTCCTGCAACGCCGGACGACAATACATGCGTCGTCGACACCGGAAGGCCGAACATATCCGCAGCGCCGATCGTGCCCATGGCGACGAGCTCCGCCGACGCGCCTTGCGCATACGTCAGATGCGTCTTGCCGATCTTCTCGCCGACCGTGACGACGATGCGCTTCCAGCCGACCATCGTGCCGAGACCGAGCGCGATCGCAACCGCGATCTTCACCCACAGCGGAATGAACTTGGTGGCGTTGTCGATCTGCTTCTTGAATGCGCCGAGGTTCTTGTTCGCGTCGGCGTCAAGGCCATTGTTCGGCGCCTTGGAAATGAAGCGGATCGCTTCGGAGGCGAGGTACATATCGTTACGCACGTTCGCCACCGCTTCGGCCGGAACGCGCGCGAGCGTGCCGTGGCTCTTCACCTGCTCGCCGATGCTGCCGGTGACGGCAGCGAGCGACGCCACGACCTCGGGCTTGAGCTCGTGCGTGCGCACGTATTCGGATAGCGACTTGCGCGGATCGGCCGCGGGCGGCGTCGACGTCGCGTGATTCAACGATTGTTGCGTCGCCTGCGCCATCGCGACGAACGGCGTCATCTGGTCGACCGGCATCGCGCGATTCAGCGCATACGCCATCGGCACCGTGCCGACGAGGATCAGCATGATGAGGCCCATGCCCTTCTGGCCGTCGTTAGAGCCGTGCGCGAACGAAACGCCGGTGCAGGTGAGGATCAGGATGCCGCGAATCCACCACGGCGGCGGCGTGTTGCCTTTGGGCTCGCTGTAGAGCGCGCGGTTCTTGACGAGCGTGCGCAGCAGAAGCAGCAGCATCGCCGCGACGAAGAATCCGATCATCGGCGAGAGCAAGAGCGAATAGCCGACCTTGGTCGCCTGCGCCCAGTCGACGCCGCTGGTGCCGTCGCGGCCGTGCATCAGCGCATTCGCAACACCGACGCCGATGATCGAACCGATCAGCGTGTGCGAGGACGAAGCGGGCAGACCAAACCACCACGTGCCGACGTTCCAGATGATCGCAGCGATGAGGAGGGCAAACACCATCGCAAAGCCTGCCGACGAGCCGACCTGGAGGATCAGCTCGACCGGCAGCAGCGAGATGATGCCGAACGCGACTGCACCGCTCGATACCAGGACGCCGAGGAAGTTGAAGAATCCCGACCAGATCACGGCGAAGTTCGCCGGCAGAGAATGCGTGTAGATCACCGTCGCGACCGCGTTCGCGGTGTCGTGGAATCCGTTGACGAATTCGAAGCCGAGCGCGATCAAAAGCGCGATGCCGAGCAATCCGTACGGCAGCCATGTCGTGATCGTCGGCCCGGCGCTGCTGATGTCGGCGATGAGGCTGTAGCCGCTGTAGCCGACGCCGACGATCAGAAGGCCGACGAAGATCAGCGTGGTGGCGAGGCTCGGCTTGCTGTCGAGGACGGGACGCGGCGACGCACTTTCGATGGCGGCTGCAGTAGCGGACATGGCGCTTTTCTCGACGGGAGACGAGGGGGACGGAAATGATGAGCGCGTCACATTCCAGTTAAATGACAGCGCCATCAGGTTGTCATCGCGCGTTGCGAGCCTCAGCTCGGTCCATGCGGGCGCCTGCCCGTGGCCTGGAGAATCCCTTGAAGCTTTCCGAAGTCCGCCAGCGCGGCTTTGCGATGCCGCTGACCAATCCCTCGTATCCGCCGGCGCCGTATCGCTTCCGCGATCGCGAGTACGTGATCATCACGTACCGCACCGATCCGGACGCGCTCGCCGCGGTCGTGCCCGAGCCGCTCGAAATCGCCGAGCCGGTGGTCAAGTACGAATTCATCCGCATGCCCGATTCGACGGGCTTCGGCGATTACACCGAGTCGGGCCAGGCCATTCCGGTTCGTTATAAGGGTCAGGACGGCGTTTACGTGCACTCGATGTATCTCGACGACGACGCCCCGATCGCCGGCGGCCGCGAGATCTGGGGATTTCCGAAGAAGCTCGCCAATCCGAAGATCGTGCACGAAGGCGAAGTCATCGTCGGCACGCTGCATTACGGAAGCCAGCTCTGCGCGGCCGGCACGATGGGCTACAAGCATCGCGAAGTCGATCGCGACGAAGTCAAAAAGGCGATGGGCGTGCCGAATTTTCTCGTCAAGATCATTCCGCACGTCGACGGCTCGCCGCGCATTCTCGAGCTCGTGCGTTATTTCCTCACCGACGTCACGGTCAAAGGCGCGTGGACTGCGCCGGCGGCGCTGCAGCTTTATGCGCACGTCATGGCCGACGTCGCGCGGCTGCCGGTGCTGGAAGTGAAGTCGGCTTTGCACTTTGTCGCGGATCTGACGCTCGGTCCCGGCGAAGTCGTGTTCGATTACCTTGCCGATCAAAAAGGGGATTGAGCCATGACCGTGGACGAATCCGTCGGGATCAAGCCGGGCAAGCTTCCGATCGCCGAAGTCGCCGCGGCTTATGACCGCGTCGCGCTGGTGTTGCAGGGCGGCGGCGCGCTTGGCGCGTATCAGGTCGGCGTCTACGAAGCGCTAGCAGCGGCGGGCTGCGAGCCGAACTGGCTTTCGGGCGTTTCGATCGGCGCGATCAATGCCGCGATCATCGCTGGCAATGCGCCGGATATGCGCGTGAAGCGGCTCGGCGAATTCTGGGACATGGTCTCCGGCCGGCGCATCTGGCGCTACACGCCCGATGGCGATTTCTATCGCGAGATGCGCAACCAGACCAGCGCGTGGATGACGATGACGATGGGCCAGCCCGGCTTCTTCAAGCCGCGCTCGGTCAATCCGTGGTTTCAGCCGCCGGGCGCGAAAGGCGCGATCAGCTACTACGACAGCACACCGCTGCGCGATTCGCTGGAGAAGCTGATCGATTTCGATCTTCTCAACGACGGCGAGAAGCGGCTCAGCGTCGGCGCGGTCAACGTGCGCACCGGCAACTTCGTTTTCTTCGACACGCGCGAGCAACGCCTTACGCCCGAGCACATCATGGCGAGCGGCGCATTGCCGCCGGCGCTGCCGATGATCCGCATCGACGGCGAGGAATATTGGGACGGCGGCATCGTCTCGAACACGCCGCTGCAGTATTTGCTGGAGCAGGACGAAGACTTGAGCTCGCTCGTGTTCCAGGTCGATCTCTTCAGTGCGCGCGGTACGATCCCGCGCGCGATGCCCGATGTGATGACGCGGCACAAGGACATCATGTATTCGAGCCGTACGCGCCAGAACACCGATACGTTTCGCCGCGTGCACACGCTGAAGATGAAACTTCTCGATGCGCTCAAGCGCGTCCCCGCCGATCAGCTCAAGAACGGCGAGAAGGAATTGATCGAGGATTATTCCGACGCGGGTGTCATCAACATCGTGCATCTGATCTATCAGCACAAGACGTACGAGAGCGATGCGAAGGATTACGAGTTCTCGGGCACGTCGATGCGCGAGCATCGGCTGGCCGGCTACGAAGACACGATGCGCACGCTGCGCCATCGCGACTGGCTGAAGCCGCCGACGAGCATCGCCGGGATCACGGTGCACGATTTGCATCACGACGATCCGACGTAAATCTCGCGGCAATCTTGTTGCAGCGCAGCAGTCACGAGCCCTAGCGACAATCTCCTCGATCGCAGAGGAGTCTCGTCATGAGCACCTACATCCCCGCGACGCCCGCTGGTGCACGCCGATACGAGCATATGTCGGCGACGCAAGCGCTCAGTATCGTGATTGCTTGCGCCACGATCATCGGATTCGGGCTTACGCTGTTGCCGTTCTGATTGGCGGCTAACATTTCAGTGTCTGCGCCGAATGCGACAGGCGCATGACACTCGCAACAACATTCGTTCCATGCATTGCGCATGCAATACCGCGCACGCATGATGCGCGCCCATGAACATCCTGATGCTTTCGGACGTCTATTTCCCGCGCGTGAACGGCGTGTCGACCTCGATGCAGACGTTCTGCCGCGAGCTCGTTCGCCTGGGCCACGCGGTGACGGTCGTCGCGCCCGACTACGGCGTCGCCGACGAGCCTGGCGAGTTCGACTTCGTGCGGCTGCCGTCGCGCACGATCTTCTTCGATCCCGAAGATCGTCTGATCAAGCGCTCCGCGCTGCGCCCGGCGCTGGCCGATCTCGCCAAGCGGGCGTGGGACGTGATCCACATCCATACGCCGTTCCGCGCGCATCAGCTCGGAGTTGCGTTGAGTCGGCTCACCGATTGTCCGACCGTCGAGAGCTATCACACGTATTTCGAAGAATACATCGCCAATTATCTGCCGTGGTTTCCGACCGCGCTCTCGCGTTTCGCGGTGCGCCGCTTCTCGCGGCGGCTCTGCGAAGGCGTCGATCATCTGATCGTGCCGTCGGAGCAGATGGCCGACGTGCTCGATCGTTACGGCATCACGACGCCGTCGACCGTGATCCCGACCGGCATCCGTCTCGATGAATTCTCGGGCGGAGATGCCGCGAAGTTCCGTCAGGCGAACGGCATTCCTGCGACGCAGCCGATGCTGCTGACCGTGAGCCGGCTCGCGGTCGAAAAGAATATCGATTTCCTGCTCGATGTCACGCGCGTCCTCGTCGGCGAGTTCCCCGATCTCTTGTTCGTCATCGCCGGCGAAGGTCCCGACGCGAGCCGGCTGAAGCAGCGCGCGCAAACGTTGGGCCTCACCGGCAACGTGCGCTTTCTCGGCAATCTCGACCGGCGCACTGCGCTCCTCGATTGCTATAGCGCCGCCGATGTCTTCATGTTCGCATCGTCGACGGAAACCCAAGGCCTCGTGCTGATCGAAGCGATGGCGCTCGGCGCGCCGATCGTCTCGACTGCCGTGATGGGCACGGCGACCGTGCTCAAGAATGCGAAGAGCGCGCGCATCAGCGATGGCGACGTCGGCACGTTTGCTGGGCACGTCGCCGCGCTGCTGCGCTCGCCCGAGGAGCGGCGCGTGCTATCCGCGGCCGGACCGGAGGATGCGAAAGCGTGGAGCGCGCAGGCGTTGATGGAGCGCGTCGTCGATTTGTATGCGCGCCTCGCCGACTCGTCTCGCCGGCAAATCGGGTTTCGCGGCCATCGCGAAACCGTCGAAAGCGTTTGAAGCGTTGCAGGAGCGGCGAGGGCTGCGATCAAACCTTATTGCGTTTCGCCCGACACAAGCCGCGGCAACGCAATCGGCCCACGCCACTGACGCGCAACCGCACGCACGAACGAGATGTCGCCGGCCTCGAACTTCGCGAGCTCCGCGAGCACCGGCCACGGCGCATTCGGCTGCTGATGATGCGCGCGATGCAGATTGAAGTTCAGCAAAAACGCATTGAGCCAGCGCGGCGCGGACATGTTGAGCGCGTAGTCGCGCTGGTCGATCGGCGTGTCGTGGTGCGGCGCGTGATCCATCTGCGAGCTGATGAAACCGCGCACGGAGAGGAACGCGACGAGCACCGGCCAATGCGCGCCGTAGAGCACGAACGCGGCGCCGTAAAGCGCGATGACGCAGATCGCATCGACACGAATCTGCCAAAGCCCCGCGCCGAGCACATCGCGATCGGCGACGGACGCCATGCCGCTCGCGCCGTCGTTCGGATCGGGCACGAACGCGTGCAGGCGAGGCCGCAGCCACTCGCGCGGCATCCAGCACAGGAAATTCAGCGCGAGCTCGCCGATGTAGAGCCCGAACGAAATGCGGAAATAGTGCTGCGCATACGCCGTCACGGTCGATCGCGTCGCCGGATCGTAGACTTCCTCGCGACCCCACGGCGTGCGGTTGTAGCGGTGATGACGCAGATGCGCGAAGCGGACCGCGCGGAACGGCGCGCCGAACGTGATCGCGAGCACGCGTGCAAGACGATCGTTCGCGGCGCGCACAGGCAGCAGCATGCCGTGAATCGCCTCGTGCACGAGCGCCCAATGCGCGGGAGAGCACAGCGCGAGGACGCCGGCCGCGACGGCAAGCCCGAAGGCGCCGATGCCGGCGGCCGGCAACAGGATCAGAATGACCGCATGCGCGAGGATGAAAGTGCCGGCGAGCAGGAGGTTCGTGCGCGTCGGAATACGGGCGGTTGAGGACGGCGCCATCGCGAAGATCGGTTCGTCAGGATGCGCAAGTGTACGCCGGAAGCGCCCGCGAACTCATGTGCCGGCCGCGTCGCCGCGTTGCAATGGCATGACGGTGTAATGGAACCATGATGGATGCCTCAAACCCGGATCTCGTGATCAAGAGCGGCGCGATCGTCGCGCTCCGGCTCTTCGATATCGCCTATTCGATCGATCTCGCGCGCGTCGAGGCGCTCTGGACCGCGCATTCCAGCGCGTCGAGCCGCCGCGGAAAGCTGAGCGGCGTGCCCGAGAAAGCGGTGTCGTTCGGCGTCCCGCCGGTGATGCTGGAGTTGGAACCCGTCGCGCTCGCGCTCGGCGACAGGACGATTCGAGCGGAAGTCACCGCGCGCTTCTACGATTTCGGCGCCGTCGCGCTGGCCGTGCGCGTGCCGGTCGCGCAGGCGCGATGGCGCGATTTCGTCGCCGATGTGCAGGCGGTCAATCAGTCGATCGGTCCGGGCGCACCGAACGCGCTCTGGCAGACGTTGTTGCGCCAAGTGCAGGCGATCGTCGCGCCCGCGCTGACGCGGCCGTCCGACGCGTCGCTCGAAGAGGACTATTTGCTTGCCATCGTCCACGAGCTCGGCGAGCCGCTGACCGCTGCCGAGCTTCAGGATCGCGTCGATCTCGTGCCGCTGCTTTCGGGCGAGCGGCGCGCGTTGTCCGATGGCGCGCGCCGCGATCTCTTGCGTCCGACGTTTTCATACTACGTCGACGATCTCGTCGTGCTGACCTGGGATCGCGCGTTCATCTACGAGCCGCGCGGCGATTCCGATGTCACCGACGTGCTCGAAGTGGCGAACGCGCAGCTCCTGGAGCTTCGCTACTACGACGAGCTCCTCGACGCGGAGCTTCCCGGCATGTACGACCGCGTCGAGGAGGCGCGCCGCGCGGCTTCGTTGTTCGCGGCGCGACGGTTCGCTTATCTCGCGCGGCGGCTCTACACGCTGGTCGCCGAAGTGACCGAGCTCACCGAGAAAGTCGACAACGCGCTGCAGGTCACCGAGGACGTCTATCTCGCGCGCATCTATGCCTCGGCGCTCGAGCTCTTCCGCGTGCCCAAGCTCGGCGCCGCGGTCGACCGCAAGCTTGCGATCATCCGCGATACGTACACGGCGCTTTACGATGAGGCTTCGAGCAGCCGAGCGGAGTTGATGGAGCTCGCGATCATCGTGTTGATCATGATCGAAGTGGCACTGGCCGTGGTCGCGTTGATGCGGTGACGGGAGAGCGTGAACAAAGAGCGTCTCTCGCCAAGACGCAAAGAACGCGGAGGATCCAAAAGGGCTTTCTCTGCGGCCTTGGCGCCTTTGCGTCTTGGCGAGAAAGCTTTCTGTTCGCGCGCTACATCTTCCGCTTCGCGCTCACGACGCGATTCCGTCCGCCGCGCTTGGCTTCGTACAACGCTTCGTCCGCGCGCGCATATGCGTGATCGAAGCTCGTCCCGCTCGCATTCCAGCTGACGCCGAAGCTCGCGGTAACTTCGCGCCCGACCGCGCCGAATGTCTCGCCGCCGATCGCGTGGCGCATCGCTTCGGCGACGCGCATCGCAGCTTCAAGATCGACGCCCGGCAGCACGACGGTGAATTCCTCGCCGCCGACGCGGCCGAGCTCGCCGGTCGTCGGCAATGCGCTGCGCAAGCGCTTGATCAATTCGACGATGACGGCATCGCCCGCGGGATGCCCGAATGTATCGTTGATGCGCTTGAAATGATCGATGTCGAGCACGATCAGCGACGTCGACATGCGTTGCAGATGCTGCGTCACGAGCTCGATGACGGCGGCGCGATTGAGCTCGCCGGTGAGCGAATCGTGGCGCGCCTTGTAATCGAGCTGCTCGGCGAGCTGGCGCAGGCGCGCGTTCAGCGCATTGAGCTCGCGCTCCTGGCGATCGCCGTGGCGGATCAGCCGGCGCGTCTCGCGCATCAGGCGCCGGTAGCGCACGATCAGCTCGCCGAGCGCGAGCCGGTACGCTTCGCCGTCCGCGTTAGCGCGCGCGTGCACGCTGAGCGCGCTTTCCAGAGCGGCTTCTTCGGCCTGGAAGAGATCGAAGTCCGCCATTTTTCCGGCCGCGATCACTCGTCGACGGCGATGTCGTGGAAGTCGAGCGCGGGAAATTCCTCGTGGAGCTCCGCGCCGAATTCGAGAATCGTGTCGTCGTCGACGTCGTGATGCCAGTTCAGCACGATGCGCGTGCCGGCCTCGGCGGCGTCGTTCAGCACGTTGAAGAGGCCGAACAGCATCTTCGTGCTCGAGCTGTTGAAGTAGGTCAGCGCGACATCGACGGTGACGCTTTGCGAGGCCGGCACCGATTCAAGATACGAGCGCGTGCGCACGATCACGTCGCCGTAGAACGCCGCGGCGTTCTCCGGATACGACTCGCCCCTGAGCGACAGCGCGTGCGAAGCGAAGCGGAAATCGACTTCGGGCGAGCTTCCGGTCGCGGGGATGAACAAATCGTCGCTGGTTTCGGTAGTCATTGTCAGATCGTCGCCTTGACGTAGAACATGACGGCGTCGGAACCGTCGCAGGGCTCGAACTCGAATTCGAGCGGCGCGCTCGCATCGCGCGCCACGGTGAGAAAACCGAGCCCGGCGCCTTTGCTGCCTTCCGGTTGCTCGGTGCGCAGTGTCTCGCGGTACGCGCGCTTGATGTCGTCGAGCGTCATCGTGCGCAGCGGCTCGAGCTTGGCGCGCAGCGCATCGACGCTTTCGGCGGCGACCGGATTTGCGCTCAGAAGATAGTAGCGATCGTCCTCGATGCCGATGCATACCGAACCTTGCCGCAGCTGGTTGTCGCGCAGCGCCGGCGGCGTCAGCGAATCGACCGAATAGTGCGTGATGTTCTGCGCCATCTCGACGAACGATGAGAAGATCTTGCGCCGCGTCGCCGCCGCGGCTTCCGCTTGCTCGAGCTGCAGGCGCACCGCATCGGCCATCGCCGAGACGATGTGCTGCGAGAAATAGCCGAAGTAATAAAAGATGATGTGGCGGTCGGCCACCGATGCGCTGAAATCCCGGTATTCGGCGTAGTTCATCGAAAGGCCTTGCTAGGCGCGAAAACAGTAAAGAGTGAGATCGTCGCGGCGGCTGTGGCCGGCCTGGTATTCGCCGTGCGCGCTCATCAGCGCCGCGGCGAAGTCGCCCATCGGCAGCGCGCGCGATGCGAGCATCGCCTCGCGCAGGCGCCGCTTGCCGAATGCGATGTGCTTGGGTCCGCCGATCTGATCGATGACGCCGTCGGTGGTGGAGACGACGATGGTCCCTTCGGCGAGCTTGAGCTTCTTGTTCGTCCACGCATGCGTCATCGGCGTGCCGATGTAGCCGACGCCGGTGCGATCGCCTTCGAGCGTCTCCACGGCGGCTTCGCCCGGAGCGAGAACGTGCAGCGGCGTGCGCGCGCTCGCGAACGTCAGCGTGGCGCGGCCCGAATCGAACCACATCGCGATCGCGTCGAGGCCGTCGTTGGACGAGCCGAGCTCGTTGCGCGCTTCGGTCTGCCCGAGCGAAGTCTTGACGCTGCGGTTGAGCTCGGCGAGGAGCGCGGCGGGATCGCGCGGACCCAGCCGTTCGAGCGTCTGCGCCAGCCAGGACGATGAGATCAGAGTCATGAATGCGCCGGGCACGCCGTGTCCGGTGCAATCGGCGAGCACGAAGAACCAGCCATCCGGATACGCCGCGAAATGATAGAAATCGCCGCCGATCACATCGCGCGGCTGCCAGACGAGGCCGGCGTCGGGCAGCGTGTTGAACAGCGCTTCGTGCGAGGTGCTGAGCATCGCGCGCTGGATCACGCTCGCATAGCCGATGCTCTGCATGATCTGGCGATTCTTCTCGGCCTGCAGGTTCGCGACCATGCGCATCAGATCGAGACCCGAGCCGACACCGACGAACTCGTTGCCGTTCACGATCAGGAAGCCGTCGGTCAGCGCCTTGCCCCCGGAGTCGACGATCGCGAGCGCGGTGTCCTCGATCGTGCTGGCGGCGCTCACGATGACGGGCTCGCGGTCCATGAACGCGATGCAGCTCTTGCGCAAATAGACTTCGCGGTGGAACGGCTTGGCCATCTCCGACAGGAACACGTTGCGCTTGATCATGCCGATCGGGCGCTGGTTCTCGACGACCGGAAGGTTGGCAAGCTCGCCGTGCTTGCCGAAAAGATCGAGCACGGTCGTGTTGGTGTCGTCGGACGACACGGAAGGTGACGGAACGCACAAATCCGCAGCGCGAGGCTGCGGCAGGTGTCGGTCTCGTGACAATATCGGCCCGCTTCGCGGTTGCATCGCACGCAAGGTCAACGGCACAAACCTCCAGCGTGCGGCCATTCGATGACGGTTATGTGACAGCCGCGCCGGGCCAGCCTTCGCAGTATCTCGCTGCGCCCATTCGTGATACCAATCGCGGCTTCATGCCGGATACGACGCTCCCACCGGCGCAGGACGATGCGTCCGCGCCAGCTCCGCCGTTCGCCGCTGCGAAGCTTCGCGATTACGCGAGTGCTGAGCTCGCTCGCGCCATCACGCTTCTTTCGCGGCGCGGCGGGCGCATCCACGAGGGCGTGCATCAAGCGCGCAAATCGTTGCGCCGGACGCGTGCAACCTTGGCGCTCGGCGGAGCGTCTCTCGGTCCCGGTGCGGCGCTGATCGATCGCGAAGCACGCAACGTCAATCGCGGACTTTCCAAGCTGCGCGACGCGCAGGCTCTGATCGAAGTGATCGATCACTTGCTGCGCAAGACGCCGCCGCCCGAGGAAGCTGCGCTGCTGCGCCGCGCACGTCGCATTGCCGCGAGGGCGCGCGCGGAGCGAGCGCAACGGGCACTCACCGGCGATCCGGCGCTCGCTAACCGGCGCGCGCTGCTGACGACATTGCACGCGGCGCTGCTGTCTTTGCCGTGGAATGCGCTTGACGCGAACCACGTGCATGCCGCGCTTGCACAAAGCACATCGCGTGTCGAGCGTGCCGGTGAGTGCGCGCTCGCGAGCAACCGCGACGAGGACTGGCACCGCTGGCGCCGCCGCATGCGCCGGCTGTCGCAGCAGCACCGCGTGCTCGCCGCCGCGGCGCCCGATCTCATCGTCGACCGCAAGCGCTGGAAATCGCTCGCGGTCATGCTCGGCGAATCGCAGGACTACGCGCTGCTGCGCGACCATTGCGGCAGCCGCTCGCCGTTCGTTCCGGCCGATCGCCGAGCGCTGCGCGCGATGGCCGATCACGGCACGCGCAAGACGCGCGAGGAGATCGGCGGGTGGATGGGGGGATCTGCTGCTACGGAGGTTTTGGAAGCTAAAGATTGAACCACGAAGGACACGAAGAACACGAAGAAAAGCTTTAAGGTCTTTTCCTTCGTGTTTTTCGTGTCCTTCGTGGTTCAATCTTTAGGCCCAAGCTTCGGGGAAGCGATATGGCCGAGGAACAGCAACCCGCATCCGACAACGCCTGGCGTCTCGCACGCGCGGTCGATCGCAAGCGCGATCACGTGCGCGGCGGCAATCCGGCCGTGAGCGGCGTCGTCACGCTGGTGATCTATGGCGACTATCTCTGTCCGTATTGTCGGCGCTTGCGGCATGTGCTCGCATCGTTGCGCGAGCAGCTCGGCGAAGGCCTCGCCTACGTATTCCGGCATTTCCCGAACGAGCGCGTGCATCCGGGCGCGACGCTGCTCGCGCGCGCGGCCGAAGCCGCCGCGGCGCAAGGTCGCTTCTGGGAAATGCACGATTGGCTCTACGAGAGCCAGCCGCCGGTTACCGAAGCCGATGTGCTCGCGTTCGTCGACGAGCTTGGCCTCGATCGCGCGCGCTTCGAGCGCGATCTCAACGGCAAAGCGGCTGCGGATCGCGTTGCCGAGGATCTCGACGATGCGCGCCGCAACGGCGTGACCGGCACGCCGACGTTCTTCATCGACGGCCTTCGCTACGACGGCGCCTGGGATTTCCACTCGATGCTCGAAGCGCTGCAGCAGTCGGTCGCAGTGCGCGTGCAGCGTTCGGCGCGCGTGTTCGCGAACTTGCCGGCGTCGGCGGGCATCATGCTGCTGCTCGCCGCGCTGGCTGCGCTCGTGTGCGCGAACTCGCCGCTCGCGCCGGCCTATCACGCGCTGATCGAATCCTCGTTCTATATCGGTCCGACCGGAAGCTCGCTTTCGCTAACGGTCGGCGAGTGGTGCTCGGAAGGACTGCTCGCGATTTTCTTTCTGCTGGTCGGCCTCGAAATCCGCCGCGAGGTCACCAGCGGCGCGCTGACCGATCCGCGCGCCGCCGTGCTGCCAGTCGTCGGCGCGTTCGGCGGCGTCATCGTACCGGCGCTGATCTATCTTGCGTTGAATCGCGGGCCCACCGCGCCGGGCTGGTCCGTGCCGACCGCAACCGACGTCGCGTTCGCGCTCGGCATTCTCGCGCTCCTCGGTGCGCGCGTGCCGATCGCGCTGCGCGTCTTCGTCGCCGCGCTCGCGGTCGTCGACGACATCCTGTCGATGCTGACGCTCGCGATCTTCTATCCGCGCGCGTTCGAGTTGAGCTGGCTCGGTGCCGCCGCGATCATGGTCGGCGTGATGTTCGCGCTCAATCGTGCGCGCGTCTACGCGGGCTGGCCGTACGCGCTCGTGACGGTCGCGCTCTGGCTCGCGCTGCACGGCGCGGGCGTGCATGCGGCGCTTGCGGGCGTGATCCTCGCCGCGTTCCTGCCGACGCGGCCCACGCCGATGGCCGGGCCTTTGCTCGCGCAAGCCGCGACCGCGCTCAGCGAGCTCGAACAAGCCGAGAACGATGCGCGCCATCGCAGCGGCGCCAGCGCGCATATCAAGCACAGTCCCGTTTGGGAGTGGGCGACGACGAATCTCTCGGCGGCCGTCGAACGTCTGCTGTCGCCGGCAGAGCGCGTCGAGCGCGCGTTCGCGCCATGGAGCGCGTATGTCGTGCTGCCGCTGTTCGCGTTCTCCGCAACGGGTGTGCGTCTTGCGGTCGATCTTCATTCCGCCGGCGCGACCGAAGTGCTCGCCGGCGTGATCCTGGGACTCATGATCGGCAAGCCGCTCGGCGTCGCGCTCGCCTCGTGGCTTGCGATCAAGATGCGGCTTGCGATCGCGCCAGCCGGTGTCACCGTGCGCGAGTTCATCGGCGCTGCGTGCTTGTGCGGTGTCGGCGATACCGTGTCGCTGCTGATGGCGGATCAGGCGTTTCCGCACGGCGATTTTGCGGCCGTCGCGAAGATCGGCGTGCTTGCGGGATCGATATCCGCTGCCGTGCTCGGCGTCCTCGTATTCTCGCTGCGCTTCGCAAAATCCCCTCGCCCGCTTGCGGGAGAGGGCTAGGGTGAAGGCATCCTCGTCGCCACTTTCCGCGCCGCCTCGCGCCGCTCCACGCGATACGCGTTCTCCTTAAGATACCCGTCCGTCAACGTCTTCATGAATGCGACGACATCGTCGATCTCGCGCGCACTGAGCCGCGGCGTCGCGCCCGGCTTCTGGTCCTCGAACGGCGGATCGTGGTTGATGTTCGCGCGATACGGATCCGGCAGATCGTCGTAGATGCGCACGCTGCCGTCGGCGTTCTTCGGATACCACCGCTCGGGCGTGATGTCGCGCGTGACGTAAAACGCGACGACGTCGCGCAGATCATGAAACTTGCCGTTGTGGAAGAACGTCTTGCGGAGCGCAACGTTGCGCAGCGTCGGCGTGCGGAAGAGTCCGCAGAATTCGGCATCGCCGGCCTTGTCCTTGCGGTCGGGCCCGCAGGCGCCGAGATCATAGAACGCGGGATCGCGATTGCGCGGAATGCTCGCGTTGCGCGGGACGGCAAGCGCGATCAGTCCGTAATCGGACAGCGCCGGCGCGCCGCCGTCGAGCGCGCGCCGGCTGATGTGGCATTGCGCGCAGTTGCCTTTCTTCTCGTCGTTGAAGAGATCGAGGCCGCGCTGCTCCTGCGCGCTCAGCTTCGCCCGGCCGGTGAGGTACGCATCGTACTTGCTCGTGTACGCGTTGAACTCATCGTAGTCCTGCTCGAACGCGCCGAGCGTGCGTACCACTGCCGTGAAAGCGGCTTCGTTGGTGTCGAGCGCGTGCGCGCCGAGCGCATCGCGCAACACCTGCGCGTAGTCGGGTGACCGCGCCGCGCGCGCGACGCCGGCGATGGTGTTCGCCATCTCGAACTCGGCGGTGAGCGGAATACGCGCCTGATTCTCGCCGCCGTTGATGCGCCCGTCCCAGGTGAGCCCGCCGGTCGGTCCGTTGTCGACAGACTCGTCGCCTTCGTCGTCGGAATCGTAGAAGTGATTGCTGTACGGCGGAATGCGGTTGAGATAGGTCAGCGTCGGCGGCGCGCGATAGCCGCGTGCGTTGAGATCGCTGCCGCCGGTTTGAACCGCTTTCGCGTTCGATGGGCTATAGCGCACGCGCGGATCGTGGCAGCTCGCGCACGATTGTTTTCCCGACGCGGAAAAACTGGGATCGGAAAAAATGCGTTTGCCGGTTTCGCGTAAGAGCGCGGCGCGACGGAACGCATCGTCGCGCGGCGGCGTTCCGGTGCCGAGCGCGGGCCCGATCGCGGCGAGAAATAGAACGGCGAGAGCGCTGACGAGCATTGCGCGCCTGCGCATCGCAAAGACTTGAGCATCCATGGAGGCCACGATCGTAGCGAGCGCATGTGACAGCTCGAAGGTGAAGTTTTTTTCATAAAGCGCTTCACGCAACTGAAAGGAAGCGGGCGTAGCGTGCCCGGCTCCGCAGCGTCAGGGCATGCGGCCGTCTCCTATCGATCTTTCCTATCGAGGACTTCTCGTATGCAAAAGCGAGTGCTCTCGCTGTCCCTGAGCGTGGCCGTTTTCGGCGCGGGTCTCGTCGCACCCGGTATCGCTTCGGAACAGCCCGCTGCGACCACCGACCTCAGCGCGATCCACAACATCGTCGTGATCTACGCCGAGAACCGCGGCTTCGATCATCTGTTTGGCAAGTTCCCGGGCGCAAATGGCTTGGCGAATGCAACGGCCACTGAGATGACGCAGCTCGATCGAAACGGCCAGCCGATGACCGAGCTTCCGCCGATCAACGGCAACGGCCTCACCGATCCGTCCGATCCGACGCAGGTGCCGACCGAAGAGACGCGCGGTCATCCGAACCAGCCGTATGCGCTCGACGATGCGGCGGGCTACGCGGTCGGCCTCAACTACAAGCTGCACGATCTCGTGCATCGCTTCTATCAAAACCAGATGCAGATCAACCACGGCCAGAACAACATGTTCGCGGCGTGGAGCGATGCGGGCGGCGAGGTGATGGGTCACTTCGACAGCGCGAACACGATGGATCTGTGGTCGATCGCGCAGGAATACACGCTCGCCGACAACTTCTTCATCGGCGCGTTCGGCGGCTCGTTCCTGAATCACCAGTATTTGATCTGCGCGTGTGCGCCGTACGATTTCAAGACGGCCAACGATCCGGCGACGTTCGCGGCCAACATCGCCGCTGTCGCGCCCGACGGCGTGTCGCTGCAGATCGATCCGACCAGCCCGCCGTCGGCGATCGACGGCACGCCGGTGTTCGTGCGCGACGGCATCGTAACGCCGGACTACTACGGCGTGAACACGATGCAGCCGCCGTATCAGCCGTCGAGCAATCCGCCGGCGTCCGGTGGCGATCCGGCGTACGCCGATCCGACGCGTCCGAACACGCTGAGCCCGCAGACCGCGGCGAACATCGGCGATCTCATGTCGCAGAAAGGCGTGACATGGGCGTGGTATTCGGGCGCATGGCAAGCCGCGCTCGATCACAACGTGCCAGCGGGCGTGAACTTCCAGTTCCACCACCAGCCGTTCAACTATTACGCGAACTACGCGCCCGGCACCGCGGCGCGCGCCGAGCATCTCCTCGATGCGGGCCTCGACGGCACCGCGCTGATCCAGGCGATCGACGCGGGCACGCTGCCGCAGGTCACGTTCTACAAGCCGCAGGGCAACTTGAACGAGCACGCCGGCTACGCGAACGTCAGCGACGGCGACGCGCACATTGCCGATGTGATCTCGCATCTGGAGCAGAGCCCGCAGTGGCAGAACATGGTCGTCATCGTCACGTTCGACGAGAACGGCGGCTGGTGGGATCACGTCGCGCCGCCGAAGGGCGATCGCTGGGGTCCGGGCACGCGCATTCCGGCGATCATCATCTCGCCGTTCGCCAAGCGTGGCGTCGTCGATCACACGCAGTACGACACTGCGTCGGTGCTGCGTCTCATCACCGATGTGTTCGCGCTGCCCGAACTGCCGGGTCTTGCCGCGCGCGACGCGGCGCTGGTCGCGAATGGTTCGCCCGCGATGGGCAACCTGACTGCAGCGCTCGATCTCGCACCCACTGGTGTGCCGGGCGGTGCGGTGGCGGCGCCGGTGAACAGCAAGTGGGCGCTCGCGCTCGCCGCGGTTGCTCTGGTGCTTGCGGTCGCCTGGACGCGTCGTCGCAAGACGCGTTCGTAATCCGAATCCGATACCCCGAAGAAATCCCCTCTCCCGCCCCGGCGGGAGAGGGTAGGGTGAGGGCCGGCAAGCTCACGCCCTCATCCTCGCTTCGCGCTTCAAAAGCAAGCTTGACGTTCCGCCGGCAGGCGAATATGTTGTGCCTGCCAGCGGTGCCTAGCACAACATCTAGGCTTAATCGGGAATCCGGTGCAATTCCGGAGCTGCCCCGCAGCGGTGACTGGGAACGACCGACGCCATACGCACTGAGCCTTGCGGCTTGGGAAGCAGCGTCCAGTAGGTGAAGCGCGAGCTTCGTGCCCGGAAGTCCGAAGACCGGCCGCGGCCGTTCCTCCTTATTAAAGGAGGAGCGCTGGCTTTCCAGTCCTCGCGGGAGGACGGCCGAAGCAGGCGCCCGACGTTCGTCGGCGTGCTTCGATCGTGCATTCCGCAAGGTCTGGATTCGCTCGCGGGAGCGAAGGCCGGCGGATGACGAGCGCTTGCGTTCTCTCCGCTGCCTTGCGTTCCCGCGGCTTTGCTCGCGGAGAAGCTCGCATGTCCACCGTCGCGTCGGAAACGCTCGTAGAGAACACAACCCCCCTTACCGCCGATCAATCCGCGTTCCGCCTGACCGCGCCGCACGCGGGTCCCATCGCGATGCAAGTGACCAAGCGCTCCGGCGCGCGCGAGCTCGTCGATCTCAACAAGATCGTGCGCGCGGTGACGCGCTGCGCGGACGGCTTGCGCGACGTCGATCCGATGCGCATCGCGCTGAAGACGATCGCCGGCCTTTACGACGGCGCGTCAACGCGCGAGCTCGACGAGCTTTCGATTCGCACTGCCTCGCAGTTCATCGCCGAGGAGCCCGAATATTCCAAGCTCGCGGCACGGCTCCTCGCGGGCTACATCGACAAGGAAGTGCAGGGGCTCGGCGTCTATTCGTTCTCGCAATCGATCCGCGCCGGCTTCGATGCGGGCCTCATCAACGAACGCGTGCTCGCGTTCGTCGAGGGCAATGCGCGCAAGCTCAACGATGCGATCGATGCGGCGTATTCGCAGCGCTTCGAATATTTCGGACTGCGCACGCTCTATGATCGTTACCTCTTGCGTCATCCGCATTCGCGCCATGTGCTGGAAACGCCGCAGCATTTCTGGATGCGTATCGCGTGTGCGTTATCCGAGACGACAGCGGAAGCGATCGAGCTCTATCGTCTCGTCGCCGCGCTCGATTACATCCCGAGCTCGCCGACGCTGTTCAACGCCGGCACGCGCCACGAGCAATTGTCGAGCTGCTTCCTGCTCGATTCGCCGGCCGATTCGCTCGATGCGATCTACGACAAGTACCGCGATATCGCGCTGCTCTCGAAATTTTCCGGCGGCATCGGCGTCGCCTGGCATCGCGTGCGCTCGGAGGGATCGCTGATCCGTTCGACGAACGGGCTCAGCAACGGAATCATCCCGTGGCTGAAGACGCTCGATTCATCGGTTGCCGCCGTCAATCAAGGCGGCAAGCGCAAGGGCGCTGCGTGCGTCTATCTCGAACCCTGGCACGCGGACATCGAATCGTTCCTCGAGCTTCGCGAGAATACCGGCGATGAGGCCCGGCGCACGCATCATCTCAATCTCGCGAACTGGATTCCGGATCTTTTCATGCGCCGCGTCGAGGCGGACGGCGCGTGGTCGCTGTTCGATCCTGTGGACGTGCCGGATTTTCCGGATCTCTGGGGCAGCGCGTTCGATGAAGCTTATGCGCAAGCCGAAGCGCGCGGTCTCGCGCGCAAGACGATCAAGGCGCGCGATCTCTACGCGCGCATGATGCGTACGCTCGCGCAGACCGGCAACGGCTGGATGACGTTCAAGGATGCCTGCAACCGCGCGTGCAATCAGACCGCGCGCACGGGCAATGCGGTGCATCTTTCCAATCTCTGCACCGAGATCATCGAAGTCACGCGCGAGCAGGAAACCGCGGTGTGCAATCTGGGCTCGATCAATCTCGCACAGCATGTCGATGAGGGCGTGTTCGATTTCGAGAAGCTCGCACACACGGTCGAGACCGCGGTGCGCCAGCTCGATCGCGTGATCGATCTCAATTTCTATCCGATCGCTACGGCACGTGCGTCGAACTTGCGCTGGCGGCCGGTCGGGCTCGGCTTGATGGGCCTTCAGGATGTGTTCTTCCTGCTGCGCCTGCCGTTCGACGGCGAGGCGGCGCGCGATCTTTCCGAGCGCATCTCCGAAGAGGTGTACTACTGGGCGCTGCGCACTTCGCTTGCGCTCTCGCGCGAGAAGGGCGCACACGCCGCGTTCGTGGAGACGCGTGCGGCCGCGGGCGAGCTCCAGTTCGACGCTTGGAATGTCGTGCCGCGCGATCCCGTGCGCTGGGATGCGTTGCGCGACGAGATCCGAGCGCATGGCCTTCGCAATTCGCTGCTCGTTGCGATCGCGCCGACGGCGACGATCGCGTCGATCGCCGGCTGCTACGAATGCATCGAGCCGCAGGTTTCGAATCTCTTCAAGCGCGAGACGCTGTCGGGCGATTTCATGCAGGTGAACCGCTATCTCGTCAATGAGCTCAAGCGCCTCGGTTTGTGGACGCCGGAGATGCGCGATGCGATCAAGCGCGCGGAGGGCTCGATCCAGACGATCGCGGAATTGCCGGCCGAGCTTCGGTCGATCTATCGCACCGCGTGGGAACTGCCGATGCGCGCGCTGATCGACATGGCCGCGACACGCGGCGCGTACATCGATCAGAGCCAGTCGCTGAATCTCTTCATCGAGAATCCGAATATCGGCCAGCTGTCGAGCATGTACATGCACGCGTGGAAGCGCGGCCTCAAGACGACGTATTACCTCCGCTCGCGGCCGGCAACGCGCATCGCGAAAGCGACGGTGAGCACGACCGAAGAAGCCGCGATCGCGTGCTCGCTTGAAAACCCCGGCTCCTGCGAAGCCTGCCAATAGGACGCACGATGAACGACCTCAGTGAAACGCGCCTCCTCGACGCCGGCTTCGATTTGACGCTGCGTCCGATGCGCTACCCGCAGTTCTACGAGATGTACCGCAACGCGATCAAGAACACGTGGACGGTCGAGGAGATCGATTTCCAGATCGATCTGGTGCACCTTCGCCAGCGCATGACGCCGGCCGACCGGCATCTGATCGAGCGGCTGGTCGCGTTCTTCGCGACGGGCGATTCGATCGTCGCCAACAATCTCGTGCTGAATCTCTACAAGCACATCAACGCACCCGAAGCGCGCATGTATCTCTCGCGCCAGCTCTACGAAGAAGCGCTGCACGTGCAGTTCTATCTCACGCTGCTCGACAACTACATTCCCGAACCCGAGCGCCGCGCGCAGGCGTTTGCTGCGATCGACAATATCCCATCGATCCGCGACAAGGCCGCGTTCTGCCAGCGCTGGATCGATTCGATCCAGAAGCTCGATCGCGTCGAGTCGGCGGCCGACAAGCGGCAGTTCCTGTTGAATCTCACGTGCTTTGCGACGTGCATCGAGGGTCTCTTCTTTTTCGCCGCGTTCGCGTACGTCTATTTCCTCCGCTCGCGCGGGCTTCTGCCCGGGCTCGCCGCGGGTACGAGCTGGGTGTTCCGCGACGAATCGGCGCACATGCGCTTCGCGTTCGACGTGATCCGCACCGTCGAGCGCGAAGAGCCGCAGCTTTTCGACGCCGAGTGGGGCGATGCGGTCGAAGCGATGCTGCGCGAAGCCGTCGACTGCGAAACGCGCTTCGCCGAGGACGTGCTCTCGGGTGGCGTCGTCGGCCTCTCGACGAAGGAGATGCGCCGCTATCTCGAATACGTCGCCGACCAGCGCCTCATGATGCTGCACCGGCCGCCGATCTACGGCGCGCGCAATCCGTTTCCGTTCATGGAATTGCAGGACGTGCAGGAGCTGACGAACTTTTTCGAGCGCCGCGTCTCGGCGTATCAGGTGGCCGTGCAGGGCGAAGTCGGATTCGATCACGCGTTCTGACCGAGCTTTCGCTCGCAAAGATCGCCACAGCGCTCGCGTCATCTGCTATTTTTCGCGGCCGCGTCGCGACCGGAAATGGCATGAGCGAACATCGATCGTCGTCAGCGCTTCGTGTTCTGACCGCACCGTGGCGTGCGAGCCGCCGCTGGCTTTCGAACGTGCCGATCAACGATCCGGTCGATCGGCGCAACGCGCCGATGCTGCAATTCGTGCTGATCGTGCTCGGCGTCGTGCCGCCGCTGATGTGGCTTTATCGTATTTTCGGCAGCGATTTGCCGTGGCGGCCCGGCGAGACTTCGAGTCTTGTGATGAGCCTCTTCACGAGCGCGGTCGCGATCGCAAGTCTCGTGCTCGTGCGCTTCGGGCGCTTCAAATGGGCAGCCGGACAGCTGCTGCTCGTCGCGGCCGCATTGATGATCGCGTCGTACGCCGAGAGCGGCTTCGCCAAACAGGCGTACGAGCAGCCGGCGCAGGTCGTCTGGATCGTCATCGCCGGTCTCGTGCTCGGACGCCGTGCGCTCTGGGGCATGTATGGCGCCCATCTCGTCGCGTTCGCGGTCGGCTTGATCGTCGATTTGCACGCGCGGAACGGAACCGGCTTCGATGCGTGGACGAACCAGCTGGTCAGCGCGCTGATCACGGCGGTGATCTTCCTTCTGATCGCCGCGGTCGTGGATCGCAGCGTCGCGGCGCTCCGCGGAAGCCTCAACGAGGCGACCGAGCGCGGCAACGAGCTTGCGATCGCGAACCGCCGTCTCGAAGCGGAGATCGACGAGCGCAGCCGCGTGCAGGATCAGCTCGTCCACGCGCAGAAAGTCGAAGCCGTCGGCCGCCTCGCGAGCGGCGTCGCGCACGATTTCAATCATCTGCTGGCCCTCGTGCTCGGCTATGCCGAGAACGGCAAGCGGAGCGATGACGTCGCCGAGCTCAAGCAAGCGCTCATCGGCGTCGAATCGGCTGCGCGCCGAGCGGTCGCGACGACGCAAACGCTGCTCAACTTCAGCCGCCGTGACGCAACTCGCCTCGAAACGTTCGACGCGGCCGAAGCGTTGCGCGAGATGCGGCCGATGCTGCAGCAGCTGTACGATTCCGGCGTGAGGATGATCATCGATACGTCGACGATGGCGGCGCCGATCCGCTTCGATCGCGCGCACTTCACGCTCGTCGTGCTCAACATCGCCGCGAACGCGAACCACGCGATGCCCGACGGCGGCCGCTTCCGCATCGCCGCGCGCACTACGGCGGATTCGCAGGTCGAAATGGAATTCGCCGACACCGGCCACGGCATGAGCCGCGACGTGCAACGCCGCATCTTCGAGCCGTTCTTTACCACCAAGCCGCGCGGGCAGGGCACGGGGCTTGGTCTTGCGGTGGCTGCCGATCTCGTGAAGAGCGCGGGTGGCGATCTTTCGGTCGAGAGCGAGCCTACCCAAGGTGCGACCTTTCGGATGCACTTTCCGCTCGCCGCCGTCGCGGCGTGATACCTGCTCGACGAAGCCGATTTCGATGTCGTCGTTCGCGCGGAAGCTAGCTCGCAATTGAGGGTGCCGCGATGCGGCTTTCGTTTTTCTTTGTGGCTTGAGCCGGCTTGCCCTCACCCTATCTGAGCGGGAGAGGGAAAGAAAAGAGCTGAGCCCACAAAATCACGCAGTTGTGATCCAACTACAAACAAAACACAAAGAAAAAGAATTCCCTCTTCGGCAGAAACGGCGACAATAAAATATTTCCCCCAGGGCCCGCATGAGCATCAAAGTCGCCGTCCTCGAAGACGACGCCGCATTCCGCGAGGACATCCTCGTCCGTCAGCTCGGCACGCTCGGGTTCGACGTCGAGGGGTTCGGATTCGCAGCCGAGCTCTACAGGCGCATGCTCGCCGTCTCGTTCGAGCTGCTGGTGCTTGATCTGCGTCTGCCGGACGAGGACGGGCTCGAAGTCGCGCGATATCTGCGCGAGACCTCGCCGATCGGCATCGTGATGCTGACCGGGCGCGGCAGCGATGCCGAGCGCGTGCGCGGGCTCAGCGAAGCGGTCGACGCCTGGCTCATGAAGCCGATCGACATCGAAGTGCTCGCCGCGACACTGCAAAGCCTCGCGCGGCGCATGCGCCTCAGCGGCGCGCGCGGCGACGAGCAAGCGCCACGCGCGTGGCGTCTTTCGCCGGGCGGCAGCTGGCGCCTGGTGTCGCCGGACAACCGCAGCATGGGCGTCAATCTCCTCGAACGCCGGTTGCTGACGCGCCTTCTGGCCGCGTCGGGCGAGCTCGTCACGCACGCCGAGCTCATCGACGATCTTGCCGCCGCCGCCGAGAACTTCGATCGGCATCGGCTTGAGATCCTGATCCATCGCTTGCGTCGCAAGGTCGAGGATCATTTCGGCCAATCGCTTCCGCTGCGCTCGGTCCGTGGTAGCGGCTATGTGATGCTCGCCGCCGATGAACGCGAACACGGTGGCGACTGATCACGCGCTCGCCGCTTTGCATAGATGAAGCATTCGTGACAGCGAGTGCGATGAAACGAGAGCGTTCGAGAGTGATTTCCGCTCACTGAGTCGGTAACGTCCCGCGCGTCGTGCGCGGCGCGGCGGTCGACGCAAATTGCGACGTCCGTCACTCATCGCGACGATGAGGCATGTCGGCGTCCGTGTTCTTCACGCTCTCCACACCGAGGCGTGTTGTATACAAAGACAGCAATCGACATTGCGTGCGCGAAAGGGGGCTTTCGCGGGGGACCAACAACAAGAAGTTTGATTCGGACCACAGCGGCGCGGCGCATGGCCAACAGGGATGGCGTGCGCGCGCCTCCTTAGTTGACAGGTGAACGGGGCGGTTCGGGCGTGCGTTCTGCGCCCGTAGGTTTCGTGTTGCCTGAAAAAACAAAAAGTGTTTTCCGCGGCAGGTTGCGGCACAGACGGATCGAAGGGGATTGCCGATGCGCAAGAGCGGCACGAAGCACGCTAACGACGGACTCGCCGCGTTCTCTGCGCGGCTGATCGCGCTCCTCGTCGTCGTGCTCGCTTTCGTTCCTGCGCAAGTTCGCGCGCAAGTCGCTTGCACGCCGGATGCCGGCTACACGACTTGCCGCGCGTACACCTACACCGGCGCCGATCAAGCGTTCACGGTTCCTGCCGGGATAGCGAACATCAAGGTGAAGGCTTGGGGCGCGGGCGCGGGCGGAAGCGTCCTCGCTCCTTCGATCGGCGCGCCTGGCGGTTCTGGCGCCTACGTGGAAGGCATCTTGAGCGTGACGCCAGGAAGCCAGTACGTCGTCATGACGGGACGCGGCGGCGCCGCGGACGGGATGCCGGGCGCGTCCACGCTTTGCAATGCCGGGTATGGATTTGGAGGCGCGTGCGCGCCGGCGCGCGGGGGAGGCTACGTCGACGGCGGCGGCGGCGGCGGTCTGTCCGGATTGTTCGCGGGAGCTGCCGCTGTCAGTGCAACCGACAACGCACGCGCCGTTTTCATCGCCGGTGGCAGCGGGGCGGGCGAAGGCACGAATGCCTGCGGCAACACCAGCGCGGCGGGCGGAGCCGGCGGCAATACGTTCGCCGGCACGATGCCCACGATGCAAGGTGCCGCCGGCGCCTACAGCTTGTCGGTGGGCGGATCCTTCCCGACGGGCGGCGGCGGCGGTTACCTCGGCGGCGCGGGAACGAATCGACTTTCGAACGGCGCTTGCGCGTGGAGCGCCAACGGCGGCAGCAATTTCATCGCGGCCGCAGGCACGAGCAGCACGGTGAATCTTCCTGGCAACGAAGCGCCGTCGGTGCCCAATCTCACCATCAAGAACCCGCCCCGCACGACCGAGCCGCAATACATCGCCGGTGTCGGTGTCGGTCAGCTCGCTCTTGCCACCGTCGGCGGCAACGGCTTGGTGGTGCTGCAGTGGGTCGATCCGATCTTGACGGTGACCAAGACCGCAACGCCGAACCCGTTTGTGATCGGACAGCCGGCGAGCTACACGATCACGGCGCAGAACACCGGTGCCGTGCCGACGTTCGGCAACATCACGATCGCCGACACATTGCCCGCCGGCATCACGCTCGCGAGCGCGAGCGGCACGAACTGGAGCTGCACCGGCACCACGGTACTGAGCTGTACGTTCACCGGCGTTCTCGCCGCAAGCGACAGCACGGCGCTGACACTCAACGTGAACGTCGCCGGCGCCGCGCTCAACGGCAACAACTCGGCGACGGCGAGCGGCGGCGGCGATCCGACGTGTCCAGCGGCCGCGCACTGCACGGGCACGGTGACGGTGCCGATCAACACGGCGTATGTCTGCTCGCCGTCGACGATCTTCGTCACGCAAAACGTCCCAACGCAGCTCTTCTCGGAAACCTACGGGTCGGGCAGCGCGGTGTTCAACCCGATCGGTCCGGCGTCGGCCTGGAGCCACAATGCCGGCGCGTATCGTCCTGCCGACAGCTACCTCTATGCGGTCAGCGCCGCGCTCGATGCCGCGCATCCGATAAATCATCTGCTGCGCGTCGATCCGGCCACGGGCAGCGTCGCCGATCTCGGTGCGGTCACGGGTTTGCCGGCGTCGGGCGTCAACAGCGGCGCGTTCGATGCCTCCGACAACTACTACGTCGGATTCAACACCGCGACTTCGATCTATCGGATCAATCTCACGACGCGCGTCGCAACGGCGGTTGCGTTGGCGCCGTCAGCGCAACTTCTGATCAGCGACTGGACGTTCGCCAACGGATTTTTCTGGGGCGTCACGAACGGCGCGCAGTCGATCACGCGCGTGAATCCGGCCAATGGCGCGATCGCGCGTTTCGCGGCGACGTTCCTGCCGTCTGCTTCCGGCTACGGCGCCGCGTGGACGTTCGGCAACGGCAATCTCGGTTTCGGCAACAACGATACGGGCCGCATCTATCAGGTCCGCGTCGCAACGCCGGCCGGCACGCCGGCATTCACGCTGGTGAGCTCCTCGCCGGGACCGCTTCCGAACACCGCCAACGACGGCACGTCGTGCGTGTCGCCGCCCGCCGATCTTGGCATCACGAAAACCGGTCCCGCGAGCTCGAGCGCCGGCGGAGCACTGTCGTGGACGCTGACGGTCACGAACAACGGCGCGGGCGTGAGCTCAGGTTTCACCGTCGTCGACACCGTGCCGGCCGGCGTCACCGGCATCGCATCGCCGACGCCGGGCTGCACGGTTGCAGCCAGCATCGTCACCTGCGTTGAAGGCGCGCTCGCGGTCGGCGCGACGTTCGACATCACGGTCACCGGCAACGCGCCCAATCCGTTTACGGCGTCGATCACGAATACCGCGACGGTCACCGGCAACGAGACCGATTCGGTCGCGGCCAACAACACCGCGACGCAAACCGTGACGCCGCTGAATCCAACACTGACGGTGACGAAGGACGCCGCGCCGAATCCGTTCGTGATCGGCCAACCAGCGACCTACACGATCACCGTGGAGAACACCGGCAACGGCCCGACCACGACGACCTTCCTCATCGGCGATACGTTGCCGGCGGGCATCACGTTCGCAAGCGCATCCGGCACGAACTGGAGCTGCACCGGCACGACCGCGCTGACCTGCACGTTCAGCGGCACGCTCGCGCCCGGCGACAGCACCGTGCTGACGTTGAACGTCAACGTCACCGCGACTGCGGTCAACGGCAACAACACGACGAACTTGCGCGGCGGCGGCGATCCGACTTGCCCGACGACCGGCGCGCTTGCGGCGCATTGCACCGACTCGGTCACGGTGCCGATCAACACCTCGTACGTCTGCTCGCCATCGACGATCTTCGTCGGGCAGGGAACCCCGACACAGCTCAATGCGGAGACTTACGGTTCAGGCAGCGCGACGTTCGTGCCGATCGGTCCGGTCGCTGCGTGGACTTACAACTCGATCGCGTATCGCGCGACCGACAACTACATCTACGCGAGCAGCGTCGATTTGGACGCGGCGCATCCGGTCAACCATCTGCTGCGCATCGATCCCGCCAGCGGCGGCATCGCCGATCTCGGTGTGATCACCGGCGTACCGGCGGCGGGCACCAACAACGGTGCTTTCGATACCGCAGGCAACTACTACGTCGGCAGCGGCTCGGACACCGCGATCTATCGCGTCAATCTCACGACGCGAGTGGCAACGGCGATCAACCTGACGCCCTCGCAAGCGCTTGGTATCTCCGACTTCGCATTCGCCAGCGGCTACCTGTGGAACATCACGACGAGTTCGTCGCCGCCGACCATGACGCGCATCAATCCGAACAACGGCGCGATCGCGAGGTTTGCCATCCCGGCAATGCCGATCGTGACCGCGGTCGGGGCGGCGTGGACGTTCGGCAACGGCAATCTCGGCTTCAGCGACAACACCACCGGCAACGTCTATCAGATTCGCGTGACCAATCCGACCACGACGCCGACGTTCGCACTGGTCAGCCAGTCGCCAGGTCCGCCGTCCGGGAACAACGACGGCACGTCGTGCGTCACGCCGCCGATCGATCTTGCGATCGCGAAGACGGGTCCCACCAGCGTCGCTGCGGGTGGCGCGATCTCGTGGAACTTGACCGTCACCAACAACGGTCCGGCCGCGAGCTCGGGCTACACCGTGGTCGATACGGTACCGGCTGGCGTCACCAACATCGCTTCGCCGACGGCGGGTTGCACCGTCTCCGGCAGCACCGTCACCTGCGTCGGCGGCACGCTCGCAGTCGGGGCGACGTCCTTGTTCACCGTCACCGGTAATGCACCTTCACCGTTCGCTGCGGCAATTACCAACACTGCGACCGTGACCGGCAACGAGACGGATCCCGTCTCGAGCAACAACACCGCAACGCAAACCGTGAATCCGCCGCCGGCGACACCGCCGACGCTGATCAAGTACTTCAACACCGATCCCGCGACGACACCGCCGCCGGCAAGCCCTCCGCCGATTCGCAGAGGCGGCACGGCGCTCTTGACGTTCGTGATCGACAACACGCAGCTCTCGAGCGGAAGCCAGAGTGGCCTCGGTTTCACCGACACGCTGCCCGCGGGCCTCGTGCTCGCGGCCGGTACCTCGCCGCCGAGCGCGCTCGTCGGCACGAACACGTGTGGTGGCAGCGTTACCGCGCAAGCAGGCACCGCGGCGATCACGCTCGCCGGCGGCTCCGTCGCTGCGAGTGCGCAGTGCAGCTTCACCGTGCGCGTCACCACGGCGCCCTGAGAGACGAATAGCCATGCACTCGATCAGCAAATGCGCTCGCTTCTTCGTCGTCATCGCGACGCTGATCGGCTTCGCCGGCGCAGCTCACGCCGCGCCCGGCGACAACCTCGCGCTCGGCAAGCCTGTGACGATGGCCGGAGGAGATCCGGCCGATCCGACGCAGCAAGGCGCGAACTGCACCGACGGCGTCGCCGGCGGCAACTATCCGACCAACCGCATCTGCCGCACGGTCGGCGCGCAGACCGGCACGAATCGCGAGTGGATCGAAGTCGATCTCGGCCAGGACTACGTGATCAATCGCGTGCGCCTGTGGAACCGCACCGACGGCACGAACGGCGATTTCGCGCGCTGGATCGTCGTCACTACGCGGCCGTCGACGGTGAGCGGCCTGACATCCGATCCTATGTCGACGCTGGACCCGGCCGTGAATCCCGCCGCGCCGTTCGTCAACAAGATCGCGTACGCAACCGGCAACACGGCCGGTATTTCGTACGGCACCGGCCAGGCCGCCGCATGGACGTCGCTCGATCTGCAGGTCGGCACGCACATCGCGCGCTACGTACGCATCTATTCGATGAAGCCCGCGGCGACCGTTCTCAATCTCGCGGAAATCGAAGTGTTCGAAGGGCCGCCAGCGGTCCGCACCATCACCAATCCAAGCTTCGAACAGCCGGCTATCGCTGCGGGGGGCAACTCGCAAGTTTCCGAAACCCTCGTGCCGGGATGGTCCACGACCGAACCGGTTGCGGTTCCGACGTCAGGCGCCTCGTTCGTCAACGGTGGCGACATCGAGATGTGGAGCAGCGGCTTCCTCGGCGTCGCATCCGACAACGGCACCCAGTTCGTCGAGTTGAACGCCTATAGCAACGCCGCGCTCAGCCCGGCTCCTCTTTGCGTCTATCCGGGCGAAACGTTCCAGTGGCGCGTCTCGCATCGCGCGCGCGGAACGGCAGCGCAAGTCGATGTCGCGAGGCTGCGCATCAACGGCCAGGACATCGCCTCGTTCAGCGACGGCACCACGCAGGCCGGCACGCATACCTGCGCGCCATCGCCTGGATTCAATTGCACGGCGCAAGCAGGTTCGCCGACGGCCGCTGGTTGGGGACGCTGGCAGGGCACGTGGACCAACGCGCTGGTTCAACCGGCCGCAATGACGCTCGAGTTCGCCGCGATCTCGTCGACGGGTCCCGGCGCCGGCAACTTCATCGACAACGTCAGCATCACGGGTCTTACCGCTGCGGTGGAGTTAAGCAGCGCAACTGCCAGCGGACCTGAAACGATACCGACAGCGAATCTGCCGCTGCTGCTCGTCAATGGGCCTGTCACGGCTGCGCAGACGATCCAGCTCGACATCGTCGGCGGCACCGCGACGCGCGGCGTCGATTACACGACGACGCCCGCGACCGGGCCGATCACGATCACGATTCCGGTCGGCACGTACAACGGCACGGCGGCGACGGCGATCTCGCTGGCGCCGTATATCCAGATCCTTACCGACACACTGACCGAAAGCGACGAGACGATCGCGCTGCAGCTCAGCAATGCATCGAGCGGACTCTCACTCGCCGGCGCCTCGGGCTGCCGCACAGGCATCGCCACATCGACGTACACGATCACCGATGCGGTGGTGCCGCTCTTGACGGTAACGAAGACCGCGACGCCGAGCGCGTTCGTGATCGGTCAGCCCGCGAGCTACGCGATCACCGTTCAGAACACCGGCAATGGACCGACGACGGCGAACATCGTCGTCACCGATCCGTTGCCGACCGGCATCACGTTCGCGAGCGCAGCGGGAACGAGTTGGAGCTGCACCGGCACGACGACGCAAACGTGCACGTTCACCGGCACGCTCGCGGTCGGTGCCAGCACGACGCTGACGTTGAACGTCAATGTCACCGCGGCCGCGAGCGATGGAGACAACACGGCCACCGCGCGCGGCGGCGGCGATGCGACGTGTCCTGCGACCGGCGCGGTAGCCGCGCACTGCAGCGGCTCGGTTCCCGTGCCGATCGGCACGAGCTACACCTGCGCGGTGCCGACCATTTTCGTCGGTCAAGGCGCACCGACCCAGCTCAACGCACAAACGTACGGCGGCGGCAGCACGACGTTCGTTCCGATCGGGCCGGTTTCGGTCTGGGGCTACAACGCGCTCGGCTATCGCGTCGCCGACAACTTCCTGTACGCGGTCAGCAACGGGAACGATGCCGCGCATCCGGCCAACCATCTTTTGCGCATCAATCCCGCCAACGGCGGCGTTTCCGATCTCGGCGCCATCACCGGTCTGGCGAATCCCGCGAACGCCGGCACGTTCGACGCGGCAGGTAATTACGACGTCATCTCCGGCGGCCTCGATACGGCGATCTATCGAATCGATCTCGCAACGCGCGTGGCGACCGCCGTGCCGTTGTCGCCTGCGCAAATTCCCAATGCCGCCGACTGGAGCTTCTCCAACGGTTTCATCTGGGGCGCGCCGGTTTCCACGAATCCGCAAACGATGGTGCGCATCGATCCGGTCACCGGCGCGCAGGCGACGTTCCCGGCAACGGCATTGCCCGTCGGCAACTACGGCGCATCGTGGACGTTCGGCAACGGCAACCTCGGCTTCGGCAACAACGCGACGGGCGCCGTGTATCAGATCCGCATCAACGATCCGAGCGGCACGCCGACCTTCACGCGCGTCAGCGGAGCGACGGGTCCTGCAACCACGGGCAACAACGACGGCGCGTCGTGCGCATCGCAGCCGACCGATCTTGGCATCACCAAGACCGGCCCCGCGAGCGTTGCTTCCGGCGGCGCGATTTCGTGGACGCTGCACGTCACCAACAACGGTCCGGGCGCGAGCTCAGGTTTCACCGTCGTCGACACCGTGCCCGCCGGCGTGACGGCGATCGCCTCCCCGACCGCGGGTTGCACGGTGAGCGCCAGCACGGTCACGTGCGTCGAAGGACCGCTCGCCGTCGGCGCCACGTTCAACATCACCGTCAACGGCACCGCACCGAATCCGTTCACCGCCGGAATCACGAACACGGCGACTGTGACCGCGAACGAGCAAGACATCGTGGCGGCCAACAACACCGCAACGCAAACCGTGAACCCGCCGCCGCAGGTGACGTTGACCAAGACCGCGACACCGAATCCGTTCGTCGTCGGCCAGCCGGCGAGCTACACGATCACCGCGGAGAACACGGGCGGCGTGCCGACCACGGCCAACATCGTCGTCACCGATCCGCTGCCGGCAGGCGTTACCTTCGCGAGCGCGAGCGGCACGAATTGGAATTGCACCGGCACGACGACGCTGACTTGCACGTTCAGCGGCACACTCGCGGTGGGCGACAGCGCCGTGCTGACGGTCAACGTCAACGTCACGGCGACTGCCGTCAACGGCAACAACACGGCGACGGCGCGCGGCGGCGGCGATCCGACGTGTCCCGCGACCGGCGCGGTCGCAGCGCATTGCATCGGTACGGTGACGGTGCCGATCGACACCGCGTACATCTGCTCACCGTCGACGATTTTTGTCGCGCAATCGACACCGACGCAGCTCAATTCGGAAACCTACGGCTCCGGCAGCGCGGTGTTCACTCCGATCGGTCCCGCGATCTGGAGCTACAACGCGATCGCCTATCGCGCGAGCGACAACTACATCTATGCGTCCAGCGGAGATTTGGACGCAGCGCACCCCATCAATCATTTGCTGCGCATCGATCCGGCCAACGGCGGCGTCGCCGATCTCGGCGCGATGACCGGCTTCGCAGCACCGGTGACGACGAGCGGCGCCAACAACGGCGTGTTCGACGGCTCCGGCAACTACTACATGACCACGAGCGCGGCGACGTCGCTCTATCGCATCAATCTGACGACGAGAGTGGCGACGGCACTTGCGCTGACGCCTTCGCAGCAGCTCTTGACCTCCGACCTGACGTTCGCGAGCGGCTTTTTCTGGGGCGCGTCCAATGAAACACCGAACCGGATGACGCGCGTCAATCCGGCGAACGGTGCCATTGCACGTTTCGCGATACCCGCACTACCGAACGGTGCGTACGGCGCCGCGTGGACGTTCGGCAACGGCAATCTCGGCTTCAGCGACAACAACACCGGCAACGTCTATCAGATCCGCGTGACCAATCCCGCGGCCACGCCGACATTCACGCTGGTCAGCTCGTCGCCAGGTCCGACATCCGGTCAGAACGACGGCACGTCGTGCGTGACGCCGCCGATCGATCTTGCGATCGCGAAGACGGGTCCGACGAGCGTCGCTGCGGGTGGCGCGATCTCGTGGAACCTCACGGTCACCAACAACGGCCCCGCCGCGAGCTCCGGCTACACCGTCACCGACACCGTTCCCGCAGGCGTCACCAACATCGCATCGCCGACGCCGGGTTGCACGGTCGCCGGCAGCACCGTCATTTGCGTCGGCGGCACGCTTGCGGTCGGCGCAACGTTCTCGTTCACGGTAACCGGTAATGCACCGGTGCCGTTCTCGACCGCGATCACCAACACCGCGACCGTCGACGGCAACGAGACCGATCCGGTTTCGAGCAACAACACGGCAACGCAAACCGTGAATCCGCCGCCGGCGACACCGCCGACGCTGATCAAGTACTTCAACACCGATCCGGCGACCACGCCGCCGCCGGTGTCACCGCCCCCAATCCGAAGAGGCGGCACAGCGCTGCTGACGTTCGTGATCGACAACACGCAAATCTCGAGCGGAAGCCAAGCGGGTCTCGCCTTCACCGACACGTTGCCCGCGGGCCTCGTGCTCGCGGCCGGCACTTCGCCGCCGAGCGCGCTCGTCGGCACGAACACTTGCGGTGGCAGCGTCACCGCGCAAGCAGGCACCGCGGCGATCACGCTCGCCGGCGGCTCCGTCGCTGCGAGTGCGCAGTGCAGCTTCACCGTGCGCGTTACGACGGCGCCTTGAGGGGAACGACCATGCAGACGACTACCAAAGGGAATCGCGTCGTGACGAATGCTTCGATCGCCAGTCTCCGGCATCGCGCGCGCCGGTTCATTCCGATGCTGCTGGCAGGGCTCTGCCTGCTGTTCGCTTTCACGCCGGCCTCTGCGGATCAGTTCTACTTCTCGCGCACGCGTTCGGTTCTGGACGGGCAGGACGGCACAACAGGCTTGTTCCTCTGGAACGATGCGACAGGCGCGCAGAGCCAGATCGGCGGCAGCGGCGCCGTTTACATTCGCCATCCGACCGACGGTGCGATGCAAGTCGATGGCCTCGCGACGAACGCCGGCGGCACGTTGTTCGCATTCACCAACCGCGACACGGCGCAGGCCGGATTCATCCCGTTCGATTTCACCTGCTCGGCCACCAAGCAAGCGCGGCTGATCACGATCAACACGAGCACAGCGGTGCTCACGTATGTCGGCTCTTACCTCGACGGCCGCATGATCGTCGGTGCCGGCTTCGACGGGCAGGGACGGTTGTGGGCGCTCGACTGCGTCAGTCACTCGGTTTTGCAGATCAATCCGACCACCGGCGACATGATCGGCGCTCCGGTCGTGGTCCCGACGGCGTTCTCCACTGCCGCCGATATCGATTTCGGCTCGAACGGCCTCGGCATCATCGGTGCGGGCGGTCTCGCTTTCAGCGTCTTCAATCCGGCGACCGGCGTGGTCGCCGACGTCGCCACTGTCGCGCAGAACAACGGATTCGATGGCACGCTGGTACCGCCGTACGCGATCGTCGGCGTCGCTTTCACCACCAACCTCGCAGCGATCGGAGGCCACCCGGCCGCGACCGACTGCCGCATCGATCTTGTCGAGAACCGAGGCGTCGACGAGCTCGGCCACGCCAACGATCCGTTCACCGCGAATCCGCTGATCGCCGTCGCGGACGCCGATCAGATGAATCCGGCCGGCCTCAACTTCAACGGTGGCACCGGCGACATGGCACGCGTTGGCGGGCCGGCGTTGCCGTCGTGCTTCTACGACTGGGGCGATGCGCCGACGAGCTATGCGACGCTCAAAGCCAACAACGGTCCGCGTCATCTGATCACCGGTCCCTACTTCGGCGCATCGCTGCCGGATTTCGAAGTCGACGGCCAGCCCGGTCCCGCGACCGGCGACGACACCACCGGCACCGACGATGAAAACGGCGTCGTCATTCCGACGTTGACGCGCGGTACGACCGCGCAGATTCAAGTCACGGTCGGCGGCAACACCGCGCCGACGCGGCTGCAAGCCTGGATCGATTGGGACAAGGACGGCAGCTTCTCGCAAGCCGCCGATCGCATCCTCACCGATGCGACGGTCGTCACCGGCGTCAACACGTTCAACGTCAACATACCTGCGACTGCAGCGATCGGCACGACGTATGCGCGCCTTCGCATCTCCAACCAGGCCGGTTTGAGCTTCACTGGCGCTGCGACTTCGGGCGAAGTCGACGATTACGCGGTACTGATCACCGCAGGCCAGCCGCTGCTGACGAAAGCGTTCGCCGCATCGTCGATTCCATACGGCAGCAGCACGACGCTGACGTTCACGATCGACAACAGCGCCGCCGGCTCGACCAATCAAACCGGCATCGCGTTCACCGACAACATGCCGACCGGTCTCATGGTCGCCAATCCGCCGAACGTCACTGCGACCTGCACGGGCGCGGTCGTCGGCGCCGCGGTCGGCGGCAGCAGCATCAGCGTCAGCGGCGTCAGCGTGCTCGCCGGACAAAGCTGCACGGTCAAGATCGACATCACCAATCGGCCTGGCTATTCCGGCGTCTGCTACGACCCGCGTTTCGCGAACGAAAACCAGAATATCACGGGCCTCAACAATCTCGCCGCGGCGATCGCGCAGTCGACGTGCGTCGGTGTCGAGCCGCCGAATTGTGCCGACACAAGCCTGACGAACGGCGCCACCAATATTGGCGGGCTCTCGTCCAATCTCACCAACGGCGTCAGCGGGCAGTGCCTTGCGTTGCTGCCGACCATCCAGATCACCAAGATCAGCCAGGGCGGAACCGGAAGCTTCGGATTCACGCTCGGCAATACCGATGCGACGAATCCGGTCACGATCGTGACGACCGCGCCCGGCGCGCCGGGCACGTCGAGCGCCGTGTTCAACGTGCTCAACTTAAATCAGCCGGTGACGATCGCCGAGACCGGGCTTCCGGCCGGATGGACGTTGTCCGGCATCAGCTGCGCAACGGCCGACAGCACGCCGATCGGAAGCTTCGCCGGCGGCGTCTGGACTGCCGCACCGAGCGATCTTGCAGCAGGGCAGGTGATCACCTGCACGGCGCTCGATCTCGCACCGGCGAGCGTCGCGATCGCGAAAGCGCTGACCGGCGAGAGCGGCACGCAATCGGGCATCGCCGAACCCGGCGAGCAGCTGACCTACACGATCACGCTGAGCAATTCCGGCGGCGTCGATGCGCTCAACTACAACGCGAGCGACCGGCTCGATCCGAACACGACCTTCGTCAGCGCGAGCAACGGCGGCGCGCTCGTCGGCGGCAATGTCGAATGGACCGGCCTCACGGTGCCGGCCAACGGCACGCTGACGCTGACCGTCGTCGTCACCGTCAACACGCCGATTCCGGCGGGCACGACCGAGATCGGCAACGTCGCCTATCAAACCGGGACGACACCGCCCGCATGTCCGCCGGCGGGACCGCAATGCGTGATCACGCCGACCGCGCCGCAAATTGCCGTCGGCAAGACCGCGAGCGCGCCAGCGCCGACGGGCAATCCGAACGAATACCGCATCACGTACGTCGCGACGGCGAGAAACAACGGCGGCAGCGCGGGTTCGTACGATCTCGCCGATACGCTCGCGTTTAATGGCGCGACGGTCACCGCGATCAGCGCGCCCGTCTATGCGAGCACTACCGGCGATACGCGCACTGGCGTGCTCGGCGCGCTGACGCCACCCGCCGGCGGCACGATCGTGACCGGCGAAGGCTTGAGCGCCGGCGGCATCGAAACGTGGACGTACACGGTGACGTATCAGGTCACCGATCCTGCGGTCGCCGAAGACTGCAGCACGCCGAGCGGCGGATTGCGCAACAGCGCAGCGCTCGGCGGCGGCGCGATCGGCGCGCCGCCGGCGCAAACGTGCTCGGGCGCACCGAACGTCAGCATCCTGAAGACGGCGTCGGCGCCGGTAGCGACCGGCACGCCGAATCAGTTCACGCTGACGTACACAGTCAACGTGACCAACACCGGCAGCTTGAGCGGCATCTACGATCTTGCCGACACGCTGAACTTCAACGGCGCAACGGTCACCGCGATCAGCGCACCGTCGTACAGCTCGTCGACCGGCGATACGCAGGACGGCACGCTCGGCGTGTTCGCAGCGCCGAGCGGCGGCACGATCGTCAGCGGCGAATCGATCGGCGCAGGCGGCGCCGAAACGTGGACGTACACCGTCACCTACACGATCACCGACCCGGTCGTAGCGCAGGACTGCACGACGGATCCGAACGGTGGCCTGCGCAACGATGTCGCGCTCGGCGGCTCGCTCACCGGCGAATCGACGACGTGTACCGGCGCGCCCGCGGTCTCGATCGGCAAGAGCGTCAGCGGTCCGACGCCGACCGGCAATCCGAACGAATACACGCTGATCTATCAGGTCAACGTGCAGAACAACGGCACGCTCACGGGCACGTACGACTTGAGCGATACGTTCACGTTCCCGGGCGTCAGCGGCGTCGCGGTCGGTGCGGTCACGCACGCGGGCGCCGATCCGCTTTCGTCCACGCTCGGCACGTTGACGCCGGCCGGCGGCACGATCGTCACCGGCGAAACCATCGCGGCCGGTTCGAACGAGTCGTACACGTACAGCGTCGTCTTCACGGTCGACGATCCGGTTGCGGTCGGCAGCTGCGCGCTCGGCGGCGGCCTCGTCAATCACGCATCGCTCGGCGGCAGCTCCGCGGGCGATGTCGGCACTTGCAGCGGCGTGCCTGATCTCTCGATCGCGAAGTCCGCGAGCGCTCCGATTGCGACCGGAACGCCGAATCAATACGCGATCACGTATGTCGTCACGGTCGGCAACACGGGCGAGGCGAGCGGTACGTACGATCTTGACGACACGTTCGCGTTCGCAGGTGCGACGATCAACTCGGTCAGCGCCATTGTGCACGGCGGTCCCGATCCGCTGATCGCGACGCTCGGCACGTTGACGGCCACCGGCGGCTCGATCGTCAGCGGCGAATCGATCGCAGTGGCGAGCAGCGAGACGTACACGTACACGGTGACGTACACGATCACCGATTCCGCGGCGGCGAACGATTGCACCAATCCATCGGGCGGCCTGCGCAACGCCGCAACACTCGGCGGCAGCATCGCCGGCGATGCTGAGACGTGTACCGGCGCTCCGGTCGTGACGATTGCGAAAGCGCTGACCGGCGAAAGCGGAACCGTGCCCGGCGAAGCCGAGCCCGGCGAAACGCTCACGTACACGATCACGCTGAGCAACGGCGGCAGCGTCGCCGCGACGAACTACGCCGCGACCGACGCGCTCGATCCGAACACGACCTTCGTCAGTGCCGACAACGGCGGTGCGCTCGTCGGCGGCAATGTCGAGTGGACCGGTCTCACCGTGCCCGCGACCGGCAATCTCGTATTGACCGTCGTCGTCACCGTGAACACGCCGATTCCGCCGGGCGTTACGCAGCTCGGTAACGTTGCGTACGAAACCGGCACGACGCCTCCGCCGTGTCCGCCCGCCGGACCGCAGTGCGTGGTCACGCCGACCGCGGCTGCAGTCGCGATTGCGAAAGCGCTCACTGGCGAAAGCGGTACGCAGCCCGGCGTCGCCGAGCCCGGCGAACAGCTGACGTACACGATCACGCTGACGAACAGCGGCGGCAGTGCTGCGACGAATTACGCAGCATCCGATCAGCTCGACCCGAATACGACATTCGTCAGCGCGAGCAACGGCGGTACGCCGACGGCGGGTGTCGTCAACTGGATCGGTCTCACGGTGCCGGCGAACGGCACGCTGACATTGACCGTCGTTGTTTCGGTGAATACGCCGATTCCGCCCGGTGTGACGCAACTCGGCAACGTCGCGTATCAAACCGGCACGACGCCGCCTGCGTGTCCGCCGGCGGGACCGCAATGCGTGATCACGCCGACCGCGGCCGATGTCACCACCATCAAGGCGCTCACGAACGAAAACGGCACGCAGACCGGCATCGCCGAACCCGGCGAGCTTTTGACTTACACGATCACGCTGACCAACAACGGCGGAAGCGACGCGCTCAATTACGCCGAGACCGATCAGCTCGATCCGAACACGACCTTCGTCAGCGCGAGCAACGGCGGCACGCTCGTCAGCGGCAATGTCGAATGGACCGGCCTCACCGTGCCGGCGGGCGGCACGCTGAGCCTGACCGTCGTCGTCTCGGTGAACATCCCGATTCCGCCCGGCGTCACGCAGCTCGGCAACATCGCCTACGAAACCGGCACGACGCCGCCGACCTGCCCCGATCCTGCGTGCGTGATCACGCCGACCGCGGCGCAGATCGCGATCGCGAAGACCGCGGGCACGCCGACACCGACCGGCTCTCCGAACCAGTTCTCGATCACGTACGTCGCGACCGCGACGAACGGCGGCGGCAGCGCGGGCTCGTACGATCTCGGCGACACGCTGACCTTTAACGGCGCGACCGTCACCGCGATCACTGCGCCGCTCTATGCGAGCAGCACCGGCGACACGCAAACCGGCGTGCTCGGTACGATGACGCCGCCGAGCGGCGGCACGATCGTGACTGGCGAAGGCTTGAACGCCGGAGGCATCGAAACCTGGACGTATGCCGTCACGTATCAGATCACCGATGCCGACGTCGCCTCCGATTGCTCGAGCGCAGCCGGTGGCTTGCGCAACAGCGCAGCGCTCGGCGGCGGCGCGGCGGGTGCTCCGCCGGCGACGACCTGCACGGGCGCACCGAGCGTCAGCATCCTGAAGACGGCATCGGTGCCGGTTGCGACCGGCACGCCGAATCAGTTCACGCTGACGTACACGGTCAACGTCGCCAACACCGGCACGCTTGCGGGTGTCTACGATCTCGGCGATACGTTGAGCTTCAACGGCGCGACGGTGAACGCGATCAGCGCGCCGGCGTACAGCTCGTCGACCGGCGACACGCAGGACGGCACGCTCGGCGTGTTCACAGCGCCGAACGGCGGCACGATCGTCACCGGTGAAGCAATCGCCGCGGGCGGCGCAGAAACGTGGGCGTACACGGTGACTTACACGATCACCGACGCCGCCGTCGCGCAGGATTGCGCGAATCCGAATGCGGGCCTGCGCAACGATGTCGAGCTCGGCGGTTCGCTGACCGGCGAATCGACGACGTGTACCGGCGCGCCCGCCGTCGTCATCGGCAAGAGCGCAAGCGGTCCGATGCCAACCGGCAATCCCGACGAGTACAAGCTCTCGTATCTCGTCACCGTGCAGAACAACGGCACGTTGCCGGGCTCATACGATCTCGATGACACGTTCACGTTCGCGGGCGTCACGGTCGTCAGCGTCGGCGCCATCGTGCACGGCGGCACCGATCCGCTGGCAACGCCGGTTGGCGTGCTGACGCCGACCGGCGGAAACATCGTGACGGGCGAATCGATCGCCGCGGGCGCGAGCGAGTCGTACACGTACAGCGTGACGTTCACGATCGACGATCCGGTCGCGGTCGGCAGCTGCGCGCTCGGAGGAGGTCTGCGCAACGACGCGACGCTCGGCGGCAGCTCGACGGGTCAGGTCGGAACCTGCAGCGGCGTGCCCGATGTCGCGATCGATAAGATCGCGAGCGCGCCGGTTTCGACCGGGACGCCGAATCAGTACTCGATCACGTACACGGTGACGGTGAGCAACACCGGCGAGGCGACCGGCGCATACGATCTCGCCGACACGTTCGCATTCGGCGGTGCGACCGTCGACGTGGTGAGCGCGATCACGCACGGCGGCACTGATCCGTTGATCACGCCGCTCGGCACGTTGACGACGGCCGGCGGCACGATCGTGACCGGCGAGCCGATCGGTGCGGGTGCGGACGAGACCTATACGTACACGGTCACGTTCACGATCACCGACTCGGCGACCGCGAACGATTGCACGAATCCGGCGGGCGGCCTGCGCAACTCGGCAGCTCTCGGCGGCAGCTCCATCGGCGATGCCGATACGTGTACCGGTGCGCCGATCGTGACGATCGCAAAAGCACTCACCGGCGAGAGCGGTACGCAAGCCGGCATCGCCGAACCTGGCGAGCAGCTGACGTACACGATCACGCTGACGAACAGCGGCAATGTCGCGGCGACGAATCAATCCGTCACCGATACGCTCGATCCGAACGTGACGTTCGTCTCCGCCAGCAACGGCGGTGGGCTCGTGGGCGGCAATGTGCAATGGACAGGCTTGACCGTGCCGGCCAACGGCAATCTGCAGTTGACGGTCGTGGTGACAGTGAACGCGCCGATTCCTCTCGGCGTCACCGAGATCGGCAACGTCGCCTTCGACCCGAGCGGCCCGCCGCCCGACTGCAACACGGTTCCGACGCCGCCGAACTGCGTCATCATCCCGGCGGCAGCTCCCATCGACTTCGGCGACGCGCCCGACACCTACGGCACGTTGCTCGCCAGCAATGGCGCGCGCCACGCTGTGCCCGATCTCGATGCCGGCACCCACACCGCGCCGCTGATGCTCGGCGCGACGATCGACACCGAAGCCGATGGTCTTCCGAGCGCCGGCGCCGATGGTGACGATCTCAACGGCACTGACGATGAAGATGCGTTCTTCGGACCGATCGCGTTGCAGCCCGGCGCGACGACGGTGTCGCTCGATATTCCGCTCACCAACGCAACCGGCGGCAACGCCAACGTGTATGCGTGGATCGACTTCAACGCCAATGGCAGGTTCGACGCCGTCGAGGCTGGCAACTGTCCGGTCGTGCCGGCGGCAGCGACCAGCGTCACCTGCACATGGACAGGGTTGGCCGCGCTGATCGATGGTTTCCAAAGCTACGCGCGCCTGCGTATCACGACGCAAACGCTGGCGCCCGGCACGGCGCCGAACGGCGGCGATGCGCGCGCGCAAGGCTTGGCCGGCGACGGCGAAGTCGAGGACCACCGCGTCACCGTGGCAACGGTGTTGCCGCTGACTTGCGAAGCGCCGTTCGTCGAAACGTTCGGCAGCTATGCGGTCACGCCCGGTGCGGCTCCGGGCTTTGGTCCGGCGCTGCCGGCAGGCACGACCACGTATGCGTTCCAGTCGGGTCCCGCCTTCGTCAATGAAGCGCAGTACGCACTGGTCACGCAACCGATCCTCGGCAATCCGGCCTGGCAGAACGTTCCCGACCATACGCCCGGCGATACCGACGGTTTCATGATGATCGTCAACGGCAGCTCGTCGCCGGGTGTGTTCTATCGGCATACGTTCAGCGGTCTCTCGGTCGGCGGGCGTTACAACTTCTTCGCTTCGCTGGCGAATATCGTTGCGGGCTTCAACTTGGGTCTTCCGGATGTCACGTTGCGCATCGTCGATCCGGCGACGAATGCAGTGCTGGCCTCGATCGATACCGGTGGTATTCCGGAAGGTCCGGCCGGTGCGATGCCGTGGCTGCAGCAGCAGCTGATCTTCACGGCCTCGCAGAGCGAGGTTCGCGTCGAGCTGGTCAACAATTCCGGCGTGCTGGCCGGCAACGACGTCGGCCTCGACGATATCGGCTTCGCGCAGGTGTGCGAGCTCGGCGATGCACCGGACAGCTACGCCACGCTCAATGCGAGCAACGGCGCCGGGCATCTCTTCCCCGGACCTGGGCTCAGCCTGGGCGGCGGTTTGCCGGATGGAGAAGACGACGGTCAGCCCAGCGTCAATGCCGACGGCGACGATCTCAACGGCATCGACGATGAGAACGCGTTCCCGAGCGGCGCGCCGCAGCTCGTCATCGCAGCACCGTATGTGTTGACCGTGCCGGTCGAGACGACGGCCGGCGACGCGACCGCTTGCGCGTGGGTGGATCTCGATCAGAACGGCAGCTTCAGCGCTGCGGAAGGTCAATGCCAGTCGCTCGCGGCTGGCACCGCCACGGTCAACTTCGCGTGGGCCGCCGCGGCGACCGCGGGGCTCACCAGCGGCCAGACGTATCTGCGCTTGCGCATCGAGCGCAACGGCACTTTCCCGGCCGACATGAGCACGGCGGATTTCCTAGGCGTTCGTGGTCCGGGCGAAGTCGAAGACTATGTCGTGCCGGTGCTTACGCCGGCCAACGTCACCATCGCCAAGGCGCTGACCGGAGAGAGCGGCACGCAGGCCGGCATCGCCGAGCCCGGCGAGACGCTGACGTACACGATCACGCTGACCAATTCGGGTGGCGTCGATGCGCTGAACTACGCAATGTCGGATCAGCTCGATCCGAACACGACGTTCGTCAGCGCGAGCAACGGCGGCACACCGGCCGGCGGTATCGTCAACTGGACAGGCCTTACGGTACCGGCCAACGGCACGCTCGCGCTGACCGTCGTCGTTACGGTCAACACGCCGATTCCGGCGGGCGTCACGCAGCTCGGCAACGTCGCCTATCAAACCGGCACGACGCCTCCGTCGTGTCCGCCGGCCGGACCGCAGTGCGTGATCACGCCAACCGCGGCGTCGGTGGCGATCGCCAAGGCGCTCACCGGCGAAAGCGGCACGCAACCCGGCGTCGCCGAGCCCGGCGAGACGCTCACGTACACGATCACACTCACCAACAGCGGCGGTAGCGCCGCGACGAATTACGCCGCGTCCGATCGCCTCGATCCGAACACGACGTTCGTCAGCGCAAGCAACGGCGGCACGCCGACCGCGGGTGTCGTCAACTGGACCGGCCTCACGGTTCCGGCGGGCGGCAATCTCGTCTTGACCGTAGTCGTCACGGTCAACACGCCGATTCCGCCGGGCGTCACGCAACTCGGCAACGTCGCTTATCAAACCGGTACGACACCGCCACCGTGTCCGCCGGCCGGACCGCAGTGCGTCGTCACGCCGACGGCAGCAGCGGTCGCGATCGTCAAGGCGCTGACTGGTGAAAGCGGTACGCAACCTGGTGTCGCCGAACCCGGCGAGCAGCTGACGTATACGATCACGCTGACGAACAGCGGCGGCAGCGCTGCGACGAATTACAGCGCGTCCGATCGGCTCGATCCGAACACGACGTTCGTCAGCGCCAGCAACGGCGGCACGCCGACCGCAGGCGTCGTCAATTGGACCGGTCTCACGGTGCCCGCGAACGGCACGCTGACATTGACCGTCGTCGTCTCGGTGAACACGCCGATTCCGCCGGGTGTCACGCAACTCGGCAACGTCGCGTATCAAACCGGCACGACGCCTCCGCCGTGTCCGCCGGCGGGACTGCAATGCGTGGTCACGCCGACCGCGGCGCATATCGTGATCGGCAAGAGCGCCAGCGCGCCGTCGCCGACCGGCACGCCGAATCAATATCGCATCACTTACGTTGCGACGGTGACGAACAACGGCGGCAGCGTCGGCAACTACGACCTCGCCGATACGTTGACCTTCAACGGCGCGACGGTGACCGCGATCACCGCACCGCTCTACGCGAGCAGCACCGGCGATACGCAAACCGGCGTGCTCGGCACGATGACGCCTCCGAACGGCGGCACGATCGTCACCGGCGAAGGTTTGAATGCGGGCGGCAGCGAGACGTGGACCTACACGGTCACGTATCAGATCATCGATCCCGACGTCGCCGCCGATTGCAGCGTGCCGACGGGCGGTTTGCGCAACAACGCAACGCTCGGCGGCAGCGCAAGTGGAGCGCCGCCGGCCACCACGTGTTCCGGCGCGCCGAATGTCGCGTTGCTGAAGACGGCAGGTGCGCCGGTCGCGACCGGCACGCCGAACCAGTTCACGCTGACGTACACGGTCAACGTCGCCAACACCGGCACGCTGTCGGGCGTCTACGATCTCGCCGATACGTTGAGCTTCAACGGCGCGAACGTCACGGCGATCAGCGCACCGGCATACAGCTCGTCGACGGGCGACACGCAGGACGGCACGCTCGGCGTGTTCGCGGCGCCGAATGGCGGCACGATCGTCACCGGCGAAGCGATCGCCGCAGGCGGTGCGGAAACCTGGACGTACACGGTGACCTACACGATCACCGATGCCGCGGCGGCGCAGAACTGCGCCGATCCGAACGGCGGCTTGCGCAATGATGCGGCGCTCGGCGGTTCGCTCACCGGCGAATCGACGACCTGCACCGGCGCGCCCGCCGTCGTCATCGGCAAGAGCGCGAGCGGTCCGATACCGACCGGCAATCCGAACGAGTACAAGTTGACGTATCTCGTCACGGTGCAGAACAACGGCACGCTGCCTGGGCTCTACGATCTCGATGACACGTTCACGTTTGCCGGCGTCAGCGGCGTAACGGTCAGCCCGGTTGTGCATGGCGGCGCCGATCCGCTCGCCACGCCGCTCGGCACGCTCACCGCAACGGGCGGCACGATCGTGACCGGCGAAACGATCGCCGCTGGCGCAAGCGAGACGTACACGTACAGCGTGACGTTGACCGTCGACGATCCGGTCGCGGTCGGCAGTTGCGCGCTCGGCGGTGGCCTCGTCAACAACGCGACGCTCGGCGGCAGCTCGTCGGGTCAGGTCGGAACCTGCAGCGGCGTGCCCGATATCACGGTCGACAAGACCGCGGGCACGCTCACGCCGACCGGCACGCCGAACCAGTACACGCTGACTTACATCGTTACCGTGACCAACGCGGGCGACGTGAGCGGCGTCTACGATCTCGCTGATACGTTTACGTTCGCCGGCGCGACCGTCAATGCTGTGAGCGCCATCACGCACGGCGGCACCGATCCGTTGTCGACGACGCTCGGCACGCTGACGACCGCCGGCGGCACGATCGTGACCGGCGAGCCGATCGCGGGAGGTGCAAGCGAGAGCTACACGTACACCGTGACGCTCACGATCACCGATCCTGCGACGGCGAACGACTGCACGAATCCTGCTGGCGGCCTGCGCAATGCAGCGACGCTCGGCGGCAGCGCAACCGGCGAAGCCGACACCTGCGCCGGCACGCCGATCGTCGCGCTCGTCAAGACGCTCGCCGGCGAAAGCGGCACGCAGCCGGGTATCGCCGAGCCTGGCGAGACGTTGACCTACACGATCACGCTGACCAATACCGGCAGCACCGATGCGACGAACTACCCGGTCACCGATCCGCTCGATGCGAATGTGACGTTCGTCAGCGCCGACAACGGCGGTGCGCTCGTCGGCGGCAACGTGACGTGGACCGGCCTCACCATTCCCGCTGGCGGCAACCTCGTGTTGACTGTCGTTGTCACGGTCAACACGCCGATTCCCGTCGGCGTGACCGAGATCGGCAACGTCGCGTACGAAACCGGCACGACACCGCCGGACTGCACGACCGTCCCGACGCCGCCGAACTGCACGATCACGCCGACGCAGGCCGATGTCAGCGTCGCGAAGGCGCTGACCGGCGAAAGCGGCACCGAGCCCGGCGTCGCCGAACCCGGCGAGCAGCTGACATACACGATCACGCTGACGAACACCGGCGGCAGCGATGCGCTCAACTTCGCGGTCACCGACACGCTCGATCCGAACGTGACGTTCGTCAGCGCGAGCAATGGTGGTGCGCTCAACGCGGGCAATGTCGAATGGACCGGCCTCACGGTTCCGGCCGGCAGCAATCTCTTGTTGACGGTCGTCGTTACGGTCAATGCACCGATTCCGCCGGGCGTCACGACGATCGGCAACGTCGCGTACGAAACCGGCACGACGCCGCCGACGTGTCCCGATCCTGCGTGCGTCATCGTTCCGACCGAGGGCTCGGTGATCGTCACGAAGAGCGTCGCCGATGCGTCCGGTAACGGCGAAGCCGAACCCGGCGAGCAGCTGACGTACACGATCACGCTGACCAACACCGGCGGCAGCGCCATCGCGAACTACGGCGTCACCGATCCGCTCGATGCGAACGTCGTGTTCGTCTCCGCGAGCAACGGCGGCGCGTTCGCGGCCGGCGTCGTAACGTGGACCGGTCTTACGGTTCCGGCGAACGGCAATCTCGTGTTGACCGTGATCGTCAACGTCGCCAATCCGATTCCGGCCGGCGTCACTTCGATCGGCAACGTCGCGTATCAAACCGGCACGACGCCGCCCGACTGCACGGTCACGCCGCGTCCTGCGAACTGCGCGGTGATCCCGACCGCGCCGGCGCTCACGATCGGCAAGTCGGCCACCGCGCCGGCACCGACCGGCACGCCGAACCAGTTCCGCATCACCTACACGTTGACCGTGACGAACAGCGGCGGCAGCGTCGGCTCGTACGATCTCGCCGATACGCTGTCGTTCAACGGTGCGACGGTGACCGCGATCAGCGCACCGGCTTACGCGTCGTCGACCGGCGACACGCAAGACGGCGTGCTCGGCACGATGACGCCTCCGAACGGCGGCACCATCGTCACCGGCGAAGATCTCGACTCGCTCGGCGTCGAGACCTGGACGTACACGGTTACGTACACCGTCGACGACGCCGATGTCGCGGCCGATTGCTCGACGGCGCTGGGGGGCCTGCGCAACAGCGCGGCGCTTGGCGGTGGTGGAACCGGCGCACCGCCGGCGACGACCTGCACGGGCGCGGCCAGCGTGAACCTCGTCAAGGCCGCTTCGGCGCCGGCACCGACCGGTAGTCCGAACGAGTTCGAGATCACGTACACGGTAAACGTCCACAACGCGGGCACGCTGGCCGGTGTCTACGATCTCTCCGACGTGCTGACGTTCAACGGCGCGACGATTTCGGCAATCGCGTCGCCGAGCTACAGCTCGTCGACCGGCGATACGCAAGACGGCACGCTCGGCGCGTTCGGTCTGCCGGATGGCGGCGTGATCGTCACGGGCGAGGCGATCAGCGCCGGCGGCTCGGAGACATGGACGTACATCGTTACGTACACGATCACCGATCCGGTCGTCGCGGAGGATTGCGCCGATCCGAACGGCGGCTTGCGCAACAGCGCGGCGGTTGGCGGTTCGTTCGATGGTGAGTCGACGACGTGTACCGGCGCAGCGGCGGTCGTGATCGGCAAGAGCGCGAGCGGCCCCGTGCCGACCGGCAATCCGAACGAGTACGCGCTGACGTATCTCGTCGCCGTGCAGAACAACGGAACCGTGGCCGGCTCGTACGATCTCGCCGATGCGTTCACGTTCGCCGGCGTCACCGTCACGAGTGTCAGCGCGATCACGCACAACGGACCCGATCCCTTGGCGACGACGCTCGGCACGCTGACGGCGACCGGTGGCACGATCGTGACCGGCGAGACGATCGCGGCCGGAGCGAGCGAAAGCTACGGCTACCGCGTCACGTTCACGATCGACGATGCGGCTGCGGTCGGCGATTGCGCGAGCGGCGGCGGCCTGGTCAACAACGCGACGCTCGGCGGCAGCTCTTCCGGCCAAGTTGGAACGTGCAGCGGCGTGCCTGATCTTGCGGTGGCGAAGACCGCAAGCGCACCGGCACCGACGGGCACGCCGAACCAGTACACGATCACGTACGTCGTGACGGTGAACAACACCGGCAGCTCCGCCGGCGCGTACGATCTTGCCGATACGTTCGCGTTCGCCGGTGCGACCGTCAACGCCGTCAGCGCGATCACGCATGGCGGCAGCGATCCGCTGGCCGGCACGCTCGGCACGCTGACGCCGGCCGGCGGCACGATCGTGACCGGCGAGACGATCGCCGCGGGCGCGAACGAGACATACACGTACACCGTCACGTTCACGCTGACCGATCCTGCGACCGCGAACGACTGCACGAATCCGAGCGGGGGCCTGCGCAACGCGGCGACGCTTGGCGGCAGCGCGACCGGCGAATCGGATACGTGCAGCGGCGTGCCCGCGGTGACGATGGTGAAGCTGTTGTCCGGTGAGAGTGGCACGTTGCCCGGCATCGCCGAGCCCGGCGAGACGCTGACGTACACGATCGCGCTGACCAACAACGGCAGCGTCGCCGAGACGAACTACAGCGTCACCGATCCGCTCGATCCGAACGTGACGTTCGTCAGCGCCAGCAACGGCGGCACGTTCGCCGGCGGCGTCGTGACATGGACGGGACTTGCGATTGCACCCGTCGGCACGTTGAGCCTGACGGTGACCGTGACGGTCAACAATCCGATTCCGCCGGGCGTCACGACGATCGGCAACGTCGCGTACCAGACGGGCGGCACGCCGCCGGATTGCACTGCCACGCCGACGCCGCCGAACTGCGTGATCACGCCGGCCGAAGGCGTCGTATCGATCGTGAAGTCGGTGGCCGATGCGAATGCGAACGGACTCGCCGAGCCCGGCGAAACGCTGACGTACACGATCACCTTGACCAATACGAACGGCGGCGACGTCACCAACTACGGCGTCACCGATCCGCTCGATGCGAACGTGACGTTCGTGTCGGCCAGCAACGGCGGCACGTTCGCTGGTGGCACGGTGATGTGGACGGGTCTCACGATTCCGGCGGGCGGCAATCTCGCGTTGACGGTTGTGGTGACGGTCAACAATCCGCTGCCGGCGAACGTCACGCAGATCGGCAACGTCGCCTACGAGACCGGCGTTACGCCGCCGGATTGCACGATCACGCCGCGTCCGGCGAATTGCTCGGTGATTCCGACGCCGACGCCGGGTGCGGTGACGATCACGAAGGCGGTTGCCGATGCGAACGGCAACGGGCTCGCCGAGCCGGGCGAGACGCTGACGTACACGATCACGCTGATCAATACGGGCGGTCAGGACGCGACGAACTTCGGCGTCACCGATCCGCTCGATGCGAACGTCACGTTCGTGTCAGCCAGCAACGGCGGTGCGTTTGCGGGCGGCACCGTGACATGGACGGGCCTCACGGTACCGGCCGGCGGCAATCTCGCGTTGACGGTCGTGGTGATGGTCAACGATCCGCTGCCGGCGAACGTCACGCAGATCGGCAACTTCGCGTATCAGACCGGCGGCACACCGCCCGATTGCACGCTGACGCCGCGTCCGGCGAACTGCACGGTCATCGTCACGCCGCCGCCGGGCACGGTGTCGATCGCGAAGTCGGTGAGCGATGCGAACGGCAACGGTATGGCCGATCCGGGCGAGACGCTGACGTACACGATTATGCTGACCAACAGCGGCGGCCAAGCGGTCGTGAATTACGGCGTCACCGATCCGCTCGATGCGAATGTGACGTTCGTCTCCGCGAGCAACGGCGGCACGAACACGGGCGGCATCGTCGCCTGGACGGGTCTTACGATTCCGGCCGGCGGCAATCTCGCGCTGACAGTCGTGGTGACGGTCAACGATCCGCTGCCGCAGAACGTTACGACGATCGGCAACGTCGCGTACCAGACCGGCGGCACGCCGCCGGATTGCACCGCGATGCCGACGCCGCCGAATTGCAACCAGATTCCGGTGGTCGAAGCGCCACCGCCGCAGATCAGCGTCACGAAGGTTGCGGACGTCGCTCAAGTCGAGCCGGGCGGCACCGTGATGTACACGATCACGGTGGCGAACGTCGGTACCGTGACCGCGACGAACGTCGTCATCAGCGATCCGGTTCCGGCCGGTATCGCGAGCTACGAATGGACGTGCACGGCCACGAACGGCGCGAGCTGCGCGGCGGCGAGCGGCAGCGGCGGCATCAGCGAGACGATCGCAAGCTTCCCGCCGGGCGGGCGTCTCACCTATACCGTGCTCGCGACGCTCGACATGAATCCGCCGACCAGCGTGCTCAACGTCGTCGCGGTGAGCCCGGCCGGCAACGTGCTCTGCATGCCGGGCAACGTGCCGCCGCCGTGCGATGCCGAAGTGCCGGTCACGGTGACCGGCGGCGTGACGCCGGTGCCGACGCCGATCGACAGCCGCTGGATGCTGGTGCTGATGGTGATGCTGCTCGGCGCAATCGGGCTGATGCGGCGGAAAGCGTGACGCCGATGGGATGATCGCCGCTCCTACAAAGACGATGCGTCAACGCATCTTGTAGGAGCGGCGGCAGCCGCGACCGATCGCCTATTCGAACGAGCCGGCAAAAATCGGATCGACGCCCCTGTTCATCGCCCACGCGAAACCGGTGCTGACGCGATGCTCCCAACCCCATTTGCGCCACGGCGAAATGCGATACGCGGTATAGCCGGCATCGGGGCCCGCGGGACGCACCCAGTAGTTCACGCCGATGTCGTAGCTGAAGTAGAGATCGTTCGCGCGATCGCGCAATGACGCATCCGGTTGTCCGACGACGTCGGCGAAATACGCGCCCCAGGCGATGCCTGCGGCGACGTCGAGCGCGTGCTCGATGTCTTCGTAGTTGCGCTGGCCATCGGTGCCGTCGCTCAAGATCGCGTAACGCGGCAGAGCGAGCGGCGCTTCGTAGGTGTCGTAGGTGTGCTCGTCCGTGTCGACCGTGGAGACGGCAAGGAAATGGCCGAGGCGGCGGATCAGATGCGCGGTCGGCAGATCTTCGGCGGTCGCGTAAGCACGCAGCGCCGCGTCGACGAGCAACACGCTCATCCAGCTCGACGCGCCGAACGCGGTCTCCGGCCAATCCCAATCGTGCTGCGCACCCAGATGATAGAGCCCGCCGTCGACGTAGCCTGCCGGTTGCGGAATCTGGCCGTCGGCGCCGTTCTGATGGCGCACGAGCTCGGCGATCATCGCGTTGATCTTGTCGCGATACGCCGCATCGCCGCCAAGCTCGTACGCGATGCTGTAGGCGTTCAGCTTGAACGCGACGTGCCGCTCGGTCCAGAAGCGATCCGCATTGTTCTGCCAGACGTCGTTGAACACATCGTGCGCCGAGAGAATCGCGGGGATGTGCGAAAGCTGCGTCGTGTCGCCGGTGAGCCACGCGGTGTAGGCGAGATTTTCGGCGTAGACATATTTGCTATCGACGCCTTTCAGCGTGAAGTTGCCGTCGTTGTCGAGATGATCGGCGTAGAAATCCGAGGCGCGCACCGCTTCGCGCAGCGATTTCAGCGTGCCGCTGCGGAAATAGAGCGCGAACATCGTCGCGCTGCGATCGTAGAGCCATGGCTCGTAGTCGGTCTTGTACGCGCACTGATTGGCCGCGGCGACGCCGGGATCGTCTTCGTTGATGACGGAGAAGAAATTATTCTTCTCGGCGTGATCGAGCTCGACATAGCCCGGCCAATGCTCGGTCGCTTCCATCGCTTCCGGATCGTCGCGCGTCTCGGTCACGCTGGTGTCAAACGGGACGTTCTGCGCGCCTTTGAGCACGCCTTTCGCAAGCCATTCCTTCGGCAACACCGCGAACACGTCGGGCTCGTCGACGCCGTCGCCCGCGACGAACGTGCCGCCGTTCGCTGCATGCCATGCGCTCCGCGGCGGAGTCAGCGTCGGACGATTCTGCGTGCGCGGCGCGACGCCCCAGCTCACCGTCACGTTCTCGCACGCGCTGCCCGCGAACGAATATTCCAATTGGACGCGCGCGACGCGCACCGACGTGCCGTCGAGTGACGGATTAGTGCGATGGCGCCACGGAGTGAGCTGATCGACATACGCGGCGATTTCGGTGCCGCCGTCAAGAACGCGGACGGTGCCGAGATCATTCGCCGTCAGCGAGCCGCGCGGAAGCGGCAGGCCGAACGTGACGAGGTGCGGGACATTCGGTGCCACGCTCGTGGTGGGACACAACTGGACCGTGATGTCGCCGGAGGGCGCCGGGTCGGCGAGGAAGGCGGCTGACGCGCTCGCCCCCGAGAAACATTGAATCCATAAAAAAGACAAAAGCAGGATGCGCCGCATGAATGGCTCCCCAAGAGCTCAATGAGATTTTCAAACGGTGCGAAGCTTCGCGGATCGAGCCTTCGCGATCCGTAGGCTGAGTCACGATAATGGCGATTAATATCGCGCGATATCTTAAATGAGCATTAAATCGCGGAATATCGAGCGCGCGGGTACCGCACATGGAGAAGCATTAATGCTCCCGCAAACGCATGCTTATTGGGCAGGTCCCAATTCTTCCAATATCGTCGGAATCAACTCCGATACCGTCGGATGAATCGCCATCGTGTGCGCCAGGACATCGTACGTCGCGCCCGCCGACATCGTCGCGAGGATCGTATGTACGGCTTCGTCGGCGCCGGGGCCGAGGATCGATGCGCCGAGAATCCGATTCGTATCGGCATCGACGACAGCGCGCATGAGGCCTTGCGTTTCGCCTTTCTCGATCGCGCGCGCGACGCGCGTCATCGGACGCATGCCGATTCGGATCTTGTGGCCGGCAGCGCGGGCTTGCGCGACCGTCATGCCGACGCGGCCAAGCGGCGGATCGATGTAGAGCGCGTAAACGGGGATGCGATCGGCAAGCGATCGGTGCGCACCGTCGAGAAGATTCGCGACGACAATCTCGTAATCGTCATAAGACGTGTGCGTGAAGGCGCCGCGGCCGTTGCAGTCGCCGAGTGCCCAGATGCCGTCGACGTTCGTTTTAAGATGATCGTCGACTTTGATGTAGCCGCCTGCATCGAGCGTCACCCCGGCTTTGTCCAAGCCGAGATCGTCGGTGTTCGGTCGGCGTCCGACCGCGAGCAGCACATGGCTGCCGACGACTTCGTGACCGTTGACGCTGACCGCGACGCCCTCGGCGTGCGGTGCGAGACGGATGCATTCGGAGCCCAGCCGGATGTCGATGCCTTCGTGTTCGAGAATCGTCTTGACCAGCGCGGAGACATCTTCGTCTTCGCGCGCGATCAAGCGCGTGCCTTTTTCGATGACCGTGACCGCGGCGCCGAAGCGTCGGAACATCTGTGCGAATTCGAGGCCGACGTAGCTGCCGCCGACGACGATGAGATGCCGCGGCAGTTCGGCGAGCGCGACCATGTCGGTGTTCGTCAGGTACGAAACGTTTTCGATGCCGTCGAGCTTCGGAATCAGCGCGCGTCCGCCGACGTTGAGGAAGATCTTATCCGCGCGGATCAAGCGCTCGCCGATCTGCAACTCGTGTGCGCCGACGAAGCGCGCGTGGCCGCGGATCAGCGTGCAGCGCGGCATGCCGGCGAACCATTGCTCGAGGCCGTGGCGGTCGGTTTCGACGATCTTGTCGACGCGCGCTTTGACCGTCGCCATGTCGATGCGCATCGTTCCTTCGATAACGACGCCGTATTCGGCGGCGCGCGCGGCGAGCCGTGCCGCGTAGGCGCTCGCGACCATCGTCTTGGTCGGCGTGCAGCCGGTGTTGACGCAGGTGCCGCCGATGAGATGCCGCTCGACGAGCGCGACGCTCATGCCCGCGGCCGTAAGGCGATTGGCGAGCGCGGGTCCGGCTTGCCCCGTGCCGACGATGATCGCGTCGAACGTTTCGGCGGTCATGTTTGCAGCAACGCGACGGTGCCCTGGCCGCCGTCGGCGCAGATGCTCACGATCGCGCGGCTTCCGGGTTCGAGCGCGGCGAGCTCCTTGACGGCCTGACTCAGGATGCGCGCACCGGTCGCGCCGAACGGATGGCCGAGCGCGACGCTGCCACCGTTCGGATTGATGCGCTCTTTCGGAAACGCGCCGAGATCCGCGTCGACGTGCGCTTTCTCATGCAGGAACTTGCGATCCTCGAAGGCTTTGAGATGGAACAGCACTTGCGCGGCGAACGCTTCGTGGATTTCCCAGAGATCGACGTCGCCATACTTGAGGCCGTTGCGCGCGAGAAGCTTAGGAACCGCGAACGCGGGTGCCATCAGCAAGCCTTCCTTGCGGAAGTCGACGGCTGCGATCTCGTAATCGACGAGGCGCGCGCGCGGAGTGCGCGGCGGCAATTTCTTCAGGCCGGCTTCCGAAGCAACCCACAAGCTCGCCGCGCCGTCGGTCAGCAACGATGAATTGCCGGCGGTCAGCGTGCCTTGTCCGCTCGTCCGATCGAATGCCGGAGAAAGCTTCGCGAGCTTTTCGATCGATGTGTCGCGCCGCGGAATCGTGTCGCTCGCGACGTCCGCGATCGGAATCACGAGATCGTTGAAGAAGCCGTCGTCCCAGCCTTTGATCGCGCGGCGATGGCTTGTCAGCGCATATTCGTCCTGCTCGGCGCGGCCGATCTTCCATTCCTTCGCGGTGATCTCGGTGTGCTCGCCCATGCTGAGGCCGGTCACGCGATTGGTGACGCCGGGCACGTAGAGGCGAATATCGCCGAGCTTGATGTCGGCCGCGTGCGCGATCTTGTCGCGCAGCGAGCGCGCCTGCTGGAACTTGCGCACCCAGTCGGAGAGCGGCTGCGTCAGGCCGAGCTGGATCTTGCTCAAGCTGTCGACGCCGCCGACGAGGGCGAGAGGGCGCGCCGCGTCGATCATGCCGGCCGCTTCGAACGCGGCGTTCATGCTCGTGCAGCAGGCCATCACGGTCGAGAACGCCGGCACTTCGGCCGCGGTGCCGCTTTCCATCAGCACTTCGCGCGCGATGTTGCTCCAGCCGAGATTCGGCACGACGTTGCCCCAGATGAAGAAATCCGGAAATCCGCCGTGCAGCTGATCGATCATATGGCGCGCGATCGGCACCGAGAGCTCGATCGCATCGAGCCCGCCGAGCGGACCGTCGACTTTCGCGAACGGCGTGCGGACGCCTGCGGCAAGCCAGACATCGGTCGATGTGCGCATGATCGGTCCCCTGTCGTTGATGGGCTAGCGTGCGATCGGTTTGAATTGCGCGGCGAATGGCCGTGCGCGATCCTGGGTCTCCAAGAGCAGCACCGCGAATCCCGATTCATCGCGATCCTGCCAGCGCCGTGCGACGGACCAGCCGGCTTTCGCAATCAGCGAGCCGAATTCCGGAAGACGGTATTTGTACGAATTCTCGGTGTGGATCGTTTCGCCGCGCGCGAACTCGAACGTGTGTCGGCACAAGCGCACGCGCTGCCGGCGCTCGCTGACGAGATGCATCTCGATCCGGCTCCTCGCACGGTCGAAGCGCGCGCGATGCGTGAACTGCTCGACGTCGAAATCCGTACCGAGCTCGCGATTCGCGCGGACGAGAAGATTGCGATTGAATTCCGCCGTGACGCCGGCTGCATCGTCGTAGGCGGCTTCGAGCTGCACGGAATCCTGCGTCATGTCGGCGCCGATCAGCATGCGCGCACGCGGACCCGCCGCATGGCGGATTCGCGCAAGAAGGCTCGTCGCTTCGTCCGGTGCGAAGTTGCCGATCGTCGAGCCCGGAAAGAACACGAGCGGCTCTTCGGCGGGCGCGACGTCGAACGATTTCGTCAGCGCGGTGAAGTCCGCGACGAGCGGCTGCACGCGCAGGTTCGGATAGTCGGCGCGCAGCCGTCTTGCGTTGTCGAGCAGGAATTTCTCCGAGATATCGATCGGCTGATACGCGGCGAGGCGGGGCAGCGCATCGAGCAGCAACCGCGTTTTCACGCTCGACCCGCTGCCGGGCTCGATCACGACGTTGACATCGCCGGCGAGATCGATCAGCTCGGGCATCAGATCGCCGAGAAGACGCGCCTCGACGCGCGTCGGGTAGTACTCGCGCGTGCGCGTGATTTCTTCGAAGAGCTCGGAGCCGGCTTCGTCGTAGAACCATTTGCACGGCAGGCTTTTCGGACGCCGCGACAGGCCCGCGATCACGTCGATGGCGAAGGGGCTGGCTTCGCCGTGCCAGGTGTCTCGTACGATTGCGTTCATTCGATATCGCTCGCAAGGCGCAGGCCCGTGAACTGCCAGCGCTGGTGGGGATAGAAAAAGTTGCGGTACGTTGCGCGAACGTGATTCTCCGGCGTCACACATGAACCGCCGCGCAGAACGTATTGCCCGTTCATGAATTTGCCGTTGTATTCGCCGATCGCGCCGCCCGACGGCTGAAAGCCCGGATACGCGACATAAGGGCTCGCGGTCCATTCCCAGACATCGCCGTACATCTGGTTGAGATCGCCGGAGTTGGGCGACGCCATCGGCGCGAACACGCCGCGGTCGGCGAAGTGGCCATCGATCGGCAACGCGCGCGCGGCGTGCTCCCATTCCGCTTCGGTCGGCAAGCGCTTGCCGACCCAGCGTGCGAACGCGTCCGCTTCGAAATAGCTGACGTGCGTGACCGGCGCGTTCGGATCGATCGGTTGCAGGCCTGAAAGCGTCATGCTCGCGTATCCGTCGCGCTCGATCCAATAGTCCGGATGTCGCCAGCCTTCGGTCTCGACGGTACGCCAGCCGTCCGAAAGCCAGAGCAGCGGATTGCCATAGCCGCCGTCTTCGATGAATTCGATCCATTGCGCATTCGTAACGAGATCGCTCGCGAGCGCATACGCCTGCAGGTACGCGTGATGCGCGGGAAACTCATTGTCGAAACCGAAGCGGCCGCCGGTGTGGCCGATCGTGTGCAGACCGGCGTCGAAGCGAATCCATTTCGTTGCTGGTGCGGCGGCGGATGTCGTGTTCGATCGCGGTTCGCGATACGCGGGATGAAGCGGATTCTGCGCGAACGTGTAGAGAATATCGGTGAGGAACAACTCCTGATGCTGCTGCTCGTGATGAAGACCGAGCTCGACGATCGCGGCGAGCTTGGGATCGAGCTCGTGCTCGAGCGCGCGCGACATCGCCTCGTCGACGCGACGCCGATACGACAGCACTTCGGCAAGATCGGGCCGCGTGATCAATCCGCGGCGCGCTTGCGGCTGGCGCGTGCCGACGGTGTCGTAATACGAGTTGAACAGGAATCGGTAATCGTCCGAGACGCTGCGAAAACCGGGTAGGGCGCGCAGCACGAATTCCTCGAAGAACCAGGTCGTGTGCGCGAGATGCCATTTGCCGGGGCTCGCGAACTCGGCCGCCTGCACGGTCATGTCGGCTTCGGACAAGGGTTCGGCCAGCTCCAGCGTGCGGCGCCGCACGCGTTCAAAAGCTGGAAGGAGAGGGCTGCCCATATCGACGTCGTTCCCATCCGTTGCGAACCGGCCGGAACCATAGCTTTGATCCGGCCGCCCACTTTGCAAGAGGGCACCGGGCATTGGCTGGTACGTCAGTGCTGACGCTTAGGATCGCCCATGCCCGACGGGCCGCATTGTGCGACGCAGCCCGCCGGCGAGCGAGCTGAGCATGAGCGGGGAGAGGTTGCGCGCGGCGAGCTAGCGCCGCGAGAGCTCGATGTCGCTATCGGACGTCTGCGTCGACGAGATCGACCAGCCGACGCGCAACGCTTCCAGCAGCGCGGCCTGATCGCCGACATGGAACACGCCGCTGACGCGAAGCTCAGCCAGCGCGGGATCGGCAAGTCGGATCTGCACGGTCGAATAGCGATTGACTTCGGCCAACAGATCGCCGAGCCGGCGTTGCTTGAAGACGAGCGTTCCGCTCGTCCAGCTCGACGCGCTCTCGGGTTCGTCGGCAGCGGCAACATCGAGCCCGCCGCTCGCACCGAAGCGCGCTTGCTGGCCCGGCGCGAGCGTCGCTTCGCCGCCGGTGTCGGTGTCGGTGCCGCGCGCGAGCGAAACTTTTACGGCGCCGGAAATCAGCGTCACGGAGACGTCCTCGCCGTAGCGCTCGACCTGAAAGCGCGTGCCGATATCGCGCACGATGCCGCGCCCGCTGACGACCGACAACGGGCGCGGATCGCGCGCGACGTCGATGTCGATGCGGCCTTTGCGCAACACGAGCTCGCGCGCGCTGCGATCGAACCGCGCTTGGACGATCGTGCTCGTGTCGAGCACGAGGCGCGTGCCGTCGTCGAGCACGATCTCGCGCTGCTCGCCGATCGCGGTGGCGAGCGTTTTCGCCGGTGCCTGATACATCCGCCATGCACCGGCGCCGATCGCGATGACGACGAGCGCAGCGGCTGCGAGCGCGACGAAGCGGCGCACGGTCGACGTGTGGCCGTGTCCGGAGTGCGCGATGCGTGCCTTGCGCGCGGCCGCTGCGATCATCGGATCGTCAGCGCAGAGTCGTGCGTATTCGTGATCGGCGGCGACGGATGCATACGCATCGGCGTTCGCTTCGCTTTCGGCGCACCAGCGCGCGAACGCGTCGTGATCGCGTTCGCTCGCATCGGGCGCGAGCAATCGCGCGAGCCACGCGGCGGCCTCTTGGCGTCGTGTGTCGGGCGAGCGGTTCATGGGGAGTCCGTTCCTTGCCGTTCACGCGCGTCGCGAAGCTCGCGCAGCGCATGGGAAATGTGTTTCTCGACTGCTTTTACCGAGATGCCGCAGCGGCGTGCGATCTCGGGGTAGCTCATGCCGTCGACGCGATTCATCAGGTACACCGCGCGGCAGCGCGGCGGCAGCCGGAGGATCGCCGCGCGCACGCGCGCGAGCGCTTGCTGGTCGATTGCGTGCTGCTCGGGCGAATCGTCGGCCGCGGCGGTTTCGATGTGCGTTTCGCTATCGCCGATCGGCGCATGGCGGTCTCGGCGCGCGCGGTCGCGCGTCACGTTGATCGCGATGCGATACAAAAGCGCCGCCCAGGCTTCCGGCGGCTCCTGATCGCGGTAGCGCAAGAGCCGCGCGATGCTTTCCTGCACGACGTCCGCCACGTCCTCGTCGCGAACGCGCAGGCCGCCGAGGAAGCGCTTCAGCGTCGGCGCGCGTTCGCGAACGAAGCGCTCGAAAAGCTCGGCATTGTTTTCGCGCTCGGTAAGGAGCCGCGTCATCCTGAAGTCCGTCGGACGTCTGTGGGCGCGCCGGGCATGCCCTCGCAACAGCGGCTTCCACGATTCGCGCGGACGCCGCCGTGCGGCGGCCGTAGTGTCGCAACGCCAGCGAGTCAACGTTATCACGGACGTTGCGAGCACGCGCTGGTCCTAAGCCTGCGCGCCCAGACGCACGGAACGCTCGACCGGCGTCGGGAACGTCGCGAGCGCGGCCGGGCGCCAAGGCACGAGCCCGGACTGCAGGAGACGCACGTTCGAACGCAGCCGTCCTTGCGCAGCGCCGTGCTCGAAGAGATCCGGCATGCGCCGCTGCAGCACCGGTTCGAGCAGCGTCGGGCCGAACACCAGCAAAAAGAGCTGCAAAGCCTGCCACATGCCGTCGCGATCGCTGGCGACGAGCAGCGTTTGCGCCAGCGCGGACTGCGTCAGCTTGATCAGCGAATCGATCAGGGCCGTGCCGCCCGGCGTCGTGTAGGTTTCGCTCGCGGCGCGGCGGATGTAGCCGCGGATCTCGGGCCGCGTATCGAGCACGCGCTCGAGGCTCTCGACGATCTGCCGCATAGCCTCCTCGTCGGAGCGCCGCATTCCGTTCGGCGGGATGTCGTCGATCGCTTTCTCGAAGCAGGACACGATGTACTGCTCGACCGCATCGCGCAGCTCATGCTTGCTACCGAAATGATGCGAGATCAGCGCCAGCGAAACGCGCGCCTTCTCGGCGATGAGCCTGAGCGGCGTTTGCGCGCAGCCGCGCGTTGCGAACAAGTGCAGCGCGACATGGCGGATGCGCGCTTTTCCGGTCAAATCTGCCAGTGGCAGCTCGGCGTCGGTCACTATCGTTCTCCTTGAAACGTCCCCATGGCCGCTCCTCGTCGTTGAGCCGAGAGGGCGGGCGTCCATGGTTACGACGCGCGAGAGCGAAAACCCCCTACCTCGCAAACGATCAGAAGCTGTACGTGGCGCGCAAGGCGAAGTAGCGGCCTACCGGATCGTCGAAAGCCGGGTTGTAGCCGCCAGCGGCCTCGTCGTAGTAGCGGGGCGAGTGGTCGAAGACGTTGTTGATGTATCCGGAGAACGACCAGTGCGGCAGGCCCTGGTACGTGAGGCTGAGATTGACCAGCGTGAATGACGGCGTCCGGCAGCTGCCGAGCCGCACCTTGTAATCGGGGCAGGAGTCGGCGGCGCCCGCGTACGCTTCGTACGCGTAGTTGCCCGTGTAGCGAAGATTCGCGCCGGCGATCCACGGGCCCGTCACCCAGCGCAGCGAAGTCACCGCGGTCACGCGCGGTTCGCTCGCAAAGCCGGCCGACTGTAGAGAATCGGTGCCGGGAATCACTTCGCGCTCGAGATCGCTGAGGTAATTGAGGCCGAATCCGATCCGAAAACGCCCGGCGGCCGTGGTCTCGATATCCCAGCGCGCTTCGAAATCGACACCACGGGTGCGCGTGTGACCGATGTTGACGAGCATATCGTTGATCGACACGAGCTCCTGATTCTCGTTGCGCATCAAGAAGCCCGGAAAAAGCTCCGGGTGCTCGAGCGCGTATTCGAGCGGAAGGTCGGCGATCTCGTTCTCGCGCAGGCTGTCGTAGATGTCGACGTCGAGCGAGAACGACGGCGACGGAAACCAGGCGATGCCGATCGCGCGCGTGCGCGAAGTCTCGGGTTTGAGATTCGGATTGCCGATCGTGGTCGTGTACAGCGAGCAGCCGATCTGATCTTCGGTTTCCGCGCTCTGCACGTCGCACGGTCCAAGATCGCGCGGAATCCAATAGAACTGCGGCACCGAGGCGAGCAGCGAGCCGCCGGAACGGTGCAGCTCGGAGAGCGCAGGCGCGCGGTAGCCGTCGAAGTCGGAAGCGCGCAGCGTGACGCTCGGCAGCACGTTCCAGGAAATTCCGAAGGCCGGAGAAGCGCGTCCGCCGAATCCGTTCACTTTGTCGAAACGGCCCGCGACGTAGCCATCGAGCGACGCCATCAGCGGCACATCGAGCTTTGCGTACGCCGCGCTCGCGGGCCGATGCGCAGAGACTGGCAATTCGGCCGGCTGGTTGATGAGATCACCGGATTTGAGCACCGCTCCCGGCCGCTGCTCGATGCCTTCGCGGCGCACTTCGACGCCGGCCGCGAGCGCGGCGGCTCCGGCCGGCAGATCGAACAGCGGTCCGGAGGTGTCCGCGTTGAGCGCTTGCAATGTCGTCACGCCGCTCCGCACGACTTCCGGTGCGCGGATCGCGGCGCCGTCGGGATCGATGTTCGGATGAGCGAAGTCGAAAATCGGCGCATCGCCGAGAGCGCTCGCGAGAATCAGATTGTCGATCGCATCGTGGACATAGCTGCGCTCGAAACGCGCGTCGGTATCCCAGGCCCAGCGGTCGCCGCGGCCCGTGGCTCCGAACGTGAGGCTCGCGAGTGTCGAGCGCGTCGTTTCCTTGACCGGCCCGAGATCGTTAAACGAATAGGCGAGCGCATCGGGCTCGCCGGGCGCGGCGCCCGGATTCGAAATCACCGTGGTCGACGGCGCCGCCTGCTGGCGCTGCGTGACGTCTGCCGCGCGGAGGTCCGCGTGCAGCAGCACGTTCTCGCCGAGCGGATGCGTGACGCGTGCGAACAGCGATTTCTCCGATTTGCCGGTCTGCAGCGAGGTGTATTTCGCGCTGTCGAGAACGCAAACGCCGTCTGCGGCGATGTTCGCCGGAGCGCAGCCTTCGCGCGCGACGTACTGCGCACCGTAGATGTAGTTGCCGGGATATGAGCCTGGGCTTCGCACATCGGCGAGCCCGCGGCTGTGCTGATCGAGCGTGTACCAGCTCCGCTGATCGCCGAGCAGCGGAGCGCTGTGCGCGTAGTCGATGCTGACGAACGCGCTCGTGCCGCCTTCGGAGCTTGTTCCCCAACGGTACGATGCGCGCGAGCTTGCCGCGTCGCCGCGGCTCGACATGCCGGTGTATGCCTCGATCTCGCTGCCGGAGAAATCGCGGCGCAGGATGATGTTGATGACACCCGCAACGGCATCCGAACCATAGAGAACCGCGGCGCCGTCGCGCAGGATCTCGACGCGATCGACGATCGCGAGCGGAATGCTGGTGAGATCGGGCACGGTCGCGGTATCGACTTGCGAGATGCCGTAGCCCGCGATGCGGCGGCCGTCGACGAGAATCAGCGTGTTCTTAGCACCGAGCCTGCGCAGCGCGACCGCGGCCGCGCCCGACGCGCCGGTCTTGAACGCAGAGCTACTCGCCGCGCTCATCGCTTCGGGTTGATTGGCGACTTCGACACCCGGCTGCGCACGCAAGAGATCGAACAGCGTCGTGTAGCCGCTGGCGTCAATCTGCTCGCGGTCGATCTCCGTGATCGAGATCGACGATTCGGCCGCCGAGCGCTGAGGTCCCGGTCCGCGCACGGCGATGCTGGCGAGCTCGGGGATCGAGGTGAGGTCGGGCGTGTCGACGACGGTTTCGTCGGGCGCGGTGTGTTTGGGCGGCAGGCGCCGCTTGAGAACGTACGCGGTTTGCTTCACGGCGACGGCCGCAAGACCTGAACCTGCGAGCACGCGTGCGAGCGCCTCGTCGACAGCGTAGTAGCCATCGACGGTCGGAGCGCGGCGGCCGGCGACGAGCGAGCCGTCGTAGAGAATCTGCACACCGGCTTGCGCGGCGACGGCGTTGAGCGAATCGCCCAGATCACCAGCTTCGACGCGGAAGCGGCGCGCTGCATCATCGGCGAATGCGATCTGTGCGCCCAGTACGAGCAGGATGAGGCAGAACATCGCCATCGGACGGCGCACGCGCTGATCGCACACCGCGAGGGGAATCGTCGGCGCGCATACAGACGTCAAGCTTGTATCGGCCGATGTCAGCAATCGACTGGTGTTTTCGTACGATTCAAGGTGAATTCCTAGGCGCCGATCCTCCCATAGATCAGCGAAGGGTTCGGCGTGCCATTGGACACGGATACGATTGTTTAGCAACGAACTGTAAAAAGGACGTGTTCTGTACAGGCGATTCGTGCACGACGCGCAAAAAAAAAGGGCCCCGTAGCGGGGCCCCAAACTGCGTTCAACGTCTGCAAAAACGGGGGTCTCCTCGCGAAGACCCCCGTGTGTCGATGCTCAGCGTCGGCGCGCCGAACCTTCGGTTTCGTCGATCGTGATGTCGTCGACGAAGCAGTTGCCGTCATCGGAGCCCGTGGTGGTGTAGTCGAACTCGACCATGTGCGCGGCGTTGTCAGCGAAGCTGCTGAGGTCCACCGAGACATTCGTCCAGTCCGCATCTTCGCCATTGGCCTCGATATCGGTCGTCGAAACCGCGGTGCCGTCGACGGAGATCGTCAACGTTCCGGGCCCAACCGGTGCCGCTGCCACGAAGCGCCAGTAGTTCAGCCAGCGCGCGCCGCCGCTGGTGATGGTGACGCTCTGCGACCATGCCTGCGTGCCCGGCGCGCGCCAGCCGCCGCCCCACGCGGCGAAGTCGCCGTTGTGGGCCTGACCGAGATCAGTGCTGTAGAACGGCGTGCCGCCCGGAGGATCGCTGTTGGTGTCGCTGCCTTCCCAGGACGGATTGGTGCCGGCATCACCGGTGGTCGCCTCGAAGCCCGGATCCTGGATCGGCTGCGTGAACGGACCCGAAGGAGGATCGAAACCGTCGCAGAAGATCTCGTCCGCGGCAGAGCACGCCGGAACGACGACGGCTTCCACCGTCACGCTGACCGGCACGATCACGATCGGCGTCACCTCATCGTTGCTGGCGACGCAGAGGTTTGCCGAATACGAGCCGGCTGCCAGCGAAGACGCATCGACGGTCACCGTCGAGTCGGCCGAAGCACCGCCCGCGAGCGAGCCGCCGGCCGGCGAAACGCTGAGCCACGGCACGTCGCTCGGATTGTCGCAGCTCGGCGGGTTGCCGCCGCCCAGCGTCACGATCAGCGGCATGTGGCTTTCGAAGCCAACGTCCGCTGTCGGAGTCGGGTCGGTCAAGCCGCAGCCTTCGGACGAAATGAAGGTCGGATGGGTTTCCGGCGTCAGATTGGCGCCCGGGAAGAACGTGCCGCCCGCGGTGTCGATGTTGCCGTCGGTGTGGTATTCGACGACGAGATCTTTGCCGACCGTGTCGTCGACCGTGCCGCTCACCGCGATGTCGACGGTCTGGAATCCGCCGCTGATCGTGCCGGTGCCGCTGCCGATGAGCGTCAGCGAACCGACCGGGATCGTGTCGACCGCCGTCGAGTGCGGGATCGTGTAGATGTTGACCGTCACCGGCAGGTCTTGCGCCGGAGCATCGTCGATGTTGCCCGACGTGATCGTGACGCTCGAGATGCTCGCCGTCGCACCGACTTCGGGATGCTCGCTGAAGTAGAAACGGCGCCACCAGCTGTTGTCGGAAACTGCGGTTCCGTCGTTCTGGTTGCACGCGACGGTGTTGTCGGTGAGCGAGTTGTCCGCCATCTGCGAGATCTGCGTGTCGCCGAGGACGATGGTGCGTCCCTTGTCGTGCTTGGGCGAATGCGTCGCGGCGTGCGCCATCGACAACGAGCCCGTCGTCGGACGCATCGCGCCACGCTTCGTCGCATGCGCGCGTCGAGCCGTCAGATAGCTCGTCGGCTTCGCCGTCGCGGCTTCGTTGATCGTGTACGTCAACGTGCCGCCGCCGGTGTTCGCAACCGTGAGCGTGTCGTCGGCCGTCGTGCCGGCGTCGAGCGAGAACGTCAGCGAGCCCGGCGTCACCGAGACCACCGGCGGATCCTCGCCCACCGCGAAGTTCGCGATGACCGTGCAGTCCGCCGTCACTGCATTCGTCGTATAGACGCTGCCGTTGAGCGTGCCGCCGCAGGTGCCGCCGACGGTGTCGATATGGAAGCCCGAATCGGCCGTCAGCGTGAAGTTCGTCGTGGAGCCGGAGTTCACGATTTGCGCCGTGTCGGGCGAGATCGTGCCTGAAGGCGTGCCGACGCTCGGCGTGACGGTGAACGTCTCGACCGGTCCGATCGAGATGTCGTTGCCGTCGCCGTCGTAGGAATATTCGACGACGGTCGCCGGGAAGCCGGTCGCATCGCCTGCCGTCAGGTGGACGTAGCCGAAGCACACGGTGCTCGGCACGGGGTTGGCGAGGCGGCCGTCGCAATCGAACTTGATGCCGAGATAGCCGTCTACGCCCGCGAGCCACTCGTCGGACGGGACGACCGTCGTGCCGGTGTCGGAGAAGTCCGAAGACGCTCCGATCGTGTCGCCGGGATGCAGTACCGCGGCGTTGCCATCGCCGTCGACGACGACGCTGACATTGTATTCGTCGATCACGAAGAACCGGAGCTCGTCGCTGGATGACCAGAAGTCGATGTCCCAGTCACCCGAGACCGGGCCGGCATCGTTGAATGCACCGCTGACGAGATTTAACGAGGTTCCGTCGAACGTCTGCGGGACGGCGTAGTTCAACACCGGTGAATGGAAGACTCCGTTGACGCCGCCGTGTACTACCGGTGCGCCCGCGGCGCCGGCGACGGATGTCGCCAGACACGCCAGTAAAGCGATACTCAATCGTTTCATTTAACTGACCCCCGATCTCTGATGGGATTTCGCGCTTCGGTCGGCCGAGTCGAGGAGCACACCTCGCCACGACGAGACGCAACGCGGACCGACGCTTCGGGAACATAGCCAAACGGTCTGCGCGCTGCTTTCAAGAAACGGAATTTTTTTCAAGCTCGTGCAGAGAGCAGCGCGCCTTTGCATAGATGACCGACGCGTCGCATCGGCGAAATGCCGTTGCTGAAAAAAATTGCGACGACGCGCAGCACAGCGCGTTTCGTACGGCGCTTCTCGCAAACAGGGATTGGCTAGCGCGTTGTGACAGCCCCGAGCTGAACGAGCTCGGGCGGCGATTTGCCGTAACCGGTGGAGAGCGGCGTGCCGTCGAAGGTATCGCCGAAGATGCGGTCGGTGGCCGTCGGGTTGTTCCAGAGGTCGTACACGAACTCGCCGCGCGTCTTGTTCTGCGGGCCCACCGTGAACGGCCGGTTCGATTCGCCCGAACACATCGCGTTCTCGGCGGCGAAGCTGTTTTCGACCGCCTCGTCGCGCAGGAACTCGATGTAGTAGTTGCTCGCGGTCTGGTAATACAGCCGCGCGGTCGCGGTCAGCGGACCTTGGGTGCCGGCCGGGACGGAGAGGTTGTAGGCGACAGTGTCGAAGTTGACGAGGATGCCGGAACCGGGGGAGGTCTCCGGATACGTCGCACCGACCGGTCGCACGTCGTAGCCGTTCGGGTCGCTTGCGGTCGCCGGCGTGAAGCCGAGCGGCGGAATGCGGGTATCCGAAGCGATGCAGTCATTCAGCACGAAGTGGAACATCGGATCGCCGTCGGCGTCTTCGATATCGCAGGTGCCGGTGCCGTGGTGGTTCCAGATGCCCTGCAGCACTTCGTAGACGCGCGATTGCACATCACGTGTCAGCTCGCCGGTCGAGGCATCGTACGCGCCGCTCTCGAACACGAGCGCGCCGTTCGCATCGCGGACTTGAAGATTGAGCCACATGCGCCGGCCTTCGGCGTAGCCGGTCGGGAGCTTATGGCCGGACTGGTTCGTGACCTTGACGTTGAGCGAGAGCGCTCCGGGCGCGCTTCCGCTCGGCGGCGTGTAGCTCTGGATCGTCGTCGCGACGCTCGCGGCGGTGCCGAGCATCTCGCGCGCCCAGCCGATCGTCTGCTCGAGCCATTCGGTGCGGTTGTTGCCGCCCGAATCGAGGCCGGTGCCGTATTCGCCCTTGATGATGCCGGGGACCCAGGTATTGCCGCCGACGAACGAGTGCACGGGCAGATTACCGGTGCGGTTGTTGACGCGGAACGAGCAGGCGGTTGCGTCGGGATCTTCGCTCTCGGGCATGTGGCAGCTTTGGCAGGTCTGCTCGGGCGCTTGTGCGTACTGGCTTTGCTGCCATTCGGCGAACGTGCGCTCGACCGGGAACGGATGGCCGGTGTCGGTGCCGTCGTTGAGCTTCAATGTTTTCAGGGGACCTGCGCTCGTATCCGGCGTGCTGACGTTGTGGCACAGACCGCAGATCGCGCTTTCGGTGTGGTATTCGGAATACGCCCAGTCATGTGGCGGCAGCGATTCGCCGTTCGCGTAGTCGTATGGGCCGCGACGGCACGGCGAATCGGGTCCGTCCGCGGTGCAGCGCACGTCATCGACCCACGCGTTCGCATTGTCGGTGAATCCGGGTTCGCCATTCGGACCCGTCGGCATCAAGCGATGACAGTAGTGGCACGTCACGCCACCGTAGTCGCTGACGGAGCTGTCCGGACTATCGTAAGCGCCGCCGAGAAGACACGCGGCGGCACCTTTCGCGGCATCGTTCGGCGTTGCAGAGCCTGACTTCACGACATGGCCCGAATACCAGCCGCGCGGCGTGTGGCAACGCAGGCAGTAGTCGCCGACGCCGGGCATGTCGTTGTTCGCGATGTCGAGCGCGGCGAAGAACAGCGGATCGCGCGTCGCGTTCGCCATCATGCTGCCGGCCCAACTCGTGAACGGCCTGAATTCGCCGGCGGTCTCGGGATCTCCCGCGCCCGGGCTCGCGGCGTGGCATCCGCTGCACTGCGACTCGGGCGAGAGGATCACGTGCGCAAGCCCGGGCTGCGTGCCGTGCGGCGTGAAATCCGGCGCGCCGCCCGCGAGCCGTTGCGCGACGCTCATCCACGCCGCGTCTTCGCCAGCGCGCGCGGCTGTGGAGATCAGCGTCGCGAACGAGATCGCCGCGAACGCGAGCCATCGTCGCATCGCTACGTGGCTCACTCGAAATCGGAGCGGAAGATCCTGTCGGGTACTGTCGCCACCGCGGGTCCGATGAGATCGAGCGAATACGAAATCTCGGGTTCGCTCGCGGTAGCGGCGCCGACGATCTCAATCGCGACGGGTTTCTTCGCCGGCGGCTGATCGGCGACGAACTCGAAGCGATACATCGTTCCCCAATTGAGATCCGTACCCGCGGCCGGCTGCGTCCAGGTCACGCCGTTCGTGTCGGCGGTGCTGGTCCAGTCGTCGGTCGTATCCAGATTCGCATCGGTGAAGCTCGTTTGCGACACCGTGACGCCGTCGCCGACCGGAATGCGGAACCGGGCGAAGCCGTGATTGGAATCGAGCATCATGTTCGGCTCGTTGGGATGCGCGGCGTCGATCTCGGCGTGCGAGTAATCGAAGTTCTGCACCGCGTATTCGTAGCGCCAATGTCCGTCGCCAAGATCAACCACGCGAGCGGCGATGCGCGCGCGTCCGAGCGGCGTCGACAATTCCTTGTTGACCGATGTCGTCGTGCTCGCGGCCGGATCGATCCAGAGATTGAGCACCGGTCCGAGATGGAAGTCCGCGCCATTGGGCACGTCGCCGACGAGGCTCACCGACCAGTTCGCGCCGTTCTTCGCGAATGAAACCTCGCGGTAGCCCATCGAATTGTAGATCGCATCGTCGTCGCGCACGACGTACCAGTATTCCTGGAAGTAACGCGCGCCGGAGACTTGCATATCGCTTTCGGTGACGACCATGCGGTAGTCGTAGAGCGTTTGCGAAGGGCCTTCGAACGAATCTTCTTGACCGTCGCAGTCGGCGTCGAACACCGAGCCGCAGCGGCCCCACTGCGCGGTGTGCGGAATGATCTCCGAACGCGGGCCGAGGCAGTACGAATCGTCGTTGTTGTGCGTTGCGTACGTGTCTTCGCAGTTCGGATAGATGACGTTGGCTTCCGGGCAGCCGCAATTGAGGTTCACGGTCACGAACGCGTGTTTCACGCCGGAGACGCCGATCTGCGTGATGCGGCCGTCCGTGTCGATGCGGAAGAGGTTCCAGATCAGGAACGGATGCTGATCGTTGTTGTACGGCGGATACTCGCCGCTGAATTTCGTGTACCACGCGACGTCGGTGTCGCCGGCGTTGCGAAGGCTCGAATCCTGGTTGATCACCACTTTGCCGGTCGTGCTGTCGTCGGTGCAGCCCTGGCAACGCTTGACCCACACGCTGTCGTCGTAGCCGGTCCAGCCGCTGTTCGCGTCTTCGTAGATGAGCTCGATGTCGGCCGTGCTCGTCGGCGGATCGGGCCATCCCGCTTCGCAGCCGAGCGTCGACTTGCTTTCGTCGCCCGCGTGCGCGTGCGCATCGAAATCGAGACCGCCGACAGGTTGGCCGGCCCATTCCGGATGGCCGAGCACCGCGGCGAAATGCGGCGCGAGGCGCAGGTTCATGTCGCGCATCGAGAATGCGGTCTTCTCGGCGTTCTTGAAACCGTAGTGCGCGTGATCGGCCGTGAACCAGGCGACACCTTGCGCATCGACGACGTCGAGGCCCAGCCGAGTCTCTGCGCGTGCGCGCAATCCGAAGCCGCGCAAATCGATCGGCGTGCCGGCATGCGCAAGCTCAAGGCCGCCGGTGTGACGCAACGATCCGCCGCCGATCCCGGAGATGACGTCGCCGGTGTGATTGACTTCGAGCACGCTCGAATCGAGCGTGGGAAACGAGACGACTTCGTAGCGCACGCCCGGCGCGCCGGCTTTGCGCGACGCGGCGCCGTTGACGCTGCGGACTTCGATGCCGAAACGGACGAGCGCGTCGGGATTGAAATGAAACGTCGTTTGTCCGCCCCATGCGAGCCAGGTGCCGTTGGCGCTCTCCTCGGCGGTGGCGCGGTCGATAACGCCGGCCGTCGCGATCGAAGATGCGGCGAGCGCGGCCATGATCGAAATGGTCAAAGTCGGAATCGTCAGAATCGGAGTGCGCATGAATTCCCCTCGGGCATCGTATGGTGGGATGCGGTTCGGCCGAGGCTAGCATGTGATGCGGCGGGAGAATCGGCGTGTGTCCACGCTTCCCGCTGATGACTCGGCGCGATCGACGCGAGGATAGCAGGCGTCGCGCGAGGCGATTCCGAGCGCGCTGAAAAAACAAAGCCATTCGTCCAGCGAACGCGAGAGCAATCGCGCTCGATTGTCGCTTCGGGATGAACGCGAAGGCCGGTGCTCGCTAGACGGAATCGGGAGCGCGCAGCGGACACCAAGGTGTTGGCGACCCGATGCGAAAGCATCGAACACGCTGAGCGAATCGTCGATTTCGTTCAGTAGTTGCGCCTTGCCGCTGCGCGCTATGGTCGAGCACATCGGCGCGAGCGGCACCTCGCCGCCGAATCCTGAAAGATCCCAAACATCAGAGAGGGGAACTCGTGATGATTCGATGCAAGCCACTTGCCGCGGCGATCGCGGCCGCTTTTGTCATGAGCTCGGCAATCGCAGCCGAGCGCATGCCGCTGTCGTGGAACGCTCAGCTCAAGTCCGCCGACGAGATCGCGGCGACATCGCTCGGCAAGCTCGACTTTACGCGCATCGCCGAGGAAGACGCCGCGCGCGCCGTGGCCGGCCAGCCGCACCGGTTCGCCATCAAGCAGCAGACCGCCGTCGACGTGCACGCGGGCGGAACCTGGGAGCGGCGCGGCGATCGCAGCATCTGGCGCTATCGCGTGAAGTCCGCGAGCGCAGCTTCGCTCAACTTCGGTTTCTCGACGTATCAGCTGCCGCCGAGCGCGTCGCTTTATTTCTACGATGCCAAGCGCAAGCAAGTCGTCGGTCCGTACGGCGCGAACAAGAACAAGCACGGCGTGTTCTATTCGCCGATCGTTCCGTCGAACGACGTCATCGTCGAGCTCGATGTCGCGACCGCCGAGAAGGATCAGGTGCGCCTCGTGCTCGGCAGCATCAACCAAGGTTATCGCGGCCTGGGCGGCGGAGCCGGGCTCAAGGACTACCGCCAGCCCGATCTTGGCCAGCCCAAGCTCGGCAAGGCGGCGTGCTCGCCGAACGAAGTGCTCTCGGGCCGCTGCCAGATGGACGTCGCGTGCCTCGACGCCAACGATCCGTGGAACAAGCCGCGCCGGTCGGTCGCCGCGCTGACGCTCGACGGCTCCGACGATTGCACCGGATCGCTCGTCAACAATACGGCCGGCGATCGCCGCATGCTGCTGATCACGGCGGACCATTGCGGCCTTACGCAAAGCTCCTCGGCGACGGTTGTCGCATACTGGAACTACGAGTGGCCGACGTGCCGCACGCCCGGCTCGACGCAGAGCGGCCAGTCGCAGCCGCCCGATTCGAACATGAGCAGCTCCGGCGCGACCTTTCTCGCCGCAACGAGAAATCCGTTCTTCAGCGGTTGCACATCGACCGAAGGCGAGCGTTGCACGGACAACACGCTCGTCGAGCTCGACGATCCGCCGAATCCCGACTTCAATCTCTACTGGGAAGGCTGGGATCGCCGCACGATCGGCGCGGTGTGCTCGCAGAGCGGCAGCGACCCGGCCTCGACCGCAGGACTCTGCGCCTCGATCCATCATCCGAACGTCGACGAAAAACGCATCACGTTCATCGCGCGCGATCTCGAATCCGTGGGCTACGCCGGCGGTACCGATCCTGCCAACATTCCCGTGAGCCACTGGCATGCGTTCTGGGATGCTACGCCGCCGGTCCTGCCCGGCATCGTCAATCCTCCAGCCACGATTCCGCCGGGCACCACCGAGCCCGGCTCGTCCGGCTCGCCGCTGTTCACGTCCGAGCAGCGTCTGGTCGGCGTCCTCAGCGGAGGTCCGTCGGCTTGCGGATCGACCGGCGATGATCTGTCCGATTTCTACGGGCAGCTCGCATTGGCGTGGGAAGGCAATGGCACGCCGGCGACGCGGCTCAAAGATTATCTCGATCCCGGCAACACCGGCGTGGAGTTCCTCGATGGTCTGGACGGTGAAGGCGTCATCGACGATCGCATCTTCTGCGACGGCTTCGACGGCATCCCGTGCGGTCCCTCGACGCCGCCGACGCTGACGAAAGCGTTCGCGCCGACGACGGTCGCCACCGGTGCGCCGAGCACGCTGACGATCACGCTCGAGAATGACAATACGGCGGTAGCGACGTTGACCGCCAATCTCGTCGACACGCTGCCGTCGGGTCTCGTCGTCGATACGACGCCGAACGCGGCGACGACGTGTGCGTCCGGCACCGTGACCGCGAACGCGGGCGCGGGCACCGTCACGCTCGAGAGCGGCGCCGGCATCCCGGCGTCGGGGAACTGCACGGTGACCGTCGCCGTGTCGTCGGCGACCGACGGCACCTACCAGAACACGATTCCGGCTGGCGGCCTCGAGACGAATTTCGGATCGAACGAAGACGCCGCGGTTGCGAGCCTCACGGTCGGCACGAATCCGTCCGACATCTTCGACAGCGGCATCATCAACCTCAACGTGCCGCAGACGTTCGACGGGCTCTATCTCAACTGGATATCGGGTGATACCTGCACGTCGGCCTGCACCGGCACCGATTTCAATTTCAATGCCTACGCGGTCAACGACGGAACCGATTCGCTGCACTTCTTCTGGCCGAACAACGCGAGCGGCAACGAAGCGGGCGTCGGCGACGGCGACATCGTGTATTCGATTCTCGGCTCGGGCGACACGATCGGACCGGACTCGACCTATACGTTGGCCGGCGGAACCGCCGATACCTCGAACTGGCAAGCGGGGGTCGACGGCTATCTCGGCTTCAAGTTCGACTGCTCGGCACTGCCGACACCGCCAGCGGGCGACGTCTGCTTCGGATACGCGCATCTGACGACGACTGCGACGGTCGGTTTCCCGACCACGATCGTGCAGTACTGGTTCGATCGCAGCGGCGCGGCCATCACGATTCCGTGAGATAGCCGCGCGTGCCTTCGACTCTGCCAGCCACCACGGCGGCGCCGCGAAACCGGCCTTCGGTCCGGCACGCGGCGCCGCGCGGCCGCCGCGAGAGCGCGCTGCCGCATGGCCATGTCTTAGCCGAGCCGCAAGAGTGCTCGGTCGAAGTGCTGTACGGCGCGCATCGCGTGCAGGGACGCTGGTGCGCATCGAAGCCATCGGCGGTATCGCTATCGCTCGATCGCCGCGTGCCGTTGCGCGTTGGCGTCGAAGCCGGCGAGATCGTCGTGCATCTCCACGGCACGATGGCGGCGTTCGGCGGCGAAGCGATGTCGAAGGGTGTCAGCTTCGGACCGCATCTCGCGGTGCGCATCGAGCACAGCGATGTTTTCACGCACGAGTGCGCGAGCCGTCTCATCGAGCTCTGTCGGCAGAGCGGCGAGATGTCGGCATTACTCGCCGATTCGCTGCTGCGCACGCTCGCACTGCATGTGTTCGCACGCTACGCGGCGCACGCGCCCGACGAGCCTGCGCGCTACGGAAACCGGCTCGCCGAGGTGCTGGTGCGGCATCTGCAGGCGTTTATCGATGCGCGCCTCGATCGGCATCTCTCACGCGAGGATCTCGCGCGCATTGCGGGCTACGACGCGCGCGAATTCTCGGCCGCGTTCCGCAACACGTTCGGCATGACGCCGATGCAATACGTGATCGAGCGCAGGCTCGATCGCGCGTGTCTGCTTATCGCGAACACGCGCCGCGATCTCGCCGACATCGCGATCAGCGCCGGCTTTTCGAGCCAGAGCCACCTCACCTCGACTCTGAAGAAGCGACGCGGCATCACGCCGTTTCGTTTGCGCCGGCAGTCGACGCGCGCATTCGCGATCGGCGGCACGCGATAGCACAACGCACAAAAAGAAAACCCGGGAGCTTTGGGCTCCCGGGTTGGGCCTGCGGCGGAGCACATCACCAGGTTGCTGTACGCCGTCAAGCCATGGGGTGCCTTGACAACGAATCCGGGTGGGGACTGCGGAGTGCCGCCCGCCGAAGCCATCATCTCGCGACCCCGGCGGCGCGAGCACTGGACAAGTGCGCGGCGATGTTCAGACGGTTCGCGCGGCTTTCGAAAACATGCAGCGTGCTGAAGAAAAGATCGATATTCGACGCTGGAGGCCGTAGCGCGGGCTTTCAGAGCGTGAGCGCGACCTAGGATTTTGCTGGGACTACCCGATCGAGGGGGTTGGCTCCGATCCCTTCGAGGCTGTGCGCCTTGAGCGCGCGCGACAGAGAATCGGCTCTCTCCTCGCTCAAAGGATAGTTCGAGCAAGCAACGAGGGGCGGGGCGGGACGTCGCAAAGCCGCCGACCGATGGTGTGCGCGCATAATGCGCAGCGAGCGATTTTGACACCGCAAATGATCAAGGAATGAAGATCATGAGCACGCACGAGGCCGGCTAGCCCTCGCTCCGATGGCCAGCAACGGAAAGAAGATCCGCGTCCTGATCGCCGACGATCATCCGATCATGCGCGACGGCATCCGCGCCGCGATCGAAAGCGATGCGGACATGATCGTGGTCGGCGAGGCCGTAAACGGCGCCGAGGCGATCGATCTTTACGCGCAGCTTTCGCCGGATGTCGCGCTGCTGGACATCCAGATGCCCGGCGTCGATGGCCTCGAAGCGGTCGCCGCGATCCGCAAAGCGGCGCCGCGCGCGCGGATCATCATCTTCACGACGTATCCCGGCGATGCGCGCGTCGTGCGTGCGCTGAAGCTCGGAGCGTCCGGTTATCTTCTGAAAAGCCTCGGCCGCGATGAGATCCTGAAAGCCGTGCGCAGCGTGCACGCCGGACGTTCTTATATTCCCGGAGAGATCGCTAACGAAGTCGCCGCGCACATGATCGGCGATGAGCTCAGCCCGCGCGAGCTCGAGGTGCTGCGCCTCGTCGCCGAAGGCAATTCGAATAAACGCATCGGCGAGCACCTTTCGATTTCCGAAGAAACCGTCAAAGGACACATGAAGTCGATCCTCGACAAGCTCGGCGCGTCGGATCGCACGCACGCGGTAACGATCGCGACCAAGCGCGGATTCCTCAACGGCTGACGACACGCAACCAGCGGCGCCAGCCGCTGCCCGAATCGGCATAAGCGATGCGCGCGGGCACAGAGACGATGACTTCGGTGCCGGAAGGGTCGCGCGTCTTCAACTGGAGCTCCGCGTGCAATTTTTCAGCGCGCTCGCGCATGCCGACCAAGCCCCAATGTCCCGACGGCGCGCTGCGGGCGAGTTTCTCGCCATCGATGCCGACACCGTCGTCGGCGATCTCAAGCGTCAGCGCATCGGTGCCGTATCGTACGCGCACGTCGATGCGGTTCGCGTTTGCGTGCGCGAACGCGTTGCGCACGGCTTCGCGTCCGATCGCGACGAGCTCATCGTGAACGGCCGCGTGCACGCTGCGCGGCGATCCTTCCGAGCTTGCGGCGAGCGCGGTGCGTGTGGAAGCGAACTCGCTCGCCGTCGTTTGCAGCATCTGCTCGATGCTGGCCTTGCCGGAACGAAGATCGACGATGCGGTCGCGTCCCTCGATGAGCATCTGCTGCGCGCGCGTCAACGCGCTCTCGAGCTTCTCCTGGCGCGGAAGACTGACGGCAGCGACCTGCAGCTGCAGGATCAGACCTTGCAGGCCCTGCAGCAGCGTGTCGTGCAGATCGCGCGCGATGCGCTCGCGCTCGACGAGCGTCGCTTCCATCGTAAGGCGCATGCGCTGCGTGACGATGCGCAGGCGCCAGAAATAAAGCGCCGCCAGCAGCGCGATGCCCGCGACGATGACGAGGAGACGAAACCACCAGGTCTGCAGCGGTCCGGGCAGCACCTCGAACGCAACGCTCGCGCCTTCTGTATTCCAGACACCGTCGTTGTTGCTCGCGGTGACGTCGAAACGATAACGGCCGGGCGTGGGATTCGAATAGCTGACTTCGCGCAGCGAGCCGCCGTCCCGCCATCCGTCGTGCATGCCTTCGATCCGATGGCGGAAACGAACGCGTTCGGGCATCGACAGGCTGAGCGCGGTGTACGCGATCTTGATCTCGCGCGTGCCGGCCGGAAGCCTCGCCATCTCGCTCGGATCGAAAGTCTGCTTGTCGGCGCTCAGCGAAACGATCGAAATCGGCGGAATCAGCGTGTTGGTCGCGATGCGTCTGGGATCGATGTGCACGATGCCATCGTTGGTCGCGAACCACATCACGCCGTCGTCCGCCTCGACGATCGACGGGTACGGCTCGCGGCTTTGCAGCGGCGAGCGCAGGCCATCGAGCGCATCGAAGATCGTGATCGTGGCGGTGTGCGAGGGGTCCAATGCGATCTTCTCGACGTCCTCGGCCGAAATCCGCACGATGCCGCGCGCGCCGGCGAGCCAGAGCGTGTGATCGCGCGCTTGGACGATGCCGGTGATGCCGCGCAACGCCTCGTTGCCGGTGCTGCGGAGCGGTCGGAAGCGATCTTGGTCGAGGAGATTCACGCCGAGCGGTCCGCCGATCCATACGCGGCCATCGCGCCCGTGCACGGCCTTGATGTCGCCGACGTCGATGCCGTCAGCCGACGAATACACGTGCGCGTCATCGCCGCTCACACGCACGACGCAATGGTCGGGATAGCCGATCCACATGGCGTCGGCCGCGTCGGTGAATTCGGTCAGCGAGTCCTGCGTCGGCCATCCTGGCTTTGCCGGAATGTGCGTCCACGCGCCGTCCTTCCACGAATACATGCCGCGGCCGTGGAGGCCAAGCCACACGCTGCCGTCGGCGCGTGTCGTGATCCACGACACCGTCGCATTCGGCTCGTCCGACGGATAGGCGATCGACATGTAGCGGCCGTTCGCGAAGCGTTGGAGATCGAGGAATGCGCCGAACCAGAACGTGCCGTCCTTCGCGCGCGCGATTGCGCCTACATTCGCCGGGCTGTCGGGAATATCGCGGGCAGAGCCCACGCGGACATCGAGCACGGAGTGACTGCTACTGCCGGCAAAGACGCCTGAGCCTGGGCGTGCCGCCAGCGAGAAGTGATGGCGCACGTCCGGCAGCGCGGTTTCGATCACGCGATTGTTGCGGAAGCGATCGAGCCCCATCGTCGTGCCGAGCCAGATCGTGCCTTCGCGATCCTCGAGCGAAGCGTAGATGTAGTCGGCCGAGAGTCCGTCGTTCTGCACGAAACTTTCGAGCAGCTTGGCCGATGCCGCTTCGTCGCGTCCGCCAAGCGCGGCAGGATTCGCCACGCGGCGCAACCCGTCGCCGATCGTCGGCACCCACAGCACGCCGTCGCGATCGAACAGAAAACCGACGGCGCCGAAACGAAGCTCGGCGAATTTCGGATCGCGCTCGCCGAGCACGGGATCGAACGTGTGCACCGAGCGCGTCGTTTCCGCGATCCAAAGCTTGTCGTCCGGCGCCGCACCGATGCGCGGCACCTGGCCGACTTTCGCGCCGGTCTCCTCGAACGTGCGTGCGCCGCGCGCGAGCTTGACGATCGTGCTCTCGGCAGCGGCCCAGAGCGTGCCTTCCTTGTCGACGAACACCGCGGACGCGTAGTTCGACGGAAAGCGCCACGATTTGCCGACCGCTTCCCACGCGCGGCCGTCGAAGCGTGCGAGCCCGCCTGCCGAAGCGGCCCAGATCACACCGTCGAGATCGCGCGCGAAGCTGCGCAAGTGACCGGGTGGAAGACCTTCCTTCTCACCATAGACGGTGAGTACGCCGTCGAGGAGACGCGCGGCGCCGCTGTAGCGAAACCCGATCCACAACGTGCCGTCCGACAGCGCCATCAGCGCCAGCACATAGCGCGAAAGCGCCGCATCCGCCGTCGCATCGGCGTTCGGCGGACGATAGCGCTCGAACCTCTCGCCGTCGAAGCGGAACAACCCACTGGTCGTGCCGAGCCAGAGATAGCCGTCCGGCGTCTGCGCAAGCGCCGTCACGTCCGCCGGTGCGCCGTCGGCGAACGTCCATGCCGTGTGGTGGAGCTGCTTGAGCGAAAGATCACGGTCGAGCGCGAACGTGCTCGCGAACGGGACGAGGCACAGTAGAAACGACACGGCGATTCGGACCGCTGTGTTCACTCTCGTTCCCGCGACGATGGAGCGAAGATCGGCTTCGAGTGCGCCTAGCCAATATAGCGCGCTGCGCCGTGCGGCAGAGCGAACGCACGCATTTCCTGCCATCGGCCCGACGAGCTCTCGATCAGCGTGACCGAGCGGCATCGGGCGTGAATGGGGCCGTGAGCCTGCATCGCGGCGGTGAGCTCCTCGACAGCGATCTCGGCTTCCCGCGCGCCGCCGTGCGCGACGGTCAGGTGCGGGATGATCGCATCGTGCTCACCGCGAAATGGCGGATAGTCAGGGAATTGGCGCGCCAAGCCTTGCGTGAGCGCGATGAACGGCTCGGCAGGTTCCGGCGCAAGATAAGCGGTGGTCCGGAAAGCGATCTGAGTTCGACGTCGCAGGCGCAGCCTTGTATGTTGCTCGAACTGGCTCAGGTGCCGGGGGGACAACATCATGAAACGCCTGTTTCTCGCGCTGTTTCTCTGTACCTTCGCCTTCGCAGCTCACGCGGCGCCGGACGCCGCGAAGCCGAAGGTCCGCGCGATCACCGCGTTCGTGCACCTCGATCGGTCGAGCTACGAGAAGCAGATCGCCGACGCGATGACGGTGCTCAACGCCGCCAAGACGGACTTCGCGAACCGCGGTTACGAGACGCAAACGCTTCGAATCGTGACGCAGCCGTTCGCGGAGCTGGTGAAAGGCCTGTCCGACAAGGAAGCGCTCTCGTTCCTGCGATCGCTCGACGATCTCTCGCAAAAAGACGGATTCATGCCGAACGTCGGTCCGGCGATGCTGCACGACACGGACGATCCCGCCGCGATGCGCCTGCTAGCGCAGGTTCTCTCGACGCTGCCGCACCTCAACGCGAGCGCCATCATTGCGGACGATGACGGCATCCATTGGAAGACGATCCGCGAAACGGCGAAGCTCGTGCGCTATGTCACCGATCACACCGAGCGCAGCCAAGGCAACTTCCAGTTCACGGCCACGGCGATGCTGAAACCGCTCGGACCGTTCTATCCGGGCGCATATCACATCGGTGCCGGCAAAGAGTTCTCGTTGGGATTCGAAGGCGCGAACATCGTGCAGGATGTTTTCGGCGCCACGCACGGCGACTTCGACGCGTCGGTCGCCGAGCTCACGCGGCAGTTGACGATCCATGCGCGAGTCGGCGAAGAGGTCGGCAACAAAGTCGCAGCGTCCAGCGGATGGACGTTCGCCGGCGTCGATCCCACGCCGGCGCCGCTCGGCGATGCATCGATTGGCGATGCGATCGAGCGCTACACGGGCTCGAAGTTCGGCACGAACGGCACGATGACGGCGGCGCTCGCGATCACGTCGGCGGTGAAAGCGGTGAAGGTGAAGCAAATCGGCTATTCAGGGCTGATGCTGCCGGTGATGGAAGACAAGCGGCTCGCGCAACGATGGGCCGAGAACACTTACGAGATCGATTCTCTCCTTGCTTATTCAGCGGTCTGCGGGACGGGCCTCGACACCGTGCCGCTTCCCGGTGACGTCAGCGAAGAGCGACTTGTAAAGATCTTCGGCGATGTCGCTGCGCTTGCATGGAAGTGGCACAAGCCGCTTTCCGCGCGCTTGCAACCGGTGAAAGACAAGCGAGCTGGTGACAAGACCGACTTCGACAGTCAGTACCTCTTCAACACGACGCTGCATCCGGCCGATTGATCGCTCGCATGAGTGGCAGTCGTGTGTATGGAGATTGATCTCGACGCGCTTGCAAGCATTCGTGAGTGAATGAGAGCGAGCACGAGCAATTTTCGAGTTGTGCGATCGAGATCACAGTTCGCATACGCGTGATGCGAATTTCACGATAACCATACATTGCGCTGTCGTATACAAAAAACAAATCTGCTTGCGCGCGAGGGTGCGCGTGCAAGAGGTTCAGCAAGGGGTTTCGCAAACGCAATCTCGATTCCGGTCTAAGTGACCGGCGGGGTTCGTGCTCGCGATATCTGGTGCGGCGGTGACGCGGCTGGGCGTCTGCCGCAAAAACTTGGGAACAGAGATGCAATGACCGGTGATGCAGAAGCATCGCCGCGGACGGTTGCGGCCTGAAAAACGGAATGAACGGGGCAAAATCGATGCATAAGTTCGTGGCGGAGCAGATTTCGAGTTCGACGGCCGATACATCATGTCGCCGCAGTCGCGGGTCAGCGTCGCCTCCAAAGGAATATCGGCGGCGGATTGCGCGTTCGATTCGCGCAGCGGCCGCGTTGCTGCTCGCCGCAGGATTCTTGTGTCCGCTGACCGCATCGGCGGTGTCGGCGACGCATGAGATCACCTCGAACTGGGTCGGCAATCCCGCGAACGCGCCCTACGGATCGGCGATCGTCAGCGAGTGGCACGTCAGTACCAACGACGCGAACGATCCTCCGGCGAACGATCCCGTCGACAATGTGCGCCTTACGCTGACCGCGACCAACGGCGCCTTCGCGAATATCCCGGCCGTGTGCAAGCTCCGGGACGTGACTCCAGTGTCGGCGATCAGCGCCAACGGCACTCAGCTCCTGTGCAACCTCGGAACGATCAACGAGGGCACAGCGACCGTTCTCCAGGCGCCGGTCAGGCCCAATGGTGCGGTCGGATCCGTATTGTCCCTGTCGGGAACCGTCACTTCGGACGCCGCCGTCGCACCGACGTCGCCGACAGCACCGCCGGGTCTCCCGATCACCGGCAGCCACGGCATGGACCTCGTGCTTAGCGCGCCGAACCAGAACTACCAGCAGACCACCATAGCCAGTCGCAGCGGCGGCAACCGTCCGTCGGTGGTGGTCGACTATGGCATCGCCATGACCACCGGCAGCGTTCCGGGACCGTCGACGTACACGTTCACGGTGGATATCGCGGTGTCCGTCGCCGGCCAGCTGGCGGGGCTCCAGTGGGAACACTGCGCACCGGTCGACAACTCGGCGCAGGCTGCGGGAATTCCGTATTCGGATCCCAGCTTCGCCAATCGCACAAACGCCCCGACATGCTCGATCAGCGGAAGCGGCACGCACTACACGGTCACGTTGAGCGGCCTGGACTACACGCTCCAGCATGTGCCTACCGTCGACAGTCTCGGCACTGCGATTCCATCGACGACGACGTTCATCGCCGCAGGACAACTCCTCTTCAGTTACATCACTCCGATCACGACGAGCACGGGCGTAACCTTCGGGGCGACTCCGAGCCAGTTCACATTCATCGATGGAGTCACTCAACCGGAGACCAACGCGTCCAACGACGTGTCCGGCACTACGCTTGTTCTTCCGGGCGTATTCGCAGTCAGTTGGCAGGGCGGCCCCACCGTCGGCCGCGCGCCGTGGGACGCGAACCTCTGGGCCGCACCCGGTGCGGCCCAGAACCTGACTCTTCCATGGCCGGAAGCGGGGTCGTCGACCGATCCTGGTCCTTACTCGATCTACGACCAGCCGCTGGTCAGCCAGGCCGACAGCGTGACCTGGTCCACCTACAGCGGTCCCGGCGGCGCCGACATGGCCGGCTCGTGCAGCATGGTGCAGAACCCTGCCGCGTTCCGTCCGAAGTGGGCGGACTTCAGCGCGGCGGACGGCGCCCTGTTTACCCTCATGACGACGGTGCACCTCTGGTATCGCACGGACATCTTCGACACGAAGACCGAAACGTGCGGCGAGCCCGTCGGAGTCGCGGGAAGCCCGTGGATCGCCGCGCCGCTTCCGGCGGGCTGCGCCACTCAAACGGAACCGATCTCGCCGGCGTACTCCGATGACCAATGCATCGTGAGCCTGCCCCCGGGCGTCACCGCCGTGAAGATGACCTGGAACCCGGCGGTGGATAGGCAGTTCCATCACCTGCTGCAGGTATGGGGCGACGTGCCCCCGACGGCGACCCCCGGAGCCGAGTCGTGGACGGTCGGAGCGTTCAACGCGCCCTACAACGTGGCGACGGTCTTTCCGGGTTATCCGACCCTCAACAACTACGTCAACATCAGCACCAACCCCAACGTCTACGCCATCATCCCCGGCAGCACATACGGGCCGAACACCAACGGCGCTCGCGACGCCATGCGCATCCAGGGCGCGAGCGGCGTCATCACCAAGACGACACCCAGCGCGACGGCTGCGCCGGGCGAGCCGGTGACCTACAACCTCACCGCCGAATCGGACGTCGCCGTATCGAACCCGCCGAACCAGACCTTCACCGTCACCGACACCCTGCCGACCGGAATGACCTACGTCGCCGGGTCGGGCACGCCGGCGCCGACGCTCTCGACCAACGGATCGGGGCAGCAGGTCTTGAGCTACACGTTCACGAACGTGCCGGCGAACACGCCGCAGCCGATTACGTACCAGGCGCAGATTCCCGCGAACAGCCCCGTCGCGCCCGGCACGGTCCTCATCAATACGGCGCAGATCGACGTCCCCGGCGACAACCGGCCGGCCGCCGCGAAGCAGGCGACCGCCCGCGTCACGGTGCCGAACAACGGGGCGACCACGCTGGGCAAGTCGGTGGAGTCGAGCGTGTTGTCGTTCTACGGCGATTCCTCGGCATGGGATCTGACGATCAACTCGTTCGATTCGGTCTCCAATCCGTTTACCGACACGATCGATATCCTGCCCAATGTCGCCGACGGCCGCGGCACGAACATCGACGGCACGTATTCGATCACCGGCGTCACCGCGCCGCCGGGCTCGGCGGTGTACTACTCGACCGCACCGATCGCGAGCCTCAGCGACGATCCGCGCAATGCGTCCAACGGCGGCACGCCTGGATCGATCGCCGGCAACACGGTGGGCTGGTCCACGACCGCGGTGGCGAATCCGACCGCGATTCGAGTCATTGGTCCTGCGTTGGCGCCGGGCGCTGCGCAAACGATCCGGATCGCATTCAGCATTCCTGCCGGAACGAGCTGCAGCGCGCCGTTGCCGACGGATAACAAGCCGGGTCAGCAGCTGGTCAATTCCGCCGACTCGATCACCGGTCATACCGCATTGCCGACGCTGTCCTCGTCGTCCACCGTCATCGGCGACTGCTCTGCGCTCACCCTCAAGAAATACGTTCTCGTCGACGGCGGCGATCCGTCCAATCCAGCGGATTGGCACGACGCGGATACGCCGGCGGATTACCAGCAGTACGCGATCGGCGAAACGATTCAGTATCAGGTCGTGGTGACGAACACGGGTTCGGCGGCGCTGACGAACATCGATGTCGCCGATGCACTGGTACCGGGCTGCAACATCACGATCGCGACACTCGGCGCGGGCGTAGCGCAAACACAGTTCTGCGCGGCGACGGCAGTCGTCGGAACTACGGTGAACACGGCGACCGCGACCGTGACACCGGCCGTCGGTCCGCCGCTGACTGCCAGCGACGGTGCAGGCGTGATCGTGCCGACCGCGGCGCTGGTCGCGACGACGAAAGCCCTCACCGGCGAGAGCGGCACGCAGCCCGGCATCGCAGAGCCGGGCGAGACATTGACCTATACGATCAGGCTGACCAACACCGGCGGCACCGCCGCTACAAATTACGCCGAGAGCGATCGCCTGGATCCGAACACGACACTCGTCAGTGCGAGCAACGGCGGCACGGCCGCGAGCGGTGTCGTCAACTGGACCGGCCTCACGGTGCCGGCCAACGGCAGCCTCGCGCTGACAGTGGCAGTGACCGTCAACACGCCGATTCCCTCCGGCGTGACGCAACTCGCCAACGTCGCGTACGAGACCGGCACGACAGCGCCGCCGTGTCCGCCCGCCGGGCCCGCGTGCGTGGTCACGCCCACCGCGCCGTCGCCGTTCGATTTCGGCGACGCGCCGGATAGCTACGGCACGCTGCTCGCGAGCAACGGCGCGCGTCACAATGTTCCGGGCTTCAACGCGGGCGCACAGACCGCGCCGTTGATGCTCGGCAGCCGCATCAGCGTCGAGGCGGATGGTCAGCCGAGCAGCAATGCGTCTACCGACTCGTTCGACGACGGTCTCGTACCGGGCAGCGTGTCGCTGCTCGCCGGCGCCACCACGGCCAGCGTCTCGATCATGGCCGTCAACGCGAAGGCGACCGCGGCCACGCTGGCCGGCTGGATCGATTTCAACAACAACGGAATCTTCGACGCCGGCGAGCGCGTCCAAGTGACGGTGCCGCCGAACACGAACACGCCAACTGCGTTCACGCTGAACTGGAATGGCCTCGCACCGATCGTGCCCGGTTTCCATAGCTTCGCGCGTTTGCGCATCGCGACGATCGCGAGCGAAATCGCAAACCCGACCGGCGCTGCGAGCGACGGCGAGGTCGAAGATTACGCCGTGCCTGTCGATGCGGCCTGCAATCTTGCGATGAACGGCTCGTTCGAGGTGCCCGACATCCAGGGCGATCCCGCCCATCCCGAGCCGGGCACCGCGTACGTCAACGGCTGGGCGGTGTACCGCACCTCGCAGTCCACGATCGACGGCTGGCAGGTAACAGCGGGGACGATCGATCTTCTGAAGTACTTCAACAACGCCAGCGACGGCTCGCAGAGTATTGATCTCTGGGGGACGGCGCCTGCGACGTTCGAGCAGACCTTCACGGGTCTCGTTCCGGGCCAGGTGTACGGCTTCTCGGTCGACTATTCGGGCTTGTCCGCCGCCGACTCGCGCGCCGGCGTCTATCTCGATCTCGGCAGCGGCCCGCAATTGCTGCAGACGCTCTCGCCGAGCGTCGATGGCGTGAACAATGGCAATGGCGGATTGCCGACGACGCCGGTGTTTACGGTCGTGTGGCAGACCTACAGCTACAGCTTCACCGCCACCGGCACGCAGGCGACGATCCGCTTCATCAATCAGACCGCGCCCGCGAACCTCAACACTGGCCTCTTCATCGACAACTTCAAATTCGGAAGCAGCTCGCCCTGCCAGGATTTCGGCGATGCGCCGGACACCTACGGCACGCTCTTGGCCAGCAATGGCGCGAGGCACGTCCTCAATAGCTACGACGCCACTACCGGCACGACGGCACTGATGCTCGGCTCGCACGTCGATCGCGACAGCGACGGCATCCCGAGCCCAGGCGCTGATGGCGATGATCTCGACGGCATCGACGATGAAGACGCGTTCTTCGGACCGATCGCGTTGCAGCCCGGCGCGACGACGGCGTCACTCGATATTCCTGTCACGAACACGACCGGCGGCAGCGCCAACGTGTATGCGTGGATCGACTTCAACGGCAACGGCGTGTTCGATGCGGCCGAAGCCGGCAACTGTCCAGTCGTGCCCACTGCCGCGACCAGCGTCACCTGTACCTGGACAGGATTGACCGCGCTGGTCGACGGTTTCGAGAGCTATGCGCGCTTGCGCATCACGACGCAGACGCTGGTGCCTGGTACGGCGCCGAACGGCGGCGATGCGCGTGCACAAGGATTAGCCAGCGATGGCGAGGTCGAGGATCACCGCGTCACGGTTGCGACCAGTTTGCCGCTGACGTGCGAAGCGCCGTTCATCGAAACGTTCGGCAGCGAGCCGGTCACGCCGGGCGCGTCCCCGGGTTTTGGTCCGGCGCTTCCGGCCGGGACGACCACCTATGCGTTCCAGCCCGGGCCCACTTTCGTCGATGCGGGGCAGTACTCGCTCGTCACGCGTCCGATCCTCGGCAACCCTGCATGGCAAGACGTTCCCGACCACACGCCAGGCGATACCGACGGCTTCATGATGATCGTCAACGGCGATCCGTCGCCGGGCATCTTCTATCGGCACACGTTCAGCGGTCTCTCGATCGGTGCGCGCTACAACTTCTTCGCTTCGGTGGCCAATATCGTCGCGGGTTTCAATCTGGGTCTTCCGGATGTGACGTTGCGCGTCGTCGATCCGGCGACGAACGCCGTGCTGGCCTCGATCGATACCGGAGGTCTGCCGGAAGGTCCCGCTGGCACGATGCCGTGGCAGCAACAGCAGCTCATCTTCACGGCCACCCAGAGCGTCGTTCGCGTTGAGCTCGCCAACAATTCCGGCGTGCTGGGGGGCAACGACCTCGGCCTCGATGACATCGGGTTCGCGCAGGTGTGCGAGTTCGGCGATGCGCCCGACAGCTACGGCACGCTCAATGCGAGCAATGGCGCGGGGCATCTCTTCCCCGGCCCCGGGCTCAGCCTCGGTGGTGGTCTGCCGGATGGCGAGCTCGACGGTCAGCCGAGCGTCAACGCCGATGGCGACGATCTCAACGGCATCGACGATGAGAACGCATTCCCGAGCGGCGCGCCGCAGCTTGTCATCGCAGCACCGTATGTGTTGACCGTGCCGGTCGAGACGACGGCCGGCGACGCGACGGCTTGTGCCTGGGTGGATCTCGATCAGAACGGCAGCTTCAGCGCCGCGGAAGGTCAATGCCAGTCGCTCGCGGCCGGCACCACCACGGTCAACTTTGCGTGGGCCGCCGCGGCTACCGCGGGGCTCGCCAGTGGCCAGACGTATCTGCGTTTGCGCATCGAGCGCAACGGCACTTTCCCGGCTGACATGAGCACCGCCGATTTCCTCGGTGCCCGCGGTCCTGGCGAAGTCGAAGACTACGTTGTCCAAGTGCTCACGCCGGCGGCCGTCACAATGGTCAAGACCTTGACCGGCGAGAGCGGCACGCAGCCCGGCGTCGCCGAACCTGGCGAACAGCTGACTTACACGATCACGCTGACCAACAACGGCGGCATCGATGCGCCGAATTACGAAGTTTCCGATCAGCTCGATCCGAACACGACGTTCGTCAGCGCCGACAACGGCGGCACGGTGACTGCCGGTATCGTGAATTGGACAGGCCTTACCGTGCCGGCGAACGGCACGCTGACGCTGACGGTCGTCGTGTCCGTAAATGCACCGATTCCGCCCGGTGTGACGCAACTCGCCAACGTCGCATATCAGACCGGTACGACGACGCCGTCGTGTCCGCCGGCAGGACCGCAATGCGTCGTCACGCCGACGCAAGCCGAGGTGACGGTCGCGAAGAGCGTCGCCGACGCGAACGGCAGCGGCACCGCCGATCCGGGCGAGCAGCTGACATACACGATCCTGCTGACTAACACCGGCGGCAGCGACGCGATCAACTACGGCGTCACCGATCCGCTCGATACGCACGTCGCGTTCGTCTCCGCGAGCAACGGCGGCGCGTTTGCCGGCGGCGTCGTGAGCTGGAGTGGGCTCACGATTCCGGCGGGCGGTTCGCTGGCGCTGACGGTCGTCGTCAGCGTCGTCGATCCGATTCCGAACGGCGTGACGACGATCGGCAACCTCGCGTACCAGACCGGCGGCACGCCGCCCGACTGCACGGCGGTTCCGCTGCCGGCGAACTGCACGTCGATCCCGACTGCACCGCACATCACGATCGCCAAGAGCGCAAGCGCGCCGACGCCAACCGGTACGCCGAACGAATACCAGCTGACCTACATCGTCACGGTGTCGAACACCGGCGGCAGCAGCGACAGCTATTCGCTGTCCGACACGCTGACGTTCAACGGCGCGACGGTCACCGCGATCAGCGCACCCGCGTTCTCGAGCACGACCGGCGAAATCCAGGACGGCACGCTCGGCAGCTTCGTACCGCCGACCGGCGGAACGATCGTCACCGGCGAGGACATTCGTGCCGGCGGCATCGAAGCCTGGTCGTACACGGTGACTTACACGATCACCGACGGCGATCTCGCGGCCGATTGCTCGACCGCGCTCGGCGGCTTGCGCAACAGCGCGTCCGGCGTCAGCGGCGGTGGCATCGCAGCGCCGCCGGCCGAGACCTGCACCGGCTCCCCGAGCGTCGCGATCGTCAAGACCGCTTCGGCACCGGCGCCGACCGGCAATCCGAACGAGTTCTCGCTGACGTACACGGTGAACATCGCCAACAGCGGCACGCTTGCCGGCACCTATGATCTCTCCGACGTGCTGACGTTCAACGGCGCGACGATCGGTGCGATCACATCACCGAGCTACAGCTCGTCGACCGGCGACACGCAGGACGGCACGCTCGGTCCGTTCGGCCTTCCGGACGGCGGCGTCGTCGTCACCGGCGAGGCGATCAGCGCCGGCGGTGCGGAGACGTGGACGTATACGGTGACGTACACGATCACCGATCCGGTCGTCGCCGAAGATTGCGCCGATCCGAGCGGAGGCCTGCGCAACAGCGCGGCGCTCGGCGGCTCGATGAGCGGCCAATCGACGACGTGCACGGGCGCGCCCGCGGTCGTGATCGGCAAGAGCGTCAGCGGCCCCACGCCGACCGGCAACGCGAACGAGTACACGCTGAACTATCTCGTCACCGTGCAGAACAACGGCTCGCTGGCCGGCACGTATGACCTCGACGACGCGTTCGCGTTCGTGGGCGTCAGCAACGTGACCGTGAGCGCGGTCACGCACGCAGGTCCCGATCCGCTGGCGACGCCGCTCGGCACCCTCGGCGAGACCGGCGGCAGCATCGTGACGGGCGAATCGATCGCGGCCGGCGCGAGCGAGAGCTATGCGTACACGGTGACGTTCACGGTCTTCAACGTGGCAGCGATCGGCTCGTGCGCGAGCGGCGGCGGTATCGTCAATGACGCCACGCTCGGCGGCAGCGCGGCCGGCACGGTCGGCACGTGCAGCGACATTCCGATCGTGGATTTCGTGAAGAGCGCCGGCACGCCGACCGCGACCGGCGCGCCGGACCAGTACGCGATCACGTACACGGTGACGGTGATGAACCGCGGCGCGGCGGCGGGGAGCTACGATCTCGCCGACGCATTCGCGTTCGCCGGTGCGACCGTCGACGCGGTCAGCCCGGTCGTGCACGGGGGCACCGATCCGCTCGCGACGACGCTCGGCACGCTCGGCCTTGCCGGCGGCACGATCGTGACCGGCGAGACGATCGCGGGCGGCGGCAGCGAGACGTACACGTACACCGTCACGCTGACGATCGACGACGCGAACGCCGCGAACGACTGCGCCGGAACGGGCGGCCTTCGCAATACGGCGAGCCTCGGCGGCAGCACGGGCGGCACCGCGACGACATGCTCGGGCATCCCGAACATCTCGATCGCGAAGGCGCTGACCGGCGAGAACGGCACGCAGACGGGCATCGCCGAGCCGGGCGAGACGCTGACCTATACGATCACGCTGACGAACTCGGGCAACCTCGACCAGACCGGCTACGGCCTGACCGATCCGCTCGATCCGAACGTGACGTTCGTCTCCGCGGACAACGGCGGCACGTTCGCCGGCGGCGTCGTCAGCTGGACGGGTCTTACGATTCCTGCGAACGGCAGCATCGCGTTGGCCGTCGTCGTGACGGTCGTCGATCCGATCCCGACCGGTGTCGACCGGATCGGCAATCTCGCGTATCCGACCGGCACGACGCCGCCGGATTGCACGACGACGCCGATTCCGCCGAACTGCGTGATCACGCCGACGCCCGCCGTCGTCTCGATCGCGAAGTCGGTCGCTGATGCGAACGGCGACAACCTCGCCGAGCCCGGCGAGACGCTGACGTACACGATCACATTGACGAACACGACCGGCGGCGACGCGATGAACTACGGCGTCACCGATCCGCTCGATGCGAACGTCACGTTCGTCAGTGCCGACAACGGCGGCACGTTCACGGGCGGCGCGGTGACGTGGTCGGGCTTGACGGTTCCTGCCGGCGGCAATGTCGTGTTGACCGTCGTCGTCACAGTCAACAATCCGCTGCCGGCGAATGTCACGCAGATCGGCAATCTCGCCTATGAGACCGGCGGTACGCCGCCCGATTGCACGATCTTGCCGCGACCGGCGAACTGCACGGTGATTCCGACGCCGACGCCGGGCACGATCACGATCACCAAGTCCGTCGAGGACGCGACGCACGGCGGCACCGCCGAGCCCGGCGAGCCGCTGACCTACACGATCACGCTGACCAACACGGGCGGCGGCGACGTAACCGGCTACGGCGTCACCGATCCGCTCGATCCGAGCGTCGTGTTCGACTCGGCCACCAACGGCGGCGTCTTCGCCGGCGGCGCGGTGACGTGGACGAATCTCACGATTCCGGCGAACAGCAGCCTGGCACTGACCGTCGTGGTGACGGTGGTCGATCCGATTCCGCCCGGCGTGACGACGATCGGCAACTTCGCGTACGAGACCGGCGGCACGCCGCCGGATTGCACGACGACACCGAGGCCGCCGAACTGCACGATCATTCCGGTGAGCCCCGGCGCGGTGTCGATCGCCAAGGCGGTCGCCGACGCCAGCGGCAACGGTGTTGCCGAGCCGGGCGAGACGCTGACATACACGATCACGTTGAGCAACACGGGCGGGGGCGATGCCACGAACTACGGCGTGACCGATCCGCTCGATGCGAACGTGACGTTCGTATCGGCGAGCAACAGCGGAGCGTTTGCGGGTGGCTCGGTGACGTGGACGGGACTCACGGTGCCCGCGAACGGCAGTCTCGCGCTGACGGTCGTGGTGACGGTCAACAACCCGCTGCCGGCGAACGTCATGCAGATCGGCAACTTCGCGTATCAGACCGGCGGCACGCCGCCGGATTGCTCGGTGACGCCGCGTCCGGCGAACTGCACGGTCATCGTGACGCCGCCACCGGCGGGCACACCGCTTTTGCAGATCGAGAAGAGCTCGAACACCTCGACGGTGGAGCCGGGCGGCACGGTGATCTACACGGTCATGGTCGGCAACATCGGCACTGCAGCGGCGATAAATGTGCTGATCAGCGATCCGATTCCGGCCGGCGTCGCGAGCTACGCGTGGACGTGCGCGGGATCAGGCGGTGTCGTGTGTCCGAACGCGAGCGGCAGCGGTGCGATCAACGAGACCGTCGCAGCGTTCCCAGTCGGTGGCTTGATCGTCTACACCGTGACCGCGGTGCTCGATGCGAATCCACCCGCCGAGATCAACAACACCGCGAGCGTGACGCCGCCCGGCATCGGCGCCTGCGCGCCGTCCGGATCACCGCCGCCTTGCTCGTCGACGGTCGTCGTCGGCGTGACGCCGCCGAGCGGGGAGGTGGTGTCGGCTCCGGTGAACAGCCGATGGATGCTCTTGCTGACGATATTCGCGCTCATGATCGCTGCCGCTTACTCGCGGCGCAGCATCTGACGCTTCGAAAGGAGCCCTCGCAGATCGCGAGGGCTCCATGGCCTGCTCAATGACTACGCTTTAGGAAGACACGTTCTTTGCGTCTTCCTTAGGGAGTCACATTCATCGTGACGACGAGACGTCCGACGGTGTTGCCGCCTGCCACGACTTGGATCGGCACGGTCACGATACCTGTGTTGGGGAATCCGCCCAACGTCAGGGTTCCTGTCACGGTGTTGCCTGCCGTCGCGGTGACGTTCGTGCTGCCGTAGGGCGAGCTGAAAGTGACCGTGCCAGTCGGAGCTCCTGTGGCGGCGCCGTTTACGGCGACTGACAGAGCCACGGACAGATTCTGCGTGACCGTCCCCGGCGGCGTCGCCGTGAAAGCGGCGCTCGAAGCGATGCCACCGCTCGTGATGCCGGCGCCGTCGACGTACACGGGATCGGGTCCTACGCTGAAAGTGACGATGCCGCCGACCGGCGTCAGCGTGCTGCTCGCGCCGTCCCAGTTCGTGACCGTGACCGCCGAGCTCGTCGACACGGCGAGCGTCGTATTGCCCGACGGCGCCCACGCGACTCGGCGGTCGGCACTGCCGTCGGAGAAAACGAGCGAGTTGACGCCGCTGCCCCAACTGTCGGTGCTCGCGTAGTCGTAGCCGGCGAGCTGATGGACGAGCACGGAGTAGGCGGTGTAGCCGGGCTTCGGCGCTAAGGCATTGCCCGTGTTACCGGGATTGTGGAGGAGGCCGAACTTGTAGTTGCCGTCCGCGATCTGGATGTCGTCGGGTGCGAGCGGCAGATCGTCCATGAAATCGTAGTAGAGGTATTGCGAGATGCCGGCGCGCAGTGAAGATGCGGCGTCGCGCACGATGTATTGCGCCTGCTGCAGCTCCGTGACGATGCCAAGGTAGGTCGGCCAGCCGGTTTCGCTGAGCCACAACGGCATGCTCGATCCGCCCGAATATCCGGACACCAACGTTTTCACCGCGGCGATCACGGCGTCGTTGTTGCCCTCCGGCGCAGGCACCGGCGGGAACACGCCGCCGACAGGCGCAGGCAGATCGGTGTAGTTGTGGAAGTCGAGCACGTCGATGTACGCAAGGCCGCCGATGTCGAGGAAGCGCTTGAGCCAGTTGTAGGTCGTTGGCGTGGTGCCGAGCCACAGCGAGGTGAATCCACCCGGCGTCGGACCGACGACACGCGCGCCCGGCGCGGCGCTATGAATCGCGTTGGACGTGGGAACGAGCAAATCGTAGTAGCAATCCGCCGTTTTTCCGCAGGCGCTGTTGTTGCCGCTCGCGGTGTTGAATTCGTTGAAGACGATGTAATCGGCGCCGCTGCCGTAGTGCGTCGCGGCGGCGGCGGCGAATGCCGCGTAGGCAGCGATTCCGGTGGGGCTGCTCGGAACGTGGTTGGTGTCGTAAAGCGCGTTTTTATACCCGAGCAGCATCAGCGGTCTTGCGCCGCTGGCGATGATGTCGGCGGCGGCGGTATCGACATCGGGATCCCACGTGTAGTTGCCCGCGGTGAGCTCGATCGTGGACCACTGCAGATCCAAACGAACGTCTCCGCCGAGGCCGGCTGCCGCAATCGCTTTCGTTTCGGCGAGCGAGGACGTTGCGGGAATGCTCGAGAGCACGTGCATGTTCGTGCCGAATGCATTGGGCTGCGTGACCGCCGATGTATCGGTGACCGTGAACGGCACGTCGGCAGTGCTGACGGGTGTCGTCATGTGCACCGAATACCAGCCGTCACCGACGCTCGGCAGCGTGAATGAAGATGGTCCGCTCGCCGTGTTGACGCTGCCGCTGCCCACCGACACTCCGTTGATATCGGCCGCCGTCCAATTCACCAACGACGACGACGAGGTGTCGATCTGCTCCGACGCGCCACCGCTCGGAAATACGTTCATGAACGACGTGCCGTCGATCGCGAGCGGCACCGTGATGTCGCCCCAGTTTTCGAAACCTGCGTTGGAGAGGAGATTCTGCGTTCCGCCGTTGACGATGAAAGTGGCGTCGTCGAACCAGAACGTCCCGCTCCCCGCGCTGATGAATCCGACCAATATCGCCGTTTCTCCGGCAGCGGTGGTGTAGTCCCAATTCTTCTGCGCCCAGAACGTCGTCGCGACGGCAAAGCCCACGAGGTGCACGGTTCCCGTCTGACTGACCACCGCGAAGTGATTGCTCGAACCGCTTAAGCTTTTGCCTTTTGCCCGCGCGGAGAAGTGATACTTCGTCGACGGCTGCACCGCGATGACTTGAGAGAAGCCGCCGTTGTTCGGATAGGTCGCAACGGTGTCGAATTTCAGCGACACATTGCCGCTGTGCTTCGTCGTCGTATCGCCCGTGAGCGTGATGGTGGAATTCGCCGCGAACGGTGTCCATCCGGGAAAGACTTGCGATTGCGCGAGCGCGACGCACGGGCTCCACCCGATCGCCATAGCAATGACGACGCGTGCGAACTGCATCGCGGGAGCCGCAAAATTGAGACGTCTGAAAGTGAAGGGTCGTATCATGACGAATTCCTCCGAGCTGCCGGTTTGGCAGGTAGGCGACTGCGCCATGTCTTCCAAGTACGGGCCACGCGCCAGTTGATGGCGTACGAATGACGATTTGCCCGGCGTCGAACAGCTGAGCTACGCGGCCGATTGTTGCTCGCCTTCGCGGTCAAACCGATATCGCAGCGGCGTCAAATAAGTAGCGTGTGCGCTGCTGCACCGCAGAAGCACGACTCCGCGCCATGCAATCGGCAGCGGAGCGACGGGAGCTAGAAGTCCAGGAGTGAACTACGCGACATTCGATCTTGGAAGTGCTTACGAAAGCGGCGGCTCAACTGCAATCGGACCTGGGAGTGCAGCACGACTTCGTATTCGCCGCTGCGTTGCAGCTCGAGTCCGCGGACCTTGTCGCAATTGACGATGATGGAGCGGTGGATGCGCACGAAGGTTTTTTCGTCCAGCTCTTTTTCGAGCGCCTGAAGGCTCCGGCGCAGGATATGCGTGACGCTGCCGACATGCAGGCAAGCGTAGTAATTCGCAGCTTCGATCCAATCCACATCAGCGGTGTTCAGGAAAAGTGTCTGGCCTCGGCTTTTGACGACGAGCCGGGTGATCGGGCGTCGATCGCGCGTTGGTTCGAGGGCGAGCCTGCTTTTGGCTCGCTGTAACGCGCGATCGAATCGCGCGTCGTCGAACGGTTTCAGCAAATAGTCGAGCGCGCCCGCATCGAACGCACGCAGAGCGTATTCGTCATAGGCCGTAACGAAGATGACGGCTGCCGGCATGTCGGGCCCCATCAGCTCGAGCACATCGAAACCGTCGCATTCGGGCATTTGAACATCGAGAAGCAGGATGTCCGGCTTTGTGCGTCTCATCTCGTCGATCGCGGCCTGACCGGATTCGCATTCGACGACGGCGCCGATATCAGCGTCGCGGCGCAACAAGACAGTGAGGTTGCGCCGCGCGATGGCCTCATCGTCGACTACCAGAGCTCGCAGCGGCGCCATTCACGCCTCCTGCAGCGGTAGCGTCACCACAACTTCCACACCCTCGGCACCCGCACGTTTCAGCACAAGGTCAGACTCCTCGCCGTGCAGGATCTGCAAACGAGTACGGAGATTGCCGAGGCCAACGCCCGTGCGCGTCGCATCGAGATCTTCCTGCGTGCAGGGGCCATCGTTCGACACGCTCAGCCAAAGCGTACTTTCCCGACTTGTGCCGATGATCCGGATCTTGCCGCCGGATACGCGTTTTGAAATCCCATGCTTGATGGCGTTCTCGACGAGAGGCTGCAGCAGCAGGTTTGGAACCTTTGCATGAAGCAATTCGCCCGGGATGTCGAGACTCACCAGCAAGCGATCTCCGAAGCGGAGCTTCTGGATATCGAGGTAGCGCTGCAGGTATTCCACCTCCTCGGCCAGCGTCACCTCTGCTCTGTGCGAGTCCTCCGATGCGCGACGAAGGAATTCGCTCAATCCAACGATCATATTGACGGCAGCCTGATTGCGTTGGTCGCGCACGAGGCCGGCGATCGTGTTGAGCGTGTTGTACATGAAATGCGGTTCCAACTGCCTTCGCAACGCTGTGAGTTGCGCCTTGGACAGCTCTTCGTTGAGAAGAGCCGCCTCGGTCATTTGACGGGCGATGCGGTCTCGCGCTTCCACCAGATAAGTCACCGCCAATATCAGAACGTAGGCGATGGCGAACGTGAACACCTGATAGACGAGCGACGTAGTCCACGTATCCACAAACGTGGGCCAGCGTCGGTTGGCCCATGGGTTGAAGAGCACCTGGAGCCACGCGGACCATGTCTCGACGATCGCGCTGATGAGGGCAAACGCACCGAGATGCACGCCGAGCGCTCGAACGCTGGCGCCCCGGATGATCGGGTAGCGCCGCGCCAGCTCGACAATGAAAGGTGTCGCCAACGCCCACGGCAACCACAACGCCAACTCGATCGCGAAGAGGGGCAGCCAAGAATGATGCTTGCCCTCCACCACGTGCATCACGATCACGGTTTGACTTGCGTCCAACAACGCGCCCGCACCCCAAGCTCCGGCAATCCAAAGCCAACGAGTCCGGTCCGCATAGGTTCGGAAGAGGTCGATCATGGCAATCACGATACATCAAGCTTGAATCGGCTAACCCGCGGTATGCAGTGAGCGGCGGACGGCACGCTGCGAGCGGTCTGGTCCCGAGCGAGCGCGACTCTTACGCTGGCTTCGACATTCCGGAGTAGGAGATGCGACAGATGAAACGACTTATCGCTTTGGTTCTATTGGCCTGTGCATTCACCGTTCCGGCTTGGGCCGACTCGCCACGAGCGTCATCCGCGGATTCGGCTGCTGTCGATGCCGTCAAGCAGGTTGGACAGGACATGGGCGATGCAATGATCGCGCTCGATACCGAAAAGCTCGATCGGATCTTCGGCGACGATTGGGTGACGGTTGGATTGTCCGGTAACGTCTCCACGAAAGAGACACTCCTGCGCGACATCAAGGCCGGCAAGAAGAAGCTTACGTGGTTCGAATTGCGGCCCATGGACGTCCAGGTCTTCGGCGATGTCGCCATCGTTCAAGGCAACGTAGCCGAGAAAAGGATCATTGACGGCAAAGAAACCTACATCGAGCTTGTCTATTCGGACATTTTGAAAAAGCGCGATGGTCGTTGGGTCGTCGTGCATAGCATGGGTGCCACGATCAAGTGAGCGGCATACGAGCGGGCCGGCTTGTTTGGACTGGCCACGCTCGAGGCTGCGCAAGGAGATCTCAGCCCCCGCTCGGTTACGGTCGATGGCGTTGCTGAGATACGATTGGCAAAGATGATTTTCTCCGCGGCGCAGGATTCGCGGTCGGGCGATTTGTAGAAATGCAGTGAGCCCTCCTGTTTGTACCGCAGCGGACGCCGCCGCATAGTTGGTGTTCGCTCGTTCACTTTTAGGAATTGATCGTCGTGACCGAAACTGCAGACTTTCTCCGCTCCTCAGGTCTCCTGAGGATTCTCGCGATCGCACTCGCAACCGCTTTGCTCAGCGCTATCGGTGGCGCGATGGCTGAAACCCCGACGCCGCGCGTATTCGCACCTCGTGTTATCTCCGAGCCATTTATCGATACGGCGCCGACCTTCACTGCGGACGGGAAGACCGTCTATTTTCAGCACAGCGATGGGATCCGTGCGGCGATCAAAGTTTCCCGTTTGGTCGATGGCGCCTGGACGTCACCCGTATCGGTTTCGTTTTCGGATCGTTGGAATGACCTCGAACCGGCTCTATCCCCTGACGGCAGCTACTTGATCTTTGCGTCGGCGCGACCGGTGAAAGAGGGCGGCGCCACGTTGGACGGAGAATGGGGTGGCCGCCGGTGGCCGGGGCAGGGCGGCAATCTGTGGCGAGTGGACCGACGGGGCGATGGCTGGAGCGAGCCGCAGCGGTTGCCAGATGTGATCAATGATTGTGCCTCGGTATTTGAGCCGAGCCTTGCGCGCAACGGTGTGCTCTATTTCATGCGCCCCGATCAGGCCACGGGAAAGTTCCATCTGTTTCGTGCGGCCCCAGACGGCAAAGGCTACACGCAACCGCAACCTCTTCCGTTCACCGACATCGCGCACACCGACGCGGATCCCGCTGTTGCTGCAGACGAGTCCTTCTTGGTATTCGGCTCGAATCGGCCGCCGTCCGAAAAGCTCAGCCTCTATGTCGTGTTCCGGCATGGCGAGGGCTGGGGAGTTCCGGTCCGTCTTCCCGACAGCGTGAACGAAGGCACTCCCCTGATGGACGCTCATCTCGGCGCCGACGAGCAGACGCTTTATTTCAGCCGGGATCGCATGATCTGGTCGGTTCCCTTCGCAGCGCTGTTGCGCGACGCTCGGGCGGTGGACGGCGGACACTCTTAAGCAACGCGGCGTACAAATAATCTGGTCTGTGGATCAACGTGACGGTAGACGCGTCCGCAAGGGCCGAGACGTACGAGGAGTGCTCGCCCAATCCGGTTCACTTTTTTCGACGGCATGAGGGAGTAGCCGTCCTGCTGCGGGACCATCATCGCCTGATCCAGACTCATGTCCCAGCTAATTTTTTTGATGGATCCATCCATAGCGCTTCGATCAGGATGGTTTGCAATAGAGAACCATTCATTATCCGCGATTCGATCATAGGTGCGAATGCGAATTTCCCTTCCATCAGCGCGAACAACCATATGCAGCAAACGTGGCGCGTTACCGCCATCGAATGCCATGATGCGTGCTTGATACAGTAGCGACCGAAATCGTGGGAATTTTCGGGTATCGGTGGGACGATTCGGGAATGATCGAGGTAGAAAAAGCCACTCAAATTTCAGGCGGAACGGAAAAAATCCAGCCGTGGCGCCTATGTACTGCCCCCATGATGGATTGGACCGACCGCCACTGTCGATACTTCCATCGTCTCTTGTCGCCGCACGTGCGTCTCTACACCGAGATGGTGACTGCGCCGGCGGTCGTGCACGGTGATCGCGCGCGGCTGCTCGGCTTCGATCCCTCGGAGCATCCGGTCGCGCTGCAGCTCGGTGGATCGGATCCGCGCGAGCTCGCCGAGGCAGCGCGTATCGGCGAGACGATGGGTTACGACGAGATCAATCTCAATGTCGGCTGTCCGTCCGATCGCGTGCAGTCGGGGCGTTTCGGTGCCTGTCTGATGCGCGAGCCCGCGCTGGTCGCCGATTGCGTTGCGGCGATGCGCGCGGCGGTGCGCATTCCGGTGACGGTAAAGTGCCGTCTCGGCGTCGACGAGCAGGACGAATACGCCGATCTCGAACGTTTCATCGAAACCGTGCGTGCCTCGGGTTGCACGGTGTTCGTCGTGCACGCGCGCAAGGCTTGGCTCGAAGGCTTGTCGCCGAAAGAGAATCGCGAAGTGCCGCCGCTCAACTACGAGCGCGTGTATCGTTTGAAGCACGAATTTGCCGATCTCACGATCGTCATCAACGGCGGCATCGCGACGGTCGCTGAGATCGACGAGCATCTTCGCCACGTCGACGGCGTGATGCTCGGACGCACCGCGTATCACGAGCCGTATCGTCTCGCGGAAGTCGAGGCGCGTCTTTTCGGAACGCCGTTGCCGGATCGCGACGAAGTGCTTGCGCGCTTGCGTCCGTATGTCGACGCGCATCTCGCACGCGGCGATCGCCTGCAGCACATCAGCCGGCATATTCTCGGCTTGTATCAAGGCTTGCCCGGCGCGCGCGCGTATCGCCGCGTATTGAGCGAGCGCGCACATCATATGGACGCGGGATTCGAAGTGATCGAGGCGGCGATCGCGGTGCGCAGCCGCGATCCCGCACGACGCGCCGCTTAACTCGTCGACGTTCGCGCGGATTCGGGCACGAGAACGCGAAGGCGCGCGTCTACGAAATCGGCAAACGCGCGCACTTTCGCCGGTATGAAGCGATTGCCGGGATAGATCGCGAAGATGCCTTGCTCGACCGCGGCCCACGCCGGCAATACGCGTCGCAAAGCTCCTGTTGCGAAATCGGCAACAGCAACGAAGTGCGGCAGCAGCGCGATGCCGCCGCCGGAGCGGCAGGCGTCGCGCAGCGCGAGCGCGTTGTTCGAGCGCAGGCGCATATTCACACGCACGGTGGCGCGCGCGCCGCGCCGGTGCAGCACCCAGCGTTCGGGCAGCGCACCGACGTCGAGCACGAGGCAGTGATGTGTCGTGAGCTCGTTCGGTCGGCGTGGCTCGCCGTTGAGCTCCAGATACTCCGGGCTCGCCGCGAGCACGCGGCGGCTGTCGGCGAGCCGTCTTGCGGCTAGACGCGAATCGCGCAACGTACCGACGCGGATCGCAAGATCGAAGCCTTCCTCGACGAGATCGACGTTGCGGTTCGAGAGATGCAGGTCCAACGTCAGCCCTGGATTGGCCGCGAGAAAATCCGGAATCGACGGCGTGAGGTACGTGAGCCCGAGCCCGCTCGGCGCGCTCACGCGAAGATGGCCTTGCAGCGACGCACCGAGTGCGCTCGCGGCCTGCTCGGCTCGCTGCAACTCGGTCAGCAGCGCCTCGCAGCGCGCGAGGTGCGTGCGACCGGCTTCGGTGAGTCCGACTCGTCGCGTCGTGCGATGAAGAAGGCGCACGCCAAGCCGCGTTTCCAGTGCCGCGACCGCACGGCTGACCGCGGACACGTGCGTGTCGAGCTGTTCAGCCGCGCGCACGAAGCTCAAGCGCCGGCCGACTTCGACGAATGCGGCGATCTCACCAAGACGGCTCCGGATCATTCTTGCGTTTCCAGCAATAATGACTTGTCCATGATCGAGTTTATCGCAGACGTGCGTCTGTGTAGTGTCTGCGCTCAGTGATGCGGCATAGGATCATCGAGGTAACGGAGATGGACGGTTCGCGGGCGACGCAAATGTCTCGGTCTATGCGCACGAGCTCAGCAGCAGCGTGGCGAGATCGCCTCATCGCGCCGGCGTTCGTCCTCCTCTGGTGCTCGGGCTACCCCGCGGGAAAGCTCGCGATCCAGCACGGCGGACCATTCACGGTGCTGCTGCTGCGCTTCGCCGCAGCCGCGGCGATCTTCGGCACGCTCGCCGTCGCGGCGCGTGTCGCCTGGCCGAGCCGGCGCGAGCTCCTGCACAGCGCGGTGATCGGCTTTCTTTCGCTCGCGTGTTCGTTCGGTGCGGTCTATACCGGTTTGCGCCTCGGCGTATCGACCGGTATCTCGGCGCTCTTCATCGGCTCGATGCCGCTGACCACGGCATTGTTCGCGACTCTGCTCGGCGATCGACTCTCGGGGCGGCAGTGGGCGGGGCTCGCGCTCGGGTTCATCGGCGTTTTTCTCGTGCTCGAAGGCCGTTTCGGCGGCGGCGCGAGCGCGCTCGCGTACTTCGTCAGCTTCCTCGGCCTTCTCACGCTGACCGCCGGCACGCTCTATCAGAAGCGCTATTCGAGCAGCATCGACGTGCGCGTCGGGCTCGCGGTGCAGCACGTGGTCGCTGCGATTGCAATGCTGCCGATCGCGGCATTCGCCGAGCATTTTGGTTCGGACTGGAGCGGCGCGTACCTCGGCTCCGTCGGCTGGCTCGTACTGGTGAATTCGGTCGGCGGCTTCGCGTTTTTTTTCCTCTTGCTTCGCCGCGGCGCAGCGACCGATGTCGCGGCGCTCTTCTATCTGATGCCGCCGATCACCGCCGTGATGGGCTTCGTCGTGCTCGGCGAGCACTTGTCGCTGCCGATGCTGCCCGGCTTTGCGCTTGCGGCCGCGGGCGTCTGGCTCGGTACGCGCCGCGCAAGCTGACGGACATGTGGCGCGCGACGCGTACAATGCGCGTCCCTTTCGCGTCCTTGCCGCATGTCTGCCGTCAATCTCGTCAACGTCGACTATTCGGTCGGCGGTCCGCTATTGCTCGATCGCGTCGATCTTTCGATCGAGCGCAACGAGCGCATCTGCGTCGTCGGCCGCAACGGCGCGGGCAAGTCGACGCTGCTGCGCTTGATCGCCGGCGAGATACGGCCTGACGACGGCGAAGTCCGTGTGCAAGGCGAAGTCCGCATCGCGCGGCTCGCGCAGGAAGTTTCGCGCGAAACGCGCGGCACGGTGTTCGACGTCGTCGCCGATGCGCTCGGCGATCTTGGCGCGCTGCTCGCCGAGTTCCATCATCTTTCGCATCACCTCGACATTGCCGGCAACACCGAGGCGCTCGCGCGCGTGCACGCGAAGATCGACGCCGGCGGCGGTTGGAATCTCGATCGCCGCGTGACGGACGTGCTGACGCGCCTCGCGTTGCCCGAGGACGCGGAATTCTCGGCGCTCTCGGGCGGCATGAAGCGTCGCGTGTTGCTGGCGCGCGCGTTGGTGATCGATCCCGACATTCTGCTGCTCGACGAGCCGACCAATCATCTCGACATCGAAGCGATCGCGTGGCTCGAGCAATTGTTGCTCGGCTTCGCGGGCAGCCTTGTCTTCGTCACGCACGATCGGCGGTTCCTGCGCGCGCTCGCGACGCGCATCGTCGAAATCGATCGCGGTCGCGTGACGAGCTGGCCCGGCGACTATGAGAATTATCTTCGCCGTCGCGAGGAACGCGCTCACGCCGAGGCGCAGGCGAACGCGCTGTTCGATCGCAAGCTCGCCGAAGAAGAAGTCTGGATCCGCCAGGGCATCAAGGCGCGGCGTACGCGCAACGAAGGGCGCGTGCGCGCGCTTCAAGTGATGCGTCGCGAACGCGCGGAGCGTCGCGAAGCCGCGGGCACCGCGCGTCTTGCGCTGAGCGCGGGGCCGGCGTCCGGCAAGCGTGTGATCGACGTCGAGAATCTCGGCTTCGCGTTCGACGATCGCGTGATCGTGCGCGGGTTGACGACGACGATCCAGCGCGGCGATCGCGTCGGCCTCATCGGCGCGAACGGCTCGGGCAAGACGACGCTGCTGAAACTCCTGCTCGGCGAGCTCGCGCCGCAGCAAGGCGAAGTGCGGCTCGGGACGAACCTTGAGATCGCGTATTTCGATCAGCATCGCGCGCAGCTTCGCGAGGATCGCAACGCGCTCGACAATGTCGCCGAAGGCGCCGAGTACCTTTCGATCGGCGGCGCGCGCAAGCATGCGCTCGGGTACCTGCAGGATTTCCTGTTCTCGCCCGAGCGTGCCCGCGCGCCGATCACCGCGCTCTCCGGCGGAGAGCGCAATCGATTGCTGCTGGCAAAGCTCTTCGCGCGTCCGTCGAATCTTCTGGTGATGGACGAGCCGACCAACGATCTCGATGTCGAGACGCTGGAGTTGCTCGAGGAACTTCTGGCGAGCTATCCCGGCACGCTGCTGCTCGTGTCGCACGATCGCGAATTCCTCGACAACGTCGTAACCAGCACGCTCGTGCTCGAAGGCGAAGGGCGCGTGGGCGAGTACGTCGGCGGCTACAGCGATTGGCAGCGTCAGGCACCCGCGCAGCGCGCGGCTCCGCGCGTGTCGCGTGTCGATGATGATGCGGCCAACGCAACTCCGACTCCATCCACCGCACCGCGCAAACGCAAGCTCAGCTACAAGGAAAGCCGCGAGCTCGACGAGCTGCCCGAGCGGATCACTCAGCTCGAAGCGCGGATTGCCCAGATGGGCGAGCGGCAGCAGGACCCTGCGTTCTATCGACAGGACAGTACGGCGATCATCGCGGCAAGCGCGGAGCTGGCGACATTGCAGAGCGAGCTCGATGCGGCGTATCGGCGTTGGCAGGAGCTTGAAGCATCGCCGCCGTGATGACCTCTCCCGCGGAGCGGGAGAGGTGAAGGGTGGCTAGAACGCCTGGTCGCCCGGAGGTGCCGGCGGTGCGGGAACGGCAGGCGGCGTAGGTGGTGACGCAGGCGCGGGCGGAGCGGCTACGGCCGGGGGTGCCGGCGGAGCGGGAGGCGCCGGCGGCGGAATGCGCAGATTGAAGATCGAGTTGAACTCCGGCGCTTTCATGTTGAGCGCGAGCGTCTTGCGTTCGCGCAGCACCTTGATCGGTACGTCCTTGCCGGACGGCTGATCGCGCAGCGCGCGCAGCGCATCTTCCGGGCGCGCGACCGCCTCGCCGGCGACGTTGGTGATCACGTCGCCCGCGCGGATGCCGGGCAGCGATTCTTCGTCGGTGGCAATCACCAGCACGCCTTTGTCGGTGCCGAAATAACGGCCGAGGTCGGCGTTGAGCGGCGCGAGATTGAGCCCCCACCACGGCATCGCGATCTGCACCATCTTGCGGCCGTCGCGCATCGCCTTCATCGATTCCTTGCGAGCGATCTCGACCGCTTCGCGAACCTGCCGGTTGCTCGCGCGCTCGGCTTCACGCTGGGCGCGTTCGACTTCGGCCTGGATGCGCTCGTTGAAATCCTTCGGCAGAAACGGATGCTCGGGATCCTCGCTCATCAGCTGCGACCAGTTCCACGCCTGGCGCCGCTCCGCTGCAAGCACGACGACGCCGGTCTCGGAGCCGCGCCGATAGTTGATGCTGACGCTCTGGCCGTCCTTGAGGTTGGCGAGGAGATCGCGCGCTTTCGAGAGCGAGGCGCCCGTGCTCTTCTCGTCGAGCGGCTGATTGTCGATCGCGGTGATCACATCGCCGTCGCGAAGACCTGCTCGCGCCGCGGGACCGTCGGGCGTGACGGCGGAAAGGCGCACGCCTTTGGAATTGCTGCCGAGCACGACACCGATGATCGCGCGATCGGGATTGCCGAGATAGCGCATCGCGTACGAGCGCGGGCTGCTTTCGCCAAGCTCGCTCGAGAGCGCCGCCATCTTGCGCGAGAGCTCCTGCATCTGCGTTCGCAGCTCAGCGAGCTCGGCGCGCGCGGCTTCGGCTTTGGCGGTTACGGGTTCGGCTTGCGCGCTTGCAGAGGCCGCTGTCACCGGTGCGGCGCTGGCTGCAGCTGCCGTCTTGGGCGTCGGATCGGCAGCGAGTGCGCCATGCACCGCGAACACGGAACCGGCGAGGAGAATGATGCGTTTCATGGAAACCTCTCAGTTGATCAGATTCTGCGACGCCGCCACGGCGCCGCTATCGCCGTTTCCGGCGAGTGCGAAAGCGTTGCCGCGGATCGTCGCAAGGTCTTCGAGCAGCGCGACGCGCTGTCGCCAAAGCGGCAGCGCATCGGCATCGCCGTGCGCCGCGGTGAGCTGTACATCGACGAGGCCGATCAAATCCTCGACCTCGACCGCCGCCATCAGATCGCGGCCGTCCTGCGGCGCGCGCGCGGCGACCGCGGCGATCCAGCGTTCGAGTGTTTGCGAGCGCTGGTGTAGCTGATCGATTTCGTCCGTTGTGATAGGTGCGGGTTGCGTTGCCGCTGGCGCCGGAGTCGACGCGACCGGAACTTGCGTTTCGTGCTGCGGCGAGCGCGGCAACAAGAGCGCGAGCGCGACGCCCGCGGCGAGCGCGGCTGGAATCGCATAACGCCAGACGCGCGGACGCCGCTTGCGTTCGAGCGCGCGTGCGAGCTCGGGCCACAAATCGGGCTGCGGCGCCGATTCGGGCAGCGCGCGCAGCGCGGCCGCGAGCGCGGCATCGGGTGTGGGTTCGATCAAACCGTCGCGGCCAGACATGGCGCAACCTCCTGGGTATCCAACAGGCGGCGCAGGCGACTGCCGCCGCGCGCAACCTGCGATTTCGAAAAACTCACCGATTTACCGGTCATCTCCGCGATTTCCTGGTGCGTGTATTCCTCGACGTGGTAGAGCCACAAGACGCTACGCGTCATCGCCGGCAAGCCGTGCAGCGCGCGTTCGAGGCGCGCTGCGTCGGCGAGCATCCACGGCGCCGGCGTGTCGCCCGGCGGCTCTTCGCGATCGTCGATATCCTCGAACGTGGCGCCGCGTTCGCGGCGAAGGCGCATCAACGCCTCGTTGACGACGATCTGGCGCAGCCAGCCCCAGAACGGCGCATCGCCGCGGAACTGACCGATGCGCTCGATCAGCCGCAGCATCGCGTCGTGCATCACCTCGCGCGCGCTGTCGGCGTCGCCGACGATGCGCAGCGCCAGCGTGAATGCCGGCCGTTCGAACGCGCGATAGATCTCTTCCAGCGCGCGCGCATCGCCGCGGCGGGCGCGCGCCAGCACAAGGTCCGATAGCTCGATCTGGAAGCTGGCTGCGCTCACGGGTAAAGGAGATGCCGCCGGGCGGATTTCCGTCGCAGGCACGATCGTACGGGGCGCTGGAGGCGTTGTCCTCGACGGACAGGACGCTGTCCGCGCCCTGTCCGCGGCGCCCGTGCGGACACTGTCCGTCCGCTCTATGGTGGAGTGCGAAAAACGCTTCGCGTCAACGAGTTAGCATCGTGGCACGCTCGTTGCTCAATAGTGCTCACGCGGCCCCCGACCCCGGCCGTGCGGAGTTCGATGGCAATGATTCGCGACACCTCGGCCCAGGACCGGCAGCTCTCGCCGAAGACGAACCGCAAGAAGAAGCTGGTCTGGATCGGCGTCGGCGTGGCCGGCGCGCTCGCCGTGCTGGCCTGCATCCCGACCGTCGCGCACCTGATGTCCGCCGATTCCTCGGCGAGCACCGCGCGGCTTCGGATCGCCGAGGTCAAGCGCGGCACGCTGACGCGTGACGTGTCGGTACAAGGCAAGGTGGTCGCGGCCGTGAGCCCGACGCTCTATGCACGCAGCGCCGGCACCGTCGACATGCAGATCCATGCCGGCGACAAGGTCAAGAAGAGCGACGTGCTCGCCGTGATCGATTCGCCCGAGCTCACTAATAAGCTGAAGCAGGAACAGGCGACGCTCGACAGCCTCACGCTCGATGTCGAGCGCGCGAACATCGACCACAGGAAGCTGCAGCTCCTTTCCAAGAAGACGCTCGATCAGGCTCGCATCGATCGCCAGACCGCGGCGCGCGAAGTGGAGCGCACGAGCAAGGCATTCACGGCCGGCGCGCTGCCCGAGCTCGACGTGCTGCGCGCGAAAGACGCGCTGTCCAAGGCCGAGCTCACCGTGACGAACGCCGAGCAGGACGGCCAGCTCGAGCGCGACAGCCTCGCGTTCGAGCTCAAGACCAAGCGCCTTGCGCTGGATAAGCAGAAACTCATGGTCGAAGACATCACGCGCCAGGTCGACGAGTTGAAAGTGCGCTCGCCGGTCGACGGCCAAGTGGGCCAGCTGATCGTGCAGCAGCGCGCGAACGTCGCGGCGAACGCGGCGCTGATGACCGTGATCGATTTGACCGCGCTCGAAGTCGAAGTCCAGGTACCCGAAGTGTTCGCGCACGATCTTTCGATCGGCATGCCGGCCGAGATCCGCGACAGCAACGGCACCTACACGGGCGAAATCAGCGCGGTGTCGCCCGAAGTCGTCAACGGCCAGGTCACCGGCCGTGTGCGCTTCGGCGACAACAAGCCTGCGGGCCTGCGCCAGAACCAGCAGCTCACCACGCGCATCCTGATCGACGAGCATCCGAACGTGCTGATGGTCGAGCGCGGCCCGTTCGTCGACTCGGGCGCCGGCCGCGTCGCCTACATCGTTCGCGGCGATATGGCCGAGCGCACGCCGATCCAAGTCGGCGCGACCAGCCTCAATGCGGTCGAGATCGTCTCCGGCGTGAAGGAAGGCGATCGGATCGTGATTTCGGGAACAGACGAGTTCAACGGTGCGCAGCGCGTTGCGCTGAATTGAAGAAAACAGGAACCCACGAAGGAAACGCCATGCTCAAGATGACTCACCTGCAAAAGGTCTACCGCACCCACCTGATCGAGACGCACGCGCTGCGTGATTTCTCGATCCACGTGCGCGACGGCGAATTCGTCGCGGTCACGGGGCCCTCGGGTTCGGGCAAGACGACCTTCCTCAACATCGCGGGTCTGCTCGAAGAGTTCACCGGCGGCGAATTCTGGCTCGACGGCGTCGACGTCAGCGGCATGAACGACAACGATCGCTCGAAGCTGCGCAACGAGAAGATCGGCTTCATCTTCCAGAGTTTCAATCTGATTCCCGATCTCAACCTCTTCGACAACGTCGACGTGCCGCTGCGCTATCGCGGCTTCAAGGCGGCCGATCGCAAGCATCGCATCGAAGAAGCGCTGTCGCGCGTCGGTCTGGCCTCGCGTCAGAAACATTACCCGGCCGAGCTCTCCGGCGGCCAGCAGCAGCGCGTCGCGATCGCACGCGCGCTCGCAGGATCGCCTCGGCTTCTGATGGCCGACGAGCCGACCGGCAACCTCGATTCGCTGATGGCGCGCGGCGTGATGGAGCTGCTCGAAGAAATTAACCGCCAGGGCACGACGATCATCATGGTCACGCACGATCCCGAGCTCGCCGCGCGCGCGCATCGCAACGTGCACATCATCGACGGTCAGGTCACCGATTTCGACGACGAGCCCAAGCTGGTCAAGCAATCGACGCGCGACGACAACTCCGTCGCCGTCGCCTGAGGATCGACGCCATGTTCAGCTACTACGTGCAACTTGGCCTCAGATCGCTTAGGCGCAATCCCATCCTGACGCTCCTGATGGTGCTCGGCATCGGCCTCGGCATCGCGGCGAGCATGACGACGCTGACGGTCATGCATCTGATGGGCGCCGATCCGATTCCGTGGAAGAGCGACAAGCTGCATTACGTGCAACTCGACAACTGGGACATTAACCAGTCGTATTACGACGACGGCCGCCCGCCCGATCAGGTCACCTATCGCGACGCGACCGCGCTGATGGCCGCGGGCAAAGCCGACAAGCAGGCCGCGATGTGGAAGATCGCGCTGCCGATTCAGCCGGAGAATCCCGAGGTCAAGCCGTTCAATTCGCTCGGCCGCGTGACGTATGCGGATTTCTTCCCGATGTTCGAGCCGCCTTTCGAGTACGGCGGTCCGTGGGACCGCAGGCAAGACGATGAGCACGCGCGCGTGATCGTGCTGACGCGCGACACGAACGAAAAGCTCTTCGGCGGCCAGAACAGCGTCGGCAAGACCGTCCGCATGGACGGCATCGACTACACCGTCGTCGGCGTGCTCGGCAAATGGAAGCTCCGCGCGCGCTACTACGATCTCACCAACGGCGCCTTTGCCGATCCCGAGGAATTCTTCATGCCGTTCACGACGGCGATCGATCTCAAGAAGCGCGGAAGCGGCAACAACAGCTGCTTCAGATCGCCCGGCGATGGTTGGGACGCATACCTGCAGTCCGATTGCATTTGGATGCAGATGTGGGTCCAGCTCGACAGCCCCGCGCGTCTGGCCGAATACAAGTCGTTCCTCGATACCTACGCCAACGAGCAGAAGAAGCTCGGACGCTTCGAGCGTCCGCTCAACAACCGGCTGCTCGACGTCAACGCATGGATGAAAGATCAGAAGGTCGTCTCGCGCGACGTCGAAGTGCAGACGGGGCTCGGCTTCGCGTTCCTCGCGGTGTGCCTGGTCAACACGATCGGCCTCCTGCTCGCGAAATTCACGCGTAAGGCCGGAGAAATTGGTCTGCGCCGCGCGCTTGGCGCGAGCCGGCGCCAGGTGTTCATGCAGTTCCTGATCGAGTCCGGCGTCGTCGGCCTCTCCGGTGGCATCGTCGGTTTGTTCCTGACCGGCCTTGGCCTTCTTGCGGTGCGTGCGCTCTACTCAACGTATAAGAGCGTCGCGTCGCTTGATCTCACGATGGTGCTGATGACGGTTGCGCTCGCGGTCGTAGCGGCGGTGCTCGCAGGTTTGTATCCGACCTGGCGCGCGTGCCGCGTGCAGCCGGCCGCGCAATTGAAGGTTTGAGGAGATCGCCATGGAAATCCGCCCGATTCTCTCCGCGTTGATGCGCAGCAAGGTCTCGATGATCCTGATCGGCCTTCAAGTCGCGCTGACGCTCGCGATCGTCTGCAACGCGCTCTTCATCATCAACGAGCGGCTCGCCCACATGGCGCGTCCGAGCGGCATGAACGAAGCCGACACGTTCTGGTTCGGCAGCAACGGTTTCGGCCAGGGCTACAACGCGACGGTCGTGCAGCAGTCCGATCTCGCGTTGCTGCGCCAGCTGCCGGGCGTCGCCGACGCGGTGCCGACGAACTCGGTGCCGATGAGCGATGGCGGCTGGAGCACCGGCCTCTCGCTGCAGGCGCGCCAAAAGACCTCGACGGCGTCGACGACGATCTATCTCGTCGACGACCACGCGATCTCGACGTTCGGCACCAAGCTCGTCGCCGGCCGCAACTTCAAGCCTGAAGAAATCGAGACGCTCGATTTCGGCGATCGCCTCCTGCCGAAGGTCGCGATCGTCTCGAAGGCGCTCGCCGACAAACTGTTCCCGGACCAGGATCCGATCGGCAAGCAAGTGTTCTTCGACCAGGATCCGCCCACGACGACGATCATCGGCGTGGTCGACCGCCTTCAGCAGCCGTGGATGTCGAGCGACACCGTCGAGTATTCGACGTTCGTGCCCGCGTTCATGCCGTACGGCAACTCGACGCGCTATCTCGTGCGCACCGAGCCCGGCCGCCGCGATGAGGTGATGAAGCAGGTCGAGCAGAAGATGGCCGAGGCCAATCCGAGCCGCATCATCGGCAAGGTGCGCCCGATCACGCAGGTGCGCAGCGAGGCCTACGCCGACGATCGCGCGATGGCGATCATCCTCGGCGTCGTGATCTTCTGCCTCCTGACGATCACCGCGCTCGGCATCGTCGGCATGGCGAGCTTCTGGGTCGCGCAGCGCACCAAGCAGATCGGCACGCGCCGCGCGCTGGGCGCGACGAAGTTCGACATCCTGCGCTATTTCCAGACCGAGAACTTCATCATCACGACGCTCGGCCTCATCGGCGGCGGCATCCTCGCGTACGCGTTCAGCCTGTACCTCATGAAGACGTACCAGTCGCCGCGGCTGCCGTGGTACTACGTGCCAGTCGGATTCCTGTGCTTGTGGCTGCTCGGCCAGCTCGCGGTGCTGGGCCCGGCGCTGCGCGCCTCGCGCGTGCCGCCGGCCGTGGCGACACGGAGCGTTTAGGCTTTACTCGTCGTCCCGGCGGAAAGCCGGGACGCCTTTTCAAGCTCTTCGCGAAACACAGCAAAATGGGTCCCGGCTTTCGCCGGGACGACGGGTTGCTGCGATCTCGCTAGACTTGCCCACGCAACCTTCCAGCGCCTTGCTGCATCCAAGCAGCCATGCGCCGGGACCTATGTAGCGACGAAAACATGCGCACCGTCCTGGTGATCGACGACAACCACGCGGTCGGAACCGCGCTCGAGCTCGTGTTCGGGCTGCGCGAGATCCGCACCCTGATCGCGTACTCGCCGGCCGAGGGCCTGGCGGTGCTCGAGGACGAGGACATCGATCTCGTCGTTCAGGACATGAACTTCACGGCCGATACCACCTCCGGCGAGGAAGGCGTCGCGCTCTTCCGCGCGATCCGCGAGCAGCGCGCGGATCTCCCGATCGTGCTCCTGACCGCGTGGACGCATCTTGAAACCGCCGTCGAGCTCGTCAAAGCCGGCGCGGCCGACTATCTCGCCAAGCCGTGGGACGATCACAAGCTGCTCGCGACGGTCGAGAACCTCCTCGAGCTTTCCGAAGCGACGCGCGAGATTTCGCGTGTGCGCGAAGAGCGCCGGCGCAGGCGCAAAGCGCTCGATGCGAAGTACGACCTTCGCGGTCTCGTGTTCGCATCGACCGCGACCGAGCGCGTGATCGAGCTTGCCTGCCAGGTCGCGCGCGCGGACATTCCGGTGCTGATCACCGGCCCGAACGGCGCCGGCAAGGAACGCATCGCCGAGATCATCCAGGCGAACTCCGCGGTGAAAACCGGGCCGTTCGTCACCGTCAACTGCGGCGCGCTACCTTCGGAGCTGATCGAGGCCGAGCTCTTCGGTGCCGATCCCGGCGCCTACACGGGCGCGCCGAATCGCGCGCGCGAAGGCCGCTTCGAGCTCGCCGACGGCGGCACTCTGTTCCTCGACGAGATCGGCAATTTGCCGCTCGCCGGGCAAGCCAAGCTCTTGCGCGTGCTCGAAAGCGGACAGTTCGAGCGGCTCGGCTCCAGCAAGACGCGCTCGACGAAAGTGCGCGTCATCAGCGCGACCAACGCGGATGTCGCCGCGATGATCCGCGACGGCCGTTTCCGCGAAGATCTTTACTACCGGCTCAACGTGATCGAGCTTCGCTTGCCGCCGCTCGCCGAACGGCGCGACGACATCGTCCCGCTCGCCGAACACTTCCTCGAAGGCCGCGCGGCGCTCGACGAAGGCGCACGCAGCGCGCTCGTCGCGCATACCTGGCCCGGCAACGTGCGCGAGCTCAAGAACGCGATCCAGCGCGCCGCGCTCCTCTGCCGCGACAACATCATCACCGCCGACGATCTTGGCCTCGGCAGCATCCGCATCAACGGCGGACGCCCGTCACCGGCCGCGGAGCCCGATCGCGCGATGATCGAATCGGCGCTCGCCAACGCGCGCGGCGTGATCAGCCAGGCCGCGGCGGAGCTTGGGCTCTCGCGCCAGGCGCTGTATCGGCGCATGGACAAGCTGGGGATAGAGCAGGGCTGAGGGACGAGGGTAGAGGGGCGAGGGCGCCCAAAACCGTACGAGGCTTGAATCTTGCGAGCAGGAAATCGCAAGCTGAGGCATCGTATCGTGATTGAGCCCTCGCCCCTCCGCCCTGAACCCTCGTCGTCCCGCTCTCGATGCGCTTGGTTTCCCTCGAAGGCAAACTCACCGCCGCGCTCACAGCGACCCTGATCGCCGCGAGCGCGCTGGCCGCGTTCGCGAGCCAGTGGCTCGCCTCGGCCTGGATCGGCGCGGCCGCAGCGGTGCTCGTACTTGCGTTGCCGGCGCTGATTTTCGCGCGTGCGCTGGCACGGCCGGTCGCATCGCTGATCCGAGCGCTGTCCGGCAGCGTGGTCGCGTTCCGCGACGGCGATTTCAGCTTCTCGATCGGCGCCGAGCGCGGCGATGAGGTGGGTGATCTCGTGCAGGCGCACAACGAGCTCGGGCGCGTACTGCGCGAAGAGCGCCAGCATTTGTTCCAGCGCGAGCTCCTGCTCGACACCGTCGTGCAGAACACGCCGACCGCACTCGCATTGGTGGAGGAAGGCGGCCACGTCGTCTACGCGAACATCGCCGCGCGCCAGCTCCTCAACGGCGGCCGCTCGCTCAATGGGCAGTCGTTCGCAGAGATCGTCGCCGCCGCACCCGAACCGCTTGCGCGTGCGATCGCGAGCGGCGCGGATGGGCTCTTCAGCGTGCAGCTCGATCGCGAGGAGGAGACGTTCCATTTCTCGCAACGCGCGTTCAAATTGCAAGGCAAGCCGCATCGGTTGTACCAACTGAAGCGGCTCACGCGCGAGCTCGCGCGCCAGGAGGTCGCGACCTGGAAGAAAGTCATCCGCGTGATCAGCCACGAGCTCAACAATTCGCTCGGGCCGATCCGCTCGCTGTCGCATTCCGGCCGCGAGTTCGCGCGCCTCGGCGACCTGACGCGGCTCTCGACCGTTTTCCAGACGATCGAGGAACGCACGCATCATCTGGAAAACTTCACGCAAGGCTACGCGCGCTTCGCCAAGCTGCCGCAGCCGCGGCCCGAATCGATCGCGTGGCTGCCGTTTCTCGACGCACTGTCGCGCCACTTTGCGTTTCGTCTTGCCGACGCGCCGCCGGACGTGCCCGGATGGTTCGATCGCGGACAGGTCGAGCAGGTGCTGATCAATCTTCTGAAAAACGCGCACGAATCCGGTGGCGATCCGACGGCGATCGAGCTTGCGGCGAGCGTGCGCGGACATGACCTGCGCATCGAAGTGCGCGACCGCGGCAGCGGCATGAGCGAAACGGTGCTCGCGAATGCGCTGCTGCCGTTCTATTCGACGAAGCGCAGCGGATCGGGGCTGGGTCTTGCGCTTGCGCGCGAGATTGCCGAGGCGCACGGCGGGCGCGTGCAGCTGGCGAATCGGGCGGATGGCGGGCTTGTGGTCACGCTGGTGTTGCCGCAACCGGAAGTTTCCTGACGAGGTTCAAGGATCGAGCAACTCGATCCAATGCCGAACCGGCACATCGCTCGCTGCGGCGAGATGAAGCTGGCAGCCGATATTCGCCGTCGCAATCATCGACGGCTCTCCCGTGGTCAGCGATGCCAGCTTTCGATTGCGCAATTCATTGGCAAGCGCAGGTTGCAGAATCGAGTAGCTTCCCGCCGATCCGCAACAAAGATGCGCATCGGCGACCGGCGACAGCGCGTAGCCGGCTTCGCGCAGCAACCGTTCGATAGGCGCGCCGCCCTTCATTCCATGCTGCAGAGAGCAGGGCGCATGAAACGCGACGCGCTGTCCGCGTCCGAACCCAGAAAGCCACGCGCGGTCCTCGGCGGCGATGATCTCGGCAGGATCGCGCACCAGCGAAGCGATGCGCCGCGCTTTCTCGGCGTAGCGCGCATCGTCGCGCAGCAGATGACCGTAATCGCGCACGGTAACGCCGCAACCGGTTGCGCTGACGACGATTGCTTCGACGCCGTTCTCGACGTGCGGCCACCACGTATCGATATTGCGGCGCATCGCGGCGAGACCTTCGTCATGACGGCCGAGGTGATAGGCGAGTGCACCGCAGCAACCTGCGGTGGGCGCGGTTTCGATCGCGATGCCGAGCCGCGCGAATACGCGCTCTAGGCTCGCACGCGTTTCCGGCGTCGCGGATTCCGCGCAGACGTCGAGCGCGAGCACGCGACGACGCGCCGGTGCCGCAGCGATCGCAACGCCACGCTCCGCGTTACGCAGCGGGATTTTATTCTGCCATCGCACCGGCAATAACGGTCGCAGCACCTGGCCGATGCGAAGCACCGCACGAAACACCGACTTTGCCGGCACGACACGCACGATCGCGTGGCGCAGCACACGCTCTCGCAGCGACCGCGGCCGCTGCGCCTCGACGAGCCCGCGGCCGACATCGAGCAGCGCGCCGTAACGCACGCCGGAAGGACACGTCGTCTCGCAGGCGCGGCAGCCAAGGCAACGATCCAGATGCGTCATCGTCGTCGCGCTCGCAGGAGTGCCTTCGAGCAGTTCCTTGATCAGATAAATGCGTCCGCGCGGACTGTCGCGCTCGTCGCCGAGCACTTGATAGGTCGGACACGTCGCAAGGCAGAAGCCGCAATGCACGCAGCGGCGCACGATCGATTCGGCGTCGCGGGCGTTGGGAGAGTCGCTAAGGCTGGCGTGCAGCGTCGTGTGCATGAATCAGAGATCTCCGTACAGCCGGCCGCGATTGAAGATGCCGTGCGGATCGAACTCGGCCTTGAGCCTTCGATGCAGGGCGAGCAGCGGCGCAGGCAGCGGATGGAAAACACCGTCGTCCGGAGTCCTCGCCGCGCCGACACGAAACAGCGTCGCATGTCCGCCCGCCGCTGCAGCCGCGGCGCGAACGTGCGCGGGCTCGGCATCGGATTTCACCCAGCGCTGCGCGCCGTGCCATTCGATCAGCTGCGGGCCGAGATCGACAAGCGCGCTCGCCGGCGCGACCGATAAGCGCCACAGCGGATGCGAGTCCGCGAAGAAGGCAAGCTCTTGCTCGCGCAGCGCGCGCCAGAATGCGCTGTCCACTGCCTCGCCGCCCATCTCGGTTTCGGCGGCGCCGACGGCGCTGTCTGCGCCCGAGAGGCGCACGAAGAGTCGCCCATCGACGATCGCCGTCGCCGAGATCGGCAGCGGCCGCTGCACCCGTGCGCGCACGCGTTCCAGCGCTGACGCGGCATCGAGCTCGAGCGCACGCGTCTGCTCCACGCGCGGAATCGGAGCGAGCTTGAGACTGACATCGAGCAGAACACCGAGCGTTCCCATCGCACCGACCATCAGTCGCGACACGTCGTAGCCGGCGACGTTCTTGATCACCTCGCCGCCGAATCGAAGTACGTCGCCGCGACCGTCGATCACGCGCACGCCGAGCACGAAATCGCGTGCGGCGCCCACGCTCGCGCGGCGCGGACCGGAAAGGCCGGCGGCGATCGTGCCGCCGATCGTCGCATCGGCGCCGAAATGCGGCGGCTCGAAACCCAGCATCTGGCCGTGTTCGGCGAGCAGTGCTTCGAGATCGGCGAGGCGTGTTCCGGCGCGCGCGGTGATTACGAGCTCGTCGGGCGCGTAGCGGACGATGCCCGCGTGCGCGCGAAGAGCCAGCGGATCGCCTGCGCTCGCATTGCCGAAGAATGCTTTGCTGCCAGAGCCTCGCAGCACGAGCGGCGCGCGGCGCGCGAACGCTTCGCGCACGCACTCGCGCAACGCGTCGGTCTCGTCCGCTTCGCGCGGCGTGTTCATCAGAACCGCTCGATGTGAGCGAACGGCAATTGGCCGCGATGCACGTGCATACGGCCGTATTCGGCGCAGCGTCGCAGCGTCGGCACGGCCTTGCCGGGATTGAGCAGGCCATCCGGATCGAATGCGCGCTTGATCGCGTGGAAGCGTTCGAGCTCCGGTGCCGGAAATTGCGCGCACATCGCATCGAGTTTTTCGATGCCGACGCCGTGCTCGCCGGTGACTGCACCGCCGGCTTCGACGCAGAGCGCGAGGATCGCCGTGCCGAGCGCTTCGGTGCGCGCCTGTTCGCCGTCGACGCCGCTGTCGTAGAGAATGATCGGATGCAGATTGCCGTCGCCCGCGTGGAATACGTTGGCGACCGGAAGTCCGGCTTCGCGAGAAAGCGCTGCGATGCCGCGCAGCACGTCGGGCAGGCGCCGGCGCGGAATGCTGCCGTCGATGCAGTAGTAGTCCGGTGCGAGGCAGCCGACAGCCGGGAACGCGGCTTTGCGGCCGGACCAGAGCGCCGCGCGCTCGGCCGCGTCGTCGGCGATGCGGATCGTCGTTGCGCCGGCGTCGCGCAGGATCGCCTCGACGCGTGCGCTGTCTTCGGCGACTTCGGCATCGGCGCCGTCGAGCTCGCACAGCAATACCGCATCCGCATCGATCGGATAACCGCAGGCGACGTATGCTTCGACCGCGCGGATCGATGGGTTGTCCATCATTTCGAGACCGGCCGGCACGATGCCGGCGGCGATGATGCTGCCGACCGCAGCCGCTGCGGCGTCGACGCTCGCGAACGCGGCGAGCAATACGCGCACGCGGCTCGGTTTCGGCACGAGCTTGACCGTCGCTTCGACGATGACGCCGAGCATGCCTTCCGAACCCGTGAACAACGCGAGGAGATCGTAGCCCGCCGCATCGAGCGCATCGGCGCCGAGCGTCAGCCGCTCGCCGTCGATCGTGACGATCTCGAGCTTGAGCAGATTGTGCGTCGTCAGCCCGTACTTGATGCAGTGCAGGCCGCCCGCGTTCTCGGCAATGTTGCCGCCGATCGTGCAGGCGATCTGCGAGGATGGATCGGGCGCATAGAAAAGACCATGCGGCGCCGCCGCGTGCGAGATCGCGAGATTGGTGACGCCGGGTTCGACGCGTGCGGAGCGATTGCGCGGATCGACTTCGAGCACGGACGAAAGGCGCGCGAGCCCGAGCACGATGCCGTCCGCGACCGGCAGCGCACCGCCCGAGAGTCCCGTGCCTGCGCCACGCGCGACGACCGGCACACGGTGTTCATGACAAAGACGCAGGATCGCGGCGACTTCGTTGGCGCTCCGCGGCAGCACGACGGCGAACGGCGGCTGGCGATAACAATGCAATCCGTCGCATTCGTAGGGCCGCACATCCTCGGCGCGATCGAGGATCGCGTCGTTCGGCAGCACACGCGCGAGCGCGCGGAGGAAATCCGCGCGCTGCGCGGTATCGAGGCGCGGTGTCGCGACGGCGGCCATGGTTCGGGCAGCGTATCGCAGGACGAGAGTGCAGTGCGACAACGCGCTTCACGCGGTTTGCCTATACTCGGGCACCGGGAATCGTGGAGGAAGGTCATGGGCATCGGTGGTCTGATACCGCTCGTCGTCATCGCCGTCGCGGTCATCGTCTTGTACAAGCTCGTGCGCATCGTGCCGCAAGGCTACGAATGGACGGTCGAGCGCTGGGGCAAGTACACGCATACGCTCGATCCGGGCTTCCATCTCCTGATTCCGATCGTCCAGAACGTCGGGCGCAAGATCAACATGATGGAGCAGGTGCTCGACGTGCCCTCGCAGGACGTCATCACCAAGGACAACGCGGTCGTGCGCGTCGACGGCGTCGTGTTCTATCAGGTGCTCGATGCGGCGAAGGCGGCGTACGAAGTCGCCAATCTCGAGCTTGCGATCATCAACCTGATCATGACCAACATCCGCACGGTGCTGGGCTCTCTCGATCTCGACGAGTCGCTGTCCAAGCGCGACGAGATCAACGCCAAGCTTCTGCGCGTCATCGACGAGGCGACGCATCCGTGGGGCCTTAAGGTCACGCGCATCGAGCTCAAGGACATCCAGCCGCCGCGCGACCTCGTCGATTCGATGGCGCGGCAGATGAAAGCCGAGCGCGAGAAGCGCGCGAACATCCTCGAAGCGGAAGGCTTCCGTCAGGCCGCGATCCTGAAGGCCGAAGGCGAGAAACAATCGGTCATCCTCGCCGCCGAGGGCCAGAAGGAAGCAGCATTTCGCGAAGCCGAAGCGCGCGAGCGTCTGGCCGCGGCCGAAGCGAAGGCAACCGAGGTCGTCTCCGCGGCGATCGTCAACGGCGATGTCAACGCGCTGAACTATTTCGTCGCCAACAAATACGTCGAAGCGCTGAAGGCGATGGCCGATTCGCCGAACCAGAAGATGCTGCTGCTGCCGATCGAGGCGACCGGCGTGATCGGATCGCTGGCCGGTATCGCGGAGTTGGCGCGGAATGCGCTGGATAAACAGACGGTGGATAAGCCGCCGCGCGTGCCGGCGGCGCCGCCGCGCCAGTGACGGGAAGAGACCGATGGAAAATCTCTTGAACAATTACGGCTGGTGGCTGCTTGCGCTGGTGCTGATCGGGGCCGAGGTCATCGCGCCCGGTTATTTCATGCTGTGGATCGGCATCGCCGCGGGCGTGATGGGCGTGATCACGCTGATCGCGCCGTCGATGTCGTCGCTGGCGCAGGCGATCACGTTTGCGGTGCTCGCGATCGCCTCGTGCATGGCGTACTGGAAATTCCTGCGGCCGCTCGCGGAGCAGCGCAACGATCAGCCGCTTCTGAATCGGCGTGGCGCCAAGCTCGTCGGCCAGCGTTTCGCGCTGGTCGAGCCGATCGTCAACGGGCGCGGCAAGGTGAAGGTCGGCGACGGCTCGTGGCTGGCGGAAGGGCCGGATCTTCCGATCGGCAGTGAAGTCGAAGTCGTGTCGGTGGACGGCACGACATTGCGAGTCAAAGCCGTGCCGTGATCGTCAGCCGGCGGGCTTCGCGCGCTCGCGCGCCATCGCGATCAAGCCGACGCCGCCGAGGATCACCGCCATCGCGACGATGTCGAACGCGCGCACCGATTCGCCGCCGAGCATCGCGCCGATGAGCACCGCGACCGGCGGGTTCACGTACGCGTAGCTCGTCGCCAGCGCCGGTCGCACCGTGTTGAGAAGATACAGATACGCGCTGAAGCCGATCAGCGAACCCGCGACGACAAGATAGACGAGCGCGAACGTCGCCGATGCGGTCGGCACGGCCGGCAGACGTTGGCCGAATGCGAGCGAGCCCACGAAAAGGATCGCGCCCGCGGTCAGCATCTGCGCCGCGGTGTTCATCGCGGCCGGCGGCATGTCGCGGCGGCGGCTCCAGACCGATCCGAACGCCCACGACGCCGCGGCGACGATCAGCGCGAGTGCGCCGAGCTTCGTGCTGGCCATGCTGCCGCCGAGATTGAGCAGCACGACACCGGCGAATCCGACCGCAAGCCCAAGCCATTCCATGCGCCGCGGCCATTGGCCGTATAAACCGCCAAACACCGCAGCGAAGAGCGGCATGCTCGCGACCGCGACTGCGGCTAAACCTGACGCGACGCTTTGCTCGGCGAAGCAGACAAGGCCGTTGCCGAAGCCGAGCAGCAAGATGCCGGTCATCGTCGCGTTGATCCATTGCGCGCGCGTCGGCGCGGCCATGCCGCGCCAGCGCAGGAACGCGTACAGCACGGTGCCGGCGCAGAGAAAGCGGATGCCGGCCATCAGGAACGGCGGGTAGCTCGCTAGCGCAACGCGGATCGCGAGATACGTCGAACCCCAAACGAAATAGAGCGAAATCAGCGCGACCGGCACCAGGACTCGCGGGCCTAACCAGCGCATCGAAGGAGGCGCCTGGGCGATGTCGGCGCAGGTCGTGTCATTCATGGCGTGTGTTCCGCGCAAGGCGGACCGGATACGGCGAGCATGCAGGATAGTGGCGGATTTGGCACCAGGAACAGTCCCACTGTTGGGTGAAAGTGGGGGACCAATTGCGAAACGTGGGGCTTGCGATGCGCGCGGCGCTCGCGCGCCGGTCAGCGCGCGGGCTGGCGATCCGTGCGCGTGTCGTGCACGACTCGGAATTCGCCTTCGATCACGCCGGGCGGCGGCGGTGGCGTCGTCGCGGTATTCGCTGCGGCAGGCCGAGGTGCGCGCAACGCATTCACGAGCATCACGACTGCGCCGCCGACGATCAAAGCGACCGCCGCGAACAAGCCGAACGCGAGAACGGCGACGAGCACGACGGCGCCGATCACCGCGGCGAGCAGGCGTGCAAGCGGGTGACGAGTGCGCGGATGAAAACTCCAACGGAACATTAACGGAATCTCCGTGTGCCAAAATGCCGTGCGTCGGCAGGACTCATCTTGGGACCCCGCCGCGCATCGACAAGTGCCGAAAGCAACCCCGACTGGTGAGCATGAACGATTCCGCGTCGCACGTGCTGTGCAAAATCGAAGACATACCCGACGGCGACGCGATCGCCGCACACGTACCCTCGGCGAGCGGCGGATTCGAGCTGATCGTGTTGCGTCAGGGCGAGCGCGTGTTCGCATATCACAACGAATGCCCGCACGCCGGCCGTAATCTCGATTGGTCGCCGGGCCGGTTCCTCATCAGCGAAGGCCGCATCATCTGCGCCGCGCATGGCGCGACGTTCGCAGTGGAATCGGGCGCATGCCTCGGGGGGCCGTGCCGCAGCGGTCTCGTGCCGATGCCGCTGGAGCTTCGCGACGGCGAAGTGCGGTTGCCGTAAGTCTACGAGCGCCCGAAGACGATGTTCACGGCGATCAGCGTCACGACAAGCATCAACAGCGTCAACGGCAAACCGACGCGCAGGAAATCGCGCTGACGATAACCGCCGGGACCGGCGACGATCGTGATCACCGGATTTGCGCTCGCTATGATGAATGTGTTCGACGTCGAGATCGCGACCAGCAGCGCGTACACGGCCGGATTGCCGCCGGATGCGAGCGCGACGTTGATCGCCATCGGCACCATCATCACGGTTGCGCCGACATTCGAGACGACCTGCGAGAACAGGAGCGCGAGGATCGCGACCACCGCTTGCAATCCCCATTGCGGCCATTCGCCGAGATAGCGCAGCACTTCCTGCGCGAGCCACGCGGCGGCGCCGGTCGTATCCATCGCCAATCCGAGCGGAATCAGGCAGGCGAGCGTGAAGATCGTCTTCCAGTTGATCGCGGCGTACGCCTCGTCCATGTTGAGCACGCCCGACAGCAGCATGCCGACTGCGCCGACGAGCATCGCGACCGGAAGCTTCATGTCGGTAAAAAGGCCGAGCGCCATCGCAAGGCCGAAGAACGTCGCCGCGTACCAGATTTTGCTCGGACGCTGCTCGTCTTTCGGATAGTCGGTGACGACGACGAAATCGTGCGATTCCGCCGCGCGCGCAAGATCGCGCCAGAAGCTGTGCAGCACCAGCGTGTCGCCTTGATGCAGCGCGACTTTGCGCACGTCCTCGCGGAACACCTGATCGCCGCGATTCACGGCCAGCACCGAGATGCCGTAATTCTTGCGCAGATGCAATTCGCCGACCGCCTGCTTCAGCCAGCGCGAGTTCGGCGGAATCACGACTTCGGAAATACCGGCGCGCGTCGGATTGAACATGTCCGCGAAATTGCGAAGGCGGGGCTGCACTTTGCAAAGCTGCGTATTCGAGAACTCGTTGATCGCCTCGCGCTTGCCGAGCACGCCGAGCACACTGCCGACCCAGATCATCTGATCGGCCGGCGGCGCAAGGCGCGCTTCGTTGCCGTTCTTCAACGCAAGAATCAGCGGCGCGCCGCGGAGCTGCTCGGCTTCGACCACGCTCATGCCGACCAGCGGGCTTTCCGCGGTGACGGTGAGCTCGACGACTTCGCCGTCGATGCCGTACGTCTCGGCGAAGTAGGTTTCGGTGCGGCCCGGAGTGACTTTCTGGCGATCCTCTTCCTCGCTCGGCAAAAGCTTTCGCGTGAAGAGCGCGAAATACGAAAGGCCGGCGATGAAGAGCGGAATGCCGATCGGCGCGATCGCAAACAGGGTGAACGTGTGGATCGTCTGCGCGCCGGGCGGAAGGTTGCGGTTCGCGCTCGCGATCAGATCGTTGAGCAGGATCAGCGGCGAGTTCGAGATCATCGTCACGTTGGTGCCGCAGAGGATCATGCACGCCATCGGCAACAGGAGCTGCCGGAGCGGAAGGCCGGTGCGCGCGCTGACGCGGCTGACGACCGGTACGAACAGCGTCGCCAATGCCTGGCTCTGGATCACGGCGGAAAGCCCGCCGGCCATCGCGTTCAATAGCACCGACACGCGTGCTTCGATGCCGCCGGCAAGTCGCAGGATGAATGACGCCGCTTTGCTCAGCATGCCGGTGCGGTCGAGCCCCGCGCCCATGATCATCACCGCGATCAGCGAGATCACCGCGTTGCCGGCGAAGCCTTCGAAGAGTTGCTCGAACGGGATCAGCCGCGTGACGCCGATGACGACGATCACGAGCAGCGCGAGGAGATCTGCGCGGACCCACTCCAGCACCAGCATGACCACGGTGAATGCCAGCAGCCCGAAGACGACTGCCATGCTGGGAGTGAGAGTCAGGCCGGCTTCCATCGGGGCGTGGTGTTGTTATCGGCCGTCGGCGGTCAGCGCTCAGGTCCGCTCATAGACGAGGTCCCAAACGCCGTGGCCAAGGCGCGTGCCGCGCCGTTCGAAATGCGTGTCGATGCGCCACCACGGACGTTCCGAAGCGGCCGGAAATTCCGCGTGGCGACGCCAATCGGAAGCGGTGGCGAGCACGCTCTGCATATGCTCGGCATAGTCCGCCCAGTCGGTCGCCAAATGCAAGCGTCCGCCGCGCATCGTGCGCGAGGCGAGCAGCGCGACGAAATCAGGTTGGATCAGCCGCCGCTTGTGATGCCGCTTCTTCGGCCACGGATCCGGAAAATAGATGCGCACGTCCGCGAGAGCGCCCGGTGCGATCTCGCGCTCGAGCACCTCGACCGCGTCGTGATGATAGAGCCGCGCGTTGCCGACGTTCGCCGCGGCAAGCCCGTTGAGGAGACGCCCGACACCGGGCCGATGCACTTCGATGCCGAGGAAATCGTGATCGGGCTCGGCTTGCGCCGCGTGCAGAAGCTGCTCGCCGTTGCCGAAGCCGATCTCGATCACCAGAGGCGCGACGCGGCCGAATATCGCGGAGAAATCGCGCGGCGCGCCGGTGACTGCGAGACCGTAACGTTGCCAATGATCGTCGAACGCGCGCTGCTGCGCGGTGGTCGTGCGGCCCTGACGCAGTACGAAGCTGCGGATCTTGCGTTCGCGAAGATCGGCGCTGGCGTCGTTGTCGATCATCGCGGGCGGCATCGTCAGCCGATCGTTCCGTCGACCGGGCTCGATGCCGATGCATAGCGCTTGCGCGGAATGCGTCCCGCGCGAAATGCGGCGCGGCCGGCTTCGACGGCGAGCTTCATTGCGTGCGCCATCAATACCGGATCTTTCGCGCCCGCGATCGCGGTATTCATCAGCACGCCGTCGCACCCGAGCTCCATCGCGATCGCGGCATCGGACGCGGTGCCGACGCCGGCGTCGACGAGCACCGGGACTTTCGCGTTCTCGACGATCTCGACGAGGTTCCAGCGGTTCTGGATGCCGAGCCCCGAGCCGATCGGCGCGGCGAGCGGCATCACCGCGACGCAGCCGATTTCTTCGAGACGTTTGGCGAGAATCGGATCGTCGGAGGTATAGACCATCACCTCGAAGCCGTCGGCGACGAGCGTCTGGGCCGCGGCGAGCGTCTGCACGACGTCGGGAAACAAAGTCTTCTGATCGCCGAGCACCTCGAGCTTGACGAGATTGCGACCGTCGAGCAGCTCGCGCGCGAGCCGGCAGGTGCGCACCGCATCGTCGGCCGTGTAGCAGCCGGCGGTGTTCGGCAGGATCGTGTAACGCGACGGTGGCAGCACGTCGAGAAGGTTCGGCTCGCCCGGATTCTGACCGATGTTCGTGCGGCGGATCGCGACGGTGACGATCTCGGCGCCGGCGGCTTCGGTCGCGCGGCGCGTCTCGTCGAGATCGCGGAACTTGCCGGTGCCGGTCAGAAGGCGCGAGGTATAGCGCTTGCCGGCGATGACGAGCGGATCGTCGAGCGTCGTTGCGGGGCGTGCTTGGGGCAGGGCATTCATCGGGAATACGCGGTGCAATTCGGGCGGCGTTGCGGCCGCGACGTGAGAAAGGACGTGTGCTTAGCCGCCGCCGATCGCGTGCACGACTTCCACGCGGTCGTCGCTGGCGAGCCGGCGCTCGGCATAATCGCTGCGCGGCACGATCTCGCGATTGACCTCGATCGCGACGCGCTTGCCGGCGAATCCGGCCGCGGCGAGCAAGTCGGCGATCGTGGCATCGCGATCGATTTCGCGTTCGCTGCCGTTGAGCGTGATCTTCATTCCCGCATTCTAACGGGCTGCAGCGCCGGCGACACAAAAAAAGACGCCGCGCGAGCGCGGCGTCTTCAAGGCTTTCAGCGTTCGATCAGCGTCCGCGATCGTCCTTGTCCTTGTCTTTGTCGTCGCGCTTGCGTTCCGGCGGCGGTGCGCGACGTTCCTGCTGCGGCGCTTGGCGTTGCTGCTGCTGCGGAACCGGCGCGCTGCGCGGTTGCGCCTGCGGTGCCGAGCGCGGCTGCATCTGCTGTTGCTGCTGCGGCGGGGCCGAACGCTGATACGTCGGTGGCGGCGACGACTGACGCGGCTGATAGGTCTGCTGCGGCTGCTGCACGCTGCGCTCCGTGCGCGGCGTTTGCGTGCGCTGCGGCTGCGAGGGTGTCGTGTCGCGCTGGATCGTCGGGTTGGTCGGCTGCGTCGTACGTGTGCGCGGCACTGTGCTGTCGTCGCGCGGCGCCGAGCGCGGCGTGGTCGTCTGCCGCGTGTTCGGCACGGTCGGATTCACGGTCGAACGCGGCGCCTGCTGCGAGCGCTGAACGTTCGGCGTGTTCGGCGTGGCCGTCTGACGGCCCGTTGACGGCGTGTTGACCGACTGGCGAGCCGCGTTGTTCTGCGGCGTCGCGTCGCGGTTGCGCGGTGCGAAGCGCGAGGACGGCAGCCCGCGATCGTTGGCGGTCTGGCCGCGCTGGACCGTTCCGGTCGGCGTCGTCGTCTGGCCGCGCTGCACGGTCGGCGTCTGCGTCTGGCCGCGCGCGTTCGGCGGCGTCGCCGGTTGCGTGGCGGGGTTGCGCGACGGCGTCGCCGTGCGGTTGCCGACCTGCGCGTTGCCTATCGCACGCGACGGCAGCGGCTGCGGCTTGGTCGCATTATTGCCGACTACCTGCACGCGCTGAGGCGCCGCACGCGTGCCCGGCGCCGCGTTAGGCGCCTGACGCGTCGTCGCGGAGATCTGGCGCAACTGCGGCGTCGCCAGCGGCTGCTCGCCGTTGCGGCGAATCGCATCGATGCGCGCGGCAACCGGCGCGGTGCGCGCCGGCGGCGCGGTACGCGCGATCACGCGGCGATCGAGCGTCTGCGCGGACGGTGTCGCGCGAGCGCGCGCGCCGCCCGGCAGGAAGCTCTCGCGGGTCGGCGCGATGCCGACGCGGCTTGCCACGTTGGCGTTGCGCAAAGCGGCCTCGTTGACCTGCACGCGCGCGGTACCGACCGCACGCGCGCCAACGAACGTCTCGCGCGACACCGCGGTGACGGCGGCGACGTTCTGGCGATACGCGTAGTTCGTGTTCGCGATCGGACGACCCGCCGAGTAGTTGTTGTACACATTGGTGATGTAGGTGTTGTTGATCACCGTCGTGTTGCGCACGTTGACGTTGGTGAAGTAGCCGCGCGAGGCGCGGTACCACGGCACGTAGACGTCGCGCGGTCCGAGCGGGAACCAGCCCACCGGGCCGCCGCCGCCGATGCCGACGCTCCAGCCGCTACCGCCGACGAACGCGACCAGCGCGGGCGCATAGATCGCACGCCCGTGGCGCGGGCCGGGGCACCAACCCCAACGATTGCCGACATACGCCCAGCGGCCGTAGTGGAACGGTGCGAAGCCCCAGGCGGCGTTGTCGACCCAGGTCCAGCCCCACGGATCGACCCACGACCAGTGGCCGGAGCGATACGGGGCCCAGCCCACTTCGACCGAGCTCGGATACCACACCGGGCCGTAATCCGGCTCGTTGTTCCAGCCACCGTAGTCGTCGAGGTCGGCGTAGCCGATCACGTCTTCGGAAACGTACTGGCTCGAAACCGAGCGCTCGTAACGATTGTTGCGCGAGTCGACCCAGCTATCGAAATCGTCCGGGCGCGGGAGATCGAGCACTTCGTAGTCGCGCAGCGCCGAGTCGTGGAAACGGTATGCCTGACCCGATTGCACGCTGTAGCTCGCGTTGTTCTCGCCGTAGACATCGCCGGAACCGCGGAACACGGTGACCATCGTCGAATCGCCGTTGGGCGCGATGTCGACGCGGTAGTCACCGGGCTGGTTGATGACGAACGCCAGCGTCGGCGTGTCGACTTCGTAGCTCTGGCCTTCGAACACACGGCGCACGTGGAGATTGAGGATGCCTTCGGTCAGCTCGACCTGAGCGACGTTGTCGTCGATGTTCAAGAGACTGAACGAGCCTTGCTGATCCATGCGCAGGGTCGCCGCGCCAATCTCCATTTCGACGCGCGAATCGCGGTCGGTATAGAGCTTGTCGCCGGTAACCAGCGGGCGGTTGAGATTGGCCTGGACCCAGTCGTCATCCCCGGCGGGCTGAAAGCTGACGTCGCCGCGCATGTAACTTAAGCGCACGACGCGATCGGGCGGATCGTCAGCAAAAGCCGAACCGGTGGAAACGAAAAGCGCCAATCCGAGCAAGGCAAGAGTGACCTTGCGGATGGAGCGACGCGGTGTGTACATGGTTGCCTCCTAATGCCTACGCCAACCGCGGTCGCGGTGGGTGTGATCCCCTTGACGCGCTTTCCGCCCGCGGCTGACAGGCTGACGACATTTTCAGCGTAAGAGCGCTGAATGCCCGCCTTCCAGTACCGGGATGCGGTGTGACCGACATCTCGGTACTCAGCCGCGATTCAGCCCCTCGGCACGCTTGCGAGCGAGGCTGACGCGCCGCTACCCTGTCGCCGGCGCGGGTGTCGTCTAATGGTAAGACAGCAGCTTCCCAAGCTGCGAACGTGGGTTCGATTCCCATCACCCGCTCCAGTCCCCGCGCACGCTCGCGCGCGTTTCGAGTCCCTGATCGATGCAGCCCGCGGAACCGCTCACTCTCGGCTGGCGCGAATGGCTGTCGCTGCCTTCCCTCGGCATCGGCGCAATCAAGGCCAAGCTCGACACGGGCGCGCGCACGTCCTCGCTGTGCGTCGTCTCGCTAGAGACATTCGACCGCGACGGCACGCTTCATGTGCGCTTCCTCGTGCATCCGCGCCGGCGAAGCCGCCGGCCGGTCCTCTGCGAAGCGCCCGTCGTCGATCGCCGGCCGGTAACCGACTCCGGCGGTCATACGACCGAACGCTGGTTCATCCGCACCGAGATCGTCCTCGCCGGCGAGCGGTTCGAGGCCGACATAAACCTGACAGACCGCCGCGCGATGCTGTTCCCTTTGCTTCTCGGCCGCTCGGCGCTCGGCGGGCGTTTCCGTATCGATGCCGAGCGTTCCTATACGTGTACGAAACCGGCTGTCACTTTTCCCGTGTCCCCATGAAAATAGCGATCCTGTCCCGCAATCCTCGTTTGTATTCGACCGTACGTCTCGTCGAGGCGGCGCGCAAGCGCGGCCATCGCGTGCGCGTGCTCGATCCGTTGCGCTGCTACATGCGCATCGCTACCGGCGTATTCGAAATGCACTACAAAGGCCGCGCGCTGCGCGGCATCGATGCGGTGCTGCCACGTATCGGTGCGTCGATTACGTTCTACGGCACCGCTGTCGTGCGCCAGTTCGAAATGATGGGCGTGTACACGCCGAACGGATCGGATGCGATCCTGCGCGCGCGCGACAAGCTGCGCACGTTACAGCTCCTCGCGCGCGAGGGCATTGATCTCCCGACCACGGTGTTCGGCGACAACCCCGACGACACCGCCGATCTCCTCGCGATGCTCGGCGACCCGCCGCATGTGATCAAGCTCAACGAAGGCGCGCAAGGGCAGGGCGTTTTGCTCGCCGAGAAGCGCTCCTCAGCGCAAGGCATGATCGAGGCGTTCCGCGATCTCTATGCGAATTTCCTCGTGCAGGAATTCATCCGCGAGGCGAAGGGCGCGGATCTGCGCTGCTTCGTCGTCGCCGGCAAGGTCGTCGCGGCGATGAAGCGGCAGGCACCGGAAGGCGATTTCCGCGCGAATATCCATCGTGGCGGCAGTGCTTCGGCCGTGGTTCTCACAGAAGCCGAAGTGGCGACCGCGGTGCGCGCGGCGGAATTGATGGGACTCGGCATCGCCGGTGTGGATCTCCTCAGGTCGCGGCGCGGACCGCTGGTGCTCGAGGTCAATTCTTCGCCCGGCCTCGAAGGCATCGAGGCCGCGACCGGCAAGGACGTCGCCGGCATCATCATCGATGCGCTCGCCGAGAAAACGCGACCGCAGAGCCGCGCGCGGCGGGCAGCCAATAAGACGAAGAAGATAGTACGAAGGTAGTCGTTGACACGAAATCGGCGCTCGCCTATCCTCATTTCTGGACGGTTCCGTCCAGTCCCGAGTCGAGGAGGGGTGTCATGCTTTCGCGAGTCGCAGGCGCGCTCTGCGCGCTGGTGTTGTCGTTGTCCGCCTTCGCCAAGGCGCCGCCCGAACAGGTCGTCAAGGCCGATACGCCCGAGAAGTTCGCCGTCGTCATCGCCCATGTCGAGGACGAGATGAAAGAGGGCGGCCGCTACGAATTCATCAATCCCACCGGGCGCCAAGAGGTCGAAACGAACCTCGCCTCGATGATGGACATGATCAAGGCCGCGGGCTCGGTCGACGCGATGAGCCACGACAAGCAGGTGCAGTTGTTCAACCTGCAGGAGAAGGTGAACGGCGTTCTCGCGAACAACGCGAGCGACCGTCTCGTCTGCACCAACGCGGCGCCGACCGGCTCGCACATCAGCTCGACTCAGTGCAAGACCTACGGCGCGATCGCCGCGGACAAGCGCGCGCTGCAGAGCAAGCTGCGCCAGAGCGACGGCCGCGTGATGGGAGCGTCCGGCGACTGGGAAAAGCGCAATAACCCGCTGACCGGCCACACAGGCCCCTGACGCCAGGCGACTGCGATGAACGTATTCGCATCGATCCTTCGAAGCGGCGCGATCGCGGCTGCGATCGCACTGATGCTCGGGGGGTGGTTATGACGAACCATATAGTACGAAAATAGTCGTTGACTCCCGATCGAGTGCTTTCGTAGCATCGGCGGGCATGTTGGGGGTGGTTGGACTTCCCGGCTGTGACCGAACTTTTCCACGTCGATTCCGATATCCGCAGGAGTGTCATGAAAAGCTATCTCGTCTCATCGCTGCTGGTTCTCCTCATGGCCGGCGCAAACGCAACCGCCTCGACTAAGCCGGAACCGGCGGTCAACGCGGACACGAAGGAAGCCTTCGCGACGGTGTCAACCTGGGTCCGCAAGCAAATGGAAGACGGCGGCCGCTACGCGCACGTCACCAGCACCGAGCGTGGCAAGGTCGACGCCAGGCTCACCGAAATGGGTACGCTGCTCGAGCAGAAAGGCTCGGTCGCGCAGATGTCCGACGCCGAAAAAACCAAGATGTTCAACGATCAAGAAGAGGTCAACGCGATCCTGGCCAGCCGTGACAACGATCGCCTGATCTGCAAGAGCGTGGCGCCGGTCGGATCGCACCTGCCGGTCAAGACCTGCAAAACCTACGGCGAGCTCCAGGAAGAACAACGGATTACGCAAGACACGATGCGCCGCAAGCAGGACCAGATGCAGGGTCAAACGATGTCTGGCAAATAGGCCCGGCCTTGTTTATTGTGGGATCCTCGTACGAGGCCGCCGGGAGATGCCCGGCGGCTTTGCCCGCTTGAAGACGTCGAGGTGTGACCATGGGCAAACCCGAAGACCTGCCGAAGCCGACCGAAGCCGAGCTCGGAATCCTGAATTTCCTCTGGGAGCGCGGCCCGTCCACCGTTCGCGACGTGCACGAGGCGCTCTACCGCGACGAAGGCGCGGGCTACACGACCGCGCTGAAGCTCTTGCAGATCATGCACGGCAAAGGCCTGGTCGAGCGCGACGATTCCGAACGCGCCCACGTGTTCGTCGCCGCGGTCAGCAAGGAGCGCACGCAAAAGCGCTTCCTCACCGACATCGTGCAGCGCGTCTTCGACGGATCGCCTTCGCAGCTCGTCCTGCACGCACTCGGCTCGCGTCCGCGCGCGACGCGCGAAGAGCTGGATGAAATCCGCGCGCTGTTGAACAAACTGGAGCCGGGGTCACGGCGATGAACGCAGAGCTGGCTGGGTGGCTTCCACTGATCCAGTCGCTCGGCTGGACACTGCTGCATTTCCTCTGGCAAGGGGCGCTGATCGGCCTTGCCTACGCCGCGATGCGTTGGCTGTTTCCGGCGCAGCGTCCCGAGGCGCGCTATGCGGCGGGGCTGATTGCGCTTGCGCTGATGGCCGCCTGTCCGGCGTTGACGCTTTCTATCATCTACCCGCAGTCGCTCGCCGAAGCCAACGAGGCGGTGCCGCTCGCCGCGGACGTCATCGTCACCGGCGTGGTGCCGGCCGCATCGAGCACGCAGGTCGCGTTCGATCACGTCCTGCCGTGGCTGGTGTTGAGCTGGCTCTTCGGTGTCGCGATCATGGCCGCGCGCGCGTTCCATCAGTGGCATGGTCTGGAAAGGATCGCCAAGCGCTGCGCGCGCACGAGCCCTGAGCTCGAGCGCATGCTGGCAGCGCTGTCCGCGCGCTTCGGCATGATCCGCAACATCCGCGTGCTGATCTCCGAGCATATCGACACGCCGACGCTGATCGGCTGGCTCAAGCCCGTGATCCTGGTGCCGACCGCGGTCGCGCTCGGCTTTCCGCGCCAGCAGGTCGAGCTGATCCTCGCGCACGAGCTCGGCCATCTGCGCCGCTACGATCACTTGGTGAATCTCGCGCAGGCGGTGATCGAGACGCTGCTGTTCTATCACCCGATGGTGCATTGGATTTCGCGCGAAGTACGCAACGATCGCGAAGTCTGCTGCGACCGCCTCGTGCTGCGCCTGACCCGCAGCGAACCGCGCGAATACGCCGAGACGCTGGCCTCGCTCGAAGAGCTCCGCTTCGCGCCGAAGCTCGCGGTCGCGGCCTCGGGCGGCGTGCTGCTCGATCGCGTGCGCCGCATCATCGACATGCCGGCGCCGCGGCTCGCGGCGACGCGGCCGACGTTCGGCCTCGCGTTTTTCCTCATCGTCGCGCTGGTGCTGGTGACGACCGAAATGCTGCGCCAGGATCGCCGCGATCTCGAAGCGCTGGCGAACGGCGCGAACGCGATCCTGGAGCGCTTGCCGCGGCCGGATGCTGCGATGCTGGTAGGTTTGGCGCTGCGCGTGGATCCGCCGAAATGGGTCGCTTCGGCGCCGACGCACGCGAAGCTCGTGGTTCCGGAAGAGAAGGCAATGCCACCGCGCATCGCGGCTCCGGAAGCGAGCCGCATCCTCAGCGTCGATGCGTTGCCCAAGCCGATGCTCGACGACGCGCGTACGGATCTGCGCAGCGAAAAGCTCGCCCCGATCGCCGATCTCAAGATGCCGGCGCCCAAGCGCGAGGTTTCCGCGGCTGCCGCGATGCCCGAGCTGCCGCCGGTTCGCGCCAGCACGGCGCGTGCGAAGCGCCTGGTTGCGCTGCATACGGTGTCGCCGCGTTACCCCGACAAGGCGGCTTCCGCCGATCCGGTGCGCGTCGACGTGCAATTCGCGATCGGCACCGACGGCAAGGTTCACGACATCCAGCTCGCCGCCGGCACGGACTCCGCGTTCGGCGCGGCCGCGAAGGCCGCGTTGGAGCAGTGGCGGTTCGATCCGGCCTCGGTGCCGGCCGACGGCTCGGCGCGCTTCCAGCAGTCGTTCGTGTTCGCCAAGCCGAGCGACGTGCGGCACCGCACCAAAGCGGCCGAAGGCGAAGAGCTCGACTGCATCCGGCGCACCGGCTCGTTGATCTGCCGGCATCCGCAGGAAGAGGAAGTCGGCCTGCCGCTGACCATCATCGAGGCCGGCAAGGGCAATCGCGAGCGCGGCTGGTAGCGCTCGCGAAACGTTAACGGAAGGCTCAGAGCACCTTAACGGCTATTTAAGACCTCGCTATCTATATTCGACCCCGCTGTAGTTCTGCTCGACACTCCTAAGGTCAGGTCAGGTGACTGGCAGATTACGGTAATCGGGGCAGTAGCTTTTTGGCCCAAGCGAGGTGTGTTCCCCCAATGGCACCTCCTTGGGCCATTTTCTTTTGCGATCCGTCCGGGATCGCATTGGGTTGCGGCCCGATGTGACGTGGCCGATTGCGCGCTGCCCGAATTCCAGAAGCGGCCATCCATGGCCGCACTTTCAATCAAAAGCACCCTCCGTAGATGCATTGGCTTGGGCTTTCATTGCTCCGCCCGCACCTTGGATGGAACTTCCTTGGGTTCCACGTGCTCCGCAACCAGCGGATTTCCGCGTTAAAGTAAGCTCGCCATGCGCATTCTCGTAATCGAAGACAACAGCGACATCGCTGCCAACATCGGTGATTTCCTTGCGGACAAGGGCCACGTCGTCGACTTTGCCGGCGACGGCGTCACCGGCTTGCATCTCGCGGTCGTCAACGACTTCGACGTGATCGTGCTCGATCTTGGCCTTCCGGGCATGGATGGCCTCGAGGTTTGCCGCAAGCTCCGCCAGGAAGCCAAGCGGCAGACGCCGGTGCTGATGCTGACCGCGCGCGACACGCTCGACGGAAAGCTCTCCGGTTTCGATTCCGGCGCCGACGACTACATGGTGAAACCGTTCGCGCTGCAGGAGCTCGCCGCACGATTGGAAGTGCTCGGGCGCCGCGGCAAGGGCGCGAAGAGCCGCCTTTTGCAGCTGGCCGATCTCACCTACAACCTCGACACGCTCACGATCAGCCGCGCAGGCAAGCAGATCCAGTTGAATCCGATTGGCTTGAAGCTCCTGCAATCGCTGATGGAAGCGGCACCTTCGGTCGTCACGCGCCAAGAGCTCGAAACGCGCGTCTGGGGCGAGGAGCTGCCGGATTCGGATTCGCTGCGTGTGCACATCCACGGCCTTCGCGCCGCGATCGACAAGCCGTTCGACAAGCCACTGATTCAGACGCGTCACGGTATCGGATATCGAATGGTCGATCCGGATGCGGTACCGACGTAGGCTCCGCAGCCGCATCGTCATTTCGTTTGCGCTGTTCGGGCTCGGTCTTACCGCGCTGTTCGCGGCGGCGACGATCTATCTGCGCATACGTCTGGAAGATCAGCTGATCAATTCGACGCTGACGCGCGAGCTGCAGAAGTTCGTCGACTTCAAGCGCGAAAATCCCGATGAGAACGCACCATGGAAGGTGTCGCTGTTCGAGGGGACGATCGTGCGTGCCGGCCGCACGGCCACGATTCCCTTTGCCTGGCAAAAATACGACACAGGCGTCTACGACATCGAGGACTTCGGTGCCGAGGGCAAGATCCGTCCCTACAAACTCGCGGTCTTCAAGGGCGAGGACGTTTGGGCCTATCTTCGTTTCGACGTCAGCACGCAGAAACTGAGCGAGCGGCAGCTCATGACCGTGCTCGGTGCGTCCGTTCTGGTCTTCGCAGTCTTCTCGATCGTGATCGGCTTCTGGCTGTCGGCACGTGTCATGAGCCCGGTCAGCGATCTCGCGCGTCGCGTGCAGGCGATGAGCCGGAGCGGCCGACCCGAGTCTCTGAAATCGCACTTCGCCAACGACGAAGTCGGCCAGCTTGCCGCCGCGCTCGACGACTATTCGACGCGTCTCACCGAGCTCGTCGAACGCGATCGCGAGTTCAACGCCGACGTGAGCCATGAGCTGCGAACTCCGCTCGCGGTGATCGCGAGCACGACCGAGCTTCTGCAAGGATCGGGCGATCTCACCGACAAGCTCCGCGAGCGCCTGCGCCGCATCGAGCGCGCGGTGCGTCAATCGACCGAGCTGACGGATGCATTGCTATTGCTCTCGCGCCGCGAGCGCCAAGCCCCGACCGACGGCGAGACCACCGACGTCGTGCGTGTCGTCGAGCAGGTTGTCGACGTGCAGCGTCCGCATCTGGGCAACAAGCCGGTGCAGGTGCGCGTCGAAGTCGAGGAGCCGCTCGCGGCCGCAGCGCCATCGTCGGTCGTCTCGGTCGCGCTCGGCAATCTGATCGGCAACGCGTTCAAGTACACGCAGCAGGGCGAAGTGATCGTCACCGTCGGCCACGGCCGCGTCGCGGTCGAGGACACCGGCCCCGGCATCAAACCTGAGGACGCTGAGAAACTCTTCGAACGCGGCGTTCGCGGCACTTCGGCGGGGAAGGGCGCCGGTCTTGGCCTCGCGATCGTGCGCAGGCTCTGCGAGCTTTACGGCTGGCGCGTCGCGCTGGCGCCGCGCCCGCAAGGCGGCGCGGTGGCGACACTCGAGTTCGGACGGTCGCCGCTGCCGAGTTAGCGCGTTCGGTTTCGGCGCCCGACGCGCGTTTGAAGGAATGTCGGTTCCGTCGAGCCTCCGGGGAGAATTACCGTGAAACTCCGAACGCACGCGTTCCTCGCGCTCATGAGCGTCGCTCTTTTCGTCGTTCGCGCGACGGCGGCGACATTCACGGTCGTCAACACGAACGATAGCGGCGCGGGCTCGCTGCGCCAGGCGATATTGAGCTCTAACGCGAGCGCAGAGCCGAACACGATTGAGTTCGCGATTCCGGGCACCGGCCCGTTCACGATCACGCCGGCGACGCAGCTGCCGTCCATCGTCGGCCAGCTGACCATCGACGGCTACACGCAGCCCGGCAGCGCGCCGAACACGAACACGCCCGAGCAAGGCGGTCTCGATACCGTGCTTCAAATCGAGATCGACGGCGCCGGCGCGGGGTTCTATGGTTTCCCGATCGGCAGCAGTCCGGCTCCGGTCGTCACGATCCGAGGACTTTCGATCCACGGGTTCAGCTCGCCGCAGGTCGGAGCGGGTGGCGCCAATTCGGTCCTCGCGATCGAGGGCAGCTTCATCGGCACGACGATCGACGGCGCCGACGCCGGGCCGCCTGTCGCGCAGCAAAGCTGTCTCATCGCCGGCAGCGGCTATTTTCGCCTGGGCGGAGCGTTGCCGGAACAGCGCAGTCTCGTCTCCGGCTGCGGCCACAGCGGCATTGTCACCGGCAACGGCAGCGCGCTCATCGAAGGCAATTTGATCGGAACCGATGCGAGCGGCACGCTCGCGATTCCGAATCTTTCGGCGGGCATCACCGCGAGCAGCAACGTTTCGACCGCGAACCTTCGGATCGGCGGCAATACATCCGCCTCGCGCAACATCATTTCCGGCAACCGTCTCGCCGGCATCCTCTTCGCCAATTCCAACCGCTACGCGAGCTTCGAAATTCAAGGCAATTACATCGGCACCGACGCGAGCGGCACGCGGGCGCTGCCGAACGGCGACGAAGACGCTTCGCAGTATTCGGGCGGCATCGTGATCTGGAACGGATCCACCACGCCCAATCATCTCGTGCTCGGCGGCTTCGGTCCCGGCGAAGCGAATCTGATCGCGTGCAACGACGGCGCCGGCATCCGCGCGCGCAGCGGCGAGGCGAGCGAGAATTTCGACGAGCGCGGCAACGCCCTCCATCACAATCGCACGGCCGGACGCGCGAACATCGATCTCGCGCCGGTCGGACCGACGCCGAACGATCCGGGCGACGCCGACACCGGCGTGAACAACGGGCAGAACTGGCCCGAGATCGAGTCGGCGAGTTTCGACGGCACCGCGCTCACGGTGACGTATCGAGTCGACTCCTCGCTCGGAGCCTCCGCGTATCCGCTCCGCGTCGACTTCTACGAGAACGTGCTCGGCGGCAGCGGCGCGCTGCTCGGGCAGGACGAGTACACGCCCGCCGACGCGCAGCAATCGCGCACCGTGACGCTCACCGTGCCGGCGGGCATCAGGACAATTCCGTTCGTCGCCGTCGCCACCGATGCGAACGGTTTGTCCAGCGAATTTTCGCCCGCGTTCGATGTGATCTTCGAGGACGATTTCGACTGACGGTGCCAGGCGCGGCACAATGTCGACATTCTTCGGACGCACGCACGATGGACATCGGCATCGAACACTACGGCTTGTTTCTATCTGCCGGCATTCTGCTCAATCTCGCGCCGGGCCCCGACACGTTCTACATCCTCGCACGCAGCGGCGCCGAAGGCCGTGCGGTGGGCGTCGCCTCTGCGCTCGGCATCGCGGCCGGCAGCGTGGTGCACACGGCGGCCGCCGCGCTCGGGCTCTCGGTGCTGCTTGCGACATCGGCAATCGCGTTCGATGTCGTGCGATATGCCGGTGCTGCGTATCTCGTCTATCTCGGCGTGCGCATGCTCGTGCAGCGCGGCGACGCGATCGCTGAAGCGAATCGGCGCGGCCGCGGCACCGCAGCCGCATTCCGTCAAGGCATGCTGACGAACGTCTTGAATCCGAAAGTCGCGCTGTTCTTTCTTGCGTTTCTTCCGCAGTTCATCTCGCCGACAGCGGCGAACGCGAAGCTTGGCTTCGCGATCCTCGGTTTGAGCTTCGTCGGCACGGGCCTCGTCTGGTGCCTCGCGCTCGCGTTCGCGGGCGCAGGCATCGGCTCGTGGTTGCGCACGCGTCCGGCGTTCGGCCGCTGGCTCGATCGAATCTGCGGTGCGGTGTTCGTCGCGCTCGGAATCAGGCTCGCGCTGCAACAGCGGGCTTGATCGGCGCGACAGTCGCGTCGACCGGTTCGAGCCAGCCCCAGCGATCTTCCGTGCGCCCGTCGAAGAGCCCGAAGAAGAGCTCCTGGATCCGATGCGTGACGGCGCCCGGCTTGCCAACGCCGACCGGCTTGCCGTCGACCGAGCGGATCGGCGTGATCTCCGCTGCGGTTCCGCACATGAAAAGCTCGTCGCACAGATAAAGATATTCGCGCGGAATATCGCGCTCGACGACTTCGATGCCGTTCGCGCGCGCGAGCGTGATGATCGTGTTGCGCGTGATGCCGTTGAGCAACGCTGCGCTCACCGGCGTCGTGTGCAGCGCGCCGTCGAACACGAGGAAAAGATTCTCGCCAGCGCCTTCGCTCAGCAAACCCGTCGACGCGAGCGCGATGCCTTCGCCGAATCCGAGACGCCGCGCTTCGCGCGCGACGAGCTGGCCCGAAAGATAATTGCCGCCGGCCTTCGCGCCGGCCGGAATCGTGTTCGGAGCGAAGCGCTGCCAGCTCGACACGCACGCATCGATGCCTTGCTCGAGCACACCAGCGCCGAGATACGGACCCATTTCCCACGACGCGACCGCGACGTCGGTCGGCGTTTCCGCCGAAAGCCCGAAGCCGCCGAGCCCGCGGAACGCGACGGGCCGGAGATACGCCTTGCCGAGCCCGTTCGCGCCGATCACTTCGCGGCACGCGCTGTTGAGCTGATCGAGCGAATACGGAATCACGATGTCGTAGATCTTCGCCGAATGGAAAAGGCGCTTCATGTGATCGGTGAGCCGGAATATCGCGGCGCCGCGCGGCGTCATGTAGCTGCGGATGCCTTCGAACACGGACGAGCCGTAATGCAGCGCGTGCGCCATCACGTGTACGGTCGCGTCGGCCCACGGCTTGATGCGGCCGTTGTGCCAGATGTATTGCGGATAGGTCTGGGCCATGACTGCGGCGTCCGTACGGCGGGATCGCCATTCTACCAGCCACGAGCCGCGCGCCTTACCAGTCGAGCCAGTAGCAGCCGTTTGTTGCCGTCACGTGGAATTCGTGTTCGCGCACGCCGCCGCTGTCGCCGCTGCCGGTGCGTACTCGAAGCGAGGACGGCGCCGACTCCGGCGCGGCCACATCGCCGGATTCGCTGTCGAAATCGATACCGAGCAACGGCTGGCGGCTGAGATCGGAGAGCTCGCGCAGGCGCTGGCGCGCTTCGCCGCCGCCGACGCCTTCCCAGCGCATCAGCCCCGCCAGCGCGTTCGCATCGCGTCGCGCGAGCGCGTCCGCGACGACGTTGCGCAGCGCATCGGGCGAGGAAGGACATGTACGCATCACCGCGAGCTGATTCTGCTCGGCCGCCGTCGCTTTTCCCGGCGCGGGCAATGCGCCGCTCGAGCACGGCAAACCCGAGAACACGATTTCGCCGTGCTCGCCGACGCAGCGATGCACCGATTGGCCGTCATCCGCGCGTGCAATCGAAAGTGCGATGACGCCGGCGATCGCGATGGCGAGACCTCTGCTCATGCGCGAAGGCTAGCACCGTTCGCGCCCGCGATAGTCAGCTCACATCCGCTCGATAACGGCGAGCGTCGCCTTGGCGCGATTGAGCGTATAGAAATGCAGCGCCGGCGCGCCGCCCTCGATGAGGCGGCTGCAGAGCTTGGCGACCACGTCGGCGGAGAACTCGCGGATCGACTCGGCGTCATCGCCGAACGCCGCCAGCCGTTTCGACAGCCAGCGCGGGATTTCCGCGCCGCACATCTCCGAGAAGCGCTTGAGCTGCGAGAAGTTCGCGATCGGCATGATGCCCGGCACGATCGGCACCTCGATGCCGGCCGCGCGCGCCGCGTCGACGAAATGGAAATACGCGTCGGCGTTGTAGAAGTACTGCGTGATCGCGCCGTTCGCGCCGGCGTCGACCTTGGTCTTGAAGTGTTTCAGATCCGAATGCGAATCATCCGACTGCGGATGCACTTCGGGATAGCAGGCGACTTCGATATGGAAATGATCGCCGGTCTCCTCGCGCACGAACGTGACGAGATCGGACGCGTGCCGGATCTCGCCGAGCGTTGCCATGCCGGACGGCATGTCGCCGCGCAACGCAACGAGGCGCGTGCAGCCGATCTCGCGATATTGTTTGAGCAGCGTGCGTATTTCTTCGCGCGAGCCGCCCATGCACGAGATGTGCGGCGCGGCTTCGAGCTCATGCGTCTGGCGCAAGTGACGGATCGTTTCCGGCGTGTAGTTCAACGTCGAACCACCCGCGCCGAACGTCACGCTGACATATTCCGGCGACCGCGCCTTGAGCTTGGGCAGCGACTTCTCGAGCTGGTCACGCTGCTCGTCCGTCTTGGGCGGAAAGAATTCGAAACTGATCGGAATCACGCGGCGCTCCATATGCCGAACGGAGTGGGCCGAAGCCCACTCCAGGATCGCGGTTCGAGGTGTGCGATCGGCGTACCGATCAATAACGATAGTGCTCGGCCTTGTACGGGCCTTCGACCGGCACGCCAAGATACGCCGCTTGCTCGGCCGTCAGCTTCGTGAGCTTGACGCCGATCTTATCGAGATGGAGGCGCGCGACTTCCTCGTCGAGCTTCTTCGGCAAGCGGTAGACGTTCTTCTCGTACTTGTCCTTGTTCGCCCAGAGATCGATCTGCGCGAGTGTCTGGTTCGAGAACGAGTTCGACATCACGAACGCCGGATGCCCATGCGCGCAACCGAGGTTGACGAGACGGCCTTCGGCGAGCACGTAGATCGAGTGGCCGTCGGCGAAGTCGTAGCGGTCGACCTGCGGCTTGATGTTCTCGCGCTTGACGTCCTTGGCGGCGTTGAGGCGATCCATCTGGATCTCGTTGTCGAAGTGGCCGATGTTGCAGACGAGCGCATCGTGCTTCATGCGCTGCATGTGCTCGAGCGTGAGCACGTCCTTGTTGCCGGTCGTCGTGACGTAGATGTCGGCGCGGCCGAGCGTGTCTTCGACGGTGGTGACTTCGAAGCCTTCCATCGCCGCCTGCAGCGCATTGATCGGATCGATCTCGGTGACGATCACGCGCGCACCGAAGCCGCGCAGCGAATGCGCCGAGCCCTTGCCGACGTCGCCGTAGCCGCAGATCACCGCGACCTTGCCCGCAACCATCAGATCGGTCGCCCGCTTGATGCCGTCGGCGAGCGATTCGCGACAGCCGTAGAGGTTGTCGAACTTGGATTTGGTGACCGAGTCGTTGACGTTGATCGCCGGCACCAGGAGCTTGCCTTCTTCCATCATCTGGTAGAGGCGGTGCACGCCGGTCGTCGTTTCCTCGGAGACGCCGCGCCAATCCTTCGCCACGGTTTTCCAGAATCCCGGACGCTCTTTCTGCGTGCGCTTCAGGAGATCCTTGATGACCTGCTCTTCGTGATTCGACGACGACGTATTGACCCAGTTGTCGCCTTCTTCCATCTGCACGCCCTTGTGGATCAGGAGCGTGACGTCGCCGCCGTCGTCGACGACGAGCTCGGGACCTTTATTGCCCGCGTGCGTCACCGCATCGAGCGTGCAATCCCAGTATTCCTCCAGCGTCTCGCCCTTCCATGCGAACACCGGCACGCCGGTCGCTGCGATCGCGGCCGCGGCGTCGTCCTGCGTCGAGAAGATGTTGCACGAGGCCCAGCGCACGGACGCGCCGAGCGCCGACAGCGTTTCGATCAGGACCGCGGTTTCCTTGGTCATGTGCAGCGAGCCGGTCACGCGCACGCCGTCGAGCGGCTTGGTTTTCGCGTGCTTGGCGCGGATCGACATCAGACCCGGCATTTCCTCCTCGGCCATGCGGATGCGCTTGCGGCCCAGATCGGCGAGCGAAAGGTCGCGGACCTTGAAATCGCCCGACGGGGCGTTCTTGACGACAGCGTTCATGGACAAATCTCCGAATTGAACGGGCGCCGTTGGAACGGGGTACCCGCCAAGCCTGGCCGACGTGAGTCCGGTCGCAGCGCCCCTTGGCGGGGAGAGGGCCGGGATTATATCGCTTGTTCGCGATGAAGCGATATATATCTGTTAAGTCCGGTCTTTTTCCCTTCTCCCGCCGCGCGGGAGAAGGTGCCGGAAGGCGGATGAGGGCGCTTTCCCTTCGGTGAAAAGAAAAACGCCGCCGCCCGCGAGGGCGACGGCGCTAAAACCTACGCGATCCGCAGGCGAGAGGTTACTGGCAGACGTCGACTTTGAAATTGTCCATCACGAACCCGCTCGGCGCGGGCGCGATCGTGTTCGAGTCGGTCACCATGCGCACGCGGAACTTCAAGTTCTGCCCGGCGAATGCGCCGACGTCGACGATCGAATGCGACGGCGCGGCGCTGCCGCCCGGGCCGACGTAGCACCAGCCCTTGCGGCTGCCGACCGGCGTGTCGTTCGAGGCGTTGCCGTTGTACGGATCGGTCAGCATATGCGTGGCGTCGAGGTACGAGAACGTCGTGCCGTCGCTGCTCGTTTCGATCGACGAGGTATCCCAGCACGCGCCGGGGCCGTTGTCTTCGGACTTGTGATACGCGTCGTACGAGGCGAACACCGCCGCCGCACCGGCCGGAATCGCGATCGACGGCGAGGTGAGCGAGCGATCGCTGGTCGTGTCGTTGTTCGGGATCAGCCACACGGTCGTCGACATGCCGGTGCCGGCGGGCGGTGCGCCCTGGCTCCATTGCACATCGCCGGCGCCGCTGACGGTCCAGCCGTTGCTGCCGTTCTCGAAATCGTCCTGATAGACCGTCGTCGCGGTCGTGCCGGCCGGGCAGACGCCCGGAACGCCGGTCGTGAACGAGAACGTCGCCGACACCGCGCCGTCGCCGCAATAGTTGTGCGGAGTGACGCGCCAGTAATACGTCGTGGTCGGATCGAGCAGCGTGTCGACGGTCCACGAGGTCGTGGTCACGGTCGTACTCGCAACGATGTCGGTGAACGCGCTATCGGTCGCGACGTCGACGGTGTAGCTGAGCGCGCCGCCCGAACCGCCGAGCGGCGGCAGCGGCGTGCCGTCGAAGCCGTCGCCGAAGATGCGATCGTTCCCCGCGCCCCAGGTCAGCGTCGGATAGACGAACACTTCCGTTGCGACATCGACCGGCGAGAGCAATTGCACCGCGCTCGGCGCCGTTGCCGAAAGCCCGAGCTCGACCGGATACGAGTGCGTGACCGCACCACTCACTGCGTCGACGTTGACGGTGTATTCGCCCGACGGCAGCGTCGTCGCGCCGGTCAGCGTCAGCGTGCTGGTGCCGGGCAGCGTGACCGGATTCGTCGAGAACGACGGCGTGACGCCGGTTGGCGCGTTGCTGACGCTGAGCGTCGCCGAACCCGTGAAGCCGCCGAGCACGCCCAGGCGCATCGCGTAGGTCGGGTCGGTCGGCGTCGTCGCCGCGCACATCTCTACGCGGCGCGGGCTGTCGCCGACGATCGCGAAATCGGGCTGGCCGCAATTGTCGAACTTGAACGAGCACACGCGCGTATGCCAGCTGCCGCCCGAGGTCGTCGGGTAGTACTCGTTGGTGAAGTAGAACGTGCACTGGTCGACCGGATCGACGCTCATCGACGAGTAGTCGCCCCAGCGCTGCGAGGTGCTGGTTTGCGAGCCGTTAGCGATGCCGTCGGTGCAATTGACTTCGTCGCGCAGCGTGCCCGGCACGTCGCCGTACGTGCGCCCGCTGATCTCGATCTGCGGATGGATGTTCTCGCTCGACTTCGAGAAGCCGACGCCGATATTGCCGCTCTGATCGATCGCGACGCTGCCCATCCAGCGGTTGTCCGCATCGGGTGCGTAGACGCCTTCGTCGACGAGCGTCTTGTCGAGCGCCGTCGGCGTACCCGGATTTGCGCCGTGATCGTCGAGATTGAAATGCACCCAGTTGATGCCGCCCTGGTCGACGTCGCCGAGCACGACGTGATTGACGACCAGCGAAATCCGCGTCGGCGCGCCGTCAGGAAACGCGCGCGCATTCGCCCGGTACATGATGTGCGTGCCGAACGAATCGAGGCCCGACGTCGTGCCCTGCTGCGGAACTTCGAGGCCGTACGGAACAAACGGCACGCCGGCGACGTGCGTGGGCGTCGACGAGATCACGCTGTTCGCGGGCGTCGCCCAATCCAAGCACAGATCCCAGAAGAGATAGCCGTCGTTGTTCGTCGCGTCGTAGTGCACGAACGATGCGCACGCGTTGTTCGGCGCATCGAGCGTGCCGGTGAGGTTGACCGGCTCGACGCCGTACGCATCGAAGCCCGGGAAGCGGATCATCGCCGCGTTCGGATCACCCGTGAGCATCTTGTCGCGCTCCAACGCGATCATCGACGCGCCGCGGAATGTCTGGCCCTGGAACTCGTGCGTGGTCAGGAGATACGCATCCTGGCTGCCGCTCTCGTCGGTCCACGTCGCCATCTTCGGGTAGTCGCCGAAGAACGGCCAGTCGAACTCATAGCGGTTGTACGTGCCGAGCGGGTCGGACGATGTCGACACCGCGACGCACTGCGCGAACGGCGTGGTCGTGACGAACTGGCTCATCACCCAGCGCTCTGCGCGCGCATCCCACAGCGCAATCGGATCGCCGGAATTCGTCGTCTCGCACTTGCCGCCGAAGCCGACCCAGAACGAGTTGCCGTCGGTCGGCGCCTGCAATTCGGAGCCGTCGGTCTTGTCGTAGACGGCCCAGCGTCCGTTGACCCATTGGATGAAATTCTGATCGCTGACGTCGCCGTTCGTATCCGGCGGCAGGCAGCCGCAGGCCGAGGTCGCCGAGCTGATCGCCTCGAAGCTGAGATCGACCGGCGGTGCCGGCACGCCGGTCGGCCGGCGTTGCAGTCCGGGAACGATGCGCGGCAGCGAAGAGCGCTGCGCACCGGTCAGCTTCAGAAGAATGTTCGGAATCTCGTACGGCTCTTCCTCGGTGCCGCGTGGTTGCTGCGGCGGAAGGTTGCGCACGATGTCGCGCATCGGCGCGGACACGTCGTGACGCGCGGCGTGGATGACGGTCGGATGCGTATCGCGATCGGCGACCGGATGAATGCCGTCGGTTGCGGCGGAACCGGAGCCGGCGGCGTGTGCCGACGCTGCGAACGCCAGAAGGAGAGCCGTGCCCGCGAGCGCGGTCGGAAAGCGCGATGCCATACGTGAAACCCCCAACGGAAGCGTGAGCGGCGCCCTGACGCTTCGACCGGCGGGTGGCCGTCACCCGTCGGCGAAATCGCGATCAGCCGGTTCCATCCTTCCGCGCCTTCGATCTGGCATCGAGCCGATCGAGACGGCGCAGATGATCGCCCAAGAATTTGCGCGTGGTCTCCGGCAGAGTCGGATCGGCCAGCGCTTCCTGGATCGCCGATCGCTCCAATGCCGGCGACTGCCGTCGCAGCATGACGCTCGCGCGTTCGACCAGCGGCGGATTCGGACTTCGCACCCAGCGCCGTAGCGCATCGGGCGGCAGCTTCACCGCGTGCTGGTCGAGCAGCTCGAGTGCGGTCAGAACCAAATCAGTTGGTTCCATCGCCCTATCAGGGTATCCGTCTATAGGCGTACTTGTCACTACGTCTGTAGCGGCAGATTGCCACCAATCGCCGAAATCGCTCGGCCGATGGCTGGCCGAGACGAGCAAGGTCACGCGCACGCCGGGCGGCGTCTTTACATTTCGCACCGCGGTCTCGATCACCGCGGCGGCGTCTTTGTCGCGCAAACGCTCGCCGAGCTCCGGTTCCTGAGCGATTTCGCCCGCGGCGAGGCGCTGCAACGCCGGATCGGCGCCTGCGAGCGATTTCATCAAGAGATCGAACAACCGGCGCGACTCGCGCCCGTGCTCGCTGCGGCCGAGCTTCAGGATCGCGCGTGTCTCGGGCGTATCGCGAAACAGAGCAGGATCAAGCCCGATACTGACCAGCATGACCGCGCCGTCCGGGTTCATCGTGAGCTGCGTCGGCCGGCGTGGATCGGGCCGCAGCATCGAGTAGCCGAAGATGTAGCGATCGCCGAGCTTGACGGTATCGAGCGCGCTTTTCGGCACGCGCACGTCAATGTGCTCGGGTGGTTTCAGCTTGCCGGAGAGCACGTCCTTGCGTTCGAACACGAGACGGCCGTCGGGGTTGATCTCGATCAGAGGGCCCGCGACCAAACTGTTGTCGGGTGCATAGAGAAGCTCCAGCGGAGGCTCGACGCGCTCGGCCTGCGCCGGCATCGCGACGAGCAGCATCAGAATCGAGAGGGCTCTCGGCAAACGGTGCTCGGCGATTGGGAGCATGGCGGATCAGTCCATAGGCGAATTCGTATCCGATTGTAGGATGAACCCCTGGCTCCGTCGTGCCGGCGACTGGGAAAAGAAAAGGCCGCCCGAAGGCGGCCTTTTCGTTGAATCGGAAACGAAGCGCTTACTTCAGCTTCGCCTCATTGCGCAGCACGTCGGCCTTGTCGGTCTTCTCCCACGAGAACGCCGTGAACGTCTCGCCGTTATCGAGCTTGACCTGATAAGGCGAGCGGCCGAAGTGGCCGTACGACGCGGTCGGCTGATACATCGGATGCACGAGATCGAGCATCTGCAGGATTCCGTACGGACGAAGATCGAAGTGCTTGCGGATCAGCTTCTCGATCTTGTCGTCGCTGATCTTGCCGGTGCCGAATGTGGTGACCGAGATCGACGTCGGATGCGCGACGCCGATCGCGTAGCTCACCTGGATCTCGCAACGGTCGGCGATGCCGGCCGCGACGATGTTCTTGGCGACGTAGCGCGCGGCGTACGCAGCGGAACGATCCACTTTCGACGGATCCTTGCCCGAAAACGCGCCGCCACCGTGGCGCGCCCAGCCGCCGTAGGTGTCGACGATGATCTTGCGGCCGGTGAGGCCGCAATCGCCCACGGGGCCGCCGATTACGAACTTGCCGGTCGGATTGATATGGAACTTCGTGCCCTTGTGGATCCACTTCGCCGGAAGCATGGGCTTGATCACGAGCTCCATGACGCCTTCCTTAAGGTCCTTCTGCTTGACCGAAGGATCGTGCTGCGTCGACAGCACGACCGCGTCGATCGCGACGGCCTTGCCGTTCTCATAGCGCAGCGTGACTTGCGATTTCGCATCGGGACGCAGCCACGGCAGCGGCGACTTCTTCGCCTTGCGCACCTTGGCCTGCTGCTCGACGAGGCGATGCGAATAGTAGATCGCGGCCGGCATGAAATCGCGCGTTTCGCTCGTCGCGTAGCCGAACATCAGGCCCTGGTCGCCCGCGCCCTGTTCCTCGGGATTCTTGCGGTCGACGCCCTGATTGATGTCAGGCGACTGCTTGCCGATCAGGTTCAGGATGCCGCAGGTGTGGCCGTCGAAGCCGACTTCGGAATTGGTGTAGCCGATGTCGTTGATGACCTTGCGCGTGATGGATTCGATGTCGACCCAAGCGCTGGTCGTGATCTCGCCGGCGACGATGGCGACACCGGTCTTGACCATCGTCTCGCAGGCGACGCGTGCACGCTTGTCCTGAGCGAGGATCGCGTCGAGCACGGCGTCGGAAATCTGGTCGGCGACTTTGTCCGGATGGCCTTCGGAGACCGATTCGGAGGTGAAGAGATAGCTGCTCATCGCGGCGAATATCCTTCTATACGGATGAATGGATGGATGAAATTGGGCGCGCATCATACACGGCGCGCGCGGGGAATACAGTATCTCAGCTAAATGACGGCTCGCGCCGTACCTGAATGTGTCGGTATGAGCTTAGAACCCTGGGGAAACTTGGGGCCTGTCAGCTCGGCCAAGCGTTGAGATGCGGGCCGAATTCCTCCCGCTGGCGGCGCACGACGCAGAAGCGCTGGCCGGTCGGCGCTTCCATGACCCACCAGCGCCCTTTGACGAGCTCGACGCGCTTCGCGCCGAGCGCTTCGAGGCGCGAAGCTTCAGCTTCGATATCGTCGGTTTCGATGTCGAGATGCACGCGGCTCTCGTGCGCGACTTTCTGCAGCAAGATCATCGGCTCGTCGCGGGCGGTCTTGAGCTCGGCATACTTGCCGTCGTTGTCGACGTCGAAGCTCGCGATGGGCTTACCGAGTGCCTGGCTCCAGAATTCAGCGGCGGCTTTGAAATCGTCGGTGCGGCAGTCGATGACGATCGAGCAGAGGCGGCTGTGGTGCATGACGTGCTCCTTGCGTCACTGCGCCAACGAAAGGTCGTCCAGCATCGCCTTCAGAAACCGCGCCGCTTCTCCGCCGGTTGCCGCGCGATGATCGAACGTCAGCGACAGCGGAATCACGCGATGCGATTCGAAACCGCCCATCACCGGCGTCATCTGATAGCGGCCCTTGCCGGCGGCGACGATCGCGACCGATGGCGGCACGACGATCGGTGTTGCATAGCGTCCGGCGAACACGCCGAAGTTCGAAAGACTGATCGTCGAACCCGAGAGCTCGGTTGCCGGAATGCTGCGATCCTCGACCTGCGCACGCAGGCGATTCACTGCGGCGCGCACACCCGCGGCGTCGAGCATGTCGGCATTGCGCAGCACGGGCACGAAGAGGCCGTCGTCGGTATCGACCGCGATGCCGACATCGACATGCGGATGCAGCGTGCGCGTCAGGTTCTCGCCGTCGAACCACGCATTCAACGCGGGCACGGCCTTGCACGCACGCACGAGCGAGCGCAGCAGGCGGCCGGTGATGTCGTTGCCCGGCAGCCACGCGGAAATATCGGCATCGTCCGCCAGCGTCGTCGGCACGACTTTCGCGTGCGCATCGGCCATCACGCGCGCCATGTTGCGGCGCACGCCTTTCAATTGCTCGGGCTGACCGCTCGCGCTGACCGTCGGCGGCGTCGTGCGCATCGGTTTGCCCGTCGCGGAAAGCGCCGTCCTTTCGCCTCTCCCGCTCGCGGGAGAGGCCGGCGCACCAGCGCCGGATGAGGGAACGGAGCGCTGGGGAGCCGCCGGCGCCGCACCGACGCGCGCGGTTCCCGCCGCCGCCGCATCCTTCACATCCTTCATCGTCACGACGCCACCGGCGCCGCTCGGCGCAACGCGCGAAAGATCAACGCCAAGTTTCTTCGCGAGCGCACGCACCGCAGGCACGGCTTTGACGCCACCGACGCTCGTCGCCTGTTCGGCGTGTACGCGATCGCTGGTCTGCATCGCGCCGACCACGGTGCCTTCGTCCGCGCGTCCCGCGTTGTCGTTCTCGACGATCTCGCCGCCTTCGTCGGATGCGATCACGCCTTTCTGATCGGGCGCTTCATTACCGGCGCCTTTGGACGGCGCAGCGGATTTCGCCGGCGCATGATGATGGCCGGTCGCTTCGGCTTCGGCGCGCTGCGGCGCCTTGGGATCGATCTCGAAGTCGGCAAGCGCCGCGCCCGTTGCGATCACGTCGCCGGCCTTGCCATACACCTTGACGAGCTTGCCCGAGAACGGCGAGGGCACCTCGACGACCGCCTTAGCGGTTTCCATCGAGACCATCGCTTCATCGAGCTTCACGGTGCCGCCTTCCTTGACGAGCCACTCGACGATCGTTGCGTCGGGGAGACCTTCGCCGAGGTCGGGGAGATGAAATGTTTTCAGATCGGCCATGACAGATTCTCTTTACGGATCATGAAGCGGCCAAAGCTCGCTTTGCCGCCGCGACGATCTTCTCGACGCTCGGCAGATACTTCATCTCCAGCCGATACAGCGGGATATGCGTGTCGTAACCGGTGACGCGCTCAACCGGCGCCTGCAAGTCGTACAGGCATTCTTCCGCCACGCGCGCCGCGATCTCGGCGCCGAATCCTGCCGTGCGCGGCGCTTCGTGCACGATCACGCAGCGGCCGGTTTTCTTGACCGATTCGCGGATCGTGTCGAAATCAAGCGGTTTCAATGTCGCGACGTCGATGACTTCGGCATCGATGCCGTCCGCGGCGAGCGCGTCGGCGGCTTCGAGCGTTTCCTTCACCTGCGCGCCCCATGTCACCAGCGTCACGTCGGCGCCGTCGCGCAGCACGAAGCAGACGTCGAGCGGCAGCGCTTCGCCGTCGTCGGCAACCTCTTCCTTGTATTGGCGGTAGATGCGCTTGGGCTCGAAGAACATCACCGGATCAGGATCGCGAATCGCCGCGAGCAGAAGTCCATATGCGCGTCCAGGCGAGGACGGCATCACGACGCGCAAGCCCGGGATATTCGTGAAGAGATGCTCGTTCGCTTCGGAATGATGCTCCGGTGCGCGGATGCCGCCGCCCCATGGCGCGCGGAATACGGCGGGACACGAGAGACGTCCGCGCGTGCGCGTGCGCATGCGCGCGGCGTGACACGCGATGTGTTCCATCATCGGATAGATGAAGCCTTCGAACTGCGCTTCGGCGACCGGCTTCATGCCTTGCGCGGCGAGGCCGACCGTCAATCCCGCGATCGTCGTCTCGTCGAGCGGCGTATCGATCACGCGCTCCTCGCCGAATTTCTGCTGCAGCCCGATCGTCGCGCGGAACACGCCGCCGTTGACGCCGACGTCTTCGCCGAGGACGACGACCGACGGGTCGTGCTTCATCTCGTAGGCGAGGGCTTGGGTGACGGCTTCGATGAGTGTGATTTGCGCCATGCGTAGATCTCTTCCTGCCTCGTCCTTCTCGTCATCCCGGCTTTCGCTGGGACGATGTGATCAAGGGGTGGTCTTCTCGTTTGCGAGCGCTTGCCGACGCTGCGTCGCCAGATCCGCCGGTACTTCCGCATACGTGAAATCGAATATCGCCTCGACCGACTGCGATTTCGTTTCGAGATACGCATTCACCTCGGCATCGACACGCGCCGCGCAATCGGCTTTCCAGGCTTCTTCTTCTTTTTCCGACCACGCGTTGAGCGACATCAAGTAAGCCTTGAGCCGCTTCATCGGTTCGCGCTCCCAGGCTTCCTTCACTTCGGCTTCGGGGCGATAGCGACGCGCATCGTCGGCGGTCGTGTGATCGGACAGTCGATACGTCACCGCTTCGATCAACGTCGCGCCGTGGCCGTGCCGCGCGCGCTTCAACGCATGATCGAGCGCCGCGCGCATCGCGATCAGATCGTTGCCGTCGACCTGCACGCATTCGATGCCGGCGGCGATGCCTTTCTGCGCGAGCGTCTTTGCGCCGGTCTGCGCTTTGCGTGGTACCGAAATCGCCCACTGGTTGTTGACGATGACGACGACGAGCGGCAGCGTCATCGCGCCGGCGACGTTGATCGCGCCGTAGAAATCGGCTTTCGACGAGCCGCCGTCGCCGACCACGCTGACCGCGACGCGCGGCTCCTTGCGAATCTTGAACGCGAGCGCGGCGCCGGCTGCGTGCAGCGCTTGCGTCGCGATCGGAACCGACCAGGCGAAATCGTGGGCCGGGCCCGAAAAATCGTTGCCGCGCTCGTCGCCGCCCCAGTACAAGAGCACTTCGCGCGGCTTCACACCGCGGTAGAACTGTGCGCCGTATTCGCGATACATCGGTGCGAAGACGTCGTCCTCGGCCATCGCGCTTCCGATCGAGACGTGCGCGGCTTCGTGGCCGAGGCAGGACGCGTAAGTGCCGAGCTTGCCGGTGCGCTGCAGCGCAATCGCTTTGCCGTCGAACACGCGCACGAACAGCATGAGTTTGTACAGCTCGATCAGTTGCTTGATGTCCCGCGCGAATGCGGGCAGATCGTCGCGGACGAGCTTGCCCTCCGCGTCCAGGTATTGCAGATATTCGATCTCGAATGTGGCAGCGATCGACACGAAACCTCCGCTGGCTGCGTCAGGGTTGGCGCGGATGGGAGTGGATGCCGGTCCGCCGGAACTCAAGGGACACGGGTTCCGGCGCGGCGGGGACGGAACAGTAAGCAACCGGGCCGTCGCGGCGCAAGGCCCGATGCAGCATCGTGCCCCGGCCGCGTTTCGGTCCGGTTAAACTGATGTTCCCTCATCGCCCGCGCTTCCATGACCGATCCGGAAAATCTGAGGCCCCTCGAACAGGGCATCGAGCTTGATCTGCGCGACCGCATGAGCTACGGCGGTTATCTCAAGCTCGATACGCTCCTGTCCGCGCAAAAGCCGCTGGCCGATCCGCCGCATCACGATGAAATGCTGTTCATCGTGCAGCATCAGGTCGCCGAGCTGTGGATGAAGCTCGTGATCCACGAGCTTCGCGAAGCGATCGCGCGCCTTCGTGCCGACGATGTGGATACGACGCTCAAGATTCTCGCGCGCGTAAAGCAGGTGCAGCGCCAGCTCTTCGAGCAATGGGGCGTTCTGGAAACGCTGACGCCGTCCGAATACATGGAGCTTCGGCCGGTGCTCGGCACCTCGTCCGGGTTCCAGTCGCTGCAGTATCGGCTCGTCGAATTCCTTCTCGGCAACAAGAACGCTGAGATGCTGAAGGTATTCGGGCACGATCCGCTCGCGCACGAGGCGTTGCAGCAGGCGCTCGCCGAGCCGAGCCTATACGACGAATTCCTGCGCTACCTCGAGCGCCGCGGCCATGCGATTCCCGCCGAGGTTCTCGCGCGCGACGTCACGCAGACGCACAAGCGCACGCCCGCGCTGGTGCCGGTGTTCAAACGCATCTACGAGAACGCGAAGGACTACTGGCCCGAATACCACCTCTGCGAGCAGCTGGTCGATATCGAGGAAGGCTTCCAGTTGTGGCGCTTCCGGCATATGAAGACGGTCGAGCGCATCATCGGCTTCAAGCGCGGCACGGGCGGATCGTCGGGCGTCGCGTTCCTCAAGAAGGCGCTGGAGCTGACGTTCTTTCCGGAGCTGATCGACGTCAGGACCGAGATCGGCGTCTGACGGGTTCGACGCAGCGCAGCATGCGGCAGCGCGGTTTGACTCCGCTGCCTCCAACGGCTAAGAAGAGGCGCGCCGACGCTTGCTTCGTCGTCATTCCGGCGAAGGCCGGAATCGAGATTCTCCCCGGTCTGAAAGCTGGATTCCGGCCTTCGCCGGAATGACAAGAAACTTGTGCCTTCACCCCAGGGGAACCCATGTCCGCCGCATCCGCCACCGAGACGACGCCTCCACCTGAATTCCCGCAACGCCTCGGCCATCCGGCGCCGCTCTGGATGCTGTTCATGACCGAGTTCTGGGAGCGCTTTGCGTTCTACGGCATCCGCTGGGCGCTGGTGCTCTACATCGTCGCGCAGTTCTACGGCGGCGATGCGGCGGGGCAGGCATCGGCGAACCGCACCTACGGCGCGTATCTCGCGCTGGTCTACGCGGGTGCGATCTTCGGAGGCTACGTCGCGGACCGGATTCTTGGCTATCAGCGCGCGATCCTGCTCGGCGCCGTGATCATGTCGGCAGGCCTGTTCCTGATCGCGTGGCCCGAGCAGCACATCTTCGAGATCGGGCTCGCGACGATCATCTGCGGCAACGGGCTCTTCAAGCCCAACATCTCGACGATGGTCGGCAAGCTCTACGGCGTCAGCGACATGCGCCGCGACGCGGGCTTCACGATCTTCTACATGGGCATCAATCTCGGCGGCTTCACCGCGCCCATCCTGACCGGCATCCTCGCCAATCAAGTGTTCGGCACCGACTCGATCCCGGCGTACAAGGTCGTCTTCATCGCCTCGGGCATCGGCATGCTGCTCAGCCTTCTCTGGTTCTGGTTCGGCCGGCGCCAGCTCGCGGGCATCGGCCGACCGCCCGTGAACAATCCCAGCAAGCGGAACGTCTTGTACGTGCTGATCGGCGCGCTCGCCGCGATTCCGATCGTCTATTCGCTGCTCGCGATGGGCGCGAACGCGCTCGCATGGATTCTCGGCGTGATGTTCGTGGGCCTTTGCGTGCTGCTCATGATCGAGGGCATCCGAGAAGGTGCGGTGCAGCGCGACAAGGCGATCGCGATGCTGATCATCTTCGCGTTCAACGTGCTCTTCTGGTGCTTCTTCGAGCAGGCCGGAAGCTCGTTCAACTTCCTCGCGCAGAACATCGTCGATCGCGCGTTCGGCAGCTGGACGTTCTCGGTCGCGTGGTTCCAGTCGGTGAACTCGCTCGCGATCATCACGCTCGCGCCGCTGATCGCGGTGATCTGGGTCTGGTTGGGCCGCCGCAACAAGGAGCCGTCGATCCCGCGCAAGTTCGGGCTCGGCCTCATCTTCAACGGGCTTGCGTTTCTGCTCTTGATGTTCGCGTTGTCCAAGCTCGTCGACGACGCCGGCAAGATCCCGTTCTGGACCTTGTTCATGGTCTACGTGATCCAGTCGGTCGGCGAGCTCTGCCTTTCGCCGATTGGTCTTTCGATGGTCACCAAGCTCGCGCCGGTGCGCCTGGTCGGCTTCGGCATGGGCGGTTGGTTCCTGTCGACCGGCATCGGCAACAATCTTTCCGGCATTTTCGCCGGCATGGTCGCCGGCGAAAGTGGGATGACGACGACATCAGCGCTCAGCGGCTACACGTTCGGGTTCTGGTCGCTGGTCGGCGCGGGCGTGTTCTTGTTCTTGATCGGGCCGCTGATCAACAAACTCATGCACGGGGTGCGGTGAGCGGTCACTCGATCGGCGCAAGCTTGTCGAGTATCTGCGTCAGAAGCCGCCTCTCCTCTGCCGTCAGCAAACCCAGCATCTCCCGCTCGTGCTTGCGCGCGAGCGGCGCGACCGTGTCGTGAATCTTCCAGCCCTTCGCGGTCAGCCGCAGCACCGAGCGACGCTTGTCGCCGTCGTGCGTCGCGCGGCTGACGCGGCCGGCCGACGAAAGCCTGGCCAGCGCACGGCTGACCGCCACCTTGTCCATCGCCGTGCGCTCGGCGACTTCGCGCGCCGAAAGCCCGTCGCCATTGAAGCGAGCGAGCACGGCCATGACGCGCCATTCGGTCATCGAAAGGTTGAAGCGATCCTGATACTCGCGGGCGATCGCCTGGCTCACGCGGTTCGACAGGATCGACAGGCGGTAGGGCAGGAAATGCTCGAGCTCGAGCGGTGCGTGATCGACCACGAAACGGCATGCCTTGCAAATGGTTTCAAATGAAACTATAAAGGAGATTCGCGCTGGCGCCAACTGCGCCGCCATCCTTTTCCGGAGACTTTCGATGAGCGCTCCCAACCTCGGCATGCAGGTCACCACATTCGAGAACCCGATGGGCGTCGACGGCTTCGAGTTCGTCGAATTCGCCGCGCCCGATCCCAAGCAGCTTCATGCGCTGTTCCCCAAGCTCGGCTTCAGCGCGATCGCGCGTCATCGCACGAAGAAGATCACGCTGTATCGCCAAGGCGAGTGCAACTTCCTCGTCAACGAAGAGCCGGGCTCGTTCGCGATGGAGTTCGTCGCCAAGCATGGCCCGAGCGCGTGCGGCTTCGCGATCCGCTTCAAGCAGCCGTCGGCGTGGGTGCGCGAGCAGACGCTCGCGAACGGCGCCGAAGCGATCGGCGAGAAGGAAAACACCAAAGCAGTCGATGCGCCGGTCGTCACCGGCATCGGCGGCTGCATGCTGTATCTCATCGATACGTACGGCGACAAAGGCGAGATCTACGCGCGCGAGTTCGACTATCTCCCCGGCGTCGATCGCAACCCGAAAGGCTTCGGCCTCACGTTCATCGATCACCTGACCCATAACCTCTACTTCGGCAACATGGGCAAGTGGGCGGACTATTACCAGCGCCTCTTCAACTTCCGCGAGATCCGCTACTTCGACATCAAGGGCGTCAAGACCGGCCTCGTCTCCAAGGCGATGACCGCGCCTGACGGCCTCGTGCGCATTCCGCTCAACGAATCGTCCGATCCGAAATCGCAGATCAACGAATACCTCGACGAGTACAAGGGCGAAGGCATCCAGCACATCGCGTGTTTCACCGACACGATCTACGAAACCGTCGAAGCGATGCGTGCCGCCGGCGTCACGTTTCTCGATACGCCCGAGACGTACTACGACGTCGTCGACGCGCGCGTGCCGAACCACGGCGAAGACGTTCCGCGCCTCAAGAAGAACAAGATCCTGATCGACGCCGATCTCGAAACCAAGCAGCGCAAATTGCTGCAGATCTTCACGCAGAACGCGATCGGCCCGATCTTCTTCGAGATCATCCAGCGCAAAGGCAACGAAGGCTTCGGCGAAGGCAACTTCCAGGCGCTGTTCGAGTCGATCGAGCGGGATCAGATGCGGCGTGGGGTGCTCTGACCTCTGCGTTGAGAAATGCTGGAACACGAGAGAGCTCGAATGTCCGTCGATACATATCTTTCAGGGTTCGGCAACGAGTTCGCGACGGAAGCTGTTCCCGGCACGCTTCCGGTCGGCCAGAACTCACCGCAAAAAGTCGCCCACGGCCTCTATGCCGAGCAAATCTCCGGGACCGCGTTCACCGCACCGCGTCACGCGAACCGTCGCAGCTGGCTCTATCGCATCCGGCCGGCGGCGTTGCACGGCGCGTTCGAGCCGATGGCGCACGCGCATTTTCATGATCGTTTCGGCGAAGCGCCGACGTCGCCGAATCAGTTGCGTTGGGATCCGTATCCGCTGCCGTCGTCGCCGACGGATTTCGTCGACGGGCTCTACACGATGGCCGGCAACGGCAGTGCGGCGTCGCAGAGCGGATGCGGCATTCATGTGTATGCGGCGAATCGCTCGATGCAGGGCCGCTTCTTCTATGATGCGGACGGCGAGCTCTTGATCGTCCCGCAGCAGGGACGTCTTCGCATCGCGACCGAGCTTGGCATTGTCGACGTGGAGCCGCAGGAGATCGCCGTGATTCCGCGCGGCATCCGTTTTCGCGTCGAGCTTCCAGATGGGCAAGCGCGCGGCTATGTCGCGGAGAATTTCGGCGCATCGCTGCGTCTGCCGGATCTCGGTCCGATCGGGTCGAATTGCCTTGCGAACGCGCGCGATTTCCTGACGCCAGTCGCAGCGTACGAAGACATCGACGGCGATTTCGAGCTGATCGCGAAATTCCAGGGCGCGCTGTGGACCGCGCGGATCGGCCATTCGCCGCTCGATGTCGTCGGCTGGCACGGCAATCACGCGCCGTACAAATATGACCTTAGGCGGTTCAATACGATCGGGTCGATCAGCTACGATCATCCCGATCCTTCGATCTTCACGGTGCTGACTTCCGCGTCGGATACGCCGGGCGTCGCCAATATGGATTTCGTGATCTTTCCGCCGCGCTGGCTGGTTGCCGAGCATACGTTCCGGCCGCCGTGGTTCCATCGCAACATCGCGAGCGAGTTCATGGGTTTGATTCATGGCGCGTACGATGCGAAGGCCGGCGGTTTCGTGCCGGGTGGGGCGTCGCTGCACAATTGCATGAGCGGCCACGGTCCCGATGCGGCGAGCTTCGACAAAGCCTCGAACGCCGACATCGGCAAGCCCGATCACATCGTCGACACGATGGCTTTCATGTTCGAAACGCGCGCCGTGATCCATCCGAGCCGGCAAGCGCTCGAATCCCCACACCGTCAGCGCGACTATCAGGATTGCTGGCGCGGTCTTGCCAAGCGGTTCAATGCACCCCGATCGAACCCGTAACGCGCAGTCTCGCGCGGCGGGCACGTCCGCCGCGGAGACTTACGCCGGTTATGTCGAGTGGAAGCGCTGGGACGGCGCGTTCCGCACCAGCGAGAAAGACGCGCGATACCTCGCCACGGAATTTCGCGATATTCCGCTTAGGGACAAGCGCGTGCTCGAGATCGGTTTCGGCAACGGCGGCTTTCTCGCCTGGGCGAAAGACGAAGGCGCGGCCGTGACCGGCCTGGAGCTCAATGTGGAAATGCGCGACGCGGCGCGACGTCACGGCTTCACGGTGTCCGATGCGTCGATCGGCGAGCTCGCCCGAGAGCGCGAGCGTTTCGATGTCATCGTCGCATTCGATGTGCTCGAGCATTGGGACACCGATGAGCTGACCGAGAATTTCGGCCACATACGAAACCTGCTCGGCGAGGGAGGCCTCTTCCTCGCGCGGTTTCCGAACGGCCAGAGTCCGTTCGGCCGCGCTTATCAGCACGGCGATTTCACGCACAAGAGCACGCTGACGACGTACAAGATCGAATACCTCGCCGCGCTCGCCAAGCTCGACATCGTGCGCGTCGACAACGCTTGCCGCGTGCCGTCGCGGCCCGGCACGCTCGGCTCACTGCGGCAGTGGTGGCTCGCGCGCCGGCGCCGCCGGATCGAGCGTACGATCGCGCGGCTTTACGGCATCCGCCGGTTGCCGCTCGATCCCAATCTCGTCGCCGTGCTGCGAAGGCAAGCGGCTGCCAACGAATCCACTATTCGGATGACCTCATGAAACTCGGATCACTCAAGGAAGGCGGCCGCGACGGCACGCTCGTCGTCGTCAGCCGCGATCTTGCGAGGGCCGTGAAAGCGAGCGCGGTCGCGCCGAGCTTGCAGGCAGCGCTCGACGATTGGTCGAACACGGCGCCGCGCCTCAATGCGCTGTCGGAGCAGCTGAACGCCGGCAAGGCCGCGGGCGAGTTCGCGCTCGATGTCGCCGCGCTCGCCGCGCCGCTGCCGCGCGCGTACGAATTCGTCGACGGCAGTGCGTATCTGCCGCACGTCGCGCGCGTGCGCCGCGCACGCGGTGCGGAAGTACCCGAAACGTTCTACACCGATCCGTTGATGTATCAGGCGACCAGCGCGGGTTTTTATGGTCCGCGCGATCCGATCCTCGCTGCGAGCGAGGATTGGGGTATTGATCTCGAAGCCGAAGTCATCGTCGTCACCGACGACGTGCCGATGGGCGTCGGCGCCGCCGATGCGGCTCGTCATATCCAATTGGTCGGCCTCGTCAACGATGTCTCGCTGCGCAACCTGATTCCGAACGAGCTCGCCAAAGGGTTCGGATTTCTGCAATCGAAGCCGCGCTCGGCGCTGTCGCCGGTCCTCGCTACGCCGGATGAGCTCGGCGATGCGTGGCGCGACAACAAGCTGCATCTGCCGATGCGCACTTGGATCAACGGCGCTTGGTTCGGCGAAGCCGAAGCGGGTGTCGACATGCAATTCAGCTTCGCCGAGCTTATCGCGCACGCCGCGAAGACGCGGCCGCTCTCGGCCGGCACGATCGTCGGCTCCGGCACGATTGCGAACGAGGACACCGCGAAAGGCGCCTCATGCCTCGCCGAGCAGCGCACGGTCGAAACGCTGCGCGACGGCAAGCCTTCGACGCCATTCCTCAAATTCGGCGACCGCGTCCGCATCGACGTGACCGACGCCGGCGGCGCCAGCTTGTTCGGTGCGATCGAGCAGACCGTGACGCGGTACGATTCGCACCGCTGATCTCGTGTCGTCCGGTGGGGGACCCATGGTCGAAGGCCTGAAGCTCTACGACTACTGGCGCTCGAGCGCCTCGTATCGCGTGCGCATCGCGCTCAACCTCAAGGGGTTGAACTACGAGCAGCACCCGATCCATCTCGTCCGCAACGGCGGCGAGCAGCACAGCGCGGACTATGTCGCGGTGAACCCGCAGCGGTTCGTGCCGGTGCTGGTCGACGGGCGCCGCGTGATCCGCCAGTCGCTCGCGATCATCGAATACCTCGACGAAACCTACGACGGCGAAATGAAGCTTCTGCCCGCGATCGCGCGCGACCGTGCACGCGTGCGTGCGCTCGCGCTGATGGTCGCGTGCGATATCCATCCGCTCAACAACAGTCGCGTGATGAAATTCCTCGAGCGCGAGTTCGGCGCGAGCCAGGACACGCGCGATGCCTGGATGCGCCACTGGATCGAAGAAGGCTTCGCGAGCTTCGAGACGCTCGTCGCGGGCCATCCTTCGACCGGCACGTTCTGCGAAGGCGATGCGCCGACGCTCGCCGATGTCTGTCTCATCCCGCAGGTCTACAACGCGCGCCGCTTCGGCGTCGACATGACGCCGTTTCCGACGATCGAACGCATCGAGGCGGCGTGCCTTGAGCTCGATGCGTTCGACGCGGCGCGTCCGGAGAATCAGCCGGACGCAGGTTGAAGGCCTAGCCGGCGATGTAGCGCTGCAGTTGCTCGATCTCGCGCGTCTGCGCGTTGATGACGGCCTTCACGAGATCGCCGATCGAGAGAACGCCAACGACACTGCGCCGATCGACCACCGGCAAATGCCGCACGCGCGAATCGGTACAGATGCGCATGCACGCGTCGATCGTGTCTTCGGGGCCGACCGTGATCACCGGCGAGCTCATGATCTCGCTGACTGGCGTGTCGGCGGACGAGCGGCCTTTCAGGATGACTTTGCGTGCGTAGTCGCGCTCGGACACGATGCCGGCGAGCTCGTCGCCGCGCATCACGAGCAGCGCGCCGACATGGTTGGTCGCCATCGAGCGGATTGCTGCGAGGACGGGCTCGTCGGCGCCGATCGTGAAGACGAGGTGGCCTTTTTCTTCGAGCAGATGCTTGGCTTGGAGCATGCGCACCTCCGCGTTGAGGCGCGGCATTGAAGCCGCTGACCCAAGTCTAGCGCGCGATGCGCAAGCTCGCTTGACGCCTCGCAGCACGCGCCGACGCCAGGTTCGGCGCCGGCGCGTGCTCGAAGGTCAGGACGGACAGTCGAAGCCGTCCGCGAAGACCGAGAAGATCAGCGGCAATTCCAGCGTCGCGCTGTTGTTCGCGCTGTTCGAGTCGGGCGTGTCGGCGGTCGCCGACGCCGGGATGATGATCGAGCCGGACCCGCTGAAATCGCGCGGGACGCAGACGCCGATCGTCGTGGTTCGGCTTTCGCCGGCCGGAATGCTGGCGAGCGTGCACGGGAATCCGGTCGCGCAGTCGCCGCTCGTAGCGACCACGACAAGCTCGGCCGGCAGCACACTCGTCAGCTGGACGTTGGTCGCATCGGCCGGACCGTTGTTGGTGACGGTGACCGTGTAGTTGAACTGCATGCCGGTCTCGGGCGTCAGCGAGGAGTCCATCGTGACGGCGAGATCCGCCGTATCGCCCGCGGGCCGCGGCAGCGGCCATGCCCACGCGCCGCGCGAGCGCGTGAATGCCGCGAGCGTCGTGAAGCCGCGGTCGATGCTGAGGCTCCAGATCATCACGTGCGGCAGGCCCTCGAAGCGCTGCCAGACCGGAGGATCGGCGGTGATGTCGTCGGTGTAGTAAAGGCCCCAGTCCGTGCCGGCGAACACCTGCGCCGGGAGGTTCGGATTGGCGATGACGGCGTTCGCCGGGATGTCCGGAAGATTGCCGCTCTTGTCGACCCAGCTGAAGCTCGCGCATTGCGCCGTGCACGTGACCTGCAGGATATGGCCCGGCGTCGTCGGCGTGTTCGCAGTGAAGCCGCCGACCGCGGCGTAGCCGATCAGCGGATTGTTGGGATCGGTAGCGACATCCTGGATCGGCCGGTTCGGAAGCACCGTGTTGCTGTCGGTGACGTTCACCGCGGTCGCCGATCCGGCGACGCCCAAGCCAAAGATGTACTGCACGTTGCCGTCGTTGGTGCCGGCCATCGCGACGCTCGGGTCGTTGACCGAATAGTGGATCTGGTTGATGTACGAGCGGTTGTCGCCGCCGAGGATCAGGTTGTTCTTGGTGATATCGCCGGTCTTGGCCGACCACGAGCTCGACGGACGGCCGCCCTGCGTCGATTCCCAGACGCGGTTCGTGCCGAGAATGATGTGCTTGCAGCCGCCTGTCGTCGTGCACGCGCCGTCGGGCGCATCGAGCACGCCGTTGCGGAAGAGATCGAACGGCGTCAGGAAGCTCGCGCGGTCCGAGCCTGCGAGGTTCGGCGAGATGTCCTGCTGGCCGCCGAACGGACCCGAGGTGCTGACGTAGATGGACGCGTAGTAGATCGACGTGTACCACCAGTTGCCGAGCACGGGCTCGATGCGCGAGACGATGCCGTCGCCGCCGTTTGTCGATGTCCATTCGGCGGGACCGGGCGCGCCCGAGAACTGCACCGATGCGCTGCCGTTGTCCTGGAAGCCGCCGGTCGCGCCGGGGTTCGACGAGTTGGCGAAGTTCGCAGTGATGTCGCCGTGATAGATCTCGATCGTCGACAGGCTGTCGTTGAGCGCGACCCAGCTTGGGCTCGTCGCCATCGCGTTGGCGGTGTAGTAGATGCCGCCGTCGTTGCCGTTGAGGAGCTTGTTCGGATCGCCGCCGACGAACGCGCGCGAATGATTGTCCGGATGCACCGGACCGCCGCAGTACGCGTTGGTGAGATTGGTGAAGTTGGCGCCCCCGTTCGTCGAGCGGAAGAGATCGACGGTGCTCGCGAACACGACGTTCGCATCGGTCGGCGAAACGGTGATGCCGGCGTCGTACCACATCTGCGAGCCCGCGCCGCCGCAGCCGCTGAAGCTTGCGGGCGTGCCGGTCTGCGTCCACGTGGTGCCGCCGTCGATCGATTTGTAGACGCCTTGCACGGTCTTCGTGCTGCCGTTCGCGTCCGAGGCCATTGCGTAGATCGTCTGGCTGTCGGTCGGCGCGGCCGCAAGCTCGATGCGGCCGATCGTCGTGTTCGGCGTGCCGCTGCCGGTGACGGCCGGCCAACCGCTGTTGAGGAGCGTCCAGTCGCCGACCGCGGGGCAGCCGCTGGTCGGCATCGCCGCGCGATAGACGCCGTTCGCGCCGTTGTTGTTGAGATCAGGCTGCACGGGCGTTGCGAAGCCGCGCACGCCGACCGCGGCGTAAACCGTCGTGACGCCGCCGTTGTTGACCGCAAGCAAACCGGTCGTGTCCTGGCGCTGCGTCGTGAACGAATTCGTGTAGCACGGCCCGCTCCAGTCGACGCCGGCGTTGTAGGAGAAATAAACGCCGGTCTTAGTGCTCGCGATGATGTTGTCCGAATGGTTCGGATCGACGACGACTCTTGCGATCGACTGGTACTGCGGGAATCCACCGGCCGAGGGGCCGTAGAACGGATTGAACACGTCCTGGCCGAGGACTTCCCACGTCTCGCCGTTGTCGGTGCTCTTCAAGACGCCGGCCGCGCCGAACGAGAACGATCCGTAGCGAAGATCGCCGGTGCCGGCGTAGAGCGTGTCGTGGTTGTTCGGATCGATCGTGATATCGCCGATCGCCATGCTGGCGATCTCGGGGAAATCGGTCTTGACGGTCCATGTGGTGGACGTCGAGCAGCAGTTCGTCGTCTTCCAGACGCCGCCGCCGTCGGAGCCCAAGAACGCGATCGTCGGATCGTCGGGATCGGTGACGATCACGTTGGTGCGTCCTGCGTTGTTGCCTGCGCCGAAGCCTTCGCCGCCGAGCGGCTGCGGGCCGAGCAGAGTGAATGCGTTCGGGTCGAGCGTCAGCGAAGTTCCGGCGGGTTTGCGATATGTCTTTGCGCCGGTGGGCACGCCCGAGGCGATGCGCTTGTCTTGCCGAGCCGCGTCGCGAAGCCATTGCGGTTCGAAGCGGAGGTTATGCGGATCGCCGCCGTACGCGAGGCGGATCGCCCAGTAGTCGCCGTCGACCGGCGGGCGTCCCTGCTCGGCTTCCTCGTTCTCGCCGCGGAAGAACATCGGCTTGTTCGCTTCCCGGTACTTCCAGATTCCTGCGGCCGTCGACATCACGACAAAGCCAGCCGCCGCCAGCCACGCGATACGCTTGCTCATGGAACTCCCTCGGAGGGGCGGGGGTCAGGCTCCGCCGTGCGGCGGATGATACTCGTCTATGAGATACAGCGGACGCTGCTTCGATTCGACGTAAAGACGGCCGAGGTATTCGCCGATCACACCGAGCGCGACCAGCTGGACGCCGCCCAGGAACAGCACGATCACCATCAGCGAGGGATAACCGCGCACAGGGTCGCCGAACGCGAGTGACTTGATCAGCACCCACAGACCGAAAACAAATGCAAAACCTGCCGTGACCAGACCAATGTAGGTCGCAAGCTTCAGCGGCGCGCCGCTGAACGAGGTGATGCCGTCGATCGCGAAGTTCCAAAGCCGCCAGTAGTTCCACTTGGTCTCGCCGGCGTGGCGCGGGTCTCTGTGATAGACGACCGAGAGCTGCCGATACCCTACCCAGGTGAACAAGCCTTTCATGAAACGCTGCCGCTCGCGCACCTGCTTGAGCGCATCGAGCGAGCGCCGCGAGAGGAGACGAAAGTCACCGGTGTCGCGCGGGATCGGCGTCTGCGAAAGCCGCTCCATCACGCGATAGAACGCCGAGGCGGTGAATTTCTTGAAACCAGTCTCGCCAGCGCGCGAGGCGCGCGTGCCGTAGACGACGTCGTAACCTTCACGCCAGTGCGCGACGAAGGTCGGGATCAGCTCGGGCGGATCCTGAAGATCGGCGTCGATCACGATCACGGCGTCCGCGTCGGCATGATCGAGGCCCGCGGTGAGCGCGAGCTCCTTGCCGAAGTTGCGCGAGAGCTTCAGCGTCGAGACGCGCGCATCGGCATCGCGGAGCGCGCACATCACAGCGTAAGTATCGTCGCGGCTGCCGTCGTCGACGTAGAGGACTTCAGAGGTCAAGTCCAAGCCGTCGAGCACCGCTGCGAGCCGCGCGTGGAAATCGCGCAAGCCTTCGCTTTCGTTGTACGCGGGCACGACGACGGTGAGCTTGAGCATGGCGGCAGGGAGGCGAGAGGAGCGGGGATGCTAGCGGAGTCGCGTGTCGCGCGGAATCGCGTCTTGTCACCTCGGTAGATACGAAGGCCCGCCGAGCTGGTTCGCCTGACGCTGGATCCATTCAGCGCGCCGCTGCACGTACGATGACGGACGATCGACGCGCAGGCGTCGCGGATTCGGCAGCACGGCGGTGAGCAGCGCGGATTCGCGCGCGTCGAGCTCGCTCGGCGGCTTGCGGAAAAAGTGCTCGCCGGCGGCGGTGGCGCCATAGATGCCGTCGCCGAATTCGGCGATGTTGAGATACACCTCGAGGATGCGCCGCTTCGGCCACAAGGCTTCGATCAACACCGTGAAATACGCTTCGAGGCCTTTGCGCACGAAACTGCGGCCGTTCCACAGAAAAAGATTCTTCGCGACCTGCTGGCTGATCGTGCTCGCGCCGCGCAAGTGCTCGCCGTCTTCGGCGTCGGCGATCGCATCCTGGATCGCTTCGACGTCGAAGCCGTGATGGGTCGGAAATTTCTGATCCTCGCCCGCGATCAGCGCGATCGGCAGCTGCTTGGACACCTTGTCCCACGGCGTCCAGCGATAGTGCAGCGAGAAATCGCGCTCGCCCGACAGCGTCGCGCCGAGCCAGCGCTCGATCATGAATGCCGAAGCGAGCGGAGGAACGAAACGCAGCGTCAGCACCGCGACGATGCTCGCGAGCACGAACGCGCCGAGCAGGAGCATGCACGCGCGCAACAAGCGCCGCAGGATCGATCGCTGCTTTACCGGTCCGCCCCTTCTGCGCAACACGCGGTCTCCAAAAACGACACCGGCGCGGAGGTCCGCGCCGGTGCGTTGAAGCTTAGCCGCAGGAACGGCTCAGTGGCACATGTAGTCGCCGCCGCCGCCGCTGGTGGTCTCGAACCCGTTCGCGAAGATCGTATCGGAGGACGAACCGTTGCCGATCGCGATCTCGTCGAGCCAGAAGCCCGAGAACTCGGCGCCGCCGTCCGCGGTGAAGCGCCAGCGGATCTTGACCGTCTGCCCCGAATAGCTCGAGAGATTGGAGCTCCAATCGAGGAACACGGGCGTTGCGACGCCGTTGTTCGGATTGGCCGGATCGCTCGCCGTGCTGACGCCGTTGAACGCGCCTTGCGAGGCAGGGTAGTTGCAACCGTTGCCTTGGGTCTGCGAGAAGTCGCTCGGGTAGCCGCCATCGGGCGGGAGATCGTTCCAGGTTGTGCCGCCGTCGGTCGAAATCTCCGTGACCACGCCGTCCCACTCGAACTCGACGTCGTACTGGGCCTTGTACGACAGCGTCGAGCCGGCCTGAAGCGTCAGCTCCGGCGTTTCGATGCTGGCGCAGGCGCCGGCCGGGTAGAGCTCGTTGTCGCCCGCGTTGTGATAGCTGAACGTTCCCGCGCTCGCCGCCGTATTGGTGATCTGCCACGGCGATTCGAGCGTGGCGTACGCGTGCGTGTCGACATCGTCGAGATAGTTCGACGGATCGGGACCGTCGACGCCGGACGGCGTCGCGTTGACCGTCGAGGACACCGTGCTCTCGTTACCGATCGCGTCGATGGCGATCACGCGGTAGAAATACGGCGTGCCGTTGGTGACGGTGGTATCGGAGTAGGACGGCGTCGTCGCGTTGTCGGTCAGCGTGGTCGGCGCGCCGAAGTACGGATCGGTATCGCGCAGCACCGTGTAGTGGATGGCGGACGCGGCCGGGCACGAGGAGCTTGCCGCCGCCCAGCTGAGTCCGACGCTGCAGCTCTCGTTCGAGCCGTCGGCGATGACCGAGTGCGTATCGAACGTCGGCAGCAGCGTGCAGTCGTCCGCGGAAACGACATCAAGACACGTCGCGGAAACATCGCCCTCGACGTCGCCGCTCACCGCGCGCACCTTGTACGCGTAGCTGTAGCCGCCTTGCGTGCGATCGTCGGTCAGCGGCGAGTCGACTCCGGTCGCGACCATGTGGAAATCGCCCCCGGCCGCTGTCGCGCAGGTTCCCTCGGCGCGGTAGAGCTGGAAGCTCTGCGCGGCGCCTGAGGTGAAGCCGACATCGATGCCGGTCGCGCCGTTGCCGGCAACGGTGAGCGCGGTCGGCGCCGCGGCCGGCGTCGGGTCGGGGAGGCCAAACGAGCCCGAGACTGCCAGTGCATAGCCCTGCTGATCGGAGCCGCCGGTGCCGTCGCCCGGCACGTTGGTCGCCTTGACGCGGAACGTGTAGGTGCCGGCAACCGGCGTCGCCAGACGCACCTGCTCGACGGTGTCGGCCGTGTTCGCGGTGCCGCCCGGTGTCGATTGGCCGGTTGCGAAGTGATTGCCGAGATACGTCGTGCCGCCGGGAGCATCGACTTCGAGATCGAGGTTGTTGATCAGCGCGGACGCGGCACCCGGTGCTGCGTCGACGTCGAACCAAGCCAGCGTTACGCGGAGCTCAACGCCCGCGGCAACGTTGTCGATCTTGTACTCGTTGATGTCGCCGGTCTTGAGGCCCGCGACGTTCGTGCGCTCGTAGAGACGCAGGCGCCGGCTGTCGTCGCCTGCGCCGATCGTGTTCTTGAACCAGAGATTGCCGTCGAGCCACGCGCGGCCCCAACCGTTCTGCGCGGTCGGCCAGCTGGTCGCCGAGATCGTGTTGGTGCCGTTGAGCAGCACGGCTTTCATCATCGAGCCGGTCGGAATCAGCTCATCGCCCGTGGTTTTCTCGCCGCGCGGATAGAAGCCGTCCGTGAAATACCCGCGCATCAACGCCGCGTTGCCGGTGATCGTCGGCGACGCCATCGACGTACCCGAGATCGTGCGCTGCTGTGGCGCCTGGATGACGTTGGAGATCGGATTGGCCGCCGTGCTGTTGCGCGCCGAGACGACGCTCGAGCCCGGTGCCGCGATGTCCGGCTTGATGCGCCCGTCGGCGGCGGGGCCAAGATTCGAATAGCCCGCGTGCGCGAGGCTGCCGCCGTGACCGAGCGCGGCGACGCTGATCGCATTCTTCGCGTTCGACGGCGAGCCGGTCTGCGTCGGGCCCGGATCGTCGTTGCCCGCCGAGACGATGACGAGGAGATTCTCGTTCTTGCGCGTGGCGTGATCGAGGTTCGCGTCGTCGCCGGTGTACTGGCCGGCGGTCGGCGCACCCCAGCTGTTGTTGTGCAGGCGCGCGCCGCCATTGTAGGCCTGCTCGAGCGTGCCTTCGAAATCGATCGCGATTACCGCAGTCGCCTGATCGGGGCCGATGTCCTGGAACAGAAGCTGCGCATTCGGCGCCATGCCGTCCGCGCCGTCATGGTTCGGCAAAAGCGGCGTCGACGGCATGAACGTGTTGGCGCCGAACGTGCCGGCTGCATCGCCGACCATCGTGCCGGTCGTGTGCGTACCGTGGCCGGAGACGTAGTCGTAGTCGGTCGGGCCGCCGGGCTGCAGCCAATAACCGATGATCTTGTTGTCCGGATGCAGCGTGCCCGCGTTCGGCAGCACCGGCGCCGGATTGTCCGAGAACGTGACTTCAGTGTGCGGGCCCGAGCCCTTGTCGAGCGTCGCGAACCAGGCGGCGTTCGGCGTCGTGCCCGAATCGCCGATCGCGACGATCTGGCCGCCACCGGTGAGACCGTGATCCCACAACGGGGTCGGACCGCATGTGGCCGGCTGGCCGCCAGCGCAGTCGGAAGTCGAGTTGCCCTGCATAGCGCCGACCGACGCCGAGTTCATCGTATGCGTCTGGATCCACGGTGCGACCCAGCGTACGCCGTCGATCGCGGTCGTCGCGCGGACCAGCGCATCGAGATTCGCAATCGTCACGTTCGCGCGCACGTAAGGCGCTGCGTCCGCGCGTTCGCTGCGCACGGTGATGCGCGCGTCCGGAACCGCCTTCTTGATCGATGCCGCGAGATTCGCCGAGGAAACGCCGGCGAATGCGTGCACGATGATTTCGTAACTGCCGTCTTCCTGACGCGCGGCGGAATCGGCGCGGCGCGCCTGCCAGAGCGCGGGATCGAGCTTCATCGCAGGCTCGACGTGACCTGCCCAGCGCACCGCGGCATTGCCTGCAAGATCAGCGACACCAGCGCCATTGAGGCGCACGTAATACGCGTTGTTCGGAACGTAGCCGAGGATTTCGACGCCGCGAGCGACGAGCTCCTTGCGCGCATCGAGCCGGCCCGGCTGGAATTGCACGATCGCATACGAGGACAGCGCCTGGGTTCCGGCACCGACCGCGGAGGCATCGAGACTTTGGGCCGCCGGATCGAACACGCCGGCCTTCAACAAGAGTTTGTGCGGATCGGCGCGGCCAGCGTCGAGCGCGTCGATCGAAGGCGGTGCCGCGGCAATCATGGTGGGAGCTGAAGTCGCGGACGAGCTGGCACCGAGCGCAATCGCCAAAGCGGCGGCTAGCGCGGTGCGCGAAGGCAGGACGTGCATGATGATCTTCCCCAGAGAAGTGGCTGAACAGGACAACCGATCGAGTATGCGACGGCGAAAAATGCCCGACAACTGAACCAAAAATACGATTTGTCCGGGAATTCTCGCCCTTTCGGATTCTTACGAGTCGCGGCGCAGAAAGACTCCATCTCCAGACGGAGTCGGCGAAACCGATCCCCCAAAACGACGCTGGCGCGGAGATCCGCGCCAGTGTCTTGAAGCTCAACCGCCTGTACGGCTCAGTGGCAGACGTAATCGCCGCCCCGGATGATGCCGGTCGGCGGACCGTCGAACCCGTCCTGGAAGATGATATCGGGCGTGCCGCCTTCGCCGGTGATGTGCAGGGCATCGAGGAAGAACCCGTCGAACGTCGTCGACGGATCGGACGACATGCGCAAGCGGATCATCACGGTCTGGCCGGCGTAGGCGCCAAGATCGGTCGTGAACGGCTTGAACACCGCGGTCGCCGTCCCGTTGCCCGGATCGGCATTGGACGATGGGGTCGTCACGCCATTGAACGCGCCGTGGTTAGCCGGATAGCCGCAAGCGTTGACCGGCGGATTGAGCGTCTGCGAGAAGTCGCTCGGATAGCCGCCGTCCGGAGGCAGATCGTTCCATGTCGTGCCGCCGTCGGTGGAGATTTCCTGCACGATGCCGTCCCATTCGAACTCGAGGTCGTACTTGGCCTCAAAGCTCATCGTCGCGCTGTCGGGCAGCACGATCTCGGGCAGCGTCATGCTAGCGCAGGTCAGATCCGGATAGCTCTGGTTGTCGCCGGCGTTGTGATAGCTGAACACGCCGTCGGCGGCCGCCGTGTTGGTGATCTGCCAGGGCGCTTCGAGCGAGAGATACGTGTGCGTGTCGACGTCGTCGAGCAAGTCCGCCGGATCCGGACCATCGGCACCGGACGGCGTCACGTTGAGCACGCGCGATTCCGGCGCTTCGTTGCCGATGCTGTCGGCCGCGACGACCTGGTAGTAGTACGGCGTGCCGTTGGTGACGGCGGTGTCGGTGTAATCCGGCGAGGTGAGGTTGTCGGCGAGCGTCTGCGGATTGCCGAAGTACGGATCGGTGTCGCGGATCACCTTGTAGGTGACGCCGGTCGAAGTCGGACAGCTCGCTGTCGCGGCGGTCCACGTGAGCCCGACGCTGCAGGTCGAATTGGTGCTGTCCGCAGCGAGCGATTGCGTATCGAACGTGGGCGCGAGCGTGCAATCGTCCGCGGAGACGACATCGACGCATTCGGAGACATCGCCCTCGACGTCGTTCTGCACACCGCGCACTTTGTACGCGTAGCTGAAGCCGCCTTGCGTGCGATCGTCGGTCAACGGGCCCGTGGCGCCCGTCGCGACCATGCGGAAGTCGCCCGCGTTCGCGCTGGCGCAGGTGCCATTGGCACGATAGAGCTGGAAGCTCTCGGCGCCGGCAGCGCCGGTGAAGCTGATCGCGACGCCGCTGGTGCCGTTGCCGGAAACGGCGACGTCAGTCGGTGCGGGATACGCAGGGGCCGTGGGCGACGGACCAAACGAACCGGAAACCGCGAGCGCATAACCTTGGCGATCCGTGCCTGGGCTGCCGTCACCGGGCACGCTCGTGCCTTTCACGCGCAACGTGTAGCTGCCCGCGACCGGAGCCGTGAAACGCACCTGCTCGACGGTGTTCTTGTTGTCGGCGGTGCCGCCGGTGGTCGATACGCCGCCGGTGAGGTGATTGCCGAGATACGTCGCGCTGTTCGGATCGACGACTTCGAGATCGAGATTGTTGACCAGCGTCGAGGCGACGCCGAGCGCGGCATCGGGATCGAACCAGGTCAGCGTCACGCGGAGCTCAATGCCGGCGGCGACGTTGGCGATCGTGTATTCGTTGTTCTCGCCGGTCGAAAGGCCCGTCGGGTTCGTGCGCTCGAAGATGCGCAGGCGGCGGCTGTCGTCGCCGTTCGGCATCGTGTCATTGAACCAGAGATTGCCGTCGAGCCAGCCGCGGCCCCAGCCGATGTTGTTGTTCGGCCAGTTGGTCTGCATCGTGTTGGTGCCGTTGAGAAGCACGGCTTTCATGACGTCGCCGCTCGGGTTGTACGCATCGGCCGCGGTCTTCTCGCCGCGCGGATAGAAACCGTCGACGAAGAACTGGCGCGCGAGGACCGCGTTGCCGGCGATCGTCGGGGCGGCCATCGAGGTGCCGTCGAGCGAGGCGGTCTGCGGCGCCATCGGCGTGCCGGTGACGTTGGTGCTGCCGCGCGCCGAGATCGTCGAAGTGCCCGGCGCCATGATGTCGGGCTTCGTGCGGCCGTCGCTGGTCGGGCCGCGGCTCGAGAACGAGGCGACCGTGAGCGATCCCGCATGGCCGAGCGCGCCTACGGTCAGCGCGTTCTTCGCGTTGCCCGGCGAGCCGATCGAGCCGCCGCTCGGGCCGTCGTTGCCGGCCGACATCACGACCAGCATGTCTTCGAGCTTGCGCGACATGTGATCGAGATTCACATCATCGCTGGAATATGTGCCGCCGGTCGGCGCGCCCCAGCTGTTGTTGTGGATGCGCGCGCCGCCGTTGAACGACTGCTCGATCGTGCCCTGGAAATCGAGCACGGTGACCGAGGTCGACGCGTCCGCGCCGATGTCCTGGATCAGAAGCTGCGCGTTCGGCGCCATGCCGTCGGCGAGCTCGTGGTTGGCGGCGATCGGCGTCGAGGCGATGTACGTCGTCGCGCCGAATGTGCCGGACGCATCGCCGACCAGCGTGCCGGTCGTGTGCGTGCCGTGGAACACACCCGCGTCGTACGGATGCGAGCCCGGCTGCACCCAGTAGCCGAGAATCTTGTTGTCGGTCGAGAGATTGCCGATCGCTGGCGGCACCGGTGGCGGATCGTCCGCGAACGTGATCGCGGTGTGCTCGCCGCTGCCGGTGTTGATCGTCGTGAACCACGCGGCGTTCGGCGTCGTGCCCGAGTCGGCGATGCCGGCGATCTGGCCGCTGCCGAAGATGCCGTGGTCCCAGATCGGTGTCGGTCCGCAGACCGCGCCGCTGCCTGCGCACGCAGCGGTGGAATTGCCTTGGATCGCGCCGATTGCGCCCGAGTTGTGATAACGCGGTTGGATGAACGGCTCGATGAACGCGACGCCGTCGATCGAGCTCGCCGCGGTCAACAGACGATCGATATCGGATTGCGATACGGCGGCGCGCACGTATTGCAGCGTGTCGGGACGCTGGCTCTGCGCGGTGATGCGCGCGCTCGGCACGAGCTTGGCCAGTGCTTCAACCACACGTGCGGCCGGAACGCCGCGGAACGTCGTCACGCGGATTTCGTAGCTGCCGTCGGGCTGGCGCGCGGAGGAAGCAGCGCGCGAACCGAGCCACAGCGACGGATCGAGCTTCATGCCGGGCTCGACGCCGCCGGCCCAGCGCACGGCGGGATCGCGACGGAGCTCAGCGAGTCCCGTGCGCGTCAGCTTCACGAAATACGCGTTGTTCGGCACGTAGCCGAGGAATTCGACGCCGCGCAGCGCCAGCGCATTGCGCTCGGATACGCGCCCAGGCTGGAACTGCACGATCGCGTACGAGGAGCCGGCGGTGCGCGCGGCGCCGGCGGCGCTGAGATCGAGCGACTGCGAGAGCGGATCGAAGATGCCGCCGCGCAGGATCAGAAGATCGGAATTGGAGCGCGCGGCGTCGATCGCATCGACGGCAGGCGCAGCAGCGACGACACGGGTCGCGGATTCAGCGGATGGCGCACTCGCACCGAGCGCAATCGCCAAAGCGGCGGCAAGCGCGGTGCGCGAAGGCAGGACGGGCATGGCGATTTTTCCCCGAAAAGAGTGGACGAAAGAGACAACCGATTGAGTATGCGACGGCGAAAAATGCCGAGCAACTGGACTATCGGCACAAATTGTCAGTGGGATTGTTGCTAATCGCCGTCGAACTACGTCAACTTTCGTCCGAGCGCGTCACGGAGCGCCTGGGCGGGTCAAGTCGACGAGTACGTGCCAGCGATCGTTGCGCCAGCGCCAGACGCGGAAATAGCTTCCGCATGGCTTGCAGCTCGGATCGCCGCCGATCGTATAGCCGAGCTCGCCGCTCTCGGCGATGTCTAGCGCACGTCGCGGTCCGCTGCCGGCTTGCGCGGGATCGTGCGCGATGAGGCCGGTGGCTTCGGCGCCGGTCGCGGGCAGATGGCCGCTACGCAGCACGCGCAGATCCGGATCGGCGAATCGTTGCCACGCGTCGATTGGCGAAGAGCCGAGCGCTTTGCGCAACGCATCGTCCTCGATTTCGAGCGAACGGCGGCGCTGATCGAGGCGGTCGGTCGAGAGCGCCGAAGCCGGTGCGTCGGAGATCGGCAGCACGTTGACGTCTTCGGGTTTCGCGATCGGCGCGTGGCCGATACCGCCGTCGACTTGCACGCGCCAGATGCCGTCCGCACCACGTTTCCAGATCGTGAGGAAATGTCCGTGCGCCGGGCGTTCCGTTCCGGGTGCGTGCGCGCTCCACGGGCCGCTGGTGAAACCGAATTCGCCGCTTGCGGCGATGCCGGCGAGATCGGGCGCCCATTCGAGCGGCGCGCCGTCGTCGGCATCGCGTGCGAGCGCTGGCAATGCTGCGACTGGCAACGGTCGGAACAGCCAGGAGTCCGCATCGAAGTGCGCGAGAAACGCGAGACGCACGCCGAGGCGCTGAGCGTCGGCCGCGAAACCGCGTTCGGCGGCGATCATCGGTTGCGCGAGCGGCTGCGGGGCGGTGGCGCCGAGAGCGGCGGCGATCAGTAGCGATATCGGCATGGGATCGATGCGACGAAGTCAGTCGTAGCGCATTCCATCAGAGCCGTCGCGTTGCGCGACGCGACGCACGCGCGGTCCGGCGCGCACGTGCCACCACGCGGCGCAAAAGCCTTACGCCGCGGCGCCGAGCCAGTAACCGGCCGGCTGCGGCTGCGCGAGCAGAAAGCCTTGTCCGATTTCGCAGCCCAGGCGCAACAGAAGATCGCGCTGAAGCTCGCTCTCGATCCCTTCGGCGATCACTTGCATGCCGAGCGATCCGGCGAGCGCAAGGATCGCGCGCACGACCGCGCTGCTGCCGCTGCTGCTCGCGGACGTGAGCTCGGCGACGAACGAGCGGTCGATCTTGAGCGCCTGCAGCGGAAACTGATGCAGATACGACAGTGACGAGTAGCCGGTGCCGAAATCGTCGAGCGCGATCGTGATGCCGGCAGAGCGCAGGCGCTGCAATGTGCGCTTGACCAGCGCAGGATTGTCGAGCAGCACGTGCTCGGTCACTTCGACGCGCACCGAATGCGGCGGCACCTTGTGCTCGGCAAGAAGATCGAGCAGGCGTCCGGCGAGATCGGCGGAATGGAAATGCCGGCCGGATAGATTGATGCCGACGAAGCCGCCGTTCTGAGTCAGCGCAGGCGTGACCGCGAACACGCGATCGAAAATAAGCCAGTCGATCTGCTCGCTGATGCCGCTTTCCTCGGCGACGGTCAAGAACGCATTCGGCATCAGGAGGCCGCGCTGCGGATGGCGCCAGCGCAGCAACGCTTCGTAACCGACGATCTGCGCGTCGTCGAGCCGCTGGATCGGCTGGAAGTACGGCTCGAATTCCTTGCGCGTGACGGCGCGGCGAAGATCGCCTTCGAGCTCCAGAATGTGCAGCGCGTCGCGGTGCAGCGTCTCGTCGAACAGCGCGTAGCGGTGACGGCCTTCGGCTTTGGCTCGATACATCGCGACGTCCGCGTCGCGCAGCAGATCTTCGGCCTTGCGATAGCGCGGCGCGGCGACCGCGATGCCGATGCTGGCCGACGTGAACACTTCCTTGTTGGCAAGGCGGATCGGCGCGTTCAATACGTCGATCAGCCGTTGCGCGGATTGGTTCGCGTCTTCGTCATTCTCGATGTCGGTCAAGAGCACCGCGAACTCATCGCCGCCGAGTCGCGCAACGACATCGCGAGGCTCCAGGCAATCGGCGATGCGGCGACCGACTTCTTCGAGCAACTCGTCGCCGAGCAGATGGCCGACCGAATCGTTGATGATCTTGAAACGGTCGAGATCGAGGAACAGCACGGCGAAGAGACGGCGCGGATCGCGCACGTAGCGCGTGAGCGCGCTGCCGAGCCGATCGAGGAGCAGCGCACGGTTCGGAAGGCCGGTCAGCGCATCGTGCAGCGTCTCGTGCTTGAGCTGCCGTTCGATGCGTTCGCGCCGGTCGATCTCGCCGCGGAGCTCGCGGTTCGCGGCTGCGAGCTCCGCGGTGCGCTCGGCGACGCGCTGCTCGAGCTCGGCGTACGCGTGCTTGAGCGATTCGGCGTGACGCTTGCGTTCGAGCGCATTGGCGATGTGGTAGGAGACGAACGTCAGCAATTCCTGATCGCGCGGCGTGTAGCGATGATCGCCGGCGTAGCTCTGCACCGCGAGCACGCCGACCGTGCGATCGGCGCAGATCAGCGGCACGCCGAGCCAGCACGAGGACAGCGTGCCGTACGAGACGACTTCGCCGCTCGCTTGTAGGCGCTGAATGCCTTCGCGATCGGCGAGGAGCGCGGTGCCGGTTCGCAGTACGTATTCGGTCAGTCCTTTGCCGAGCTCGCGCGGCTGGCGCAACGGATCGAACTCGTCCACCGAGTACGGAAACAAGAGCTCGTAGTGATTGTCGGCGAGGAGCGCGATATAGAAATTGCGCGCGTAAAGCAGGCTGCCGACCACGCGATGCACCGACTCGTAGAACTCATCGAGGCTTTCGGTCGTGTTGGCGAGCTCGGCGATGCGAAACAGCGCGGCCTGCAGATGCTCGCCGCGTTGACGTTCGATCACCTGCTGCTGCAGCACTTGGTTCGCTTCGCGCAATGCGTCGGTGCGCTCGGCGACGTGGCGTTCGAGCTCGGTCAGCGCTTGCTTGCGTTCGAGCGCGGTGAGGATGTGCTGCGCGACATACGTCAGCAGCGCGCGTTCTTCGTCGCCGAAGCGCGCGGATTCGGTATAGCTCTGCACGACGATGCCGCCGACGACATCGCTGCCGCGCACCAGCGGCACGCCGAGCCAGTCGACGCATTCCGGTCCGAACGCGGCGATCGTCTCGCCGATATGCCGCTCGAGCTCGGCGGGCGTTCCCATCAACGCCTGGCCGCGATGCAAGAGATGCCATGTCAGGCTGCCTTTCATCGAATCCAGCGGCTCGCTTTCGGCCGACGGCACATCGGTGTCGGCGATGTCGACGAAATAAGCGAAGCGCACGCTGTCGGCGTTGCGGTCGTAGAGAACGATGTAGAAGTTCTCCGCGTACATGAGGCTGCCGACGATCTCGTGCATCGCGCGCAGCACGTCGGGCATGTCACGGTCGCTGTTCGCCTGGTCGGCGATCGCGTACAGCGCGCGATGCAAGCGTTCGGCTTTTTCGAGGCGCGTGACCTGACGTTGCAGCATCTCGACTTCGAGCACGGCTTCCAGGCGCTGCGTGATCTGGCGCGCGGCGGCTTCGATGCGAGCGAGCCGGCCGTTGCGTGTCGGTGTCTTGGCGGCGAAGTCGCAGCACAGGATCGCGACGGGCGGCGCATCGGCGCGCGTTCGGAGCGGCACGGCGACTTGCATCACGCCATCGCGGCTCTCCGCAACCGAAACCTCGGCGCCGCGGGTCAATGCCTGGCGCACGGCGCCAGGAAGCTCGGTGGCCTCGTCGGCGGCGCCCGGCCAGTAGAGACTGCAACGCAGCGCGGACACGATCGCCGGCAGATCGCGCGCGACGACGGCGCCGAGCTCTCCGGCGCTGTTGGCCCGGAGCAGCGCGCAATACAGCGCCTCGGCGGTCGATCCGATGACGGAAATCGCATCGCCGCGCCCAGTCGGGCGGACGGCGGATGGCTCCACCGGGATAGCTCGCACCCCGGAACCCCCTGAAACGTTAGCGCGGTCAGTCACGTAGTCTAAACGCCGGAGTGGCAAGCTGGAGTGGACGCAGCTGGCAGTTTGGCGGTCCGTGTGGGCTTGGAACGCCGTTGGCCGAGTGCCATAAAAGGGGTGGTCATTCATACCGCCGCGTGACCGAAGTCGCTGTTAGTTTTCCGTAAATCAGCGTATCATTCGAGTCGTCCTGTCAGGTCCGGAAAATGAACTCCCGCCGGTCCTGGCGTTCACAATTGATGTTGCGCCATAGGCCGTTGCCTGACCTCATGTTTTCTCGATTCGCCACAGCATTGTTCGGGTCTGCGCTGTCGCTCGCCGCGATCGCGCAGGACTTGCCCGTGCTCGCGACGGGAACGCCGAGCGCGGAAACCGCGCTGGTCGAACAGCTGCTCGCGATCGATGGAAGCCCGGTGTTGATGCCCGGCGCCGAGCCTGCGTCGGTCGTGCCGATCTGGTCAGGTTCGGACGGCCATTTGCTCGCCGTCGTCGCGGTGTCGGGCCGGTGGGATCTGCCGTTGCTCGCGGACAGCACGAATCAGATGGGGCCGGCCAGCTGGTATCTCCTCGGCGAGACAAATTTCAATACGGCAGGCTTGCGCTGGCAGTCGGGCAACGGCTTCCATGCCGATGCGATCTTCAGCCAGCAGCAGAGCGTGCTGCCCGCACTGTGCGGTCTTGCTTGTGATTCGACGGTGAGAAGCGCATTCGCCGGATCGCTTGGTCTGGGTTGGATGTCGCCGGACGGCGGACTGGATCTCTCGTACGGTCTTTCGTGGCTGCAGGCGAGCGATGATCCGATCGGGTTGCGCGCGCTGCCGAGTGCGAGCAGCGGCGTTCCGGTGCTCACGCTTCCGAATATCCTGACCAGCGGTGGTCTCAAATCGAACACATCGCTGTTCGCGAAGGGACGCTGGCATTTCGACGAAGACACCTCGATCGATATCGGTGCGAGCTACGGCCACGCGCGAACGCTTTCGTTCGGTGCGATCGGCAGCAGCATTCCCGGCATCGATCTCGACCAGCTGTCGCTCAGCCTCGGCGTCGATTCGGGTTCTCTGCGCGGCGCGATCGTCGGCCATGTCCTGCGCAGCGACGATCCTGCGCTCATCGGCAAGAAATGGACCGCGCTCGATCTTGGCGTTTCATGGCGTACGCCGTGGCGTGGTGAAATCAGCGTTGGCGCGCAGAATCTCTGGAGCGCTCCGCTCGATACGTCGCGCGAAACCGATCCGGCCCAGTCGCGCACGCCGTACATCCAGTACCGTCAGGATCTCTGACCGGCTTTTTCGCGGGCTTCACGGACCGTAGCGACCGGTCCAGCGAATTATTTTTCCGTTCCGTGACTGCATGAACCGGGTCTCCCCTGGAGGCCTGCGACGAGGCCCTGCGCTCGATTGCGGCGCTTGTCCAATTGCTTGATAAATATTGCGTTTTTGATGAAAAGGGCAGGCTTGTTAAGCCTCGGCTCAGGGATTCCCATGCCGTAAGAAAGTTGTTAGTATCCGCCGCTGCCGAGGGTTTTAGGTAGGCCGTTTTGGCCATCCCCAGGAAGGGGAAGCACATGTCCCGAACTGTGACGCAACTCTGACGTTGGAGAGTGTAATGAGGCTATCGAGCAACGAGCTTTTCAAAGCCGTGCGCTTTGCGTTGTACGCAAGCGCGTCGGCGGTGGTCGGCTTCGCTGCCCCCGCGATTGCGCAAGATGCGCAAGACCAGGGCAATCAAAGGCTAGAAACCATCACCGTGACGGGTTCGAACATCCGTCGCGTCGACATTGAAACATCGAATCCGGTCATCACCGTTGACCGCGCGCAGATCCAGAAGTCCGGCAAACTGACCGTCGGCGACCTTCTGCAATCGCTGCCCGCCGTCGCCGGTGCGCCGTTCAATCCCTACATCAACAATGGCGGCGGCACGGGTTCATCGACGATCGACCTTCGTGGCCTCGGAACCGCGCGTACGTTGACGCTGGTCAACGGCCACCGCGCCGTGGATCCGGACGTCAACACGATCCCGACCAACCTGATCGAACGCATCGAAGTGCTGACCGACGGCGCGTCGGCCATCTACGGTTCGGATGCGATCGCGGGCGTCGTGAACATCATTCTGCGCAGCGACTATCAGGGTGCCGAGTTCTCGACGAACTACGGTATCTCCGATCGCGACGACGGCCAGCGTCAGGGCTATTCGTTCACGTTCGGTCATTCGACCGATCGCGGCAGCATCATGGGCGGCGTCAACTACAACAAGCAGGACGGTGTCCTCGCCCGTAACCGCAAGTTCGCCAAAGACGCTATCTACTACTACAACGGCCAGATCCAGGTCGGTGGTGGTTCGGCGACCGGCGCAACGGGCCGCATCCAGCTGCCGGACAATCTTGCCGCGCAGTTCGGTTGCGCCAACGCCGCCTATAACGGTTCGGGCGACGTGCGTGACCTGTCCAACTATCACTGCTATCGCAACTATTCGGGCGATGGTCCGCAGGGCCAGGGCGACCGCTTCAACTTCCAGGCGGTCGGCAACCAGATCCTGACCCCGCAGGAACGTGCGTCGGGCTTCGTCGTCGGCAACTACAAGCTGACCGACAGCGTCACGGCCTACCTCGAAGTGTATGCGACGCGTTACAGCTCCAAGTCGCAGATCGCTCCGCTGCCGGTGGTCACCGGCGCTCCGGGCGCGAACCTCAACGTTACGGTGTCGGCGGACAACTACTACAACCCGTTCGGTGTCGATTTCGGACCGGGTGCGTATGGCCTCTCCGAGCGCATGCTCGGCTTCGGCAACCGCACGATCGCTTACACGACCGATACGTACCAGGTGCAGTCCGGCTTCAAGGGCACGATCGGTGAGTCGAGCTGGCAGTGGGATGCGAACTTCGGCTATGGCCACACCAGCCAGCTGAGCAAGTCCTACGGCTACTTCTACTCGCAGGCTCTCGTTCCGGGCCTCGGCCCGTCGTTCTTCGATCCGACCGCCAACGGCGGCGCCGGCGCCGTGGTTTGCGGCACGCCGGGCAACGTGATCGAAGGCTGCACGCCGATCAACATCTTCGCGCAGGCATTCGATCCGACGGTCGTCGACGCGCTGCGCCCGGCGATCGCCAATCCGTTCGCGCAGCAGTTCGCGATCGAACGCGTGTACTCGTTCAACATCAACGGCACGCCGTTTGAGCTTCCGGCCGGTTCGCTGGGCGTCGCTGGCGGTGTTTCGTATCGCAAGGAATACCTCAACAACCAGGTCGACTACATCGCGATCGCGGACGAGTCGGGCAGCTGCTTCATCGCGCAGGAAGCGTGCGGTTCGAACCTGCAGGGTTCGTACAACGTCAAGGAAGCCTACGTCGAAGCGTTCGTGCCGGTGCTGAAGGACATCCCGTTCGTTCACTCGTTGAACGTGACGCTGGGCGATCGTTACTCGAAGTACAACACGTTCGGCAACACGAACAACTGGAAGGTCGGCGTCGAATGGCGTCCGATCGAAGACCTGCTGCTGCGCGGCACGGTCTCGACGGTTTTCCGTGCGCCGACGATCAGCAATCTGTTCGCCGGTCCCCAGGGTAACGCCCCGACCGCCAGCGATCCGTGCGCGAACCTGGCCAATCCTCCGGCTGGTGCGTGCCCAGGCGTTCCGCCCTTCATGCCGCCTGCGCCGAACTCGCAGATCACCGGCGTGGTGGCGGGCTCGAACTACTTCGGCTTCCCGCTCGGTCCGGAAGACGGCAAGTCGTTCGACTTCGGCGTGGTCTACGATCCGCATTGGCTCGAAGGCCTGTCGTTGTCGGGTGACGTCTACCGCATCTACCTCAACAACCTGATCTCGACGCTGCCCGCGCAGCTCGCGCTGACGCAGTGCTTCACGAACGGCGCGTACTGCCAGTTCATCGTCCGCGATCAGACCGGCGGTCCGAACCAGGGTCAGATTTCCTACGTGCAGCAGCCGACCGTCAATCTTGGTCGCCTCGACACGAAGGGCGCCGACTTTGCGTTGCATTACAAGCTGCCGGAAACGGTCGTTGGCAAGTTCTCGATCGACTTCCAGACCACGTACATCGCGCAGTACGACAACCAGCCTGAGCCGGGCGCCACGGTCAACCACGTGGCCGGCCACTACTGGGACGACTACGGCAACTACGCGCGCTGGCGTGCTCTGTTGGGTATCAACTGGGCGCTCGGCAACCTGGATGCAAGCTGGAACATCCGCTACGTCGGTCCGTTCTCGCAGGGCAGCTTCGATCCGTCGCAGAACTTCACGGACGACGGTCTGTGCGCAGCTGACCCGACCAACGCCGCGGCGTGCTACCACTCGACGCATTACGGTGCGCAGGTCGTCAACAACCTGCAGGTCGGCTACAACATCGAACCGATCAACACGCGCGTCGACTTCGGCGTGGACAACGTGTTCGACAAGCAGCCGCCGATCCTCTACAACAACAACGTCACCAACGCGAACACCGATCCGGGTACGTACTGGGCCGAAATGCTGGGCCGCTACTACTGGGGTCGTATCACGGTCAAGTTCTAAAGACCGGCGTTATCGATGCACTCAAGCCGCGCGGGAAACCGCGCGGCTTTTTTTTGAGCAAGCGAAAAGCTTGCCCTCGCGTACAAAGTCCCGACAATAGACGCCCTTCGGCGCGCCGCGTGCTAGCGGGCACCGCGCAGGTTCCGGACTCGTACGATTTCGATGAACACCATCACCACGCCTCCGTTCACGCTCGCAGACGCTTTCGCTGCCCTCCAATCCGGCCAGCTCACGCGCGCGGAATCGATGGCGCGCGACTATCTCGTCCATGCGCCGGGCGATCACGGCGGCCTTACGTTGCTCGGCATGAGCCTTCAGCTTCAGCAGCGACCCGCCGAAGCCGCGCCGGTTTATCAGGAGTTGACGAACCGGTTCCCGGCCATCTCGGCGCACTGGAACAACCTCGGCAACGCGCTGCGCGAGTCCGGTCAGTACGAAGCCGCGGGCGACGCCTTCCGGCGAGGCCTCGCGCTTGCGCCGCGCGATGCGACTTTGCATCTCAACTACGGTTGGCTGTGCATGGACTTGGGCCAGGTCATCGAGGCCCGCGAGCATTTTATCGAAGCCTCCGCGCTTGATCCGTCGAACGCCAGCGCGCGCATCTTCGGCGCGCGCACGTCGCACGATTGCGGCGACAACGAAACCGCCGAAGAGCTTCTGAAGCCCTGGCGCGAGTGGCGCGGCCTCGATGCGGTGCATCAGCTCGAGCTCGGCTGGATGCTGATCGCGCTCGGGCAAGTCGAGGATGGCGAGCACGTGCTGCGCGAGGCGCTGAAGACAGCGCCCGATACGCGCCGCGTGCGCGCGCGACTGGTCGCGCTTCTGGAGCGCATGAACCGGCTCGAGGAGGCGCGCAAGGAATTCCGCGCATTGCCTCAACCGGAGTCGATCGCTGAACCGGAGATCCGCGAGGAAGTCGTCAACGCTCGCGTCGCGCTCGCGCTCCGCGATGCGGATCCCGAGCAGGCGAGGGCGATGCTCGTCCCGCTCGCGGACGAAGACGCACCGCCGCTGCGCCGCGCGAGCTTCTATTTCGCGCTCGCGAAAGTCTGCGATCGACAGAACGATTTCGATGCGGCGATCGACGCGCTTCGTAGCGCGCACGATCAGCAGATGATCACGGTTGGCGAGATCCATCCCGAGCTTGTCGCTCCCGATGCGCAACCGCTCTACACGGCCGCTGTGCTGCTCGATCCGACAGCCTACGCGAAATGGCCGGAATTGCCTGCGCCGTCCAGGCAGGATTCGCCGGTATTCATCGTCGGCTTTCCGCGCTCCGGCACGACGATGCTCGAGCAGATGCTCGATGCGCATCCGCAATTGAAATCGATGGACGAGCGCGCGTTCATCCAGGGCGTCGTCGAGCGGCTTCCGGTCGAATATCCGGGCGAGCTGTACCGGCTCGATGCGCGCGAGTGCGATCGCCTGCGCGCCGATTACTGGACGATGGTCGCGCCGTGCGTGCAGCTTTCGCCGGGCCAGCGCCTCGTCGACAAGAATCCGCTGAATCTCCTGCGCTTGCCGATGATCCAGCGCATCTTCCCCAACGCGGACATCATCCTCGCGCTGCGCCATCCTTGCGATGTGCTGCTGAGCTGCTACATGCAGTATTTCCGCACGCCGCATTTCGCGTCGCTGTGCAAATCGATCGATTCGCTCGCGCGCGGCTATGCCGGCGCGATGAAGTCGTGGATTCATCATTCGAGCCTGATGCAGCCGCACGCGATGACGCTGCGCTATGAGGATCTGCTCGACGATTTTGCCGGCAATGCGGAGCGCATCGGCGCGTTCCTTGGCCTCACCGATACCGCGCCGATGCTGACGTTCCACGAACACGCGCAGCGCAAGGGTTTCATCAGCACGCCAAGTTACGCGCAGGTGATCCAGCCACCGCACAAGAAATCGGTCGGCCGCTGGCAATGCTATCGATCGCTGTTCGATACGGCATTGCCAACGCTAAAGCCCATGCTCGAACGTTGGGGCTATGCCGAGTAGCCGCTCATGAACACAGTTCGGGAATTTGCCGGCGCCGAGGCCTTCTCGGCGGTGACGTCCGGCCAGCTCGCGCGCGCCGAAGCGATGGCGCGCGAGCATCTCGACCATGCACCCGGACATCAAGGCGCGCTCACGATTCTCGCGATCAGCCTGCAGATGCAGCGTCGCGCGGCAGACGCGGCGGCCGTTTTTCGCGAGCTGACCGAACGGTTCCCCACGGAAGCTGCGCACTGGAGCAATCTAGGCAATGCGCTGCGCGAAGCCGACCGTCCCGCGGAAGCCGCGAGCGCGTTCGAGCGCGCCGTCGAGCTCGCGCCGCGCGCAGCGGACGTGCGCGTCAACTACGGCATGCTCTCTATGCAGGCGGGCCGTGTCGTCGAAGCGCGTGCGCAATTCGCAGCCGCGGTCGCGCTTAATCCGGCCGATCCGGTCGCGCGCATCTACGCGGCTGTTACGGCTTACGAATGCGGTGGCAACGAGGTCGCCGAGGAGATGCTCGAGCCGTGGCGGAGCTGGACGCGCCTTGATCCAGCCGCGGAGCTCGATCTTGGTCGCATGCTGATCGCGCTCGGGCAAGCGGCGGATGGCGAGCGACTGCTGCGCCGCGCGCTAGCAGCCGCACCCGATCCCGCGCGTGCGCGGGCGCGTCTCATCGTGCAGCTCGAGCGGCTCAACCGCCTCGACGAGGCGCGTGCCGAGCTTGCAGGGCTGCCTGATCTTGCGCACGTCAGCGATCGCGAAACGCGTACCGACATCGCCAACGCGCGTATCGCGCTCGCGCTGCGCGACAGCGATCCCGCGCGCGCGCGCGCGGCCATCGCGCCGCTCGCGGATATCGCCGCGACCGCGGCGCAGCGCATGACGTATTACTTTTCGCTCGCGAAGATTTGCGATCGCCAGGACGATATCCCCGCAGCGATCGCCGCGCTGGATATCGCGCATCGCGCGCAGATGGAGCAGGTCGCGCGCGTGCGTCCGGAACTTGCCGATCCGTCTGCGAAACCGCTGGCTGCCGCGATCGTCACGGTCGATGCCGACAGCTACCGTGCATGGCCGACACTGCCCGCGCCACCGATGCGCGAGTCGCCGATCTTCATCGTCGGCTTCCCGCGCTCGGGCACCACGCTGCTCGAGCAGATTCTCGACGCGCACTCATCGTTGCGCTCCGTCGACGAACGCTCATTCGTGCAGGGCGTGATCGAGCGCATGCCGGTGTCGTATCCCGCCGAGCTGCACACGCTCGATGCGGCCGCGGCCGATCGTCTGCGCGCCGAATACTGGGGCATGGTTGCGCGCATGGTGCGGCTCGATCCCGGCCAGCGCGTGGTCGACAAGAATCCGCTGAATCTGATGCGCTTGCCGGCGATTCACCGCCTGTTTCCGAATGCGCCGATCGTTCTCGCGCTGCGGCATCCGTGCGATGTGCTGTTGAGCTGCTATTTGCAGTCGTTCCGCTCGCCGCATTTCGCGACGACGTGCCGCTCGATCGGCCAGCTCGCCGGCGATTACGTCGACGCGATGCGTGCGTGGATCCACAACGCGCAGACGATGAAACCGAATGTGCTCGCGGTCCGCTATGAAGATCTCGTCGACGATTTGCCCGCGCACGTCGAGCGCGTCGGCGCGTTCCTCGGCCTCGACGATATTGAGCCGATGAAGGCGTATCACGAGCACGCGCAGCGCAAAGGATTCATCAGCACGCCGAGCTACGCGCAAGTCATCGAGCCGCCGCACAAGCGGGCGATCGGGCGCTGGCTGCGCTATCGAGAACTATTTGAGCCCGTGCTGCCGACGTTGCGGCCGATCATCGAGCACTGGGGCTATTCGGTCTGAGAGCGGCAACTAGTAGTTCGACGTATCGAACGCCTCATGCATCGGCGCATCCGCGCCTTCGGCAAGACGGATCTTGAGCGCAAGGCCGTCGCGCGAATCGGCGTGATTGAGCGCCTCTTCGAGCTCGATCTTGCCTTCCTTGTAAAGCGCGTAGAGCGACTGATCGAACGTCTGCATGCCTTCCTGCAGGCTGCGGTCCATCGCTTCTTTCACTTCGTGGATCTGGCCACGGCGCAAGAGATCGCGAATATGCGGCGTGTTGATCAGCACCTCCACAGCCGGCAAGCGATGACCGTCCTTGCCCATCACGAGGCGCTGGCTGATCACGGCTTTGAGGTTCAGCGCGACGTTCATCAAGATGTTCTTGTGCGCCGATTCCGGGAAGAAGTTGAGGATGCGCTCGATCGTTTGGTCGGCGTTGTTCGAGTGCAGCGTCGCCAGGCACAGATGGCCCGTTTCGGAGAACGCGATCGCCGCTTCCATCGTGTCCGAATCGCGGATCTCGCCGATCAGGATCACGTCGGGCGCCTCGCGCATCGCGTTCTTGAGCGCCTCGTGATAGCTGTGCGTATCGAGGCCGACTTCGCGCTGATTCACCACCGATTTCTTGTGGCGATAGAGATATTCGATCGGATCTTCGATCGTCAGGATGTGTCCCGACGTCGAGCCGTTGCGGTGATCGATCATCGACGCGAGCGTCGTCGACTTGCCCGAACCCGTCGCGCCGACCAGAAGAATCAGCCCGCGCGGCTCCATGATGATGTTCTTGAACAGAGCCGGCAGGCGCAGCTGCTCGATCGTCGGGATCTCGCTCTTGATCGCGCGGATCACCATGCCGACTTCGCCGCGCTGCTTGAACACGTTGATGCGGAAGCGGCCGGCGTCCTTGACCGCGATCGCCATGTTCAATTCGAGGTTCTTCTCGAACTGCGGGACCTGGCCCTCGTCCATCAGCGAATAGGCGATCTTCTTGACCATGCCGCCGGGCAGCCCGGTGTTGCCGAGCGGGTAGAGCTTGCCCTCGACTTTGATGTTCACCGGCGCGCCCGTCGTCAGGAACATGTCCGACGCGCCTTTCTCGGTCATCAGCTTCAGGAAATAGCCGATATCCATCGGTGCCCCCAGTATCTTTACGTGTTACGACTTTATGCGAGCATCATGCCGGGCGTTGCCAAACGAGTGCCCGCCTTTCCACAATACCCTGAAATCCCCTTCCCCCGAGCCGCAGCTTTATGACATCTAGCGTCGGAAAAATCCATGCGCTGATCGCGATTATGACGGCGTTGCTGGCGGCCTGCTCGCCAACCAAACCGCCGACCGACGAGTTGGGCATTGCCAGCCGCAATCTCGCCACCGCGCGCTCGGCCGGTGCCGCGACGTATGCGCCGCTAGAGCTGCGCGCCGCGGAGGACAAGCTCAACCAAGCCAATGGCGCGGCGGGGCATCAGGAATACGACGATGCGGCGATGCTGGCCGCCGAATCAGCGGTCGCGAGCGAGCTCGCGGCGGCTAAGTCGCGTCTGGGCAAGGCGCGCGAAGCGGTGATGGCGCTGCGTCAGCAGAATGAAGACTTGAACCGCGAAGCCGATCGCCACGTCGAAGGAGCGCAGCAGCAATGAAACTGCTCTCCGTTCTGCTGATCGCCGGCATCGCCGTGCTGTCCATCACCGCTCCGATGACCGCGCAGGCGCGCGATCTCGATTACGAGCGCCTCGCCGAGAGCCTGGATCGTCTCGCCGCCGATCCCAAGCTCGGCGGACACGCGACGGCGCAACTGGACCGAGCGCGGGTATCGCTCGCGCAGCTCAAGGAAGCAAGCCGCGGCGACCGGCCGCATTTCGTCTACATCACCGAGCGGCGCATCGACATCGCGCGGGCGACCGCCGAGGCCGAGCTCCTCGAAAGCGAGCGCGTCGCGCTACAGAGCGAGAACGATCGCCTGCAGCTCGCGGCCGCGCGCCGCGACGCCGAGCAGGCGCGGCGCGAGCTCGAGCAGCAGCGCCTGCAGGCGCAGATCCGCGCCGAGGAGGCCGAGCGGCTCACGCGCGAAGCCGAAACCGCGCGTGCCGAAGGCGAGCAGGCCTCGCAGGCCGCGGAAGCCGCACGCGCCGAGGCTGCCCAGGCCAAGCGCATGGCCGATGCTCAGGCGAAAGCGGCCGCGCTCGCGAAGAAGGAAGCGGAGCTGGCTGGCGGCCTGTCGGCGCCCGCCGCTGCCGCCGCGCCGGCCAAGCGCCGGATGTCGCTCGGCGACAACGCGTTCGTCTCGGGGCAGGGCGCGCTGGCGAATGCCGGCAGCGCGCGCATCGCCGGCGTCGTCGATTTCGTCAATGCGGTGCCTGGGAAGAAAATCCGTATCGACGCGAGCGCCGGCGGCGACAGCGCGCTCGCCCGTCAGCGGGCCGAGGCCGTTCGCGATGCGCTGGTCGCGGCGGGCGTCGCGGCTTCGCGCATCTCGGCGGCGAGCGGCGGGAAGGGTAAGGGGCGGGTGGTCGATGTCACGCTCGAAGGGGCGGATTGAGGGTGTCCTCGGACATTCGCGGCTATCGCCGCTCCTACAAAATCGAGCCTTGTAGGAGCGGCGACAGTCGCGGACGGGTTTGCTCGTGCCTGCGCACGATCGCGACGCTAACTCATTGAAAATAATTACGATTTCGTTATCGAAATTATTTTGCGGAAAGTCGCAAAAATCGCCTCGAAGGCGGTTGCCAACCCTGGGACTAGGGAGTAGTTTGTATTTCCCAAGTGGTCCGTCAAGCTCCAAACCGCTTGGGCATTAAAGCCGAGCCCATGAGTGCAGCGCACGCGACCGAGGATGCAAACGCCTCAGTTCCCGAGACCCCGTTTTTGCGCGCGGACGAACTTGGCAGTGGCGTCCGGCGCCCGGTATTCGGTTATTCCCTTCGCGCTCTCCCGTGTGTCAGGCGGCTCTTCTTTCCTGAGCCATCGCGCAATCCCGTCGTACTCGTCCCGCAGCCGGTGGCGCGGCGCTGCCGCGCCACCGCGCCCGCGGTCCATGCAAGAGAGGAGGTTCACTGATGTTCGAGCAGAATGAAAAAGAAGTCGAAGCGTTGATGCAGAGCAATTCCGAGTTTCGCGCGCTGTATCACCGCCACAAGGAGCTCGACAGCAAGGTACGCGACGCTGAACTCGGAGTTTTACCGGTCGACGACGTGACGCTTCACAACATGAAGAAAGAGAAGCTCCGCGCCAAGGACATTCTTACCTCGATGTGGGAACACTCGAGACCCGCGACGCACTGAAGCGCGCCAAGATTCGTTTTGCAGGGCGCCGCTGCGTCAGGTAGCGGCGCCCGCCCGCCCGTCAGTTATCATCCGCTGCGATTCGCCGCGGTCCCTTGAGTTGCGGGACCGTTGACCGCGTGCGCGGGACGCACGCCCGGCGCGACCTTGCGGAGCCTCAATGACGATTTCCCGAAGTGTCCTCGAGCTGATCGGCCGCACGCCGATGGTCAAGACGGAGCGGCTCGCCACCGGGCGCTCGGAGCTCTATCTCAAACTCGAAAGCGCCAATCCCGGCGGCTCGATCAAGGACCGCATCGGCCTTTCGATGATCGAAGGCGCAGAGCGCGCCGGCAAGATCAAGCCCGGCGCGACGCTGGTCGAAGGCACTGCCGGCAACACCGGCCTTGGCCTCGCGCTCGTCGCGCAGCAGAAGGGCTACCGGCTGATCCTCGTCGTGCCCGACAAGATGAGCCGCGAGAAGATTTTTAACCTCAAGGCGATGGGCGCGGAAGTCGTCCTCACACGCTCGGACGTCGCCAAGGGCCATCCCGAGTACTACCAGGATCTCGCCGCGCGCATCGCAGAAGAAACGCCGGGCGCGTATTTCATCAACCAGTTCGGCAATCCCGACAATCCGCGCGCGCACGAGGAAACGACCGGCCCCGAGATCATGGAGCAGATGGACGGACGCGTCGACGCGATCGTGTTCGGTTGCGGATCGTCCGGCACGATGACCGGCCTATCGCGCTATTTCGCGCGCGTCTCGCCGGCGACGGAATTCATCCTGGCCGATCCGGTCGGCTCGATCCTCGCGCAGTACATCAACGAAGGTACGCTGTCGACGAAATCCGCGAGCTGGATGGTCGAAGGCATCGGCGAGGATTTCCTGCCGTCGATCAGCGATTTCTCGCGCGTGAAAAAAGCCTACGCGATCACCGACAAGGAAAGCTTCCTCACCGCGCGCGATCTTCTGGGCAAGGAAGGCGTGCTCGGCGGCTCGTCGACTGGAACGCTGGTCGCCGCGGCACTCAAATATTGCAAGGAGCAAAGCGCGCCCAAGCGCGTCGTCACGTTCGTCTGCGACACCGGCAACAAGTACTTGTCGAAGATGTACAACGACTACTGGATGCTCGATAACGGGTTCCTCGAACGCGAGCACTATGGCGATCTGCGCGATCTGATCCTGCGCCCGTATGTGCGCCGCGATACCGTCGTCGTCGCTCCGGGCGATCTTCTGATCACCGCCTACAACCGCATGAAGCTCTACGACGTCTCGCAGCTGCCGGTGATGGAGGGCGATCACATCGTCGGCATCGTCGACGAATCGGACGTGCTGCTGCATGTGTATCGCGACGAGACGCGGTTCCGCGATCCGGTATCGACCGCGATGGTCTCGAAGCTTCAGGTGCTGGATGTAAAGGAGCCGATCGAGGCGTTGTTGCCCGTATTCGATCTGGGGCATGTGGCGATCGTGATGGATGGGGAGAAATTCCTTGGGCTGATTACGCGGATTGACTTGCTGAACTATTTGAGACGAAGAGCGGGCTGAGCACCGCGTTCTCGATCGCCGCTTCGCTCGAGCATCATGGCGTCTTGCAACCAACACGATCTCCCCGGAACCTCTCAATGAAATCGAAGAACCTCCATCTCGGCACACGCGCTATCCACGCAGGCCAACATCCAGACCCGTCGACCGGCGCAATTATGGTGCCGATCTATGCGACCTCGACCTACGTGCAGAAAAGCCCCGGCGTGCACCAGGGCTACGAATACTCGCGCACGCAGAATCCCACGCGCATCGCGTACGAGCGCTGCGTCGCCAATCTCGAAGGCGGTCGCGCGGGATTTGCGTTCGCGTCGGGCATGGCGGCGACGGCGACGATTCTCGATCTCCTCGACAGCGGCAGCCATGTGATCGCGATGGACGATCTTTATGGCGGCAGCTATCGATTGTTCGAGCGCGTGCGCCGTCGCAGCGCGGGGCTCGACTTCTCGTTCGTCGATCTCTCGGATCCGAATGCAGCCAAATCGGCACTGAAGCCGAACACGCGCATGATCTGGGCGGAGACGCCGACGAATCCGATGTTGAAGCTCGTCGATCTCGCCAGGCTCGGCGCGTTCGCGCGCAAGCATGGCCTGATCCTCGTCGTCGACAACACGTTCTGCTCGCCGATCCTTCAGCGGCCGTTGGAATCGGGCGCGCACATCGTCGTGCATTCCGCGACCAAGTATCTCAACGGGCATTCCGACATGGTCGGCGGCATGGCCGTCGTCGGCGACAACAAGGATCTCGCCGAAAAGATGGCATTCCTGCAGAACTCCGTCGGCGCAGTCGCCGGCCCGTTCGATTCGTTCCTCGCGATGCGCGGCCTCAAGACGCTGCACCTTCGAATGCGCGCGCATTGCAAGAACGCGCACGAGCTCGCCGAATGGCTCGAAAAACATCCCGCTGTCGAGCGCGTGATCTATCCCGGCCTCAAATCGCACCCGCAGCACAAGCTCGCAAAGCATCAAATGGATGGCTTCGGCGGCATCATCTCGATCGACGTGAAAGGCGGGCTGCGCAAGGCGCGCCGCGTGCTCGAGCGCTGCACATTGTTCGCGCTCGCCGAATCGCTCGGCGGCGTCGAAAGCCTGATCGAGCATCCGGCGATCATGACTCACGCGTCGGTGCCTCCCGCGAACCGCAAGCGTCTTGGCATCGGCGACGGCTTCATTCGCCTCTCGGTCGGCGTCGAGGCGGTCGAGGATCTTCGCGACGAGCTCGCGATGGCGCTCGCCTGAGCTTGCCGGCGTGAACCGGGGATTCACCAACGCGATCCGCTTCGTGATGGACGAGCTCTTGCCGCCGATCCTTCGCGACTCGCGCTGGTTCATGGCTCCGTTCTTCTGGATCGCGTATCGCGGCAAAAACGTGCGCGAAGCGATGGATTTCAAGCGCAACGTATTCGGCTGGTCGCGCAGGCAATACGCCGATTTCTATTCGAACATCGACTCGATCTCGCGCAATCGCGAAACGGACCTCAACGACGGATGCGTCGATGCGATCCTTAGCTCGATCGATGCGTCTGATCGCAGCATCGTCGACGTCGGCTGTGGCGGAGGTTTCCTGTTGCGCAAGCTGCACGAGCGGTTTCCCGATCGGAGCCTCACCGGCGTCGACGTGACCGATCGGCCGGACGCGCTGCCGTCGGATGTTGCTTTCGAGCGCGCCGATATCATGGATCTCGATCTCGGCGCCGCAAGGTTCGATGTCGTCACGTGCTGTCACGTGCTCGAGCACGTGCTCGATTATCGCGGCGTGATGCGCAAGCTCGTTGCCGCGGCTCGGCGTAAGGTGATTCTCGTCGTGCCGCTTCAGCGTCCTTATTTTTACACGCTCGACGAGCATGTTAATTTTTTTCTGTTTCCAGAGCAGTTCGCGTACGACGTCGGCGTAGCCGAATATCAGTGGCGGCGCATCGGCGGCGATCTTTTCTACGTCGGGACGAAACTATGAGTTGGCCTTTTGTCGCGAATGCCGTAGGGCTTGCGTTCATTCTGGCGATATCTCACGCGTTGCTCCGACATGGTGCGACACTCGGCCAAGCGCCGTTCGCATTTCCGCGCATCGCGTATACGGCCGCTGCAATGCTTATTTACGTCGCGCTATTCTTCTACTACAGCCAGCTGTTGCAGCGCTTCGCCATGTCGCGGCTCTATCCGATCTATTCAGGGCTGTCGATACTCTTCGTCTATGTGTTCGGGACACTGCTCTTTCGAGAGTCGTTTTCGTTTAGGGGGCTGGTCGGTACTACGCTTATCATTGTCGGCGTCCTGGCCATTACCACTGAACAACAATCCTGATGCCGGAGGACGGCCGACATGGATTTCGAAATCGATGTCGTGATTCCCGTCTACAACGAAGCGGGCGGTATCGAAGCGAGCGTCCATTCCATCTTGCGGGCGATCGGCACCGTTACGCCGAGCGCTTCAGTGCGACTCATTCTCATTGATGACGGCTCGACGGATGCAAGTTTCGAAGCGATCCAGCGTTTGGTCGACAAGCACGAGAATGTCGCGGCGCTGCGCTTCACGAGAAATTTCGGCAAGGAGGCCGCGATCGAGGCCGGGATGATGCAGAGCGCCGGCAAAGCGGTGATCGTCATGGACAGCGATCTTCAGCATCCGCCCGAACTGTTACCGCGATTCATCGACGAATGGCGGCGCGGTGCTCTTGTGGTAGAGGGCGTCAAGCGCGAACGCGGTAGTGAAAGCCTGGGTGCGAAATGGTCTGCTCGATTGTTCTATTGGATATTCGGCCGTCTGGCCAACCTGCGCATCGACAATCACACCGATTTCAAGCTCCTCGACCGCCGTATCGTCGATCTGTATCTCAGATTGCCGGAGCGCCGCAAGTTTTTTCGCGGTCTCGTTCCGTGGATGGGCCATGCGGCCGTACAGATTCCGTTCGATGTGCCGGACCGCATTGCCGGCCGCTCCGGATGGCCGCGTCTGCAATTGATCCGTTACGCATGGAACAATATCTGCAGTTTTTCAGGCATGCCGCTGCACTTGCTAGGGCTGCTTGGAACCGCAGCCATTGTGGTCGCTCTTGCGATACTGGCGATTTCGCTGGTTCAGTACTTGCGAGGAACGGCAGCCACGGGCTTCACCACGGTCATTTTCCTGATCGTTTTCCTAAGCGGCATCCAGCTGATCGCATTTGGGATACTGGGTGGATTCGTCGCCCGGGTGTACGACGAGCTTAAGCGTCGACCGTCGTTCCTGATTGCGGATGCTCGTGGTTTCGATCGTGAGCGGTACTAGGCGATCCGCGTCTATCAATTTGATTGACAACATCATTACTAAGGTGTCGATCCGAAAACGCTACGCTACGCGGCTCCTTCCAGTGATGATCCTGCGCGAAAGCAGGTACGTCAGCGGAATCGTTAGGGCGATGACGCCCAGAGGGGCCAGTTTCTCCGGAACATGCAACGCTTCGACAAGTAGGAACATAAGTGCGGTTCCGAGGAGGTATTGCGCGACATAAACTAGAGGAAATAATGCCGCCCGCCTTATCGAAGGGCGGTGGCGGAATACGAAGATTGTGTTCGAGAAATAAGACCAGACGATGCCGGCCGCGTAAGCCACTCCATATGCGAATGCATAAGGAATCCAGCGCAAAAGGATGAGATAGATTGCATACGACACGATGGTCGTGCTCGCTCCGGCAAGCAGAAAACGAATAAGCTCGGCCGGCCATCGGCGCGGGCCGGCGTCGGACGACGAGCGCGATTCATTTTCAGCTGCCATTCGTCAGCGCCGACAGATACGTACCGTAGTCGAGAATATATTCATTGGCATCGTAGTAGTGCGACGCGAACACCAGAAGAACGGCGTCGTCGCTGTAGCGATATTGCGTACCCCATATCATCGGCGGAATATGCAATGCCAGCTCGGGGCGATCGAGCAGCAGCTCCGCACGGTGCTTGCCGTCGTCGACAATCGCAGCCACCGAACCGCGCACGCAAACCAGAAATTGATGGCAAAGCCGGTGTGCGTGCTCACCGCGCACCTCGCGGCTGGGCACGTCGAAGACGACGAAATATCGTTTCGGGACGAACGGAACCGTGCGCTCGAATTCGCCGACGCTAAGACATCCGCGCATGTCCGTGATGCGGGGCAGGCGATGCAAGCGCACGTCGCCGACGCCGACGACTTGTGAGCCTGGCTCAGAAGGCGGTGCGACGACGGCCGCAGATGGCACCGCTCCGATCCGGTTCGCATCGACATAGCCGACGATACGCGCGGGATTGCCCACCACGATCGCATTCGCCGGCACCGGCCGCGTCACGACCGCGCCCGCGCCGACCATCGCGTTGCGCCCGATCGTAAGGCCCGGTAAGACCGTCGCATTGGCGCCAATAGACGCGCCGTTTTCGATCTTCGTTTCGGCAAAGCGCTCCGGACGAATCTTGCTGCGCGGAAAGAGGTCGTTGCTGAACGTCGCGTTGGGTCCGATGAAGACGTCGTCGCCGACGCGCAATCCGTCCCACAACTGGACTCCGCATTTCACCGTGACGCGATCGCCCACTACGACATCGTTTTCAATGAACACGTGATCGCAGATATTGCAATCGCGCCCGATGCGTGCGCCGGGCAGCACATGCGCGAACGCCCAGATGCGCGTGCCTTCGCCGACGTGTGGCGTCTCGCAGAGTCCCTGCGGATGGACGAAAGCGTTCATGGTTCTTCCTTGTGCGGAAATTCCTCGGCGTGGCGTACGATCGCGAGCGGTCTCTGCTTGGTGTTCTCGTACGCGCGCCACGTGTATGCGCCAATGATACCGAGGCCGAACGCGTTGAGGCCGCCGAAGAACAGCACGGCAAGGATTGTCATTGCATAGCCGGGTACGTCGACCATGCCGGCGAGGCGCGCGGCCGCGACGATGACGCCGAGCGCGATGGCTGCCGTCATCCCAAGACCGCCCGTCGCGATGAGAAGCCGGATCGGAAGATCGGAAAACGCGAACAGGCTATCCATCAAGTATTTGAGCTTGCGCGACAGCGACCACGCGCTGCGACCGTGCCGGCGCGGCAGGCGTTGATACGGAATGTCTTTTCTGCGAAAACCTAGCCAATAGATCTGTCCGACCATCGACGTGTTCGCTTCGCCGAGCGCGAGCAGCTGATCGCGGAATGCGCGTGTGCAGCCGAACACGTCGACGCCGCCGCGAGGAATCTCCGGCTGCACGAGTTTCCGATACGTCCACCAGAACAGCGAGGATGCGATCCGAGTGAGGAAAGGATCTGTGCGGCCCGTGCGTGTGCCGACGACGACATCGGCTTCGCTTTGCCTCAGTGTTCGAAAGAATCCCTCGATCAGTTCGATGGGCTCTTGCAGGTCAGCGGCCATTACTGCGAGGAATTCACCGCGGGCCGCAGCCAAGCCGCTGCGTATAGCTGCGAACGATCCGAAATTGCGTGCATGCAGAAGCAGCTGTGATTGGAAGCCGGCATTCGGCAGCGCCTCGCGCAAACGTGCGTAACTCGCGTCAGGGCTGGCGTCGACCACGAAAACGGCCTCGAAGCGCCCATCCAGGCGCGACGCGAGCTTGGCAATGGATTCGATCAACTCCGGAATCGAGCCTTCGTTGCCATAGACGGGCAGGATCAGCGAGTACATCATCCGGTCCATTCGTTGCACGCGGCGATCACCGCGTCGACCTCGTCGTCGCGGAGCTCGGGAAAGCACGGGAGCGACAAGACGGTTCGCGCCAGCGATTCGGCGACAGGCAAATGCAAACCGTCGTAACGGCCTTCGAACACGCGTTGACGGTGATCGGGTATCGGGTAGTGCACGTCAGTACCGATGTCTCGCTCCGTCAGGTGTTGCCGCAACGCATCGCGCTCATCGCACTGAACGACATACAGGTGCGCGACATAGTCTTCGTTGTCCGCCGCCGGTGTTCGGATGCGCGGATGGACGATCCCGCGACTGTAGCGACGCGCGATCTCGCGTCGCCGCTGGTTTCCAGCGTCGAGATAGGCAAGCTTCTCGCGAAGTAGCGCCGCCTGCAGCTCATCGAGACGGCTGTTGCGCCCGTGCGCCACGGCGACGTCGTATTTCGCCGTCCAGCCGTACTGACGCAGCTGGCGCAATCGTGCTGCCAGTGCATCGTCGCTAGTGACTACGGCGCCGCCGTCGCCAAGCGCACCGAGATTCTTGGTCGGATAGAAGCTGAAGCAGCCGAGGTCGCCGAATGAGCCCGCGCGCCGGCCATTTCGAGTCGCGCCATGCGCTTGAGCGCAATCTTCGATCACGGCGATATCGCGCTTTCGCGCGCACGCGAGAATCGCGTCCATCGCGGCCAGCCGGCCGTAGAGATGAGTGACGACGATCGCCCGCGTGTCCGTCGCGAGCGCGCGTTCCAGCGCAGCCGGATCCAACGTCGCCGATTCTGCTTCGACATCGACGAACGAAGGAATGCACCCGTTCGCGAGGATCGCCAATGTCGCATACATCGCGGCATTCGGCGCAACGGCCACGGCGCTGCCGGCCGGCAACGCGAGTCCAGCCAGCGAGAGCTCAAGAGCGTCCGAGCCGTTTGCGACGCCGACTGCATGCGCGACGCCGCAGTAGTCCGCGAACGCGTGCTCGAATGCCGCGACTTCGTTGCCGAGCACGTACCAGCCGCTGCGGACCACGCGTTCGGCGGCCTCGGTCAGGCGGGTTCGCAGCGCACCCGTGTGTGCGCGGTCTAGCGCATTGAACGGAATGCGCGACGTTCGTCCATTCATCGATTTGTTTGAACCTCAACGCTTCAAACACACGTCACGCTTGCCGTCGCGGCGCGTCCTTCAACGAAAAAAAAGATCGACAGCCTCGATCACACGCTCCTGATCCATCCCGCCCAGCCACAGCGGCAGCCGAACCAAACCATCGCTCGTACGATCGGTGACCGCCATCGCTCCGGCCACGCGACCATAGCGCCGCCCGGCCGGCGAGCTGTGAAGTGGAATGTAGTGGAAGACCGGATGAATATCGACGGCTTTTAGCGCCGCAATGAATGCGTTTCTGCGATCGATGCCTTCCAAAAGCAGATAGTACATGTGCGCATTGTGCTCGCAGTATGCCGGCACGTTGGGCCGGCCGAGGCGCCCTTGCAATTCGTATTCGGCGAATGCGGCATGGTAGGTATTCCAGATCGCAAGGCGTTGCGCGGTGATGCGAGACGCTTCATCCATCTGCGCAACGAGAAACGCTGCGACGATCTCGCTCGGCAAATACGACGATCCGACATCGACCCAGGTGTATTTCTCGACTTCGTGCCGGAAGAACTTCGAGCGGTTCGTGCCTTTCTCGCGGATGATCTCGGCGCGTTCGATGAAGCGCTCGTCATTGACCAGCAACGCACCGCCTTCGCCGCACATGATGTTCTTGGTTTCGTGGAAACTCAGCGCGCCGAGCGCGCCGAGCGCGCCCAAAGGGCGGCCTCTATAAGTGGAAAGGATCGCTTGCGCGGCATCCTCGACGACGGCGAGTCCGTGTCGTTCGGCGATCGCGAGGATCGTATCCATCTCGCAGCCGACGCCCGCGTAGTGCACGACGCAGATCGCGCGCGTGCGTGGCGTAATCGCCGCCTCGATCAGGTTTTCGTCGATGTTGAGCGTGTCCGCTCGAATATCGACGAACACAGGCACCGCGCCACGCAGCACGAATGCGTTCGCCGTGGAGACGAACGTGAACGACGGCATGATCACTTCGTCGCCAGGTTTGAGATCGAGCAGTAGCGCAGCCATCTCGAGCGCGGCCGTGCACGAATGCGTCAGGAGCGCTTTGCGCGTTCCAATTTCGCGCTCGAGCCAGGCATGACACCGACGAGTGAACGGGCCGTCGCCGGACAGATGGCCGTTCGCGTGCGCCTCGGCGATGTAGTCGAGCTCACGGCCGGTCATGTACGGCCGGTTGAACGGAATGCGTTCGGGTTTTGGAGGTTCGCTCATTCGTGCGACGGGTCGTGGTTCGGTGTGCGTGCGCCAAAACGCAATAGTGCGGCGCCGGCCGCAAGGAATATCGTATCGCCCGTGAATGTCACGACGCGAAACAGCCCGATCAGCAGCAGCGCATTCGCTTCGCCGAGCACGGAGCCCGTGAGCGCGACGAAGATCGCTTCGCGGACACCGAGGCCTGCGGGCGCGCCGATGACGATGAAGCCGGCGAGCCAGCTTGCGGCGGTCGCGGCAAGCAAGGTCGGAAACGTCGCGTGACCGAGCGCAAGCACGTGCGACAACGCGGCGATCACGCCCCCGCAGAGTACGAAGAAGCCGAGATAGAAGGCAGTGCACGCGAGCAACACGGGCGACGACAACGTGGGCACATGCAACCGAGCGAGAATATTCCGGCGTTTGATCCAAAAGAGCGCGACTGCGAGCAATGCAAGCGCAAACAGGAGAAGCACGATGGCGACGTATGGATCGACGACGGTCAACGCTGCAAGGCGACGCGTATCGGCCGCGAGTGTCAGCGCCAGCGCGGCAAGCAGGAGCAGCATCGCTTCCAATATCGAAGCGAGCGTGAGGCTTTCGTGCGGAAGGCCGTACCGCCGACTCCACGCGTGCCTCAGCGCGTAATGCGCTACGTTGCCGGGCAGATATTTGCCGTATTGGCTTACGGCGTAAGTCGCGAGCGTTTCGCGCAGTGGCGGCGATCGCGGCGAAAGCTCAGCGGCCAATCGCCACCACGCGAGACCGGGCAGGCACATGATCAGCGCGTACGCGAGCGCACCGGCAAGAAGCAGAGCGATCAGACAGGACGGCGCGACGGGCGCGTGGGCGAGGAGATCGAGTGCGCCGCTGCGAATGAAGCGTGCACCGATCCAGATCACGGCCAGTATCGAAACGAGCAGGCCGCAGAGTCGCAGGATCCGGCGGGCGATTAGTCGCACGGCGACGCGACTCTCATCAGCGGTGGGCCGACGCAGTCGGCGCAATGCGGAGCTCAGTAAGGCCAACGCCGATCAGGCGATCGTCGTCGGCCACGCCGGCTGTCCATGGCGTTGCGCGAGGGGTCACGATAAAGCGCAATTCGAGCACCCCGTCATCCTTGACCAACCCTTCCGGCAAATCCAATCGCAACTTTTGTATCGGATTCGCTTCGGTGTAAGAAGCCTCGCCGATGCGCACCCCGTTGGCTTCGATACGCAACTCGCGCTGCGGCAGCTTGCGCCCCAGCATCATGCGCGTATCGAGCGTCACTACCATCGCATTCTTTGGTCGCGGATCGAGGCGCATGCGAAGCAGCGACTTTCCGTCGGAGGACCACGTACCCCAATTTTCGGGGTCCCACCAGCCGCGCGCGATATAGAGCCGGCCGGCACCGCTTTCGTCGAACCGCACGGACGTTCCGTCGGCGGCGTAATCAAAGAGGCGGGGTGCTTTGTCAGGTTCGATTTGCGGCACGGGCGCGCCGCAGCAGCCTTCGAGCGGGAACAGCCACCAGCGCCGATCGGGACTCACCGATGGCGGCTGCGGGAGGGCGCTCGTCAATGCGCTGGTGAGTGCGTTGAGTGATTGATCGTCGGCATAAGCATTGCCATCAATCAGGATTGCCGAGAAACCCATCGAGTGCGCGCGCGCGATCATGTCCGCGGGCGGCTGATTCTCGACGAACTTGCCCCATGAATAACCCGTACGGCCGTGCGCGGCGCCGTAAGAGAAGCGCAAGCTGTTCGTCATCAGGAACGGCTTGAATTCCTCGTAGTCGGACATGCGGTTGAGCGGTCCATATTCCGGATACCACACGACCGGCAATTGGAATACGGTTGCGCCTTCGCCGAGCCGTTTCTCTACCGATTCAAAATAATCTCGATCACGATCGTATGCGGCGACGGCTGCCGCGTGCGCGGTGAACGGCGGCAGCACCGTCACATCGAACAGCGCGACGATGGTGATTGCCGCGATAAGTGCTCGCCGCGGCCAAAGCGCACCGACACGCTGCAACAGGGCCTGCAATGCCCATCCACCACCTAAAAGGCATGGAAACGCGAAAAACGGCAGGATGCGGTTATAGGCGCGGATTTTCGAAGTGATCCAATAAGCAATTAATGTGCATGCGCCGCTGGACATCGCTAGCACGAGCACCGCGATTGCAAGAAGCGCCGCGATCTGAACGGCCGTTTCCGAGTTGGTGGAGAGTACCGGGTTGATCGCACGGCGCGCGGATACTGCTCGGGCGAGTGCCCAAAATAGGGCTGCGAATCCGAGTACGCCGAACACGCCGAGATACTGATTGCTGACCTCGGTGTACGGTGTGTCCATGTCCATCGCGTGATCGAAACCGAATTTCGCTTGCGCAACCGCGGCGATACGGTAACCCGTGGGCGGCAGCAGCAGCTGGTTCAGATGCAGCGAATAGGTTTCCGCCTCGATCGGTATTCGCGCAGCCGAGAATGTTTGTTCCCCCACCATTTTTCGATGAAGGAGTACAGGTGCAAGCTCGATGATGAAGGCGCTCGCGACCGCGAAAATCAACGCCATCGCAGGCAGCGCGCTGCGCCAGCGCGGACGTTGCGCCACGGCAGTGGCGCCTGCAACAAGGCAAAGCGCCGCAAAGAAGACGCCGTTATAGGGCGTCTGCAGCGGAAGCAAAAGCGCGACGATCAGCGCGATCAGGCGGCGCCTGCGAACGACCGGTTCCGTGCCATCGAGCTCGTTCCGCGCAACCCACACGAGCGCGAGCATGCCGAGCGGCACCAAAAAATAGGCGCCGTTCGTGAGATGTCCAACGCCGCGCGTCACGTGATAAGGAAGAAATGTGTAGACCAGCGCGCAGACGAATGCCGCCTCCGTTTTCAATCCGAGGTGTCGAAAGCTATGGAAACCCGCGAATCCGATGAGAAAGAAGCCTGCGATGTAGTAGAGATTCATCGCGAGGCCCGGTTGGCCCGTCACGGCCGCGATCGGACCCATGATCGCGTAGTTCAGCGAATCGAAGCGCGGGAAATCCAGGCGGTCGTATCCGAACGGATAGCCGAGCCGATCGTTGTGGAAGAGCCACCCGGTCTCCGCGACGTTACGGATCTGAGCGACCTTGTCGATGCCGTCTCCCTCGAATGTGTATGGAACGTCGAGCCGCGACATTGGCAGCTTCAGAACGAACACAATCATGAAGGCTGTAATCGCAGCAAGTGCGATGTACGGAACGAATTTGCTGGAGCGGTTCGATTTCAGCATCGGTCCCGCGCTACCCAGCGGATGATGACGGACCACCGGACGCATTGCTCCTCTCCCGCACCAGCGCCGCCGGCAACGCCTCGCGATCCCGGCTGATCATCAGTTCCGCCAGCAGCCCGAACATCAAAAGCTGCACGCCGACGAGCACGAGCAGCACGCCGGCCTGCAGCAGCGGCCGGTGGCCGATCGGCTCGCCGCGCAGCCAATCGATGCTGAGCCAGGCGAGGATCAGCGCACCGATGAATCCGAGCAGAAGGCCGCCGGCGCCGAAGAGGTGTCCGGGCTTCCTCGCATAGCGTGTCACGGTGACGACGGTGAAGAGATCGAGCAGGCCGCGCAGGAATCGGCGCGCGCCGTACTTCGAATGGCCGAAGCGGCGCGGATGATGCGTCACTTCGATCTCGCCGATGCGAAAGCCATACGCATGCGCCAGCACCGGAACGAATCGGTGCAGCTCGCCATACAAGCGCACGGTGTCGAACACTTCGCGACGGTAAGCCTTGTAGCCGCAATTGAAATCGTGCAGCGGGATGCCCGACGTGCGCGCGGTGATCCAGTTGAACAACTTCGAGGGCCAGGTCTTGCCGATCGGATCGTGCCGTGTCTTCTTCCAGCCGGAGACGACATCGCTGCCCGCTTCGATGGCGGCGACGAAACGCGGCAGCTCGTTGGGATCGTCTTGCAGATCGCCGTCCATCGTGACGACGATATCGCCGGTGACTTCGGCAACGCCGATCTGCAATGCAGTTGCCTTGCCGAAATTACGCCGGAGGCGAATGCCACCGAGGCGCGCGTCCTTGCGCGTCGCGTCGACGATGCGCTGCCAGGTATCGTCGGTGCTGCCGTCGTCGACGAAGCGAAGCTCACGCAGCACGAAGGACGACTGGCGATCGCTGACCGCGATCACCTGCTCAGCGAGCGCGGCGATCGTATCCGCCTCGTTCATCACGGGCACGATGATCGATACGGTCGGCAGCGGCGCGGTCATGCCGACGCCCGCTTTTCGCCGAAATCAATCAACGACGTTTCCGAGCGATACGGCAACGCCGGCGCCCAGCCGCGATGCCGCACGGTACGGCCGACCACGCTCGTCAGTGCAGCTTGATACCGATGACGGGCGGAATTGTCGAACACGATGATGCCGCCCGTCCTCAGACGATTCACCGCGCGTTCGAGGCACGCAGTGCGCGCGCGCCCATCGATCACGATCAAATCGTAACCGTCCGCGCGATCCAGAATGCTGTCCACATACTCGGAAAAATCGCAGCGCTCGTAGCCGCGCCGACCGGATCCGACGGCCGGCGTCTCGATCGGATGCTTCGGCTCGATCAAGCGCACTTCGATATTCTCTCGCTTCAGCATCGGTGCTATCGCTTCTGCGAAGCGGCGGTCATGCTCGACCGAAACGACACGGCGACACCGGCGCGCCAGCCACACCGTGCTCGCCCCGCTGCCGTATTCGAACGCATCGACCTCACCGTTGCGATTGGCGATCCAATGCTCAACCGCGTCGATCGCCGGCAGCGTCCACCACGGCGTATCCATCTCCGCGAGCCGCGTCGCATCGTGAATCGCAAATTGGCTTCCGAACCAGAAACGAAACGTATTGCGCGGGGCGCGCTGCAGCGAGTCGAGAAGTCCGATGGAGCGCAGCGGCGCGGCGACGGTGCGCATCGCTTTCACATAGACGGACTTAAGCAACTCGATCCCCAGCCATGCAGCGCCCCTATCTTCGTTTTTGTCGCACGGCGATCACGCTTGATCCAGCTCGGGAATTCCCCGGTACAGCGCGAGCGCCTGCGGATTTGCCAGCGCGTCGGTGTTCTTCACGGGCAGACCATTGATCGTGTCGCGCACGGCGATTTCGGTGATTTTACCGGAGATCGTGCGTGGAATATCGGCGATCTGCAGGATCTTCGCGGGCACGTGGCGCGGCGTCGTGTTTGCACGGATCTGCTTGACGATGCGATCGCGGAGCGCGTCATCGAGCGTGACGCCATCGCGCAAGCGCACGAACAGGATCACGCGCTCGTCGCCTTGCCAATGCTGGCCGACCGCGATCGATTCGAGCACGTCGCCGATCTGCTCGACCTGGCGATAAATCTCGGCGGTGCCGATGCGCACGCCACCGGGATTCAACGTCGCGTCGGATCGGCCGTAGATCACCACGCCTTCGCGCTCGGTCAGCATCGCGTGATCGCCATGGCACCACACGTTCGCAATCCGCGAGAAATACGCCTTGCGGTATTTCTCGCCGTCCGGATCGTTCCAGAAAAACACCGGCATCGACGGAAACGGCGCGGTGCAGGCGAGCTCGCCTTTCTCTTCGCGTACCGGAGCGCCGGCCTCGTCGAGGATCTCGACTTTCATGCCGAGCCCGCGGCACTGCAGCTCGCCGCGATACACCGGCAACAGCGGATTGCCGAGCGCGAAGCACGAGACGATGTCGGTGCCGCCCGAGATCGACGCGAGCAGCACGCGTTCCTTGATGTCGCGATAGACGTAATCGTAGCTTTCTGGCGCAAGCGGCGATCCGGTCGAGAGGATCGTCTTGAGATTGAGGAGCTTGTGCGTCACCTTCGGCTTGACGCCGGCTTTCTCGATCGCGCTGATCCACTTCGCGCTGGTGCCGAACACGCTGATGCCGACTTCGTCGGCGAGATCCCAAAGCGCGTTGCCGTCCGGATGCGAAGGCGATCCGTCGTAGACGACGAGCGTCGCGCCCACGGCAAGCCCGGAGACGAACCAGTTCCACATCATCCAGCCGCAGGTCGTGTAATAGAACAACCGATCCTCGCGCTTCAAATCCGTGTGCAGCACCAGCTCCTTCAGATGCTGGATCAGCGTGCCGCCGGCGCCGTGCACGATGCATTTCGGCACACCGGTCGTGCCGGACGAATACATGATGTAGAGCGGGTGATCGAACGGCAGCATCTCGAACGGCGGCGCGTGATCACCGGTGCCGGCGAAGTCGGGCAGCAGGATCGCGTTCGGGAGACCTTCGAGATTCGGCGCGTCCCCGGAGTAGGGCACGACGACGAGCTTCTCGACGCTCGGAATCTGCTCGAGCACCCCTCGGATCTTCGCTAGGCAGTCGAAGCGCTTGCCGCCGTAGCCGTAGGCATCGGCGGTGAAGAGCACTTTCGGCGCGATCTGGCCGAAGCGGTCGACAACGCCGTTGATGCCGAAATCCGGCGAGCACGACGACCACGCCGCGCCGAGCGAGGTCGCGGCAAGCATGGCGATGATCGTCTCCGGAATATTCGGCATGAAGCCGGCGACGCGGTCACCGACGCCGACGCCGGCGTTCTTGAGCGCATGCGCGAGCCGGCCGACTTCGGCGTGGAGCTCGGCGTACGTCAGCTCGCGCTTATGGCCCCATTCGTTGCGAAACACGATCGCGAGACGATCGTCCTTGTAGCGCAGAAGATTCTGCGCGAAGTTGAGCTTGACGTTAGGAAACCAGTGCGCGCCGGGCATCTTGTCGCCGTCGACGAGCACGGGCGCGAAATCACCCGATGCGCGGATGCCGCAGAATTCCCAGACCAGCGGCCAGAACCGCTCGGGTTGCCGCACCGAGAAATCGTAGAGCGGCGCGTAGCGCCGGATGTCCTCGTTGCCGATGCTCTCGCGCACGAACCGCATAAAGCGATTCATGTTGGCGCGTTCGATGCGTTCCGTGCCAGGTTCCCAGATCGGCTTGTTCATGAGGTCCGCGCGATTCCTGATGGCCGTGCCGTCGCGTGGCGCGGCCGGCATGGCTCGAATTATAAGGCGAGCGCCGGATCACGCGACGAGACGCGCGCCAAAAAAAGGCGCACCAAAAAAAACGCCGGCGAAAGGCCGGCGTTTCGTCGCGATCGCGAACGCGTCAAGCGATCAGGAGATCCTTTTCCTTCTTGCCGGAGGCGAGCGCCGCGCTGTACCAGCGCGGGCGCTTGCCGCGGCCGGTCCAGGTCTGGCTCGGATCGGCCGGGTTGCGGTATTTCGGCTTCACCTTGCGGCGCACGCCGCCGCGCCGACCGCCGGCGCCGGCGAATACGTCATCGAGGCCGAAGCCTTCTGCCTTGACCAGCGCGCTGATTTTCTCGCGCAGCTTGGACGCCTTTTCTTTCACCAGTTCTTCCTGACGCGCACGCGCGCGTTGAATCAATTCCTCGAGCTGGCTGTGATTCAAATTCCGAATATTGATGGCCATGCGGGTGTTGCCTCTGTGCACGTGGGGGTGAAAATCGTCCAATGATCGCAAATCAGGGTATGTATCCGATCGAAAATCGGTAATCAATCGTAACGGGGATGTCGGTATTCGAGTTTGTGCCACTCGTCACTTAAATACGGGACATGAGTGCTGCGGCCGTGATCGCCTTCGCTTGCCTGGCAAGGCCCCTGCGATTATGGTTTGCGCCGAGGCCGCATGAGATTCGGGGGAATCCAGGCATGCAGGCCGGCGCGGCTTGCGCGGTTTTTCCTGGACTGATTAGGGGTTCCGTTCAGCGCACTCGCGATTTTTCATCGACGCGTATCGCGAAGTGTAGAGGTGGAATTCGCCCGTATTAGCCGTTCATTTTCGGCGATGCGTGCGCTTTCGCCAACGCAAGCGCAGGAGAATAAAGAGTGGGTCTGCTCGACGAGCTCGAACAGGAAGCGCAAAAAAGAAAAGTCGGCGACGAGGATATCCAGCGTCGCAAGGCGGAGCGCGAAACCGCCTATCGCGTGCGCCTGGAGCCCGCATTTGATGCGCTGCATGCTTTTCTAAGCGAGCTGATCGGTAAGCTGAAAACGCTCAAGCCGCGCACGGCGCTCCGCTATCACGTGCCCGGTTACGGCGAGATCGTCGGCTACGTCGAGCACGACTATGCATTGCGGGACGAGAAGCAAGCATCCTCGCGCGAAGTCGCTCTCGATTTCACCTGCGCGATCGCGACCGAGCAGTGCCCGAGCATCGAGGTCGAAGGCTCGAGCCGCGTGCGCGCGGTCGCCGGCTTCTTCCAGCGTCACCGGATCGGCGGCATGACGGCGCCGCGCAAGGATGCCTCCGGCGACGTCATCGCAGCGACGTTCCGTGCCAAGGGCCGCATTCCGCTGAACGCGCATTTCAGCGCGGATACGGAAACGGCGCAGCTGCGCATGAGCTTTTCGAATTTCGACGATCTCGGCAGCACCGTCAAAACGATCGCGCCCTCGCAGGTCGACGAGGAGCTTTACGAGCAGATCGGCCGCTTTCTCGTGCGCGAGCCGAATACGCTGCTGCGCGAGGATTTACCCGAGGCGTATCGCAAGCAGCTGCGCAGCAAAGTGCAGCAGCAGGAGATCAAGCGGCGCTGGGAAACGCGCATCAGCGACAGTCGCGAAATGGAGCTTGCGGAATTGCGCCGCGCGTATTCGGCGACCGGCAAGCTCGGCGGGCTCATCGAACGCGCCGGCGCGATCGGTAGCGCGTTGGGCAAATTACGCGGGCTGGTCAAGCGCAAGTAGGTCGCGGCGACAGCCACGATTCCTCATCCTGCGAGCAATTTCATCAATTCATCGCGACTCAGCGAGCGATTTTCCGCCTCGTTACGACGTCGATATTCGAACGTCCCCGCATTGAGCCCGCGCTCGCTGATGACGACGCGATGCGGAACGCCGATCAACTCCATATCCGCGAACATCGGCCCGGGCCGAAGGCCGCGATCGTCGAGCACCGCGTCGACACCGGCCGCGGCAAGCTCCTGATAAAGCCGCTCGGCTTCCTCGCGAACCTGTGGGCTTTGATGCGCGTTGATCGGACATATCGCAACGCGCCACGGCGCCATCGGCTCGGGCCAGACGATGCCGGCGGCATCGTGATTCTGCTCGATCGCCGCGGCGACGATGCGGCTGACGCCGATGCCGTAGCAGCCCATGTGCATCACGGCTGCCTTGCCGGCGTCGTCGAGCACGGTCGCGCCCATCGCTTGGGCGTATTTCTGGCCGAGCTGGAATACGTGGCCGACTTCGATGCCGCGCGCGATCTTGAGCGCGCCGTTGCCGTCCGGCGACGGATCGCCTTCGACGATCTTGCGGATGTCGGCGATGCGCGTGATGCGCGCGTCGCGCTCCCAGTTCGCGCCGCGATAGTGCGTGCCGTCCTGGTTGCCGCCGCAGACGAAATCGCAGAGCACCGCCGCGCTGCGGTCGACGATCACCGGAATCGAATCCGGAAGACCGGCGGGGCCGATGAAGCCGGGCCGCGTGCCGGTCGCCTTGACGATCTCGGCTTCGTCCGCGAGCGCCGATTCGCCCGGAAGCTCGGCGAGCTTCGCGGCTTTCACTTCGTTGATCTCGTGATCGCCGCGCACGCAGAGCGCGACCAACCCTTCGGCGCCGCGCACGAGGATCGTTTTAACGCATTGCGCGGGCGCGACGCGCAGGAATGCGCTGACTTCCTCGATCGTTTTCTGCGTCGGCGTATCGACGCGCGTGAGCGGCTGCGAAGGTTGCGGGCGCTCTGCCTTCGGCGCAATCGCTTCGGCCATCTCGATGTTCGCCGCATAGTCCGACGCATCGGAAAACGCGATCGCATCCTCCCCGGAATCGGCGAGCACCTGGAATTCGTGGCTCGCATTGCCGCCGATCGCGCCGGTATCGGCCTGCACCGCGCGGAAACCAAGGCCAAGGCGCGTGAAGATGCGTGCGTACGCGTCGTACATGTTCTTGTATTCGCGCGCGAGATCGTCTTGCGTCAGATGGAACGAATACGCGTCCTTCATCAGGAACTCGCGTGCGCGCATCACGCCGAAGCGCGGGCGGATCTCGTCGCGGAACTTGGTTTGGATCTGATAGAAGTTGACCGGCAGCTGCTTGTAGCTCTTGAGCTCGTTGCGCGCGAAGTCGGTGATGACTTCCTCGTGCGTCGGGCCGTAGCAGTACCACGCATCCTTGCGGTCTTTGATCTTGAGGAGCTGACCGCCGAATTTCTCCCAGCGGCCGGTTTCGTCCCAGAGCTCCTTCGGCTGGATCGACGGCATCAGAAGCTCGATCGCGCCGGCGCGGTTCATTTCCTCGCGCACGACGGTTTCGACCTTGCGCAGCACGCGAAGGCCGAGCGGCGTCCACGTGTAGATGCCGGCGGCGAGCTTGCGCACCATGCCGGCGCGCAGCATCAGCTGGTGGCTGACGATCTCGGCGTCGGCGGGGACTTCCTTGACGGTCGCGAGATGGAAACGCGAAAGGCGCATGGACGATGGCTCGGCGTAAAAGGCGGCGATCTTAGCAGGAGCGCGCCCGCCGGCAGCGCACCGCGATTCGGCGCACGCTCAGTTCGACGGCGTCGTCGTGCTCGGCACGACGTTCGTGTTCGGATCGTAGCGGACGGTTTCGTACGGCCGGTCGGCCGGCGGCTTGTCGGTGACGTGCAGCCGGCCCTTCGCGTCACGCCATTTGTAGAGCGGCGGGCTGTCGGACATTCGCGTGACCACATCGCGCGTCAGCCAGCGCGGCATCGTTTGCGGCGCGAAGAACCACCAGGCGGCGAGCGCGGCGGCGATGACGATCAGCAGCGGAACGAGCCTCGCGCGGCCGCGCGAGGAAGCGAACGTCCAGCGCCGTCGGCGGCCGGACACGTCGCTTAGCGGCAGTAGAACGAGACCTGATCGGCGGCCTTGGCGACGGCTTCCTTGCGGCCGGCGGCGTCGAGCACCTGCGATTTGCCGTCGTCGCCGGGCGGCGCGCTGACCTGGAAGTTGCTCTGCAGGAGCTCGAGGTTCGCGCGCGCGGCTTGGCAGTTCCGGGCGCGGGCCTCGGGGCTATCCGCCGTCGTGTTGGTGCCGTTGGCCGGCGTCGGCGGCGTCGTGGCGGGCTTGGAGGAGGCATCGGCGACGACCGCGCCGTCCTCCGACGTGACCCCGCCGCGGACCTTGATCTTCTGCGCGTTGGTCACGCTTGGCGGCGGCGGCGAGTCCGAAAAATGCTTGACGCCGTTCGCGTCGGTCCACGAATACACCTGCGCGGCGGTGGCCGGAACGGCGGCCGCGAGCAGCACGAGCAGCAGCAGTCTGGATTTCATAAATCTTCCCTCCCGCGGCGGCGCGGTCGGCGCTCGGGGGCGCGCCTGGATATGAGGCGCACTGGATAGCACCAGTCGCGATGGGACACAAGCAAAACCGCCACAAAACAGCGATCAGGTACACTTATCTCACGCGATTTCACCGTAGGTTCACCGGCATGGACCCGACTTCGACCGCTGCGCGCAAACCGCCGCGCGGGATCTATCTCTTGCCGAACCTGTTCACGACGGGCGCGATGTTCGCCGGCTTCTACGCGATCGTGGCCGCGATCGGCGGCCGCTACGTCGAAGCGGCCATCGCGGTGTTCGTCGCCGGCATCCTCGATGGCCTCGACGGGCGCGTCGCGCGCCTGACCGGCACACAGAGCGAATTTGGCATGCAATACGACTCGCTCTCGGACATGGTCAGCTTCGGCCTGGCGCCGGCGCTGGTTCTTTACACTTGGTCGCTGGCATCGCTGAAGGAGTACGGATCGAGCTGGGGCAAGATCGGCTGGGCGGCGGCGTTCATCTATGCCGCCTGCGCGGCGCTGCGTCTCGCGCGCTTCAATACGCAGGTCGGCGTCATCGACAAGCGCTATTTCCAAGGTCTTGCGAGCCCGGCCGCCGCAGGGCTTTGCATGTCGTTCGTCTGGACGGTCGAGGACTCGGGCCTCGGCGGGTTCGACGTCCAGTACGTGACGCCGTTCGTTGCGGTCCTCACCGGACTTTTGATGGTGAGCCGCGTCCGCTACTTCAGCTTCAAGGCCTGGCCGAAATCCGATCGCGTGCCGTTCATCTGGATTCCCGCGGTCGTGCTGGTGATCGTCGCATTGGCGATCAATCCGCCGCGCGTCCTCTTCGGCATCGCGGTGCTGTACGTGATCTCCGGCCCCGTGATGACGCTCTGGGGCCGCGTGCGCCATCGAGGCCGGCGCGCCTCGCGCAGCGTCGAGCGCAAAGACTCATGAAACTCGCGCGCCGCTCGCCGTCCGAGGTTCCGGCTGCGGCTGCGGACCCGGCGCGCACGCTGGCGTTCCTCGCCGATCTCTCGCAGGCGTTTGCGGTTTCGCTCGATCTTCGCAAGACCTTGTCCGAAGCGGTCAATCGCGTCGCCGAATTCATGCAGGCCGAAGCGGCTTCGCTGTTCCTGCTCGATCCCGTGACGCGCGTGCTCGAATGCCGCATTTGCGTCGGCCCGGTCGATCTCACCGGCACGCGGCTTGCGATCGGGCAGGGCGTCGTCGGGCTCGCGGTCGCCGAGAACGCGACACAGATCGTCGCGGACGCGATGCATGACGATCGCGTCTGGCGCGCGGGCGACGAATCGAGCGGCTTCGTGACGACGAGTCTTCTTTGCGCGCCGCTCAGCACGGCGGCAGGTCCCATCGGCGCGCTCGAAGTCGTGAACCGTCGCGACGGCGGTGCGTTCACGGCCGCGGATGCCGAAGTGCTGCGCCTGCTTGCCGCGCCGACTGCGCTTGCGATCAACAACGCGCGCATGGCGAACGATCTTCTCGAGCAGCAGCGCATGAAGCGCGAGTTCGATCTCGCGCGCAAGCTGCAGAAATCGCTCCTGCCCAAACGCCGGCGCGATGCGTTTCCGGTTGTCGGCGTCAATCTTCCCGCGCACGAGATCTCGGGCGATTTCTACGATTACTTCGAGCTCGCCGACGGGCGCATCGGCTTCGTCATCGGCGATATTTCCGGTAAAGGGCTCGACGCCGCGCTTCTGATGATCCGCGCCGCGAGTCTTCTGCGCTGGGCCGGCAAGGACGGCATCGCCCCCGGCGCGTGGCTCGCGCGCGCGAACGAGGAGCTTTGCGAAACGACGCACGACGGCCGCTTCGTCTGCGCGCTGGTCGGCTATACCGATCGCGACGCCAACAAGGTGCGGTTCGCCGGCGCCGGTTTCCCGCCGGTGCTCGCGTATCGGCGCGGCGCGTTCGCCGAATATGCATCGGGCGGTCCACCGCTCGGCATCATGGCCGGCATCGCGTTCGACGAGCACTCGATCGAGCTCAACGGCGGCGCGCTGTATGCGTTCTCCGACGGCGCGACCGACGTGCGCAATGCGGATGGCACGCGCCTCGGCAGCGAAGGCGTGCGCGCATTGATCGCGCGTCATGCGACCGCGGCGCCCGACACGCGCCTGCGCGCGCTGCTGTCGGATCTGAAGCGTATGAAATTGGTCGACGACACGACGCTGCTCCTGATCGAAGAGCCGCGCGCTCACGATGCGCAGGTGCTGCTCGAACATCATTTGCCGGCGCGCGCCGAGCACTTGCGCGAGATGCGCAATGCGCTTCGCAAGACGCTCGATCACCTCGGCATCGAGCCGGCGCTGCGCGATCGGCTCGTGCTCGCGGTCGACGAGGCCTGCGCCAACATCATCCGCCACGCGTACGGCGAGGCCGCGACCGGCGGCATCGGCCTTCGCGTCAGCCGTGCCGACGACGTTTTGAGCTTCGAGCTGATCGACGATGCGCCTTGCGTCGATCCGAAGCTGATCAAGCCCAAGCCCCTCGGCGAGTGCCGTCCTGGCGGGCTTGGCATCGCGCTGATCGACACGGTCATGGATACGTGGCATATCGAGCCGGGGACGGGACAGAGCGGCAACCGCCTGGTCCTGCGCAAGCGCATCGAAGAGAAGGGTTTGTCATGAGCGGGATCGAAAGCGAAGTGCTGGACGGGATCGTGCTGATTCGTCTGCGCGGCGAGGTGGATCTTTCGTGGTCGCAGCAGGTGCGCACGGCCGTGCTCGCGGCGCTGGAGAAGAATCCGGCGGTCGGCGTCGAGCTTTCCGAAGTCAGCTACATCGATTCGTCCGGCATCGCCGCGCTGGTCGAAGGTTTTCAGAGCGCGCGCTCGCGCGGCAGCCGCTTCGCGCTGGTCGCGGTCAGCGACGCGGTACGCGCGGTGCTCGAGCTCGCGAGGCTCGATCGCGTATTCCTGATCGTCGCCGAACCTGCCGCGATCGGCCGGGTCTGATCGCGCGTGGTCTCGCTGACGCGCCCGCTCGCGAGTCTCGGCCGCTCGACGCTCGGCGTACTCGCCGGGCTCGGTTACGCGGCGATGCTGCTGGTCGACGCGCTCCGGCTCACCGCGTTCGGCTGGCGACAAGGCCAGCCGGTGCGCTTCACCTCGATCATCCGACAGATGCGCGAGATCGGCGCGGATGCGCTGCCGATCGTCTCGCTGCTGGCATTGACGGTCGGCTTGATGCTCGGCATCCAGTTCATCGCGGCGCTGTCTGAATTCGGCGCGCAATCTCAGGTCGTCCTCGCGGTGGCGAAATCGGTAACGCGCGAATTCGGCGCGCTGATCACCGCGATTCTGGTCGCTGGCCGATCAGGTTCAGCGCTGGCGGCGCGCATCGGCTCGATGTCGGTGTCGCAGGAAGTCGATGCGCTGGCGGTGATGGGCATTGAACCTGTGCGCTATCTCGTCGCGCCCGCGCTGATCGCGATGCTGGTCATGCTGCCGGCACTGACGATCTTCGCAAATGCGATCGCAATCTTCGGCGCTGCGGTCTACAGCGCGCCGGCGCTCAACGTCACGCCGATGGCGTATGTGCTGCAGACGCTCTCGCTGCTCTCGCCCGGCGATCTCTGGCAAGGCCTCGCCAAGAGTGTCGTGTTCGCGGTGCTGATTACGCTGATCGGCGTCAGCACGGGATTCACGGTCAGCGGCGGTGCCGAAGGCGTCGGCCGCGCGACGACGCGGGCGGTGGTGCTTTCCATCTGCTGGATCATCGTGGTCGACATGATCTTCAGCTTCTTTCTGAACCGATGAACGCGATCGCCGCAAACCCGCGCTGGATCATGATCGGATGGCTGCATTTCGCGGCCGCGCTCGCCTGCGCGGCGTATTCGCTCGGCATGGGCGGCGCGGGATACGTCGATGAGATTCGCGGCGCGGGATTCTCGTTGTTCGATCTCGCTGGAATCGTGCTCGGACTGATCCTGGTAACAGGGCCACTGTTCGCCGAAGCCGGCCTCTTGATGCAGCGGCGCTACAACGCGCGAGGATTCTGGCGCGCGCTGTTCGTGGTCTGCACGGTGTTGACGGCCCTCATGCTGGTGGTCGACGTCGCGCGATATGTGGTTCTGCCCGAAACCGTGGGCGCCGCCGCGCTCGAAGCGCTGTTCATGCTGATCGCGTTGGGTCAGCTCGTCGCGCTTTGGCTGTATGCGTATCGCAGCGATCATCTCTGGGCGGTGATGCCGGCATGAACGCCGTCGCACCTCTCATCGAAGTCGAAAAACTCGAAGCTTGGTACGGCCGCCGCCGCGTTCTGCACGGGATCGATTTCTCGGTGAATCCGGGCGAGATCCGCGTGATCATGGGCGGATCGGGTTCCGGCAAGTCGACGCTGCTGCGTCACCTGCTCGGCCTGCAGCGGCCGCGCAGCGGCACCGTGCGCATGCTCGGCGTCGATCTTCGGAACGCGAGCGAGCGCGAGATGCTCGATCTGCATCGCCGCATCGGCGTGTCGTTTCAGGGCGGCGCGCTCTTGACTTCGCTCACGGTCGGCGAGAACGTCGCGCTGCCGCTGCGCGAGCACACGACGCTCGATCCTTCGACGATCCGCATCATGAGCCGCCTCAAGCTCGAAGTCGTCAACCTCGGCGGCTTTCAGGATCTGATGCCGAGCCAGCTTTCGGGCGGCATGGTCAAGCGCGCGGCACTGGCGCGTGCGATCGTGATGGATCCGAAGCTCCTTTTCTTCGACGAGCCATCCGCGGGGCTCGACCCGGTCGTTTCGGCCGAGCTCGACGAGCTGATCCTGCGCCTTCGCGATGCGCTTCGCATGACGATCGTCGTCGTCACGCACGAGCTCGAAAGCGCGTTCAAGATCGCCGATACGATCACCGTGCTCGATCAAGGCGAGATTCTGATGACCGGGCCCGTCGCCGCGGTGCGGGCTGCGGACAACGAGCGCATTCAGGATCTTCTGAACCGCCGGCCGCGCGAGATTCATGTCGACGCGGATGCGTATCTGAAACGCCTCACCGAGGAAGAGGCCTGATAAAGTCCGCGTTCGGGGGAGAGCCGTGAGACGCGATACCGTCAACTACACGCTCGTCGGCGCGGTCGTCCTGGCCGCGATCGTGCTGCTTCTGGTCGGCCTCGCGCTGATCACCGGGCGCGGCGGCGCGACGACCGGCTATGTCGTGCACTATCGCAACGTCACCGGCCTTCGCTATGGCGCGCCGGTGTTCTACCAGGGTTACCGCATCGGCGAAGTCGGCAGCGTGACGCCCGAGCGCACGGCCGACGGTACGCGCTACAAGATTGATCTCTCGATCCGCCGCGACTGGCCGATCCCGAAGGACAGCCTCGCGCGACTGCAATCGACCGGGCTTCTCGCCGACGTTTCGGTCGGCATCCGCGAAGGCGCGAGCCGCGAATATCTCGCGGCCGGCGGCGAGCTCAAGGGCGAGGAGAGCGTCGACATCTTCGCTGCGATGAATGAGCTTGCGAGCCAGATCAGCGAGCTCACGCGCGAGCAGATCTCGCCGCTGATCAAGACGCTCTCGCAGCGCGTCGATTCGATCACCGGTGCGATCGACAAAACCACGCCCGAAGTGCTGGAGCAGACGCGCGCGCTGCTCGAAAGGCTCAACCACGCGTCCGATTCGCTGAACGACGTGCTGAAACCCGAAAACCGCGCCGCGGTCGGCTCGATTCTCGGCGAAGTCAGCAAGCTCACCGTCGAGCTTCGCAAGACGCGCGAGACGCTCGACGGCGCGCTCGGCGAGATCGCCAATATCGCCAAGGAAAACCGGCCTGACGTGCGAAGCTCGGTGCAGGATCTGAGCGCCGTGCTCGAAGCCTTGTCGAGCCGTATGGACGTGATCACGCACCACCTCGAATCGTCGAGCCGTTATCTCGACGAATTCAGCCGCGAGATCCGCAAGCATCCGAATCGGCTGATCGTCGCGCCCAAGGCCGACAAGGTCGACTCCGGCACGATCGAGGACGAACCGCAATGAGGCTGCGCTCCGTTTTCGCATTTCTGATCGCGGTTGCGCTCGCCGGCTGCAGCGCGCCGACGGTGCCGGATTTCACGTATTACCGCATGCCGCGCTCGACGCCGCTCGATCCCGCGCCCTCGCCGATGTTCGGCGACATCGTCGTCGACGTGTTCGGCGCCGACGGGCTGTATGCCGATCAGGCGCTCGTCTATGCGCTCGATACGGGCGCGCAGCAATTGCGCCAGTATCACTATCAATTGTGGACCGATCCGCCGACGCGGCTCCTGCAGCGACGCCTGATCGTGCTGTTGCGCGGCGCGAAGATCGCCTCGCAAGTAACCGACGAGCTGCCGGCGAGCCATCCGGCCGTGCGCATCAGCGGTGCGATTCTGCGCATGGATCGCACGCCGGCGGAGGCGGGCGGCTTCACCGCGAACATAGCGTTGAAGCTCCGCGCCGACGATCCGAGCGGCACGCCGATGCTGGACGATTACTACCACGCGGAACTCCCGACCGCCGGCAACGATCTCAAGGCCACCGTGGACGCTTACGGCGCCGCGCTCGACAAGATTTTCGCGGAGTTCTACGCGGACCTTCGCAAACACGGCGAATCGACGAATGCTGGATGAAGCGGATGTCCGCCGGCTGGCGGAGATGGGCATCGATGTTTACGTGCCGCGCGCCGCGGCGCGCTCGCAAGTCGTTTCGCCTCAGCCGGCGCAATCTCGTCAGGCGGGATCGGCTTCGGTCGTCGTCCTCGCCGAAATCCGCTCGCCCGCCGCGAAATCGCTGATCGCCGCGGTTTCACGCGGGTTGGCTTTCGCGCGCGTCGGTCATATCGTGCTGGAAACGGCGGACGAGGCGAGCCTCAGCGATGCGACTGGCCTCGTCGTGTTCGGCGAGGCGCTCGCGCGCAAGGCCGGCGCGGTGTTGCCGGCGCCGCGCCAGCAGGCGATCGCCTGGGTTCACGCGGCCGACGCCGCGGCCCTCGCGGGCGATGCGCACGCCAAGCGCGCGCTGTGGAGCGAGCTCAAGCGCATGCGCCGCGCGCTGACGTAGAGCACGGCGTCGGCTGAAAATACCCCTCGTCGCGTGGCGAGATGAAGGCCGGCACCTGCTGGCGTTAGCATTGGCGCAAGAGGCGGGCAGCGCCTCCGTGGAGCGAAGGTTGGGACAGACGTGGTCGCGATCCTCAAGGAGCCGTTTCCGAATTTCCGTCCGATGCGGCCGGACGATCTCGACGCGGTCTCGTCGATCGAGCTTGCGGCTTACGCGTTCCCGTGGACGCACGGCATCTTCAAGGATTGCCTCAAGGCCGGCTACGACTGCTGGGTGCTCGCGCGGCCGGCCGAGATCATCGGCTACGGCATTCTTTCCGCCGCCGCGCGCGAGGCGCATATCCTGAACGTTTGCGTCGCGCCGACGGAGCAGCGCAAAGGCTATGGCCATCGCATCGTGCTGCGCCTGCTGGATCTTGCGCGCTGGCACCAAGCCGAGCGTGTGTTCCTCGAAGTGCGGCCGTCGAATCCGAACGCGATCGCGCTGTACGACTCGATGGGCTTCAACGAGATCGGGCGGCGGCCGAATTACTATCCGGCCAAGCGCGGGCGCGAGGATGCGATCGTGATGGCGATGGAGCTGCTCGAGCCGTAAAGGATCGCGCGATTCGTTAAACCGAACCGAGCTTGTCGAGCTGAGCACGTAAGCCGCTCAGCGTCGTCGTGTACTCGGCAAGCCGCTGCTTCTCTTTCTCGACAACCGCAGGCGGCGTGTTCGGCCCGAAGTTCGCGAGCTTGGCGTTGTTCTTGCCGATCTCGCCTTCGACGCGCTTGATCTCTTTTTCGAGACGCGCTTTCTCGGCGTCGAGGTCGATCAGGCCCGCGAGCGGAATCAGCACTTTCATCTCGCCGACGATCGCGGCCGCGGAGGCGGGCTCGGTTTCGCCCGCATCGAGCCAGCGTTGCGATTCCGTGCGAGCGAGGAACGCGATCTGCGATGCGAACTTCGCCGCACGCTCGCGATCGCGCGCGTTGCCGCCGGTGTAGAGAAGCGGAATCGGCTTCGACGGTGCGATGTTCATCTCGCTGCGGATGCGGCGCACTTGTCCGAGGACTTCCTGAAGCCAGCCGATCTCGTGAACGGAGGCATCGGTCAGCGGTACGTCCACGAGCATCGGGAGCTCCGGATACGGCTGAGTGCTGATGCTTGCTCCGGCGATACCGAGCCGCGGCGCCACTTCGTGCCATATCTCCTCGGTGATGAAAGGGATGATCGGATGAAGGAGCCGCAGCGTTGTTTCGAGGGCAAACAGGAGCGTGTGCCGTGTTGATCGAGCGAATTCGTCGTCGGCGGAGAGCGCCGGTTTCGCGAGCTCGACGAACCAATCGCAGAACTCGCTCCACGTAAACTCGTAGAGTGCCTGCGCGGCAAGATCGAACCGGTACGAAGCGAAGTGGGTATGGACGTCGGCGATCGTCTGACGGAGCTTCGCATAAAGCCATCGTTCGGCTTCCGTATGCCGTTGCGGTCGCTGATCCGGCTGCGCCGAGAATCCTTCCGTGTTCATCAAAACGAACCGCGCCGCATTCCACAGCTTGTTGCAGAAATTCTTGTATCCGTCCGCGCGCTTCAGATCGAAATTGATCGTGCGCCCGTACGTTGCGAGCGCCGCGAACGTGAAGCGCAGCGCGTCGGCGCCGACGGCGGGGATGCCGGCCGGATAATCCTTGCGGATGCGTTTTTCGACTTTCTCGCGCACCTGCGGAATCAGGAGCGACGCGGTCGATTTTTTCACGAGCGTCTCGAGATCGATGCCGTCGATCAGATCGAGCGGATCGATCGTGTTGCCTTTGGACTTCGACATCTTCTGGCCTTCCGCGTCGCGCACGATGGCGTTGATGTAGACCTCGCGGAACGGCACTTCCTTGGTGAAGTACAGGGTCGCCATGATCATGCGCGCGACCCAGAAGAAGATGATGTCAAAGCCGGTAACGAGCACGGCGCTCGGTAGGAAGATCTTATCGGCGGGCCAGTTCGCGACGATCTCGCCGCGCTCGTTGCGCGTCGCCTCTTCGAACGGCCAGCCGAGCGTCGAGAATGGCCAGAGCGCGGACGAGAACCACGTGTCGAGCACGTCGTCGTCCTGGCGCAGCGTGCCGACCGGCTTCGTCGCGGAATGCGCGAGCGCGTCCACTTCGTCCTCGCCGACGAAGATGTTGCCGGCTTCGTCGTACCACGCCGGAATCTGATGGCCCCACCAGAGCTGGCGACTGACGCACCAGTCCTGGATGTTCTCGAGCCACTGGTTGTACGTCGTCGTCCAGTTCTCGGGCACGAACTTGACGGCGCCGTCGCGCACTGCGGCGAGCGCGGGTTCGGTGATCGCTTTGCGTCCGCCGGGGCCCGGTTTGCCGTCGACGCGCACGTCGCTGGTGAGATCGAGAAACCACTGATCGGTCAGCATCGGCTCGATGACGGCATCGGAGCGCTGGCTGATCGGTATGGTGAGCTTGTGCTTCTTCGTCTCGATCAGAAGGCCCGCGGCTTCGAGATCCGCAAGCACGGCCTTGCGCGCGGCGAAGCGATCCATGCCGCGATATTTTTCCGGCGCGTTCTCGTTGATCTTCGCATCGAGCGTCAGGATCACGCGCGGCGCGAGTTTGTGGCGCGCGCCGATCTGCCAGTCGTTGAAATCGTGCGCCGGCGTGATCTTGACCGCGCCGGTGCCGAATTCGCGATCGACGTAATCGTCGGCGATCACCGGAATCTCGCGGCCGGTCAGCGGCAAGGTTAATGTCTTGCCGATCAGCGCGTGATAGCGCTCGTCGTCCGGATGCACGGCCACGGCGACGTCGCCGAGCATCGTTTCCGGGCGCGTCGTCGCGACGACGATTCCTTCGCCGCCGTCGCTCGCGGGATAGCGGATCGACCACAGCGAACCGTCGCGCTCTTCGTTGTTGACTTCGAGATCCGACACCGCGGTTTGCAGCACCGGATCCCAATGCACGAGGCGCTTGCCGCGATAGAGGAGACCATCGCGGTACCAAGTGACGAACACGCGCCGCACTGCGGCCGAGAGGCCGGGATCCATCGTGAAGCGCCCACGCGACCAGTCGACCGACGCGCCGAGCCGGCGCATCTGGTTCGTGATCGTCGAGCCCGATTCCTCTTTCCACGCCCAGACGCGATCGATGAACGCAGCGCGGCCAAGGTCATGACGCGACTTGCCTTCGGCAGCGAGCTGGTTCTCGACGATCTTTTGCGTTGCGATGCCGGCGTGATCGGTGCCGCCCTGCCATAGCGTCTTGAAGCCGCGCATGCGGTGATAGCGGATCAGCGCGTCCATGACCGTCTGCTGGAACGCGTGGCCCATGTGCAGCGTGCCGGTGACGTTCGGCGGCGGCAGAAAGATCGAATACGGCGCGCCGTCGCCGGCGGGCTTGAAGGTGCCACGACGCTCCCATTCGTCGTACCACTTGGATTCGATCAGGTGGGGTTCGAAGCTTTTGTCCATGGGCATAAAAAATCCGCTGCCGCGCTTCTACGCGGCGCACCGAGTGTCGGGAAGCCGTCTATTGTAGGCGAGGCGCGCCGTTCGGGCCGAATCGGTCAGCGCTCTGCCGTTTCCGCGCGGCCGAAGCGCCGCTGGTAGTCGGTTGGGCTCACGCCGACCTTGCGCCGGAAGTGATGACGCAGCGTCACGGCGCTGCCGAAGCCGCAGTCGGTCGCAACCGCTTCGATCGGCAGCGCTGAGCTTTCCAGGAGCTCGCGCGCGCGTTCGACGCGCGCCGAGATCAGCCAGTCGTTCGGCGTCGTTCCGGTCGTTTCTCGGAAGCGGCGCAGGAACGTGCGCTCGCTCATCGCGACGCTCTTCGCGAGCTCGCCGATGCTCGACTCTCGATCGAGGCCCGCATGCAGCCGATCGAGCAGCGCGGACAGGCGATGACGATCGTCGTCGCGCGGCAGCGGCCGCTCGATGAATTGCGCCTGGCCCCCGCGGCGGTGCGGCGGGATCACGAGACGCCGCGCGACGTGATTGGCGGTCTTCGCGCCGAAATCGCGGCGCACGATGTGAAGGCAGAGATCGAGGCCGGCTGCGCTGCCGGCCGAGGTCAGGATGTCGCCTTCATCGATGTAGAGCACGTCGGGATCGATGCGGATGCGCGGATAGCGTCGCGCGAGCGCGGCTGCGTAGCGCCAGTGCGTGGTCGCGCGCTTGCCGTCGAGAAGGCCGGTCGCGGCCAGCACGGCGACGCCCGAGCAGATCGACACCAGCCGCGCGCCGCGCCGGTGCGCGCTCAGAAGCGCGCGTACGAGCGGGGCGGGCGGTTCCACGTCGATGCCTTTCCAGCCGGGGATCACGATCGTGCCTGCACGAGCAAGCGTCGCGAGGCCTGCATCGGCGGTCACCTTGAGCCCGCCCATGGCGCGCAGCGCGCCGGGCTCGGCGGCGCACGTTGCGAAGCGATACCAGTCGCGGCCGAGCTCGGGCCGCGGGAGGCCGAACACTTCGGCGACGCAGCCGTACTCGAACGTGCAGAGCCCGTCGTAGACGACTGCGGCGACAAGGCGGTTTTGCGCCGGAACCGGTTTTCCCGTCATTGGCGGAATATTGTCGATAGGTGGCAGTTCCGCCAATTGTCGCTCGTTCGCGGCCTTCCGACAATGCGGCCTCCGATCTCACGAGGAGATGCGTCATGCCGAATCCCGTCACCGAAATCCCCGCCGCGTCCGCGGCCGATGCGTTGAGCCACTTCGAAGCCGAGTTCCGCTACGAAACGGATTGCTCCGACGTCCATGCCGCCTTCGAATCGGGCGCGCCAGGTTTCGTTCTCGTCGATGCACGCGGTCCCGCGCACTACGAGCGCGGTCACGTGCCCGGCGCGATCAATATTCCGCACGGCAAGATCATTGCCTCGCGCATGAACGCGTACGCGGACGGAACGTTGTTCGTCGTCTACTGCGCGGGACCGCATTGCAATGCCGCCGCGCGCGCGGCGGTGCGGTTGGCGCGGCTTGGACGGCCGGTGAAGCTGATGGCCGGCGGCGTGACGGGCTGGCTGGATGAAGGCTACGCGCTGGAGACGGCGTCGGCACGCGCCGAACAGGCGGCATGACGCAGGCTTCGCCCGGCGTACGGCCTGTCGCGCCGGGCGATCTCGATGTGCTCGTTGCGTTGTGCGTCGAGCACGCCGAGTACGAGCGTGCGTCTCTCGCATTGCGTCCCGACGCGTCGCAACTCGGTCGCGCGCTGTTCGGAGAATCGCCGCGGCTCTTCGGTTGGCTTGCGCGGATGGGCGACGAGCCGGCCGGCTATGCGACGGCGTCGAGTGAGTTTTCGACCTGGACGTCGAGCGAATATCTGCACGTCGATTGTCTCTACGTGCGCGCGCATGCACGCAACCGCGGCATCGGACGCCTTCTGCTGGACGCGATCGCTGCGCACGCGCGGCGATCGGGCATTGTCGAGATGCAATGGCAGACACCGGACTGGAACACCGGCGCGATCCGCTTTTACTGTCGTTACGGCGCAATCGGAATTGCGAAGCAGCGCTTCGTGCTTTCGCTGCGCTGAGTTACATATCGAACTTGTTGAGCTCGAAGCCGCGGCGCTTGTATTCGCTCCAGCGCACGCGCGAGCCGTCGCGCTCGGCCGGATCGGCCGCGACGACTTCGAGCACGCGATCGAATGCACCCGGCGCGCACTCGTCGCGAAGGTTGATCACGAGCGCTCGATCCGCGGTCTCGACGCCGGGCGGCGCGATCACGACTGCGGTGATCGCATCGTCATCGTCGCCCGCGATCTGATGCGGGATGAAACTTTCTTCATCGAATTCCCAGAGCTTCGCGTCGATCGCTTCGGCTTGCTCTTCTGAGCGCGCGAGGATCAGCGTCGGCTGCTCGGCGGCATACGCGCGCTTGGCGAGCTCGCACACGAGCAGCAGCGGATCGTCGCGAAACCGCGGCTTGGCGATGAGATAGAAATCGGCGCGCGGCATGCCTATACGGCGCTCGGCGCCGCTACGTTGCCGGAGAAATAATCCATCAGTGCCGCGCCGCAGCCCGATGCGACCGCGCAGCCGAACACGACGCCGAAGAACCCGAGGATCGACAGCAGCCGGCGATTGGCAGGGCGCGTCTTGTAGAGGTAATACGGCACGAAGATCGCGGCCGCCATCACGATCGCGACGTTGAGCCACATCGGCCGGCGGATGCCGAGCTCGGCGGAATCGAGCGAAAGCCAGCGAAAACCGATCACGATCATCGCAATGCTCGCCAGCAGCGTGAGCCCGCTGTTGGTTTCAAGATGCAATGCTGCGCTGATGACGCCGAGCACCAGCGAGGCGCCGAACAACGTCGTCAGCGCAAGCTGCTTCTGCTTGCGGTAATCGGGAGCGGGCGTGTTCACGCGCAGCGGTCGATCAGGTACTGCGCGAGCAGCGGCACCGGCCGTCCGGTGGCCAGACCCTTGCGGCCTTCTTCCCACGCGGTGCCGGCGATATCGAGATGCGCCCAGCGGCAGCCGTTGACGAATCGCGACAGGAAGCATCCGGCCGTGATCGCACCGGCGTACTTGCCGCCGATGTTGGCGACGTCGGCGAAACCCGATTCGAGCTGCTGTTGGTAATCGTCCCAAAGCGGCAGGCGCCAGGCGCGATCCATCGTCGCGTTGCCCGAGGCGAGAAGCTGGTCGGCGAGTTCGTCGTCCTTGGTCATGAGACCTGATGCATGCTTGCCGAGCGCGACGACGCAGGCGCCGGTCAGCGTTGCGGCGTCGATGATGACTTGCGGGTCGAACTTCTGCGCGTAGGTCAGCGCATCGCACAGGATCAAGCGGCCTTCGGCGTCGGTGTTCAGCACTTCGATCGTGAGACCGGACATGCTGGTCAGAATGTCGCTCGGACGATATGCATTGCCGTCGGGCATGTTTTCGACTGCAGGCACGATGCAGACGAGATTCAACGCGAGCTTCAACTCGACCGCGGCGAGAAACGCGCCGAGCACGCCGGCCGCGCCGCACATGTCGAACTTCATTTCTTCCATGCCGGCGCCGGGCTTGAGCGAGATGCCGCCGGTGTCGAACGTGATGCCCTTGCCGACGAGCCCGTACGGCTTGATGTTCTCGCCCGCGCCTTGCCAGCGCAGCACGATCAGCTTGGGCGGATTCGCCGAGCCTTGCGAGACGCCGAGCAGCGAGCCCATGCCGAGTTTCTGCATCGCGTCGCGTTCGAGCACCTCGATCGTGACGCCGGCATGCTCGGCGGCGATCTTCTTCGCTTGATCGGCGATGTACGCGGGATTGCAGATGTTCGGCGGGAGGTTGCCGAGCTCGCGCGCGAAGCGCACGCCGTTCGCGATCGCCGCGGCTTCAGCGAGCGCGCGCTTCGTCGCAGCGGTGTCCGCGCCGACGCCGGCGAATGCGATCGCTTCGATCTGCGGCGTTTTCGACTTTTCCTTCGGCTTGAACGTCGAAGTGTAGCGATAGGCTTGCGCATCGGCTGCGAGCGCGGCGGTGCGAAGCTTCCAGGCAGCGTCGCGGCCGGGCACATCGACCTCGGCAAGATACGACGTCGCCGATGCAACCGGCAGCGCCTTCAGCGCACGCGCCGATTCGCTGACCGCACGGTTGAACGCGGCTGCATCGAACTTCTTCTGCTCGCCGAGCCCGACGACGATGACGCGCGGCGCGGCGATGCCCGAAAGGCCGAAGAGGAGCGTCGTGGCGCCCAGCTTTCCGGTTGCATCGCCGCTCTCGATCAGGCGCTTGAGCGCTCCGCCGGAGCGATCGTCGATGCGCGCCGCCGCGGGGGTCAGCACGCGGTCCTCGTAAAGACCGACGAGGGTGCAGGGAGCGCCGGCGGCTTCCGGGGCGTCGGCCGCGAGAGTGAACTTGAGGGTCATTTTCTATTCCAACGGGACTTGAATGTTCAGCCCCGCCGCGCAGGTAAACTGGCGGGCCTCGAAAGCGGCAAGCGGAGCACGAAGCTGTCTAGTTTACGGCAAACCCCGGCGGGCCAGCGAAAACCCCTCGTTCCGCGATGGGTGACCGATTTCCGCTTGCGCATCGTCGATCGCTACCTGTTGCGCGAGCTCGGCTCGAACTTCCTCGCCGCGACATTCATCCTGCTTTTGATCGTGGTCGGCACCGCGGTGGCGGATCTCCTCGCGAAGATCGCGCGCGGCCGTATTCCGGCGGACCTTCTCTTTACATTGATTGCGCTGCGCAGCGTCGATGCGTTGACGGTGCTGATGCCGCTCGCGGTGTTCCTCGGGGTGCTGCTCGCGTACGGACGGCTCTGGCGCGACAGCGAAATGGCGGTGCTGCAGTCGTCCGGCCTCGATCTCACCGGACTTGCGCGGCCGCTGGTGTTTCTGATCGTGCCGACGATGGCATTGCTCGGCACGATCTCGTTCTGGCTCGCGCCGTCCGCAGTGCGGCTTTCGCAAACCTTGCTCGAAGAAGCCAACCGCTCGCTGATCGTCGCCGGCCTCGAGCCCGGCCGCTTCGTTGAGCTCCCCGGTCGCGACGGCGTGATCTATGTCGGCGAGATGTCGGGCGACGGCACGACGTTCAAGCGCATGTTCGTCGAGAGCGAGCGCGCGGACAAATCGACCGGCAAGACGCGCGTCGACGTGATCACCGCGACGCACGGATTTCTCTATCACGACGCCGACGGCAGCGGCCGCTATCTCGCGCTCGAGGACGGCTTCCGCGTCGAAGGCAGGCTCGGCGACGACGATTACCGTCTGATGCGCTTCGTTCGCAACGACATCAAGCTACCCGACAGCGAGAACGACGACAACGACACGACGGTGAAGCGCTCTGCACCGACCGGCGTGTTGCTGCGCGGCGCCGACGATCCGGTGATGCGTGCGGAGCTGCACTGGCGGCTCGCGGCGCCGCTGTCGGCGCTGGTGCTGACGCTGCTCGCGCTGCCGTTGTCGAAATCGAGCCCGCGCGAGCCGCGTTATGCGCGGCTTCTGATCGCCGTGCTCGCGTGGTGGGTGTTCAACACCGGCTTGGGTCTCGGCCGATCGTGGATCAGCCAGGGCAAGCTCGCGCCGGGATTCGGCTTCTGGTGGGTTTACATACCGACGATCGCGGTTGCCGCATGGCTGATCTGGCGCAGCCAGCGCATGCCGCGGACGAAACGCATTGCACGGAGCGCTGCGCAATGAAGATGCCGAATTTAGCCATCAAGCGCGTCGATAGATTGGTCGCAATCGCAGTGCTGTCGTCGGTCGGTCTTACGTGGCTCACGATCGTCGGCTTCGATGCGTTTCGCATCTTCATCAGCGAATTGAACGATGTCGGCCAGGGGCAATACACGCTGACGAAGGCGGTTACGTATGTGTTGCTGACCGTGCCGCGTCGTTGCTACGAGATGTTCAGTTACGCGGCGCTGATCGGCGGTCTTCTGGGGCTCGGCGGTCTCGCCGGCAGCGGCGAGCTGACGGCGTTGCGCGCAGCGGGATTGTCGAAGTTCCGCATTTGCGCGTCGGTGGTGTTCGCGTTGACGTCGCTCACGGCGATCGTGACGCTGGTCGGCGAGACGATCGGCCCGTACGGCGAGCAGAAAGCGCAGGCGCTGCAGCTCGCTGCCAAATCGAAAGACGTCGCGCTCGCGAAGGGCGGCAGCTTGTGGGCGCGCGATGGCGACACGGTGATCAACGCCAAGCGCGGCCGCTCGCGCGGCGGCGAAGTCGATCTCACCGGCGTGCGCGTATTCGAGTTCGATCAGGACGGGCGTCTTGCGTCGCTGTCGCTCGCCGAGCGCGCGATGCACGTAGCCGGCAAATGGACGCTCTACAACGTGCGACGCACGAAATTCGGCGCCGACAGCGCGACCAGCACGCTCGCCAACGAGCAACAATGGGAATCCGGGCTCGATCCCGCGTTGCTCTCGCTCAGCATCGTGCAGGCGCAATACATGACGCTGCGCGACTTAAGTCGCAACATCTTCTATCTCGAACGCAACAAGCAGGATGCATCGAGCTTCCGGCAAGCGTATTGGGAGCGCCTGTTTTATCCGATCAGCGTGCTCGCGCTGGCGTTCTGCGCGGTGCCGTTTGCGTTCGGCACGCTGCGCAGCGGTGGTTTGGCGAAGCGGCTTTTCATCGGCATGGTGCTCGCGCTCTGCTTCTATTTTGCGCAGCGCGCGATCGTGAACATGGGTGCGGTGTACGGCATCCATCCCGCGATCGCGAACCTGATGCCGCCGGTGCTCCTGGCGATGCTGGCTCTGGCGTACTTCCGACGCCACGCGTAGGCGCTCCGCCAATCGTGGCGGACGCACATGGGTTTTTCCGTATCCGAAGATTAGCTCGCGGCGATAGCTCGCGAGCCGGCGGCCTCGCCGCCGAATTTTCCACCTATTCTTCGGGAGCCACGCATGCGTTTCGTTCTTGCTGCACTCATGGTGTTCGCGGCGGGCCAGTCCGCCGCTATCGATCTTGGAAAGGTGATCGGCGGTGGCGTTACAGCCGCGAAAGGGCTATCGATCAGCGATGAAGACGTCAAGGCCGCCGCTGATCGGGCCTGCGACTGGATGGACGCGCACAACGCAGTCGCGCCGCCGGGCAATGCGTACGCGAAGCGGCTGTCGAAGCTGACGCAGGGCGTTGTTTCGGAAGACGGCATCACGCTGAACTACAAGGTCTATCTCGTGCGCGACGTCAACGCGTTCGCGATGGCCAACGGCTGCGTGCGCGCGTTCGCGGGCTTGATGGACAAGGCGACGGACGACGAGATCCGCGGCGTGCTCGGCCACGAGATCGGCCACGCCAAGCTCGGCCACACGAAGGCGAAGATGAAGACCGCGTATCTCACGCGTGCGGCGCGACAGGGCGCGGCATCGACTGGCGGCAAAGCGGGCGCGCTCGCGGAGTCCGATATCGGCGGCTTTGCCGAGGACATCGTCAACGCGCAGTTCTCGCAGAAGGAAGAAACCGAGGCCGACATCTACGGCTATCACTTCATGATGCGCCACCGTTTCGATCCGAATGCGCTGGTCAGCCTGTTCAAGAAGCTGCCGGGCAGCGGCGGCCTTCTGTCGTCGCATCCGGCCTCGCCCGACCGCGCGGCCAAGATTCAGGCGCTGATCGACAAGAAGGCATAAGCCAGGGAGATCCGAAATGAGCGTGAGTCCGGTGGATTGCTATCCGGCGCTGGATTGGACTAGACTAAGTCTAGTCCATTAGGCGCCGGACATGAGCGTATTCAACATCCACGAAGCCAAAACGCAGTTTTCTCGGCTGATCGAGCGGGTCGCCAAGGGCGAGGAAATCATCATCGCCAAGGCCGGCAAGCCGGTGGCGCGGCTCGTTCCGGCCGACAAGCCGGCCGGCCCGCGCACGCTCGGCATCCTGCAAGGCAGGCTCAAGATTCCGGATGATTTCGACAAGCCGCTGCCCGCTGACGTGATCGCCTCGTTCGAGCAGGGCTGATGCGCGTCCTCCTCGACACGCACGTGCTGCTCTGGGCGTTGTCCGATCCTGCGCGCCTCGGTCGCGAGGCGCGCGAGGTGCTCGAATCGAGAGAGCACCAGATCTTTTTTTCCGCAGCGAGCATCTGGGAGATCGCGATCAAGGCGAAGCTCCTGCGCATGGAGTTCGGCGTCGACGCCGACGCGATCGTCACGGCGGCCGAGGAAGTCGGCTTCACGGTATTGCCCATCTGGGCGCGTCACGCGGCCGGCGTCGCGGCGTTGGCGCCGCATCACAAGGATCCGTTCGATCGCCTGCTCGTCAGCCAGTCGATCGTCGAGTCGACGCGATTGATGACGACCGATCGCGTGCTCGCCGACTACTCGAAAGATCTCGTCTGGCTGCTGAAGAGCTGAACGGCTTCGGCTACGAAGAAGGTGCCAGCCGCACGACGAGGCTCTTCGCCGCGATGTCGTGCCAGCCGCGACGTTCGCGGTCGACGAGGCACCAGACGAACCCGAGCCCCAGCGCACCCAGCGAAACGAGCATCACCGCAAACCGCAGCAGCGAGCGCGCCCATGCCAGGCTTTTGCCGTCCGCATCGATGACGCGTAAACGCCATGCGCGCATCCCGATCGTCTGCCCGCCGCGCGACCACGACACGACGAAGTAGAGTGCGGTCACCGCAAGCAGCGCGGCGCGCAACGCGAACCGGAACATCTGCGGCGGATGCGCGACGTCGATATTGCCATGCACGATGGAGAGCCCGATCGCGACCGTCAGCATCCAGAGCGCAATCAGCGGGAACAAGTCGTAGATCGCCGCGGCGAGGCGCAGCCAAAGCGGGGCAGGGGTCGATGACATCGCGCGTTGAGGTCCGGTGACGGCGTTAGCGTCACGGTTTAGGCTTGCGCGCGCAAGCGTCCGCATCGGCGCGCAAGAGCTCGCAATTCGCTGGATGAGGAAACCCCGCACGCCATCGCCTGCAACCGACGTCGCCGCCGAAGACCGGGCGCTGATCGAAACGTTCCTCGAGCGCGTCTGGTCCGAGCTCGGGCTCGCCGACAACACGCTCGCGAGCTACCGGCTCGATCTCGAAGCGTTCGCCCGTTGGCTCGGAGCTCACGGACGCTCTCTTGCGCGCTGCGCGCGCGAAGACGTGTTCCGCTATCTCGGTGAGCGTGGCGATAAAGGCGGCGCGACCGGCAAAGGCTACAAGGCGCGCTCGAATGCGCGCCTTCTGTCGACGCTGCGCCATTTTTACCGCGCGATGGTGCGCAATGGCCGCATCACCGCCGATCCGACGTTGCTGCTCGATCCGCCGAAGCTGCCGCGCAGCTTGCCCAAAGCGCTGGCTGAATCCGAAGTCGAAGGTTTGCTGCACGCGCCGGCACAGACGCCGCTTGGCCTTCGCGATCGCGCGATGTTGGAGCTCATGTACGCGACCGGGCTTCGCGTCAGCGAGCTGGTCGGCATTACCGCGGCGCAGGTGAATCTTCGCCAAGGCGTGCTCCGCGTGATCGGCAAGGGCGGCAAGGAGCGTCTGGTGCCGCTTGGCGATGAGGCCGCGCATTGGCTGACGCGTTACGTCGGCGAGGCGCGTCCGGCGATCTTGAAAGGCGGCCGCAGCGATGCGCTCTTCGTCAGCAACCGCCGCGCGGCGATGACGCGGCAGATGTTCTGGGCGCTGGTCAAGAAACACGCGCTCACCGCCGGCATCCCGGCCAAGCGCATCTCGCCGCACGTGCTGCGCCATTCGTTCGCGACGCATCTGCTCAATCACGGTGCGGATCTGCGTGCGCTGCAGCTGATGCTGGGCCACAGCTCGCTCTCGACCACGCAGATCTACACGCTGGTCGCGAAGGAAGGCTTGAAGCGCCTTCATGAACGGCATCATCCGCGCGGCTGAGGCGCTTGGCGAACGCATATTTCGTGCGCTGGCCGACACTTGCATGCGACGCGCCTTTCGCCCGGGCGCCATCGCGTGAGACAATCCGCGCTGTTCGGGAACCAACCCTTTGAAGCGCCGGTCAACGTGCGATCCGCAGCGGATCGCGACGGCGCTGCAAGCCCGAGCCCCCGCGGCCGGTCAGGGTATCCCGCTTTCTCTCGACGAGGTCTTCATGCGTCTTCCATTGTTCGTAACCGGCCTCCTGCTGGCAGTCAACGCGCTAGCCGGGACGCCCGAAGACACCGTCCGCAAGGCGATGGCGACGCTGGCACCCAATGTAAAGATCGATGCGGTGCAGGAATCGGAGGTTCCGGGCTTCTACGAGGCGATCGCCGGCGGCGAGTTCGTGTACGTGAGCAAGGACGGCCGCTACGTCATCGACGGCAGCGCATACGACGTCGCCAATCATCGAGATCTCACCGCGGATGCGCGCGCCAAGGTACGCAAGGGTGCGCTCGACAAGATCGGCCCCGAGAAGCGCATCGCGTTCGCGCCCGCCGCGCCGCTCGCGACCAAGTACACGGTAACGGTATTCACCGACGTCGATTGCCCGTTCTGCCGCCGCTTCCATCAGCAGATCGCGCAATACAACGCAAAAGGCATCGCGGTCGACTACCTTTTCTTCCCGCTGTCGATTCATCCCGGTGCCGACAAGAAGGCCGAGGCCGTCTGGTGCTCGAAGGATCGACCCAACGCGTTCACAGCGGCGATGGCCGGCCAGGATCCCGGCAAGGCGACATGCCCGAATCCCGTGTCCGAGCTGACCCAGCTTGCGCAGGCGCTCGGCATCGGCGGCACGCCGACCGTGCTCGCCGACGACGGCACGCAGATTCCCGCGCAGATCGCGATGTCGCCGGATCAGCTCGCGGCCGAGCTCGACCGTCGTTCGCAACTTGCCGCGCACAATTGATAGGGCCTTCGCGATGAAAACCTTGATCTTGATTCCGCTCGCCTTCGCCGCGGTCGCCACTTTCGCGCAAGCCGCCGAGAAACCCGAAGACGCCGCCACGCGCAAGGCGCTGCAGGGTCTCCTCTCGCCGCAAGCCAAGATCGATGCGATCGAGGAGTCGCCGCTGCCGGGCTATCGCCAAGTCGTCGTCGGTCCGCAGATGCTCTACGTCAGCGATGACGGCAAGTACCTGCTTCAGGGCAACCTCTACGACACCACGACCAAGCGCGACCTGACGTCCGCGCGCCTTGCCGTCGATCACAAGAAGAAGCTCGACGCGGTGCCGGCGGCCAAGCGCATCGTGTTCGCGCCGGCGGAGAAGGCGAAGTACAAGATCACGGTGTTCACCGACATCGATTGCGGCTACTGCCGCAAGCTGCACTCGCAGATCGCCGAGTACAACAAGCGCGGCATCGAAGTCGATTATCTTTTCTTCCCGCGGTCTGGTTTGAACTCGCCCTCGTACGACAAGGCCGTGTCGGTCTGGTGCGCGAAGGATCGCAACGCGGCGTTTACCGCGGCCAAGGCCGGCAAGACGCCGGCGCCGGCGAAATGCGACAACCCGGTCGGCGATGAATTCAAGCTCGGCACGCAAGTCGGCGTCGACGGCACGCCCACGGTGTTCACCGCGGACGGCACCAAGATTGGCGGGTATCTCTCGCCGGATCAGATGCTGGCCAAGCTGCAGAGCCTCGGGACCGCGACGCTCGCGAGCAATTGACCGTGCTTTTCCTCTCCCGCCGTGCGGGAGAGGTCTTCGCGAATGCTGTATCATTAGCGGCTGTCACGACCGCTCCTCGGCCATGATCGTTCTCGACGGCCAGCTCGCGCTGTCCGCATTCCGCATCGACCGTTTGAACGCCCAGGTGGCGCGCCATGCGCCGGGCTGCAGCGTGCGCGCTGCACGTCATATCTATTTCGTCGCGACTGCTAACGCCGATATCGATATCGCGCGGCTCTGCGAAGTCATCGAAGCGAAACCCGGCAAGCCGGCTCCGGCCGCGCTCTGGGTGGTTCCGCGCCTCGGCACGCGCTCGCCGTGGTCGAGCAAGGCGACCGACATCCTGCAAGGCTGCGGATTCCCGGTGCGTCGCATCGAACGCGGAACCGCGTTCGAGCTCGTCGGCGCGCCGTCTCACGGCAGCAAGTCGTGGCGCGAGGTCGTGCGCGTGTTGCACGATCCGATGACGCAATCCATCGTCGATTCACTCGCCAACGTCGAATCGCTGTTCGACGCAGGCGAGCCCGCGCCGCTCGATCGCATCGTGCTCGGCAACGACGCCGTGGCCGCACTCTCGGCGGCGAACACGCGTCTTGGTCTTGCGCTCGCGGCCGACGAGATCGCGTATCTCGCCGAAAGCTACGCGGCGCTCGGACGCGATCCGTCCGACGCCGAGCTCATGATGTTCGCGCAAGCGAACTCCGAGCACTGCCGGCATAAAGTGTTCAATGCCGACTTCACGGTCGACGGCGCGCGCCAGGACAAATCGCTGTTCGCGATGATCCGCAACACGCACGCGAAGTCGCCGGCGCATACGCTCTCCGCGTACAAGGACAACGCCGCGGTGATCGAAGGCACCGCCGCGCAGCGATTCTTCGCCGATGCCGGCGACGATCGCTATGCCGCGCATCGCGAAGACGTGCCGTTCGCGATCAAGGTCGAGACGCACAATCATCCGACCGCGATCTCGCCGTTCCCCGGCGCGTCGACCGGCTCGGGCGGCGAGATTCGCGACGAAGGCGCGACCGGCCGCGGCGGCAAGCCGAAAGCAGGGCTCACCGGATTCTCGGTGTCGCATTTGCGCATTCCGGGCTTGCCGCGTCCGTGGGAAAAAGATCGTCCGCTGCCGCCGCGCTTTGCGAGCGCGTTCGAGATTATGCGCGACGGTCCGATCGGCGCGGCCTCGTTCAACAATGAATTCGGCCGTCCGTGCCTCGGCGGCTACTTCCGCACGTTCGAGCAAGAGACGAGCGAGCCCGGACTTCGTCGCGGCTACGACAAGCCGATCATGATCGCGGGCGGTCTCGCCAATCTCTCGGCGTCCGACGTCGAGAAAAACGTTTTGAGCGACGGCGACGCGGTGATCGTGCTCGGCGGCCCCGCGATGCTGATCGGCCTTGGCGGCGGTGCGGCCTCGTCGATGGCAGCGGGCGCAAGCTCCGAAGATCTCGATTTCGCGTCGGTGCAGCGCGACAACCCGGAAATGCAGCGCCGCTGCCAGCAGGTCATCGATGCGTGCTGGGCGCGCGGTGCCGAAAATCCGATCGTGTCGATCCACGATGTCGGCGCCGGCGGTCTTTCGAACGCGATCCCCGAATTGCTCAACGATTCCGGCGTCGGCGGCCGCATCGATCTTCGCAAGATCCCGAGCGACGATCCGCATCTGTCGCCGATGCAAATCTGGTGCAACGAATCGCAGGAACGTTACGTGCTCGGCCTTCGCGCCGCGGACGTGCCGTTGTTCGAAGCGCTGTGCGCGCGCGAACGCTGTCCGTTCGCGGTCGTCGGCACAGCGACGAAAGAGCGAACGCTCATCGTCGGCGATTCGCTCCTCGGCGGTACGCCGATCGATCTGCCGCTCGATGTTCTCTTCGGCAAGCCGCCACGCATGCAGCGCGATGCGCGTCATGTCACATCGCGCGTCGATCTCGTGCCCGACATGTCCGGCATCTCGCTCGACGAAGCGATCAATCGCGTGCTGCGCCTGCCGGCGGTTGGCAGCAAGTCGTTCCTGATCACGATCGGCGACCGCACGGTCGGCGGATTGTGCTCGCGCGATCCGATGGTCGGTCCGTGGCAGGTGCCGGTCGCCGATTGCGCGGTGATGCTGAACGACTTCGAAGGCTACACCGGCGAAGCGATGTCGATGGGCGAGCGCACGCCGCTCGCGCTGATCGATGCGGCCGCGTCCGCGCGCATGGCGGTCGGCGAAGCGCTGACGAATCTCGCGGCAGCGCCGGTCAAGCTCGACGAGGTTCGCCTGTCGGCAAACTGGATGGCCGCGGTCGGACACGCCGGCGAAGACGCGGCACTTTACGACGCGGTGAAAGCGGTCGGCATGGAATTGTGTCCGGCGCTCGGCGTGTCGATTCCGGTCGGCAAGGATTCGCTGTCGATGCAGACGCGTTGGCAGGACGGCGCGTCCGATCAGCGCACGGTCGCGCCGATGTCGCTGATCGTCTCGGCGTTCGCGCGCACGCTCGACGTGCGTCAATCGCTGACGCCGCAACTCGTGCTCGATCAGGGCGAAAGCGAGCTCTGGCTGATCGATCTTGGCGCCGGCAAGGCGCGGCTCGGCGGCTCGGCGTTGCTGCAGGCGTTCAATCGCGGCGGCGGGCTTGCGCCGGATCTCGATGACGTCGCGCGCTTCAAGGCGTTCTTCGCGGCCGTCCAGCAAGCGAACGACAAAGGATTGCTGCTCGCGTATCACGATCGCGCCGACGGCGGTGCGATCGCGACGCTGATCGAGATGGCGCTCGCGGGACATTGCGGCCTCGATATCGTGCTCGACGGCTGGGCAGAGATGATGCTGCGCGATCTTTTCAACGAAGAGCTTGGCGCAGTCGTGCAGATTCGCAGCGTCGATCGCGATGCATTCGCGGCGATTTTGGCCGCGCACGGCATCAGCGCGCTCGCGCATAAAGTCGGCCGGCCGATCGCGAAGAAAGTCGTGAAGCTCAGCCTCGGCGGCGAAGTGCGTGCGAAATGGGCTTGGCCGGATCTGATGGGCGCCTGGTCCGAGACCAGCCACGCGATGCAGCAGAGCCGCGACAATCCGACGACCGCGCAGGCCGAGCACGCGTGGCGCTGCGACGAGGGCGACGGCGGCATCGTGCCGAAGCTGACGTTCGATCCTGCCGAAGATATCGCCGCGCCATACATCGCCAAGGGCTCGCGGCCGCGCGTCGCGGTGTTGCGCGATCAAGGCGTCAACGGTCAGATCGAAATGGCCGCCGCATTCACGCGCGCCGGTTTCGATGCGGTCGACGTGCACATGACCGATCTTCAAACCCGCCGCAAGAAGCTCGCCGACTTCGCGGGTTTCGCTGCGTGCGGCGGTTTCAGCTATGGCGATGTGCTCGGCGCGGGCCGCGGTTGGGCGGCGTCGATTCTTTACAACGAGGCACTACGCGAACAATTCGCCGCGTTCTTCGCCGACGAATCGAAATTCGCGCTCGGTGTCTGCAACGGCTGTCAGATGATCGCGGCCCTGAAGGACATCGTGCCGGGCGCATCGCACTGGCCTCGCTTCGTGCGCAATGCGAGCGAGCAGTACGAAGCGCGTCTGGTCACGCTCGAAGTCGTCGATTCGCCGTCGGTCTTCTTCAAAGGCATGACGGGCTCGCGCATTCCGGTTGCTGTCGCGCACGGCGAAGGCCGCACGCTGTTCGCGCGAACCGACGATGCCAAGCGCGCGATCGCCTGCGTGCGCTTCGTCGACTGCAACGGCGATGCGGTCGAGCGCTTTCCGCTGAATTCGAACGGCTCGGCGGCGGGGCAGACCGGATTCACGACGGCCGACGGCCGCGTGACGATCCTGATGCCGCATCCCGAGCGCGTGTTCCGCAGCGTGCAGATGAGCTGGCGGCCGCGCGAGTGGGGCGAGGATTCGCCGTGGATGCGCATGTTCCGCAATGCGCGCGCGTGGGTCGGCTGACGCGCGCGTCGCAGCGATGATGCGCGCATGAAGCTGACCCCAATCCGCGAGTTCGCGATCAAGGCAGCGCTCTGGCTGCCGCTCTCGTTCGTGATCTGGTTCGGCATGGGTCCGCTCTGGGTTTTGCCGCCGACATGGCTGGCGCGCACGGCGCTGCTGCGATTCTGGCCGGAGCTTTTCACCGCGCTCGTGCAGGGCGGCGATCTGCTCGACGCGGGCGGACGCGTGATCGCTCACGCGGGCTACCTTCTGACGCTGACGACATCGATCATGGTCAGTGTTCCCGCGGGGCCGAACGGTCCCGGCGGTGTCGGATTTCTGGAGCCGACGCTGAATCCGATGGTGTATGCGTATTCGTTGCCGCTGTTCGCTGGGCTCGCGATGGCGACGCCGCTGACAGCATCGCGGCGGCTTCTGCAGCTTCTGATTGCGTTCGTCGTGATCTGGATCGCGCAGGCGTTTGGCGTCGTGTGCGAGAGCTTGAAGTTCGTCGCGTTCGACGCGGGCCCGCCGGGCGCCGCCGCGATCGCGAAGGCTGGGCTCGCGCCGAACGCGATCGCGCTGGCGTATCAATTCGGCTATCTGATTCTGCCGGCGGTGACGCCGGCAGCGTTGTGGATCGGGCTGAACCGCGCGTTCATCGAACGGCTGGTGGCTCGGGATGGGGAACCCGGGAGTCGAATCGGCGGTCAGACTAGCGCCCGGTGAGGCGAAGGGAAGCCCCGCTCCGCGGGCGACTCCGGCGAGGACGAACGGTGGAGGTGCCCGCATGCGCGGGTGCGGCCGGTTTCAACGCGTCTCGACGGCGGGTATGGAACAATCCGGGATAGCGCGGACGATCCGCGAACATGACACGCAGGACACCATGGCAGCCGTAGCACCGATCCCACCCGCCGCTTTACATCCCGTCGAGGGCAGCCTTGACGATCGCATCTGCCAGTTTCTGGTCGCGCGCGGGCGCCTGAAGGAAACCGATCTCGTCCGCGGCCGTCGGCTTCACGAGGAAGATCCGGGCGCGGGCAGCCTCGTTTCGCTGCTGACGCGGCTCGGCCTCGTCTCCGAGCGCGAGATGGCCGAGGCGGTATCCGAGCTTCTCAAATTGCCGCTCCTGTCCGCGAAGGAATTTCCGGATACGCCGCCGGCGAACGTGCAAACCTCGGTGCGGTTCCTGAAGCACCACCATATTTGTCCGATCGGCGAGAGTGAGAGCGACGTCACGCTTCTGGTCGCCGATCCCGCCGACCGATTCCCGATGCAGGCGCTCGAGCTTGCGACCGGACGCAAGGTGAAGCTCAACATCGGCCTTCGCAGCGAGATCGACGATCTGATCGAGCGCTATTACGGCTCGGGCCGCTCGGCGATGGGCACGATCGTGGAGAACCTGACCGACGAGAACAATCGCAGCGAGGATGACATCGAGCATCTGCGCGATCTTGCGTCCGAGGCGCCGGTCATCCGCCTCGTCAATCTCATCATCCAGCGCGCGGTCGAGCAGCGCGCGTCCGATATCCATATCGAGCCGTTCGAGAATCGCCTCAAAGTGCGCTATCGCATCGACGGCGTGCTGCACGAAGTCGAATCGCCGCCGGCGGCATCGACGGCGGCGGTGATCTCGCGCGTCAAGATCATGGCCAAGCTCAACATCGCCGAGCGCCGCCTGCCGCAGGACGGCCGCATCATGATCCGCGTGCAGGGCAAGGAGCTCGATCTTCGCGTGTCGACGGTGCCGACCGCGCATGGCGAATCGGTGGTCATGCGTATTCTCGATCGCGAAGCGATCGTGTTCGATTTCCACACGCTTGGCTTCACCGACGAGTTCCTGCCGAAATTCATCAACGTGCTGGAGCTGCCGCACGGCATCATGCTCGTCACCGGTCCGACCGGCTCGGGCAAGACGACGACGCTCTACACGGCGCTCTCCAAGCTCAATACGCCCGACGTCAAGATCATCACGGTCGAAGATCCGGTCGAATACCAGATCGAAGGCATCAACCAGATTCAGGCCAAGCCGACCATCGGTCTCGATTTCTCGCACGCGCTGCGCTCGATCGTGCGTCAGGATCCGGACATCATCATGATCGGCGAAATGCGCGATCTCGAAACCGCGCGCATCGCAATCCAGTCGGCGCTGACGGGCCACTTGGTGTTGTCGACGCTGCACACGAACAATGCGGCCGGCGGCGTCACGCGTATGCTCGACATGGGCGTCGAGGATTATCTTTTGACGTCCACCGTCAACGGCATTCTCGCGCAACGCCTGGTGCGCAGGCTCGATCTCACGACGGCGGAACGATACGAGGCGCTGCCGGAAGTCGTCGCCGAATTCAATCTCGACAGGTTCACCGAGGAGCGGCCGATCAAGCTTTACAAGCCCGGCTCATCGATCGCCAACCCGACCGGCTATTACGGCCGTACGACGATCATGGAATTCCTCGTCATGACCGACAACCTGCGCCGCATGATCATGCAGCACGCGGGCATGGGCGATCTCGAAGAAGCCGCGCGCAAGGAAGGGATGCGCACGATGTACGAAGACGGTCTCGTCAAGTCGCTGCAGGGGCAGACGACGATCGAGGAAGTCTTGCGCGTGACGCAGGAGAGCTGACGGCATGACGCTGTTCTATTACAAGGCCGTCACGCCCGCCGGCGAAACGCTCGACGGCCAGATGGACGTCGGCACGCACGACGAAGTCATCGGCAAGCTGCAGGACGCGGGCAATATTCCGCTCGAAGTGCGCGAGGCGGACTCGGGCGATTCGGGCGGTCTCGTCGCGGCGCTCTTCAAGCGCGCGACGTTGCGCGAGGCGCAGGTCGTGCAATTCACGCAGCAGCTGGCGACCTTGCTCGGCGCGGGCCAGCCGCTCGATCGCGCGCTGCAGATTCTGCTCGATCTTCCGGAGAGCGACAAAGCCAAGCGCCTCCTCGAACGCGTGCGCGATCAGGTGCGCGGCGGCACGCCGCTGTCGGACGCGCTCGAGGCCGAGCACGGCAGCTTCTCCAAGCTCTACGTGAACATGGTTCGCGCCGGCGAGACCGGCGGATCGCTCGACAACACGCTGGCGCGGCTCGGCGACTATCTCGAACGGAGCCGCCAGCTCAAGTCGAGCGTGATCAACGCGATGATCTACCCGGCGTTCCTGGTCGGCATGGTCGTGTTCTCGCTGATGATCCTTCTGATTTACGTCGTGCCGCAGTTCGCGCCGATGTTCGCCGACATGAACGTCGAGATGCCGATGATCACGAAGATCGTGCTCGCGGTCGGCTCGACGCTGCAGAGCTTCTGGTGGCTCATGATCATCGCGGTCGTGCTCGCGCTCGGCTGGTTCCGCCGGCAAATGGCCGATCCCGTGGCGCGGCTCAAGATCGACGAGCGGCTATTGAAGATGCGCATCGTCGGCGACGTGACGCGCAAGATCGAAACGGCGCGTCTTGCGCGCACGCTCGGCACGTTGCTTAAGAACGGCGTGCCGCTGCTGACGGGGCTTGCAACGGCGCGCAACGTCATGACCAACAGCGTGCTCGCGCAATCGGTGGAGCAGGCCGCCGAAGAGGTGAAGACCGGCGGTGGGCTTGGCTATGCGCTCGCGCAATCCAAGCGCTTTCCCAAGCTTGCGCTCCAGATGATCAGCGTCGGCGAGGAATCGGGCGAGCTCGATACGATGCTGATGAAGGTCGCCGATACGTTCGACGTCGAAGTGAAGAACACGCTCGATCGTCTTCTGGCGGCGCTGGTGCCGGCGACGACGATCGTGATGACGGTGGTCGTCGCGATGATCATGCTGGCGATCGTGCTGCCGATCATGAATATCGCGGGTGCGGTGCATTAGTGGCCGGAAATCGGGATTCGGGATCAGACAAGAGGAAACCATGAACATGATTTCGCAACGTCGCATCGTTCGGCTGCCGCGCGCGGCGGGCTTCAGCTTGATCGAAATGCTGGCCGTGATCGTGCTGATCGGCATCGTCGCCGGCATCGTCGTGCAGCAGGTCGGCAAGAATGTCGACAAGGGCAAATACGGCGCCGGCAAGGCGCAGGTGCAAGCGCTCGCCGGCAAGATCGAAGCGTATGCGCTCGACAACGGCTCGCCGCCGGCGCGGCTCGAGGATCTGACCAGCAAGCCCGGCAATGCAGCGAACTGGATGGGCCCGTATGCGAAGGAATCCGATCTCAAGGATCCGTTCGGCCATCCGTTTCAGTACAAGGCGCCCGGCGAGCACGGCGATTTCGACGTGACATTTCTCGGCAAGGACGGCCAGGCCGGCGGTGATGGCGTGAATGCGGATTGGGGAAATTGGCAGTAAGAAATGGGAATCGGGAATTGGGAATCGGGCATCGAAAAAACGGCGCGTGGTGAGTCCCGCCGCGCCGCGCGATCCTGTTTGCCGTTCACCTCCTCCCCATTCCCCATTCCCCATTCTCGATCCCGCGGCTTCACGCTCATCGAGCTCATGGCGGTGATCCTGCTGCTCGCGATCGCGCTCACCGCGGTCACGTTCTCGTTCTCGAAAAGTCTGCACAGCGCGAAGATTCAAGCGGCGAGTCGCGATCTCGTGGCCGCGCTGCGCTACACGCGCGGTCAGGCGATCGTGAAAGGCAAGCAGCAGGTGCTGATGCTGAATCTCGACGACAACTCGTACACCGCGCCGGGAAAATCGGCGGTGAAGCTGCCAAAGGACATGTCGCTGCGACTCACCACCGCCGAGCAGGAAGTCACCGGAGGCAATTCCGGCGGCATCCGATTCTTCGGAGACGGAAGCTCGACGGGCGGACACATCTCGGTGCTGCTGGGTCAGCGCGAGTGGCGCATCAATGTCGCCTGGCTCACCGGCGATATCGCGCTCGAAGAAGCATCGAACTAGCGAACTCCACACGCGAGCCATGGTCCAGATCGTCGTGAAACGAACGCGCCCATTCCAAAGCCATCATCGGCAGGCCGGATTCAGCCTGATCGAGATGGTCGCGGCGTTTCTCGTTTTTGCGATCGGCATCGGCGTCTTGATGCAGGTGCTCGCCACTTCAATGCACAACACGCGGCGCTCGTCCGATTACACGATGGCGGCGCTGTGGGCGCAGTCCAAGCTCGACATCGTCGGTGTCGGCGCGCCGATCGAAGAAGGAAGCTCCAGCGGAAACTTCGACGATGACTACAGCTGGCAGCTCGAAGTGCATCTCGTCGATCCGACAAACGTCGAACCGCCGCCGCAGCAATATGCGATGCCGGCCGGCTCCGGCGCGCCGGCTCCGACTGCGCAGCGATTGACCACCGCCAGTGCGGGCAATCCCGGCGCGCTGCAGGTCACGCAATTCGATCTCTATCAGCTCGATCTCACCGTGTTCTGGGGCGGACGTTTCGGTTCCGACCGTCACAGCGCGCGCTTCAGCACGCTGCGCACGGTGAATCCCGACCCGAACAGTGCGCAAGGCGGGCTCAATCTCCCGCGGACCGGAGCGCCGTCGCGATGAAGCGCGCGACGCTTTCAAAGCGCGCACACGGCTTCACTTTGCTCGAAGTGATGCTTGCGATCGTGTTGCTCGCGCTCTTGCTCGCGGGCACCTGGGGCGCGATCCGCACGGCCGTGCACGCGATGCATTCGGGCGAAGCGGCGATCGATCGCACGAATCGGCTGCGCGTTGCGCAGGAATTCCTGCGCCATCAGATCAGCCGGATCCTTCCGCTCGCGTTTGGTCAGGACGAAGGCACCAATACGAATTTCGTGTTCGAGGGCAAGGGCGATTTCATGCGCTTCGTCGCGCCGATGCCGGGTTATCTTTCGAAAGGCGGCCCGTACGTGCAGACGTTGTATTTCGAAGGCGGCCGCAACGGCAGGGCGCTGATGTTCAAGGACGCGATGCTCAACGGCTTCGAGCTCGGCGAGGAGAAGCCAGCGGAGAAGATGGAGCCTGCGGTGCTGATCGATCAGATCCAGGATGGCCATTTCGAATACCGCACGCTCGACGATCAGGGCGAGCTCACCGATTGGTCGGATCAGTGGGAGGATCCGAGCGTCACGCCGGTGATGGTGCGCATCGTCGTGCGCATGCGTCCTGAAGCGCGCGTGGTGTTTCCCGATATGGACATCCCGCTGATGCTCGACGTCGGCGCTACGCGCTCGATGACGCGGCCAGGTCAGATCCTGAATCCGAGCGGCATCAGGAAGCCTATGGGCGGGAGCGGCCAATGATCCGAGCGATGACATCGCCGGTGCGTGGCGTCGCATTCGTGCTGGTGCTGTGGGTGATCGCGATGCTGTCGATTCTGCTCGGGAGCTTCGCGCTCATCGCGCGCACCGAGAATCTGCAGTCGCGGCATCTCTTCGATACGACGCAAGCGCGCTATGCGGCCGAGGCCGGGCTCAATCTTGCGGTGTTCGAGTTGCGCAAGCCGGATGCAACGCTGCGCTGGGTGGCTGATGGGCGTCCGTATCAGTTCGGCTATGGCGATGCCGACGTCGAGGTTTCGATTACCGACGATTCCGGCAAGATCGACATCAACACCGCGGACGGCGATCTTTTGACGAGCCTCTTCATGGGACGCGGCGTGCCGATCGATCAGGCGACCGCACTGGCCGACGCGATCCAGGATTGGCGCGATCCGGACGATCTTGCGCATCCGAACGGCGCGGAAGCGCCGGAATACAAAGCCGCGGGTCTTCCGTACACGCCGAAGAACGCGCCGTTCGATACGGTGTCGGAGCTGCAGCAAGTGCTCGGCATGACGTACGATCTCTACGAGAAGATCGAGCCGGGTCTCACAATCTATTCCGGCCGCAATGCGCCCAATGCTGCGTTTGCGAACAAAATCGCATTGCAGGCGATGTATCCGGATGCGGCGCCCGAGCAGATCGATCAGCTCATTCAGCAATTGCAATCGCAAGCACCGGGCGTGCCGGCACAAGGCATTCTCGCGCCGGACGGTACGCCTGTCATGGCAGGTGGCGGCGGTCTCACGTATAGTGTCAAATCCCGTGCCAAATTGCCGAATGGCGCCAGCACGGTCCTGGATGCAACCATCCGCATGGGCGGGATCAATGCGGCCGGTCGGCCTTATGTGATCCTGCGCTGGCGGGATGGGGAAACTTCTTAACCTCCGTGAATCCCGTTCTCGACAGACAACTGACTCGTCTGCGGACGCGTCTTGCCAAGACGCCGCTGCCGGGCTTTTTCTCGTGGTGGGGCCGCCAGCTGGTCGCGTGCCTGCCGCTGCGCTGGCGTGCGCTCATCGAAGAGCGTTCGGAATCGCTGCTGCTGGATCTGCAAGGCGACGAGATCGTCGTCTGGCGCGAGCTCGCCGATAACGCGAGGGAGTACGGCCGCATTTCGCGTTCGCTGCCGGTCGATGCGCAGAGCGCTGAATTCCAGAAGCTGCGCGGTGCGATCGACGATCCCGGCGTGCGCACGGTGCTGTGCATTCCGCCCGAGCGTGTTCTGCAACGCAATCTGAGTCTGCCCGCGGCTGCAGAAGACAATCTGCGCCAGGTGCTCGCGTTCGAGATGGACCGGCAGACGCCGTTCAAGGCCGACCAGATCTATTTCGACAGCCGCGTGCTCGGTCGCGACGCGAGCGGGCGCAATCTCTCGGTCGAGCTCGTACTGCTGCCTCGCGCGCAGCTCGATCAGGAGATCGGCGCTTTGCCGCCGGCAGCCGCTGCGCTCGATGCGGTCGACAGCTGGCGCGCGGCACCGGGCGAAGGACGGCGTCAGATCAATCTCTTGCCCGCCGAGCGGCGCGCGCGCCGGCGCGACATGCGCTTGCCGATCAATCTCGGCCTTGCCGCACTTGCGCTGATTTTGCTTTTTATCAACATGGACGAATCGCTGACCAACCGCGCGGCGGCGGTCGAGTCGATGCGCGCGGAAGTGGACAAAGCCAATACCGAGGCGCGCCAGGTCGCAACGTTGCGCAAGACGCTGTCCGATTCGATCTCGGGCGCGAACTTCCTCTCCGACAAGAAGCGTAACGGTCCATTGACCGTCGCGCTGCTGGATGATTTGACCCGTCGTTTGCCCGAAGACACGTATCTCGAGCGGTTGCAGATCGAGAACGGCGAAGTGCAGCTGCAAGGGCAGGCTAAGGAAGCCGCGAAGCTGATCGCGTTGCTCGGCGCGTCGAGCTGTCTTGGCAATCCGCGCCTGCAAGGACAGATTCAGCCCGATTCGCGCACCGGCAAGGAGCGCTTCCAGATCACGGCCGATGTGAAGTCGTGCAACGGCACGCCGTCGGCCGACGCGAAGACCGTCGCGGCGCCTGCGCAGGCGGCGGACGTTGCCGAGAAGAAGCCGGAGACCAAGCCCGAAGCGCCGACGAAGCCGGCGGCACCCGTCAAGGATGCGTCGACGAAGCCCGCCGCTGCGCCGAAGGACAAGCACCCGTTGCCTGCGCAACGCGCGCAGCCTTCCAAGGACAAGGAGCCTGCCCGTGGCGGCAAGTAGATTCCAGCCGAAGGACGGGCGCTTCCTCGCAGTGGTGATCCTGCTGATCGTGCTGCTGCTCGTCTATCTGATCGGCGTCCACTGGTGGTTCGTCGCGCCGCATCTGCAATTTCGTGCCGACATGCAGGACTTGCGCGATCAGCAGCTGCATTTCCGTCAGGCTGCTGCGCAGAAACCCGAGATCGAAAAGCGGCTCGGCGTGATCCGCCAGCACGAGCAGAGCAATCAGGCATTCCTCACCGATGCGGACGCGAGCGCGGCGTCGGCGTGGCTGATCCAGCGCCTCAACCAGTCGATCACCGATCACGCGAAAGACGAAAAGCACTGCCAGTCGATCAGCCAGCAGAACTACAACGCCGGCGAGGACGAGCTCTACAAGCGCGTCACCGTGCAGGCGCGTTTGCGCTGCGATCTCGAACCCTTGGCGGCGATCCTCTACGATCTCGAAAACGGCAAGCCATACCTGTTCGTAGACCAGATCATGATCTACAAGCAGCAGACGTATCAGCCACCCGGAAGCAAAGTCACGACGAGCCCGCTCGACGTGCGCTTCAATCTGACCGGCTATCTGCGCCAGCCCGGCAAGACGCCGCCGGCGAAGGCGGTGAAATGAACGTCCGCGTCGCACGGCTTTCAACGACCGCGCTCGGCGGCATTTGCGGCGTCCTGCTGCTGATCGCGCTGCTGCAATACATCGGCGTCGGCCGCGGTTATCGCTGGGCCGCGGACGATCCGGAAACGGCACCGCCGCTGCCGGGCGCGGCGGCTGACGAAAAACCGCTGAAGCTTCCGCCGGCGTCTCAGTTCGCCGAGGTCCAAGCGCATCCGCTGTTCAACGAAGATCGCAAGCCCACGCCCGCCGATGCGAGCGAAGGCTCCGACGAAGCGGTTCCACAGAGCCCGCTCAACATCGCGCTGACCGGCATCGTATCCACGCCGACCGTGAAAATCGCGATGCTGCAGGACAAAGCCAGGAACCAGTCGGTCGCTTTGAAGGTCGGAATGCCGTTGGAAGGCGATCAGGCGAGCTGGACGCTGGTCGAGGTCAAGCCACGCAGTGTCGTGTTCAGGAGCGCCGCCAACGAGCGCAGCGAAGTGGAGCTGGAAACCTCGGTGGCGCAACCCAAGCCGCCGATGCCGCACAGCGCGCGCTCGAGCAATCCACCCGCCTCGCGCGGACAAGCCAACGCAGCCGGCGGTAAGAAGGGAGACGCCGGCGACCTTGCCAAGCGCATCGAGGAGCGTCGGCGTCAGATGCGAGAAGATGCGGAAAACCTTCGCAACGGCGGCAAGGGCAAGCCGCCGCCGGATGCGCCGCCGCCACCACCGAAGAAGTGACGGAAATCATGCACGTGTCATCAAGATTGATCGTCCCGCTGGCCGTTTGCGCGCTGGTGCTGCTGGCAGGCTGCCAGACCCAGAGTCCGAAGAAGGACAGCACGAGCTCCGATATCCTCACGAGCGATACCGTGCTCAACCCACCGGCGCCGATCGACACCGGCAGCTCGACCGGCATCTCGCTGTCTCCGCAGGCGTTGTCCGACAAGGAAGCGCCGAAGCCCGAGATTCAAGTCGGCACCGGCAAGTTCTTCACCAAGCAGCCCGAATCCAAGCAGGGCAGCGGCAGCGGCGAGGAAATCGTCTTCAATTTCGAGAACCAGCCGGTGCAGGCGGTCATCAAGGCGATCCTTGGCGATCTCTTGCAGGAGAACTACACGATCTCGCCGAACGTCGGCGGCAACGTCACGTTCTCGACGTCGAAGGCGATTCATCGCTCGGAGGCGTTGCCGGTACTGGAAACGCTGCTCGCGGCAAACGGCATCAGTCTCGTGCACGACAGCGGCCGCTACACGGTGATGCAAACCAAAGACGCGATCGTCGGCAAGCTGACGCCGAGCACCGCGCCGGTCACGTCGGCCAAAGGTTATGAGCTGCGCATCTTCCCGCTGAGGTACATCTCGCCGAGCGAGATGGCCAAGCTCCTGAAGCCTTACGCGCGGCCCGAAGCGTTCATCAACATCGATCCGAATCGCAGCCTCCTCGTGATGGCCGGTACGGGATCGGAGCTCCAGAACTATCAGGAGACGATCGAAACCTTCGACGTCGACTGGCTCAAGGGCATGTCGGTCGGCGTGTTCACGCTGCAGCACGTCGAAGTCGGAAAACTGCTACCGGACCTGCAGAAGATCTTCGGCACCGAAGGCGAATCGCCGCTCGCCGGCATGTTCCGCTTCATGCCGATCGAGCAGACCAATGCGATGGTCGTGATCACGCCGCAGCCCGAATACTTGAAGCAGGCCGAGGAGTGGCTTTATCGCCTGGACCGCGGCGGCGCGGAGAACACGACGCAGCTCTATGTCTACAACGTCAAGAATTTGAAGGCGCCCGATCTCGCCGATTATCTCAGCCAGATATTCCTCGGCTCCTCGACGGGAAGCTCTCATCGCAGCAGCACTTCGGGTAGCGTCGCGCCGGGGTTGCGCTCGACCACGCTCGGCAGCCGCGGTGGCACGTCCGGCTCGACGATGAGCTATCAGAATTCGCTTCGGCCGCAGTCGGACAAGGAGAAAGCCGCGCCCACGACGAACACGCCATCGACGCCGAATGCGGCAGGCGGGCAGGGCACCAAGGATTCCGACATCCGCATATCGGCGATCGAAGAGAACAACCAGCTGATGATCCAGGCGACGCCGATCGAGTGGGGCCGGATCGAGTCGGCGATCAAGAAGCTCGATATCACGCCGCTGCAGGTACAGATCGAAGCTCGGATTCTCGAGGTCACTCTGACGGGCGCGCTGCAGTACGGCGTGCAATGGTGGCTTGGCTCGCTGAAGACCGCGGACGGCGTCTACGACAATCCGCGCAGCCCCTATCAGTATCCGAACACGCACGATCGCATGGGCAATACGATCGGCGGCGCGGGTCCGTCCGCGACTCAGGCGACGTACTTCTGGTCGTACATCAACAGCAAGTTCCAAGTGCAGCTGAGCGCACTGGAGTCTTCCGGACAGGCGAAGAACCTGTCCGCGCCGTCCTTGGTCGTCAGCAACAACCAGGAAGCGCAGCTGAGCGTCGGCGATCAGATCCCCGTCATCCAGACGTTCTACAACGGGCTTGGCACGACAAACAACGGAACCACCGGCCTTGGCACCACCGGCTCGGTGCAGTACCTCAATACCGGCGTCATCTTGAACGTGAAGCCGCGCGTGAATCCGGGTGGCCTGGTCTATCTCGACATCAGCCAGGAAGTCAGCACGCCTGGCGCGACGACGCCGTCGGCACCGAATCCGCAAATCGCACAGCGCACTATCCAAACGCAGGTGGCGGTGCAGAGCGGCGAGACGCTTCTGCTCGGCGGACTCATTAAAGACATCGACCAGGACAACCACTCCAGCGTGCCGCTGATCAGCAAGGTGCCGATTCTGCGCAATCTTTTTGGCGCCACCAACACCAGCAAGAACCGCACGGAGCTGATCGTGCTAATCACGCCGCGCGTGATCACCAACAGCGACGAAGCGCGACAGGTCACCGAGGAATACACGCGGCAATTCCAGTCGCTGGCACCGATGCGTCGTCGAAGCACCGATCAGCCGTCGCCTCCGCCACCACCGCCTCCCGCCGCGGTTCCCGAACCCCTGAAATCGCAAGAGGAGCCGCAGAATGACCACTGACCGGATCAAACGAACCGCGGCATTGTGCGTTTTTGGATTGCTCCTCGGCGGATGCAATTTCAACAGGGACACGACGGCCGATATCGACAAGCGCGCCGAAGAGCGTTGGAACTTGCTGATCACGCACAAGGCCGAAAAAGCGTACGACTATTTGACGCCCGGCAAGCGTGCCACGCAGACACGCGAGAGCTACGCAGCGGCGATGAATAATCGTCCCGTGAGATGGTCGTCCGCCAAGTTCAAGAGCAAGGAGTGTGACGCCGATCGCTGCAAGGTTTTGCTCGACGTGAGCTACTCTGTCGTCATGCCGGGCGCGGGATCGCTCGGCAAGCCGATCGAAGCGACGAGCACGCAGAGCGAGACTTGGGTGCATGTCGAAGGGGATTGGTATTTTCTTCCAAGTGACTGAATTCGCAGCCGGAAATAGGGCTGAAGGGCGGGGATTGCACGCCCCTTTCCTTTGCCTTAACATGGCGGCGCTGTTGCCTAACCTAACCCTGCCAAGGTAGGGCTCCGTTACCTTTCTTTCGGAGTGAGGTTGGCGGTAAAGCAAAAAGCCCTGTGGTCAAATTAGGAGTGTTGTGATGAAGAGAAACAGCTTGACGACTGCCGTCGTCGCCGGTATCGCCGGCGTCGCTGGCTTCGCGGGCCTG